>Ga0272446_1000002_pt1 | contig 513610 bp, 459 predicted proteins | sample YNPCB0061_FD_194587 | JGI IMG/M metagenome (GOLD analysis project Ga0272446, IMG submission 194587) | Hot spring microbial mat communities from Yellowstone National Park, WY, United States - YNP-CB-006-1 | ecosystem: Environmental > Aquatic > Thermal springs > Hot (42-90C) > Sediment | place... | reverse complement strand
CATTGCTTTTCTCAACGCTGGTTGTAAAGCTGCCTTCGGGTACGGCAATTAGTAATAATCCAACGAGCAAAGCAACTAAAATGAGTGCAAAGGGTAGATATCTAAGAAAATTGGTTTTCATTGACTCAGTATCAATATTTAGCATCATCACCACGAACAGGAATAGCGTCATCACTGCCCCGACATATACCAACACGAGGATAATCGCTAGAAACTCTGCCTCTGCCATGATCCAGATAGCAGCACTTGCAAAGAAGGTGACTACCAGAAAAAGCACACAGCGCACAGGGTTCCTTTGAGTAATGACCATCAGTGCCGACAGAACTGCCAATCCTGCGAATCCATAAAAAACAATTTGTGTAAGTAAATCATGCATTTTTGAACCCCGTTAGCGCCATTTTTTATCAGCTTCTCTGTCTGCAGCTAATTTTTTTTCCATTAAATCACCAACTGCAAGTAATTTTTCCTTGGTCATGATGTTTTGCCCACGTTCGCTGATGTGATAATGGTGGATTGGTGTAACAACGATTGAATCAACTGGACATGATTCTTCACACAATCCACAGTTGATGCATTTAAACATGTCGATATCATATCGTGTGGTACGCCGTGAGCCATCTTCTCGGGGCTCGGATTCTATTGTAATTGCAAGTGCGGGGCATATCGCTTCACATAATTTACAAGCAATGCACCGTTCCTCGCCATTTGGATATCGGCGTAATGCGAGTAATCCACGAAAACGCGGTGATAAAGGGGTTTGCTCTTCTGGGAACTGCACGGTCACTTTTTTCTTGAAGAAATACCACCCTGTCACTTTCAAACCGGACAGTAATTCCAGTAGCAGAAAGCTGCGAAGATAATGTTTGATGTATCGGTATGCTCTTTTCATTAGCCTGCTCAGTTAACTGGTTAAAACCACGGTTTCAGTTGTGTCATGACCATTAATGCGGTAACGATGACCCACACGATAGTCAATGGAATTAACATTTTCCATCCTAACCGCATTAATTGGTCATAGCGGTAACGAGGGAAGGTTGCCCGAATCCACAAATACACAAATAAGAAGAATGAGATTTTAGCCAATAGCCACACAAATCCTGGTACAGGATAGAAAATTTCCTGTAGAACGGGTATACCTTCAAAGGGAGAAAGCCATCCACCAAGGAATAGTAGGGACATTGTTGCTGAAATTAGGATCATACTGGCATACTCAGAAAGGAAGAATATGGCAAACCCAATTCCCGAATATTCCACATGGAAACCTGCAACAATCTCAGATTCGCCCTCAGCCAAATCGAAAGGAGCTCGATTCGTCTCGGCGATTCCTGAAATCCAAAACGCCATGAAAAGAGGTAACAGCGGGATAAACCACCAGTGCCAAATGCCGCCGTGTTGTGACATGACGATATCGGTTAGATTCAGGCTACCTGCAGCCAGTAGGACACCTACAATAGAGAAACCCATTGCGATTTCGTAGGATACTGTTTGTGCCGCACTTCGCAATGAGCCAAACATGGCGTATTTTGAATTTGATGCCCAGCCAGCAATCAGCACTCCGTACACACCTAACGAGCTCATAGCAAATAGATAAAGCAAACCGGCATTAATGTTGGCAAGAACTACCCCTTGGGAAAAGGGGATCACTGCCCAGCCAGCTAAGGATGGCGCTAGCGCAAACAATGGCGCAATGATAAAAAGATATTTGTTCGATTTCGTTGGGACAATAATCTCTTTTGTGATCAGCTTGAACAAATCTGCAAAAGGCTGTAGTAATCCTCTGATGCCAACGCGGTTAGGCCCTATCCTAACTTGAATATAACCAATCACCTTTCGTTCTGCATAGGTCAGGTATGCAACTCCAATAAGAAGTGGAATTACAATGACTATAATCTTTATTATTATCCATAGCAAAATGCCAATGTCTTGTAGCATATCGTTACCTGTCTAGCGCTTGATTGTTATTGCAGCAAAGGAATGTCCTAAGTCTGCGGTTTCTGGCATTGCATTAGCCACCCATACCACGTCAGGTGCTATGCGCTCATCGCGTTTAAGCGGCAATGTTATCTCAATATCACCTTGAGATACAGTAGCAACTTCATCTAATTTCAACCGATTAGCTGTGCTTGGGTGTATTCTTATACAAGCAGATTCGGATGCTGCGCAAATTTGTAATGCTTGGGCATTCCGCACGATCTGGTCGCAACGGTATAGTGGCCATTCGCCGACCCTAACCATATGCTGGTTACTTGGCGGAAGCGACTCAGGGAAGTAATGCAGACCTTTCACCTCTGGGGTTATCAACACGATTGATTTAATCTCATCCCGGACTTCTTCTGATGAGACGTAATCAAAGCCCTTACATTGAAGTAAATTTCCAAGAACTCTTAAAATCTTCCATGCTGGACGGGATTCTCCATGAGGCTTTTGTGCCCCCTTAACCGATTGCCATACTCTGTCAACATTGATGTAAGTTCCTGATGTCTCTGCATACGGTGCCATTGGTAAAATCACATCGGCATAGTCGTGCATTGATTCATTTTCGAATGCGCTCAGCATAACCACAAATTCGGCGCCTAACATGGATTGTCTTGCGCGATAAGGATTTGCAAAATCAAAACCAGGCTCTAAACCCAAGAGAAAATAACCTTTCAATTTAGCATTTAGCGCGCTTTGTACATCCATACCAATCGTGTCAGATGACTTAGCAGCAACTGTCCGATGGGGCAGCATACCGGCTAAGCAGGCTCCAGCGGTATTTGCGCCAGTAGTTAGCCTTAACACTTTAACCTGATTTTTCTCTTCTATAACATGAATTAAAGTGCGCAATAAGGCCGCATCAGGATGATTTTCACAAAGAGCTCCGGTAACGATGGCAGCATTTGGTTGTTTTAACGTTTTCGCAATGGCAACTGTTGCCCCATCAGGCTGTAGACCTATGAGTAACTTTTGCACTTCGTCTGGCAACTCTGTTACGTTCTCTGTCATTGCTAAAAGCAGTTTCGCTAACTGCATTGGCATGTCTTGTGGAGAAACAATTATTTTCTCAGTCACATCAAAGCGGTATTCATAGTCCACCGGATTAATTGCAAAAAGCTTTGCCCCATTCCTAAATGCTTTGCGCGCTCGAATTCCAGCGAGTGGTACTTCCCTATCGATATTGCATCCAAAAAGAAGGATTGCCCGCTGATTTTCCAATTCACTGTATTTCAATGAACTACTCGGCATTGTTGGCTGATGATCCTGATCACGAAAATCAGTTTGTTGAATACGATGGTCAAGGTTATTTACGCCAATCTCACGCATTAACTTTTGTAATAAATAAAGCTCTTCAAGAGAAGATGAAGGCGAAGCAAAAGCAGCGAATTGCTCTGGTCCATGTTGCTTAATGATGCGGCTTATACCCTCGGCAGTAAATTTGAGAGCTGATTCCCAATCGACTATTTCCCACTGGCCATTTTTCTTTATCCGTGGCTGGCTTGCACGGGCCTCGCTATTTAATCCTAAATAGCTAAACCGATCCCTGTCTGAAAGCCATGTTTCATTAATTTCTTCGTTTTCTCTTGGCACTGCTCGCATCAATTGATTTCGGCGAGTATGTAAATAGACATTTGAACCCAAGCAATCATGAGGTGCAAGACTCTCATGTTGAGTCATTTCCCATGCTCTTGCCGTAAACCGGTAAGGTTTAGACGTGAGCGCGCCTACTGGGCAGAGGTCTATAATATTTCCAGAAACTTCTGAGGTAATACTGTGTTGCACATAAGTACCAATTTGCATATGTTCACCGCGGCCTGTTGCACCTAGTTCACGCAAACCAGCAACCTCTTCCCCAAAGCGTACACAGCGCGTACAGTGAATGCAACGGGTCATTTCTGTTGCAATCAGAGACCCTAGGTCATCATCAGCAACGGAGCGTTTTGACTCCTTATACTCGGAAGCATCGTGTCCGAATCCCATAGAAAGATCTTGCAACTCGCATTCACCGCCCTGATCGCAAATCGGACAATCTAAAGGGTGATTAATTAGAAGAAACTCCATCACAGCTTGTTGTGAACGCACTGCTTCTTCTGATTTAGTGTGCACTTTCATCCCATCAGTAATGGGGGTTGCACAGGCAGGAACAGGCTTACGGCTATTCTCAACCTCAACCAAACACATGCGGCAGTTAGCTGCAACCGATAGTTTTTTGTGGTAACAGAAGCGTGGAATATAAATTCCAGCCTCATCTGCAACCTCAATGATCATCTTGCCGTTTTCTACTTCGAATGTTTTACCGTCGATTTCAATGGTAGCCATTGTTTAACCTTCTCAATTATGCTGCGACGACCGAGCGTTTGTGCTTAATGAAATATTCAAATTCGTGATAAAAATGCTTCACAAAACTTTGTACAGGCCATGCAGCTGCTTCACCTAAAGCGCAAATAGTTCGACCTTCTATTTTGTCAGCAATATTTGCTAATTTCTCAATGTCACCGGGCTCGCCATGTCCCTCTTTTATCCGATGTAATAGACGGACTAACCACCCTGTCCCCTCGCGGCAAGGAGTGCATTGGCCACAGGATTCCTCCATGTAGAATTCTGAAATTCGATAAAGTGCATCAACCATGCAAGTGGTTTCATCCATCACGATAACTGCACCGGAACCTAGACCAGATCCTGCTTTTTGAATGCTGTCATAGTCCATATCGAGGTTCATCATGACATCACCTGGCAGCACCTTCATTGACGATCCGCCAGGTATAACTGCTTTGATCTTCCTGCCGTTGCGAACACCGCCAGCCAATTCCAAAAGTGTTTTGAATGGCGTTCCAAGAGGAATTTCAAAATTTCCAGGATTATTGACATGACCGCTAACACTAAAACACTTAGTACCCCCATTATTGGGTTTGCCTAAAGTTAAGAACCATTCTCCCCCTTTCTCCATAATGACCGGAACTGAGGCGAAAGTTTCTGTGTTGTTGATTGTCGTAGGTTTCCCATATAAGCCATAATTGGCGGGAAAGGGCGGCTTAAATCGTGGCTGCCCTTTTTTCCCTTCAAGGGAGTTAAGCAATGCAGTTTCTTCTCCGCAAATATATGCACCTGCACCTAAATGATTATAAAGCTCAAAATCAAAACCGCTGCCTAAGATATTCTTACCCAGTAATCCTGCCGCATAGGCCTCTTTTAATGCCGACTCCATCCTCTCGAATGGAAGCCAAAATTCGCCTCGGATGTAGTTATAACCAACAGTAGCACCCATCGCATAGCCGGCGATTGCCATGCCTTCGATTAACTGGTGCGGATTGCGGCTTAAAATTTCACGATCTTTACATGTTCCCGGTTCACCTTCGTCTGAGTTGCAGACCACGTATTTTTGTACCGGGGAATTACGATTCATAAAACTCCATTTAAGTCCCGTGGGAAAACCCGCACCACCCCGGCCCCGGAGTGCTGAGGTTTTGACTTCCTCGATTATTTCATGAGGGGGAGTTTTATCCTGTAGAATTCGGCGCCATGCACTGTATCCGCCTATACTTTCATAGGCTTTAAGCGTCCAAGATTTCTCTAAGTGGAATGTTCGGTAACAGACCTGATTTTGTTCAACCATGACAACTACCTCTATCGTTCATTCGTACTGTTCCAAAACTTTGTCAATTTTCTCGGCGGTTAGATTTTCATGGTAATCTTTATCCACCTGCATCATAGGGGCATTAGCACAGGCAGCGAGGCATTCAACTGATCGTAGTGTAAACCGACCGTCTGTTGTTGTCTCGCCTAGTTTGACACGTAATTTCTTTTCCAGATAGCTTACCACTTCGGATGAACCACAAAGCTTACACGAGATATTAGTACAAACATTAATCAAATGACGACCAATGGGTTTATGCTCATACATGGTATAAAAGGAGGCAACCTCATAGACAGCAATAGGTGGCATATCTAAATATTCAGCAACAGCATCCATTAGCTCTGGAGTTAAATAACCATGTTCCTCCTGAACTATTCTTAAAGCCGCCATAACCGCTGATTGCTTTTCCTCAGAGGGATATTTTGCAATCCAATGGTCAATCTCATCGACACGTGCCGATGTTATTAGCTGACGAAGTAATTTTGTTGAATTATCGGGCATTCTTTCTAACCTTTAATGCGATAAATTAACCATCTAATTTATCGGTCTATCTCACCAAATACAATGTCCTGGCTTGCTAGGATTGCAACACCATCAGCAATCATGTGGCCTCTTGTCATCGCATCGTAGCTGGATAAATGAGCAAAGCCTGGAGCTCGAATTTTCATACGATACGGCTTATTGGCACCATCTGAAACCAGATATATACCAAACTCTCCTTTAGGAGCCTCTACTGCACTATAAACTTCACCTTGGGGCAAACAAAAACCCTCTGTAAACAGTTTAAAATGATGTATGAGTGCTTCCATATCATGCTTCATTGTTTCTCGTGGAGGCGGTGTAATTTTATAATCATCAACCTTAACTGGACCTGGATTTTGGCGAAGCCACTCTATGCATTGCCGGATGATACGATTTGCTTGACGTAATTCTTCAACCCGTACGAGGTAGCGATCGTAGCAATCGCCTGTTTTTCCTACTGGAATGTCAAACTCAACCCTGTCATAAGCTGCGTAAGGTTGTTTTTTACGTAAATCCCAAGCTATACCAGAACCCCTTAACATGGGGCCTGTGAATCCCCACTGCAGCGCTTCCTCAGGCGATACTACACCGATGTCCACTGTACGCTGCTTCCAGATTCGATTCTCGGTCAATAATGCTTCGTACTCATCAACTCGCTTTGGAAAACGCTCGGTAAATGCCCAGAGAAAATCAAGGAGTGATCCCTGACGGTCTTGGTTCATTTTGTCAACTTCGCGATCATTGTGCCAGCGTGAAGGCTTATACTGGGGCATTGTGTCTGGGAGATCACGAGCCACACCGCCTGGTCGGTAATAAGTTGCATGCATACGTGCACCGGATACTGCCTCGTAGCAGTCAAATAAATCTTCCCGCTCCCGGAAACAGTACAAGAATACAGTCATCGCACCTATATCTAAAGCGACAGCTCCTAACCAAAGCAGGTGGTTAAGTATTCTTGTTACTTCATCAAACATGGTACGAATGTATTTTGCCCGCAGAGGGATATCAATCCCAATCAATTTTTCGATTGCCATCACATAAGCATGCTCGTTACACATCATAGAGACATAATCGAGCCTATCCATGTAGCCAATACTTTGCAGATATGGTTTGGTTTCTGCTAATTTCTCGGTAGCGCGATGCAATAATCCAATGTGTGGATCCGCACGTACAATTGTCTCGCCTTCTAGCTCTAATACTAAACGCAATACACCATGAGCGGCAGGGTGTTGAGGGCCAAAATTAAGGGTGTAATTTTTTAACTCTATCATTTTGCCCCCCCTTTGTTCTTAATATCGAGATAACGGTTATCGTGTCGTATCACTTTAGGTACATTGATTCTCGGAACGATATCAACGGGCTCATAGATTACCTTTTCTAATGTTGCATCATAACGCATTTCCACATACCCGCTAAGTGGGAAATCTTTTCGGAAGGGATGACCGATAAACCCGTAATCAGTTAGAATTCGTCTTAAATCAGGATGCCCATCAAATAAGATACCAAACAGATCATAAGCCTCACGCTCAAACCAATTCGCAGCTTTCCATATCGTATGCACCGAAGGCACAACAAGGTGCTCTTCGTCTACGTAAGTTTTCACTCGTAGACGATGGTTCAATTTTGTAGATAAAAGATGGTAAACAACTGCAAACCGTGGTTTAGACCAGATAGAAGCCTTTGCTTCTAGTGGCTCTGAGCCCCGGGAAAATCCGCTTTCTGTCGCAGATTCTGTTTCCCAGTCGTAGGCTCCATAATGCAAATAATCGACTCCACAGAGATCAATAAGTTGATCGAAAGCGAAAGCTTCATGGAGGCGCAATTGATGCAGTGCATCTTTTAAATGCCCAACCTCACATTCCAGGGTAATCTCATCATTTGCTATTGAGATACTTGTGATTAATGTATTCAATTCTTTTGATATTTTATCAGCCAAGTTGGTCAATTTTGTCATCGGATAGTTACCTGTGCTGGTCTTTTAAACTTCAATCACTTTTTTGCGCCTGATTTTGTTCTGCAACTGGATGATACCGTAAAGTAGGGCCTCTGCCGTTGGTGGGCACCCTGGAACATAGACATCTACAGGAACAATCCGATCACAGCCGCGCACCACTGAGTATGAGTAATGATAATAACCACCGCCGTTAGCGCAAGAACCCATTGAGATAACCCATCTAGGTTCAGGCATTTGATCATACACCCTACGTAAGGCCGGGGCCATTTTATTGCACAAGGTTCCTGCTACAATCATGACATCCGATTGGCGCGGGCTGGGACGAAAAATTATTCCGAAGCGATCTAAATCATAGCGGGCAGCGCCTACATGCATCATTTCAACAGCACAGCATGCCAAACCGAAAGTCATTGGCCACATCGAACCACTTCGAGCCCAACCAAGCAGTTTTTCTACTGATGTTGTAACAAAGCCAGTTTTCTGCAATTCAGCAACAGCCATAGCAAGCCTCTAATAGTTTTTGGATTAATATAGCACCATCGATTAATTTTGATTGAGAAACAGTCGGATCTACTCCCATTCAAGAGCGCCCCGCTTCCATTCAAAGATAAAACCAATTACCAATAGGCCAAGGAAAACCATCATCGCGGAAAACCCGAACCAACCAATCTTCCGCAATACTACAGCCCACGGAACAAAAAAAGCCGTCTCTAAATCAAATATAATAAATAATATAGCAACTAGATAGAATCTTACATCAAAAGGAAGATGCGCATTCTCGAAAGGACCGAAACCGCACTCGTAAGGTGAGTTTTTTGCAGCATCAGGATTGTGCGTGCCTAGTAAAGCACCAGCTCCCAGCATCGCGAGGCCGATAATAAGGGCAATTATAATAAAAACGAGTATGGGCAAATATTGTGATAGCATCATTTCGTATCGCTCGGATCTAATGGTGCCGAAGGTCGGACTCGAACCGACACGGCTTGCGCCACCGCCCCCTCAAGACGGCGTGTCTACCAATTCCACCACTTCGGCATGTTAATTATTGTTTTCCGTTTTTACTGCTATCAACCGGCACTGGAACTTTCGATTCCGGTATATTGGTTTGTTGAGGTATGACTTGTTGCCCTGCCTTTTGGTATTGAGAGGATACCATATAAGAGAGAGATAAACTTGTAATAAAAAAAGTCAAAGCCAAACCGCCGGTTAATTTGAACAAGAAACTTCCTGTACCTTGGCTTCCAAACACCGTGTTAGAGGCGCCAGAACCAAATGCCGCCCCGATGTCGGCACCCTTACCATGCTGTATCAATACCAAACCTATCAAGATGATAGCAACCAGCACGTGAATCATTAAAATCAATTGATACATTTTACGATTTCCACAAACTGTTGTGCATTAAGGGATGCACCCCCAACCAAGCCGCCATCTACATCCGGCATAGCAAATAGCGAGGCAGCATTTTTTTCATTTACGCTGCCACCATACAAAATTGACACCTGACTCGCATCGTCTTGATCAAAATCAGCGATTAATGCCCTGATCACTGTATGCGCTTCTTGAGCTTGCTGTGGTGTAGCAGTTTGCCCAGTTCCGATTGCCCACACAGGCTCATAGGCGATAACACAATTTTTAAAACATTGCTTACTGTTCTCTGTAATGGCCAATATCTGCTTAGCCAAAATCCTTTCTGTAAGCCCCTGTTCCCGCTCTTCTAGCGTTTCGCCTACGCAAAGAACCGGTATCATACCATGTTCTTTTACGTGGTGGAATTTTTCAGCAACAAAATTTTCACTTTCACCAAATATCCGTCTTCGCTCTGAATGCCCTACTAACACATAACGGCAATTATAATCCTTGAGCATTGGCGCAGATATCTCTCCGGTAAATGCACCTTCATCCTTCGGGTACACATTTTGTGCTCCCCATTTGATGCGGCTTTCATTTAAGTATTCTTTAACCAGGGGTAGGTAAATCGATGGCGGTATTACTACACATTCTGCGATTACCTGTTCATTTAATGAGTCGAGCAGCTGCTGCAACAAAGACTTGACCTGTTCGATTCGGCCGTTCATCTTCCAATTACCAGCTACAATTCTCCGCCTCATTTTGCCCCCAGGTTTGATCTGGCGGGAATATACAGCAAAGTGTAAACAAATCCTAGTCCTCGATTCGTTTTTTTCATGACAGTTAAACAAAAATTAGACAAGAAATGGCAAAAAATAGTTCCGAATGCTCTTACAGATGTGGTCAGTGCTCCTGTACCCACTATAAATGGGGTATCCGGTTTTCTTGTCGATTTTTTATCCCGATATATCAGTTTGAAAAAATACCCTTTTCTAAATGCATGATTTCATCGCTTAGCCGCTGAGCATGATATTGAACTTGCACACTATCTCGCCCTTCAACCATGACTCTGAGCAAAGGTTCAGTTCCAGAAGGGCGTAATAAAACCCGGCCTTCCCCTCGTAACTCATTAGATAATTCTGAAACCATCTGCAGCACTTTCGGATTTGTTGCAAGCGACTCTGCGTTTTCAGTTTTTATATTGATGAGTGTTTGCGGGAACAATTGAATTCCTTCACACAATTCTTCTAAAGTTTTTTCTTGTTTTATCATACAGCCCAGCACCTGCAAAGCAGCGATAATGCCATCACCTGTAGTTGTTTTATCAAGACAGACAATATGGCCAGAAGATTCACCGCCAATTTTCCAATCCTGCTCTTTTAAAGTCTCCAAGACATAACGGTCACCTACTTTTGTGCGTAAAAATGGTACATCTAGCTTTGTTAGTGCTTTTTCCAACCCATAATTACTCATTAAGGTTCCTACAACACCACCGTGCAATAAGCCACGTTGATATCTGTCCTTGGCAATAATGTAGAGAATCTGATCACCATCAACGATGTTTCCTGCGGCATCAACTAGGATTGCCCTGTCTCCATCCCCATCCAAAGCAATACCAATGTCAGCATTGGCCTGCAGAACAAGTTGACGCATAGCTTCAGGTGCAGTTGATCCACATTGATTATTAATATTGAACCCGTCTGGTTTATTACCCATTGCAATCACTTCCGCACCTAATTCGCTAAACACGTTGGGTGCAATGTGATAAGTCGCTCCGTTTGCACAGTCAACTACAATTTTTAAGCCTGACAAGCGAGTTAAAGAGGGTATCGTTGATTTACAAAATTCAATATACCGGCCAGGTGCGTCTTTTATTCTTGTTGTCTTACCTAAGTTTACAGAAGGGACTGTCTGTAAAGGTTTCTCAATTTCAGCCTCAATAGCAAGCTCCATAGAATCTGGAATTTTGGTGCCGTCAGCCGAGAAGAATTTTATTCCATTGTCTTCGAATAAATTATGAGAAGCGCTAATCACTATCCCCGCGTTGGCTCGGAGGGTTTGAGTTAAGTAGGCAATCGCAGGAGTAGGCATAGGACCTAGCAAGCACACATCGATTCCCGCTGAAGAAAGCCCTGCTTCCAATGCGGACTCCAGCATGTAACCTGATACACGAGTATCCTTGCCAATAATAATTTTTTTGCGGTGTCCGTTAGCGAGTACTCGGCCAACAGCCCAACCCAATTTTAATACGAATTCAGGATTAATATTCGATAAACCGACTTTCCCACGAATTCCGTCTGTCCCAAAATATTTTCGCTGACTCATTATCTTGCCCTCGCCTTATTATTCTTTACCCCGCCGCCTTAATGGCTTGCACCATTGTAAGCGCCTGATGAGTCTCAGCAACGTCATGGGTTCTAATCATTGCAACGCCATGTAGCGCACTGAATACAGCAATCGCCAAACCACCTGCTAACCGTCTGTCGACAGGGGTATTAAGAATTATTCCCAGAGTACTTTTGCGTGAGACACCTAGCATCACCGGCAAATTATGCTGCTTGAATTTGCTAATCTGATTTACAATGCGCATATTATGCTGAGGCGTTTTTCCAAAACCAAAACCTGGATCCAGGATAATGTTTTTACGCTTTACACCTGCAGCAACGCACCTTTCAATGCGCTGCTGAAAAAAGAAATTAATCTCATCTACAACATCATGTCTATATAGAGGATTATGTTGCATGTCTTGCGGCTCTCCTTGCATGTGCATTAAGCACAGGGGCACATCCAATTTAACCGCCATAGCTAATGCCTCTTCACTTCGAAACCCCGCTATATCGTTAATTATAGACGCACCTGTATTGATAGCCTCATGCATTACTTGTGCCTTAGTTGTGTCGATTGAGATACAAACATCACTTTCTTTACGTAATTGCTTAATTACTGGGATGACTCGCTCTAATTCCTCATCGCAACTTACAGGGAGAGCACCAGGTTTAGAAGATTCCCCTCCAACATCAATGATGTCGGCTCCTTCTGAGATCATCTGATGTGCGTATTCAATTGCTTGTTCTATTTGGTAATAGCGTCCACCGTCCGAAAAAGAATCCGGAGTGACGTTGAGTACCCCCATAATCAGTGGTTTTCTTGGTTCGCTAGATAAAATAGATTGACTATAGGATTCACACCATCGCTTAAATTGCTTTGCGTTCACATGCTTCTCAACAACAAAAAACCATCAAACTAGCTTTATTTATATTTGATGGTGGAAATTAATACGGGCAGGGCCTAAGCAGTTCACTAGCTCGAGTTAAAATGGCTCGTTTTTCGAGCATCGCAACAGCATATAAAGATGTATAGAACGCCGCGAGCGAGAAAAAGGAGCCATTATTAGCCAAGTTAATATAATTGTCAAAACGCCTAATGCTCGCCAGCTGGGTGATCGATTGCTTTTCCATTGACAGATTTAGACGTTGTATCTTCGCCTTTCTTGTCTTGCTCAAGTTTTTTTGTAGCTTCCCAATCGTCCGGTGGCGAAGGGGGTTGGCCGGCCATGATTTCTGCGATTTGCTTAGTATCAATGGTCTCATATTTAATCAAAGCTTCCGCCATTAGATGAAGTTTTTCCAAATTTGACATAAGGATTTCTTTGGCCCGTTGATAGTTCCTATCAATGATTTGCCTTACTTCTTCATCAATTTGCTGAGCTGTCTTATCAGAAATCTCTTTGTGCTGACTGACACTTCTACCTAAGAAAACTTCCCCTTCCTCTTCACCAAAAGTAAGCGGACCAAGATTGGATAGACCCCAAGTGGTAACCATTTTACGTGCAATTTCAGTAGCTCGCATAATATCATTTGATGCACCTGTCGTCACACTTTCGCCACCAAAAATCAATTCTTCAGCAATGCGGCCACCAAATAGGCTGGATAATTGGCTTTCCAATCGCCTCTTAGAATGGCTATAACGGTCTTGTTCTGGTAAAAACATCGTCACCCCAAGCGCACGTCCCCTCGGAATAATAGTCACTTTATAAACAGGGTCATGTTCCGGCACCGACAAGCCGACGATAGCATGACCAGCTTCGTGGTAAGCTGTCAACTTTTTCTCATTTTCATCCATGACCATTGAGCGGCGCTCTGCACCCATCATGATTTTATCTTTCGCTTTATCAAGCTCAATCATGGTCACTTTACGCTTGTTAGCTCGGGCAGCAAATAAAGCGGCCTCATTAACAAGGTTTGCCAAATCGGCACCTGAAAATCCTGGAGTACCTCTGGCTATAGGCAAAATTTCCACGCTTTTATCAAGGGGGACTTTTTGCAAGTGAACTTTTAGAATTTGTTCACGCCCACGAATGTCAGGCAACGGAACAACAACCTGGCGATCGAATCGACCGGGACGTAATAATGCCGGATCGAGGACATCAGGACGGTTAGTCGCGGACATGACGATAACCCCTTCATTTCCTTCAAAACCATCCATTTCAACAAGTAACTGGTTCAGCGTTTGTTCACGCTCATCATGGCCTCCGCCAAGTCCCGCACCACGATGGCGTCCTACTGCATCGATTTCATCGATAAAAATAATACAAGGCGCGTGTTTTTTGGCTTGTTCAAACATGTCGCGGACACGCGAGGCACCAACACCCACGAACATTTCAACGAAATCGGAACCGGAAATAGTGAAGAATGGTACTTTAGCTTCACCTGCAACGGCTTTAGCCAGCAATGTTTTACCCGTTCCAGGGGGACCAACCAGCAGCACGCCTCGCGGAATACGCCCACCAAGATTTTGGAACTTAGTCGGTTCACGTAAGAAATCAACTAGTTCCTTAACTTCTTCTTTTGCTTCATCAACGCCAGCAACATCCGAAAAAGTCACTTTAACTTGATCTTCACCCAATAACCGCGCGCGCGACCGGCCAAAAGACATCGCTCCACGGCCGCCGCCACCTTGCATTTGGCGCATGAAGAATACCCATACGCCGATGAGAAGCAGCATTGGGAACCAATTGACGAACAAATGCAATAAGAAGCTTTCTTGTTGCTTTTCTTGGCCGCTAACATCCACTTTAGACTTTAATAATTCACCAAGCAAAGCATCATCTTGCATAGGCATGTACGTCACAAACCGACGATTATTTTTAGTTACCCCTTTAATAACTTTAGAGTCCTCAATGGTCACAGAATTAACCATGCCTTGATCAACTTCTCTTAAGAATTCGCTATAGGAAAGCTTTTCAGCTGAGGTATGGCGAGGGCCAAAATTACTGAATACAGAGACCAGTACTATGGCAATTATTAGCCACAGAAATAAATTTTTTACCATGTCGTTCAAAGCATTGACCTCATTTGTGACGTAATTTTTACGACGTTAGAACGATAAAGTTACGTGTAACAGCTCACTCCGGATAAGAAAAAGTTCAAATTTAGACCTTTTTTTGTAAAATCTGAACGCATTCGTAACAAACTTCCTTCGTAAGAGATATTACAAAGTTACTATAAATTATAGTCCTTAGCCAGCAAATAGGTTTCGCGAGAGCGAGAACGTGATGCTGAAGGCTTACGAACAACAACTCGCTTAAACTTAAGACGCGCTTGTTTAATGAGTTCGTCAAATCCAGCCCCATGAAAAACCTTTATTAGCATTGCTCCTCCTGGCTTTAGCATTTTACTTGCAAAATCAAAAGCAAGCTCGGCTAAGTACATCGCTCGCGGAATATCTACTGCCGCTGTACCACTCATATTTGGGGCCATATCTGATAAAAGCAAGTCCACACCGTGTTGCGGTACTAAATTTATCAATTCCTGAAGGACTGAGTCTTCACGAAAATCGCCCTGAATAAAATTTACGCCCGGCAAAGCATCCATTGGAAGTATATCTAATGCAATAATAATACCATGTCCATTTAATTTTTCTGTAACATACTGCGTCCATCCACCTGGTGCCGCACCTAAATCAACTACTGTCATCCCTGGTTTTAATAAATGCTCTTTTTCATCGATTTCTTTTAGCTTATAAACAGCACGACTGCGATATCCCTCAGCCTGGGCTTTTTTAACATAAATATCATCAAAATGTTCGTGTAGCCAGCGTTTGCTACTTTTTGAGCGAGGCATAACTATTATTATACAAAGAAGAAATAGCGGATAATACCTAAATTTACTACCTTTTCCCAGCAAAACGTGCAATAATTCGCCATTTGCGATAAATTTACATGGATACTGCATTCAAACAAGCTTTAAAAGCCAAGGCTCACCATTTAAAACCAGTTGTCCTTTTAGGTGCTAAAGGTCTCACTCCCGCGGTTATTGAAGAAACTAATGTTGCCTTATTGGCTCACGAACTAATTAAAGTCAAAATCAATGGGGTCGAGAAAGAAGACAGGCAAGTGATTTCCGCCGAGCTTTGTACCCAGCTACATGCTGAGTTAGTTCAGCTCATCGGTAATACGGCAATTCTCTATCGCAAAAATGAAGAGAAGAAGTAATCGATAACGCTTTAATTCATCTTTCATACTGTCTCATTAAGTTGAGTTCATTCGACTATAAAACGGTCATTCCCCCCCGTGCAGCGGGGGCGATTACCTCTAAGGTTTGTCTGATTTCCGGAAAAAATCTACGAAAATACAACTTCCCCTGATTTCTCTTGAGAACAAGGCGCGGAACATGGTGCCTTTAAGGAGAGCCATCCTTTGTTCTTGCAAATGAGAATGATTATCATTTATATTGATAATCACTTCTTTAGGCGGAGATAAAAATATGGCCTTAGCTTGTGACGATTTCCACGGATTAAATCATCAATTACGGTTTTTACTCTTTGAAATGGGTATTGGCCTGACTCAACATTCAATCGATTATTTTATCCATCTTATACATCGCCAATGCTTGCAGCGGCTTCAACAAACTGCTGTCATTGAGGGCCTAACAAATACATTCATCCCTAGCCATCATGTGCATGATTTTCTTGCACAGTTGAAATTGCAGCTCAAACAGGAAAATCCGGCTTCTATATTTTTTGACTGGCAAGTTTTGCAAAAAGAGATTAATGAAGCCATTGCTAACGAAGCGATGGCCCAAGCTTATCGGCAGCGTTGGCAAATAGAGTTAAAGCGTCAAGTTGGTGAAAATAAAAGCTTTTGGGCATGGCTTTGTGAAGAAAATGACTCACATGAATCAAACCATTTGCTTGAGCAATGGGGTTGTATCAATCTCTCTCCCTACCCTGGATTTAAAGCGAAATTAGCATTTAGTCGACGTGAAGTTTTGCAATACTCAGCTGAATTCGGTACCCAAATGAATTTGCATTGGTGTGCTATGCATAAAAACATAGCCGATGCTTTTTACCTTAGTGAAAGCTATGAGGAATTAATTTCACAGCAATTCCCTAAAGAATATAGACTGTGGCAGGAGAAACTCTACTTTAAACAGCAAAATCCCGAAAATTATTACCCTATACCTGTTCACCCTTGGCAGTGGCGCAATCAAATACAAAAGCCATTTTCACCTTTATTGGATCATGACCGTTTAATTTTATTTCCACATCATCAATCCGTAAAACCCACTTCATTAGCATCTATCATGATGCCAGAGGATAAAGGAGCCTGCTACATGGCACTTAGTTTGGCTTCCGAGCAAGTATCAATAGCAACAACCTTGAGCGATATACAAAAATCACAATGGTTAAATAACTTACTGCAAAAACATCATGATTGCCGAAACCTATACATTGGCCGCGATTTAGCAGGGTTATCTGTGATGGATAAATCAATTCCTGCTCGATTACAAAAGCAGCTTGCGGTGACCTTGCATGAAAATCCCACTCAGAGGTTATCACAAAGGCAGCGTATTATTCCTTTAACAGCGCTGTTTGCCAATTCTCCCATATCCGATAGACCTTTATTGCTTGAAATAATTCAGGCCAGCGGTCTGAATCCGGAATCCTATTTCCATCAGTATTGTCAGATGCTCTTAGAGAGCCAGCTCTTTCTCTTATTCCACTGTGGAATTGCCTTGGCAACCAGCCCACAGGGGTTATTGATACTATTTGATGATAACAAACCCACGGCATTGTTGCTGCGTAAACTAGAGGATATTTACATTTGCACTCAACCCGCATATCCAGAACACGCCGCCCCATGTACTCCCGCTAACCTTAGTCAAATTCGTTATCAGTTTATACAAACAAATTTGCAAAATAATTTGAGCTTTTGGATTAGTTGTTTAAATCGGTATTACGGTATATCGCCGAAAAAATTATGGCGAATCGTTGCAAATACCATCGAGATTAACTTGGCTCAAGTTGCCCCTGTGATAAATCCCCAAGTTTTTGCCTGGCAATATAGCCAACTCATGTTGGCCCCTTGGCAATATGTTTGCGCACTCACAATGAAGTTACATAGAAGCCAAAGAAGAATACATCGATTAATTCCTAACCTGCTAAAACGGTAATATGCTAGGGCAATTCTCTGGCTATTATAATAACAATAGAGGTTTTGCCTCAATTTAAAGGAGTGACAGTAGCAACAGTATTGTATACACTTTAGGGATTGTATTACCAAAGCTTAAACTGTTGCTGGCACAATATTGTACACCATTACCCAAAAGCGATAACGCGTATTAAAAGTCATTTACATATGATACTTAGACATATACCTAATGCGCTTACCCTATTTCGTTTGGTATTGATAGCACCTTTTTTGGTGTTTCTTTACCAACATGATTTCGTAAACGCCTTTTACATGTTCTTGCTAGCAGGATTTACCGATGGACTTGATGGCTGGTTAGCCCGACATTTCCATTGGCAAACCCCTTTAGGTTCTTTTATTGATCCCTTAGCAGACAAACTTTTAGTTGCCTCAAGTTTTATTTCTCTGGCGTTGCTAGGGGAACTACCTTGGTGGCTAGTCATTCTTGTTTTTATGCGGGATTTGACGATCTCGATGGGTGTAGTCGCCTGGTTTTGGTTTGTGCAACGCAAGCTTGATTTTGAGCCTACTTTACTCAGTAAAGTGAATACGACCTTTCAAATAACCCTGGTTACTCTTTGCCTTTTTGAATTGGCTTTTTACGCATTTCCTACTTATGTCATTAATGCGCTAATGCTAATCACTGCGATTACCACCTCTGCGACTTATATCGATTATGTTTGCACCTGGGGTAAGAAAGCGTGCTCGATCGATCATCTGGCAAAATGAATCGTCAATTGGCTTTAGCAATTCAGCTGAATGATGAAGCAACCTTAGCGGATTTTTGCTGGGGAGCGAATCCTCTTTTAGAACAGCAAATAAAAAATTGCTTGGCTGGGGTAGGTGAGCGCCTATTCTATCTTTGGGGAAATACTGGTTGTGGCAAAACCCACCTGTTGCAAGCTTGCTGCCAAGCCGTCTCAAATGCCTCGTCCATCTATTTACCCCTAAACATTCTCAAAGAATGGGGACCAGAATGCCTCGATAACCTTTCGGAGCAAACCTTAATTACTATTGATGACATTGATGCGATTGCTACCGATAAAGCTTGGGAAGAAGCGTTATTCCATCTCTACAACCGTGTACGCGATAATGGGGAAACAATACTTCTCATCAGTAGTAGAAAATCACTCCCCAATTTGAATATTCACTTAGCGGATCTCAAGTCACGGCTCGCTTGGGGCTTGACTGTCCAGCTTATCGATTTAGATGATGATTTAAAAATTAAAACTATACAGCAACACGCCAATAAACGGGGATTTGAAATACCCACCGCAGTCGGGCAATTTTTGATTAATCGCTGTTCTCGAAACATGCATGATCTGCACCATATTCTTGACGCCTTAGACAAAGCCTCTTTGGCAGCGCAACGTAAAATCACCATCCCTTTCGTGAAGGCAACTTTAGGCATCTAACCCGAATTTCATTCAACAGAGTAGGATCCTTTTTACCCAAGAAAAAACAAAAAAGGATCCGCATTGGAATGTGAGTTTGACATTTATAAATTTTCCTTTTAATTTAGTGACTTATGCCTTTTTCTATGGAGGGAAAAATGAGCAGTTCCTTAACTTTACGCACAGAATTAGTAGAGATTGAAACTCATTTATCCTTATCCGATAAGCTAATCACCGAACTTGAGCAATTTACGCGCAAGCATTATTCTCTTACAAGCCATCAACAATTCTACGAACAGGTTTTAGGCTTAAGAAAAAGCGGTGGATTGGGTATTTTTTACAACAATAATAAAATTGTGGGTTTTACCCGTATTTGTCGAAACCTGATTCAAGCACAAGGAAAGCAAATAACCGCTTATACAGGAGGCACATATCATGATCCAAGGATTGACTTAAACTTTACCGCAGCCAAATTTTGTCTGGCGAAAGCGATACGTTATAAATTAGAGCGCCCAAACGATGAAATGGTTTATTTTGCCCTCGCCGGCTCCCCGGCGAGATACGAATTCTTGGTAAAATTGAATAATGAAATTCTTCCACAAGAAAACCGTCCAATACCTGAGTTTGTTTTAGAGCTTGCAGAGAGTTTAAAAAAACGGAATGGCTGGGAATCTAATCCCTGGCATCCTATGCTGGTCAAGCATCAAATACAATGGCTTAATCCCCCGCCCTTTCAAGCAGAAAAAACCGATGCTCTCACGAGGTACTACACTTCATTAAATCCAGAGTATTTGAATGGTACTTCGCTATTAATCTACTTACCAATTAATTTGACCGATATCAGCTTTGTCATTAAGCGGGTTCTTACAGAAATGCAAACCCCTTTCCAGCATTTGGAGACGGATTATGCCATCTAACTATGATCTCATGTAGCGATGCAACTTAGCAGCGCTTAACCACATGAACACTCCGATAGCTAATGTAACAAGACCAATATAAGCAAAAACCTGAGTGTAAATGGTTAAAGACTCTATACCAGGCGTGACATTGGTTGGCAGGGCAGTTAGGGCAGCAACATAAGCACCTATAAACCCAGCAACCGAAGAAGTTAAAAACCACATTCCCATTACAAATCCAGTAATTTGCTTGGGCACTAACTGGGCCACCATTGCTACCCCTAAAGCAGATACCAACAGCTCACCAGTGCTCTGCAAAAAATAGCTCGCGACTAACCACCAGGAAGAAACGATGCCATGGCCATCATGGCCATACCGCGCAAAATAGAGCAGACTAAAACTTAATCCACAGCACAACATACCTGAAGCGAATTTGTGAGGAATTGAAAAACCAGACCCATGACGATTTAGCGCATTATAAAACGCAGCTAATACAGGACTCATGATAATAATCCAAATAGGATTCAGGGCTTGAAAACTTTGTGGATCAAGCGAGATACCTAAAAGAACAGGCCTGACATTGTTGACAGCAAATAAATTTAATGAAGTCGGCATTTGTTGATAGAGTGTAAAAAATACAGTCGCTTCAAGCATTAAAACAAAAGCAACCAGCATGCGGCGCCTTGACGACTGCTGTTCCTTATGCATAAAAAAGAAATAAATGGCTACTACCAAAATAGTAATCGACCAAACCAGGTCTTTAGCTAGAATCACATGTTGAAGCAAATAGGCAGCGCCCAAGCTAATGGCAATTACGCCACCTAAGATAAAAACCCATTGCCAGAATGACACAACTTTGTTATCAGCAGGAGTATTGACATGAGCAACATGCTGGCGTTGAAAATAATAATTAGCCAACCCGAGGAGTAAACCTAGAAAACTACTAAAATAAGCATAAGAATAGCCAAAGCGACTCGATAATGCTGGCCCTGCAAATAAAGCTACCGTTGAACCCAAATTAATTGCCATGTAGTACAAAGTGAAAGCGCTATCTAAACGAGAGTCATTTTGCTCATAACATTTGGCAAGCAAACTTGATGGATTCGCTTTAAATAAACCGTTTCCCACACAAATAAGGCCTAAAGCCAAGAAGACATTTTGCTTATTCGCCAGAGCCAACGAAAGATAACCTAGAGCAAGCGTGATTAGTCCTAAAACAATTGTGCGCTTGGTACCCAAAACTTTATCACCAAGATATCCACCCAAGGCCACCAAACCATAGACTAGTGCTGAAAAAGCTCCAAACGTGAAGTACGCTTCGCTATCGTTAAATCCTAAATGGCGAATGAAAAACAAGGTGAGGATACCTTGCATGGTATAAAAACCGTAGCGCTCCCATATTTCGAGCATAAAAACCATACGAAAAGCACGTGGTTGCCCACCAAAAAATGCCAGCATTTATCACCTGTAATTTCAAAGATAATAAACGCTATACCAGTTCAGAACTAAATGCAAACATAGCTAGGCTTTTTGGGGTAGATGGGTCACAAAATCAACATTAAGATCGTCTAATCTGAAACTTAAAGGCTTTAAAAATCGATCTACAGTACACATTCTGAATTATTTTCTCGCAACTCAGCGGTTGCCAACTCGGAGTGACCACAGTTCTGCTGCAAAAAAGTTTCTCGCTCCCCCTTCAGAATCGTACCTTTATCATCAAATAATCTCAGCCCTGTTGTGCCAGGTGCCCCCTGCTTTAGGCTCTCTGCATTTTTTATCAGGCAGGGTTTACTTTCAACCGGTGAGGGTATTCTTTCCACCAGAAGCATTTTTTCAATCGATAAGCTATTAGGATCGGCCGCTTGTTCATTGGTGGGTTCGGCAGCGCTTTTGTTTATCTTCTCAATAATAATCGGGATAACCATATGAATTAAGCGTCCCAAAATATATAAACTTCCCCCAGCAGCACTGGCGCCAAAAATAGCCAAACCGACAAGAGGAAAGGTAAGGGACAAAGCCAATCCAACCAATGCCGCTGCTGCAAAACTAATTCCTACGGTCTTATGAAGCACGCCGGCCCAGCCAAGCTCCTCCAATATTTGTAAAGTTTCTAATTGCTTATCATACAATTCTTGGAGTTCTTCTTTCTTCTCATCGATGTCTTCTTGCAGCGTTTCAACATGCTCTATGTAAGCCGGATAATTTTGTTTTTTTTCTGGATCATTAAGCAGTGTGCCTAATTTTTTTGCCGCCCGCATCATTTGCTGAAGCTCAACTTCGGCCCAATCCGCTTTTTGCTTCGTTTGCCTCAATAATTCCTTGGTCTGATAACGATCGTAAAAATGCTTACCCAGTGTAAAGATACTTACGAAACAAGCAAGGCTTGCTGCTGCTAATGCGATGAATGGCGCCACTGCTGTAGGTGCCAACAAACCGGCGAATGATAGTGCCAGGACAACAGCAGAGTAAAGCCATTTAGCATTTTGCGATAAAGTAATCGGAAGCGGTTGGCCTAAAAGCCATGCCGCAAAATACATCGCAGGAATTCGAACAAAATCAATAAAGGCAATAACAGCACCAGCAATACGAAAACTAGAATTGACTGTACCCGCTAATTCATTCCCTTGAATGTATGCTAGCTTACTTACGGCAACACCTGTTGCATCAACACTACGCAAGAAATTAGCAAGAAAAGGGATTTTCTTTATTAAAGCAATAGTGAGCGCATCTGGCGGCATAGGCCTGGGGGTAAAGCTAACCGGCTCCTGCATCTCCAGCACTTGCTTTCTTGCGCTTATAAGAGCAGCCTCTGCCGATTGAGCATCAATTTTTTCTTTAATGGTTTCGTTTGGCTGCAGCCCCTCACCCATATTAAGCAACCTAAATTAGCTAAAAACCGCCGGATTATAGCAGAATTTATGAGTTAATTATGAAAATATGAAGCATATTTTACCCAAAATGAGATAGTTTTCAACAATTAATCCCTGCATGAATGATCAACGGATAATTCCAGGACATAAGTTTTTAATGATTTTTTAATTCCGACGCTTGCCAGTCCTTGTATAGTCAACTATATTCCCCTAATCTTCCCCAATAAGAAAAACCTGAAAGACATGGCTAGGAGAGCCCTTTTTTTGGCCGGTGGTGGAGCGCGTGGTGCTTATCAAGCTGGCGTGCTAAAAGCCATTGGCCATATTTTGCAAGCGAAAACAATGCCTTTTGAAATGATTAGCGGGGTCAGTGTCGGCTGCATTAATGCAGCCGTCTTGGCTGAAAATGCACACGACTTTCAAATGGGGTTAGAAAAACTTGAGGCAATGTGGGCCGAAATTCGTTGTCAGCAAATTTTTAATGCCAGTAATTATGAACTAAGCAAGTCAGTATTGCGTAATTTAAGCCATTTAATTGTAAAGCAGCGTCAATCTGGACATCTGCTTGATACCACGCCATTGCGCGAATTCATCACTACCAACATTGATTTTGACATGATTGATGCAAACATTGCTAATAATCATTTAGAAGCAATGGAGGTCATTAGCCATTGCTACGAAACCCAGCAAACCATTTCCTTTTATCGCCATGATTTCCCTGAATTTGAAGATTGGCATTATCCTCGACATGTCAGCCAACAAGCAGCGCTCAAAATGGAACATATTCTCGCATCCAGCGCGCTTCCGCTTTTCTTCCCTACAGTTAATATTGATGGCTTTCATTACGGCGATGGCAGTATAGGCTTAGTTTCCCCTTTACGGGGTGCAATACGATTCCAAGTTGAAAAAATTCTTATTTTGGGCACCCGTCCCTTACCGGTGTTTCATGACCCTGACCAGTTGCGCAACGGGGAAGTTGGCTTCGCTCATATTTTGGGCGGCATGCTGAATGGGTTATTCCTTGATAACCTTGATCGTGATATTGAAATGGTGAACCGCATGAATGATATTGCCCGTCTCTTGTCGATGTGGAAAAAACGCCGTTCGCCTTGGCGCCCCATCGAGACATTTCACCTCAGACCCAGTATTGATATTGCCGATATTGCTCAAGCACAATATCAGAGTATGCCTGCGTTGCTACGTTTTCTACTTAATATTTTGGGGGCAAAAAATAAGTCAGGGGATTTACTCAGTTTTTTATTGTTTGAACCAGGATTTACTCGCGAGCTTCTTGACTTAGGTTATCAAGATACCATAGCCGTAGCGGATGATGTCACTAAATTTTTTACCAATTAAACTTAGCGCCTATCCTATGTTGGGGTCAAATGGCTTAATGACCCAACATAGTCAACATACTTCTGCTTATGATGCTGAGAAACTGGCACCTAATGCACTCAAATTACTGAGATCGGCAGAACCATTAGCAACTTTAAAAAATGGAGCTATCTTAGCACTTTCTACAGTAAATGAAGCCTCTTTCATATCCAAACAACCATGCTGAGTTAGGATTACTAATGAATTTCTTAGCAAGCCTTTAGACTTTTGGCTTAGATGTTGCGTGCTTTGTTTAATCAGCAATGGAAGATCTTCGGAAAAAGTCTCTCCTCGTTCAAGAGCATCCGCAATACAGCGAATAAAGTTATAAGCCATTTTTTCCTTTTTCAAAGTAATCTCTCTATCCGAATTTGGGTAAGCGAGGGCTATTTGGACAAGTTCTATACTATCTCTTACCTCTCCTAGGTTTTTATAACAAAGGATTAAATTTGAAATAACAATAATTTTTTCTAGGTGAACTGGCTTAGATTGGTAGAGCTGTAGAGCTTTTTTATAAGCATCAATTGCTTCCGAAAAGCGATTTTTTTGAAAGAGATCGGTTGCGACCGTTTTGTAATGGCGAGCAAGCCTAGCGGCTATCTCGGGAAGAGTCGCCCTGAAATTTTCATAATACTCAGGAAGATTATCATTGGCATTTGTGTAATCCCTATAAATCTCATCCAAAAGCGCTAAATCATCTGCACTGAGCTGTTTTGAGTGACTATCCTCACACAGGCTTAGTTTATCAGTGACATGGGTATAAGAAATTCTTGCGTCAATTACTTTTAATGTTTCCTGGAGTGCTAACTTCTTGTCAGCATCCCCAGTTGCAGCAATAATTTCTAAATATTGCTTCTTTGCAGGAATAAGCGCTTTCCGAGCCTCTTCTTTTTGCCGGGCGTAATGCCTTACTAATTTTTCTCGGTGGGTCGCCAACTCTGGTTTTAAATGTTCTTCAGCGGTGTCCCCATCAAAGTAGATGATGCCGTCGATAATGTCCAGATCTTTAAGAAAAGTTTCAATACGTTCAAATCCGTCTTCAACACCATGCGCCAAACGATGATTAAAATCGATTTGAGCATCGCCTTGGGCGGCTACTGCTGGCAATCGCCGCGAACCATTAAATACGACAGCAGATAACTCTTGAGGATTGACTGTGAACGCGTTAAAACGGGGCTTTTTCAGGCCTTTTTTAGAGGGTGGACATAATTCATATTTAATTGCCGGATCATTTGAATGGAATTCAAGTACTGTTTGTAACCATTGACCATGGAGATCTTGAGATAAATTATCTGGGTGCTCTACATACATGCAAACTTTATTTTTGCCAAAATTTACTTCGTAAAAATAGGGAGGGGCAAATTCTTTCCAACCGAATTCACGAAATTTTTGCATATAAGTGACATACATATCCGAATCGTACCTTAAGTAATCACTATCCCTTAATGAAAGGTAGTCCGAAGGATCCATCTTAACGTAAGCTAGGAAATGATTTTTTACAAAGATGTCATTTTCATTAATGATTGGCTTTAAAGTAAAATAATTTGGTTGTACCACATTAAAAGCCTTAATTACTTCGCGTCGCGAACCGGTACAGTCGAAGACCATATAGCTTTCAACATCCGTTTGATTCTCATCGAGATCCTTAACCACCACTCCTTTTTTCTTGGCATTAAATTCAACAAACCGCTGTTTTTCAATTTGAATTTTTAAATTGCAAGCTTCCTTATAGAGCTTTTTTTCTAAATCCTTTATATGGCCAGTTTTAGTGTAATCCCAAATTTTTATTCCTAGCCCTGTTTCTGCTGTTGCAAAAACACTTTGATTTAAATGCCCAGGCCGCGTGTATTCCCCAGCTCTTGGATCATAAACAACAATATTTTTCACACCTTTCTGTTTAAGGCGGATGGCTAAATACAAGCCGATAGGACCAGCGCCACAAATAACTACTTTGCTCATTATTGAAAATATAGCTTCAGATTGGAAATGGAGAGGCAAATATACTCGAGAAAGCTTAATAAAATATTAAGTAACTATCCGATTTAAATTTAGTGTAATTTACCCTTTTCTCAGCTCCTTAAACACAATCCGCGCATCCGGCATAATCCCATTCCAAATCAAGAACGCCTCGGCAGCTTGTTCTACCAACATACCTAAACCATCTACCCCGAAGACCCCTTGTCCTTTGGCCCATTGGACAAAAGGGGTAGGATGTTGGCGATTGTAGGCTAAATCGTAGCAAAGTGTGGTTGGCTTTAGCAGTGAATGCGGGAGCTCCATTTTTTCTTCAGTTAAACTCGATGGAGTCGCATTAATAATTAAGTCAAAATCCCCTTTTAGCTCCGACAGGCGGCTACAGGTAATTTGCGCGAAATCAGCTTTCAAACTCTGGGCTTTTTCCTCAGTACGATTAACAACAAAAAGGCTACTAATTCCAGCGTCAAGCAAAGGTCCAATAATACCTCGCGCAGCCCCTCCGGCGCCTAACAAAAGGACATGCTTTTCTGTGAGGTTAAGGTAATAGGCTAAATCCCTGATTAACCCAATGCCATCAGTATTGTCTGCATGCAATTGGTTATCACTCATCCACAACGTATTTGCTGCTTTAGCCTGCATTGCTCTTGGAGAGCGGGTATGTGCCATGGCATAAGCTTTTTGCTTAAAGGGTAAAGTGATGTTTAAACCTTTTCCTCCTTGAGCAAAAAAATCCAAAACTTGGGCTTCAAAATGCTCTTCTGGCACAAGTAATTTCTCGTAACTCAACTTGATGCCTGTTTGCTCAGCGAAGCGTTGATGGATAAACGGAGACAGACTATGGGAAATCGGATTTCCCATCACTGCAAAACGATTAATCATGCTTACTCCACTAAACTTTTTTCCACTAATTCGCTTAAATCACGGGACAAATCATGCTCAGTCAGTCGCTTGAGTTGCTCTTTCATCAACTTTTGTCGGGGCGAATCATAGCGGCGCCAGCGAGTAAATGGGGTTGCTAAGCGTGCGGCAATCTGTGGGTTTATTTTGTCCACCTGCGCCAAAATCTCTCCTAGAAAAACATAGCCGCTTCCATCTGCAGCATGAAAATGTTTAGGATTCGCTTGGCAAAAAGCACCAACCACTGCACGAACTTTGTTAGGATTTTTCATGTTAAACGCAGGATGCTTGAGTAAAGTTTTAACACGGGCCAACGTATCCGGCAATTCACTGATGGCTTGGATAGAGAACCATTTATCCAAAACAAGTTCGTCCTGAGACCACTGACGATAAAAACTATCAATGGCCTGCTCCCTCGCGGTTCCCTGGGTACAATCGTTCAGCGCAGCGAAGCTGGCAAGCTGATCAGTCATAGTCTTCGCTTTAATGAATTGCTGCTGGCAAAGGGGTAAACTTTGAGACTCATTCGCTTTCATCATTAACCATAAGCAAACATTTCGCAATCGTCTTCTGCCATAAGCCTCAGCATGCATGCCATGATCTTCTGCTTGCCATAACGCTTGATACATCGCCTGTAAGTGCTCAAAAAGTTGCTTTCCTAATTCGTTACGGAAGAAATCCCGGGCTTTTTCGACAACCCCCACATCAACCACTTTCAAATCGCCAGCCACATCTTCAAACCCTGGAGGAGTTAATAACTCGGCCCTTAGCGCATAATCCAGCGATTCATCTTCCAATACATGGCGATAAGCATGAATCAACGCTTGAGGAATGTGCCATTTATCGTGTGCCATATTAAAATAATTGTGGATGCAAGTAAGTGCCAACCGTTGGGCTGCATCCCATTTGGCAAAGCCATCTGACTCAAACCGCAATAGCGCGAGCAATTCCTCCTCACTGACTTGGCGATGCAATTTCACCGGGGCAGAAAAATCCCGCAATAAGGAAATAATCGGTTTTCCTGGCAAACCTGTGAAATGGAAAACCTGCTGTTCCTCACGTAGTTCCAATACGTCATGTTTTAGCGGCAAAGATTGGCCACTCTCATCAAATAAAGCAATTCGCACAGGAATATGGAAAGGTTTCTTCTCCTTGCATTCCGGGGTGGGTGCACATGATTGGGACATGATAAGTGTGAGGTTACCTTGACTATACTCTGTAATCACCCGAATCTCCGGTGTACCAGCCTGGCTATACCAAAGTTTAAATTGATTTAGGTCAACCTGATTCGCATCGGCCATGGCAGCAACGAAATCATCGATGGTTACCGCTTGCCCATCATGGCGCTGGAAATATAAATCCATGCCGCGGCGAAAACCTTCCTTGCCTAACAACGTATGCTGCATACGGATGACTTCTGCCCCTTTGTTATACACCGTCGCCGTATAAAAATTGTTAATTTCCTGGTAAGACTCAGGCCTTACCGGATGCGCCATACTGCCAGCATCTTCAGGAAATTGGGTACTACGTAAGACCTTAACGTCGAGGATCCGATTGACATCACGAGAATTCATGTCACGTGAAAACTCCTGATCACGAAAGACAGTCAATCCTTCTTTTAAACTCAATTGGAACCAATCGCGGCAAGTAACACGATTCCCTGTCCAATTATGAAAATACTCATGGCCAACAACCCCTTCAACATCGGCAAAATCTTGATCTGTTGCCGTGTCAGGACGCGCCAATATGTATTTGGAGTTAAAAAGATTTAACCCTTTATTTTCCATCGCCCCCATGTTGAAATCACTGACAGCAACAATCATGTAAATGTTTAAGTCATATTCACGGCCATAAACGTCTTCATCCCAACGCATGGCTCGTTTCAAAGAAGCCATTGCATGGGCACATTTATCTTCGTTGCCTGGTTCAACATAAATGTGTAAATCCACTGTCTTGCCGGAAGCGGTGACAAACTTGTCTTGTACACAAGCCAAGTCTCCCGCCACCAAAGCAAATAAATAGGAAGGTTTTTTGAATGGATCTTGCCATTTTACCCAATGACGCCCATGCTCCAGGTCGCCTGAATCAATTAAATTACCATTGGAAAGCAACACAGGGTACATCGTCTTATCAGCGCTAATGGTTGTGGTATAGATTGCCAACACGTCGGGCCTGTCTAAGTAAAAGGTAATTCGCCGGAATCCTTCTGCTTCGCATTGGGTGCAAAAAAGTTGATGGGAACGATAAAGCCCAGATAACTGCGTATTATTTTGCGGATAAATGCGAGTGACGATTTCTAAAAAGAATTCTACATCCGGGCAGTTTTCAATAATTAAATCGCCGTTTTGTAGACGATAGTCTTTTTTATCGATAAGCTGTCTATCATCCATATGAACACTAACAAGTTCTAACTCATCGCCATATAAATGCAACTCACCTGCCTGTTGGCGCTTTAACTTCATGCGATTAATCACAAGCGCATGATCATCATGGAGATCAAAATCAAGATCGACAGTATCCACAGTAAAATTAGGTGCCTGATAGTCTTTGCGGTAAATAGTTTTGTCTGGCATGAACTTTGCTCCGGCTAAGTAAGGGCCACAACATTAATAAATTCGGTAATTAAAAAAATTCCATAGGAATTGATACTATTATATAGATATAGTAAAACGAAAAATAAAGCGAAAAACAAAAAGAATCAAAGAATAGCGTAGCCAGCAGTGATCAGTGAAAGGGGAAATGGCTTATGAATACAACCGAGTTTTTAGCAAACTATACAAAGCGCTATGTGGATAATAAGGCGGAGGAGTTAAGTCTAGATGAATATCTAGAACTGTGCCGCACAGATCCCTCTGCCTACGCCAACCCAGCCGAGCGCTTGCTCATGGCCATTGGCGAACCGGAGATGATTGACACGCGTCATGACCCGGTTCTATCCCGTATTTTTTCCAATAAAGTCATACCTTATTATCCTGTTTTTAAAGAATTTTTTGGAATGGAAGAACCCATTGAGCAAATTGTTGGTTTTTTAAAGCATGCTGCTCAAGGCTTAGAAGAAACAAAGCAAGTTCTTTATCTGCTTGGTCCTGTAGGGGGCGGTAAATCATCTTTAGCAGAGAAATTAAAAGATTTAATGGAAAAAATTCCTTTTTATGCCATTAAAGGTTCACCCGTTTTTGATTCCCCGCTGTCATTATTCCATCCAGAGGAAGACGGCGAATTATTGTTTGAGCGCTTCGGCATCCCGCCACGTTACCTGCGTTACATCATGTCACCCTGGGCGGTCAAACGGCTACAAGAATACAATGGCGACATCAGCCAATTCCGGGTCGTCAAAGTTAAGCCGTCACGCTTAAAACAAATTGCGGTTGCGAAAACGGAGCCAGGTGATGAGAATAACCAAGATATTTCTTCTTTAGTCGGTAAAGTGGATATCCGTAAGCTAGAAGAATTTTCGCAAGACGACCCTGATGCTTACAGTTACTCAGGAGGCCTATGCCGCGCTAACCGCGGGTTACTCGAATTCGTCGAAATGTTTAAAGCGCCTATTAAAGTTTTACATCCTTTACTTACCGCAACGCAAGAAGGCAACTATAACGCAACAGAAGGCCTATCAGGGTTACCTTTCGAAGGCATTATTGTCGCACACTCGAACGAATCGGAGTGGCAAACGTTTCGTAACAACAAAAACAATGAAGCTTTTATCGACCGGATTAACATTGTTAAAGTTCCCTATTGCCTCCGCGTTTCCGAAGAATTACGCATCTATCAAAAATTGCTTGATAACAGCTCGCTGAAAGATGCACCTTGTGCCCCCGGCACCTTGGAAATGCTTGCGCAGTTTTCCGTGCTGACGCGGCTAAAAGAACCGCAAAATTCAAGCATCTATTCAAAGATGCGTGTTTATAATGGCGAATCGTTGAAAGATACCGATCCGAAAGCGAAGTCTTACCAAGAATATCGCGATTTTGCCGGTGTCGATGAAGGGATGAGCGGAATATCAACACGATTCGCTTTTAAAATTTTATCGAAAGTTTTCAATTTCGATCACTCTGAAGTGGCAGCCAACCCGGTTCATCTGCTTTATGTGTTAGAACGACAGGTTGAGCAAGAGCAATTTGCGCAAGAATTACATGAAAAATATTTAACGTTTATTAAAGAGTACTTAACACCCAAATACGTCGAACTTATTGGCAAAGAAATTCAAACTGCCTACCTTGAGTCTTACTCTGAATATGGTCAGAACATTTTTGATCGGTACATCACTTATGCCGATTTCTGGATTCAAGATCAAGATTATCGCGATCCTGATACAGGAGAAATTTTTGATCGATCTTCACTGAATCTAGAACTCGAGAAAATTGAAAAACCAGCAGGGATTTCTAATCCAAAAGATTTCCGAAATGAAGTGGTGAACTTTGTACTTAGAGCACGCGCGAATAATCATGGTAAAAATCCCGTATGGAACAGTTACGAAAAATTAAAATCCGTTATTGAGAAAAAAATGTTTACCAACACTGAGGATCTATTACCCGTGATTTCGTTTAATGCGAAAGCCTCTGAAGATGACAAGAAGAAGCATGAGGAATTTATCGCGCGGATGATCGATAAGGGTTATACCCGTAAACAAGTCAGATTATTGTGTGAATGGTATCTGCGCGTCAGAAAATCACAATAATTACTGGCCTAAACGGGTGCTGAATAGGACGGATTTATGTCGCAACTGATAGATAGACGACAGAATGCGGGCAAGAAAAGCACAGTGAATCGCCAACGCTTTCTGCGCCGTTATAAAAATCAAATTAAGCGCGCCGTATCTGAAGCAGTAGGTAAACGGAGTATTACTGAAATTGATCAAGGGGAGCAAATCAGTATTCCTGCCAAAGATATCTCCGAACCCCGCTTTCGGCGTGGTTTAGGAGGGCGGATAGAGCAAATTTTACCCGGAAATGACCAGTTCATCACAGGTGATCGTATTAAACGGCCCAGTGGTAGCGGAGGCGGTGGTAGCGGTAGTCAAGCCAGCGACTCGGGCGAGGGCGAAGACGATTTTGTGTTTCAATTATCCCGTGAGGAATTCCTGGAGTTATATTTCGAGGACTTAGAACTTCCAGACTTGGTTAAAAAAGAGTTGGCGCGATTGACCACCTATAAAACGGTGAGAGCAGGAGTAAGCACCAGTGGTATCCCAGCCAATATTAATGTGATCCGCTCAATGCGCCAAGCAGCGGGCAGACGCATGGCATTAGCTTCTCCCTATAAGCGCCAATTACGAGAGGCTGAGGAGGAGCTCGCGCGGCTTGAAGCATCACCCAATCCTGATAAGGTTGATTTATTGCGGTTACAACGGGACATCGAGTTTTTGAAAAAGAGAATCAGCCGCGTCCCGTTTATTGATACGATTGATATTCGCTACAACAATCGAATTAGAATCCCCGCTCCATCCACGCAAGCCGTAATGTTTTGTGTGATGGATGTATCAGGTTCGATGGATGAAGCTAAAAAAGACATTGCCAAACGCTTCTTTATCTTGCTTTATCTTTTTCTTACTAAAAATTACGAAAAAATTGAGCTGGTTTTTATCCGCCATCATACTTCAGCCAAGGAAGTCAACGAGGAAGAGTTTTTCTATTCCCGTGAAACCGGCGGAACAGTGGTTTCAAGTGCTTTAGAGTTGCTGCACAACATCATCGAAGCCCGTTACCCCGCTTCTTCTTGGAATATTTATGTGGCCCAAGCTTCGGATGGGGATAATTGGAACGCTGACTCACCCTATTGCCAGGAATTGCTGCAAGAAAAAATCATGCCTTTGCTACAGTATTTCGCCTACATTGAGATTATGCCTCGCCATCATCAAAGCCTTTGGGAGGTTTATCAACAAATCAAAAGCATCTATCCTAATTTTGCTATGGAAAATATTGACACCGTGTCTGATATTTATCCTGTGTTTCGCGAATTATTCAAAAGGAAGACGGCATGAGAAAAAAACCGTTATCTACTGGTGCCGAATGGACCTTCGAACTTATTCAAACCTACGATAGAGAAATTGCAAGCCTGGCAAAGGATTTCAAGTTAGATACTTACCCTAACCAAATTGAAATCATCTCCGCTGAGCAAATGATGGATGCTTATGCTTCAGTCGGGATGCCCATTGGTTATCACCATTGGTCATTTGGAAAACATTTTGTGGGTGTGGAAAAAAGCTATAAACGCGGGCAGATGGGTTTGGCCTATGAATTAGTAATTAATTCTAATCCCTGCATCTCCTATCTAATGGAAGAAAACACCATGGCTATGCAAGCGTTGGTTATTGCGCACGCTTGCTATGGACATAATTCTTTCTTTAAAAACAACTACCTTTTTAAAATGTGGACCTCAGCCGATGCCATCATTGATTATTTAGTTTTTGCACGAAATTACATCAGTGAATGTGAGCAGCGTTTTGGCATTGACGAGGTAGAGGCAACACTTGATGCCTGTCATGCGCTAATGAATTATGGTGTTGATCGATATAAACATCCTGCCAGTTTATCGATGCAAGAGGAAAAAATTCGCCAACAAAATCGCGAAATCTATCTACAATCTCAAGTTAACGAATTGTGGCGCACTATACCTAAAAGCAAAGAAGTTGACGAAAATGGGCGTAAAAAACGTTTTCCTGAAGAACCGCAAGAGAATGTCCTTTATTTTATTGAAAAAAATGCACCCTTATTAGAACCTTGGCAACGGGAAATCGTGCGAATTGTGCGAAAAATTGCCCAATATTTTTACCCTCAAGGCCAAACAAAAGTGATGAATGAAGGCTGGGCATGCTTCTGGCACTATACGCTTTTAAACGCACTTTACGATAAAGGCTTAGTAACTGATGAATTCATGTTGGAAGTTTTGCAAAGCCATACCAATGTTATCATGCAACCTTCTTACAATAGTCCTTATTTTTCCGGGATTAACCCCTACACGTTGGGCTATCACATGATGCAAGACATTAAGCGGATATGTGAAAGCCCAACAGAAGAGGATAAACGCTGGTTTCCTTTTTTAGCTAACAGCGATTGGTTAACTAGTCTTGATTTTGCCATGCGTAATTTTAAAGATGAGAGTTTTATTGCCCAATACTTATCACCACGATTGATTCGTGAATTAAAATTATTCTGTATTGTCGATGACGATCGAAATCCCGACTTAATGGTGAATGCAATTCATGACGAGCATGGTTACCAAATGATTCGTGAAGCCTTATCCAAACAATATAACCTTGGTTCTTTAGAACCGGATATTCAAGTCTATTCCGTAGATGTCGAAGGGGATCGCTCTTTAACCTTGCAATACGCACAACATAATCGTATTCCTTTAGGGGAAAGCACTGATGAGGTGCTTAAACACCTCTATAGCCTGTGGAAATTTCCCGTTACTTTGCAGGCAGTAGACCTACAAGGACAAATTACCGCCGAATACCATTGTCCTCCATTGCCCCCAGGTAAGCCTAAAGAAGTTCCAAAATAATTTCTACGGTCCGGAAAATAGGGCAAATTTTAGTTTACCGCTAAAGATTAACGAAAATTACTGTTTTAGTGTCTTGCAGCCTTGCCAAAAGTCAAGACTATTTCAGAGGGCTGATTGAATCGTAAATCGTTTTTTCTGCCGCATCAATCTGGTTCTCTGTATCCGTTTTAATTTTAACAGAGGAAATTCCAATTACACTTAATATCCAATTAATGAATTTACAAAAACCACCAGTATGATCTTCAAGTCCGGTTCTAGCATTTAAAGCAGCACACTGAATTTCTTCACAAGCCCTTCCGTAATCAATTTGGTTTTCTTCGTCGGCGCTATTAAGATTTGCTTTGATGTTCTCTAGATTTCTCTTAAGTTCAGCAATTTTTTCTTTCTTATTCGATTTATTCTTCACAAAAAGTTCGTCTGATGCATTTGTAATTTCAGCTTCCAAAGAATCAATTTTTTCTTCTAATAGGGCAACTGCATTATCAATTCTTTGAGTTAGTATTTTTCTTATCTCATTTGTCAACTGGATTAGTTTAGAAGTCCATTCTTTGATTTGAGGGTTTTCTTCTGGATTTACGCCCCTCGTATCGTAATGGCTTATATTATTGACTAATTCTTCCATTTTTTTGTCGTATGCCCTGACAATATCCTTCCAATTAGCATCCTCCTTAATACCAATTATCTGATTAAATGAAGCCGTCATACAAATCACTTCAGTTGGTTAGAATTGATTTATTATAAAGCTAATTCATTATAGAAATATTAAGAAAAGTGCGTGTTTTCATTTGATGCCTCAGTGCAGGACAAAAAAATAATAATTTTTGACCTTAAAGAAGACAAATAACAAAACAGATAAAACGATGTTTAGTCCTTAGTCATTTTTGTATTCTGACCCTCTTTGTCATTTTGCTAATTCAATAGCAAATGCGAGTGCGAGCTTAGTGAAGTTTGTCATGTGCTCGGTATTCAGCAAACTCAATGTATCCGCGGAAGTGTGGATATGTGGGTTGTGTTCTGCAAAGCTGGTTTCGCACGGAAAGGCAGCTGGAATACCGGCAGCCATCCAAGAGGCATGGTCACTGCATCCATAGCCACATTTGGAATAAGCCACAGGTACATTAACGTAAATCTTAATTAGTTCAGCAACAAAATCACTCAATTGTGGATCAGTATAATCACGGAAAATCCACATTGTTGGATTATTCTCGTCACTGCGATAACCAGTCATATCAAATTGAATGGCTGCTTTTACGGGAATCTTTTTCTTTGTTACTAACTCCTGAACAACAAACTGAGAACCAACCAAACCGCGCTCTTCAGCGGCATACCAGATCAGATAGACCGGGCGCTTAAACTCAATTTGTGATGCGAGCAAAATACGAGCAGTCTCCAGTACTACCGCCGAACCACTTGCATCATCACCTGCACCCGGCATGCGACCATCTAATGTATCCATATGCGCCCCAATGACAATGGCTGGCTCATGGCTCTCTTTACCAATCACTGTAACGAGTGAGGGCTGGCGATAGTTGCTGCCTGTAGCAACAAAGTAAGCTTCGGTATCTTGTCGGCCATATTCCATGGCCAAACTCTCAAACTGCGCCTTTAACCATTCTGCAGTTTCTACCCCCGTGGGTTGGGTAGCCGAACGATTGTAATAGCTCGTTAGATGAGTCAGTGTTTGCCAAATACTCTCTTCGCTGATCTTTGAAAATACGCTTTTAACAGCTGCCTTATGTTTAATTTCATAATGTTGTGGAGATTCAAGAAATGTTGGTTTGGCCGACTTTGATAAAAGCTTACTCGCAATCTTCTGCTTTTGAGCGAGATCTGATGTCTTAAAATGATGGCTTACATTCACAAAACGCCCACAACTTACTTGATCAGCTAACAACACAAGGCTATTCAGCTCGGTTGAAGGGAAATCGATAATCTTAAATTGAGTATTTTCCGCTAATAATGGGTGAGTTTGCGGTAATTTTACGGCTAGACATTGGGGTAATTGGAGTTGCTCTGTTGCTGGTTTCTGTGCTATTGTTGAACAAGGGTTGATAGTCATAATGAAAGCGACAACGTAAGTCCAAGAATAAAATCGCATTTTTTCTCCAGAAGGTTAGGGCAATCAACTAGTGCCGAATTATATACCAGAGTTATTTGGGCAAGTAGACAAAGGATGCTCAATTACATAAGTGATTAATAATTTCGTTTATCCAAATCCATTATTTATAGGAGAGAAAACCTCGTGCATAGCCTCAAACTATTTGACAAAAGATTGGAAGAACATTTAGAAGAGCCTCAAAAATACAAGATGTATGAATATAACCCGAAGTACACGCAGTCCGCCGTGAATCCATTATTCATTAAAATTTATGAAAAAGAATTGAAACTGTACGGTGAATCAAAAAGTTATAATATCAGCATGGATGAAAATGGAAATTGTACCCTTGTCCCAAACTACCGGTCTCTCCGTGGAAGTTTGAGCACCATTACACCGGTAGACGGCAAAATTTATATTTTTGCCATTGTGCTTGACGAGAGAACTAATAAATTGCAGCTAAGAATCGGCGAAGGAAGCCACTACCTTATTGCAAATCAAGCGACACAAGTGGTGGCCGCAGGCACACTATGCTTTATGGATAGAAAAATTATCAGTATATGTAATGATTCAGGCGCCTATCATGTTGATTTTGCGACTTTGCCAGAAGAAAAGCAGGCCAAGTATGTCGCGTCGCTAAAGCGCGCCCTCGAAAAAGTGAATCTCCCCGCTGATAAACTAGTTCTTTTTGAAAAAGAACCTCCCAAAGCTTGTTTGCCATCCGGTTGACCAGCCCTTGATTCTCATATGCTAGAGGATTGAGCATTTACCACAAGCCACGGATTTACTTTTTTCTAAATGGGCCGTGTTATCCTGCTTCGTTTGATTGTATTGGTTTAGGTAATTATCAAATCCTTCTTGTCCACTTAAGTTCTGGTACGTTAATTTCTCTGCTTTATAGAGGATAAGCGCTAAACCGTTCTTCATCTCGTCCAGAGTGGATTCCCCTTCAAAAAAGGAATCACATTGGGTCATAAAAAGTTCTGTTTCTTGACGACTGAGGTTTATCTGCTCCCCCCCTGTAATGAATTCCTTGATTAAGGTTCTTAGACTGCTTGTGAATAACTTACTGTCAGTTATCCCTTGCAGTTGATAACCGTCTTTTAAAAAAAGATAGAGATCTGTAGTAATGGTTTTAATGAAAAACGCTTTAAATTCCTCTTGCTTATCATTTTCAATAGCATCCCGCAATAAATGACACAAGCAAACCGACCTGTCTTTACACATTTACTCATCTCCATGATTGATACATTCATTACCTTAAACGGTGCTATGAACTGTATATTACTTCTTTTGCAAAAAAAAGTTGCATTTAAATTTCCCTTGATAATAAAAATGATCTTTTTTTGTTCTCAGTATTATTGATAATCATTTTCATTTGTTATAAAGTTTCAATTCCTTTGAGCCGCTTCCAAGGTGAATCATGAAACTAAGAAAAATGAAATTTAAAAAAATTCCCTATTACCTCTTACTCTCACTCTTAACTTTTGGTGCCAGCCTAATTATTGGTTTTTTAAGTTTTACTGGGATGTTTACCATAGTCCCTCTCCTTTCTTTAGCAATTGGCTCTTTTGTCCTGTCTGTAGCTTATGAAGGCGAAATTTACCTACAAAACATTAAAGGAGCGCTCAATAAGCTTTTATTTAAACAAGATTATCTGAAACATTACCTCGCTAATGACTATTTATTACAACAATTTACTTGTGATCCTCCGATAATTAATACGAACGCAGAAGATTGCCCGCAGTTTTTTAAAGATTATGAAGCGCAGCTTCGATTACTGAGTAAATTTACCCATAAGCGTTTAGATAAAGAGTCTCGAAAACGAAAAAAGCAAATCGAAAAAGCACTCCGTGACATGGAAAAATGGTTTGCTTTGCAATTATTTTCTTCCGATGAAGAAAATTTAACCCTATATGAAAACGAATTGCGCAACTGGCTTAAAGACCACGGCCAAGAGGAAGCAAAAGCACTCTTAAAAAATCGCCAGACTACTTTTACTGCAGTCAAAGTGTTTAGTACTTTGGCGGGTATTTTCATGAGTTTAGGGACCACTTACCTTTTAGTTGAAGCTTTTGCTGCCCTACCTTTCCTTGCGGCAATACCTTTTGCCACTTTGCCGGCAATTATTGTCCCTATGGCTATTCTTGCTGGTGCTGCTTACACTTTTCTTATCTATAATGCAGTCACCGACATGATCAATAACGATTCCCTGCGGAAATGGTATCGTAATATACGGGATGATCTTAAAAAAGGAGTAACTCCCCGTAACGTTTTCATGGCAGTTTCCGCAATTGTGTTACTCACATTAACGGCTGCCCTGACTGTCTGTACAGCAGGCACCTGGTGGACTGTTGCCAAACACACCCGGCCTTTGTTTTCCTGGATGAGTAAAATCCCCAATTTAATCGCAAGCGGTATTGCAATTATTACAGGGACTGCCCAACTCATTTTCAATTTACAAAATACCAGCGAATCGTTGGAGCTAATTGATAATGCGACAAAAATGGAAGAGAGCGTATGGAGCAAAATCAGCAAAGCTTTCTCTAAAGGCTTTAAGGCTCTGGTGCAAAATGAAAACTGGCTGCAACTTGTCAACCTGCCACGCCTCTTTTTAATGGTCACTTTTCTTCCTCTGCGGCTTATTCTGTTTATCGGCCATTTAGTAAGCATGGCAGTTTCATCTGACCGGGTTCCTGGTATTCCCGAAATCATTTCCGCCGTGCTTGGATTTACAAGTGAATTTTTTGAAGATTTACATTATTTCTTGGGTGATCTCTTCCACAGCCACAAACACAGTCATGACTCCCAAGATCTGATTAAAGAACGACTCGGGCAAGGTCACGGCCATGATCACAGTGCGGACATCCCAACCCGGGCTCTCAAATTTCTTTTCACTCCAGTCTTCGCTGCAGCGGCAGGTTGGGACTGGCTAGCAACACGGATCATCAAAACGCCACGCCAAGAATGTGGACTTTTGCAAATGAACGCTGATCCAACTCAAACCGCTTTTGAGGAACTGCCATTACAAGGAAGAAGTGCAGCAATTGTATACAATGATACCCTCTATTATGCAGATCAAAGAAAACAGACAGTTAAAAAAATTAAATCGACAAACATCGATGGTATTGAACAACTGAAGCGGGTAGCACGAGATGAATACCGAACTGCCAATGATAGCGAACTTGATGTGATTTTCGCCCTCACTGGCCGCCATGGTCAGACTCAACTCTCCTGGACAGAAGCATGGAATAGACAAACCGGAAAACCATCAGAAAAATCTGTAACTGTTAAAGCGAATGCCAAGCAGCCGTCTGATGCATGGAAAGTTGAGCATTCGATGTTTCGGATTAATCGCTATATTGATAAGCACTTGAGCAAAGCCACCTTAGACCCTCACGCACATGCACCAGAAAAAATTCATGGATTAGAAGGCTTACGCGATGCTATTCGTAATATGGAAGAGCCGACGGAAGACAAAATTAAGGCGCGCATTGGTCAGGAAGTGCAGAAAGATATCTATAATAAACATCGCCACGACTACCCCTTTTTCCGTCAAACAGGCAACACGCGTACACAAGATTTCTTAGAAGAGGACTTACCTCAGCGGATTAGTGCATCGCCAGCGGCGTAATCACTCGCGGTTGATTGCAATGATAATCCGAGTCGCGCGTGAGCAAACGGATATGGAGTCGACTTCTTATCCGCTCCCTCACGGCCTCGGAGCTTCTTAACTCAATGGCAGTGGGGCTATGCACATGGACTACCTGACTATCAAAACCTCACTGTTCTAATAAGCTCTTTATTCCTGCTAAATGTGATTTAGCGATGGCCTTTGACTTTTCTTCATTGCGCTCACCGGCCTTACCAAACCATTCCAAGCTATCTTGGGGCAATTCATCTAAAAATCGGCTAGGTTGGCAATCTTGTAACTCCCCGAGCCGGCGTCGCTGTTTTGCCAGAGTGAAGCATAACTCTTTTTGGGCACGTGTAATTCCCACATAAGCAAGGCGCCGTTCTTCTTCAATTTGATCACCATCAATACTCACACGATGAGGCAGCAACTCTTCCTCCATACCCACTAAATAGACAAAAGGAAACTCCAATCCTTTTGACGCGTGTAACGTCATCAATTGCACCGTTTCTGTATCTTGCTCATCAGCCTGTTCCAAGATATCGATCAAGATAAGCTTATTGACGACATCGGTTAGACGGTGATGTGGTTCTTTCGCCAACAGCCGCCCCACCCAATCTACCAATTCCCATACATTATCCATGCGCTTTTGTGCCTTGGCTGGGGTATCGCATTGTTCATAAATATAAGCTTCGTAACCACTTTCCTCGATCATTTCGCGTAGTACTTCGACAACAGGTCCGGTGAGAATCCGCGCTTTAATTTGTTCAAGCCATCCTTTAAATACTTGTAAAGCAGTGCGTGGTTTATCGGCGACATGTTCTGCTAAAGCAAGATGATCAGCGCAAGTATAAAGACTTTGCCCTCGCGATTGGGCGTAATGACCCAACGCATCCAAACTCGTCTCCCCAATACCGCGTTTTGGGGTATTGATTACCCGTAAAAAAGCAGCATCGTCTGCTTCATTACACAGCAATTTGAGATAAGCAAAAACATCTTTAACCTCCGCACGGGTAAACCAAGACTGCCCGCCGCTAATCCGATAGGGAACGCTATGTTGCCGTAACACTTTTTCAAACACGCGGGACTGGTGGTTGCCACGATACAAAATAGCGTAGTCGCCATACTGCCTTCGATGACGCAATTTATGACTAATCAAATCCGCCACGACCTGCTCTGCTTCATCATTTTCATCTTTGCAGCATAAAACTCGCAGTAATTCTCCATGCCCTAATTCAGACCAGAGTTTTTTGTCGAACAAATGCGAATTATTGGCAATTAAATGATTAGCCACATGGAGAATCCGGCGAGTGGATCGATAATTTTGCTCCAATTTAATTAACTTTAAATTAGGGTAATCGCGTTGTAATTGCGCTAAATTTTCAGGTTTCGCCCCGCGCCAGGCGTAAATCGATTGATCATCGTCGCCAACAACGGTGAAGCTTGCCCGTAAACCGACAAGCAATTTAACTAATTTATATTGGCTAGTATTTGAGTCCTGGTATTCGTCGACCAATAGATGACGGATTTTGTTTTGCCAATGCTCCATGATTTCTTCATGCTGTGACAGAAGTCTCACGGGTAAGCGAATTAAATCATCAAAATCGACTGCATTATAAGCCTTCAAAGCTTGCTGATAACGCGGATAGAGATGCGCTGCCGCTTCAAAAAGTGGCGTGCTAGCTAAATGGCTTCCCAGTTCTTCAGGTTCTAACAGATCATTTTTCCATTGGGAAATTTGCTGTTGAATCTGCATGATGTGATCGCGATCATTCGCTTTACCTGCAGGTAGAAAATGACGCAGAAGCTGTTGGCAATCCTCGCTATCAAAAATCGAAAATCCAGCCTTTAGACCGCACAGATTGACATTTCGCTTAATAATGCTCAAACCTAGGGTATGGAAAGTTGCCATCTTCAAACCGCGGCGATGACTGCTCGATAGAATAGAGGCAACACGCGCACGCATTTCGTTAGCGGCTTTATTAGTAAACGTTACTGCACAAATCGTGTGTGCAGCATAACCGCAATGTTCAATAAGATAAGCAATTTTTTGAGTAATCACACGTGTCTTGCCACTACCCGCTCCGGCCAAGACCAACAAAGGACCATCGATGTATTTAACCGCTGCCATTTGTTGTGGATTAAGCATATTTACTTCCGAACAAAAAAGAAGCATTATCGCGCGCCTAGCGGAGGCAGGCAATCTTCTTTATGTTAGAATAAGGTGGATTTTGCTTTTTAAGGCTCATAATGAAAGAAACCGATTCTCTACAGCGCTTTATGTTTGAACACGCTAGCATTCGCGGTGAAATTGCGCATTTGCAAGAAACCTATCAAACGATCATGGCCCAGCGCCCTTATCCACCTATGGTCAAACATTTACTGGGTGAGGCCTTAATTTCTTGTTTACTTTTGGTGGGCAGCATTAAGTTTAAAGGGGAATTGAGTTTACAGTTTCAGGGAGACAAACGCCTTCCCTTACTGATTGTGCAGTGTGACGATCAATTGCATTTAAGGGCATTTGCATCTTACCAAGAAGATTTAGAGACCGCTGACTATGCGCAAGCTTTTTTAAAAGGACAAATGGCTTTGACTATTAGCCAATACAATACAACCCAAACCTATCAAAGTATTGTTCCCATTCAGGCCACTTCGATGAGTGAAAATTTAATGTACTATTTCGCCCAATCTGAACAAGTCGCAAGCCGTCTTTGGCTAGCCGTGAATGACGATATGGCTGCAGGAATGTTACTACAACTCATGCCAGGCCAAGATACGCTCCAGCGCGAGCAATTTTGGGAATATGCTGTTCAACTTGGGCAGACAGTGAGCGAAGAGGAGTTGCTAACCTTAGACAATAAGACCCTTCTCCATCGCTTGTACCACGAAACAGAACTACGCCTATTCGATAGTCGCACTGCCAGCTTTAAATGCCGCTGCAACGAAGAAAAAATGAAGCAAGTATTAACCATTCTGGGAGAAGAAGAAGCGAAAAAGCTATTGCAGGAAAGGGGGAAAGTAGAAATTAGCTGTGATTTTTGTAATAAACATTATAGCTATGATGCCATTGATATCACTTTATTATTCCGCAAGCTTTAACATCAATTAACTGATCTTTTTGCACTGTCTTTCTTTCATGCCAGGACCATAGTAGCCATTGGTATAAATTTTGAATAAATAGGAAAAGATGGACAGTGCGAGTCAATTATGCGATTGCTGATTGCTTTGCTTAGTTTATTTATACTTCCTTCATTTGCTCAAGAGGTGCATATTATTGCTGTAGGGGATGTTTTGCTCCATCCCCCCTTGCAAATAAAAGGATTGGAGAAAGGGTTTACTCAGCTATGGTCCCCTCTCATTCCACTTTTGGAGGGGGCCGACCTTACCTATGGTAACTTAGAAGGCCCAACCGCGGAAATGCTGGATATGCGCGGAAAACCCACTGATAATTTTAAACGTGCCTATACTGCTTACCCAATGTTTAATTACCCTCCTACCCTAATTGGCGCGCTAAAATCTTCGGGTTTCGATATTGTATCTACGGCCAACAACCATACCCTTGATCGCTTAGGTGTGGGTATTGATAAAACCATAGCCAGTTTGGAGGCAAATCAGCTCGCCTTCACCGGCACAAGAAGACAAAACAGTGAGGCTCCTTGGTATACCGAAACACATGCGCGAGATATTTCAATTGTTTGGCTAGCTTGTACCCAGGATACGAATGGTATTGCGGACCAATACAATCAAGTGTTGCATTGCTATCGTGATAAACACCAAATTCTTCAATTAGTTAGTGAACTCGCCAAAACTCATGATGCAGTCATCATCACCCCACATTGGGGGATTGAATATCAAACAAAACCCAACAAATCACAACAAAAATTTGCCCAAGAATTAGCTGAGGCTGGCGCTTTAGCGATTCTAGGCTCACATCCCCACTGTGTTCAGCCTTTCGAATGGATAACAACAAGTTCAGGCAAAAAGGTCTTTGTCGCTTATTCATTAGGAAATTTTGTTTCGAACCAAGGGAGTTTGAAAAATCGCTCCAGCGGTTTATTATCGTTATACTTAGCTAAAAAAAATGGCTTCATTTTCATCGATAAAATCAGCTTTCAGCCTACTTATATGGAAAATCGCGGCGGACAAATGCAGCTGAATCGAGTCACCTCGAAAAAACACCCTGCTTACCTGTGGCTCAAATCCGTGATTGGTGAGAAGTATTTGGATTTAAATTAGCTAAAATTCCGCGCATTACGCGCGGACTGTAAAAGTAAGATAAATCGACACAGGTTGCATCGGTTTACTGCAATGGCAGATCAGGAGGCGAAACGATTTTATAATCTCCTGAAGAAATTTGCAGTACCTCCCCCCGCATAGCACGTAAGATCTGTTGCAAGTTAAGAAATTGCTCGCTTAATTGAAAATATAATCTCGACTGGCTCTCATAAATTTCTCCTACTGTTAAGTAAGCAGCCTGCCCCATATCCACAAAATATTCTAAGCTCACATGACGCTTTTCAGCCATTCCAGGAAAGAGACCACAGAAAAGTAAGCTCTTATCACCTACGTCTCTTAACACCTCCGCTTGTCGCCGCCTTGGTGAGTGTAGTGATTCAAGGAAATCGAGGGCAATGACTGATTCAATCAATTTACTTCCTTGAGAAAAGCGCATCAGTAAAAAGACTAAATAACTCTCCGTGTTTTCGTTAAGTAGCAAATGGGTTGATGCCTGAGCCTCATTCACCAACGCATGCCATTGGCTAATTTCAGTGGGATGCAAAATTAACTTCCTCATAATATCCCCATGCTTCTACTACTTACTTTTAGTGTAGCAAACTGTATACCAGTATCGGGTTGATTTTGTTTAAATTTTAATCAAATAGCGCTCATAAGTGCCTGCGTCCCATTTAGGCAACAATTGAAAAAAAAATTTGCGCATCTCACCTTTGAGTATTATCTGTTCCATTTAAAATTCCAGGCGTGGTATTTACCGTACCATTGCTATTAACATTATTAGGCACGGTATTAGGGCCAATTGAACCCGCATTGAAAGGAACACCTTCGTTAGTCACGTTCGGGTGGACTTGGTTTTTTTGCTCTGGCACACCAGTGGGAGCAGAGCTACCTGGTAATGTAACTTGTGTTGGATCAGTATTAGCAGCCGGCGCAAAGAAAATGATGATGAGGGCAATCAATGCCACGATTAATCCATAAAACAGCTTATTCATACCATCCGTCCTACATTTGCTCTCTTTTTCTCCTATACTTATAGTTTAGTTTCCTTTTTATACAAATTCATTCAACCCGCAGATTAAGTTACCCCGAGTTCAGCAGTTGAAACGATTATGGATGGAAAAAAGATTAGTCTTCACTCATAAGTCCATTCACCATATTCATTAATGAGAACCTTGGAACCATCTATCACTTTAAGGTGGCCATCTTCAGACACGAAATAATAAGTACTGCCGTTAGAGAATTCATAGCCGAGGGAATGGCAAGGTGTTGTCTTATCGGCACACGGTTGCATAACCTGTCTACCTACCAACCGAATAGTAGCGCCGGTATCTTTGTTCGTCCCTTCATAACTGACTCGCTCACACCCAACTTCATGGTCTTGGCTTAAGCAAGTGATCACTACGCGATAATGATCGGTGTCCAATATCGCTGCCATTGTTGAAGTGGTTAAGAGTAAACCCATAAGCCCGATTAATTGTTTCATGATCATGTCCTTATAATTTAATCGGTATATACCTATAGCCTAGTCTATAAATTCAAACAAATGATATTTGATTTGTGTAAGGGTTTGTTTACAGGCAATAGGCTCTACAAAACTAGCAATAAAATCTTGCCAAAAATCATAGTACAAGTAGCTTTGTAAAGGATGATGATCAGAAACTGGAAAGCACGGTCCATGGTTTGCTTCCAACAACCATAACCGCCCGTGATCATCGACAAGAAAATCAAAGCCATAAATGGCTAAAGTTCGTAATTTACCGGAAATAAAAGCCTGAGGATATAGTCTCCGTAATCCCTTCACTATCGCAGCCACAATCTCCTTAATCTGCGGGTACAGGGTGGGAGTAAACGAAGCAAAACGCTGAGATGGAATTTGAATCACATTGGATTCATCTTCTTGTAAATGCTCATTGGTCAAGTGCGGACGGAGATCAGAAAACTCTTTTGCCGGAAAAGGGTGCATAGCCACATTAAAGTAACCATGAGGATACAAATAGGTTCCCGCATAATTTGTTACGATAACAAACATGCGGATACTGTATTTCCGTCTGTCTCTTAATAAATGGGGATTGGTAATGTATTGCTGCAAAACATGCTCTCCTCCCAAACGTTTGCTATTGAGATAATGTTGTTCTAATTCACTTAACTTGTTAAAGATTTTAATTTCTTTCCCGTTATTAAGTAGCGAGGGCTTTAGAATCCAGACGAGATCGTCGATTTGATTAAGTACTTGCTTGTGGAACAAATAATATTGATTACCAATTTGATTTAAAACATCTGGCCAATTTTCATCGTTAATGCAGTAGGTTTTTGGCATAACCTCAGGGCAATATTGCTCAACGAGCCGTGCTAATAGATGCTTATATTCAAGGGTTTCGGCAGCCTCAACATTAAATTGTAAGTTAGCATCACTAAAATTGGCTTGCCACTTAAATCGACGCGAACGCCAACCCTGCTCCTTGAGATAGCGTTGCAAATTATAATGGGTTGGCGATTGTGATTGATTTAAACAAAAACAGGGCCGGTTATTCATTTCTTGATGAGCTTTTAAGTTTCTATTAATTCACGCTTAGCAGAAAGTATAGTTGAATTAATGGCAAAACCTAACCCGCCAACTGCTAATCCCCAAAAAGCCGAACCTATACCGTATAATGAAATTCCAGAAGCAGAGACGAGAAAGGTAACGAGTGCAGCCTCCCGGTGGGTTTCATCATCGATGGCAAGCTTTAAACTACTACCTATCGTATTAAGAAGGGCAAGACCGGCTATTGCCATGACCAGCGCTTTAGGAAAAGCCGAAAACAAGGCTACAACCGTCGCCCCGAAAATGCCCGTTAGCAAATAAAAGAGTCCAGCCCATACCGTAGCGCGATAACGCCTGGCATGATTAGGATCTGCTTCTTGACTCGTACAAATAGCAGCCGTGATCGCAGCTAAATTAAACGCGTAACCACCAAAAGGGGCTAGGATTAATGTCGTTAATCCGGTCCAGCTAATAAGCGGTGAAATTGGGGGGTTATAACCTGCGGCACGTAATACCGCGACTCCCGGAATATTTTGTGAGGTCATTGTCACCACAAAAAGCGGTATACCAATACTTACAAGCACAGACAAAGAAAACACGGGAATCACTAGTTGTGGAATGGATAGCGCAAAATGACAATTGCCTAAATCAAATAAACCTTCATAACCTGCAATAGCAACCCCCAGTATAAGCGTAAGCACAACGACATAGCGGGGAAAAAGATGCCGACCTAACAAATAGCTAATAAACATGGCAGCGACTAATATAAATTGCTGTTGCATTGCTACGAATAAATTCATTCCAAATTGCAATAAAATTCCGGCTAACATTGCTGAAGTAAGCGAACGCGGAATATAACTCATTAATTTCTCAAACCAACCCGTTAATCCTAATAGAAGAATTAGCAATGCGGAAAAAACAAAAGCACCTATCGCCTCAGGCATAGACACTCCGGTTAAACTGGTTACCAGTAGCGCCGCTCCCGGTGTCGACCAAGCGATTAAAATAGTCATGCGATAAAAAAGGGAAAGCCCAATACTTGTCAGCCCCATCCCTACACCAAGTGCAAGTAACCATGAACTCACCTCGGCATAATTACCTCCCGCTGCAGCAGCGGCTTGAAAAATAATGACTACTGAACTGGTAAATCCCACCATTACGGCAACAAAACCAGCGGTAAGGTTGGCAAAAGAGAACTTATTGACCATAATAAATCTCCAACTAGATAGAAGAACGTGCGTTTTAACGCACGAAAGCTTATAATAAACTTGTGCGCTATAACGTACAAGTTTATTTTGGAGCCATTTTGAAAAATATTTCACGCCACATTGCAGAAACATTAAAAAATTTACGCCAACAACGCGGCTTGAGTTTAGACAAAACTGCACAGCTAACCGGTGTTAGTAAGGCCATGCTAGGCCAAATTGAGCGCGAAGAATCAAGTCCTACTATTGCTACGCTGTGGAAAATTGCCAGTGGCTTGCAAACATCGTTTTCATCTTTCATTGAAGAGTCTCCCACTGAATCGGGGGGGGTTATTTATCGCTCTGTGCAAACTCAAAGCCTCAGCCATGTCGATGACCAAATTCGTATCACAACGCTTTTCCCTTTTGATCAACAATTACACTTTGAGCTTTTTTCTATCGAATTACCTCCTGGCTGCGAACATTTATCCACCGCTCATGAGGCTGGGGTTATTGAACATGTTATTGTGGTGAGCGGGGAAATGGAGATTTTACTTAATGATGCCTGGCAAACTTTGCAGCAAGGTGATGCAATACGCTTTGCTGCAAACCAAGCCCATGGCTATCGAAATAGACGCACATTGAGCGCTGTTTTCCATAACATTATCCATTATCCGGTTTAACTATCATTGGCCATTAAGCACTTTTATGGGAAAAGGCGGTAATTCCTTATGCTTTTTCAAAAAATCAGTCACTTCCGTTACTTGCTTTACTGTTGCTGAAGAATAAAGACCCTGGGTACAAGCGGAATTATTATCGCTTTCGGTAACGATGACATACGGCCCTTTGTTTTTAACGACCGAACAAAGACAAGACGCTTTCTTTGGATCCGTTTTATCAATTAGGCATGGGCTGTCTAAACACCAAGCCCAAGGCCGGTCATTTTTACAAACAACATAAGCTTTAATTGGAGAATATCGCGAGCTTACTGTTTGGCCCTTACTCGTTTCAACTGCACCTGTGCAAGGTTTTGTACCAGCTGAATAGCCCTCAGTTACATCGCAATGGCAGGAAACGAATCCCTTTTTATTTGGTATGGATTCACACAATGCCGAAGTACACAAAGCAAACTTGCTTTTGCAAAGAGTAAATCCAGCCGTTGCAACAGATGGGGTAATAACAGCAATCATCAATAAAATAACGAAAAATGCCTTTTTCATAGTCAATCCATTTGTATAAAAACTGAATAATTAGATGGCTAATAGGTTTTTTTGGGCAATTTTAATTCCATTAACTCCTTACTTATGCTACCATAGCCCAACGTTCAAACTATACATCTACTCCAATGATTATCCTATTACTAATTCTTGGAGCTCTTGTAGTTATTAGAGTCTACCAACAATCACAAAGAGCACTGTCTCTCGAAACCACCTCTCCAGCCACAACAGATTATTTAAAACTGGTTAAAGATGTCGTTAGCCTACGTCAATCTCAATCTGAAGAGAATAAAATGCAACTACAAACTCGCTTCATGAGTTTTGTTGCCGATCTTGGTGCGCGTTCGCTCCAAGAAGGAGGATCAGGTGTAGGCTACTTTAGGCTGCCTAATTTAACACCCGTCTATGTGCTCTCCAATCGCGCAGTCATCAAGAAATTTTACGAAGGCAATGCCTATCTCGATAATGAGCAAAAGAAACAGATCCGATTTGGTCAGAAAAAATTCTTCACACGTCTCGCTATCATATTAGGGCAAGATAATTTAATGTCAGCCGATTTAGGTTCAGCGACACACAGTGAGGTTCGAGCGGCAATTCTCTCTCGAAACGAAATGTTCAGGCCTAAAATAGCTGACCTAGTTTTACGCTATTTTAAAGAATACGAAAAATCGGAACAAGGCCGCCCCCTCTCTGACGTGATGGATGCACTTTCAAGGCAAGTATTGATTGCAACCTATTTTGATCCCTTAGTCATTAACCAGTTTGAAACGCTTTATAAACCTGAACTGACCAAAGAACTAATTTCTTTCTTATTCAGCCTTGATCCAATCAGTACTAATGAACAACAATCTCTTGTCAAATTGCGAGAAAAGATTTTTGAGTTAGGCTGCAACTTGATTTTTTCAACCTCTGAAATAAAACAACAATTGCTGGAAGAGAAAAGTTGGCTTAATTATCTACTTAAGATTCGGGTCTTGGGCAACGAAGCACTGCAGGATGAGCTTGCTCGATTAGATATCTTTGTTTCTCCAAAACGCGAACTGTCAAGCAGCCAATGTGAACGTCTGGTTCGCTATGCAATCAGCAATAACGATCGAACCCCCCTTGCTGCAGCCGTAAAAGATGCCGTCAATGAAAGTCTGTTTATTCCTTTATTAGGTTTTGATGCAACAGCCACGGCTTTGATTACTTCGCTAAGAATTATCATCCAAGATAGACGTATTTATACGCTTGTCATGAAGGAAATACGGGAAAAACTTGCCAATCAAGAAGATTTCGTTCTTCACTCTCCGTGGGATCTTGGCAAAGAAGGGGCTTTATCCTATATGGAAGCTGTCATCCTCGAAGCGTTACGTTTATCTCCTCCTGCCCCGATGATTCCTGAAACGATCAACGAAACACTCAGCCTTGGGATTGATGGTAAAACACTGGTTTTACCTAAAGGGGCACTGGTATTTATTCCCCTGGAAAGTCTCCATGTTCATCCCTCCTATTTTCCTGATATCCCTCTTTCCCCAAGGGGCCAAGAAATATTAGGCAAACAGTCGATGAGTGCATCTGATATCTTTCCAGAACGTTGGTTACCCAAACACAAAGATGAAATTTATAACGCTGATTTTTTTCAAGAAGGTTACCTAAACGAAACTGATAGTTCGGTAAATCCTAGACAACTGGAAAAAGAAGGCGGGTTGTTAACCTTTAAAACAGGCCCGAGAAGATGCCCAGGTCTGCGCATTGCTTTGGCAGAAATTTTAGCCCTATTTAAGATGCTATCCGTTTTTAAATTTGAGCTCGATAACGAAGAAAATCTAGCTTTAGGTTTTCACTATGCAACGCCACTACAGCGAAATGGTGGAAAGGGAACAATCACCATTACCCCGCTTGAAGAGACCAAGCAAACCGCTACCGTAAGGAACAGTGCAGCTCAAGAATCCAGTTTTTCTGCAAGTGGCAATAGTCCTTTTTTTAAATCTTCGCCTGAGTCCAGACGCTCCCGGCTCGATGCCATTTGTCTTTCATCGGAGAAAACCGCCATGACAGGTAGGATTTAAACTTGCAAATTACAGGCAAAATGTGTATAAAGGAAGTTCAGTGCGATATATTTGTACATTTTTAGACGACTTGAGAATGAGCGACTTACTCACCCAAAAATCATTTTTCCCAGTCGAGGCCAATCTCTTTAGCCTTGCTGTCGCCGTCTATTCTGTCGTGGCCCCCGCGGCCATCTAACTACTCCACTCAAAAATCTACTTAACCACCTCACCAACAAAAATTTGGGAACAAGGCTTATGCAACAATATAAATCCATTTTGATTTATGGCTTCGCAATTTTCGCGATGTTTTTTGGCTCAGGAAATCTGGTTTTTCCGCTGCAAATTGGCTATGCAGCCGGGGATAGCTGGGTGATGGGGTTCGTGGGCTTGATGCTAACCGGCATTTTATTGCCACTCATGGGACTTTTTGTTATCAAGCTTTACCAAGGCAATTATCATGCTTTCTTCGGTAGCGCTGGAAAAATTGCTGGGCTGCTTTTACCCCTTATCATGCTTTCACTTCTTGGCTCATTCGGAGTAGTACCCCGTTGTATTACCGTGGCTTATGGCAGCCTGAGTTATTTGATGCCTCAAATGAAGCTGATGCCCTTTAGCTTCTTATTTTGCCTAATTACTTTTTTCTTTTGTTTAAATGATAAAGTTATGGTTAAGGTATTAGGAAAATGGATGAGCCCTATTTTGTTGGTTACTTTAATCATTATGATTGTGGTTGCTGTGTTTAAAGCCCCGGTTACCGAAAGCAATGTGCTAGCCAATACCGCCTTTCTGAATGGATTTACTACAGGCTATCAAACGATGGATTTATTTGCCGCCTTTTTCTTTTCTGCACTAATTTTTACTCAAATCCAACAGCAATTTCCTAACGCAAGCAACCGAGAAATCCTATTATTCGCGATTAAGCCGAGTATTCTTGGTGCTTCGCTTCTCGCTTTAATCTATTTTGGTTTTGTATTTCTTGGTTCACATTACACATCTATTCTTAAGAATACCGCGCCTGAACTGATGCTGCCCAGCATCGCTGCCCAAGCCATGGGTAATTACGCAACATTATTTATCGGGGTTGCGATGTTCTTCTCCTGCCTGACGACTGCGGTGGCATTAAACAACTTGTATGCGCGTTATCTTTGCTCGGCGTTAAACATTAAAGAAGATAAATTTTATCTTCTATTATTGGCTACAACGGGGGTTTCTTTTATTGTTTCCCTTCTTGATTTTCGAGGAATAGCCGCCTTCCTATCCCCCATCCTCGAATTAACCTATCCAGGGGTGATTGCCTTAACCATTATGGCAATTTTGCTTAAAGAAAAGCATACCTTAAAGAAAGCGGTGTTTTACGTGATGACTTTTTTCATGTGTGTACCCATGGCGATTCATTAAAGGGCGAAGAAATTTACATTCTTCGCTCTGCTTTTCGGTAACAGTTAATTTAAGGCAATACGCTACAAATTGAGCAATTTAATTTTTGCCTAATCATAACTGAGTATAATGATGAAGTTTTATTCAATTGGATTTGGTAAATGGGAAAAGATTTAAATCAAACACAAGCTGCATTAATGATTCAAAAAACTTGGCGTGGGCACCAAACCAGGAAAAAATATCTTTTTAAACAACTTCCAAAAGCCGGTTTTTTTGTTTGCAAAACCTACATCGTGGGCAATGATCCGAAAATTAGAGGTTTAGAACCTTATAAGACCTCAGAAGGTAAAATTGCTCTGGTAGCTACCTCAGGCTTAAGATCTTTGGATCTAATCTGTACTCTAGGTAATAAAGAAAGCACACCTAAATTGATTATTGTTGATTACAGTAGCTATGTCGTTAGTTTTTGGAGAAAATTACGTGAGTTAGTTGAATCTTCCCAATTTTCTGATAACAGTGATTTTGAGCAAGCTTTTGTTAGCTTCTTAAATAAAAACAAAGGATTGTATTACGAAAATCAAGATCAAATCTTTGATGACAATAGAAATCTAAATTATGAAAATCAAAATCCAGTTGTTTATATGAAAGAACTGATAGAACATCACAGTTTAGAATTTGTTTTATCAGTGATTAAACATTCCACTATTATTGCGCAATCATGGCAAGATGAAGGTTTATTTTATGTTTTGAAAAACATTATCGACCTCAATAACATTGAGGAAGTTTATGCTTACCCTTCCAACATAGAAGCTTGTGGAACCTTTACTCGACTAAGCATTAAACTCTTGGATCCAAAACTAACTATTTCTACAAATTACCCTAGCGCAACGTCTATTCCAGATCGCGTTTTTTTGGAAGAGCGGAAAAAAGCTGATTCATCGGATTGGATTGATGAATGGGATGATTCCGAAGACTCTGATGATGAAGAAGTATATGTAGATTCTGAGCAAGAGGACTTAAATACTAGTGATGAGGAAACTCAGACGCTGGGACTCTAGTAAGGGAAATGTCAACAGACCCTAATAGGATTTAAACCCCGATCCGTGTATAATGTCGAATCCATGAACAAATACTCTACTTTTGCTTCACTGCTTGAGGCGATGTAGCCGCTTTATTGTGAAACAGGTTACTTATGATTGAAAAGATTCGAAACATAGCCATTATTGCCCACGTCGATCATGGCAAAACAACCTTAGTTGATAAATTACTGCAACAAACAGGCACCTTGAATGAACGCGCACCAAAGGTCGAGCGTTTGATGGATTCAAATGCTTTGGAAAAAGAACGAGGAATAACCATTCTCGCCAAAAACACTTGTGTCCACTGGCATGGTTATCAGATTAATATCGTCGACACCCCAGGACATGCCGATTTTGGTGGGGAAGTTGAACGTATTTTATCGATGGTGGATAGTGTATTACTGCTGGTAGATGCAGTTGATGGCCCTATGCCGCAAACACGCTTCGTAACTCAAAAAGCATTTGCACGCGGCTTAAAGCCTATTGTGGTTATTAATAAAATTGACCGCCCCGGAGCCAGACCGCATTGGGTCATGGATCAGGTTTTCGATTTATTCGATAACTTAGGCGCTACCGATGAGCAGCTTGATTTTCCAGTTGTTTATACCTCTGCTTTAAATGGCTACGCTAAGCTTGATCTGGAGGAAGAGTCAACCGATATGAGTCCTTTGCTACAGACGATCATCGACCGCGTTGCGCCACCCGATGTAGATGAAGAAGGGCCATTCCAGATGCAAATAAGCTCGTTGGATTATTCCTCTTATGTTGGGACAATTGGCATTGGTCGGATTAGTCGAGGTCATATTAAAGCTAAATCGGCAGTCAAAGTGATTGATAAAGACGGTAATATCCGCAGCGGCCGCTTGCTGCAACTCCTTGGTTTCAAAGGGCTCGAACGGATTGAGGTCGAAGAAGCAAATGCAGGTGATATTGTCGCCATTACCGGGATAGAACAACTGAATATCTCTGACACTATCTGTGATCCGAATACAGTGGAAGCACTGCCTCCTTTGAAAGTCGACGAACCAACAATCAGTATGACTTTTCAGGTTAACGACTCACCGTTTGCCGGCCAAGAAGGGAAATTTGTAACTAGCCGTAAAATTCGTGAACGTTTACAAACCGAATTACTCCATAACGTGGCGCTGCGTGTCGAAGACACAGATGATCCCGATAAATTTAGAGTATCTGGTCGTGGCGAATTACATCTGTCGATTTTGATTGAAAACATGCGCCGAGAGGGTTATGAACTGGCCATCTCTAAGCCTGAAGTCATTATGCGTGAAGAAAATGACGATCTTTTAGAACCTTATGAACGCTTAACCGTCGATGTCGAGGAAAATCACCAAGGAGCCATCATGGAAAAACTCGGTGAGCGCCGTGGGGAATTACAAAATATGTTGCCCGATGGTAAAGGACGTGTGCGTTTGGATTATATTATCCCTACTCGCGGTTTAATTGGCTTTCACACTGAATTTTTATCAAGCACTTCAGGTACTGGATTAATATACCACGTTTACGACCATTATGGACCAGCAGTACGTGGCCGTATCGGCAAACGGAACAATGGGGTGCTTATCGCCAATTGCCAAGGTACAGCGCGTGCCTTTGCTTTATTTAATTTGCAAGAACGTGGCCGATTGTTTATCGAGCCGCAGACTGCCTGTTATGAAGGGATGATTGTCGGTATCCATGCGCGGGATAATGATTTAGTTGTTAATGTAACTAAAGAAAAGCAACTCACCAATATTCGTGCGGCAGGCAGCGATGAAAATATCATTCTGACCCCACCGATTAAGCTTTCTTTGGAACAAGCGCTTGAATTCATTGACGATGATGAGTTAGTGGAAGTGACACCGCAAACTATCCGCTTACGCAAAAAAGCATTGAAAGAAACTGATCGTAAACGCGCTTCCCGTGCAGCAAGTGAGGAATAATTAAACTCTGTTAACCTTGCGGCAATAGGAGCTGAAATGCTTTGCCTATAAAGCCAACCTTCCGCGGAATCTGGGAATTCCTCTCTACAGCTGGTCCCGCGGAGTACTCGCAGGAGATAGAATGGGGAGGACTCCTGTTTCATCCGCTTTATTTTTTTGTCGGGTGCAGAGAATTTTTGCGCTTCTGAATTGCGTGTAATACCCATTTTTCAAACTCAATCACTACAAACATAATGATGCAGATTGATATAATAATCACCCATTCAGTGAGTAATAGAGGCTTTGCTTCAAACAAAGTTTGCATGAAAGGGAGATAAGTAAACCCTATTTGTAAACTTATCACGATGCTTATCGAAGTTAACACAGGGAGACTGCCGAATAGACCTTCGAAGTTTAAAACAGAATCATAAATTTTCCGGCAATTAATCAGATAAAAAATCTCCATTACAACCAATGCATTGACTACAGTGGTTCTTGCATAATAGAGATTGGCGCCACGATGTGTTTCATAAATAAATAACCCAAAGATAACCACCACAAATAAAATTGAAACGAATAATATTCGCCATAATAAAAAACCGGAAAGCAACGGCTCCCGGGATGCACGTGGTTTACGCAACATGATGTTGCCTTCTGTTGGCTCGAAAGCCAATGCTAATCCAAGCGTGACTGCGGTAACTAAATTAACCCAAAGAATTTGTAACGGTGTAATTGGCAGTGTATAGCCAATTAAAATGGCAAGAAAAACTGTTAATCCTTCCCCGGCATCATTCGGTAATAAAAAAAGAATCAGTTTTTTTAAATTGTCATAAACCGTTCGTCCTTCTTTTACAGCCAGTACTATGGAGGCAAAATTATCATCAGCCAATACGATTTCTGAGGCTTCTTTAGCAACATCCGTGCCTTTTAATCCCATTGCAATACCGATATCAGCATTTTTTAGCGCAGGCGCATCGTTTACCCCATCACCCGTCATCGCAATGATATGGTCGTGCTCACGCAGTGCATTGATTAGTCGCAGTTTATGTTCCGGTGTCGTTCTTGCATAGATGTCGATGTCGTCTATTTTTTTTGCGAGCAAGGCATCATCTAATTCATCCAGATCTTCGCCAGTTAAAACTTGATCAACGTCAATACCAAGCTGCCTGCCAATTGCACGAGCTGTTTCTTTATGATCACCTGTGACAATTTTGATACGAACACCTGCTTTTTGACACTGCGCAACCGCATGAAGAGCTTCTTCTCGCGGAGGGTCCGTGATCCCTATGAGACCTAAAAAGATAAGATTTTTTTCAACGTCATTGACTAGAAGATTTGCATGGCTGTACGCTGTCGTGCGATAAGCCAAACCAATAACTCGCATACCGTTTTGCGCAAGTTTAGTGATTTGCGTATACCAAAATGGTTTATCAATTGTAATGGGCTTCTGGTTTTGCAGTTGATATGAACACATTTCGAGGATTCTCTCGGGTGCACCTTTGACATAAATGTAAGCGTTTCCATTATGGTCATGATGCAAACTAGCCATATACTTATGAGTCGAGTCAAAAGGAATGAAATCGTTTTTTTTATACTGCTTAAGCGCATTACCATAATCAATGTTTGCTTTAAATCCTAATGCTAGAAATGCGCCATCGATCTGATTACCAACTAAATGCCAACTTTCATTTTCTTTATGCAGAGCAGCATCATTGCAAAGTAAACCTGCTTGGATAAGCTTCAATAAATCAGGGTGCGAATTTAAATTAACCTCTTGATGATTTAAATGAATCCTACCCTTATCGTTATAACCACTTCCAGTGACGAAATAGTCGTGCTCCGCCGTTATAACATGTTGAATGGTTAGCTCATTTTTAGTGAGCGTTCCTGTTTTATCCGTGCAGATGACCGTCACTGAGCTTAATGTCTCGACCGCAGGAAGTCTTCTAACAATAGCTTGATGCGTTGCCATGCGCGTAACACCTACAGCTAAAACGATGGTCATGACAGCTGGCAAACCCTCAGGAATAGCTGATACAGCAATAGCTACAGCGGCAATGAACATTTCATCAATTGGATAATGTCGGATAAAAATGCCAAATAAAAAAATGACTAATGAGAAAAATAAAATGGCTACTGCCAACCAGCGAGAAAAAATAGCCATCTGGCGGATTAAGGGGGTAGCCAATTGCGGGATGCTTTCAAGCATTGAAGATATCCGGCCAATTTCCGTTCTTTTTCCAGTTGACACCACAATACCTTTGGCAAGACCATAAGTCACTAAAGTCCCTGCATAAGCCATGCATAAACGCTCAGCAAGGGGTGTATTTTCGCTTACAATACAACAATTTTTATCAACCGGGATCGATTCGCCTGTTAGAATGGCTTCTTGAATTTGTAAATTCTTTGTTTCAAGTAATCGCACATCGGCAGGTACTTTGTCTCCTGAATGAAGCAAAACAATATCACCAGGAACCAGATTGCTTGAATCCATATGCAAATGCTTGCCCTCACGTACCACATGGGATTGCGGGGTTAACATATTCTTTAATGCAGCAATCGCTTTCTCGGCTTTTTCTTCTTGGATATACCCAATCATGGCATTAAGCATGACAACGCCAACGATAACACCAGTGTCTATCCAATGCTGCAAACATGCCGTAAAGAAGGCAGCGATCAATAAAGTATAGATGAGCACATTATGAAATTGATTAAGAATTCGCTGAAAAACCGGGGTTTTAGGCTGAATTGAAATCGCGTTGGGACCATAGATACCCAACCGCCTTTTTGCTTCCTCTAAAGAAAGACCATCTAAGCTTGAGCCTAATTTCTTTATTAGAGCATCAGCAGAATGGGAATGCCATTTGTCCTCTACGTTATTCACTTTTGTATTCCTTATGGTCTCAATAAAATCTTAGCTCATTGTCTTCGATAATAATCGAGCTAGGGACGGATTTTAAAAAGTTCATCCGTGAACTTCATCGAATGGGCCTTCGAGTAAATGGCATCAAAAAACTGGTACTCATATTCAGCCGAAATGCGAAAGGATGCGCAAATGGCAATCTGCTTTTCCACACACAAAACTCCTTTAAGCAGTTCATCACTGATCCTTATAATCTCTTCCGTCGATGACTTAAATTGTTGGCTGGAATAAGATGCAATCCACGCCAGGTAGGGGTTATTGGCCTTACAATGATGAACTTGCATTCGTTTTCCTAGTTCCATGTATATATAGAAACAGGGAAGAAGGCTAATAACAGCCTCCTCGACAGAACTATTTTGCGCCTTATGCAATAGATAGCGTGTGTAATTGGCAATTACCGGAATTTCTTTTTGTTGTGAATTTTTACTTTGGCTAAAAAGGGAATACGGGAGCAGTTTGCCAAGGTATTTTTCATGCAACTCGCGCTCGGTTTCAAGCATGTCTCCTGCAAACTGTTTAAACTTGTGCTTATGGGATTGTACTGTTAGCCTTTCAGAGGCAATTTGTAGGGCAAGGGCGAATTTCCGTAAATAGTGCCTGTCTTGCTCGATATAATGTTGAAATGATTTTATCGGCAAACTTCCTGCTTTGAGTTGATAATTAAAGGGATGGTCGTAAATTTGTGAAAGGATTGAAGCGCTTTTGGTGATTATTTTGTTCACAGTCAAGCTACTGTGAATCATCCGCAGTCCATGAAATCTTTCGCGTGCATAAACTGCTGAGCAGATGAATCGCGTCTTCACACTTACCTCCTTAAAAATTAAAAGAATGGAAGGTAAGGTGCAAATGACCATAACATGGCACTTTCACTCTCCCTCCGCAGGCATTACCCAGTGCAGGTTCTAAGGGTTTTTCTCAGCTTTGTTAACCAAAGCACCCCTGGTGAATTTTTCGTAAGTCTATCCAGTATTGTTGCTTACTGTCAAAAAGAATTATTAAGCAAAAAAAAGAATAATAAGGTAGAATAAGACCCAATTTTATTTCAGCGTCCACCTACCCTATCGACAACGACAACCATGAAACAAAAATTTAAACGAGTCATTCTCTATGCGCGCCAATATCGTGCTAATGGAGGAGTTACTGAAAGCTTGCATCGTTTGGTTGATTTTTTACACACCAAGAAAATTGATACCTTCTTAGATGTTGATACCGCATCGAGTTTTGACATTGATCTTCCTACCCTCCCCCGTGAGGCAATGGGGGAAAAACAAGATTTAATTGTAGTCGTCGGTGGTGATGGCAGCCTGCTTTCTGCTGCGCGCATGGCCATTAAAGTCAATGTCCCAGTTATTGGAATCAATCGCGGCCGACTAGGCTTTTTAACTGATATTTCACCAAATAATATCGAAAGCCATCTTGCCCCAGTTTTAGCAGGCGAATACGAAGAAGAGCAACGTTTTTTGCTCTACACCAGAATCCATGATGGGGAAACCACCTATTTCCAAGGTGACGCGCTTAATGATGTGGTCTTAGGACGTGGAACTGAAACACATTTAATTGAGTTTGATGTGATCATTAACCAGCAATTCGTTTGCCGCTACCGTTCTGACGGTTTAATCCTTTCAACGCCAACTGGCTCTACTGCATACGCATTGTCAGCAGGTGGACCTATCATGCACCCTCAATTGAACGCCATTGTTTTAGTGCCCATGTTTTCTCATAGCCTAAGTTCCCGGCCGTTAGTTGTTGATGGCCAGGTAAAGATTGATTTAAAAATCAGTATGCGCAATGAAAGCGATTTACGGGTCAGCTGCGATGGCCATGAGTCACGTATGGTTAAACCTGGCCAATTGGTTTCCATTGAAAAAAACGCACAGCAACTTCGCCTATTGCATCCTTGCGATTATCATTATTATGATACATTACGGATTAAACTAGGCTGGGAATCTAAACACCAGGGATAAACCATGTTAACTACCCTGCGCATTGAAAATTTCGCAATCGTCAAACAACTCGATCTTGATTTCAAAAGTGGAATGACCGCTTTCACTGGCGAAACAGGAGCGGGTAAATCCATCATGATTGATGCATTAATGCTTGCCCTTGGTGAGCGTGCCGATGCCTCAGTAATTCGTGCAGGCGAAGAAAAATGTGATATCAGTGCAAGCTTTCAATTTGAGGCACAATCAGATCCTGCACAATGGTTATTAGAACATGACATCCAATGCGATGAAGGTGAGATTTTACTTCGCCGAGTGCTTTATGCTGAGGGCCGCTCTAAATCTTATATTAACGGCCAACCTTTTCCTTTACAAAAAGTGAAAGAGTTGAGTGAGATGCTGGTTCACATTCACGGACAACATCAACATCAAACATTATTGCAACACCCGACCCATCGGCAGCAATTGGACATCTATGCTGGTCATTCCGGGCTATTAAATGAAGTGAACCTTCTCTACCGGCAATGTCAGAACATCAAGCAAGAGTTGGATGCCTTGCAAAGCCAAGAGAAGCACAACGACAAACTCGATTTATTACGCTTCCAGATTGAGGAGCTAACGGCGCTTGATCCGAAGGAAGGGGAAATGCAAGCCCTGCATGAGGAGCATCAATTACTTCATCATGCACGCGATTATTTACAGCACACCCAACAAATCTGCCATCTTTTAAGTGCAGATGATGCCCCAAATATTTGCCAGGCGCTTAACCAAATTCTTTCGTGTTTGCAAGCATTGCCAAAAGAGCAACCTCAAATAAAGACTGCTTGCGAACTCATCAATTCGGCCTTGATTCAATGTGAAGAGTCACTGGATGAAATACAAAAATTCGCGGAACAAGTGCAATTGGATCCAGAGCGTTTACATGAGGTTGAAACCCGCATCAGCATTTTGCACCAAGCTGCACGCAAATATCATATTGAAGCCAGCCAATTACCCATTCATGCTGAAAACCTGAGGAATGAATTAGAAACTATCCAGAATAAAGATAAGCGGATAGATCAGTTGCTGCAACAATACCGCCAGCAAGTTCGCACCTTTGAAGCAGCGGCACTAAAGTTGAGGGAATCAAGGCAGCTCCATGCTGAAAAATTAGCTAAAGAAATCACCCATATTATTCGCCAGCTAGGTATGCCTAAAGGCTTTGTAGGCATTGAAATTACCCCATTAGACAAAATGCAACCGCATGGTTTGGATAAAGTAGAGTATAGAGTTTGTACCAACCCAGGCATTCAGCCAGATTCATTAACAAAAATTGCTTCTGGCGGAGAGCTTTCACGCATTAGCCTCGCCATACAAATGATCACCGCACAACGAGGCTCTACTCCGACTTTACTCTTTGACGAAGTGGATGTAGGTATTGGCGGAGCTACTGCTGCTCTCGTTGGCCAACTCCTGCGTAAGTTAGGGGAACGCCTACAACTATTTTGTGTCACTCACCAACCCCAGGTTGCTTCCTGTGCCCATCACCATTTTGTTGTGGAAAAATATTCTGACAATGAGCAAACTTTTTCCCGTATTATCCAATTAACTCAAGCCGAAAAAATTGATGAAATTGCTCGCATGCTTGGAGGACTTACAATTACTGAGCAAACACGGTCACATGCGAAAGAATTACTGGCAGAGAACAGTTAACACCTGCCAAAGTATCCTCCGGGTTACGGCTCACCTAGGCCCAGGCTTCTGCATCACTAACTTCCCAAATCGTGTAATAGTTCGGAAGGCTTTTTCATAGAACATTTCCTTGTACGAAGTGAGTTATTCTTAAATCGCTTCGTGGCCAAACGGATCATGATGATAAATTCTTATCGCCATCGCAATCATTGCCATATTATAAATAATATTAATTCCAATATAACAAATAACTGCTCCGAGTAAATTTAACCAGGGGATTAAAATAAAGCATGCAACGATCTGTAATAGCATCATCGATATAGTCAATTGTGCACCGATGATATTCCCTTTGCTTGAATACTGAATCATTTTGGATAACGGCATAGAAATGGCATAAGTGACTATATTAATTAAACAAAAATAAGTATATGGAAGTGCCCGAATAAAATTCGATTTATAAAGAAGGAGAATATGCGGAGCACAAGCAGCGAGAGCAATCACCAGAATAATTGAAATACCAAAAGTAACGAATAAATATTTCATCATGGTTGCTTTCAAAAATTCTCTACTTTGTGCAAAAGCGGCAGAAATTTCGGGACCGATTAAAATGCCAATTGGGCTTATTGCAATAGCTGCTAAAGAAATGATGGAAACAACAGCTGAAAACAATCCTACAGACTCTTCATCAGCCCCTATGAATTCAATAATCAACAACGGAATGGAGGCAAATATGTATTTATTTAGATTTTGCACGGTGTAACCGTACATTTTTTCTTTCCATTCAATGTAACTTGTACCGGTCTTTGGATATTTGCCATAAAGCCGCTGTAGTGTCGTTCTTCGTTCAATGGCGACGGATAGCATAACGATAAGGACATAACTGACAATAAAGCCAATAAGCATGACATGAGGGAAGTAATGCCTATTTTCATGAAACAATACCGGATAAAGATAAAAGTATGTAAACAAACTTAGGCCAAAATAGAACATCGTTTGTAATAAACTTAAAAGAATAGCGGTACGCATATAGTCAACTGCGCGGAAAAATTGAATAAATATGTTATATAAAGACAACGCTACAGCGCCCCAAAGAAATAAAAAAAGAGGATGACTAATTTCGAAAACATTAACATCACCAATGATATAACTCAGCGCGATGATTGCCAGACTTAAAAGGGCTCCTCCAGTGATTAAAGTAGTATAGATAGGTTGGAGAAAATCCTTTACCGACTTCGTTAGGTTACCAATTTCATCATATTTTTTTCGTATATAAAACTTAGGAACATAGTAAGCAATAATTGAGTCGATACCGAAGGTAATGACTGTGGCTATTAATAATAAGGCACTCGTTGCTACTGAGAAATCGCCAAATAACTCCTCACCAGCGTGCCGGGCCACTATCATATTGATGATAAACAACATGAGTTGATCGGCAACGATAATGAACAAATTCAAATAAAAATCCATAATTCTTAATGCCTTATTATTCTGGAGTTGTAAGCTTTGAAAAACCAATATCTATTCTTAACTGTAGCAAAGTTTTAGGATGGCGAAGATAACAAAATAAATTGTGCTTTACCCGGGATTGAACTGGTCGTCTTCAGGAGTATCTTGTTCAACCTGCATTTCATCATGTTTATCAATTGGAGCAGGGTGATGAAAGAAAGTATGCCGCGGCACTGTCACAGGATAAATCGTTTTTTTTCGATCCATTATGGCTTGAGGATCGATCGGTAAATCCGCTTCAAAACGCTCGAGTTCGGTTAATCGAAGATCTCTGCTATAAAATCTGAACGTTCTTTCATTATCTATAGGGTTACATTCTATTTTTGTGACATCATTAAGCAGGTATAGCCGATTACTGTATTGGTACAGCATTGCCATCATTAACGAACCGAGACCTTGGCCTTGGCGGGATGGATTAACACCCAATGCACTTAATACTAAGGTATCTTTATAACAATGAATCATCATTCCCGCCAGTATCACCTGTTGATTAACAGGCAAATTATTTATTAAACCGGTTTCATGCTTCACTTAGAACAGACAATGATAATCCGTACTTGTTAAATAGTTTACCATTGCTTCTTCTTCGAATATTTCTTCGACAAAGGCATCATCCTCACTTGCCTCTGATATCGAGCTGTGAAATAGCAATTTTAAAGGTTCAACCACCCTAGAAAAGTTGCTGCCTGTTAATTCGTGTAGGGTAATCCGGTTGTGTAAAAGATACCTTTTAATGTCATCAGAAATAGCATCAAATGGAAAATTCATAATAGCCTTTTAAATAGGAAGCATAGTATAAATTGTAATATAAAAGATCTAACTAGATTGGTTTTGAGCAAATTATGGCTTCGTTCTTGAGTGGATCTAAATCTTATTAACCAAATAAAATTGTTATTTTAAATTCTGTCTATACTAGAAAGAGTCGAGTTTTATAAAAGGGTTTAATATGCCAATTAAGACTCTTGAAAACCAATCACATCTGGAAGGAACGGTGATGTTCTTAAACGCGGCGATCCGAACATTTCTCGATCGAACTGCTAACATTCATCGAAACGACGAACCTTTTATGCAATTAAAAAAAATGATGAGCCAAAATTTGTACCTTGCTGAACTAAGGGGGGCAAATCCTGAAGGCGGTGAAAAATACAACCAAATTGATTTAGTGGGTTTCAAAGAAGAAGGTACTCCCGTTTGCTTCACACTTAACACCAATACAAACCTTACCGTGGTCGATTTTAAAAAAGAGGAGCTCTTACAACGAATGTCTGTAAAAACGCAGGCATTGATTGATGATCTAAAAGAAAAATTAACGCCCGAATCAAAGATTCCATACGCGCGTCTGTAAACGACATTGTCTGTGTAGAAAGCCCTCTACGATTTAGGCTTATATCTTTTCATCGAACCTGCCACACTAAAATTTGTCCACGGGATAATAAAACCAATGAACAGCCATTGTAATTGATAGATTGGGGCCGGTTGATTCAACGTGATCACGTATCGGAAAAAGGTGTGAACACCTAATATTGACGCAAAACAAAGCAATGTGGCTAATAGTTTATGAGAACGTACTGACGCAATAGCTTTTTTGTTGGCAATTTGTTCTGCAATGATTAGGCCCCAAAGCGCATAATAAGCCATCCAGGTGTGACTTAATATTTCAACCGTACGCCAATGAATATAGATCATCAGAAAGCTTGCTATGCCTAAAATAAACCAAGGCAGATTTTGCGGCCACTTTAATGAGGCAAAATAATAGCTGATGAGTAACAATGCAGCAAAAAATATACCCGCTAACACATCATAATAATCATGATAATCAAAATGGATCAAACTTAATCCTATACCAAGAAGCAACGCGATGATTATCACTCTCAACCAGAGTTGGTTGATCTTAAACGCTAGCCAAGTGTATAAAACAGTCACTAATTGCATATGGCCGCTAGGAAATGCGTATCCCTTTTTACCCAGAGATGGCGATAGAGGAATTTGAAAAGTCACTTTTAATGCAACATTGACTAGAATAGAGAAAAGAATTAGACAAACCGCATGATAAAAGGTTGCTCGGTCGAGCCAGATAAATCCAATGATCAGTAAAGGAATAATAACGATATTATCACTAAAGAGGAGAAAAAATCGTGCAATTTGATCCAACATAGTTATGGAATGACAGAACCGATGCAGTTATTCGAGCAAAAATCATATAGAAAGCGTTTTGAGAAAGCAACACCACTATTTTGATTATTTTTAAACCATATTTTGGTGTTGGTATAAATTCCGAGCATCCAGCTAACATTAAGTTTTTTTCAAGAATTCAGATACTAACCCACAGAATTATCCACAGAATCTGTGGATTAAACCATTAAAGGCGATATAATAAAAATTTATTTAAAATCAAGTTGTTAATTTATTTTGTGCTTTTTTTTTTCTCTGTTACTCCAAATATTTTCAAACTTATCCACAAGTCTATTATTTTATTAAGATTTTTATGAATTCACCCTTCGATTACAACTCAATTTCCCTCTAAAACTCGATTTGTCATCCTGTGGATTTCTTGGAAAAGCAAAACGTTATTCCATTAATTCCGGAAACTCTGTAATGATATCTTGCCATAATGGCTCAAAATTAAACCAACCCACAAGAGGAAACCCTACAGCATTATCTCGTGTACGCAATGCAACCTCAGGTTGAATGAGATGAAGGGGATGCCCAGTAGATTCAGCAAGAATTTGCATTTGGCAGCAGCGCTCCATTGAGATAAACCACCAAACGGCCGCTTCAACGGTCTCGCCTACGGTCAGTAGGCCATGATTTTTTAGAATCACTGCTTTCTTATCACCTAATACAGAAGCGATACGTTCACCTTCGGAAAGGGCAAAAACAACGCCAGAGTAATCATCAAAAACGGCATGATCTTCATAAAAAGCACAGGCAGTTTGAGTTATGGGATCAAGCAATCGTCCAAGTGTTGACCAAGTTGAACCATAAAGTGAATGAGCATGTGCAGCAGAAACAACATCAGGCCTCGACTTATGGATGCTCGAATGGATGGCAAATGCTGCACGATTGAGCTTACTATGCTTACCTTCTATAATTTCACCCTTGCTATCGCACAAAATTAAGTCAGATACCTTAATTTGATTAAATGAAATACCAAAAGGATTAACCCAAAAACAATCCGTAAACTCTGGATCCCGAGCTGTAATATGTCCAGTTATACCTTCGCATAACCCTAATTTACCAAAGATACGAAATGCTCCCGCTAATTTTTGCTTACGGTGAAGGCGCTCTTCAGGAATTGTCTTTTTTTCTAATTCGATATGGCTAAAACGCTCGGGATTTTTTATTGGCATAATAATGGGATCAATTTCTTTAATTCTTCATCAAATTTAGCAGACCCTAATCTAGCTTGCCAGAGAAGTCTTAAGCTTCAAACTATTTTAATTAACTTCATTAACAATATGAGACCCGCAATAACGAGTATCATTTTGGCATAAATTGAAAATTTTTCTTTGGTGTAGAGGTGATACAGGTAGGAGACTGGATGTCGATAAATTAAATGTTTTAATACCTTTCGCGTAACATTAACCGCTTTACCCTGGCTAGGCACTTCATGAAGAGTAATATCAGGATTAAAATTGGCCTCGAGAATTAACCATTTGGTTTTACTAAAAGGCTGGTTGATATCCTCACACAAGACATCCAACCCAACATAGTTTAATCCAGTTTGATTAGCCACCTTGCGAAGATACTTTGCGTTTTCTGGGTGAATTTTCTTGCCATGGGAAAATATATCACCACCTCGACCAGTATTTACTGTATAACAAAGTCTGATTGTTTTTCCTTTGGGGATAATGCTATCCACAGTTAACTGTTGCTCTTTAAGGCAACTTTCATACTCTTCATCAATCACTAATGGACGATGGGTTATGTGTCTTTGGGTTTGGATTTTTTTCGCCCTTTCTTCATTAGTTAAATCAATTAGTTCAGCGATGGTGTGCTGTCCATCGCCAATCACTCTAGCTGGGAAGCGTTCAACCACACCAATGACTTTCCCTCGGAATAGTAAAACACGGTATTCCTTCAGGTCCGTGTGGAATTCTTCCACCTGCATAGCACCATAATATTGAAAACATTTAGCCAGGTATTCAGACAGCGTCTTTATGTCCCTGATATTGCATAAAACATCTTTTCCACGGCCTGTATCCCTAAGTGGTTTGACCACTAACGGAAAATTAAGTCCATGAATTAGCTCATCCAACGAGCAATGAATAAATTGCTCCTTACTAATACCAACCGCTTTAGGTACAGGAAAACGGGCTTGTTCAAGCGTTCTATTTAATAAATATTTGTTTTTTGCCAAAAAACTGCTGCCAACATCATTGAAAGGGGTGATGGTCGCCATGAAATAATAATTTCTTTTGCCTAGATAAATCCTAACTACCTCAAGATCAGAGGAATAGACTGCGGGTAAATGAAGATCACGTGCATTTTTATAATAAAGGTCAAGATTCTCTTTAGCAACCATGCTGCTCTCACTAGGGTTTGCTTACAATTGATTTAAGACAAACATAATACCTTACCCTCCCGCCATGTTTTGATTTTTTTCTGAAACGTAAGAATGAGGACGGGATGCGAACTACTAGAGTTAAATTTGCAGCTATAAAAGCAATTGTCAACAATCCCTATTCCTTATTGAGATACGTTCGGCGCTCCTGCATCGTTTCGATACTGTTGAGAACTGTCTGATGGCAAATTTCCTGCATAATGGGTATAGTGTTTAGAGGACGACCAGTGTAGATCGCATAGGCAATAAGGAAACTATCTTGCCAAATTTTTTCATTCTTATGTGCCTTAGACCGCGCCCACAATGCTGTCCACAAAAAATGGAGAAGCCACTTCTGACGCCTTACCTCAAACTCTTGCTCGAACACCGCCTTCATTGCATCTTCTAAAGCACACACTTTTACGCCATTAACAAAACTACAGCAGCGGTTCACCAATTTATCCACATGCGCATTTTCTACATACCACGATTCAGTAAAGCGCTTAGTTTTTGCCCAGGTTTTGGAGCGCTTAAACGATGATTGCATTACCTCAGGCGTAAAAGGGACAATTTGGACACTTAAATCTTCCATGATAGATGGGATATCCAGTTCTTTAGGCTGGAAGTGCAATCCAAGGAATTCTTGGATTTCCAATAAATGCAGATCGGGCATTGCGTTTTGGAGGATAGTTAAATTTAAAAAGTGCCCAACTGCCATGGTTAAATAAGTTACATCAACCTCGCGCAATGTTACGCTGTCATCAAACGCTTCATCATAATATTTAACCACATCTTTTGCTTTAATTTCAGGGGTTATCCACGCGTCTTTGATTCCTAGATCTTGCTTGAATAATAAACCGCATAGCCTATTTATTTTATCCTTTTTAATATGAATAAAGATTCCTTGCGCCCCACTTCCATCCACTTCGCTTGCCTTAATTCTCATGGTAGGCTTTTCACTTTCAACACTAAAAACCACGCCTTTTTTACGCTGGATTTTGATCCAGCGATCAAACTGGGCGTGATAGCTTGCTGGATACCAAGTTTTAATGGTCTGCAGCCGTGAAAGGGAAATGGAACTTAAAGTAATTTTGTCAATCAAATATTCAAAAGTAGCAACTACAATTTCACGAATTTCTTGTTTAGGGTGTAACAAAGTCAATAGCGCAATATCTTGTCCCTCTTCAATACTATATAAATCAAGAATTAAATCAGTAAAAAAATCAGGCGGCATTGCGTAACTTTGAGCAAAGAAATTTTCGGCGATATCAAACACGGATAAGTCAGATAATTCCCCAATCATTTCCCGGATGGCATTTAAGTGATCAATTTCTTCTTCAGCTGATAAATCGTCTTCGCTACCCACTAAAGCCAAATAAGCGTTTTTTAATTCAGGGGATAATTCGACATGCACCTCGTAAAACGCATTTAAAATAGGTAACCAGAAACTTAAGCTCTGTTTACCCTGGGTAATGGCGTGGGCAATGTTAGCCATTAATTGGTTTAATGTTTTACCAGCGAGTTTATTGCCACCTTCTTGTGCGGATTGTAATTGCGCAACACAAATATCCAGAGCGAATACACACGCTGAGTAATAAGCGCGTTCACTGTCTGCTTCGTCATCGCTTATCCCAGCAATTAATTCCACAAGGCGCAAAGCAAGATCAGGTTCCTGTAAAAAGGGGGTGTAATGGTGTGGTTCAGGTTCGGCATTTTGCTCGATTAAGTCAGCCATACTCTCGATCCACTGCTTCAAGCTTGTAAGATCAGCAGTCATTTTTTATCAAATACCCTTGGCCTACCTTTTTCATCGATAGCAACGAAAACAAAAGTCCCTTCAGTTACTTGATATTGCTCTCCACTATCTGAGCGCATTGCCCAAACTTCTACGGCAATGGTCATAGAAGTTTTACCGGACTTTATTAGCTCAACATAGCAACTCACCACATCACCAACATGGACGGGCCTTAAAAAGCTCATACTGTGAATAGAGACAGTCGCAGCACGGCCACGGGATATTCTTTTGGCCAATACCCCTGCGGCTAGATCCATTTGCGAAACCAGCCAACCACCAAAAATATCACCATTTGCGTTGGTATCAGCCGGCATTGCCAATGTTTGGATTGTTACTTCGCCACGCGGATTTGTACTCATCATGAGCCACGCTGCTTCAATTTAGCCAGTGCATCTGCCATAGCAGTATTAAATACTGTTTTCTTTGCCGAAAACGGCTTTTTATTTTGTTCGGATTTCTTATCCGTCTCTTTTTTCTTTACGGCTTGGGACTGTGCCTTTTTCGCCGATTGAGGCTGTTGTTTCGCAATTTTTTTCTGCACTACCGGAGCTTTTTCTTCTGTCAGCCTCATGCTTAATCCAATGCGGCGTCGCTCCTTATCCACTTCAACAACTTTAACCGTAACAATATCCCCTGCTTTCACGATTGCATGGGGATCGCTAATAAAACGATTAGTCATGGCAGAAATATGGACTAAACCATCCTGATGAACACCAATGTCAACAAACGCACCAAAATTGGTGACGTTTGAAACCACACCTTCTAGAATCATCCCTTCGTGGAGATGGCTGATATCCTCGACACCCTCTTTAAAACTAGCAGTCTTAAACTCGGGTCGTGGATCGCGACCTGGCTTCTCGAGTTCACGTAACACGTCACGAATTGTAGGCAGGCCATATTCATCGCTCACATAGCGTTCCGCATTCACACTTTGCAAGAGCTCACGATTACCAATGATTTGACGAATCGCGACATGTTGATCAGCGAGTATCCTCTCTACGAGCGGATAAGCTTCAGGGTGAACAGCAGACGCATCCAGAGGGTTATCGCCATTCATGATACGCAGGAAACCGGCAGCTTGCTGGAATGTCTTTTCTCCCATGCGCGCCACATTTTTTAATTGCTCACGATTTGAAAAAGCACCATGCTCATCACGGTATTGGACTAGATTTTTAGCGAGAGTTTCATTTAGACCAGACACTCGTGTGAGGAGGGCAACAGAAGCCGTGTTGACATCGACTCCAACCGCATTCACACAATCCTCGACTACACCATCGAGACTTCGAGCTAAGCGAGCCTGATTAACATCATGTTGATATTGGCCGACACCAATTGATTTCGGTTCAATTTTTACCAATTCAGCCAAAGGATCTTGCAGACGCCTTGCAATTGAAACAGCCCCTCGCAATGTCACGTCCAAATCAGGGAATTCATTAGCAGCTAATTCTGAGGCAGAATACACGGAAGCTCCAGCCTCACTCACCATAACCTTAGTCAACTTGAGATCAGGGTACATTTTTATCAGATCAGAGACCAATCGTTCAGTCTCCCTCGAACCAGTTCCATTACCTATACTGAATAGACTAACTTGGTGTTTGGCAGCTAGTTTAGCAAGTTCAGCAATCGCTTGGTGCCATTCATTCTGAGGTGCAAAAGGGAATACCGTTGTATAATCGAGCAATTTGCCGGTCGCATCAACGACAACGACTTTTACACCTGTACGAATTCCTGGATCCAAACCAATAGTCACTTGTGGACCGGCAGGGGCAGCTAAAAGCAAATCGCGCAAATTGCGTGTGAATACATTGATGGCTTCTTCATCTGCCGACTCACGCAAGCGAGCAAACAATTCGAGCTCAAGTTTTGTGAATAACTTAACCTTCCAAGTCATACGCACGGTTTCAAGCAACCAGCAATCTGCAGGTCGATTTTCATTTGTAATCTTAAAATAAGAAGCAATTCGTTTTTCACCGTACTCTTGATCATCCAGACTCAATGCGAGCTGCAAAACGCTTTCACGCCGTCCGCGAAACAAGGCTAGGGCCCGATGGGAAGGAATTTTTTTTATGGCTTCAGCATAGTCAAAATAATCAGCAAATTTATTACCGGCTCCCTTTTTATCATTGTTACCAGTTGATTTGAGTACACCATGATTCCACAGGTATTCACGCAGCTCATTGATAAGCTCTGCGTCCTCGGCAAAAAGCTCCATGAGAATTTGGCGTGCACCTTCGAGTGCAGCTTTAGAATCTTCAATACCAACCTCAGCATTAATATATTGCTGTGCATGGGTTTCCGGATCTTGGCTTGGATCTTGCCATAACATTTGAGCCAGTGGTTCCAACCCTGCTTCTCGGGCAATCTGCGCTTTGGTGCGGCGTTTTGGTTTATAGGGAAGGTATAAGTCTTCTAAACGAGTTTTACTATCAGCTGCTAGGATAGCTTTTTCAAGTTCCGGTGTTAATTTTTCTTGCTCGCGAATTGATTGCAATACTACAGCCCTACGCTCATCCAATTCCCGTATATAGTGCAACCGCTCAGCCAAGAATCTTAGTTGTGTATCGTCAAGCCCCCCAGTCGCCTCTTTACGGTAGCGGGCAATAAAAGGGATAGTAGCCCCCTCATCCAATAAGGTTATCGCTGTTTCCACCTGCGAAACCTTGACTTTAAGCTCCTGCGCAATAACTGTTGCTGCTTGTATCTCTTGAGCCATTCACATCCCCGTAAAACAAGTAAAAAAACCTGGTTATTATATACCCAAGATACTTCAAAATGCTATTTTTAAGCCCTCGCATTCAGGCAAAATCATATCTTAGGGATATAAAGAAAAATTAGAGCCTTTCCCGCCTAGGCGGGAATCCATTTCAGCCAGCAGCCCTGATAAGTGATCTTTATTCAACGGTCACAGACTTAGCTAAATTCCTTGGTTGATCCACATCAGTTCCTTTGGCAACAGCAACATGATAGGCCAATAGCTGCAATGGGATCGTATAAATGATTGGAGCTATCCATTGACCACAAGTAGGAACATGAATCATATGCGCACCATTCGGCGGCCAAGCTTTTGAATCATCAACAAAAACAATTAATTGGCCGCCGCGTGCACTCACTTCATGCAAATTTGATTTTAACTTGTCGAGGAGTTCATCATTGGGTGCAATTGCGATAACCGGCATTTTTTTATCGACTAAAGCAAGGGGGCCGTGCTTTAGTTCACCGGCTGGATAGGCCTCTGCATGAATATAGGAAATTTCTTTTAATTTTAATGCACCCTCTAAAGCCACAGGATACTGCACGCCTCGACCTAAAAAGAGCGCATGTTCTTTATTCACAAAGGTGGCTGCTAACGACTTAATTTCCTCGCTCATTTTTAAAACGCGCTCACAGCAAGCAGGTAATTCTTGTAACTGAGCCAAAACCTTTTCAGCGCGTTTGTCTTTACAAAGAGCCACTGCGAGCATAAGGAAAGCAGCAAGTTGGGTCGTAAACGCTTTTGTTGACGCAACCCCAATTTCAACCCCTGCACGGGTTAAAAATACACAATCTGCTTCCCGGACTAATGTACTGGTAGCCACATTACAAATCGCTAAACTAGCGAGATAATTCTTCTCTTTGGCTTTACGCAGGGCCGCGAGTGTATCTGCAGTCTCTCCTGATTGCGAGACAGTAATAAACAGCGTGTTATCAATAACAACCACGTCACGGTAGCGATATTCGCTGGCAATTTCCACAAAAGTGGGTAGGCCGGTCAATGATTCGAGCCAATACCGAGCAACTAAACCTGCGTGATAACTGGTACCGCATGCAACAATGTGGATCTGCTTTACTTGATTAAAAATAGAGGCAGCACGCTCACCAAAACTGGAGCGAAGTACCTCTTGGCTCTTGATCCGCCCTTCTAAGGTATCCGCCAGTACCTTACCTTGTTCGTAAATTTCTTTTAGCATGAAATGACGGTAAGGCCCTTTGCCTATGTCTTGGCTGTCGTTGTTAAGGGGATAAATTTTGCGTTCTACAGGTTGCCGCGCTGCATCGAACACGCGAATTTTTTTATTGTCAAGAAGTACACTATCGCCTTCCTCAAGGTAAAGGACGGATTGAGCGAATGATCGTAACGCTAGGGCATCTGAAGCAATGAATTGCTCATCGATTCCTAATCCAACAACTAAAGGGCTCCCTTTGCGCACAGCTACAATTTCCTGCAGCCGTTGTTGGTGAATCACCCCCAACGCAAAAGCACCATGCATTTCAAGCGCAGCATCTTGCACGGCACGTAACAAATCTTCATGCTGCTGATAATAGTAATGAATAAGATGAGCGGCAACTTCTGTATCGGTCTCGGAAGTAAACGTATAACCTGCCTGCTCTAATTTCAGGCGTAAGGCATCATGATTCTCAATAATACCATTATGAACTACAGCAATTTCGTTATGTGACATGTGTGGATGTGCGTTCTCTTCACATGGTTTTCCATGCGTAGCCCAACGGGTATGGGCAATGCCAACCGTACCCGCAATAGCAGTTTCTCGCATTGCATCAGCTAATGCTTGAACTTTACCCTGTATCCTAATGCGTTTTAAATGGCCTGTTGCATCAATGACTGCAATACCCGCCGAGTCGTAGCCTCGGTATTCCAGGCGTCTCAATCCTTCGAGTAAGATTTTAGAGATATCGCGTTGTGATGTTGCTCCTATGATCCCACACATGTTTACTCCTTTATATCACCTGATATTCACAGTGTAGAATACCGGTAATGAATTCGTAAAATTTGACAGATTATGCCACAACCAATAGAAACTAACACCCAATCAGAAAGGCAACAAACCTTAGCCCTGTTTTTTCATGATCCGCGCACGGTCACGCTGCCAATCCCTATCCTTAATTGTGTCCCGCTTATCGTGGGTTTTTTTACCCTTCGCTAAGGCGATTTTTGCTTTAACACGATTGTTCTTCCAATAAAGCGATAGCGGAACTAATGTGTAGCCTTGACGCTCTACACTCCCTATTAAATGGTTTAACTCGCGCCGATTAAGTAATAGCTTACGGGTTCGATTTGCATCTGGAAAAAGATGAGTCGCTGCAGTGGGCAACGGTTGAATTTGTGCCCCCAACAAAAAAGCCTCGCCATGCTTGATGATCACATGAGCATCGGATAAGTTTATTTTGCCTGCGCGCAAACTTTTTACTTCCCAACCCTCAAGAACTAAACCAGCCTCGTATTCATCTTCGATGAAATAGTCAAAGTGGGCCTTTTTATTGATGACAATGTTGGTATTTTGCTTATGCGTCATGACCACCCTGGAATCAATTTTTAAATCTAAAAGAGGGTAATTATACATGTAAGTTCCAGCATTGGCTAAATTCTCTATTTTCCTCTAGGATCACTCTATTAATCCTTAGGAGGCGACTATGAAACCTGGCGACCAAATCACTTCTCAAACCTTTAGCGCAACAAATAATTTGCAAGCTGATTTGAATGATTATAAAGGCAGGTGGTTAATCTTGTATTTTTACCCAAAGGATTCAACACCTGGATGTACTACTGAAGGTCAGGATTTTCGTGATGCTTACCAGCAAATTCAAAGACTTAATGCTGAGGTACTTGGCGTTTCCCGGGATAGTTTAAAATCGCACGAAAATTTTAAATGTAAACAGCAATTCCCTTTTGAATTAATCAGCGATCAAGAAGAGACGCTTTGCCAATTATTTGATGTCATTAAGATGAAATCAATGTATGGGAAGCAGGTGCGCGGAATTGAGCGCAGTACGTTTCTTATTGATCCAAAGGGTGTTTTGCGTCATGAATGGCGAAAGGTGAATGTTAAAGGACATGTGGCTGAGGTAATTCAGACCTTGAAAGATTTGCAGAAATAAAGGGCATAAAAGCACAGAATATTTAAGTCACCTTGGATTTCACTATTGCCTTTTTAGAATCATGAAATACTTCAAGGGAAGAAAAGCAGCTCAAACAAAGGGTTTTGCACACACTCGAGAAACCAAAAACTCAATTTACCCATTAATTCGATGAGTTCGATTGCTTACAATCCCTCGCCATGCTCGGGATGACATGGCGAGTCACTTTCCATTTTATTATCCGAATATCTGGCAGGAATAATGCTTGACGGAGTTTGCAGGCGTCATCACAATGATTAATTTGGCTTAAAGGTGAATGCATGGACAACAATAAAACAGGGGTTAAGCTTTTTGTACTGGATACTAATATCCTAATGCATGACCCTACTGCTATCTTTCGTTTTGAAGAGCACGATATTTATTTGCCAATGGTTGTCCTTGAGGAATTGGATGCCCACAAGACTGGACTTTCTGAAGTAGCCCGCAACGTGCGGCAAACCAACCGAATGCTGGTTGAATTAATGAGCAATGCAACCCATCAGGAAATTGTAGCGGGTTTACCCATCCCGAGTTTTTTAGCTTCTGAAAAAATAAAAAGTAGTGGCCGTTTGTTTTTTCAAACGGATGAATTTGAGCAGCTTCGTCCCACTTCTTTACCTGGGCATAAAGCGGATAACACCCTTCTTGCTACTGCGCTAGGGCTACAAAAAAAATACCCCGAGCGGCAAGTGATCATTATCTCCAAAGACATTAACTTGCGAATTAAAGCAGGTATCCTCGGCATTCCTGCGGAGGATTATTATAACGACAAAGTGTTAGATGATGTTAATCTCTTGCACAGCGGATTGCATCTTTTAGAGAATGATTTTTGGGATACGCATAGTAAAGACATGGAGGCCTGGAAAGAGAACGGTAAAACCTTCTACCGCATCAGTGGTCCATTGACCAACCAATGGAATTACAACGATTGCATTAGCACCCATGATAATCAATTCCAAGCCATTGTAAAGGAGATTGTCGAAGGCAGTGTTGTAGTACAACTGGCTCGCGATTATACCCACTCCAAACATTCTGTATGGGGCATTAATGCCCGTAATCGTGAACAAAATTTTGCGCTCAACCTCCTTCTTGATCCCGACATTGATTTTGTCACGCTCCAAGGTTCTGCAGGGACAGGTAAAACCCTTTTGACTATTGCTGCAGGATTAACACAGGTGTTGGATCAAAACCGTTATAGCGAAATTTTAATGACAAGAGTGACCATCCCTGTTGGTGAAGACATCGGTTTTCTACCGGGCACAGAAGAAGAGAAAATGACCCCTTGGATGGGTGCTTTAATGGATAATTTAGAAGTTCTCCATAGCTCACAAGAAGGAGGGAGCTTTGGTCGGGGAGCAACGCAAGACTTGTTGCAAAATAAAATTAAAATTCGCTCGTTAAATTTCATGCGCGGCCGAACTTTCTTAAACCGTTTTCTAATTATTGACGAAGCTCAGAATTTAACTTCCAAACAAATCAAAACGCTCGTTACGCGTGCTGGTCCTGGCAGCAAAATCATTTGCTTGGGCGACATAAAGCAAATTGACACACCTTACTTAACTGAAACAACCTCTGGTTTAACCTTTGCTGTGGATCGGTTTAAACATTGGCAACACAGCGCTCACATGACATTAACAAGGGGAGAACGCTCGCGATTGGCTTACTATGCTGCAGAGCATTTATAGTTAACTTATCTGGATGTTTTAGCTAATAACTATATAATACCTGCTCAATAACTGTGCTTTTTTAAAGAGGATCAACATGAACAACCATGCCATCACTTTCGATGATGTTTTGCTAGTTCCTGCTTATAATCATCATGAATCCAGGCGTGTAGTCGACATCAGCATGGCAGACCGGCTAGGTAAGCTTAAAGTTCAATTGCCCGTGATCAGTTCCAATATGGATACAATCACCGAGAGCAAAATGGCTAATTTCATGCATAGCAAAGGCGGTATCGGCGCTTTACACCGTTTTTTAAGCATCGAAGATAACATTAAGGAATTTAAACGCTGCATAGGCCAGGTCTTTGTCTCCGTTGGTTGTACCGATACAGAATTACAACGGGCAGAAGCACTTCGCGATGCCGGAGCAGATTTCTTTTGTGTGGATGTCGCTCACGGCCATGCAAAATACGTGGGTAAGACGTTAAAAAGTTTAAGAAAAATGCTCGGAAGCCGCTGTATTATGGCAGGAAATGTAGCCACTTATGCCGGTGCTGATTACCTTGCTTCTTGTGGCGCTGACATCATTAAAGCAGGCATTGGCGGGGGGTCGGTGTGTAGTACCCGCATCAAAACCGGGTTTGGAATCCCCATGCTGACTTGCATTCAAGATTGTGCCCGTTCCGATCGCTCAATTGTTGCGGATGGTGGTATTCGTACCTCCGGAGACATTGTTAAAGCACTCGCTTTTGGCGCTGATTTTGTCATGATTGGCGGGATGTTAGCGGGTACCGACCCCACCCCTGGCGAAGTGATTACTAAAGAAGATGGTCGCCAAGTCAAACGTTATCGAGGGATGGCATCACGCGAAGCACAAGAGGAATTTTTAGGGCAAATGCAAGAATGGAAAACAGCTGAAGGAGTGGCAACAGAGGTCTCTTACCGTGACACACAAGATGCAATTATTGCTGATATCATCGGTGGTTTGCGATCAGGTTTGACATACGCAGGGGCGGACACAATCAGCGAGCTACAGCGTAAATTGGATTATGTTATAGTTACGCAAGCTGGCCGATTGGAAAGTCTACCGCATAAGCTATTAGAAGGGAGATAAAGATTCTCGAACTAAAGGTTGAGTCTACCTTAGACTCCTCCTTTACTCTCCACCGCCCCCCATACTTGGCGCAGCTGAAGCACTGGCATCTGCAGTCGCTGTTTCTGTTGCCTCATTATTACTCTGGGCAGCCTGATCATAAGATGAATCATTCGCAGACTCTAAGCCCTCCATTGAATTTGTCTCTTCAGTGGAGTCTTCCAATTCAAAATCATCAGTATCCTCCTGAAACATCTCCTGAATCCCTTCGTATTCATTATCAGAAGATTCTTGGGTGTCAGGGGAGTCTTCTTGAAACATCTCCTGAATCCCCTCGTATTCATTATCAGAAGATTCTTGGCTGTCAGGGGAGTCTTCCTGAAACATCTCCTGAATCCCCTCATATTCATTATCAGAAGATTCTTGGCTGTCAGGGGAGTCTTCCTGAAACATCTCCTGAATCCCCTCGTATTCGTTATCAGAAGATTCTTGGCTCTCCTCAGTCTGCTCTTGGCTCCCCATTGTCTCCATCTTTCCAGAACTCATTTTCGGCTCTTTCTTAGTAGAACCGAGATTTAATGTCTGGGGATCTGGGCTTTTAAACGCATCATCTGTGTTATCTGATTTTGGAATAGCCTTTCGGTCATGTCCTTTCTTTTGTTCCGGTTCTTCTTTTTCATCCTTACCACTAATCTTTTCTTTAATTTTCTGGAAAGCCATTTTTCCTGCTGTATAAAAGATATTATCCATATCCTTTACAGCCTCATGCATTCTCATGAATGATTTGTACTGTGATACTGCCCAATCATCATTCTCACTAGCAGCATGCTCTGATTTTTTTTGCTGCTGTTGTTGCTGCTGGGGTTTGGGCTTAGGGCTTTCTTTTTTTGCCTTTTGTGGTTGTGCATCTTTTACCTGAGCTTGATTTGGCGCTGGCCCCTTCTGAGCCCCAGCACCCGGATTGGGTGCTGGATCTTTTTGCTTTTTATCACCGCCACCTTTTGAATCAACCATATGACCACCTTTATTACTGCATATTAATATAAAGATAGCACAATGAATGAGTGCTACTTTAATGAATTAAACGTTTTTCCTTTATTAAGCATTTAAATTATTATGATTTATGCTAGTCAATACTCATTAAAATACATACTAGACTATTGTTAATATTATGACTATTTTGTCTGCTTAGATCATTGTATTCTCATCATAGCAAACTAGCGACATTAGAAGTCGCCGATATGTTTTATTTACAGAAAATTTGCAAAATTTTTATTCAAAGGGAATTTATGAACATTGATGCTTTTCGTTGCATGCGCCAAGGTAAACAACTTTTTACTTTGAGCCAACAAGATGCTTTTCTTCTGGCCCCTATCGAACAGCGTAATGATAAAACTCATCGTGCTTTATTATTGCTCCATGGTTTTTCTTCTACGCCGGCTGTATTTCGTCTTTTACTGCCCTCCCTTGTCCTTTACTATGATGCAGTCCTATGTCCTGTTTTGGTAGGTCACGGCGAAAATCTTGATTCCTTTGCTAAAGTAAAAGCAAATGATTGGTTAGCGCAAACTGAAGAGACCTGTGAAATTTTACTCGACCAATTTGCCGAAGTAGATGTCATGGGGCTTTCATTGGGTGGGATTTTGGCTTGCCATTTAAGCGCAAAATTTAGCCTACATCATCTCTATTTATTAGCTCCCGCACTCGATTTACGCTTAGGCCTTAACCATGCGGTTAAGCTTGCAAAAACATTAAGCTGGCTTGGTTTCCGAAAAGTGCGTGCCGCAGCAGGTAATTTATACACTTCGGAAAATTGCGAAATTGCTTACAGGCAACTGCCACTTTCAACGATCATCGAAATGCTGACTTTAGTTCAGCAATTTCAATTCACTGTTCCCACCTGTCCAACTGATTTATTCCTTGGTTGTCATGACCTCGTCGTGTCTTCATGGCGAGTGGCCGATCGGTTTGCTGAGAAAGATCACATCAATATTCATTGGCTTCCTAATTCAGCGCACGTATTACCTTTAGATGGGGATCAATCGATAATCCTTTCTTGTGTAAAACAAAATTCAGCAAGATAAGCAGCCGGGTAGGTGAAATGAGCTCTTGTTATTTCGAAAGACCGGCAATTAAGGGGATATCCCCTGGAGCTGAACTTGGGCTGTTATACCGAGTATAATCATTCAGATCGGGACGATTCCAATCGCGCATATCGAGTACGGAACCTGCATACGCCATAAAATCTGCTGCAGTCTGAGAAACTTTATAAAAATAGATATCACTGGCATCCGTAGCTAATGTGTGCTGATGTTTAGTCGCCGTTAAATCGGCGATGGAGCGATCATGTGTTTTGACAAAAGCACTTTTTGCGCGTAAATATCGGCCATTAAAATGGGCAGAATCCCATAACTCCACATCCAGTCTATCGACAACACCGGCTAACTGAATAAAAGACCGGCCTCGTTGGCAAACGGATAACACCGGGGCTTTTATCCAATACATGCTCAATAGAGCATCCCCTTCAAGATTTAATTTAGAAACATTAATGACACCAGCCAATTGGACTTTAGTTTTACCCGTGATATTCAATTGTAAATACTGAGTATGAATTCCACTAATCTGGATATTACCCCCACCACTGGCTTTTAGCTTACGCAGGACAATATAACCACCCAATGTAGTCTGGCCTGAATTATCGATATTTAAATCAAGAAGACTGGAATGGATATTACTCCCTCCGATAGTCCCTTCTCCTTTGTAAGTAAAAGAGTTTAGGAAATGAGCCCGAACTTCCGCGGTGACTTCACCATAGTGAGGATGGCCTTTAGGAATTTTAATGTTTAAACGACCATCCTTAACTTCAATCAAAACATCCACTAAATCTCGGGGATCGCCATGTAATATGACTTTTGGGTTTTTGTAGCCGGTATGCAAGCTCACATTGATTAACCCTTCGGCTCGAACTTGAGTAAAAGGCGGGACAACATATTCTTCTGTTCTTCCCTTTAATGTTGCAGGCAATATTTGTGGATGATGCGCACAGCTCGATAGCACTAGTACTAGAAGAAGCAATAAGAAACGCCGCATCAATTTAATCCACTTTATACGAATCCCTCTACATTAGATGAAGTTATTCCCATACGCAAGATTCACCTACGAAGTCGTTGTAAAATAGATAAAATATACTCTAATAGGGCTTAAATTAGACAATTATTGCAGTACAATGATCCTCCTTATTTGAATAGGTCAATCAGTTACTTTTGCAATCATCGAATACGTGGTGACTCAGTTATTGGAAAATTTTCGCTGGGAATCCACAGTTGGTGGACAAAAGGGATGAGAATTGATTTTCAACTTTTGCCCCTTGCGTCTCAACGAAATCGCGATTGAGGTCAGTCAATATCAGTATAGGGAATTACAATCATTAAAACGAGAAGGTAAACTAAGCAATTTTTTGATTAAACAATCAAGCGGATTTTTTAAGAGTATTAAGCTATGGTAATTTGGATTGATGGTGATGCCTGCCCAAAGGCAATTAAACAAATTTTATTTCGGGCCGCTGTAAAGCGACTTGTGAGGGTGATGATTGTTGCAAATCATTTTGCGACGATTCCTCCTTCACCTTTAATTAGGCGAGTGCAAGTAGAGTCAGGGTTTGACAAGGCAGATAAATATATAATCACCCACATAGAGCCCAAAGATTTAGTCATTACCACTGATATTGTTTTAGCCGATGAGGTTATTACAAAAGGCGCTCTTGCCCTTACTCCACGCGGCATGCTGTATACCCCTAACAATATTAAGCAAATTCTAACAATGCGGCATTTCAATGAATCACTGAGAGAAACGGGGCTCATTCGAGGAGGATTAGACACTTTAAGCGGAAAGGAAATTCAAAATTTTTCAAACCATTTAGATAGAATCATTACGTTATCGCAATCATAGTATCTATAATTGCCGTACTTCTTCCAGATCCTAATTTATTTCTAAAATACGTTCCAATAATCGTCGGCTTCGCTGATACAATCTTGCGTTTTTATTGCTCCAGGTTCCTGTTTTCACTGTAAAACCTATAGTGGCAATCGCTTTACTTAGAAGCAGACATGGCATCACTTTAAAATAATCAGGGACTTTACGAATGCTCTCGTAACCTTTAAGAAAGTTAATTTTAAGCTCTGGATTATTTGTCCATTCCCCAAGCTCAAGAGAGCAGAAATCCTCTTCGGCAAAACTCCCTCTGGCAGAAGACCAATCAATAATTCCCGATACTTTGCCTTTATTAACAAGGATATTGCCAGGCCGAAAATCTCGATGAGTGATACAAGGTCCATCAACAGAGCCCAACAAATGAACATGTTGATTATAAAAGTGGCAACATGAATTCAGTAATTTTCCTGGCATATTATTGCTGCACTCAGCAATACCTTCTTCAAATTTCAAAGTAAAATAAGACGTTGGGTTTAAACTTAAAAGATTAGATTGAGTTAGATTTCCATAACCTACGACTTTATTTGAATGAATTTTGGCAAGCAAAGCACCAATTTCAAACATTAACGCTCTTGTTAGATCAGTTTTTTTAGGCAAATTCCCAGGAAGATATTCCATTAAAATAGCGCCATAAGTGTCCTCGGTTTGATCTATCGTTTTGTATATATGCGGCACGGGTAATTTATTTACTAAATTATTTAAAAAATAAATTTCACACAAATAATCGGGGTAGCGTGGACATATCTTTAAAATATACTCTTTATGGTTTGCTTGATTTATTTTATAGACAATGGCGACAAGTGCATCCTTATGCTCAATTTTCAGAAAAGTCGCCTCCTGTAAATCAAATTTATCCTTATAAAATGCAATTGGATTATTCATATCAATTATTCGTTTGCTCTAAATAAGTCGACTGAGGGTATGGCGGCTTTTTTCTAAAGTCGTGAAATAGTAGGTGCAATTTTACATCCTCTATGATTTATTAAAATCAGAAATCTTAATACTTGCCGGGCAAGCGTCATAACGCACGAATTCAGGGGCCTGTTGCACTAAGTTTTGCAACGATTCATTGGCTGGAATTAACGCAGGCAATTGGATGTAAAGATCAACGAGCAAATCCTTTTTGCAACGCAAATAAACTTTGCTCACAGTATTTTGACCAAATGATTGGCGAATCGCCTCTCTTAATTGGACGCGCAACACTGTAGCACCGACATGCTCATGCAAGAATTTCCCTAATGGTGTTGAATTTGCTTCTCGACTCAACCGGATTGCCAATGAAAAATAGTCATCTGGAGAAAGGGTTTGGCAACTTCCATGTTTACTCCACTCGTAGCGCTCAAGGCAACCGCCGTATGCATAACTCGGCATCATTTGACGTAAGTTACTGGCAACAATCGTACTTAAACGGACAGGTGGATAGTCACAATAATGAGTATGTATTCTCTCATTACAAAACCCATACTCTTGTCCACAAGTTTGCTGGTTTGGCCATAAACCATGTAATACCAGATGACTCGCTTGGAAGGAATTGGGCAGTGAATGCAAACACTCCGGTTTACTTTCTCGGTAACCACGCGTTTGACAAAAAGCGGGAAGCCAACTTAGAGCCAAGACATAAGAGTCAGCAAAACCTGGATTCGTTTGACATGACTTCTTGGCCATAGCCTGATAATCAAACACACCGCAATTGATCTCTACCCATCTTAATGGATTTTTAGTTATCGTATTGCTCCATTCTATTCTTATCCACTCAGGATTAGGATACCGATTGATTTCTTCAATAGGGTATTGTTGTCCTGGTTGAATGAATAAATTATCAGGATTGCTTTTTTTATTTTTAGAAACATAAGCCGGACACACTTTATTGACTTTGAAATGTCCTGTGACATTAATCGATGAGTGGCAAAAAAGAGGGAGCACAAGCAACAATAACGTGATCAATCTGGTCATTGGCTATCCTAGACAATGAAATTTGTCAGTCACTTTAATGTAAAAAAAAGCGATAACGCAAGCGAAGCAAAAGGGCTTTCTCACTTCGAAGAAGTCATCCCCTCTAGTAACCACACAGGTGTATTAATAGAGGGGAAGAAAGATGAGAGAAATAGAAAATTATATAGCAGTTACTTCTTCTGCTTGTAGACCTTTAGGTCCTTTGATTACTTTAAACTCTACCCGTTGACCTTCTTGTAATGTCTTACGATTAGCAGTGCTGTTGATTGAACGAAAATGAACAAACACATCGTCTTGACCATTGTCACGGCTGATAAAGCCATAACCTTTCTCATCATTAAACCACTTAACGTGGCCGGTTTCTATTGTACCAGACATTTCTACTTTCCAAGTTAAATTAAAAACACCTTGCGCTAGTTGTGATTCATGTAGAAGCATTTATTTTGCGACGACAAATTCGCTACTTTGAACTACAAAAGGAGGGACTTTCACGAAAAAAAATGTTTCGACTGAGAATACAAATAACACAAGTAACATAATTATATCCTAGTACTTACTAAATAGCGAGAAAACCTGATAAATATTTATCAATTTCTATCTCGGCAGCTTCGAAGCTCAATTACCGGCTGCGAAAAATCAGGAAATTCGGTTTGCAAGTGCATGGCCAACTCTAAAAGCAAACCGTCTTGACCTTTTGCTGCCACAAATTGGACTGAAAGGGGAATCCCATCATATGACATAACTGGCATAGTCATCGCTGGCAACCCAGCCTGATTAGACAAGGAGGTAAAAGGAGAGAATTCAGTATTTTTTTGCAGATAGTGCATAAAATCATCGTCTGTTGCTAAACTGCCGATTGGAAGGGGGAGCTGTGCCAAAGCGGGAGTTAAAATAAGATCGGCTTGAGCAAATAACTCATGGATTGGCCGCAACAATTGATACACTCGATTTTTTGCCATGATCAACTGCGAAGCGGTAATTTGCTTGCCTTGGAGCATAAACTCCCAAGTCACCGGCTCCAAGTCATCTTTTTTTACCTTACGCTTTAAAAATTCTTCTCCATTTTCTATTTCTGCACAGGTATTTGCGGCAATCATCAACATCACAGACTCACCAATAGCCTGCAAATCGAGATTTACTTTTCGCTCAACAATACGATGACCCAGTGATTTTAGTACCTCGATTGCTCGTCCCATTGCCTCTATGCAAGGTTTTGCTACTGGAACAGCTGGAAAAGCACCATCGAGCAACATAATAGTAAGCGGGTGTTGGTGTTGCCTCTGGGATAATCGGTTTAATAATTGCCCTGGCTTGCCATAAGGTGTCGTGAATAATTCAAATAACAACGCAGAATCGCGTACTGTACGGGTTATAACATGGCCAGTCGCTAACCCAGACCAAGCTTCACCGACTAAAGGACCAGTCGGAATTAAACCTGGTGTTGGTTTAAATCCAAACAAACCACAGCAGGCTGCAGGAATACGGATTGAGCCACCGCCATCATTTCCGGTAGCTAAAGGCGCTATCCCAGCGGCAACTGCTGCAGCAGAACCTCCAGAAGATCCACCAGGAGTTCGACTTAAATCATAAGGATTTCTGCAAGGTCCATGTAAAGCTGATTCAGTCACATAAGACAACCCCAACTCAGGAACATTTGTTTTTGCAAAAGGCAACATACCAAAGTCAAGCAAGCGTTCGATAAAATCACTCGTTACTGGCGAAACTGCTGAGGCATAAAAACGGGATCCCGCGGTGTAGGGTATCCCTTTAATCATAAATCCCAAATCTTTGACTAAGACTGGAACACCATAAAAAGGCTCATCCCCCCGCATCAGCTTAATCCGTTGATACGCCCATTCGCTGCAATCTGTGATCACTGCGTTGAGTGCGGGATTAACCTCATGCATACGCTGTATTGCACAATCGAGTGCTTCTGTCGGGCTTATCTGCTTAGTCTTTATTAGATCAGCTAAGTCATATGCGTCATACTTATAATATTCACTTAACAGCATGCCGCCCTCCAAAATTAAATGCGGTGAATAGGAGGCAAACTATTCGCTTTGTTTTTGCCCTCAGAACTAGGCTGGAAATTCGATACAGCTTGCCACAACAACTTGCCTTGCCATCCTTTATGAGCTTCCTCATTATACAAAGCTTCAGAGAGTGCTTTAATTTGCTCTTTTAATATGGGATCTTCGACCATCTTCTCTAAGTCGATTAAGTTTAATAGAGTAACGCCCGGCCAAAGCAAGCGCCCCCATTTGAGTATGGCATCGCGTGCCAATTTAGGGTTGTTACTCAAACATGCCTCTTGCAATTCCTTTAATACTTTAGTTTTACCTTGTTTAACAGAAGGTTCTTTGGGACGTTGCCAACGCCATGCAACCATTGTAAGTAACCATGCTAGAGCAAAGCCGGCAGCAACCCACCAAGCAAGATTGCTTTGTGACTTACTCTCCGGCTTTGTTTTTTCCAACACTTTGTTTTCATTGCGCGGGGAAGCAGTTGGTTGTGTAGCAGGGGGGGTCGCCGCCGGCTTTAAAAGAGATGGTTGCTTAGCCTGGCCTGCAGCAGGAAATACATTGAGGGTAAACCCTGGCAGGGAGCTTACCTCTTCTTTTCCGGTCACTGTATTAAACCAGGGCACGGTCACAGGTGGAATAGTGATTTTACCTGGTTTATTAAGCAAATAGGTGACTTTAACGGTTGAAGTTCCTACTAAATCTTGTTGCTGAAAGCTATTACTCACCGTTGGTTTTTCTGGATAAATGCTATATTGATCCGAGCTGCCAAAATTAATGGGTGGTAATAACTGTGCGGGAACAGCGACGGCCTGTAGCGTTACCGTGCGTTCCAGCGTACTGCCTTCAGGTAAGTTAATCGTATTTTTGTCATAACTTACACTCAGTGTAACCTTTTTTGCAGGAAACCAATTTTTACCTTGGAATTGAGCAGGAATAGGTTGCACTTTAAGCACAGTTGGTTGTGCTTGTACACTCACCCGTCTTGGGCCAGCAAGATCATAAACTAAGGCATTAAAAATTGGAGGTTTGATATTTAAATCGCCACTTTTTTGCGGAAAAATAGCAAATTGCTGCTCTTCTACTGCATAGAGTCGACCATTGTGAGTCACTTGGTAACGTCGGCCATCACCAAAAGGGACAAACAAAGCGTCCTCAACTTGCGGAGGTACATAGTTAGCATCCAGTAACCTGCTGCTATTAAACAACTTGACTGTGTAAATCACTTGCTGATTGACAAAAGGCTGGTTCGTATCCACTTCAGCGGTAAGCATGACATCTTGCTGCTGAGACTGTTGCGTGTTCCCTGAGTTTGTCGGTGTCGATTGGCTACTGTTGCTGTTAGGTGGTAGCTGAGTAATTTCAATGCTGAGGGGGGATGTTTTTTCCTGGCCAATACTCAAAGAAGGTATGGGTAATACCCCGCTGCGTTTTGGAGTTAATAGGATTGTCCACTCACTTACTGCGCGAACCTTACCACTGATGATGCTATAGCTGATGTTACTTTCCGTACCAACAATTGTAAAATCCTTTTGCAGAGGAGTCAGATCTGGCACTGTATTAATTTGGGTGCCTTCAATTCTTAAATGTAATGAAAAGTTCTCCCCCATTTGCACCTGTGGAGCCTCAAGCTGTAAGGTCACAATAGCAGAGGCTATACTGCTACAACATAACAAAAGTAAACTGAGTACTATTCGCTTCATTGATACCACCCGCCTTCTCTGCGTAGATGATCGCGCAAAAATTTTTCCCGCATTAATCCGCCTGGATCATCTGGAATTAACCGTAACCATTGCTCTTTGGCCTGTTGTTTTTCTAATTCTTCAGCTGATTGCGTATTGTTCATCCCTTCCTTTTGATCCCCTTGTTTTGCTTGTTGGTTTTGGCCCTGCTGGTTTTGACCTTGCTGGTCCTTGTTTTGTTGGTTTTGACTTTGCTGGTTTTGACCTTGCTGGTCCTTGTTTTGTTGGTTTTGACTTTGCTGGTTTTGGCCTTGCTGGTCCTTATTTTGTTGGTTTTGACTTTGCTGGTTTTGGCCTTGCTGGTCCTTATTTTGTTGGTTTTGACTTTGCTGGTCCTTATTTTGTTGGTTTTGACTTTGCTGGTTTTGACCTTGCTGGTCCTTATTTTGTTGGTTTTGACTTTGCTGATCTTTATTTTGATTTTGCTTTTGATCCTGCTGATTTTGTTGGTTTTGATTTTGCTTCAACAAATCCTCTAACAACTTACGATTGAATAAGGCATCTTTATTGTTCGGATTAATTGCTAATGCTTGGCTATAAGCTTTAATTGCTTCTTTGTATTGGCCTAGATGAGCCAAGGCATTACCCTGGTTATAATAACCCTGCTCGCTCCGAAGTAATTGATACTCTTTTGCAGCTTGTTCGTAATCACCTGCGCGATAAGCCGCAGCAGCACGCCAATCGGCTTGCTGAAAAGTTGTCTCTGCTTGTTTAAATTGCCCTTTTTTCATCAAATGTTGTGCCTGTTGATCCTTGGTGGACCATAAGTCTACCCAGCTGAATGCATAGGTGTGACACGCAAAAATGGATAATAAAAAAAGCCAAAAAATTTTCATAGAGTTATCCTCTGCAGCCAACCTCGTCTAAAGACCGGCAGCAAAAAGATTAACGCTGGCAATAAAAACCAGCGGCCTTCGTCTCGCCATAAAGGCACATCATCATTCTCGCTCAAACTAAATTGCTTTTGCTTTCCCGACGCTGTTAACCACTGTTCAAGATCATCGGAAGTATCGGTAAAGTGAATGAGTTGACCTTGCCCCGCAAGAGCTAAATCTTCATACAAGGGACTTAATGTCTTATTAGCAATTATGGGCATGATTGAAGTATAAATTTGTTTAGCAGCAAGGTTTTTTGCCACAATCATAGCAGTTGGGTTTGGCGTTTCGCCGGTGAGCACCAATATCTGACCATGTTTATATCCCGCATTGCTTATTAATTGCCCTGCTTCTTCTAAAGCGGTATCCAGTTGCTGCCCTTCTACCGGCATAATGTCTGGGCTAAGTGAGGATAACAGCGAGTCGATCGTTTGCGCGTCGTCAGTCAGAGGTGAAACGACAAAAGGTTCGCTCGTATAAACCACTAAACCAAACTGCCCTACATCACGGCGTTTAAATAAATCATGCAACTTAAATTTAGCCCGAGTAAGGCGATCTGGAGTCAAATCATTATTAAGCATCGCGTTTGACATATCCAAAACCAGTACCCTAGGTTGAATTTGTTTAAAAGAGGGTACAGGTAATCGGGACCAAGTAGGACCAGCCAAGCTGACGCACATAAACAATCCACTTAAGAATAAGGTAAATAAGGCAAGATGCCGTTGTCCTTGTCCTTTTGCTTGTATTAAATGCTCAAGCAAATGTTTGTCACAAACTGCAGTCCAAGCTTCAGATTGAGTGCGTTGCCGCCATAAAGACCAGCACAATCCAAGCAGAGGTAAAATTGCGAGAAGCCACCAGGGGCGGAGAAAATGAAATTCACTCATAATGTGGAACCTCCCGACGAGAAATAACAGCCTTAAAATTTGCTTTTTCGCCGAGCCAATAGAGCAATAAGAGAAGCGCCAGCCCAAGAGGCCAAGGGTAATAATCATGTTGGGGACGGATTGTGGCCTGATCCTGGCTCACTGTCTCGAGTTGGTTAATGCTCTGGTAAATTTCCTGCAGGGATTGCATATCCGTTGCCCGGAAATAACGGCCACCCGTTATTTTAGCCATCTCTTGTAAAGTTTCCTCATCCAAATCTGATGAGGGATTGGGATTAAAAAAGATTCCCCCCGTAGCCCGAGGATCAGACTCCGCCCCTAAACCAATTGTATAGATTTTAATGTTATCGAGTTTCGCTAACTCAGCTGCTTTTAAAGGGGGCAGCATACCGGAATTATTTGCACCATCAGTCAGTAAAATAATGATCCGCCCTTTTGCTGGCACATCTTGAAGACGCTTCACTGCCAAACCAATTGCATCGCCGATGGAGGTCGTTTGACCGGCCAAACCCACCGTTGCATCCTCTAACCTCAATAACACATTTTGTCGGTCGTAAGTGAGTGGCGTTTGCAAATATGCACGGGTACCAAAAAGAATCAGACCTATGCGATCACCTGTTCGAGCTTGCACAAATTGCTCTGCGGCACGTTTGACTACAGCCAGGCGGCTGGCTGGCCGGCCATTTACCAACATGTCTGCCAACTCCATACTTCCGGATAAATCAAGCGCAAGCATAATATTACGACCTTCACGTGTTAAGGGCTGAGGTTCTCCAACCCAACGAGGGCCTGCAACAGCGAATACTAAAAGACACCAAATAATAACTAATAAGCTTATTTGGGCTTTCCCAATAAGCGCTGTTTTCTTGTTATCCATGGCAGAGAGCATGGCCTGATAAAAAGGAACCTTCAGCGCGGAAGGCAATCGCAGTACAGCACGAGGAACTAAAAGCCAAATTAATAAAGGGAGTGGCAAGGCTAATAAAACCCAAGGTGTTGCTAACTCAAACATGGTGCACCTCGTTGTTTTATCCATGCCTTTGCACAATGGAATAAGGGCTGTAAATCAATATCGGTTGCGGGTTGATAAGGAATTTCCAATAAGTAGTTGCGTAACTTATTAAATTCAATACCTTTTGACGTCTTGTTCAAAAACTCAAGCCAAGCCTCACCCTGCAGACTAGCTACCTCTTCTCTGGGAAAATAAACTAAAGCAACCCGGCGAAGTAATTCAGAGACTTTCATACTGCTCGCCTGGCTATCCTGTTCACGCCGATATTCTTGCTCATAGACTTCAAGCAATTGTAAAGCCTGACGCTTCGCTTGCCCATTGGCATAAGTGCGTCGGGCTAAATAAATTAAAAATACAATAAGGATTAAACATAAAAATAGCAAAAGATACCAACCTGGCGCCAAAGGCCACCAACCTATGGGAGCAGGGAGATGGATATCATGCAGTTTAGCCAATACCGCGCTTGACTCAGCCACGCGACCTCCTAGGAAAAGTCTGACGTACTATTTGAGGTAAACTCGTTTCTGCTGTTAATTGCACGTATTGTATTTGCAACCGCTTAAACTGGGTTTGTAAGTTGGCAATTCGTTCCTCACAAAAATTTTTATACGCGTTTGTCACGTCATCCATTGTGGTATCAAGTAAAAATTCTTGTTCTCCATCAGTAATCGCATAATACTGCGGTTTTGGAGGGGATAGTTCTAATGGATCACAAATATGGTAAACCAAGATATCATTATGGGAACGTAAACGGCTTAAATGTTGCTCGCTGTCAGGGTCAAGATTATAAAAATCGCTGATAAGAACCAAAATGCTTCCAGGGCGGGTCACACGGCGAACGCGCATTAGGACTTCGCTCAAGGGCTTAGATTTATCACTATTCAGTGTTCCGTCATTGGTGTATTGACTTAAAGAAGCTAATAAGGGCAATACCCCCGTTTCGCGACTACGTGGTGTAAATTCATTATGTTCTTTTGCTGAAAATAACAATCCGCCAACACGATCGCCTTGCTTTATTGCAGTCCAGGCGATCATGGCAGCTAAACGGGCAGCAATCACCGATTTAAATGCCAGGCGCGTACCGAAAAACATCGATGGATTGAAATCACTCAAAATGACAACAGGACGCTCTCTTTCCTCCTGGTAGAGTTTGACGTGCGGTCGGCCCGTGCGCGCTGTAACCCGCCATTCCATGTGGCGAATTTCATCACCCGCTTGATAGTTGCGCGCTTCAGCAAAGTCCATCCCCCGGCCACGCAACTTAGAAAGATGATTACCGGCGCGGACCGTATTACCGGCAGGCTTATAATTCACTCTCTGGGCATAACGCCGCAGAGCGATTAATTCATCAAGTTGGACAGTAACCCCTTCAGTCATGGCAAACCCTAAGGAACAGCAATTAATTTTAATAAGGAATTGATAAAATCGTCACTATCCACACCCTCAGCTTCAGCTTCAAAGCTTAACAGAATACGATGGCGTAGAACGTCATGAGCAATCACATGGATATCTTCTGGTGTCACATAATTGCGGCCAGCTAACCATGCATGGGCCTTGGCACAACGATCAAGGGCGATCGTAGCGCGAGGGCTTGCCCCAAATCGTAACCAACCCGCTAATTCATCACTATAAACAGCTGGTTTTCGTGTCGCAACAACCAATTGCACTAAATAATTTTCCAAAGCCTCGCTGGTATGAACCTGCAGCACTTGACGTCTTGCCTCAAACAGCGTTACCTGGCTTAAAGGTTTAATGGTTGCTGATTCTTTGCTTACCTCTCCTGCCGCTTCTCGTCTTGCCAAAGTTAAAATATCATGTTCAACCTGTGCGTCTGGGTAACTAATGCGCACATACATCAAAAATCGATCAAGCTGGGCTTCGGGTAAGGGATAAGTGCCTTCTTGCTCAATCGGGTTCTGAGTTGCCATGACTAAAAAAAGTTCCGGCAGAGGATAGGTCTTACCCCCGATTGTCACTTGCCGTTCCGCCATTGCTTCCAGTAAGGCAGATTGTACTTTCGCAGGGGCGCGATTAATTTCATCGGCAAGAATAAGGTGATGAAAAATAGGACCAGGCTGAAAAACAAAAGAACTGTTTTCTGGATGAAATATGTCTGTACCTGTCAAATCACCAGGCAATAAGTCTGGTGTGAATTGAATCCGATGAAAATCTCCTTCAATTACCGAAGATAATTCTTTGACGGCACGGGTTTTTGCAAGGCCTGGTGCACCTTCAACCAACAGATGGCCATCGGCGAGCAAAGCAATGAGCAGCCGAGAAATCAATCCATTTTGGCCAAGGATTCGGCTATTAAGATAATCGCTTAATTGCAAAAATTGCTGTTGAACTGTCTGCGTTGAACCAAGATCTAACTGCTCCATTAATCATACCTTGTGCAAAAAAATATTATCCTAGCGTGAAACCAGAGGAATGCCAAGCAACCGGACAATATCATCTTGAGCAATTATTGATGATAATCCTTCTGCAGTTCCAAAGGCATCAACTCTTGTAAGCGTTCATAAAGCCCAATGATTTCTGCGCAAAAAACTTGTAATTGTTGCCTGTCATCCCATAATTCATAGTCTATCCCTTTGCGAAACGCATATTGTCGAGATAATTTTTTTAATAATTGGATATCTTGGTTCGACAGTCCCAATTCCGGGCTTAAGGCAAGCAATTCAAGTAAATTTTTGTGTTGATTATTGGTCTTATAGTCATGTAGTAAATAAGCCTTCAGGGTCAATTCAAAAGCTAAATGCATAAGTGAGATAAAGGGGGTTAAAGTATCAACTACACCGCGGCCAGTAAGGATTATTTCCGCATTATCCAGCAATAAGTGCTCAGCACAATAAGCATGTTGGGTCGCAATTTTAATCAATTCTAAAGGAGTGAAATATTTTTTATCCATTGTTAACCTAAAAGTAAAAACAGCGGGGCATAGCGAAGATACTTCAAGATGCTAGATTTTAGGCGATAGGTTAAAAATAGCATTTTGAAGTATCTTGGGTATATGATACTACAATCTTGGCCTATTTCATCTTGTTCTTATTTAGTAAATGCAGTCTTTCCTCAATAGCCAATGGACCCTTGGTTCATTAACCCTCACTCATCGTCTTATTCAAGGACCGCTTGCTGGGTTCAGCTGCTCTCCCTTTCGGGAGCTATTTTACCAATTCACCCCCCCGGCATACTGTGTTTCGGAAATGATTTCAGCCCATGATGTTGTCCATAAACATACTCTGCATTCACGTTACTTGCATCGTACAAATAATGAAAAGGTGCTTTGCTATCAGATTGCCGGTACTGACCCTTTAATTATGGCACAAGCTGCAACCCGCCTTGAGGGAATAGGGGCTGATTTAATCGACATTAATTGCGGTTGTCCTAAAGGAAAAATCCGTAAGAAAGGGGCAGGTAGCGCTTTACTTGAAAAACCGCAACAGCTTGCGGAAATAGTCAATACAGTTCGCAAGGCGATTAAAATTCCCTTGACAGTTAAACTTCGCATTTTGGGTAATCCTTCGGATTTCGAGCTTGCTAAGAGAGTTGCTGACGTCGGTGCAGACGCGTTAATTATCCATGGCAGACGTTGGGATGACGATTATGATAAAGCGAACAACCTGAATCAAATAGCCAAGATAAAACAGCAAGTCAATATTCCAGTGATTGCTAATGGCGACTTTTCTGATCACGCAAGTTTATATGAAGCCATCCAACAAACTCAGTGTGATGCCTTTATGATAGCTCGTGCAGGAACCGGCAAACCCTGGTTATATCAAACTTTACTTACTGACAAACACATTCAACCTAATCCGGCTCAGCAAATTGGGCTTTTTATGCAGCACTTGCAAGGATTAGCCGCCTTAGAAAATGAATATCGGGCGTTGTTACAAAGCAAGTCCTTGATTCGTTATTATTTTAAGAATCAGCTCAGCACAAAGCAATTGCATGCCTTTTACCAACTGAATGAATTTGATCAAATAGAGGGATGGTTAAAGAATTCATTGACTAACTTGAGTGAAAAGGCATAATGCCTATATTATGCTCTTTATGAAATAAATGTGCGCACAATAGGACAATAAATGATTAAATTTAAAGCAATTATCGGTCATGGCTTTTTTATGGGACGCTGGTTACAGTTGCCTCTCTATGTCGGCCTTTTAATTATCCTCGCGGCCTATGTCTATCGTTATGTCATCGAATTATTTCATCTGGTTGTCAATATCAATGGTTTCGATGATACCCATATCATGCTCGGTGTCCTGGACTTAATTGACGTGGTAATGATTGCTAATTTGCTCATCATGGTAGTCCTCGGCGGCTATGAGACTTTTGTTTCCCGCCTTGAGTTAGACACACATCCTGATCAACCCGAATGGTTGGATCATTTGGATGCAGGTGCTATGAAAATTAAACTTGCCCTTGCCCTGATTGGTATTTCATCCATTCATTTATTGCGAACATTTATCGATCCCACAAAGCAAACTAACTTCACGGTGATGTGGCAAGTGATCATTCACTTAACGCTCCTTCTTTCTGTGCTTGCTATTGCCTTTACTAACCGGTTACTGACAAAAGATTAATCTAAAAAACTGTAAGACCATAGGTAGGTCATCCTGAACACGTCTTTTTGCGCAGCGGACATACTTGGGAGCTACAAAAAACAATAAATCGATAGGTTGTTTTGTCTAAGTAACCCAAGAAAATAAGCGATTGTCAGCATTGCCGACCATTAAACACTTCGCCCCCCATCCACGTTCAAAATTTGTCCTGTTATAAATGGGTTTTCTATCAAAGCTAATACTGCCTGGGCAATAAAAAGAGGGCTCCCATGGCGTTTTAAAGGAGTTTTGTTAATGATTTCATTTTTTTGTTCAAGGGAAAGCACATTGCCCTGTTCAGGCCAAGCGATTGCGCCAGGAGCAATCGCGTTAACACGGATTTGCGGTGCAAATTCGCGTGCCAGGGCTTTGGTTTGCATAACGAGAGCGGCTTTAGTTTGGCAATAGACTGCATAACCTTTAAGAGGCTTATCCGCATGAATATCAGTTATATTAATGATTGCTCCTTGCTGCAGGGCTAGATAAGGGCGGGCAGCAAGACTTAATTGAAATGGTATTTTGACATTAGTTTCAAATAACTCAGACCAACCCTTGTCATCAAAATCAGCCAAGTCAGTGCGACTGAAAATGGAAGCATTATTAACAAGCACATCTAATCGGCCGACCCAAGCGGTTGCTGAGGAAATTAACTCTTCGATTGCTTGATGTGTGCAGAGATCACAGGGTAAGACTAACGCAGAGTTTGGACGCTTCTGATTTAAATTCTGTGCTAAACTTTGTGCCTCAGCTAAGGAACTCCGACAATGAATAATCACACTGTAGCCTGCCTGATGAAGCTGTTCTGCGATAGCTGCACCTATGCGTCTGGCAGCACCGGTAACTAACGCTACTTTTAGCGCTTGTGTGTTAGCTTGATTCAAGGTATGTTCCTCGTTTTATAGTTTAACCAGAAGTTTCCGAGGAAAAGTAAACCAAACGTTTTTTCCCGGTACACTTGATATTTTAAGCAATGATGAATTTACTCCAACTACTTCGCACCCAGATAGCACAACAAGGCGATATGCCTTTTGTGGAATTTATGCAGCAAGCACTCTATGCACCCTATTTTGGCTATTATAGTGCGGGATTGCAAAAATTTGGCGCCCATGGCGATTTTGTAACTGCACCGGAATTAACTCCTTTGTTCGGCAAAACACTTGCACGGCAATGCAAGGAGGTACTAGACAGTCTGAACTCACCCGCTTTATTTGAATTCGGTGCAGGTTCAGGCCGCTTATGCGTTGATCTTTTAACCGAGCTCGAATACTTAACTTGCTTACCCGATATTTATTATATTCTTGAAGTCAGCCCTGATTTACGCCAACGACAATCTGAATTAATCCAGCAAGAAATTCCCCACCTTTTTTCCCGCGTTATATGGCTTGACCGCTGGCCTAAACAGGCTTTCAATGGGGTTATTATCGCTAACGAAGTGCTTGACGCCATGCCAGTACATCGTTTTTTGCAAACAACAGATGGGATTCAAGAAAGCTTTGTTAGCCTTAATGCTCAAGATGAATTAATTGAAGTATTTAAACCCTGTACTAATCAGCGGTTACTCACTTACATTATCCAAAATATACCAAAAGGGCAGATACCTTACCTCTCTGAAGTCAATTTATTTCTCGACGATTGGATTAAGCAATGCTACAGCCTGTTAACCCAGGGGATAGTGCTCCTCATCGACTATGGGTTTCCACGGCATGAATATTATCATCCTGATCGCAACACCGGCACCTTAATGTGCCATTACCGTCATCACGCACACCCTAATCCCCTCATTCACGTGGGGGAGCAGGACATCACCGCCCATGTTGATTTTACCCACGTCGCTGAAGCCGCCCATACCGCCGGTTTTCATATTGCGGGGTACTGCAACCAAGCCTCTTTTTTGCTGGCAAACGGTTTGTTAAGCTTATTGGAAAATGTAAACAACGAACGTGAGCGATTAAAAACCCATCAGGCAGTCAAACAGCTTATTCAACCTAGCGAAATGGGCGAATTGTTCAAGGTCATTGCCTTAACCAAAAACATACAAACTCCATTAACTGGTTTTCAACTGCACGATAAACGAGCGAGTTTATGATGAAAAAATACTTAACTACCGTGGAATTACAAAAAGAATCGATGAAATTTTCGGCAGGCCATACCACTATTTTCTCAGCTACCGAGCGAGAACCTTTACACGGCCATATGTATGCTGTTTATTTGGCGCTCACCACATGGGTTGAAGAAAATGGTATGACTTTTGACTACCGTTATTACAAAGAGCGGATACATAATTTATGTCGATCTTTAAATCAAACCTTCTTAATGCCGCAATTTTCGCCCTTCTTAGAATTTGCCGAAGATGGGGAGTATTACTATTTCACTTTTAATCATAAAAAAATCCCCTTTTTAAAAGAAGATGTGACACTAATGCCGTTGACGAACATTACTGTTGAAGAATTATCACGCTGGTTTGTCAATGAACTTATTAAAAATAAAACCGAATTAGACCGGCATCGTATTGAAAAAGTGGTTGTCAAAGTCTTTTCAGCGCCGGGCCAATCGGCAAGCCACGAATGGCAACGCAGTTGAGAATACGCTATAAAGTTTGTATTCCGCACACTAATCGCGATTATTTTGATTACGTTGCGGATGATCTGAAACCTTGTGCTGGTGCCCGAGTGTGGGTTCCCTTCCGCACTAAGACTCGATTAGGCTTAGTAATAGGCCATCACACTTTAGAAGATGACGATACCACCCTCAAATCGATTACCTCAGTCATTGATGAACAACCTTTGCTAAGCGAAGATCTACTTACTTTGTGCCGATGGGTAAGCAGTTACTATCAGTCGCCATTGTCTGAAGTCATTCCCCTTGCTTTACCAAAAAAATACCGCCAGGGTTTGAAAAAGGAATTACCTACCTGCAACTATTATGAGCTTGCTGTCCCTCGAGAATCAGCACAACAATTTTTATCGGCAAGAGCGCGTAAGCAACTTGCCCTGATTGAGTTTTTAAGCCAACAGCAAAATCCAGTGAGTAAATCAGTACTGCAAAAAGAAGGATTTAATCAAGCCCAAATCGAAGCCCTATTAGCATTAAACATCATTTCAGTAACGCAAAAAATTGCCCTCCCCACCCACCCCAACCAAAATACCGAGCAGCCACTTGCACTGAATGAGGAACAAGCCGCTGCTTTAAACAAACTCACTGAGTATATGAACACTTATCACTGCTTCTTGTTGCAGGGGGTCACAGGGAGCGGTAAAACCGAAGTTTACTTGCAACTGATTGCTAAAATCTTAGGGCAGGGTAGGCAAGTCCTGATTTTAGTTCCTGAGATCGGCCTTACCCCTCAATTACTCGCGCGATTTACAGCGCGTTTTAACCAGCCGATGGGGGTGATTCATTCGAATTTAAATGAAACAGAGAGGCAAGTCGCTTGGCAGTTAGCCAATGATAACTTGATTAAATTGGTCATCGGCACGCGAACCGCCGTTTTCACGCCAATGCCTTCATTGGGTCTGATCATCATTGATGAAGAACACGACGCCTCTTTGAAACAAATGGATGGAGTGCGCTATTCTGCCCGTGATACCGCATTAATGCGGGCCTATTTAGCTAAAATCCCCATTATTTTAGGCTCAGCTACACCTAGCCTTGAAAGTTTGTATAATTGTGTATCAAACAAATACACCTTATTACGCCTTCAGCAAAGGGCACTCGCCACCTCGCCCTTGCACTTTCGCCTTCTCGATATTCGTAATACCCAACTGCAAAACGGACTGGCTCCCGGTAGTCTGGCTTTGATTGCCGAACATTTAGCACAGGGGAATCAAGTGCTAGTCTTTATAAACCGACGTGGTTTTGCTCCCGTACTACTTTGTCATCAATGTGGTTGGATGGCTGATTGCCATGCCTGTGATAGCCACCTCACCTTGCATCGTCAATTGGGGCGCCTCATTTGCCACCACTGCGGTGCGACAAAAAAAATTCCCACTCAATGCGGCTCTTGCAGCGGCACTGAGTTACTCCCTATTGGTGCAGGCACACAGCGGATCCACGAGTTTCTGCAAACCCAGTTTCCAGATACCAATCTCCTGCGCATTGATCGCGATGAAGTAAGGAAAAAAAACGAACTGAATACTCAGCTTGAACGTATCAATAAAGGCGAAGCCCAGTTAATTGTTGGGACGCAAATGCTAGCGAAGGGCCATCATTTTCCCCGTTTAACTTTAGTGGTTGTTCTTGATACTGATGCTGGTTTTTATAATCAAGATTTTCGTGCTTTAGAGCGGCTAGGGCAACTTTTAACCCAGGTTTCTGGACGGGCAGGACGAGCGCAATTTGCAGGCCAAGTGCTTATCCAAACCCACATTCCACAACACCCATTACTTAATCTGCTTATTCAGCAGGGCTATGAAGTTTTTGCCAAAGCGTTGCTCGTGATGCGGCAACACGCTGAATTGCCTCCCTACCATTACCTTGCTGTCATTCGTGCCCAAGATAAGATTCCTTCTGAAGTACTTCATTTTTTACATACCGCAAAAGAACAATTAGAGACAGCCGGCATCAGAGTCCTAGGTCCAGCACCTGCACCTTTAGCGCGCAAGGCCAAACAACATCGAATGCAGTTATTAATCAAATCCCCGTCACGCAAAATTCTGCATAATGCATTGACGAAGCTAAGAGCCTGGTTAACAATGAACAAATTAAACAACGCTGTTCGCTGGAATGTGGACATTGATCCAATGGATTTATCATGACGAATCAAAAATTAGCCATCCACCAAAAAGTGTTTTCGATTGAATGGGGTGATATGGATGCCTTAGGTCATGTCAATAATGGCCGCTACTTCGATTATTTTCAGCAAGCGCGCATTGAATGGTTAGAGAGCCTCAAATTAGACATGAAACAAGGGACAGGGCCGGTGGTGATCCACGTCGCCTGCACTTTTTTAAAGCCCATTGTCTATCCAGCCACGCTAAGGTTAACCAGCACCTTACACAGCCCTGGCCGCTCTAGCATCATCATTGATCATGATATTTATCAAGGCGAGGAATTAATGACCCAAGGTACCAGCAAAGTGGTTTGGGTAGACTATCAGAAGAACTGCTCCATTCCTTTGCCAGAAAGTATCATGAACTTATTTGGCAGCGCATCACGATAGCGCCCCCATTGGCGCGGGGGCCTAACTACCCAAGAGCTGCCTGAGTATCTTGGCCCAATACCTAATCTACTCAATGTTTTCTTTCTCTATTTCTGTCTTGCGAGATAAGCCTAACTTCTCTTTCAGCCGTGCAACTGCATTAGGATCAAATTGCCGAGCACTCTTATGTTTTACAATCACGGAAGGGGAACGCGTCGTTTGCACAGAAGCATTTTGCATGCTGTAAGCAGGAGCGCGCTCTGGAAAAGGGGGGATAATTTCTTGGCTTGGTTGAAAACCCGGTTGGCTTAACCTACTGGATTGGTTTGGCACCTTACTGAGCAGATTTTTGCGTGCATTACGTGCACTTTTCTCAACTCGTTTTTTAATTTTAACCGCCGCCCTCTCCGCTTCTTCTTCAGTCACCATGGCAACAGGATTACCATCTAAATCAATTCGCATTTCACGCGCTTTAAGGCAGGTTAAATAATCAATGCGACGGGTAAATAGAACTACTGCCTCACGAAGCTTGCTCTTCGATATCCCTGCTTCTTGTGCTTTATCTGCGTAAGCTAAGATATCATGCATAATTCCTGTTTTGAGCGGTCGAATTCGTAAACTATTATCAAATACTTGCGGAAAAGTAACTGCTAGCCATGATAAAGCTTCATTACGAGCTTTCTTTGATTTATTTTTTTGTGTTTTATTAATTACAGCTGTCCGCGGATGAAGCTCTTGTCTTCTCATTCTTCTACTACCCTTATTAGACCTTATTAGATAACCCTCTACTAAACGTCAATAGCAAAGACAACACCGCTTAAAGGATTATTCAGGAAGTGTGCGGGGATGTAGATTGCTATATTGGAAAAAGTTTCCATTTAAAATGCGCATACAATGTACAGCGTTTACCCTTGATTTGCAAGCCCTCCACCCTGCGTAATTAAGGGTTTATTGACAGTCATCCTCAGCAAAAAAAAGTTAAGAACGTGACCGCGGTTCGCAAATTTAAAATTAATCAGTGTATACTTTAGTTAGGTTAATCTGAGAGGGTAATTAGCAGATGATCAAGAGTTTCTTCATGGGCTTTCTAGCAATCTTTTTCCCGTGGCTAGCCTTATTAATAGAAGATAACCCAGGAGGCGCGTTAGTAGCCTTGATTCTACAAGCCTCAGTCATTGGTTGGCTTCCTGCAACTGTATGGGCATGGCGCACTGTTCGTGAAACTCGTAAACTCGAATTAGCTGAAAAAAGAAAAATAAAGCAAGCTGCAAAAGAAGCAAGAAAAAGGGCAAAAGCAGAAGCCCAAGAGGAAGCTACGGCAGAAGAGGTTCAAACAGAAATTAAAAAGGGAACAGAATAATCGGCACTTCTAATTGGAGAAAGCATGCAAACGCGAGTTATTGTAAATGGTGCAAAAGGCAAAATGGGTGCGCTTGCTTGCCAGACCATTCAAAATCATCCCGACTTTGAATTCGTAGGAGGTTTAAGTAAGCAAGATGATTTACGCCGCTCCATATTTGATACCAAAGCAGAAATTGTGATTGATCTTACCCGCGCAGATTGTGTCTTTGATAACAGCTTGGCAATCATTGAGAGTGGTGCACATCCAGTTATAGGAACCAGTGGTCTGGTGGATGAGCAAATTGAAATCCTTAAAGACAAGTGCGCAACGAAGAAATTAGGAGGAATAATTGCACCGAATTTTTCAATTAGTGCAATTTTAATGATGCGTTTTGCCGCTCAAGCGGCACGCCTTTTGCCGGAAGTCGAAATCATAGAAGCGCATCATCAACAAAAATTAGATGCACCTTCAGGCACTGCAATGAAAACAGCCGAAATGATAGCCAAGTCAAGAACGTCTAAAAAAAACGAGCTCGCTTTGCATGAACTTCTGCCGGGCTCGAGAGGAGGCACGCATCATGGCATTAACATCCATTCGCTTCGTCTACCTGGTGTGATTGCCAAGCAAGAAGTTATTTTTGGCTCGCTTGGCGAAACCCTGACCATCACCCACAATAGCATCGATAGGGCCTCTTTTATGCCTGGGATTGTTATTGCATGCCAGCGAGTATTAGCGCTTAACCAGCTTTATTATGGACTAGAAAATGTATTGGATTTCTGAGTAGATTAAATCGTTTGACCCGACATAGATTACAATTAAGATCCGAATCTTGGGTCAAACGACTCAACTGACTCATCACGATATACTTATCTTTATATTATTTGCATTGAACTCGTAAGCCTCAATTTTAATTCGATCCAGTGTCTTAAGAGTCTCTTCCATAAGGGCTTCCGGGTCTATAGCCTCATTTAACTTCCAGATACAATCATAAACCGTTTGGGTAGCAAGGCTCCTACTGTCGCTTACTTTGGGGCGCTTCGTAATATCTGAAAAGATTTCCGCTAAAATAAGGGCCCGCTTTGCATTCTCGCTGTCACTCCGAGGCGCAATATGCGTTTGAATTTGCCCAATTCCCTCTGGTCCTGATTTAAAAAAACTCTTCCAATAAGGCAAATTATGTTGCCAGAATTTCTTCTCTTGCAGTATCGCATTTAAGCGGCTAAGTAATGCGAGCTGACTTTCATCCGATAATTTTAAGACTTGCATGATAAAATTTGAGAAGCCTGGCTTAAGCAAATAAGCTTCATTGACAATCGCAGAAACCTCATTATTCGAGGCCAAAATATCACTTATCTCCAAAGCACGAGGATCTTTTAACCTTTTTTTAATTTCTTCGGCAATATCGGCTGGCCAATAAGATTCTGGTGTTTTTGTTCCTGGACAACCATTCGCACTTTTATCCGCGCCGGCATAACCATGCCCCCAAACAAAAATCTCTGCCGCAATTTTAACAAAATTTTCCCTATCTTTGCCTTTATCAAAATAACTTGGCCATTTTCCATAGGTTGAACGATAGAGGATTGCTGCAAGGGTGTGGCATATTTCGATCCATTTTCTGTCTTTACCGCTTACGCAAGATCCATAGCTTTTTACCCCTGTTTTAATACTCAACAAATGCTCATAGGTGCTTAAGAACAACTCTCTTCCATTGTAATCCAGGAAAGTAGCGGTACCATATCCAGAGTTTAATAAGGCTTTATAGTCTGCAGCAAGATGGGCCACATCAGCCAAATTTTCTCTATATGCGAAATATTCTTTCTCGTTAGTTTCCTTTCGGCTAGTCATGTATAAGTGATTGATACAAGCCTGCCGCCAATTCGGCCAGCGCCTCAATTGTTCAGCGTTCGCGTGAAAAAAGGCAATCAATTTCCCTTTTATCTGTGTCTCATCAGCACTCACCACGTGCTGGGATTCAGTAAACGCTTCCTCCATTAATTTTTCTATTTTCGGCACATCCCAGTCTTGAGGGTTCTCTAACTCAGGTAACCCATCCAATAGGGCAAACGACTCCGCAAGTCGCCAAATGGCAAGGCACTCTGGATTACTCGAACTGGTGTAATCAATGTATTTTGCACAATTATAAGGATGATTCGTTGGGTAAATGGTTGCTTTTTTAGTTTCTGCTACCCAAGCCACAACACGTTGGCGTTCCTGCTCAAGCTCATAATCAGGTGCAACGAAAAATTCAGGGCTAATTAACGTCTGAAACAAAAACATATCGCCGTATTTAAGTATTGTTTCCATATTACGATGCGTGTGCACATCCAAAACCTGACGTGGTTTCTTCAACTCATCGCGAGGCACTAGATGGCTAGAACAGTACCTAGGTTCATGCTCTTCAAGAATTTTTCCATCCGCATCGAGAATGAAAGAGCGAAACCGACGGAAATTACGTACCCCAGGAATCGTGCACAAACGACTCGGTATAAAGGCAACCGCATCAACCACTCTACCTTTTGGCTTTGTGGTTGCCCTTCGCAAACTTTCTTTTAAAAACCGCTGTTCGTAGCCTTCCAAGGTTAAAAACCAATAGGGCAACTTTCTTAGGCCTTCTATATCCGACGTAAAATGCTCTAACCCTGCCGACCCAATTTTGATAAGAGTTTTTTCTAGCTCATTGACCCGGGTCTCGAAGGCACTTGGAACGCCTTGTGGAGATGCAAGTGAGTTAAGCAGTTTCTGTTGATCGGGAGGCAATAAATGATACCAAGCAGGCAAATTATGACCATTTGCGATAGCAGCTAAATCTTGTTGCAGGGTCTTTGTGGAGGCCAACTCCCTCAGATCGACTGCAGAGACCATTTCTTTTACGAATCGTTGCTGCTCTAGCGCTAAAGAAGTGTACCAACTAGGTAAATTCTTATCCTCTTTGATCGCTTGAAGAGACTGCTGGAAAACGACTGAATGCTGCCTTTTCGCTTCATACAAAGCTTTTATTGCAGGCCAAGCCGTTAACTTAAACTTATTAAGTTGAAATTTTAGACCAACCGCGACATCTTGATTGTCAATAGAGTGGAAATACAATTGTTGATCACTCGGTAACCTGCGAAACCAATCCGGTGTAGTCTGCACTGAACTAGCATTGATGGTTTCTAACTCAGCAAGCGTTTCCTCAGAACAAGGTGGAAGTTGTTCATCCCACAGTAATACGAAGTCATTGGGGTTATAAATGTTCATCTGCATGAGCGTGGCGAGATCATGCCCTCCTTTTTGCATGATCACATACTGCTCAGCTTTATTTAATAACTCGGTAGCCACTGCCTCGTCCGTTACTTCATCGCCAAGATCGCAATGATCAAGTAAGCCGCCAATTAATTGTGCTGTATACTGTGAAAGCATTTTTTGATACGCTTCGATTGGCTCCTTGGCAGGAAAAGCACACTGCGTTTTGCACCAGGTAAGGTACTTTCTAAGCTGTTGGTCATCTGAACCAGGTTTAAGTGGAACTGTATCAAGAATAAACTTAAACGCATCAGCCAATATATCGGCCCGCCTCCTGTATATTTGTTGCAAGTTGGGCTCATCACTGCAGCGCTCTACCGCAATATTGTCGCCAAAAATGTTTTTTAAACTTTCGATTAATGCTTCGGTAATCTGAATTCGTTCAGCAATACGGATTATTTTTTTCTTTGCCATGACCACATTCCTTGCCTTCATAGGTGATTTATTATTCAATAAATCTTACTTCGAAACAATTCCACTTGATACTACTCAATTTTCATCTACCATCCTTTCAAAAGAAAGGGTTCGTGCTACACTAATAATTCCCAAGTTCCTACGGATGGTATAAGGATGGCAACAACAAAAAAGGGAGATTATATAGGATACTCCGACGCCGGCATTAACGAAGCGATTCAAAATGCCTTGAAAAAAGCAGGCGAACACAGCTATTTTGAAGTGATTGAAACGCGTGGCTCTCAAATAGGCGAAGATAAAAGGCAATACGAAGCCACTATTACCGCATTTCTCGACTAAACATTAACTAGGGAATAAAGGAGTATAGAATGGGTTATGTAGTTCCGCATTATATTGGAGGCGAAAAACTTACCATTTCCACTGCAAATCCACATACGATATACAATCCGGCACTTGGCGAAGCAATTGGACAGGTTTTTTTCGCAGATAAGGCAATTTGTGATAAAGCTGTTGCTGCCGCTAAAGCGGCCTTCCCCTCCTGGTCTGCCACAGCACCAATTAAGCGGGCACGTATCCTATTTAAATTCAGGGAACTTTTAGAAAAATACCAATCTGATTTGGCGCAACTTATCACTAGAGAGCACGGTAAAACATTAGAAGACGCCAAAGGATCTGTCGCGCGTGGAATTGAAGTCGTTGAATTTCATTGTGGCCTTGTGAACCAACTGCAAGGCAATTTTTCGGCAGACGTGACGACTCACATCGATTGCCATACTATCCGTCAACCTTTAGGTGTCTGCGCGGGTGTGTCCCCATTTAACTTCCCAGTAATGGTCCCTGTATGGATGCTTATCCCCGCAGTGGCCTGCGGTAATACATTTATATTAAAACCTTCTGAGCAAGATCCCTCAGCACCCATCCGCTTGCTTGAATTACTCACCGAAGCAGGGCTGCCTGCCGGGGTTGCGAATTGCGTGCAGGGTGATAAAGCAACTGTCGAGTATTTATTAACTCATCCCGATATCAGTGCGTTTACAGCTGTTGCCTCAACTCCTGTTGCTAAGGCAATTTACACCAGTGCTACTGCACATGGAAAACGGGCACACACTTTTGGCGGTGCAAAAAATCATTGTGTCGTGATGCCTGATGCGGATTTAGATCAAGCCGCCAATGCAATTGTTGGCGCCGCTTTTGGTTCTGCAGGTGAACGTTGTATGGCCATTTCCGCTGTTGTGGCAGTAGGCGAACAAACAGCCGAGAAGTTATTAGAAAAATTAACTCCTCTTGTAAAAGCCATCCGTGTTGATGCTGGAGATGTCCCTGGCAGTGATATGGGTCCCTTAATTAGCCGCCCCCATCGAGAGCGGGTTCTCGCTGCAATCGACAAGGGAGAAGCCGAGGGTGCTAAATTAGTAGTGGATGGGCGGTCTTTTAAGCATCCAAAATATCCCCAAGGCTACTTTGTTGGGCCAACCTTATTTGATCAGGTCACCGAACCCATGTCGATCTATCAAAACGAGATTTTTGGTCCGGTGTTAGTTGTACTTCGCGTTAGCAGTTTTGATGAAGCCTTAAGTTTAGTCAATCGCCATCAGTATGGTAATGGCACCGCTATTTTTACGCGTGACGGTTATAGTGCCCGTGAATACACTCAGCGCGTCCAGGTTGGAATGGTGGGGGTGAATATCCCAATTCCAGTGCCGATTGCCAGCCATCCATTTGGCGGTTGGAAAAATTCCGCTTTTGGCGATACCAATATGCATGGTTCAGAAAGCATCAACTTTTACACAAAGCGTAAGACAATAACCAGCAAATGGCCTGTTACTGATTTAAGTAAAGGTGCTTTTGCTATGCCAACTCACGAATAAATCAGAATCCAGATAAGGAGAGCAAGGATGGTGCGCATAGGGTTCGTAGGCCTTGGACACATGGGCTTGCCTATGGCTATTAATTTAGTGAAAGCAGGATACCAAGTTACTGGTTTCGATTTACAAAAAGAAGCCGTTGATTCCTTTACCAACTCAGGCGGTATAAAGGCTTTAAGTTTGGCAGATGCTGCAAAAAATCAAGATGTCATCATTACGATGCTGCAAACAGGAGAGCAAGTCAGTCAAGTTTGTTTAAATGACAACGGCCTATTTGCCAATGCTGCGGCCAATAGCTTATATATCGATTGTTCTTCCATCGATGTAACAACCAGTAGAGAATTACATCGGCAAGCAGCCATGAAGGATCTTTTGGTCGTGGATGCACCAGTTTCTGGAGGTGTCGCCGGTGCCCAAGCAGCTACGTTGACTTTTATGGTCGGTGGAGAAGAACAAGCGTTTGCTCAAGCCAAACCAATTCTTTCCGCGATAGGCAAAACAATCATCCATACCGGTGCAGCAGGAAGCGGACAAGCGGCAAAAATTTGCAATAACATGATTTTGGGAATCTCGATGATTGCTATTTCAGAAGCATTTGTTTTAGCTAAACACCTTGGATTATCAGAGAAAAGTTTATTTGAGGTAGTTAATAGCTCATCGGGCCAATGCTGGGCTATTAGTAAATATGTACCAGTACCCGGGATTCTTCCTAATGTCCCTGCCAATAACAATTATCAGCCAGGGTTTACATCAGCCATGATGCTAAAAGATCTAAATTTAAGTCAAAATTCCGCTGCCGCGGCTGGCATTGAAACCCCCATGGGTGCGCTAGCCACAGCCACCTACCGTCAATTTAACGAAGCGGGACAAGGCCAATTAGATTTTTCAGCCATTATTAAAGCCATTGCTAATGAATAGGTAGAGTATGAACAGGGAAAGATTTGCTCAAGAAATTAATCCTGAAGCAATAGAACAATTCTGGGCTAAGATCGCAGCACAATATGTCAGTTGGTTTAAACCCTGGAAAACCGTTTTGCGGGGAAGTTTAGCAACAGCTGACGTTCGATGGTTTAGTGAGGGTAAGCTCAATGTCAGTGTCAATTGCATTGATAAGCATCTTCCCCATAAAGCTAACCATCCAGCCATTCTGTGGGAAGGTGATGAAGAAAATCAGCAAACGCAGCTGACTTTTGCAGAACTACACCAAGAAGTTTGTCGCATCGCTAATGGCTTAAAGTCGCTCGGGATTCGTAAGGGGGATCGTGTTGGTATTTATTTGCCTATGATTCCAGAGGCGGCAATTGCCATGCTTGCTTGCGCACGTATTGGCGCTGTACATACAGTGGTTTTTGCTGGTTTTTCCGCTAAGGCTTTGCGACAACGCCTGGAGGCTGCGGCTTGCAAACTGCTGATTACTGCGGATGGCTATCATCGTGGCGGTAAGTTTTTTTCACTCAAGCCACAAGCGGATGAAGCGTGCAAGAACTTGAATATACATTGTTTAGTGGTGAAAAATAGCGATACTTTTACCCCTTTCGATCCCAAGTCCGATTATTGGTGGCACGAAATAAAAGATCAAGCTAGCCCAGATTGCCCGCCTGAACCGATGGATGCAGAAGATCCCTTTTTTGTGCTCTACACTTCAGGCAGTACTGGCCAACCGAAGGGGCTTGTACACACCACGGGGGGCTATTTAGTTCAAGTTGCTTTTAGCCATGACCATATTTTTCGCTGCACTGGGGATGAGGTATTTTGGTGTACTGCTGATATTGGCTGGATAACTGGCCACAGTTATGTTGTTTATGGCCCTTTATGCAATGGAATTACGACTTTAATGTTTGCTGGCATTCCAACCTGGCCAAATCCATCACGCTGTTGGAAAGTTATCGATAAACACGAAGTAAGTGTTTTCTACACAGCACCAACCGCAATTCGCGCCCTCAAACGCGAAGGGGATGATTGGTTAGCAACCACTTCCCGTAAATCGCTGCGCCTGCTAGGCACAGTAGGTGAGCCAATTAATCCTGAAGTGTGGCAATGGTATCATGATCAAGTTGGTTTAAACCGCAGCCCTATTGTTGATACTTGGTGGCAAACTGAAACAGGCGCCATCATGATTTGTCCACAGGAAAATTTAGAATTTGCTAAACCGGGAGCTGCCAGCAAACCATTGCCTGGCATTTATCCAGTGCTTCTCGATGGGCAAGGTAATGAAATAAAAGGGGCAGGAGAAGGCGCACTAGCGATTAAATACCCTTGGCCATCAATGGCAAGAACCGTGGCCGGCGATCATCAACGTTATCGGGCAACCTATTTAATCAATGGATACTACATAACTGGTGATGGCGCACGCCGAGATCAGGATGGTGACTACTGGATTACTGGCCGTATTGATGATGTCATCAACGTTTCAGGACATCGCTTAGGAACGGCAGAAATTGAAAGTGCACTCATTCTTCATCCTCAAGTCGCTGAAGCAGCTGTTGTTGGGATCCCTCATGCGCTGAAAGGGCAAGGAATTCATGCCTTTGTTAGTTTGAAGGCCGAAAGTAGCCCAAATCCGCGTTTGGAAGAGGAATTAATCGATATCGTCAAAACAACCATTGGAAGCATCGCCAAACCTGATGTCATTCAATGTGTGACTGATTTACCTAAAACGCGTTCAGGTAAAATCATGCGGCGGGTTTTGCGTAAAATCGCTGAGAATGAGGATATTCAACTTAGCGAGCTTGGGGACTTATCTACCCTAGCTAATCCACAAGCAGTTGATAAATTAATTGCAGAGAATAAAATGACGCCATCTAAATTAGAGGATTAGTACACAGTGGCAATTCAGAGAAAACCCCGTATTATTATTGGCATCAGCGGTGCCTCTGGCATCATATACGGGATTCGCCTACTGGAATGCTTAAAAGAATGCGAGGTTGAAACGCATTTAATCGTATCTAAAGCTGCCCAACAAACGCGCGCTTTTGAAACAACTCTTTCAGCGTCACAGCTTAATCATTTGGCTGATAAGCACTACAATATTAACGATATTGCTGCCTGCCTCTCAAGCGGCTCCTATCAAACATTAGGGATGATCATCGCCCCTTGTTCGATGCGAACCTTAGGCAATATTGCTTCTGGTAATTCGGATACGTTATTAACCCGTGCAGCAGATGTCATATTAAAAGAAAGGAAACGCCTCATTTTAATGGTTAGAGAATCACCGCTTCATCTCGGCCATTTAAAAAACATGCTCGCAGTCACTGAAATGGGGGCAATCATTGCTCCTCCGGTTCCGGCATTTTATAACCATCCTCAAACCATAGATGATATAATTAATCATACGGTGGGCAGAATTTTAGATTTACTTGATCTTGATCTCGGCCTTGTTCGCCGCTGGGGCGAAGATTCTTAAACCTAGGCAACTTGCCTAATATTCTCGATAATTCAAAACATATGAATTTTATAAATCCCCCTAATTTGGTTACTGATAACCAATTTAATACCCAACAAGCAATTCACTATCAGAATGAATGGGCCAATCTAATTCGCACGGAAGAAATTAAACAACGCATAAAAACGGTTGCCGGACTTGATATAGCTTACGACTTAGAAAGCAACCGGGCATTTGCAATCGCGGTGGTTCTCGATGCAGAATCTCTTGCTATTCTTGAAGTCAAAAAAGCAATGAGTGCAATCGAAGTTCCCTATCGCTCAGGTTTCCTCTCTTTTAGAGAACTTCCCTCTCTCGTTAAAGCGATTAATCAATTGGCCATCAAACCGGATCTGATCGTTTGCGATGGGCAAGGTATGGCTCATCCTAGGCGTTTCGGTTTAGCTTGCCATTTGGGGTTAACTTATGACACCCCAACTATCGGTTGTGGGAAAACAAAACTTTATGGACGTCACGAACAGCCTGGCAAAAACCGAGGTGATTTTTCCTATCTTTATGATAATAAGGAAAATATCATCGGTTGCGTTTTACGAACCCGCACGCAAGTTAATCCTGTTTACATCTCAGTTGGCCACAAAATTACTTTAGCCGCAGCGCGCGAGTGGATTTTAAGATTATCACCCAAATACCGTATACCTGAAACAACCCGGATAGCGGATCGATTGGCTGATGAATTTAAACTAGCTGTCAAGTGTTAAGGCAAACCACTCATTTAGCTTACTAATCAACCCGTCAATGCCTTCTTTTTTCAAGGATGAGAAACTTTGCACAGTAATCAGACCACCCATGGATTGGTAAAACTGCTTTACTTTCAGTACCGTACTTTTCGTCTCGCCACGGCTCAATTTATCCGACTTTGTGAGAAGAATGTGCACCGGCAATTGTCTCCTGATCGCCCAATCAACCATCATTTGATCGAGTTCTTTCAAAGGATGGCGGCAATCCATCAACAAGATTAAACCCCGCAGGCATTGCCTCACTTCCAAATAATGCGCTAAATTTTGCTGCCAATCTTCTTTTATGTGCTGGGCAACTTTCGCGTAGCCATAACCAGGCAAATCAACAAGGCGACGGGACTCATCAATACCAAATAGATTGATGAGCTGTGTTCGGCCAGGTGTTTTACTGGTGCGAGCCAATTGCTTAATCCCTGTTAAGCAATTCAATGCACTTGATTTTCCAGCATTCGAACGCCCTGCAAAAGCCACTTCAAAACCTTCATCGGGAGGTAATTGACTAACGCGCGCAGCACTTTTCAAGAATACAGCTCGAGTATAAGGATTTATTAACATTTACTTTAAATTCATTTTGGGATTTTTACACAAGCAGTGTACCATTAAATCAGATAAAACCGCGGGAAGAGAATGAAAAAAATCTTGTGTGCCATTTTTTTGCTCGGCACAGTTTTAACTTGTATCGCTGATACACTAGAAGCAGAAGCGCTAAAATCAGCTGTATGTGCAGCCTGCCATGGGCCGCAAGGTGTGAGCAGTAATCCACAATGGCCTAATCTCGCAGGGCAGCATGCGAGCTATCTTATCAAGCAGATGCATGATTTTAAAAAAGGTACTACGCGCAATGCTGCAACAATGGCGGCAGTATTAACCGATTTAAGCGATCAAGATATCGTTGAATTAGCAAATTATTATTCTAATCAATCGATCGCAGAAGGGGAAACGCCAGAAAAATTTTTGAAACGGGGTGAACTCTTGTATCGGGGTGGTGATTTTTCTAAACACATCACAGCCTGTATTGCCTGCCACGGTCCTAAAGGTACCGGAAATGCACAAGCAGGGTTCCCTGTGTTAACTGGGCAGCATGCTGAATATACTATTCAGCAATTACAGGCATTTAAAGACAGGAAACGAACAAATGACTTAAATTCCATTATGCGTGATATCAGTGAACGCATGAGTAAGGAAGATATGGAAGCAGTGGCTTATTACATTCAAGGCTTACATTAATACGGCCGCGTGGTTAAACCCAAAACGGAGAACCCAGAGTTTTGCCGAGTTAGCATCAGGACTTAATTATATTCCTGGTTGGAAGTATTTAAATTAAAAAGAGAGACAAAATGATGTTGAAACAGGTGATATCTATTATTTTTTTATTCCTACCTTTATTGGGCTTTGCCGAAGAGTTTGTTGCTGGCAAAGATTACGAGTTAATTAGTGGGGTGAATGAGACACCGGCTCCCAGTAATCATAAGACTCCTGTCACTGAGTTTTTTAGTTACGGTTGCCCCTGGTGTTACCGAATCGAACCAGCGCTTGAAAGTTGGGTAAAACAGAAAGGCGAGACCATTCAATTTTCACGCGTTCCTGTAATATTTCATAAAGATTGGGCTTATTATGCTAAAGCGTACTACACCGCCCATCTCCTAAATTTAGAAAGTAAACTCAATCCTCTTTTATTTAAAACGATCCAAGAGAAAGACAATTCAATGAATTCTAATCAAGCGATGGTCGATTTTTTCACTGCTCAAGGCGTAGACCCGACTACAGCAAAAAGTGCTTTTGAGAACTCAACGACAATCGATATGCAAATCAATGAAGGCACAGCGTTAATGGCTCGCTACCGTGTTAATGGGGTACCTGCTTTTGTTATTGCCAATCAATATAAAACCGATTTGCAAATGGCTAAAGGGCAAGAAAGGTTACTTAAGATTCTTGATTTCTTAATTACTAAAGCAAATAAAAATGAGATTAAATCTGGGGTAAGACAATCATGAGTCAAGAAGATACTTACTGGCTTAAACTGATTTCAGAAATTCAAGCCCTCGCTCAAAATGGGCTTGCTTATTCCAGTAGTGAATTTGATACCCAAAGGTACTTACGATTTCGTGAAATTGCTGCCGAGTTTGCCAGTCGTTTTTCAACCCATTCCTATGAGGAAATCAACCAGCTGTTTTCATTAGAGGAAAGCTATGCAACCCCGAAACTTGATGTGCGTTCATTTGTTCTCCAAAACAACAAATTGTTATTGGTAAAAGAACGCTCGGATGGTTTATGGACTTTACCAGGAGGCTTTGCAGACGTGAATGAATCCCCCTCAGAGGCAGTCGTGAGAGAAACAAAGGAGGAATCAGGTTTCGATGTTTCGCCATTAAGATTACTTGCATTATGGGATAAGCTCAAACACGATCACCCCCCTCAATGGCCACATGTGTATAAGTGCTTTTTTCATTGCGAAATCATTTCTGGAGAAAAAATGGAAAATCTAGAAATTGCCGAGATCGATTTTTTTAGACTTGATGAATTACCCCCGTTATCCACCCATCGGGTAACAAAAAAACAACTGCTCCGTTTATATGACATGGTATTTAAGGAAAATAGAACCCTGTTTGATTAGTCAACCAATTGGCCTTTTTAAGAAACTTAGTCTTGGCTGAGGAGGCTTTATCTCTCCTCACATACAGTATAAAAGCCATGACGATAAGGGTTGCTTCGGGCTCTAAAAATATAGTCACGGCATTCTTGACCCCGATCATCCACGTAACGTTTTTCCAAGCGAAATGAAAAGTCGCCAAAATTCATGTCTTGTTGCCATTCACGTTGTTCGCGGGCTCTATTTTCTTCGTCCATTTTATGGAGAAATTTGCTTAACTTACTCGCATGCCCGGTTGTCATGAGCAAGGAAATAAAAACAAGAAAGATTAATTTTTTCATAATTAGACACCAAAGAAATCACAGCGTGCAATATTAAAACATATTTCCTCTGAAAAACAAATACTAAGTAAAGCACAAGCAGTGTATACTCAATGGCTTATGCGGTAATAACTCCCGACGACATCGAAACAATGAGGAACCTGAACGGTAATTTAGGTTAGAAGCAGGAACATAATGTCAAGCCAATATTCAAAAATAAATCTGGCGCTTGCCGTATTGAGTATGCTCATCTACCTTCTATCTTTATCCTATATCGACTATCCAGCAACAACCATCTTAAAACCACTGCCAATTGTCTTTCTCATCCTATTTAGCTTAAAAAATCATAATCCAGAGGTAAAAAGTTTACTGCTTGCGGCACTCAGCTTCTCCTTACTTGGCGATATCACCCTCACTTTGCCTCTCGATCTAGCCTTGCAACTGGCCATTTTGTCATTTATTTTGGCCCAATATGCTTACATTTTGCTGTTTTTAAGAATTGCCGATTTTCAACATAAACGTTTACCCACCTTCCTTGCCATCCTAATCTTTCTAACCATCGGTTTTTACACCATTTATCCCTATTTGGGAGAAATGAAAGTACCGGTCATTGTCTATACGTGCTGGCTAATCCCTATGATATTTTGTGCTTTGCATGTAAAGCAACACACCTCGATAGTCAGTCTCGGAGCCTTTTTATTCCTCTTTTCCGATCTAGCTTTTGCAGTGAACCAATTTATTTTTGCAAATGATCGATTGATCTCCATTTTAGTGATGTACCTTTATTATTCCGCCCAATTTTTATTAGTTCTAGGTACATCAGTGATCAAAAACATAACCATAGCCAATCTTGAACTTAATCGATCACCGGGCTGAGTACGTTCCAGAAGTTGAATTGATTTTGATTAAATCCCCCTCCCCCAAACTTCGTGCAGGGAAGAGGGGAAGGTGTAGTATTGATGCAATAACGCCTAAACTGCAATCGGCGCTTTAATCGCGGGGTGGGATTGATAATTAATGAATTCAAAATCCTCATATCGATATTCGAATAACGACACAGGCTTGCGTTTTATAATCAACTGCGGCGGGGGGAAAGGAGTGCGCTGTAATTGAGTACGGGCTTGCTCCAAGTGGTTTAGATACAGATGGCAATCCCCACCCGTCCAAATGAAATCCCCAACCTCAAGATCACATTGTTGCGCCACCATGTGGGTGAGTAAAGCATAAGAAGCAATATTAAACGGTACCCCTAAAAAAACATCCGCTGAGCGCTGATAAAGCTGACAGGAGAGACGATTTTCGGCGACATAAAATTGAAATAAAGCATGGCACGGCATCAATGCCATCTTGTCTAGTTCCCCCACATTCCAAGCACTAACAATTAACCGCCTTGAATCAGGATTGTTCTTAATTTGTTGCAATACTTCTGATAATTGATCAATTATTCGTCCATCTGCAGCAGGCCAAGCCCGCCATTGTTGCCCATAGATGGGGCCTAAATCACCTTTACTGTCTGCCCATTCATCCCAAATTGTCACCCCATTCTCGTTTAGGTACGCAATGTTTGTATCGCCTTTTAAAAACCATAACAACTCATGGATAATGCTGCGGGTATGCAGCTTTTTTGTAGTGACTAAAGGAAAACCCTGGGAGAGGTCAAAACGCATTTGATAGCCGAAAACAGAAAGGGTGCCTGTTCCAGTCCGATCCGTCTTTTCCACACCTTGTTCTAGAATGTGCTCTAGAAGCTGTAAATACGTTCTCATTGTTTGTTTCCCCGGTTTAAACAATACAACCCGATCAATAGCATCGGGATGGATAATAATTGCCCCATAGTCAGCCAATTAAATGCGATATAACCTAACTGCACATCGGGCTCACGAAAACATTCAGCAAGTAAACGGCAAATCGCATAACCGACTAAAAACATGGCAGATACCCGGCCCACGGGTCGTGGCTTTGCCGCATACCACCACAGGAAAACAAATAAAACAACGCCTTCCAAACCTAACTCATAAAGTTGCGAGGGATGACGTGGTTGGCCATCGGAATGAGGAAAAATCATTGCCCAAGGCACATCTGTTACCCGACCCCACAATTCGCCATTAATAAAATTACCCAATCTTCCCGCGCCCAATCCTAAAGGAACAAGTGGTGCTAGGAAGTCAGTAACTTGTAAAAACGGTTTTTTAAATTTGCGCGAGAATAACCACATCGCAATGGCCACCCCAAGCAATCCCCCATGAAAAGACATCCCACCTTCCCATAATTTAAAGAGAGTCCAGGGTTGAGTGAAAAATTGATAGGTATTGTAAAACAGCATGTAGCCCAATCGCCCGCCGATAATGACACCTAAAGCCCCATAAAAAATTAAATCGCTAATTTGTTCAGAAGTCCAATCCAACTTATAGTGTCGAGCCCGCCATTGCGCCAAACCCCAACCACCAATAAAACCAAGCAAGTACATCAGGCCATACCAATGGACTTTGATAGGGCCTAACGAAAAAGCAACCGGGTCAATTTGCGGAAATGCTAACATGGATATACCTTAAAAAAGTGTTCGTATAACAAGTAAATCAATAGCAGTTACGATCAGTAACGCAATAAAACCATACTTCAATTGCTTGACCGGTACAACATAAGTTAATTTTGCACCGAGAGGCGCAAAAAAACTACTAGGAATTGCAATGCACAAAACAGCTGGCCAATAAACAAAACCGGTACTATAGGCTGGTAATCCGGGTTCGTTTGCCCCCGTAATGATAAAAACAACCGTACCCACTGCTGCCACAGTTAATGTCGATAAAGCAGAAATCGGCGCAATTTTTATTATTTCTAAATTACAATAACTAAGATACGGAACTGTCAAAGCACCCCCACCTACTCCCAGTAAACCCGCTATACAGCCTATGAAAAAATTAATTAGCCAATTAACCCAAGTGGGAGGGAAATGGTAGGGTTTAATTTCCTTTTTACTCATATCAGCAAGCATTTTAATGGATACAAACAGCAAGAAAAAGCCAAATAGCATTCTCAGCCAAAAAGTCGATAATTGATGGGAAAGTAAAGCACCACTGATAGCACCGACCACGATCCCTGGCCATAAGCGTTGATACACGCTCCACAAAATACCACCTTGTTTATAATGCGTGCGTATGGATGATTGAGAAGTAAAAAGCATCACAGCTAAAGAGGTAGCTGCAGCCATTTGCATCACTAATTCTTGGGGGAAATTCGCCTTATGATTAAAAATAAAAGCCAAAGCAGGTACAACTACGATACCGCCGCCTATTCCCATAATGCCGGACACCAACCCTGCCGCTATGCCTGCTAAAATATAGAGGCTGCCATGAGAAAGAATTTCAATTAGACTCATGCTCGTAATAGCTCGGATCTCCTTAACTTAATGGCACAAGGCGGGATTACTTAGCTCACGCTCGGCCTGCCCGAATCAAGGTGCCTAATCCCTCTTCCTCCAAAGCTCGTTGCAAATGCAACCTGATTTCAGCAGGGTGCTCCAACTCAAGTACATCTGCGAGCACTTTGCGCGCATGCGCTAAGGTGATATTGCGAATAACCCATTTGACACGCGGCAAGCTGGTTGAGTTCATGCTTAAAGTATCAAACCCCATAGCGAGCAATAACATTACTGCTAATGGATCAGAAGCCATCTCACCACAAATACTGACCTCCACACCCGCAGCATGGCCACCCTCGACTACCTTCATAAGCGTACGTAACATGGCAGGATGGAAGGAATCATAAATGCCAGCAACGCGGGCATTGTTTCGATCGACAGCAAGGAGATATTGGGTTAGATCGTTGCTGCCCACGGAAAGAAAATCGACTCGTTTTGCCAATTCTTTCGCGAGGTACACAGCAGCGGGCACTTCAACCATGACTCCAAGTTTGGGTTTTTCAATAAGGCAACCTTCTTCTAATAATTCTTCAAAAGCTTGTTCCACAAGAAATACAGCCTCTTCCACTTCGCTCAGGTTAGTGACCATTGGCAACATAATGCGCAAATTATTTAGCTCTTCACTTGCACGCATCATCGCGCGAACCTGCATTAAGAAAACATCGGGGTGATCGAGAGTCACCCGGATACCACGCCAACCTAAATAAGGGTTATCTTCTGTAACAGGAAAATAGGGAAGGATTTTGTCACCACCGATATCCAACGTACGCATCGTGACGTACCGCGGCGCGAAAGCCTTGAGAATTTGACGATAAATAATGTATTGCTCATCTTCTGAGGGGAAGCGATCCCGACTCATGAAAGGGACTTCCGAACGGTATAGACCTACGCCCTCAGCACCCACGCTCATTGACAATCCCGCATCCATCGCAAGACCGGTATTAACCTGCAAAGAAACACGGTAGTTATCCAACGTTTCAGCGGGCTTGTCACGCAAACTCACTAAACTTTGGTTCAGTTCCTGCTCTTCCCGCGCTAATTTTTTAAACTCAGAAAAGATAGCTCTGGATGGAGAAACATAAACGTGGCCAAAATAACCATCGACTACAACAGCCCTCCGCGACAGATGTTCAACCTTAAGCCCGCGAACCCCCATTACAGTGGGAACTCCCAGAGCACGGGCCAAAATTGCCACATGGGAATTATTCGCTCCCTTCGCTGACACGACGCCAACTAATTGCCCCTCAGGCACCTCCGCTAGGGCGGAAGCGGTAATTTCCTCACCAATTAAGATTGTACGGCGGGGGTAGGCAATTTCTTCACGCTGAGCACGCTGTAACTCAGCAAGTACCCGGCGGCCTAAATCACGAAAATCGCTGGCTCGCTCCCGAAGATAATCATCTTCCATACTTTCAAATTGCTGCACGTGTTTTTTGATAACGACGGACAAAGCGGCTTGTGCACTGATTCTCTCTTCACGGATAACCTGTTCAACTTCTGCGCCTAGACTATCCTTATCAAGGATACGTAAATAAACATCAAATAAGGCATGCTCGTCTTCAGCAACGGTGGCTTTCATGCGCCGGCTTAGGCGTTGCATGTCTTCACGCGCAGCTTGTAGCGCTTCAAAAAAGGCTTCAACTTCTTCATCAACCCCATCGACAGTATGGCGCGGGACAGAATCAATATCCGCTGCAGGATAGACCACTACCGCAGTTCCAATCCCGATCCCAGGTACTGAACCAACCCCAGTCAGGGCAACAGAAACTGCTTCCCCTTTAGTTGTCCCGGCCGGTTTAGGCTGTGTGAGCTGGGCTAATTCCCCTGTTGCCTCAGCATGGGCAATCACGCCGCCAAGTTGGGCAGCCAAGGTAATTAGGAAAGCCTCTTCAGCATCATCAAAGCAGCGGTTTTCCGCACGTTGAACGGACAATACACCGTAGAGCTTCCTGTGTTGGATAATAGGGACGCCTAAGAAGGAGAGCAGATGCTCTTCACCAAGCAAGGGATTATGATGAAAATCGGGGTGAGAAGGCGCATCTTCGATATTAATGGGTTCTTCACGCCTGCCAACCAGACCAATAAGACCGCTATCTAAGCCTACACGCACTCTGGATTCAGCTTGTTTATTCAAGCCATCGGTGGCAATCAGTACGTATTCGGCGTGTTTATTGTCTATCAGAAATACAGAAACGGCGTCAGCATCAACTGCTTTGCGTACCCGCTGCACAAGAATAGATAGTGCTTCAGTTAAATGGCTTGCTGTAGTTACATCCTGGACGATTCGTTTCAGTATTTTTAACATTATCGACTATGATTACCTCGCCTACGTCGTGCACCAAAAGGAGTGCGGCGTTTCTTTAACAGATACTCTAATTCTTTCATAGCTTGAGCATAAACTTGCCGTTTGAAAAAAATAACCTGCTCGGGAGGCTCGTGATAATCAATCCAGCGCCAACTGTCGAATTCTGGTGAATCGCTTAAATCCAAACGAACTTTTTGCTCACAAGTGACTAGTTTTAGTAAATACCATTTCTGTTTCTGGCCGATCACTAAAGGCTCACTGCCATGACGAAGATACTGCTTTGGCAAACGATATTTTAACCATCGTTTTGTAACGCCTAACACCTCTACATCTTCTCTATCTAAACCGACTTCTTCGCGTAACTCTCGATACATTGCTTCAAGCGCTGTTTCCCCAGTGGCTAATCCGCCTTGCGGGAATTGCCAAGCATCATGGCCGTTACGTCTACCCCAAAAAACACGACCGGATGAGTTGGTAAGAATAATACCAACATTCAACCGGTATCCGGCACGATCAATAACCATTTTTCACTGCTTACACTAAACCGTTAATACATTGATTTTTCCACAAAGTACAAGAGGTTGGCAAATAAATCTGCGTTTTTTAGCCGATTTATCTTGAAAAATTTGCGTAAACCTGTTTGACCTTGCTTTCTTCGAGTACTGCAAAATTAAGTCAGGGTTATGACCCTTGCTATTTGCAAAAAAAATTATCATTCCTGCGAAAAATCATTACCTTAAATAATTATAATCTAAATTCCTAATAAACATTCCTCTTAACCCATCAGGGGGCTGCAAAGATTCTTCCCAAAGCGTATAATCGCCGCAAAAATTTGAAATTTTTTTATGAAAAAACGTATTCTCATTCTTAATACCGGCGGTACGATTAGTTCCATTAAAGCAAGCCACGGCTATGAACCTGCGTTAGGTTATGTACAAACCGCCCTAGCAGAAATTCCCGCGTTAAAGCATGCGGAAATGCCCGATTACACGATTAAGGAATATCAACCGTTACTTGATTCTTCGAATATGACAGTTAGCGATTGGAACCGTATTGCCAGTGACATTGATGCTGAATATAACAATTTTGATGGCTTCGTGATATTTCACGGCACTGACACTATGGCCTATACAGCTTCGGCATTGTCTTTCATGCTGGAACATCTATCTAAACCTGTCATCGTCACAGGATCGCAAATTCCATTATCTGAAGTGCGCAATGATGCAATGGACAATGTGATTACTTCCTTATGGCTTTGCGCACATCAGCCCATTAATGAAGTCTGCATCTATTTCAACCAGCAGTTGATGCGTGGTAATCGAGCGCAAAAAGTCAGTTCCGAACGTTTCAATGCGTTTGATTCTCCCAATTTCCCGCATTTAGCAACCGTTGGTATTAGTATTGAGCTTCATAAAGAGCTTCTGCTCCCCCCTCCGCAACAAGGGTTTCACTTACAAACCATAAGCCCGCAATTCATTGCTAATTTTCGCTTATTCCCTGGCTTCTCTGCAAAAGTTTTAGATTATATTTTGCAACAACCCATTCGCGGATTAATACTCGAGACCTACGGCAGCGGTAATGCCCAAAATAATGACCCGCACTTCTTAAAAATTCTGCAAGAAGCGTGTGAACGGGGTGTGGTCATTGTCAATTGCAGCCAATGCCAACAAGGAAGGGTTGAGATGAGTCAATATGCCACTGGCTACACCTTAAAACAGGCTGGCTTAATCAGCGGCCACGATATGACTCCAGAGGCCGCCCATTGCAAGCTTTTGTATTTGTTCAGTAAAAATTTAGATAATCAGCACGTTAAAGATCTTATGGAAAAAAACTTATGCGGCGAGCTAAGTTTGTCATCCTAAACTGATTCTAAACTACTTTAGATAAGCTGCCTTCTTTTTCTTTTTGTAACCGCTCATCTTCTGAGTCGAGTTGCTCATCCTCTTCTTCAAATCCCTCATCCAACTCTCGAGTTTGCTCTCTGGCAAACATGGCTGATCCCTTACTCAGGGAAATTGTCTTGCTTTGCCTTTTACTTTTGCTATGAACCAGCTCCTCTGAAAGCCCATCTTTTTCCGTTTGTTTGCTTGCAGAAGGACCTCCCTTGTCCACCGTAACTCTTTTCTTACCTTTCTTGTCCTCTGTGGGAGAGGATGGCTGGTCTTCGGCAGAAGAACTACTCATATCAATCGAATCTTCTTCAGTTTCCTTCCTTCCATCTATAGGCTCTTCCTCACTGAGGGCAATTATGACTTCAGGAATGCCCATAGCTAGAATTTCATTTCGGGCACCCTCCATAATCTCTTTCAGGTCGCCAGGAGCACATTCCCATTGGAGTTTCAAATCTAGCCACCCTCCTATCGTTGCCCCGAAAGGAGAAAGTGTCGAACGAAATGGGTGAGTTTGACATACTCGTGTGTTTTCACCCAAAATCGCCCCTAAGCACATCAGCGTGGTTTCTTTCCTACTCTCTCGATGAAGAACTCTATTTCTTTCCGTTCCTTTTAAAGCAACTTTCAATGCCGCGATAGTATTTTGCACTAAATCAGCTTTTTCTTTACTGACTTGTGTAGTCGAAAAGATACTCCGCATAGTCGCTCCGAACCAAGTTAAACTTTTCGGTTCTTGGTATTTTTTTACATAATAAAAAACGGCATAGTAAAGGATCTTATCTAGAGGATCGGCGTATCTTGTACTTGGACTTTGAATTAATATATCGAAGACGGGGTCTGCGCTTGGATCAAGCTGCGGTTGCACATTATAGGCAAATTGATTCGTCTTAAAAATATGATGAATACCCATCACCAAGGAAACAGCCCCCTCCATAGCTGCATTAAATTCGCCCAAGCTATGTCCTGTCTGATCACATAATTTCTTCGCCAACTCTTGATATTCACGAATGAGATCAACAATAGCATCTAACGTTTCTTTATCATTAGCCTTGTCTGTAAGCTTAAAGATCGCTTTATACAGCTCGATACCATAATTAATTTTAGTTTTTGAATGCTGTACATCCCGTGTTTTTGACCAAAGCCAACTCTTATTCAGGCCCTCAGCACGCTCCTTTTCCTTCTTAATGTGGTCAATCAAGAAATATTTTGCTATATCAAGAAAAATGGTCATTGCACTACTCCTTTTGTCGCAATTTTTTTATCATATCTATTAATCGATGGATTAGCAACATACATACAATTTGTTTATTTCAGCGTCTATTAATTAAAAAGATGCACTAACTTTAGGAAGCGATAACACTCATGTCACTGCAAATAGTCATTTTAGCTGCCGGCCAAGGCAAACGAATGTATTCTAAGACCCCCAAAGTGCTTCACTGTTTGGCTGGCAAGCCAATGCTGCAATGGGTCATAGAAACTGCACAGCAATTAAATCCAGATGCTATCCATGTTGTTTATGGCCATGGAGGTGAAGAAATAAAATCAGCGTTAAACCATTCACCTGTAAATTGGATTCTTCAAGCTGAACAATTAGGTACTGGCCACGCCGTAAAACAGGCACTTACCCATATCCCTACCCAATCCCAGGTATTAATCCTTTCAGGCGATGTACCGCTAATCCGCGCAGAAACCCTTCGCGGGCTAATTAAAGGCAGCCTCCCTAATGAAAAAAAACCAGCACCGCTTAGTCTGCTCGTTGCGATTCTTGATAATCCAACAGGGCTTGGACGCATTATTCGCAATGAATCAGGTGAAATTCAGGCCATTATTGAAGAAAAAGATGCCACTGCTGAGCAAAAACAGATTAAAGAAATTTACAGCGGCATTTGTTGCGCACCGGCCGCAGACTTAGCGCGTTGGTTACCTAAATTGAATGCTCATAATGCTCAAGGCGAATATTATCTTACTGATATTATCGCAATGGCGGTCGCAGAGAATTTGCCAATTACTTCAATCCAAGCCAAGGACATCATGGAGATTCAAGGTGTCAACAATCGCCTGCAACTTCAGCAGCTAGAACGTGTTTGGCAGAAACAGGTTGCCGAGCAATTGATGCTTTCTGGCGTGAGCATCAGCGATGCGAACCGCTTGGATATCCGTGGCGAGCTTCAATGTGGTCAAGATGTGTTCATCGATGTAAACGTGATTTTTAGCGGAAAAGTGAGTTTAGGCAAAGGTAGTCGCATTGGCCCTAATTGTGTATTAACGAATGTGGCCTTAGGCGAAAACTGCGAGATTTTTGCTAATTCCGTGTTAGAAGATTGTGTGCTCGATAACAATTGCCATATTGGTCCTTTCGCACGCATTAGACCGGGAACTAAGCTCGCTGCCGGTTGCAAAATTGGCAATTTTGTGGAAACTAAAAATGCTGTTTTTGCTGAAGGAACGAAAGCGAGCCACTTAAGTTATTTGGGCGATGTTACGATTGGAAAAGAAGTCAACATCGGAGCAGGAACCATCACTTGTAATTATGACGGGGCAAACAAGCATCAAACAATTATCGAAGACGGTGTTTTTATCGGCTCTGATACGCAATTGGTAGCACCCGTTCGCATCGGTGCCAATGCAACGATTGGTGCAGGAAGCACTATCCGCAAAGATGTTCCGGAAGGGGAACTCACTTTGACGGTGAGTAAGCAAAAAACAATTCTTGGCTGGAAAAGACCCGTCAAAAAATAAAATTCAAATCCTTGCGGAAAAGGAATGTTATCAAGATGATTAGCAGCAACTTCTTGAGCCACTCGGGACAGTTGCTAGCTTACTTATGAGTCGAATAGACTGCTATTTTTAGCTATTGTTGCCGAATGCAAAGCCGTTTGGGTTTGTTTGCAGCATCGATTACACAGCCATACCACGAAAGGTAAACTCACTAAAGTCGCTATTATTTTGTAAGCCCAAGAGCTTACGGCCAAACTAAAAATTTGATCGTAGGAGTAAACCCCACCATACAAGAGGCTATAATTGACCAAGCAAAGCAAGGAAGAGGAAATCACGTTAGCAATTAAAATCCGCATGCTTCGGCTAAGGTTAAGGCCAGCATACTTCAAGTTTTCAAGCAACATGGCATTGCCAACAAAAGTAACGAATAAGGCTAAAGTCCCAGCCGGGATTCGGCGCGGAAGTATATAAGAATAAAAAGGGTTCAAATTAAAAAATTCCGGCGCAGGTAAGGCCACAGCACCCATCAATAATAAATCAAACGTTAATTCAACTAAAATAAGCACGACAGCTAACCGTAAATTAGCCCTATAACCAAACAATTCACCAATGAGATTGCTTACTACAATGGTTAGGGGGAACAACAGGCCGCTTGCCCCTAAAGTAAATCCTTCAGGCAATGAAACTAAGCGATACTCGCAAGCCAAGCAAATCAATAAAATAGTCACTGAAAAGCTGACGAGGTAATGATACAAAGGCATAGATAAATATGCAGGCAAAGTGTTTCTTTCCAGAGCGGTCTTAACTGGCTTCAGCATAAAAAGAGAAGTTGAGTGAACAACACCAACCAATAACAAGATCCCTCCGCTCACAATCAAAGAATCAGTATAAATTTGCTGGAAATTTTGGATCAGAGGATGGGAGAATAACAACAGAAAATTGAAACTAAAAAAAGCGTATCCTCCTAGTAAAGCGAGCAGAAGACGCCCTTTTGGGGAAATCAATATAACTGTTTTTCGTGCACAACAAAATAAATGGGGTAAATAAAAACTAATAGCGAAGGCAATCGTCGATGCAAAGAATTTTTTAGGGATAGCTTCGAAAACAATCTGATAAGTAGGGTTATCATGCATGTTTTCAGCGGCCGGTAAATTTACCAACAGATAAATGCCTATTGAAAATAAGTATAAAGCAAGTAAGCATTGGTTAAGAATATGCCTCTGCTGCACGATGCTGCATTCTCGTAAAACCATTAAATAGATAATGGCAACTAAAGGGCAGAGGACACTACTTGCTGTAAAAATTAGTCCGTGCAGCTCAATAATTTTAAAGGAGACATTAATCAATAAGATAAGGCATGTCATCATACTCACTGTAAGCGACATGTAGCTTCGTTTCGATAATCCAATTGAGAAGGCAGCCATTTTAAGTTGTTCTCGTCTTGCAACCCAAAGATTAACCCCTTGGCAAAATTGAAAATGACCAGGAATATAGCATTTTTATTTTTAATTTGGCAAATTTTCATCACCATATTGGAGGATTGCTAGCTTATTTAATGATCTAGGGATTATAATTGTATAAAAATAATACGTAACCGAGCTCAAGGACTGGCTATGGCTCACTACAAAAGAAAATCCTCGGCCAAGGCAGGAATGTTGCCTGGGACTGCCGTTTATGTTGGCAAAAATCCTCCTGCAACAACCCACGTTTCAGTTCATATCTATGATGCCAAAAGTTATAAGAAACTGAAAACCTTTCAACCCGAGCTCATTCGTCAAGCATTAGCGAAAAAACAGCACGTCTGGGTCGACGTTTGCGGGCTTGCTGATGCACAGCAAATTACCCGCATCTGTGCCGAATTTTCCGTCCACCCCTTAATCATTGAAGACATCTTAAATACTGATCAACGATCTAAATTAGACGATCTTGAAGATTGCCTCTTTATTATTTTTAAACTACTTGATACCCCCACCCACAATCTCGTCTATAACGTCGAACAGCTTAGTATGGTCTTAAAAGAAACTCTTTTACTCAGCTTTCGCGAAACAGATAGATACGATTTCGCACCTATTGATAGGAGGCTAAAAGCCAAGGAACCCATCATCAGAGAACAAGACAGCGAGTACCTCTGTTACATGATTATGGATTGCATCATTGACGATTATTTTAATTTTGTCGAAGAGTGTGAGCAGATTCTTGAAAAAATGGAAAATTTGTTAATAAAAAACCCTTCGGCTATTAATCTGTCAGAATTGTATGCAATAAAAAGACGGACAATGACCTTACGAAAAATCATCGCCCCCCTACACGATATTATTCATATCCTTGTCATTGATCAAAAGCATTTACTTAATGGAAAATACCTTCTCTATTATCGCGACTTATTTGACCATACCGCCCGTCTACTTGAATCCATTGATTTGCAGCGGGAAACAATCAACGGCATTTTAGAAATGTATCTATCCACACTGAACACCCGTATGAATGAAACAATGAAAATTCTAACTGTCTTTGCCAGCCTTTTTATCCCCTTAACGTTCATTGCCGGGATTTATGGGATGAATTTTGTCTACATGCCAGAATTAAAATGGCACTATGCTTATCCGGCTGTGCTACTCATTATGTTAATCTTGGCTATTCTTATGTTTTGTTACTTTAAGCGTAAGCGATTGCTTTAATTAACAAAAAAACATAAAAGCAATTCGTTGGGCCTTGGCCCAACCTGATTAAACACTAACAGAAGTATTGCGTTTGGGGAGTATGCGTGTCTTCCAATTTTACAAACCCATAGTCATCCTCTTTAGCCTCCTCTTGGTTTTCAACTCGATGAGTGGTAGTGCTAACAACACTGCTGGACCTTTTTACCTCCTCAAAAAAAGAAGGACGACTCATCATTTTCGCTTGTATTTTGTTCTCCTCTACGGGCCTCATCCCGAGCAATTTGCGCTCTACTTTTCTCTCAGTAGGTATTTTGGGTTGGGATGGTTTAGCGGTGGGCAACCCTTGTTGTTCCGTTTCGTCTGGTTTAAGCGCTTCACCCGTTTCCATCACTTGCGGATGGGGAATGATTTTAGGCACATCCACTTGCCCCCGCATGGGAGGGACAGTCGGGTCGACTTGTGCTCGCGGCTTAGGCCCACTATGAATGCCTTGTAACAGGCGGCGCTTATCTGCCAGAAAGTCCATTAATGCTTCGTTCCTCAATAAATGCAACACGATTTCAGTCAGAATTTTAGGCGTACCCATAACCATTTCAACTGCCTCAGCTGTGGTTTCCGGTGAAGTGGATGCAACACGTATAGCATACTTCCGGCTAACTTCTTCCATATCTATAATGGCATCAACCGTTTTGTCACGTAACTCCCGCCAGTGATAACTCACCAATGGATCATTTACGAATTGTTCTTGTCCCTGTAAAAGAGGGGGTAAAACGCAATATTTGACCATCTTTGTCGCCGGGTGACACCATGCATCCTCTGCCAGTTTCGCCATTTTAGCCCAAGGAATACTTGGAGCTTGGGGTAATGAATTCAACAGTGGCCTAACTATCGGCTTTACCCGGGGCAGAATGACGACTTTTGTCCCTGCCAAGATAACATCGACACTAAGCTTCACTGACTGCTCATAAAGACCTACAGGATCAATAATGAGGCGATCGGAGTGTTTAACCGGCTCAGGTAAATTATTATGGCCGGCAACAAGCACTTGCCCTACTAAGGACAATTGCTCGATTGTCGATTGATAATAGGTTCTTGGAATACCTGTTCCATATTCAATCAAGTAGGCAACTGAAGCAGATACCCCTGCATGGGTTAATCCTTGTGCTAAAACAAATTCGGGATGTTCTTTTAAATTTTCATCTAAATGGCGGCCGCAAAAAGGAGACCAGACCAAAGTAACAATATAACGGCCATTATGATAGATAGACAGCAACGTAGCGATATTCTCTCCCCCCGAGTACCGAACTATTTCGATGAGTAATTCGGTAGACCAATAAGTAATAAGATCTCGGAAAGAACCTTTCAGGAAACGCAATGTGGTGCAATCCTGGCAAATTTTCACATCGGGCAATTGATCGGCTACCGCGTTAGACGATTCTAGGGTGAGTATCGCTGTTTGCCCTATTGTTTGTAATTTCTGGCGTTTTGCAAAAACCCACACAGCAGAATTCAATACCACTAAACTGGATAGAACGAGTGTATTGGTGCTTATCCATGCCTCATCAGGCTCATCATCCAGATACTCTCTACCACGACGCTGTATTTCATCATTAACATAAATCAGGACAATAGGGGCTAAACTACGGGTCCCTACTTGCAGCATGTGTTTTCCCAACGTACGAACGCGAGGATGATGCATGAGGGAAGCCCCTGCTCTCCAGGCTGCTTGAGGCTGCCCCAGAACAAATTTTATGGTTTTAAAGGAATATTTACCTACTCCTTTGACTGCGTTGGCAAGCGTGGCATTTTGCCAAACTCTATCTCCCCAGTCCTTTATTGATTCCCATGTATCCCTCCACCCCATTGCGCACTCCCTGCAAATATTGTAAAAATTTATTCTAAGGTTATTACTAAAAAATTACCAGATTAGGCTGTTAATGGTGAATTGGTAAAAAGAAAAACCAGTATCCCTAGAGGAACCGATCGAGTATGATGATTAGTCAACGTTACTAACGCTTCAAATAAAAATGACAAAAAATTACTTTGAAAATCCTTTTAAAGGGATTCCTTTAGATAAACAGGTTACCAACCCCAATATCATTGTTGGCCGGTACAGCTATTATTCAGGCTATTATCATGGACACAGTTTTGATGATTGCGCCCGCTATTTGCTCAATGATCAAAGTAATGTTGACAAATTAATCATCGGCAGTTTTTGCTCTATTGGAACTGGGGTTTGTTTCATGATGGCGGGAAACCAAGGGCACCGGATGGATTGGATTAGTACTTTCCCTTTTTTTTACACGGGTGACCCCGAGTTTTCCTCTGCCCTCGATGGTTATCAACCATCAGGAGACACAGTGATTGGGCATGATGTATGGATTGGTTCTGAAGCCATGATTATGTCCGGTGTAAAAATTGGTTCTGGCGCAATCATTGGCAGCCGTGCTGTCATTACTAAGGATGTAGAACCTTATGCAATCATGGGGGGTGTTCCCGCTAAAATGATTCGTAAACGTTTTGACACACCAGCAATTGATCAACTGTTGGAAATGGCTTGGTGGGATTGGCCAATCGAACGTTTGTCTGCTGCCATGCCAATTTTGTGTTCTAACGATATTCAAGCACTCTACGATTATTGGTTATCTTGGAAATAAAGGGCACAGGGTAATTGCCCTGTAAATAAGGCGCTCTTTCTCGGTATGAACTTGCTAATTGCCCAACAGGCTTTTTCATGACAGAATGCGCCCTATTTGCAATTTAGATTACCGATATGATAAAAAAAATAGCGTATGCCGCTTTAATCTCCCTTTACTCGACTAGTTGGGCAGCAACCTATATGAATTTGCACCATGCTCCCTTTAGCAAACTCAAGCAGTTCTCATTTTTACACCAGACTCGAATGCCTACTTCTTCCGCCGCGAATGCTAACGAGCTAAAACCAGTGAGTCAGACACAGCAAGATAAGCTTGTGATTACCCGCTACCAGCAACTTTATAAAGGAATTCCAATTATCGGGGCTCAGGTTACCGTGAGCCAAAATCCAAATCACCGCGGACTAGCTGACAACCAAGTTAATGGCCATTTATTTGATGACATCCAGCTCAATACAAATCCGGCGTTTAGCCCGCAGCGAGCCATTCAATTAGCGAAAAACCATTATTACAATCAAGCAACGCTATCCGATTCACCCGAGGAAAAAAGTGAATTGCAAATTAGGGCAACCAAAGAAAATCAAAATCAATTGCAGTTGACTTACTTTGTTTCCTTTAAAAGTATGGCAAAGGATAAACCCGAATGGCCTTCCTTTATCATTGATGCACAAACGGGCGCAATCATTAATCAATGGAATAACCTTCAGTATTACACCGATAGCGGCCCTGGGGGTAATGAAAAAGTGCATGAGTACTGGTACGGACAAGATGACTTACCAGGGCTAGAAGTCTCTCAGGAAGATCAAACCTGTGTGCTCGATGATGACAAGGTTACTTTAGTGAATCTCAAATTTGAATGGGATTGGCCAGGGTTTATCCGCACCCCTTACAGGTATTCTTGCAATAACAATGTAGAAGATTTTGTCAACGGCGCTTACTCCGTTGGAAATGACGCCTATTATTTTGGCCATATCATTGTCGATTTATATAAAAACTGGTACGGACTCAATGCGTTACAAGATGATAAGGGCAATCCCCAAAAACTCATTATGCGTGTACATTTTGGTTCATCCTTTGACAATGCATTCTGGGATGGTGAAACCATGTCTTTTGGTGATGGCTCATTCTTTTATCCCCTGGTATCCTTGGATGTTGCTGGCCATGAAGTAGCACATGGATTTACTCAACAACACGCTAACCTTGAATATCACGATGAATCGGGCGCTCTGAATGAGTCATTTTCCGACATGGCAGGTCAAGCTGCCCGTGCTTATCTCTTGGAAACAGTGCCTAAATTATATAACAAAGTTCATTTAACTCCGAATGAGGTCACTTGGACTATTGGAGAAACCTTAATACCTCCCTCGTTACCCATCACGGCCGTCAGATTTTTAGATTTGCCTTCCTTGGATGGTGATTCTGCAGATTGTGTGGATAAAAAGATGGCCAGAACCCAGAAAAGCATTTGCGCGATTAGTTATCCTGAGCTTTTAGCCTATGCCGAATCAAAATTTTCAGATAGCGAACTAGACAAACAAAGTTTTTTGGTACACACCGCCAGTGGTGTATTTAACAGAGCTTTTTACTTAATGGCAAAACAATTGGGTATTAAAAAGGCTTTCCACGCGATGGTTGTTGCTAATACTAAATATTGGACACCTACCACAGATTTTAGTGAAGGTGCTTGCGGTGTCACCTATGCAGCGAAAGATTTAAATTTAAATCCTGATGTCATCGAAACTGCTTTTAGAAAAGTTGGCATCGATACAACCCACTGTATTTAATAACGGGATAAATTTTCATGAAAAAACATTTAATTTTACTTCACGTAGGGCTAGTTCTGGCTTCATCGGGTTTTGCTTCAGTCCCTTTATTCCCTAAATTGATTGAAGGTAAGCACCAGTCCAAAGCGAATAGCCAACAAAAAAAATCGCATGAAGGGTATGCCGATTTTTCGGGGCGCTGGTCTGGCGTTTGTGATAATGATCCTGAAGAGAAAACTTCGTTCACTATTGAGCAAAGTCCCGATTTTTCATCCATTACAATTGATAATGCACAAATGCCAATTGATGCGATTTCGACCTATGGCGCCAATGGAAATTTTGAAGCGGAAAAGAATATTGTCCATCTTCATTGGAGCAATGACGGCCAACAACTATTGGGTTCTCAACTTGCCTACTATAAAGCGGGCAATTTGTCTCAAGGCGGTGTCGAAATCGGAGTGGGCAAATTCAGCTGGTCAATCGAGAATGAACGCCTGCATTACAACCTAGAACTTGCTTCATATCACGATGGCGCTTTAGTCAGTAACACCTCTATCCATTGTGTTTACGATAAAGAATAGTAACCCTGGGTATATACGGCGTTATTGCATAAAGCCTCACTTTCCCCCACACGAAAGGCAATCCGAGCCGCGACCGTGAGGAAGCGGCAGATAAGAAACGCTTTTATACCCGCTTGCCCACGCTCGCGGTGCGGATTATCGAATTAAATGACTGGTATCGAAGCTCCATACACCTAGACTTATCCCGGTGTTTTATCGGGATATTCACACAAATCACGAATTAAACACTCAGGGCAGCGGGGTTTACGTGCGATGCACACATAACGGCCGTGCAAAATTAACCAGTGATGGGCATCCTGTATAAATTCGTTATCGATGTTTTTAAGCAGTGCCTTTTCCACAGCTAAAGGTGTCTTCCCTTTAGCAATACCCGTACGATTAGCAACTCTGAAAATGTGGGTATCGACTGCAATGGTAGGCTCGCCAAAAGCAGTATTGAGTACCACATTGGCCGTTTTACGTCCAACACCCGGCAAAGCTTCCAGGGCTTCACGATTATCGGGAACTTGCCCACCATACTTTGTAACCAAAATTTGGCAAGTTTTGATCACATTTTGCGCTTTGCCGTTGAAAAGGCCTATCGTTTTAATGTATTCCTTAAGCTGCCCTTCGCCTAAATCGAGTACGGCTTGCGGTGTATTAGCCACGGGAAACAGTTTAGCGGTCGCTTTATTGACGCTGATATCGGTAGCCTGGGCAGATAGCATCACCGCAATCAATAATTCAAACGGTGTGCTGTATTTCAATTCCGTTGTGGGTTTGGGATTATGTTCCCTGAAACGCTCAAAAATGGCACGACACTTTTGGTTATTCATTTGGATTGGTCTTTTTTGCCTGAACCCGTGCGAGCGCTTGCAAAATATAATCCTGCTTGGCTTTGGCATCCAAAAGCTCGTCAGCAGTTTTTGCCGCCAACCGCCGCTTCTCTCGATAGGCGTGTTGCTTGTCTTGCTCTTCACGCAATAATCGGGATTGCCTAGCATTGAAGCGTTGCCTGGCTAGGTCTTTATCATAACGAAATTCAGGAATAGGGATTAATTCGATACAATCGACAGGACAAGGTTCGACACAGAGTCCGCATCCGGTGCACTCGGTGGTAATCACTGCATGCATTAGCTTTCCGCTGCCCACAATGGCATCGACTGGGCATGCTTGGATGCATTTCGTGCAACCTACACACTCTGCTTCACGGATACGTGCCAGCCTAGGTGCGCGCGTATTCGCTTGCGCTGCGGGTAGATAAGGCTCAGCATCAATCCCTAACAACTCAGCCAGCGCTTTCACCGTTGCCACGCCTCCTGGAGGACAACGATCAATAGGCGCCTTACCTTGTGCAATAGCCTCGGCATAAGGTAAACATCCCGAATAGCCGCACTCGGTGCATTGAGTCTGCGGGAGCAGCGCATCGATTGCTTTAACGGATACCATTACTTCACCTTCATCCCCGGTTGTGCGCCGCTATCGGGTTGCAAAAGGAAAATACCCTTGCCGTCGCCTGCAGCTAAGACCATGCCTTCTGACACCCCAAAACGCATGGTTCTTGGTGCTAAATTAGCCACCATCACGGTTAAACGCCCAATCAGTTGAGCCGGTTCGTAAGCAGATTTAATGCCCGCAAAAACTTGTTTTTGCGTTTCCCCTAAATCAAGCTGTAAGCGTAATAATTTATCGGCACCTTCGACAGCTTCTACAGCAACGATGCGTGCGACACGTAAATCAACTTTGCTAAACTCCTCAATGCTGATGGTGTTTTCAGCAGCAGCTGGTTTTTTATCCTCAGTGGTATTCATCGATGATTCCTTAGTTTGCAAAAGCATTGCGTCAATTTTTTCTCTTTCAATTCGTGTCATTAAAGGGGTGAACGGATTAATGCAATGGTTAAGCAGAGGCTTATCGATACTCTCCCAAGTTAACGGGGCACAATTTAAAAATTGCTCTGCGGAAGCAGCCATGTTAGGGACGACCGGCTTTAAATAGGTTATTAATACACGGAATAAATTTAAACCCATGGTGCAAATCGCCTGCACTTCTGCCAATTGCGCGTCGTCCTTTGCCAAAACCCACGGCTTATTGGCGTCGATGTATTGATTGACCCGATCCGCACAGTCCATGATTAGACGGATGGCGCGGGCATAATCCCGCTGGACAAAAGCGTCGATAATTTCACTGCGTTCAGCGACTAATTCTTGATATAACTGAGGTTCTGCCAAGGCATCACTCAACTGGTTGCCAAAACGCTTATTAATAAATCCAGCACAACGACTGGCAATATTCACTACTTTACCCACCAAATCAGCGTTCACGCGATTAATAAAGTCATCGAAATTTAAATCCAGATCATCCACTCGACCATTTAATTTCGCCGCAAAATAGTAACGCAGGTATTCTGGATCTAAATGCTTCAGATAAGTGCGCGCCTCGATAAACGTACCGCGTGATTTTGACATTTTCTGCCCATCAATGGTGAGAAACCCGTGGGTGAACACAGCGGTGGGCAACCGATGGCCGCTACCCGCTAAAATAGCCGGCCAAAATAACGCGTGGAAATAAACGATGTCCTTGCCAACAAAATGATAAAGCTCAGTTGTTGAATCTTTATCCCAAAATTCATCGAATGATATTCCTTGTTCATCACAATATTTTTTAAAGCTCGCCATATAACCAATGGGTGCATCGAGCCAAACATAGAAGTATTTATCTTCGGTACCTGGTATTTTAAAACCAAAATAGGGCGCATCGCGCGAAATGTCCCATTGCTTCAATCCGGAAGCGAACCATTCATCCAACTTGTTCGCCACTTCGGTTTGCAGGTGGCCTTTACGCGTCCATTCTTTTAATAATGACTCATAACGCGGTAAATCAAAAAAATAATGCTCTGAATCCTTTTCAATCGGTTTCGCCCCAGAAATTGCGGATACCGCATCAATTAGATCTGTCGGTGAATAAGTTGCCCCGCACGATTCACAATTATCGCCATACTGATCAAGCGCACCACATTTTGGACAAGTGCCTTTGACATAGCGATCAGGCAAAAACATTTCTTTAACCGGATCATAAGCTTGGCGAATCGTTTTTTTAATGATCGCCCCAGCGCATTGCAGGCGTTCATAAATAGAGGTAGCCAAGCTTTGATTTTCCGGCGAATGCGTGGTGTGGTAGGAATCATAATGAATGGCGAACGCGTTAAAATCGTGTTCATGACTTTCCTGCATCTGTTTGGTCAATGCCTCCGGGCTCAAGCCTAATTGCTCTGCTTTCAGCATAATGGGTGTGCCGTGCGCATCATCCCCACAAACACTGATGCACTGATGCCCTAATAGTTTATGGGTACGCACCCAAATGTCCGTTTGCACATGTTCCACCAAATGCCCCAAATGCAAATGGCCATTGGCATACGGGAGTGCGCTGGTTACCAGCATTTTACGTACTTTTGTCATACCGTTTTGCTCATCGCAATAAAAGGGGGGATTATAACGCATAGAAAGCAGGAATGCTTCTTTTGACAACTAGAAAAATAAAGCCCTGGTTTTCAAATGGGCATAAAAAACGCGGCAGAAGCCGCGTTTTAGAAGGAGGAAGAATTAATGATGTGATGGTGTTGTTGCACTAGGATCTAAGTCGAGTAGGCTTGCATCTTCAGGTCTACGCTCAGTAGGCTGTGGCGTTGTAAATGTGCCCATTCCTGAGGTAGCAAAACTTACATGCTGATCACGTCGCTCTTCCCCTCTGCGCTCTTCACGTGGGAAAGGCATCATTGTAGGCACACCGAAAGTTGGCACAGGTTGCAAAGTTCGGATTATGATTCCTGCAGCATTCTCAACACGTTGACCAAGTCTCGCTTCTTCTTCTCTTATGTGTTGGTGAACACCATTAAGTTGCTTCCCAACTTGCTTTTTAACTTGCGCTTTAACGACATCTTTAATTTCATTGTCAATCATGTCTTTAAGCTCAGCTTTAGTAGCAGGCTCGGCAGATGGGGTAGAGCTACGGAAGAAGTTAGCCGTGTGCTTTAAGAAGTTCCAAGTACCTTTTAAGAAGTTACCTACTCCGTAAAGGGTAGCCCCTGCAACCATACCTCCAACAACACCAAAAGCACCGAGTACAGCAGCAGCGCCAGGAAGGCTTAAAGAAGCAAGCCATGCTAGAGGAGCAACAGTACCGATAGTAGGCAGAGCTACAGTGAATGCAGCAGCAGCAGCGACGACACCAGGCCAGAAGAAAATGATAGCCGCTGTGAGGGCAGCACCGCCAAGTATAGAAAGGGCAACTACGCCGATAGCGTATTTGTGGTCTTTAATAAAGTTGCCGATTGCTTTGAAACCATCACCAATTTTTCCAGCAACATTAGTGATTCCGCCCCAAACGTTAGCACCGAACTGAGCGATAGCTCCCCTTGCGCTCACTTTTGGAGTTCTACCTCTTTTTGTTGAAGTGGAAGATGGATCGAATGAAACTCCACTGTCTTCACGAGCTGGTCGACGTGAATCTGATTGCACACTACTCAAAAGATCAAATTCTTCTGTTGTAGTTCTATCATGTTTTCTCATGTTTACTCCTAAGGTTAAAAATCGAGGCGGATCATAGCAAGCCTTTTACAAAAAGTGAATCAAAAATGTTCAATATGTTGTAACATAATTGTAAAGTGCATGTTTTTAAACAATAAATTTTATGCACAAATAGTAAAAAAAATATTCACATTAGGCATAAAATGTTGGATCTGGCAGCTGTGCAGCCTCAAAACCCTGTTTGCGAAAGCGACAACTGTCACATCGACCACAGGCTTTACCGCTTTCCGTGGCTTGGTAACAAGACACCGTTAAGGCATAATCCACCCCTAACTTGCTGCCAACCAGAATGGTTTCTGCCTTCGATAAGTGTTGAAGGGGCGCATGAAGACTGAACGAATCCCCTTCCACCCCGGCCTTGGTTGCTAAATTAGCCAGTGTTTGAAATGCTGCAATATATTCAGGACGGCAATCCGGATAATGGGAATAATCGACCGAACTCACGCCAATAAAAATGTCCCTAGCGCCTATCACTTCCGCGAACCCTAACGCATAGGATAAAAAAACAGTGTTGCGTGCAGGCACATAAGTCACTGGGATTTCTGGGCTCCCTGAGTAATCTGGAACCTGGATGGATTTATCAGTCAAGGCTGAACCACCCAATTGACCGATATCCAGATCAATAATACGATGCTCAGCAACCGAAAAATGCTTAGCCACTCGATACGCTGCAGCCAATTCGGCGGAATGCCGTTGTCCGTAAGCAAAACTGAGTGCATAACAAGCAAACCCCTTTTCTTGGGCTATTGCTAAACAAGTTGTGGAATCTAACCCACCTGATAATAATACTACGGCTTTTTTCATCTCAATTTACAATCTATATCGATTAACCCTGTAACCCCTGGAATCTAAAGATTAAAGGGCCCAATCCTTTTTGGGCTCAAAAGCGTAGAAATCCCGGGGGGCGTAAATGCGGATTGTACCTTTTTTGCCTTGAACCACAAACTCGCGCAGAGGGAATAAAATTTTGTTCATTTTCAATTTTAACGTTCTTCTTTGATTTTTAACTATAATTTTACGTAAATAAGTTAACAATTTCGTAAATTCTTAGGCCACCAACTTGTCCTGGCAAGCACTGATATGGTATAAAAGAGAATATATTGAACTATGTGTTCATATTTTCTTCAGATTTAGCAGCAAGCATCTTGGGGTATATCATGATCGGTGGTATCAACATAGCAATCAAAACCTCCTATGAAGCACATAGTCAAGCAGAACAAGACGCTATTCATTTGCTTTATGCGGAAGCCAAAGCCGCTAAAACCTCCTTACTGCTGTTGGATACAGAAAAACTTGCAAAACAGCGCGCTGCTTTGCCTACTCTGCATGCTTATTATAAAGCCGAACTCGAGAGGACTAATCCCGCGATTTTTGATTTTTTACACCCTGAGCAAAAAATAAGACTGAGAAATAAACTTATCTTTAGTTATTACCTACTCTATGCTCAATATCAGCTCGATTCCGCTGAGGGAAGACGGTATACCTTAAAAGATCATCGAACCGCGTTAACTCTTTGCGCGCAACGTATTAAAGAGTTAGATACCGCCGGTGTGTCAGGCCAGAGAAGTTCCTTTGAAGACGATCTGGAAGCAAACATTAGCCTAGCGACCAAATGCTTACAGTTTATTGGGTTGACGCAAATTGCTCGCTGGTTTGTTGAAAAATTCCAGCAATTTATGGATAACCATTCTGGCACCCTTGTGGAATGGATGAGCGAAGTAAATGGCAGACGCTTATATTGGGTTTGGGGCGGCGGAATGCTCGCTACCCTTTTTGAGATGCTGCCTGACAATTTCTTCAACAAATTAGAAGCGCAAGCAAATTTGACAGCACCATCTCCCGTTACCGGTTATATGAGCTTTGTGCTTTATTACACTCGTTTTGGAATCAACGTTCTACTATTGCTTAAACATACCTTTTTCCCTACAAAGGAAGAATGCCATATTCCACGTTGGGACCGATTCATAACCCAATTGAAACAAAGAAAATTCGCCTTGCTCAATGACTCCATTTGGGGTATCGCCAACATGATTTGTTATTTCTGGCTTACCGGCAGCGGGATGCTAGGTTATGCCGGCAACATTGTAACAGTCGCTTTATTATTAATGGATTTAGCGTTAACGACATGGCGTTTTTGTGAGGAAACCACAAAACATAATGCGGATATGGAAGCACTTAGGAAAGATCGGAAGAAATTAAAATCGGAGATTTCATCGCTTAATTCAGCAATTGTAAGCGAGCTTAATCCGTTTAAAAAGGAAGAGCTCGAAGCAAAACTGAAGCAATTGGAAGACGAGCTACGAAATCTCGACAAGATGGAAGTCAAAGCAAATCTCGACTGGAAATATAAAAAATATGGCTTAGTCAATGATTGGGTTTATGCTTTATCCCTTGTGATCGCTTTCAGCATCATGTGCTGTCTCTTCTTCCCGCCTACTGCAGTTGTACCGGCCACTGCACTGATTGTTGGCATGGTGGGGGCTGCCCTTTGCTTTGTTCTCACGGCTGCAACCGCGGCTGTCGCAGGCGCACTTGAAGTGGCTAAATCAAAAGAAATAAGCAGGCTGGAACGAAATAACTGCACAACGCTTTTAGACGCTTTTGAAAAAGAGAATGACCCTAACCGCAAAAAGCAACTCTATTTGGAAATGAAATTGGCACTGGCTGAATCTGATTATCACCAAAGGGTAGCTCGGTTTCAAATGGTGAAACTTATTCGAGCTACTTTAATTGATGCATTAATTCCGCCACTCGTGTTTGTGTCGCTCATGTTCATGCCCATAGGAGTAGGATTAGCTGTCCTGGCCGCAGGATTTGCTTTAGCTATCATTTCAAACGCAATAATTAATCGTTTTGAACCTGAGCATGAAAAAATGCCTGATTTTAACGATGAGGAATATCGAGATTTTGTCGAGAATCCTGACCTTAAGGAGCTTGCAAACACCACGAGGGAAACGAAGGATGGACTTAAATTATACGGCTTGATGAAACCAACCCCAGATTATGTCCAATTGGCAAAGGAATCACCTAATACCGATCTGGAAACGCCCAACACATTTTTGCTTAGCTAGCCTGCACCTAGGATGAAGATCTTTAGTGTCGCGTATGTTGCTAAAAAAGTGTATAATTGCTCGTTTTATTGCCTAATACATTTTCTTCATGAATCTTGATAAACACTACGACGTCATCGTTGTCGGTGGCGGACATGCAGGTACAGAAGCAGCCCTTGCTGCTGCTCGATTAGGAGTCCAAACCCTACTGCTTACCCATAACATGGATATGCTCGGCCAAATGTCATGCAATCCAGCTATCGGGGGCATAGGGAAAGGCCATCTCGTAAAAGAAATTGACGCATTGGATGGCGCTATGGCCTTAGCAGCAGATCAAGCAGGCATTCAATTTCGTATTCTAAATGCATCCAAAGGGCCTGCTGTACGCGCCACCCGCGCACAAGCCGATCGTGTGCTTTACCGTCAAGCCATTCGTCAAATTTTGCAAAAACAACCTAATCTCACTCTATTTCAACAAGCTGTTGATGATTTGCTTGTTGAAGGGGAACGTGTGGTTGGGGTAGTGACGCAAATGGGTTTAACACTGCGCGCACGCGCTGTAGTTTTGACCGTAGGGACTTTCCTAGGTGGAAAAATACACGTAGGGATGAGTCAATATGCTGGCGGCCGTGCGGGTGATCCCCCGGCTATTGCTCTTGCAAAACGCCTACGTGAACTCGAACTTCCTGTAGGCCGATTGAAAACAGGCACGCCGCCACGGATCGATGGCCGTACACTCGATTATAGCCAAATGACGGTGCAACCTGGAGACACGCCTGTTCCTGTGTTTTCGTATTTGGGTAAAGTGGAAGACCATCCGCAACAACTGCCCTGCCATATTACCCATACGACAGAAAAAACCCATGAAATTATTCAAGCCAATTTGCATCAATCCCCTATGTATGCGGGGGTTATTGAAGGGGTAGGACCACGATATTGTCCTTCTATTGAAGACAAGATCGTTAGATTTGCTGACAAATTATCCCATCAGATTTTTGTTGAGCCCGAAGGCTTAACCACTGATGAAATTTATCCTAACGGCATTTCAACCAGTTTACCCTTCGATGTTCAAGTACAATTTGTCCGCACAATCCGCGGCTTTGAGAACGCCCATATCACACGGCCTGGCTACGCCATTGAATACGATTATTTCGATCCACGCGGCCTAACGCCTTTTTTACAAACTAAACCGTTAACTAATCTCTTTTTTGCTGGCCAGATCAACGGTACTACAGGTTACGAAGAAGCCGCCGCTCAAGGGTTGATTGCCGGAATGAATGCCGCCTTGCAAGTACGGGAGCAACCGCTTTGGAGCCCACGCCGTGGTGAAGCCTACATGGGGGTCTTGATCGATGACCTTATCACTTGTGGAACCCAAGAACCGTATCGCATGTTCACTTCACGTGCCGAGTATCGTCTGTTATTGCGGGAAGATAATGCTGATCTACGCTTGACTGAAAAGGGAAGAGCATTAGGCTTGGTGGGTGACCAACGCTGGCAAGTTTTCTGTGAAAAGCGGGAAGCGATCGAACGCGCCCAAGCGAACTTAAAAAGCACTATTGTACGGGTTGCCCATAATGAAGCGTTAGGCTCTTTACTTGAAAATCCTTTGCAACATGATTGCCGCGCCTCAGATTTATTAAAACGTCCTGAGATTGGGTACCTCAGTCTACAGGCAATTACCGACCTCGGATTGCCAGAGTTGGCTAATGAGGTTGCTGAGCAAGTGGAAATTCAATGTAAGTACGCCGGATACATAGAACGTCAATTGCTTGAAATTGAACGCTTGCGTAAACATGAAAATACGCGTTTACCTGCAACTTTAGATTATAATACTGTTGCTGGCTTATCGACTGAAGTTATTCAAAAGTTAAATCGCATCAAACCAGCTACATTAGCTCAAGCGGGGCGTATTTCAGGCGTCACTCCGGCAGCCTTATCCTTGCTTTTAGTTCATTTGAAAAAACATCGGGAACCTGCATGACCTTGCCTGAGACTAGCCTTCAAACTTTAGTAAGCGGTATAGACGAATTGGGCCTATCTGTAGCTGCAAACCCGCTTATGCAGTACTTGCTTTTATTGCGGAAATGGAATCAAACCTACAACTTAACTGCGGTGAGAGATTTAGAGACTATGGTTAGCCGCCACGTATTAGATAGTCTAGCGATAATACCCTGGATTAGAGGTAATCGGGTACTCGATGTCGGCACTGGCGCAGGCTTACCTGGTATACCGCTCGCACTCGCCATTCCTGATCTACAAATCACCCTTTTAGACAGTAGCGGTAAAAAAATTCGTTTCCTGCAGGAAGTGAAGCGCCATTTGCAATTGAACAATATCGAAGTCGTACAAAGTCGGGTGGAAAACTACCACCCTTCCTTTGATTTTGGTACAGTAACCAGTCGAGCCTTTAGTGATTTAGCACAAATGATCGAGTGGACGCAGCATCTTGTTGGCATCAACGGTATCTGGCTTGCCATGAAAGGCCGCTACCCAGAAACTGAATTAGCTGGCATCCATCTGCCCTATCAGGTTCATTCTTATAAAGTACCTGGTATGGATGTAGAACGTTGCTGCGTGATTATCGAAAAAGCAACTAAGGAATAACCATGGCGAAAGTCATCGCAATTGCCAATCAAAAAGGAGGCGTGGGTAAAACCACAACCGCGATTAATTTAGCAGCGTCAATTGCTGCTAATCGCCAATCTGTTTTACTCGTCGACCTTGATCCCCAAGGTAATGCAACAATGGGCTCAGGTATCGATAAAAATAATTTAGTCCACACGGCAAATGATGTTTTGCTCAGAGATTGCTTAGCTGAGCAAGCTTCTCTGGCAACAACCTGCGGATTTGATTTAATACCCGCTAATGGTGATTTAACTGTTGCCGAAGTAAGTCTGATGGAAAGGGACCATCGTGAAACATTTCTTTTTAAAGCCCTGCAACCCATTCAAGCGGCTTATGACTTTATTTTGATTGATTGCCCTCCCGCTTTAAACACACTCACCATTAATGCCCTGGTTGCGGCTGATTCAGTATTAATCCCTATGCAATGTGAATATTATGCGCTTGAAGGATTAGCTGCTTTAATGTCAACTATTGAACAAATAAAGGCCTCTGTGAACCCTCGTCTACAAATTGAAGGCGTATTGCGAACAATGTACGATGCTCGCAACCGTCTTTGTGCCGAAGTTTCCAAGCAGCTTCTCGAGCATTTCCATTCAAAAGTCTACAGAACTGTAGTACCCCGTAATGTGCGATTGGCCGAGGCACCAAGTCATGGTATGCCAGCTTTACAATATGACAAATCATCTCCGGGCGCTGCCGCATACATGGTTTTGGCCGCTGAGGTCATGAGCAAACAGACAGTAACCGCTTAATTGAGGTAGATATGACAGTAAAACGCGGCGGTTTAGGACGAAATTTATCCGCACTATTAAGTAACTCAACCACTCCTTTACTGAGCGAAAAACAACCTCAGGATTATTTTAAATTATCCATTGATTGTTTGCAGCCCGGAAAATACCAACCACGGGCTGAAATCGAAGAAGCCCCTCTTTCAGAGTTAGCTGCATCCATTAAGCAGCAAGGTCTGCTGCAACCTTTAGTTGTTCGTGAAATTGCAAAGGGACAATACGAAATTATTGCTGGAGAGCGCCGTTGGCGCGCCTGCCAGTTGGCAGGATTAACCGAAGTCCCTGTTGTGCTGCGCCAAGTCGATGATGAAACCGCTATGGCTATGGCCTTAATCGAAAATTTACAACGAGAAGATCTCAATGCTATGGATCAGGCAAGAGCAATGCATCGGCTGACCACTGAATTTAGCCTTACCCATCAGCAAGTTGCAGATTTATTGAGTAAATCACGGGCAGCGGTAAGCAACTATTTACGCTTGCTTAGCTTAAATCATGAAGTGAAACAGCTTTTGGAGCATGGCGATTTAGACATGGGCCATGCTCGAGCTTTGCTTATTCTTGAGGAGGAACAACAAGCCCAGGTCGCCCGTCTGATCGTTGCTAAAAATTTATCTGTACGGGAAACAGAGAAATTAGTTGCACGGGTTAAGAGAGGCAGAAAGGAACAGGTTAGCGTGCCTGAGGTTTGTCCAATCGTAAAAGCAAAAATAGACACATTGGCTGAACAGTTAAATACGAAGATTAGAATTAAACCGGAAAAATCAGGTAAAGGCACTCTAATTATTCATTATGAGACAATGCAGAGCTTGCAAAGCGTCATCGATCTCATTTCATCCCAAACTTAGCTTAACACCGCCAAAAAACCCAATTAATGGACTAATAATCTGAACTTCTTATCCCGGCAAGCGATTGCAAAAACGCTGGCTTCTTTTCCTACAGTTCAGACCTAAATTATCTCAGCCTTAAGTTTCCTGATCCTCTGCCGATAAGATAAGTATGAGCGGAGGAGCAATGCAAATCCAACCTATGCAACCGGTAGCGATAAAGCTAAAATGCGGCCAGATCCAAACATCCGGCTTTTTAGTGCAATTAACAGATTCCGAAATGCAATTGACATGTACCGATTATATGGAAAAAGACAGCTCGGTCGCCTTTACATCAAAATTTTTTAGTGGGGAAGCGAAGATCATTGAGCTCAACTTCGCTCATTCTCACTTCTTATATACCTTGAGCATCAATTTTATTCGTTATCAACCAGGTTTAGTTGTGAACAAAACATTATGAGTTCCTCGTAACTCCCTGGCACTTCAATCTTGAGCACTAGGTATGGCATTCTGAACACCCCACAGATATGTCATCCCGAACGGCAGATTTGTCATCCTGAGCGCATTTTTGCGCGAAGGATCTCCTGGCAGTGGTACTGCCTCCAACGTTCGATGGGTACAGATCTTTCCATTAACAATTAAATGCATTAATGAGAGATTCCTCTTCTTTCACAACACAGAACTGCCAGATAATTTTGTTTCACTCTATCATCTGTAAATCAGCCCAACATCGTTGCCCGTGAATATATCCTTTGAGTTTTACCGCCGACGCGAAAGTCTATGCAGTCCAGGGTTTTAACTGATGCTGTTTTCACCAATACCATTATCGATACTTCGGTTGTAACATGCTAGTGATGTTAGTGTTTGATCATGGCCATATATTTGTTCAAGTGGTTATTCGATTATTTAAATTGTGCCACTGCCAGGAGATCCTTCGCGCAAAAATGCGCTCAGGATGACATACTTGGGAAGCGCTCAGGATGACAAACCTAGGAATGCGCTCAGGATGACAAACCTAGGAATGCGCTCAGGATGACAAACCTAGGAATGCGCTCTGGATGACAAACCTGGGAATGCACTCAGGATGACAAACCTAGGAAGCGCTCAGGATGACATACTTGGGAAGCGCTCAGGATGACATACTTGGGAAGCGCTCAGGATGACATACTTGGGAAGCGCTCAGGATGACAAACCTGGGAAGCGCTCAGGATGACAAACCTAGGAATGCGCTCTAGATGACAAACCTGGGAATGCGCTCAGGATGACAAACCTAGGAATGCGCTCAGGATGACAAACCTGGGAATGCGCTCAGGATGACAAACCTGGGAATGCGCTCTCAGGATGACAAGCCTGGGAAGCGCTCTCAGGATGACAAGCCTGGGGAGCGCTCAGAATGACATACCTGGCCTGGGGATGGGCTCGGATGGTGTGCGTTGCTATAACCAGTAAACAAAGACGAACAAAAACAACCAAACAACGTCGACGAAGTGCCAATACCATGCCACACCCTCAAAGGCAAAATGCCGTTCAGGCGTGAAGTGTCCTTTAATGCAACGAATAAGGATTACAATAAGCATGATTGTCCCTATCGTCACATGTAAGCCATGGAATCCTGTTAACATGAAGAAAGTAGTACCGTAAATACCGGCATCAAGAGTAAGCCCCATCTTTGTGTAAGCTTCATGGTATTCATAAGATTGCAAGGTCAAGAACAGCATACCGAGGGCAATTGTACAAATCATACCCACGATTAACTGTCGGCGATTATTTAATTTTAAAGCCCAATGAGCCCAAGTGATTGTTACACCTGAAGTTAATAAGATGAGCGTGTTTATTGCGGCTAATCCCCAGGCTTCCATGGCTTCCTGGGCACCAAAGAATATTTGATTATTTGGATTTTTGAGCAATGGCCAGGATGCGGTAAAGTTTGGCCAAAGTGTAATATGGGTAATCGGATTAAGCTGGCCACCTAATTCAGGGACAGAGGATAGGCGGGCATAAAACAGCGCACCGAAAAAAGCGCCAAAAAAGCAAACTTCTGAAAAAATAAACCAGCACATCCCCCAACGAAATGAGCGGTCGACCTGTAAATCAAATACTCCTTTCTGATTCTCGTAGATAACTTGGCCAAACCAACCAAACATCATGAAAATCAAAATACCTAGGCCAAGGGCGAAAATATACGGACCATACCAATCAGAGTGCAGCCAGGAGCCCGCGCCAACCAACGTTGTGGTTAAACCTATTGAGCCGACTAGTGGCCAATGACTGGGTTTAGGGATGTAATAAGTACCATGCGCTCCCATTATATGTTTTTCTCCTGTTATTGAGTTGCTACTTCTCATGTAGTCGATCAGTCCAATTGGAAAAGGCCATAATTGGCTCATCAGGCAAGAGGACCTTATCTCTCACTTACTCATTTACCTACAGCAACACTTTGGTTTGAAATTACTTTACCAGTAACGTCAAACAGTGTGTACGACAATGTTATCGTCTTTACATTTGCCGGTAAGTCTGTATCTAAATGAAACAATAAAGGCATGTTCATTGCCTCATGTCCATTAAGTGTTTGTTGGGTAAAACAAAAGCATTCTGTCTTTTTCAAATATTTAGCTGCAATACCTGGTGTCACGCTTGGAATAGCCTGCACAGTCATGGGGTGATCTGTTTTATTCTCAGCATAAAAAGCCAGCTTGGCAATCTCTCCTGGATGCACTTTAATCTTTTGAACTTTTGGATAAAATGCCCACGGTACACCACCATTATTTGTTGCTACAAACTCTACTGTTATCTCCCGATTCCAGCTAATTTTTGCCGATTTCGCATCATAAGCTATCGGCTTATCATTTACTTTACCATTGATGCCAAGAGTCTTACACAATGTATTGTATATCGGCACCAAAGCAAAACCGAAACCAAACATAGCGAGCACAGCCGCGGCTAAAACAATAACTAATTTTGTGTGACTCTTTGCAGCCATTGCACCTCGCATAACTTGAAGCTCGGCTATCATGCCGAGCTCACAGGTTCATTTTTTACATCAACTATAACTCAGTAATGGAACAGATGCTCCGATTCAACGTGAGGTGGGGTGACAAAACTATGGTAAGGTGGTGGTGAAGGCAGAGTCCACTCTAAACCATGTGCACCTTCCCAAACTCGAGCCTCAACTTTCGGACCATGTTTACGTACCGTTCTCACTACATTGAATAAGAAGAGTAATTGTGAGAACCCGAAAATAAAGGCACCAATAGTCGATATCATATTAAAATTGGCAAATTGCAATGCATAATCAGGGATTCGTCGCGGCATACCGGCTAGTCCTAAGAAATGCATTGGGAAAAACGCAATATTCACTGAAATGACCGACAACCAGAAGTGCCATTTCCCCAGGCGCTCATTGTACATGTGGCCTGTCCACTTTGGCAGCCAATAATAGGTTGCACCTAGAAGGGCAAAAATAACACCTGGAACCAGCACATAGTGGAAGTGGCCAACTACGAAATACGTGTCTTGATATTGGTAGTCGGCAGGCACCAATGCTAGCATCAGTCCAGTGAATCCCCCGATTGTGAATAAAAACACAAAGGCCACAGCAAAAAGCATCGGTGTTTCAAAAGTCATTGCCCCTTTAAACATCGTACTGACCCAGTTAAAGACTTTAACTCCAGTAGGGACAGCAATCAGCATGGTGGTATACATGAAGAACAACTCACTGGCCAATGGAATACCCGTGGTGAACATATGATGTGCCCATACGATGAATGACAAAAGAGCAATACTAACTGTCGCATAGACCATGAAATGATAACCAAATAAAGGTTTACGGCTAAACGTTGGGATAATCTCTGAGACAACACCGAAAGCCGGCAACACTAATACGTAAACTTCGGGATGGCCAAAAAACCAAAATACATGCTGGAATAAAATGGGGTCACCACCTCCAGCAGCCTCAAAAAAACTGGTGCCGAAATGTCGGTCAGCGAGCATCATCGTGACAGCGCCCGCGAGTACCGGCATGATAGCGATGAGTAGAAAGGCAGTGATAAGCCAGGTCCAAACGAACATAGGCATTTTCATCAATGTCATACCTGGCGCACGCATATTGAGAATGGTTGCGATGATATTAATCGAGCCCATAATGGAAGAAAGTCCCATCATATGCACAGAAAAAATCATAAAGTCGGTGCTAGGGGGAGCGAATTTTGTTGACAATGGTGCATACATTGTCCAACCAAAATTTGGCCCTCCACCATTATGGAACATAGTTGAACCAAGCAAAGCAAACGCAAAAGGCAGAATCCAGAAGCTCCAGTTGTTTAATCGTGGCAAAGCCATGTCTGGAGCGCCAATCATCATTGGAATTTGCCAATTAGCCATTCCTGTAAATGCTGGCATCACAACCCCAAAGAGCATAATCAAGCCATGAAGGGTAGTCATTTGGTTAAAAAAGTTTGGATCAACGAAGCGATGACCAGGTTGAAAAAGTTCAGCTCTAATGATTAGAGCCATGGCACCCGCCACAAAGAAGCTGATCATTGCTAACCACAAGTACAGTGTACCGATATCTTTATGGTTCGTGGTAAATAGCCATCGCTTTACAAAACCAAAGAATCCCTTCCCTTGCTCTGGACCATGTTCTTCATGTTCTGCATCATGTGCTAGCACTTGACTCATCGTAAACCTCCGACCTTCGCTTTTTCCACCATTTTAGGTTGTTTCATCTCGTCTTGACGTACTTTCGCAACGTCAGCAGGTTGAACCACATCGCCTGTATTATTCTCCCAAGCATTGCGCTCGTAGGTAATAATCGCTGCAATATCTTTATCACTCAATTGATCCCGGTAAGGTTGCATAGCAGAACCTGGAATACCATTTAGGACTAGCGAAATGTGTCGGGAAATGGGTTTACCTACTGCCACCGAACTTCCTTTAAGCGCAGGGTACATGGGTGGCAAGCCCTTACCGTCTGCCTGATGGCACGCAGCACAGTTTTGATCGTACATTTGCTTACCTAAACTCATAAGCTCATCGCGGGGCACACTCGCTTGGGTTGTAGGCTGATTAACCTCTTCAGCATACTGATCCTTGACTTTTACTTGACTCGCAACCCATTGGTTAAATTCCTCTTCATTCACCGCTTGGACTACGATAGGCATAAAGCCATGGTTAATACCGCATAATTCGGCACATTGACCACGGTATGTGCCCGGCTTTTCAATTCTCGCCCATGCCTCATGCATAAATCCGGGAATCGCATCACGCTTAACCCCTAATTCTGGCACCCACCACGAATGCACTACATCGTTGGAAGTCACGAGAAAACGGATTTTTTTATTGACAGGCACAACTAAAGGCTTATCGACTTCCAATAAGTACCATTCCCCTTTTGCTTGCTGATTATTGATTTGCGAAAAGGGGGTCGATAAATTAGAGAAAAAGCTAATGCCTTGATCGAGGTATTGGTATTGCCACTTCCATTGATAACCAACTACTTTAATAGTCACATCAGAATCGCTGCTGTCATCTTGACGGATCAACACTTTTGTTGCCGGAACAGCAAGACCTAGCAAAATTAAAAACGGGATAATCGACCATACAATTTCTAAGCGGAAATTATCGTGAAACGTTGCGGGGGTGTGGCCTTTGGATTTGCGGTGGTGAATTAAAGAATAAATCATCACGCCAAATACGACTATGCCGATGATTGCGCAAATCACCATAGCAATCATATGTAAGTCATACACATCATGACTAATCGGGGTAACCCCTTTGTACATGTTTAATTGCCACTTATCCGCCTCGGCCATGGCTTGCTGGCCAACTACTAACCCAATCAAGGCGGTAAGCCCCTTGCTTACCTTAGACCTATTTTGCATCCCCGTTTTCACCCCTTCAATTTGCTAAAATTTTTAGAGCACTGCCTATAAGCACTCTCGCTTATAGGCACATTTTTACTCAACTATCCTAGCTGATGATTAAATTTATTAGAATTTGAGCCGAAAGCCATAACCTACCATAGTGAATAATTACCTTCCGTTTTAGATTGGCTCACTATATATTTGATTGCCTCAATCACCTCTCCGGTGGTGCAGTGCTTGCAGCCGCCATTTTTTGGATGATCATCGCCTTTCATCGTTTTTTCGATCAACACATCCATATTTTGCGCGATTAAAGGCTGCCATGCATTTTTATCACCTATCCTGGGCGCGCCTTGCAATCCTTGATTGTGGCACACTCCACAGTTTTCATCATAGATTTCCTTACCACTTGATGGGTATTTTGCTGCACCGCCAGTGGTTAAATCGCTCCATTGTGAACGCGTTAACGATTCATTGAGGATGTAGTCGACTGCTGCAATAACATCGTTATCGGAGCAGGTTACACAAGCGCCTTTAACTGGCATGCTGTTATAACCATCGATTGCATGGCGGTATAGACCAGTTAACCCACTGTTCTTTAAGCGGGAATACCAATTGGAAGAATTACCTATCACAGGGGCACTCATTTCTCCGTTTTGGTGGCAAATAATACACGCATTAACGTAGACTTGTTTTCCGCGTTTTAGGGTAGGCTGACTCTCTGAACCAGAGACGCCTAAAGGCTCTTCGCTAACGACTGTCTTCAGGTAGGTAGCCATTGCTAGCCGATCTTCTTCAGTTAAATGGGTTAAGCTGTTGTGCACCACTTCAGCCATTGGACCCGCTACTGGACCTGCCCGGTTTATCAATTCGCCTTTTGAAAACACATCGGAAACTTCGGCATGAGAGGCGGAAGCCAAACCATATTTCGTAATGTTAGGCGCCCAATAACCATCTATGAAAGCCCCTGTCAAATAGAAGCGATTTTTTGGTGCACCAAAAATGTTTAAAGGTGTGTGGCACATACTGCAGTGGCCTAAGCCGTCGACAATGTATCTTCCACGATTCCACGCTGGGGATTTTGTTGAATCATATTTAATCGGCTCGTCTTCTGGAAAGAAGAATAATAAATTCCAACCCCACAGTGAGAACCTTGCTCCAGGGACGTTAAATGGAAACGGCAAATCTTTATTCTTAAGCTTGACCGGGGGTATGCTCATAAAATAAGCATAAAGCGCACGTGCATCGTCATCCGTAACCTTGGAAAAATAAATATAAGGGAAAACAGGAAAGTAGTTTCTTCCTTGTGGATCACGGCCTTGCTTCATTGCACGGATAAAATCTTGTTCAGTCCAATTACCAATACCCGTCTCTTTGTCAGGGGTAATGTTTGGACTATAAAATCTGCCAAATGGCGTATCGATCGGCAAACCACCCGCAAAAGCAGGCGTTTTTCCTTTGACATTAGTATGGCAAGCAATGCAATCACCCATTCTCGCTAAATATTCGCCACGCTTGATTAATTCAGCCTGCTCCCCTGTTGCTGGTGCTGTTGGGGGGTATTCCGGGTAATAGCCATTAACTAAAGGTTCGGCTGGCCCATTCTTTTGTGCTGGCAGAGGGCTACTCGCTGGTGGTGGAGGTGGATTACCTTGGGTGTTAACAGGCACATTGCTATTCGCATTTTGAGTCGCATGCAAAATGCCTGGCATAAATAGAAGCATCGCTAAAAAAGATACAGCTTTTTTGTTTTTTTTCAACAAAGAGCCCACGCCCCCTCCTTAATTTGTGTACCTTCGGGTAAACACCAGCAGGAAAATTAATCTCGGCATTTTATACTCGTAGGCAAGCAACTTCAATGTTTATTAGACGGTAATGTAGAGGTCATCTCGAGCTGAACGAAAGATCACTGAATCTAGCTCACAGCCTAGAGTCAGGACATCTCTCATTTTGCCCGGGATGACACGTTCGATAGGCTGGATCACGACCTAACCTTTAGCACTTAAAACAATGTTAGATCAAGCGGCCTAATCCACGTTGGACGTAACAAAGGACGTTTAAGAATGTTACTTTCTTTTTAAGCTGCACTTTGCTCAAGTTGCCCTATTACTGTCTGAATAACCGCACCTGAAAAACTACGGCCTGTTAAAAACCGTTGGAGAAGACTCATCGCTTTTTCAGAACTATCCCATTGACCGCCGAGTTTTTTACGTGCTTCATCTAAGGCCCGAACATTTTCATTCTCAAGAGACGATAACACTTTTGTGATTATCTCCTCTGATATTCCTTTCTGCTCTAGCATTTGTGAAATAAAGCGATTCCCTTTATGCGCGTAATGTTGCGCTAAATTCGAGGCTAATCGGAGATCATTAATCAATTGCAGTTCTTTTAGTCTTTTAAAAGCTGCATCAATTTGGGATCTTGGATTTGACAAATTGGAAAATTCCTTTTCTAAGAACAGGCGCAATTCGTATTCGCTGCAACTGCTATCCGACAAACGCTTAATAGCTACATCAATAATACTACTCATATCAAATTCCCTCTCTTCATGGTAGACAACTGACTCCTTTTAGTTAATCAGTATGTGTTATTGACAATTAAAAACTTAAAACCCTATAAAGCTAATCCTTTAGCCGCTTTCTCAGAATCTTTAAGATTCAAATTAAGCCGGTTTTAAAAGCAAAAAACATGCCTATTAATTGTTTACGCTTTAACGCATCGATATTTATAGCTATCTTTAATGTATATATCAACTGTTTTATGGATAGTTGACAAGAAATTAAACAGAATCGTTTTTTTATTCGTTTGATAGAAGCTAAACACGCGGCAAATTCTTGCAATTGGCAATACCCTCTAAGTTTTGTTTTTTTCTTTTATGCTTTATGGTAGTCAAAACGTTACTAATATTAATCGTATTCCATTCACCATCAATTAGGGGTAGTTTAATTGCAAAAAACCAACGTTTTATTTTTATTCTTTATAGTTGTTATCTTTCCCTTTACTGTTTTTGCTATGGATAAAACGACTAGCCGTTGCCAATTTTTATTGGCACAGCTAAATCTGCCTAAACGAACTTCGCAAGTCATTGTTGTAAGCTCTTTATCAGGATACAAAGCTAAGATCATGGCTTGCCAGCGGCAAGGAAACCGTTGGCAACGAATCCGACCTCCTTTTAACGCAGTGATTGGTAAATCGGGCATCGCTAGAATTGGCAAGAAAAAAGAAGGTGATTTAAAAACACCAGCTGGATTATATAGGTTAGGCGAAGCTTTTGGTTCCCAGCCTCTGGCACTTAAGATGGATTACAAATACATTACTAAAGACGACAAGTTTATCGATGATGTGAATTCTAAAGATTATAACCAGTGGATTAATGGTAAAACAAAGGCTAAAAGTTATGAGCCAATGCTCGTTAAATCTTACAAAATGGGCGTTATAGTTAATTATAATACGGATCCTGTCGTCCCAGGGGCTGGAAGTGCCATTTTTATGCATCTATGGACATCTGCCAACTCCCCCACGGCAGGTTGTATTGCTATGGATGAGCCCCATCTCTTGGCAATTCTACGTTGGTTGGATAAAAACCAACACCCTTATATCCTTATTCGTAAAGATTAAAACCCTGCAGACCATATGCCGGTTTTCATCCAAAATGCAGCCCTACCCTATCAAAATATTTTTTCAGGGTAAGATAGGTCATTTCTTCTTTAAAAAGCCCAATATAATGATCGGGCCTGACTAAACACATGCTTGGTTTGGTTACATTGTACCGCCGATGTATAGCCAACCCCACGTCATTAATAATATTGGGCAACTCAATTTTGTCATTACTCACCACATAAACTTTAATTAGATTATCGGTATTTTGCGTTACCCATTGATAAGTTGCAGCGATATTTTTTTGTGTCTCAGGGCTAGGGGAGGGGCCAGAAAATAATAATAAATTATGTTGTGTATTATTAAGAAAATCGAATAAATGCTTTTTGTCTTCTAGTGCTACATCAACGATAAGATCCCCAGGTTGTAACATGAAATGCCGTGTGAGTGTTTCTTTGTCTACAATCGGGCTTTTTCGATAATTCCATCCGAGTTGGGCGATGTATTTTACCATTATTTTCTTAATCGATTCAGATCGCCCAGTTATGTTTCTGATGAAAAAATTGCGTATTGCTATCAAAATAGGATTTGTTGTTAGCGCCAGCCGAGACATTCTATAAGTCGCATTGACAATAGTGTGAATAATTGGGTAGCGCTCTTGCTGATAGCTTTCAAGAAAGTTTGAGTTAGCCTTTTTGTTGATAACTAGGGCCAATTTCCAGGCTAAGTTATACACATCCTGAATTCCAGTATTCATCCCTTGTGCCCCAGCAGGTGAATGCACATGGGCTGCATCACCCGCAATGAAAATACGTTCTTTGCGCAGCGACGATGCCATCTTACTGTGAATCCAAAAATGTGAAGACCATATAATCTCAGATACCTCACATTGCCCGTCTGTATGGTCATGAATAATGCTTCTTATTTCTTCCTCGGTAAACGTTTTTTTTGCCTCGATTGATTTCATATTGGCAACAACACGGAATTTATCGTTTTTGCCAGTTTCGTCCGGTAAGGGGAACAACGCGACAACAGTTCCTTTGCTAAAAAATGCTTCGATAACATTAGAAGATGATTTTGTTTTAACTCGGGCATCAGTTACAAAGAACGCTTCACGAATATCAGAACCGTGCATTTCAATCTGCGACTTCTCCCTCACAGTACTGTGGTAACCATCACATCCAATAACCCACTCGGTTTCTATGGTTTCAAGATGGCCATCCGGATGCTTCACAGTGGAGATCACTTTATCGTCTTCTAGTTTGAGATCAGTTAATTCCACCATTCTTTCTACTTGATGATTGAGTTCTTGCAGATGCTCATTCAATATTTTTTCGGTTACCGACTGGGGTAATAACAAAACAAATTTAAAATGGGAATCGACTGTATTTAGCGGTACTCGCACCAAGATTGTATTTTTTGAATTAACCTCAAGGCAATCAGCAACATTGCCTGCAGCAAGAAATTGCTGCACAATTCCGATGTGTTCAAATATCTCTAATGTCCGGGCATGGATACCTGCAGCATTAGTTGTCGCTGTCGGTTCTGCTTTTTTATCAATAATCCGGAAAGAAATTCCATACCGAGCCAACTCACACGCCATCATTAGGCCAGTGGGTCCGGCGCCGACAATCAGAACGCTATGCATATGATATTGCCTCCTTTCAACAATGTTTTTTTAAGTTAGCTTTCCTTATCCATTTTTTGCATGCGATTGAAATAACATGCGATGAATTTGTTCTGGAATTGGCATCACATGTTTTTCAAACAAGGGGGCCAAATAGATCATGATCAGGGTTGAAAATAAAGCCACCGCCATACTGCCCAAGATATCAAACGGATAGTGCAAGCCGACATAAATGCGTGCCCATGCCGTACAAAGCGCCACCACTAATAATAGGAGGGTAATTGCACTCCGCACTTTTTCCCGCCATAAAAAAACAAAGCTAATGGCACAAAGACCTGTTGTATGATCGCTAGGGAATGAACTATCGGGCGCATGATGAAGATAGGTATGTCCAACACCCAGCACGAAAGGGCGGGGATGATACCAAATCAGCCCGATAACCCAATTGATAAATAACGCAATTAAGCAACTACCAAACGCTAATAGCAACGTATTACGATGCTTTGGCTCTCCTCGTAACCAAAGTATCGCCAAACCTAAAACTACGAAATACACAAGGTATTTAGCGGCAAAAACTGCTAACCCTAATGCAAAGCCGTGTAAATTGGCACCTGCATTGATCGCTGTAAACCAGCTTAGATTGATCTGTTCCATAAATTTTCACTACTATTTGATTGGTTTATCCTAGTGGTTAGCGGGTTGATGGTCAATGGTTTTATAGCATCACTCCGTCATCATTAACTTTTCGCTAAAATCCTTGCGCAGGATCCTTTGCAAAATGCCAACAGCGATTTCTCCTTTTTCACGCGTAGCAAGCGTCGGATTCCCCCAGGCTCCTGTTATTGAAACCGTCTTATGTTCCGCGCTGATATCTCGCGTCAAAGGGCCTGGCATGGCCTGGTTTTCTTCGGGCCTTGCCTTAGCTAAATCAACTACTTCTGGTTTGATGTAAAGCATAATCGAAGTTTCTATCTCATCCGCATGAGTACCGACTTTTTGTTGGGTTATCTTTTTCATCTCAGGGTGATTATGGAGTAGCGAGAAATCACAATAGTCTAATCTTATTCCTTTGGATTTAAGTTTCTCTTGGGCTTGTTTTAAAACCTGATTCGTACTTACACCTGTGTTCAACACATAGAATTGATTAGCACCCTGTTGATGCCAGGATACACATAAATCCACAAAAAAATGAACAGAAACCTCATAAGAAAGTGTGGCTGAGCCAGGGTATTCAATAAAAGCGGGGAAAAAATTATAGGGCACTGGAGGAGCGATTAACACGGCATAATTTTGAATGACCCAATTCGCCAAATACTCGACAAGGATCAAATCCGTGTTCATAGGTAAATGCAAGCCATGTTCTTTACAACCTGCACCCAGCGGTATAATTAAAGGCAAATTGGCTTTAAAGGCCCGTTCGATAACAGGCCATGAAACCTCAGCCATTTTAATTCCCTTCATTGCTCTTCATTTCCTAAATAGATAGTTTGATTATTGCCCAGTTAAACAAGGAAGCGTTTCGCTTCTGTAACTATTTTTTCAATAAACCGTTGGTATTGGCGCGCCGGCAATTGCCAATAATGCCAATAAAGCGGCATTAACCACGGTTTATCAGGACAAATATCCACTAAATCCCCTTTTGCTAATTCCTCTAAAATATCTAAACGTGGAATCAATCCATAACCATAGCCATGTAAAGCAAATTGCTTGTAACCTTGGACGGAAGGTACCTTGTGATGGCGACCTAAAGGGAGTGATTTACCAAAAAAATGCTTGAAATACTGTTCAGGTAATCGATCACGATCATCAAAAATAATAACAGGTGCTGCAATCAAGTTCTCTTCTAATGTTTTTTTAGGCTTAAAATGGCGATTGATGAAATCTTGTGATGCCACAAGCAAATAATCCATATGCCCTAACAAGACGCACTCACAACCAGGTAATGCTTTATTAAAACTAGTAATACAAGAAGAAACAGACCCTTGACGAAAATAATCAATCGTGAGTTCTTGGTCATCCGTGATGATGTCGATATTGATTTTTTCAAGTAGGCTTAATTCGTCCAACAAACGAATAAACCAAGTTTCTAAGCTATCCCTGTTCAATGCTATCGAAAGCCTCGCTGGAGTATCGCGCTTAATTTCTTGCAATAAATGGTCTTCAAGTAATCGTGTGCGCTGAAGCAAGCTTAGCAATTTTTCCCCCAAAGGGGTTGCTTTGTAAGGAAGTGTCCTTATCAACAAGGGCTGGCCAAACTGCGCTTCTAGCTGTTTGATGCGTAAACTCACCGCGGGTTGAGTAATGAATAATCGTTTAGCCGCTTCAGCAAAACTTTGCGTCTGAATTACTGCATCGAGTGCTTGTAGCCCGCGTTGTTCAATTCTCATAAGTATTATTTATCGATAATTATAATTATTAATTTCAATTATAGGACTAAATGATGGATAATTACTAGCCTAATGGTCTAAATGGGGGGCATCATGCTGGTCTATCTCAATGGATTGATGTTGGGGTTATCGCTTATCATGGCTTTAGGGCCACAAAATGTTTTCCTGATTCGTCAAGGGGCATTACGTCAGCATGCTGTACTCTCTGCATTAATTTGTTTTTGTTGCGATATCATTTTAGTCTGCGCAAGTGTTGCTGGCTTGCACGAAGTATTGAGATTACACCCTGTCTTACAAATCTGGGTTACTTGGTTTGGCGTAGCCTTTCTTCTTTGGTATGGTGCGAAAGCATTGAAGCGAGCTTTTGGCAAACAGTCCGCACAATCAACCCGGGATCAAGATAAGATCAATCGATTACAAATTGTCATGCTCGCGCTAGGATTTAGCCTTCTTAATCCTCATGCAATCATTGATAGCCTAGTGATCATTGGCAGCGGCAGTACCCAATTTCCAGATCACCCACAAGCGTTTTTATTGGGTGTAATTTCAGCAAGCTTTTTATGGTTTTCATCCCTAACTTTTACTACACATTATTTTTCTGATGTCTTATCACGCGTCACCGTTTGGCGACGCATTGAATTTTTAAGTGGATTGTTAATGCTCGGTTTAAGCTTGAAGTTAGCCAGCAGCCAATTTTAAGCTTAATTAGCCGCTATGGGGTTTGGGAGAGGGCGCAGCCATGAATGTTCCTACTAGTTTTGTAGCCATTGCTTTCAGGCTTAAACCAAGTGATTTTGCTTGCTCCCAATGCCCCTCGGCGATGACGGAAAAATCGCCCATATTATTCTCACCGTAGTAACGATATTGCCAGTTCGCCGCTTGAATGCTTCCTGAAGCAAGTGCGGATAATTTACCTTTAAAATCCTCAGAGAGCTCCTTAGCTTGTCTTAGGGGAAGGCGCTCTTTCACATACTCCGGAATCAATCCTGATTTCAAGTCTTTTTCTTTCCAAGTACAAATTACTTCCTTTGGCACCCAAGGGCCTAGGGTAAGGATCATCTCTTGAACTGCTTTTTCCCGTATCGCATACCAATACTCATTGTCGCTACGTCTCGTACCCATTGACCATTCATAAACTTCCTTTAAGTCAATGAAAGCTTTTTGGTATTTTTCGTAGGCTTTTGAGCGACAACCAAGACTATATGCGAGAATGAAAGTACCAGCCATACCAATAGTTAATGAGAGGGGAATATAAGGTAGGTAAGGAATGCTATTCACCCCGTATACCACTGAGCTCATTGTAAAACCCAGCGCAATTCCTTTATCGACGGTGCTTATTGCTTCAAGTGCCTCTTTAAATCGGGCTACTCTCGCATTAATAATTTCCTGATGTTTTTCATTCCCCGAATCAAATGCTTCAACTTTGGAATTCGAATCAATCGGCAATGCCACACGAGGTACTGATAATTTTTGTTTAAAGAACCCAACCATAGCAATTTACTCCGTCCATTGGATATTACCGTGTAGAAATATTTTTATCGCATTGGAAAAAAAATAGCAACTTTTGTTGAATACTGTACGAATAGGTGAGAGAAATAGAAAGGGTCAATCAGTGTGTCGCCAATTGACCCAGTGGAATGACACATAGCAAGTCCAACCTCGCAACAGAGAATATCTCATAACTTGAGCAGGGTTGTCAACAATTGCTCCGTGGCTGTATAGCGCTGCCCCATTAAAAATAACCTGTCGTTCCGAGCGTAGCGAGGAATCTCCTGATATTGGCACGGTGTATTTTGAAGTTCATGGGGTAATAAATCATCTACTTTTTTAAGGTCTAGGACTGCCCCATTAAAAATAACCTGTCGTTCAGAGCGTAGCGAGGAATCTCCTGACATTGGCACGGTGTATTTTGAAGTTCATGGGGTAATAAATCATCTACTTTTTTAAGGTCTAGGACTGCCCCATTAAAAATAACCTGTCGTTCAGAGCGCAGCGAGGAATCTCCTGATATTGGCACGGTGTATTTTGAAGTTCATGGGGTAAAATCATCTACTTTTTTAAGGTCTAGGACTGCCCCATTAAAAATAACCTGTCGTTCAGAGCGCAGCGAGGAATCTCCTGATATTGGCACGGTGTATTTTTAATGGGGCAGCCCTGCGTGGCTGCAACTAGAATGCGAGTAAGTTCATTTCCCCGAAGACGTTTTTTCGATATCCGGGAATAACTTCGATTAAATTCAATTTAATTTTCGTATCAATAAAGACTGAGTTAAACTTATATCAATGCCTCAATATATTCGGGTTAGCTATGTTTTATGGTGATAAAGTCCAAGATACACGACAACTGTTTTTCTCTAGCTGGAAAAAATACCGGCAAAAGCAACCTCTTCAACCGTTAGAGCAACAGCTTGTTGCTGTTATCATTGATCATCCTGAATATCAATCGTTATTTGAAACCCCAGCAGAGCAATATGACCATGTCTATTTTCCTGAACTCGGGAAGACAAATCCTTTTTTACATATGGGGTTACATCTTGCAATCCGCGATCAAGTGAGTACCGACCGACCACACGGTATCCTTCAAATTTATAAAGCCCTGTTAAATAAACATACTGATCACTTAACAGTTGAACATCTTATAATGGACTCTTTAGCTGAATGCTTATGGGAAGCGCAACGTAGTCAGAATCCTCCTGACGAACAAAAATACCTTGAGAGACTTAATCGCCTACTCGGTTAAGTTTAAAAATGCACTTAAATTGCAAATGGATAGCAAAATTTTATCACTTTTATGAAATTTTTCTTTAAATTGTTAATTTTAAAAAAATTTAGCTATATTCTTAAGTAACTCTCGTAATCCAAATGATGATTTTTTAAACTATTTAAAAAGTAATCATTTGGATTACGAGAGGATGTTTTTGACTAACTCGAGGAGAGATTCGATGAAAAAAGTAGTAGCTTTACTTGCTTTACTATTTGGTGCTTCTGTTTCTGTATTAGCTCATGCTGATGTGAATCAAATGGCTTCTGATAATACTCAACAATCAACCACCACACCTCAGTCTGGTGATCAAAGTAACACCGGTAGTTCAACAGACAGTGGTTCCACCACTAACTCTGGTAGCGATTCAAACAGCTCAACAAGCCCGAGCTCTTCTGATTCCGATGATGATACTGCTTCTTAATCGGGTTAAGCTGGGCCGGTTAAACCGGCTCGGCCTTTCCTCTTGCCTTATTTTGTAACCATACTCGAATGATTCCCATAATGCTGATTGCGCTCCATGCCATCTCGATCAAAAAAGACGATAAATTCCAATGAAAAACCAAGGAGACTGTTATCAACGAAGAGCCTAGTAGATTGCTACCTAAATAATTTAAAGAATCAACAGCGACTTTCCCCGCTTGCGATAAAAAAAATGCGACTAAAACAAGAATAACGCCTAAGATACCTATAAAATTAGATAACATCTCAATACTGTACACCATGCTTTAAAGACTCCAGAGGGATTTTTCTAACAAAAGATTTAGCCAATCATCATCGATATTCACACCAGCTGCAACCCGTCTACATCAATAAAGCTAACCTTCTTTTTCGTGAATCCAATTAATTTTTCCTTCTGAAAAATGGCCATTAATCGACTAATTGTCTCAGGAGTTGTTCCTAAAAAATTAGCAATGTCCTGCTGTTTCATAGGTAAATCAAAAGGATATGGGATGTTAGATTGGTTTAACCGATTGGCTAAGTGAATAAAAAAAGTAGCGAGCCGCTGTGCCGTGGAAACCGCAGCGGAATAGTGATAATCGAATTCTAGGCTAGGAAAATTTTTAGCCACCTGAAAAAGCAAAAGTTGCAGATGGGGATCATAGCTAATCTGACTGAGCAGATGTTGAAAAGAAATTTCGCAAACTGTGGTATCAATTAAGGCGCTCACCGTGTGTGGATGCAATCTGTCAGAAATTGCGTTAAACCCTATGGGTTCACCGGGCAAGTAAAAATTGATAATTTGCTCTTTGCCTGTGGCCAAGAATTGATGCGATTTTGCTGCACCCTGTTTAATAATGATGATGTTACTCAAAACTGAGTTGGCTTTGATCAGTATTTCACCAGTTCGAAACCGTTTTTCTTTTTTTTGATTTCGGCAAAAAGAGCCTAAAGCACAGGCCGAGCATGCTTTACGCACATCTACGAGAGGCAATTTTATTTCAGTAGACAAGGGCCTTTACCTGGAAAATTACATAGCCAACATAAAACTTGATCTGGATCAAGTTATTTTAAATAAAAATAGGATAATCTTCAATCAACTGATCATTAAGTAACAATTATGAAGCCGATAGTTCGTGATATCCAGATAACTTTATTCGTCAAATTGTTATTCTTATTAGTCCTTTGGTGGGTCTGCTTTAAAGATGAATCAAAAACATCGATGATTCCGCAAAACTGGTTAACAGCAAGCAGCATTCATTCTCAATCAACTCCGAGTACAAGGTGACACCATGATTCCTGGTAGTGAAGTAGTCGATCTTTCTCGACTCCAGTTTGCATTGACAGCCCTTTATCATTTTCTTTTTGTACCATTAACGTTAGGCCTCTCTCTCATTCTCGCCATTATGGAAACCGTTTATGTCATGACCGGCAGAGACATCTGGCGTCAGCTTGTTAAATATTGGGGGCTATTATTTGGAATCAACTTCGTCATGGGGGTAGCCACGGGTTTAACCATGGAGTTTCAGTTTGGTACAAATTGGGCATACTATTCTCATTACGTGGGTGATGTTTTTGGCGCCCCCTTAGCAATCGAAGGGTTGATGGCGTTTTTTTTGGAAGCCACTTTTGTCGGTTTATTTTTTTTCGGCTGGGAACGATTATCAAAGTTTCAACATATGGTCTGCACTTGGCTGTTGGCTCTCGGCACCAATTTATCCGCTTTATGGATCTTAATTGCGAACGGCTGGATGCAAAACCCGGTTGGCGCGAAATTCAATTTTCAAACTATGCGTATGGAAGTCGCTGATTTCTTTGAAATCTTTTTTAACCCAGTCGCTCAAGCCAAATTTGTTCATACAATTAGTGCTGGCTACGTCACAGGGTCAGTTTTTGTCTTGGCTATCAGTGCTTATTTTCTATTGCGTGGACGGAATATTCAATTTGCGAAACGCTCGATGACCGTTGCTGTCTCATTTGGGCTTGCCTCAGCGCTTTCGGTAGTGGTATTGGGTGATGAAAGCGGCTATCTCGCCAATGCTAACCAAAAAATGAAAATGGCGACAATGGAAGCCATGTGGCATACCGAAGAAGCGCCGGCAGGCTTGACGCTATTTGGGATACCCGATGAGGAAAACAAACGCACGAATTATTCAATGAGTGTTCCTTACGTTTTGGGGTTAATCGCTACCCGCTCCATTAACGAACCTTTAGATGGTATCGTTGAACTCATTGAACAAGGAAAGCAACGAATTCGTGAAGGAATACGTGCCTACAGCGCTTTGACCCAGCTCCAAGCAAACCCTAATGACGAACAAGCAAAAACTGATTTTGCAGCTTATGGAAACTCCCTTGGCTATGGTCTGTTGTTAAAGAAATACACAGAAAAAGTCGTCGATGCAAGCGAAGAGCAAATTAATCAGGCTGCTAATGATCTAAAACCACGCGTTACCCCTATGTTCTTTTCATTTAGAATCATGGTTGCTTGTGGGTTTTTCTTTATCTTCTTATTTGCGACAGGGTTTTATTTATCGATTAAAAGAAAATTACACACGACTCGTTGGTATTTATTCATTGCCTTACTCGCACTTCCTCTGCCATGGGTTGCTGCAGAGCTGGGTTGGGTGGTAGCAGAGTATGGGCGTCAACCTTGGGTGGTGCAAGGCATTCTCCCTACAGCGATTGCCACCTCCTCTGTGAGTACGGCGCAACTGATGACCTCGTTGTTCTTTTTCATCGCGTTCTACAGCACTCTTGCTGTCATTGAAATTTATTTGATGGTGAAATACATCCGGCTTGGTCCTGAACAAGCAAGCGATTAGGAGAATTAAATGCCTATAGATTATGAAACTTTGCGGTTGATATGGTGGATTCTGCTTGGTTTGTTGCTGATCGGATTTTCCATTATGGATGGTTTTGACTTAGGAATCGCCATGTGGTTGCCTTTGATTACCAAAAATGATGTGGAAAAACGAATCCTCATCAACAGTATTGGCCCCACTTGGGAAGGGAACCAAGTATGGTTTATTTTAGGCGGTGGAGCAATTTTTGCAGCATGGCCGATGCTGTACGCACTTTCCTTTTCTGGATTCTATTTGGCAATGTTGGTGGTTCTGTTGGCATTAATTTTACGTCCAGTCGGTTTTAAATATCGTTCAAAATTGAATAATCCAAAATGGCGAAACTCTTGGGATTATGCACTTTTTATTGGCGGTTTTGTTCCTTCTTTGATTTTTGGTGTGGCAATTGGCAATGTCCTGCAAGGGGTGCCTTTTTATTTCGACACCAGCTTAAGGCCTTTTTACACTGGTTCATTTCTTGCCTTGCTCAATCCCTTTGCACTTTTATGCGGTTGCCTTTCGGTAACCATGTTGGCTATGCATGGTGCTTATTTCATCAACATTAAAACTGAAGGAAGCCTTCAACTTAGGGCGATCAAAGCATCCCGCATCACGGGCTTTCTGACTATTGTTCTGTTTATTTTGGGAGGCCTTTGGATTTATACAGGAGTTAATGGCTATAGTTTACTCGGTGCCCCTGTTTACGATGGTCCCTCTAATCCTTTATTCAAACAAGTGGCAATGGAGTCAGGGGCTTGGTTATCGAATTACCAAAAAATGCCCCTTACTTTACTCGCCCCTGTACTCGGCGTTGTTTTTTCCTTCTTAGCCATGCTGTTGGTTAAGCGGCCATTACTTGCATTCATCTCGAGCGCCCTAAGCCTCTTTGGCATCATTGCTACGGTAGGCATTAGCATGTTTCCTTTTATTTTGCCTTCGTCTACAAACCCCAACCAGAGTTTAACTGTATGGGACAGTTCTTCGAGCCAATTAACCTTGTTCATTATGTTGGGTGCGACCGTTATCTTCTTACCACTTGTTATCGTTTACACATCATGGGTATACCATGTGTTACGAGGTAAGATAACCATTAATGCGATTCGTGATAATGATAAAACATTCTATTAGGAGATGAATTGATGTGGTATTTTTCTTGGATTTTGGGCACTGGATTGGCATGCGCTTTTGCCATACTCAATGCCCTGTGGCTTGAGTTAAGAGTGAATGAAAAGCCATTAGAGGAAAACAAAGAAAAAAGGGTATAGCCTATACCGTGGCCTCATCGCTTACCCCGCAACAATGATGCAAATGGAGAATCAATCCTTGCATTCATCCGCTTTTCCATCTTTATCAACCAATTTGTTGGGTATCCTCACAAAAATCAGTTAAAATAAGCAATTTTGCTGCCTTGAGACGTAATGACCGATCAAAGAAAAAAAACGCATTTTGGCTTTGAATCCGTAGCCTGGGATGAAAAGGAAAAAAAAGTTGGCGCCGTTTTTCAATCGGTCGCTAAAAATTATGACCTGATGAATGATCTCATGTCCATGGGTATTCATCGTTTATGGAAGCGCTTTACCATCGAGCTTAGCCAAATAAGAGCAGGCAATACAGTACTCGATCTGGCTGGCGGCAGCGGTGATTTAACCCGCTTGCTCTCTAAAAAAGTAGGGCCAGCTGGGATGGTCATTTTAGCCGATATTAATAACGCCATGTTGACTGTTGGCCGCGAAAGACTATTCGATGAAGGGCTTTATCAAAATATTAATTTCGTACAAGCCAATGCCCAAACCCTGCCTTTCACAGACAATAGCTTTCATTGTATCACTATCGGTTTCGGGTTGCGCAATGTCACTGATAAAGACGAAGCATTACGTTCAATGTATCGAGTATGCAAACCAGGAGGTAAATTAATGGTTCTGGAATTCTCCACACCAACCCTTCCCGGTTTAAAAACAATTTATGATTGGTATTCGTTTAATATATTGCCAAAAATTGGCCAACTCGTTGCCAATGACGCAACCAGCTATCAATACCTCGCGGAATCGATTCGGATGCATCCTTGTCAAGAAGACTTAAAAGCAATGATCGAAAAAGCGGGGTTTGAAGATTGCCATTATCACAATTTAACTGGTGGAATTGTTGCTTTGCACATCGCATACAAATATTGAGAGTCTTATGATTAAAAAATATTCCCTAAAAGCCTTGCAGAAAGCGATTAATCATGCGCTGGCTCTTGATGAATCCATGCCGGCTAAAATTGCTGCTTTGCATGGTAAAGTACTGGAAATCATTGTGGCACCACTCGGGGTAAATTTTTACCTCCGCTTTCAGGGAGAGGAGTTGCAACTTTTAGATGATTATGACAGCCAACCAGATACGATCATTCATAGCAGTCCACTCGGTTTAATTCGTCTAAGTTTCTTACCAGCGTCAAAAGCGCGATCCCTCTTTAACGATAAAATTCGCTTATCAGGAGATATCGAGCTAGGACAACAAGTCAAAAAACTCTTTGACGAATTAGATATTGATTGGGAAGGGCATTTAGCTCATTTTACCGGTGATGTCGTCGCCCACCAGCTTGGCTCCCTTTTTCGTCAAGGGTTAGCTTTTAAAAAACATTTCACTCACTCAATACGCCATAACCTTACCGATTACTTACAAGAAGAATTGCGAATTTTCCCCCCTCGTGAGGAAATGGAAGATTTCTTCAATGATATTGATCAATTATCTTTGGACGTTGAGCGTTTACAGGCGCATGTTAACCAATTAACGACTGAACATGAAATCGATTAAACAGCTACTAAGACTCTTACATATCAACACCATTTTGGCCCGTAATGGGTTAGATCAAGTCATTGTCTCTATACGTCTTTTTTCCCCTTTCCGTTTTATTGTTTATTTAAATCCCTGGAATTGGCTGCGTAAACAGAAGCTAACTCGTGGCGAAGCATTGCGCAAAACACTGGAAGAGTTAGGTCCTATCTTTATTAAGTTTGGCCAGGCCTTATCCACCCGCCCAGATATTTTGCCTCCTGATATTGCTGCTGAGTTATGTAAACTACAAGATAAAGTCCCCCCCTTTTCCAGCGAAATCGCCCTAAAGATCATTGAAACCGCTTTTGGCCGCTCTGCTTTTCAGGTTTTTGCCCACTTTGATCCGCAACCCCTTGCGTCTGCATCCGTGGCTCAAGTTCATGCGGCGACTTTGCGTAGCGGTGAAGAGGTGGTGGTAAAGATACTGCGGCCGAATATACGTAAAACGATTGAAAACGATTTAAGCATCATGTACACCATGGCGAATTTTGCTGATCGCTATTGGTCTGAAAGCAAGCGTCTAAAGCCTAAAGAAATTGTTCAGGAATTTGAGCATAATCTTCTTGACGAACTGGATTTACAACGCGAAGCAGCAAACGCAGGACAGTTAAGACGTAATTTTAGCCGCTCGCCTCTTCTTTATATTCCAGAAGTATTTTGGGACTATACCCGCGAAAACGTGATGGTCATGGAAAGGATTTATGGGATTCCTGTCTCTGATCTTGCTACCTTACAAGCCAATCGCATTAATATTAAAAAACTAGCTGAACGAGGCGTTGAGATCTTCTTTACCCAAGTTTTTCGCGATTGCTTTTTCCATGCGGACATGCATCCTGGAAATATTTTCGTCTCCCCACAACGCCCAGAAGATCCTCAGTACATCTGTATTGATTTTGGCATTATCGGTACACTAAATGATAGCGATAAACGTTATCTGGCAGAAAATCTATATGCTTTTTTTAATCGCGATTATCGTCGGGTGGCTCAGCTCCATGTGGAATCTGGCTGGGTCGCTCGAGATACTCGTGTGGAGGAATTTGAAAGCGCCATCCGCACGGTTTGCGAACCTATTTTTGAAAAACCATTGAAGGATATTTCCTTCGCTCAGGTTGTTTTGCGACTCTTCCAAGTCGCACGCCGCTTCCAAATGGAAGTTCAGCCGCAATTAGTATTATTACAAAAAACGTTGCTTGCCATCGAAGGATTAGGCCGGCAACTCTATCCTGAGCTTGATCTTTGGGCAACAGCAAAACCATTCTTGGAAAAATGGCTTAAAGAACAAATGGGGCCTAAGGCTTTCGTCAAGCAATTGCGCGAAAATCTTCCATTTCTTACGGAACAATTGCCCCATATGCCGCGTTTATTGCATGAGGTATTAGAACTCACCAAGGAACAAAAAATTCGCGCCCTTGAGCAGCGTAAAGCAAAAAAACAAGCAACTGATTTTAAGAAAAATTGGTATAAAGGCCTTGGAGTTGGAATTTTTGCCGCGATGATAACCGTAAGTGGACTTAGTTATCTGAATATATTGAATTATGATAAATTGGCTCCTATAGCCCTTATAGCCGCTATCACGGGCGGATTTATCAGTCTCATTAATCGAACAAAATAGGAGTTAACATGGGATTAGGCGGTATCAAACCCTTATCATTGCTGTTAATTTTATTGATCATCATCGCCTTGTTTGGTACTGATAAATTAAAAAACATTGGCACCGACTTAGGCAACGCCATAAAAAATTTTCGTCGTGCATTAAACGAAGATGAAGATAAAAAATCATGAGCAGTGGCGAACTTTTTCTTACCTTCTTTGTCGCACTTCTTGTCTTTGGTCCAAACAAGTTACCGATGTTAGCCGAACACCTCGGTAAATTGCTTCGCCTCCTTAACCAACTTAAACAACAGGCGACTCTGTTCTGGGAAACTCAGCTGCACGAATACCAATTAAGAGAGAATACACGTAAAGCTGAGCAAGTTGACGCGATATATCAAGAAAGCGAACAAATGGGCAATCAAGAGAAAATTACATAAGACTGCATCCAAATTTAGCATCTTCATCCAACCTTATTTCCCTTTTTTCTGCTCTGGAAGTGAACACTGGGGATGAAGAAATTAACATTGTAATTAGCCTCCTAGTAGCTAATTCCCGTTCCATTTGCTCTTGTTTTTGTTTACTAAGCGCCTCTTCTACATCTTTCTTATGTTCTTTTTGTTCGTCTTCAGTCAGCACAGTTCCGCTTACATACTCACGCTCCATTGCACTGCCTTTATATGCTTGATAGTAAACAGCAAAAGCTTTTGTTATTGCTAGAACTTCATTCGAATCTTGAAAAAATTGGTATTCTTCTCCATGGCTTTCTTGCTGCTCATAAAATAGGTGTAAATAAGAGGAGAATAATTCCGGTGTCACTTCAACTTTATAAGGAGTATGAGAATGGTATATCGTCCTTTCCCATTCATTTGTGTGTTCTTTTTTTAAATGATAAACCCCTGAAGTGAGGGAAACCGCTTCCTCTGACCCTAGTTCTTGAATACTATCTACAAAGTGTCCTTCCAAATGTGTCCAATTCTGTCTTGCAGCCAATGCTGCTTGTGCTTCACCATTAAAATAAATGTTGATTACTTTTCCAACCACTTGAAGTTTAATAGAAATATTATCTTTCTGACTTAAAAGTTCAATGTTAAATGGCATCATTTTCTCCTTAAATTGCTATAGCGCTACAAAAATACCCTTCTAACATTAAGGGAATATTAAGAATTAAACACTTTTGTTAATTTTAAGTTTGTCAGATCGATTTGTGATAAAGCTCCTTATCTGCTCAAAGAATTAGAGATTTACTTGAAAATCCCCTCACTCTTGGCTTAACTAATAAAAGAGGTAATGGCTAAGGAGAGCATCATGCTGGGATGGGCACTGTTTTTTCTTATTGTCGCGATTATTGCTGCCGCCTTTGGTTTTACAGGCATTGCAGTCGCCGCTGCAGGCATCGCGAAAATCTTATTTTTCTTATTCTTAGTTATTTTTGTTGTCTTGCTTGTTATGGGTTTGCTAGGAAGACGAGGTCCACCTCCCGCAGTATGATCTTCTGACACTGAAAGGGGCGTTGGATAATCCTGAGTATTGCCTAACGTTAACCAAAACGAGGCTCAGGCCTGTGGCAATAGGGTAGCTTATTGTGCTTGCTATAATAATTTTGGTGATAACCTTCAGCAGGCCAGAATGGTTGTACTTCAAGAAGACGAGTCGCAACATCATAACCACGGTTGCGCAGGGCTTGAATTAACCCTTCTGCCTCAGCCAATTGTTCATTGTTGTAGTAAAATACTGCACTTTTATATTGCTGACCAATATCAGGACCCTGCCCGGTTCGTTGGGTCGGATCATGGATTTCAAAAAAACGTTTTAATACGGTGTGGTAATCGGTTTTAGCCAGATCATAAACCACGCGTGCCGCTTCGTAGTGGCCAGTATCACCACGGCAAACTTGCTCATAAGTTGGATTAAGCGTGACGCCGCCGGTATAACCGACCTCCACCTTGAGCACCCCAGGCAAAAGGCTAAGGTAATGTTCAACACCCCAAAAACAACCACCTGCCACAATCGCTTCCTCGGTATCCAATACATTACTATCCGGGACAAAATCAATCGAGGCAGAATTCACACAATGGCGAAGGTTTTTATGGGTCAAAAATTCACCCACAAAAACATGCCCTAAATGCGCGTCACATCGGCCGCAAAGAATTTCAGTGCGCTGGCCATCTCGATCAGGAACTTGTTTAACAGCTTGAACGATATCATCATCAAAGCTAGGCCAGCCACAACCAGAATGAAACTGGCTAGCGGCACGAAATAAAGCTAAACCGCAACGGCGACAAAGGTATGAACCCCTCTTAACAACCGTATTATATTCCCCCGAATGAGGATATTCAGTGGCTTTATCGCAAATAATGCGTCTGGCAGCAGGGGTCAAACTTGCTGTTTTATCGAGATAGCTTTCCATAAAAACACCTCCTGCTACCTAAATCATTAATTGGCGCGATTACAAATTCTGTCTGCCATATACCCAATGGCACCTGCATAGTATATAGAATTATTGTAGCGTAAAATCATCTTATAGTTAGGATAAGCTAAGAAAGTGGGGCCCCCAAACGGTTGCACGATGCTGGCTTGCAACTCTGGGTGAGGTAAAGGTTGCCCTTCTTCGGTACGCACACCCATTGCATTCCATTCACTTACTGGTTTTACAGTTGATTTACCTTCTAAACTCATATCAAATTTTGGCGGCAACTTCACTTGAATAGCCCAAGGTTCACCTGTTTGCCAGCCATTTTTCTTCATGTAATTGGCAATTGACGCAAAAACATCGGCTTTGCTTTCCCAAATGTCTTTCTTACCGTCTTGATCATAATCAACAGCAAATTGCAGCCAACTTGAGGGTAGAAATTGCGGCTGGCCAGAGGCACCCGCCCACTCCCCTTTAAAATGATCAAGCGTAACATGGCCATCATTAAGAATATGGAGGGCAAGGAACAATTCCTTTCGGAAAAAATCTTGTCGTTTGGAATCATAAGCAAGAGTGGCGAGTGATTTAATGACGGGGAAATTACCCATGTAAGTACCATAGCTACTTTCCATACCCCAAAATGCAACAATAAAACAGGGGTCAACACCAAAATCCCGCCCCACATTTTCTAATAATTCTTTGTTCTTAATATAATTTTTTCGACCCATCATGATGCGGTAGTTATCTGCACGCGAATGCAGGTATTTACTAAACGTCAAGCGGTGTTCAGGTTGGGAACGAGCCAAACCTTTTACCGTCCGGCTAGGTTCATGAATATCTGCAAAAGCTTTATCAAATAAAGCAGGGGAAATACCTTCCGCAATAGCCTGTTCTCTCACCCCAGCAACCCAACTGCCCCAACTTTGCTGATTTGCGAATGCGAATGGTGAAAACACTAGTATCGACCAAGTTACGATTCTTACCCCCAACTTTTTCATGATCCTTCCCCTTGTAGTTATTCTCATCGGTAAGAGATTTGCTGCCATAGCAATTCTTTGTTGTTGCATCGACTAAGCTATGAGATTACTGTTAATTTGGCTTTGCAGTTGAAAAATTATGCAAGCATGAATCATGCCCAGATCATCCCTCGTCCACATAGTACTCTTTGACTCATTGGTTAAGTCTAAAAATTAGACATTGTACACCATCAGCATCTCTACAAGGAAAAAATTATTCTCGATTATTTTGTTGGAGAGTAATTTGCTATAAGGGCACCTTAGCTTTAGAATCGATGATTATTCTCACTAATTTCGTTATAACCTAAGCATAAGGCTAATAATGAATATCAATAAAAAAAAATCCCTTCGACCAAGTATACCGGTTTTTTTATTCGGCTTTTTAGCTTACTTCTTGGGTATCGCCCATGCTTTTGCGCTCCCCCCTTTAAATACCAAATACATTTCCTATTCAGATGTTGGAGAAGGCAAGGTTCTTGTACTCATTCATGCTTTTCCAACGGATAAAGCACTCTGGGCACCTCAACAGCAAGCGTTAAAACAGCATTTCCGCTTAATCACTTTAGACTTATGGGGTTTTGGTCATTCAGAAGGGACATCTGGTCAAACAGTCACCATGACGGAATATGCTGATCAAGTCGCCCAATTGCTTGATCAACTCTACATTAAGAAAGCAATTATTGGCGGCGAATCAATGGGCGGTTATGTTGCGCTCGCATTTTTACAGAAATATCCAGAAAAAGTAGACGGCCTAATTCTCTCCAACACACAAACCGTTGCTGATGAGCCGAGTTTAAAAAAGCAACGGGAAGCAACAGCAAGAAAGATACTTGCCCAAGGTACCGAACAGTTAATCAATGACTTCATCGTCAAAGCATTATCACATGATGCCTCTGAGCAAACACGGTTATTTTTGCAAAACATCATCATGGTACAAACACCCTCAGCGGTTGCTTCTGCCCTGCGAGGGATAGCTAGCCGAAAAGATACTGCAAATGCACTGGCCGAAACCAAGATACCCATATTAATCATTACAGGGGATCGGGATATTGTTGTCCCCCCTCAACACAGTGCTAACATGCATGTTTTAGCAAAAAATAGCAAATTGGTCGTGCTAACCGACGCAGGACATTTATCTAATTTAGAGCAACCTGAACAATGGAATAAAGCAGTCATTGAGATGTTTAATAAAGCAAAATAGGAGAGGGTAGCTAGCCTTAATCTGCTGGCTGCCCTGTTTCACTTCTCTAGTGGAATCAGGTATCAATTACCAATGAATCAATTTGTAAGTTCTAATATCGTTTTCTTACGCAAGATTAACTGAAGAATAATTCCATACAAGGGTATAAAAGTAAGTAAGCTGATGGTGAGTTTAAATACCAAATCCACCGTCGCAATTTCTACCCAATGCGCACTTAAAAAAAGATTAGTACTGTGGTAGAAGGCAATAAAAAAGAAACAGAAAGTATCTAACAAATTACCAAACACATTGGAAACACTGGGAGCGATCCACCATTTTGGATAAAGTCTCAGTTTTTGGAAAATGACAATATCAAGTAATTGGCCTAGCACGTAAGCAGCGAGGCTTGCTAAGGCAATGCGTAATGCGAGTGTATTATGGGCAAATAAATCACCCTGGCTGTAATAATTCGAAATAAGAAAAGAACAGAGAAGGCCGGGCAACATAGCCAGCATAACAACCCTTCGTGCTTCACTCTGCCCAAGCAAGCGAGTACTTAAATCAGTTAAGATAAAAATGATGGGGTAAGTAAACGCACCGCAAGTCGTGCGGAATCCTAAAAAAACAAAAGGGAATTGCACGAGCGTGTTGCTTAAGCAGATAATGCTCACATGCGCCAATACCAACCATTTTATTTTGGAGTTTTGAGCACTCATCGAGTCATGTATAAAATTGAATCATTATGACATGACCTAACCCCATGGTTCAAGCCCAGACTAAGGCAACTATTATTGATTAAGCAAAATAAGCTCTATACAGCAAATACAAACCAACAATAATGTAAACGAGGGCTGCTACAATAAAATACCTTGGATTTTTAAGCCATCCTTTCGCCATTCTAATACCTAATTCTGGAGCAAAAAGACGTAAAAGCCCGCCGATTAACACCAACCAAGCAATAACTGTAATGATTACGGGCCACCCAATAACCCAGACATTATGTGCAATGACCAAAATCAAGCCTAAAATGAGGGTTATTGCCCCAACAACCACCATCAATGCGCTGTCAGAAACAAGCTCATTGATTGCCGTCTTTAACGTTTGTTGGCGTGCGATTAAAAACAGCCCCATGATCACAAAATACCAGCCAATTACTTTTGCTAAAAACATCGTGAATTCCATGACAATTCCCCAATAATCTGAATAAGTTATCCCATACTATAAGTATAGTTGACCACCCATTCCATTAAGCTTATTTACAGATGTTTTTTTGAAGGCAATTTTTATTCTCTTTAGATAACAAAGATTGACTCACTCCTTGGAATTTGTCTTAATCCCTTGTCAATAATTGAGTGAGACTTCGTATGCCTTGTTCCAATTTATTTAATTTTTTTACGTCACGCGCACCCTCTTCCTCGGCAGCACATCGGAATACCCAACGTACCAATGCCGGAACTCAGATACTTGGTGAAATTATGAGTAGTACGACAGACCCATCAGATCCAAATCCTTTGACCATCCTTCCTACCGCATGCGCACAAACGGTTGCGTCGTTCTATTCTATTTTGCGCCACGATACTCATACTTACGAAAAAGGCATCCATTTATTACAAACAATTTTGGCAGGGGCTAGAACGGGGATATCGATTTACTTACTTTACAATCCTCATACCTGCAATGACGAATTTAAAGCCTTCATTTGCACCACACTTGCTTTATGCGGAACGCTTTACGGTGCTACCCTTTTAGTAACTTGGGTTCCGAGCGAAGTATCAAAAGATCCTTTTGTTACTGCAGGCAATCCCACCACTGCTCCCACTGATGGAACAGTAGAATCTCAGGAAGAAGATGGGGCAGGTGACGCCCCTGAACCACAAGGGATGACACTCTAGACAAATTCAGGGATGAAAGGCGGGGAATCATCTGTCCCCGCCGAATTGGTATTGAATTGTGCTGACGCGGTTCACGAAAGTCATGATTTAAGTAAGGCCATATCTCGATGAATACGCCACATAAAGAAAATCATTAATAAAGGAATCATCAGCAGATAGACTGCTATAATCAGCAGGATGATATTGATCATAGAGGGGCTTAATTTCAATTTGTTTAGTAAACCACTTAGTTCCTGAATTTGTTCGGCATTTTTCTTAATCATTAACGAACTTTGCTGGATAGCAGCAATATTTTCCTGAATTGCTTGTGTACTGCGGTTAACAATTTTTTCATTATTTTCTATGGCTAGGCTGGCCTTTTGAATCGCATCACGATTTTCTAAAATCGTTTTGATGCTCATCTCAACGACTTTTTTATTCTCAGCGATAATGCGGCTGCTTTCTTCTACAGCCAATTTGTTCATTTCTATAGCGCTTGTACTCGCTTGTACTGCCAATTTGTTTGTCTCTATTGCATTTGTACTCGCTTGTACAGCCAATTTATTTGTTTCTATCGCGCTAGTACTGGCTTGCACTGCCAATTTGTTTGTTTCTATGGCTTCCGTCGCCGACTCCACTGCTTTTTTATTTTCACCAATCGCATTGGTGCTTTCTTCGACTTGATCTATCAGTTTGCAACCACTAATCATGACGATGATGAAAAGCAGCATTAAACAAGACAAACTTTTTAGGGATGATGCTTTTTTTAGATTTCCTATCATTTGTCACATCCTTTGTTATCTTGATGATGGGGATCGAAAGTCCTTTCCCTGTCCGATATTCTTTAATTTACAAATCTACGAACGAACATAGGGCTAAGAGCCTTACCCGTGAAGAAAATCTCTATATTACTTTCTGTAAGCAGCTTATATCACTATTCAATGATAATTTTGAAAGAATTTCAAGCGATTACTGCTTGCCTCAATAGCTGCCTCACTTTAAGGCCTGATAAGCAGTAATCGATTAATTTTCTTCAATATAGTTATACCCTACTCATTTCAATTGAATTGCGTTCCTCATCATCCTGCGCATGCCCCTCCTCCTCACCATGCTCCTGTGGTTCAGTCGCCGCTCTGACTGTTCTATTTCCAGTAGAGGGAGTCGGATTTTGAGCCAAAACCATACCTACAGAACCTGTAACAACCAACGTTGCACCATATAACGTTTGGAATAAAGCGAGGGCGGTACAGATATCACTTGTTAACTCGCTATTACAGGTTTCATGCTGAAACAGTAGGGCTATTGCCAAACCTGTTTCTGCACTTGAAAGTAAGGTTTGCAAAATTTGCACCAATTTTTCATGCAAATGGGTATCAGAACGAAAAATGGAATACCCTGATATGAGTGTTTGAGCAAATGCGGTAGGTATCACAGCCCAGGGATTTAATGATCCCGCAACACCTTGGGCAACCTGCCCCGTTACTTGTATCGCACCGTTAGTGATTTGAGTATTAAGTTGTGCTTGAGATGAAGTTGGCGCCTTTGTTGAGAACCAATTAAAAAATCCTGACATTTTAAAATCCTTTTATAAAACGCTAGCAGAATATTAAATTAATACGAATTTCGACCAAAAAGTCAATGTTATTTACTAACGGATAACTGATAGTCCAATTACACTGGTAACCCAAAGGGATTTTTTCCTACGAGTTATTGCTGCCTGCAAGATTAATGTCTTCACACTTACTGCATATGAATTGTGGTACAATGAATTTTACACCCAAAAAGAGATTTACCTTGAACACATTACCTCAATGCCCGAAATGCAATTCAGAATACACCTACGAAGATGGCTCGCTTCTCATTTGCCCAGAATGTATGCATGAATGGGTAAAAGAGGCTTCAAATAAAAGTGAAGAAAATGAGCGGATTGTGAAAGATGCTAATGGGAACAGACTTCAAGATGGTGATACGGTTACGGTAATAAAGGATTTAAAGGTCAAAGGCTCCTCATTAGTTATCAAAGTAGGTACCAAAGTTAAGAATATTAAATTAGTCCAAGGTGATCACGATATTGATTGTAAAATCGAGGGCGTGGGGGCAATGAAATTGAAATCTGAATTTGTTAGAAAAACCAACTAATTCATTTATAGTTAAAACCCACTCTAATAGTTATTTTACATGGTAATAAGTCCACGCTTTTATAAACTTTGTAACTCAAAATTTGCTGCTGTTTTTTGCATTGCCAATCGATAAAAAGCAATAGATAAAAATAGCAACTCTCCCCGTCTACCTTCCGGAATGTGGATTCCGTGGATAAACCCCAGATCATTGCTTTGGGAGGCAACATGCGGTTGTCCCATAAGTATCCCACCTTTCCTCTCCCCCGCATGAAGTGTGGGAGAGAAGCAATCAGGTATGAACCGAGAGAAAATTGTTATTTTTGTCTGCCTTATTGCCTTATTTTATTGCCCTGAGCAGGGAAAATTTGACTTAATTTTGCCCCATCCCTTAAGACTCCCTTAAGCTTTACTATTTATAATTTATTCTTTTATAAGTTCTTCCTGGGTCTAGCTAAATGTTCGAATATGAGAAGCAAAAATTAATAAAATTCAAAGACAAAACAGCAGGTAAAAATAGGAATCCTCTGGATGGTTTTTACGAAACTGAGGGAGAGCCTAAGAAGAAATATTTTATTAAAAAGCCAGCTGATCAAAGGGAATTATTTATCGAAGGATTAATCGGGCGACTTTATAAGGAACTCAAAGACAGAAATCTTATAGATGAAAGATATCATCGCTCTTTAATTTGTGCCGACTTCATCCAATGCGAAGATGGCAGCTATGCGCTTATCCAACCTTGTGAAGAATTTGATGAGCTCTTTAAGTTAATTGGCACAGGATATAAAGATGGTTCCGATCGCGATCCACTCTATGAAATGATCTATGGCCCTTCTCTCTATCCAAACCTGACTAAACAAAAGCTCTATTTTGGCTTGTCAGTAGTCCTGATGCTTGCCATCTTAGTCGGAAATTTCAGCGTACACAGTGGTAATATCGTCGTTTTCAAAAATAGCCGACAATCGGAAGATGCCCTGGAAATCAAGCAATTTGGTGGTATCGATAACGGTGCTGCAAATCGTGACTTCGCCAGGCCAGAAAATAACGAAGATATTCTTGTCCCCTATGAATATAAAAAGGGAGGCCTGAGAAATCATGCGTGGTTTACAAAAGGTTATATAGCGAATTATCGAAATATTAAAGGATTGCTTCCTCATATCGCTTCCCATGCGAGAGAACTGTCTGAGAGGATAGGCGGTGATTTTACAGAAATTATTACCAAAGTATTTAAAGAGCTCCCCCCAGATCTATTGCAGAATAATCAAGAAGTATTGGCCGAATTAGCGGAATACACAGCCATCCCTGGATTCAGAACTGCCACGTTTGGGCCTGAAGGTAATTGCCAAAGTGTAATTGGCAAATATGCTGAAACTTTAAACTTACGGTTAGATAAACTAGGCAAATTACAAGAAGCCCCTCATCTTGCAAAAGCATCTGTATCGGTATACGAAAGTTATATTGCTCCAAAGTCTTCAAATCCTTCCTCATCTGTAATAGAAGGAACCCAAGATGAACAAGCGGATGGAGAAGGGGAAGAATTGCCACTAGAAACAGCCTTAAGGATGGAAGAGCCAATTGCCTTCCCAGCCCGCCTGGAAGCTTGGTTGAAGCATTTCGCAGCCCCCAGGACACCAATTGATTTTAGCCAAATAGATTACGATTTGTTAATAAAGGATTATAATCACTATGTCGCTGTTCTGGGAAGACAAGGTGATCTATATAATATATGGCATCATGACTTCCAGTCTTCATCCGGCAATCTATTAGCCTTGTCAAGTAAAGCTTCTTTCGATAGCACGGTACAAACAGGCTATGCTTATGTCCCTCAATATCGTGAGGGTGCCCTATTACGCCATTTATATGCCTTTGCAGCACCAGGCCGCCACGCATCCGAACGTTTCTCCCATTATGATAAACTCGATGCCGATTATTGCAGAGAGGAAAATGAATACTGCACTACACACAAGGAAGCTCAGCCCTCAGCTTGGTTAAAAGTAGTCACTGCATTGCAAAGAGCGCATGGGATTATGACGCTCATCAAAGAATTGCAACGTACTAAAGGCAAGGAAAAAGAGTTTGCAGAATACATTCCGATATGGAAAGAAGACCTTCTAAGCCAATTACACGAATTTAAAAAAGCCTCCGATATAATTACCGACTTGTTTGAGAAAAACACGACACTTAGCACTACTGTAACCGCTTCAGATGAAGAAAAAGACACTCTTAATCCTCGTTATAATGGCTTATTTTTTTACCCCATTACCTATGACGAGCTTAAAGAGATGAGTGGAGCTCAACTGCTTACCATTTGCTTGGAGGAATTATACTCTACCCAGGTAGAAGATATCGAATTAAGCCCATTATTGACACAAATCGTCAGCAATGACCTTTTTTGGAATCAGGCAGAAAGCGCCTACTCTGAAAGCACCTTCAGAAACCGTACTGATAACCCCCATGAAAAAATGGTGCTCTTAACTACCTGGCGCAGCAACCTACTGGAATATCGAAAAATAGTACTTCAATTTCATCAAGAGGACTCGCTATCAAGAAGGGAAGAACTGTTGAGCATGGCATGGGACAAACTTGAAGCACTACCTTTATCTCTTAAAGCTGAGCTCAGAAAAGATTTCGAAGCCGCTTCTTCAATTTTAAATCAATGGAAATTAAGTCATGACACTTATCAGGAGAAAGAGCATACCTATCTTGAAGCATCTGGCCAAAGAAAAATTAGTGCCTTCAAAGAGTTAGATGAAGCTTACAGGGAATTGCCCCCCAGCTTAAAGCAACCCTATCAAACGGCGAAAGAAGGTTATGATAAAGAAATCCTTTTTTTAAATTCTTACGAAGAATTTAAAAAGGTGCAAATTTTAGAGGAAAAAATAGCCGCTTTTGAGCCCCTGAAAGGGTTGTATTTACAACTGCCTCCCGGAATACAACGCAATTATCAACCGCTGTTGGCTCAATTACAAAAGGAGCATGAACTTTATCAAAAAGTTAAAAACAATCAGATAGTAAATCCAGGTTATACGGTAGAAAAAATTGAGAGAGTCTTTAACCTCATACGGTCTAATCAAGAGTTGGCTGAAAGGTTGATGGAAGGGGCAATATCCGATAGCTCTCTCTGGCATGCCATTGAAGCCACAGAAAAAACGGTTTTCACAAAAGAAATTGCCCAAGATTTACTGACGATAAAACAATTTCATGATCACAAAACTGCTGATAATCCACACGATCAACAGTTTATTGAAGAAATTAATAAATTTTATGATAAAGCGTTAGGTATCCGTTTATCTCAGAAGACCATCAAGAAACAAGCAACCGAAATCCTAAAGACAGCTGAAAATGAGTTTACTCATCGTGACAAAAAGATACGCTTTGTAGCTGATGTAATCATGCTAGTTAGCATTTTGTTCGCTGGATTAGGATTATTCATTATGGGCGGGCGATATCTTGCTGGTAAGCATCCGCTCTTTAGCTGCTCCGCAACCGCTAGGCAGGAAGAGTTAGCTGAAAAATGGATGTCAAAAACCGATCAATTAACTGATGAAACTGTCGAGGCCTGTCTTTTCACCGAACCTCCAGCTATTCCGGTTAATTAGGGCGACCCGGGCTTCACACTTAGGCCAATGACCCGAACTTCGGGTCATAAAAGCAGATAGCTGAGGCTAGCTAATCAAGAATTACTTTAGCCAGCAAAGATAATTTTGTCATCAAAATGATTAATATTTTATTGATTTATTTATAAATTTTACTATTTGACAAATAGTCTACTATTTTTGTAACATTCGGTAGGCCAGATGTTCGTCATATCGTATATCTATTTTTCAATTATATAATCAGGAAATCACGCTCATGTACCCTCTTCCAATACTCGATATTTGGGATTTTGATCAAACAATTACTATCGCGCATACTGCTGGAATCCAAGAAGCCTTTGGGCCTGGAAACAACACTAAATCTAATTTGGATGAAAAAATTGCCCATGACGACAAGCGATTTTGTGCAGTGGCTACCTTCCATCAAGATCCTGAATATGTATTATCGTATTTCCTGCCGCTCTTAAAATTAACTGAAACAGACGTCGAAACAGAGAAAACGGAAACGCTAGCATTCAAGCATCATCGATTAACTAAATTTTACCTAAAAGGCCGCCCGCAACCTTTTATTATTGCAACCCCCTTGCTCGAGAATTATGAGAATAACGTAAAAACGATCTACATTCAGGGCAAAAATATCATGCTTGAGTCCATCAGTACTGCCCTGCCTCCATGCTCCGAATATCACTATTACGATGATTCGGAGAGATGTTACACAAAAGCAAGGGAAAAAGGCATTTTCCATTGTTATTACGTAGACAAAGATGCTTCTCGTTTATCTTTCAAAAAGGAATATCATCTTACCGCAGCAGCAGAGCTGAGCGTTCTACTTAATGCTTACAAACGATTACAAGAAGGCTTAGAAATTCCTTCTCCGAATTCCGAAACGCCTTTAGTTGCCCTGTCATTTTATTCAAATAAAACCGTTTCAGATAAAGGGAAAGATCTAGAGTTAGAACAAAAAGCGGATCGAGGACAACTTCAAGCGGTAAATAGCCTATTCGCTTTTATAAACTCCTCTTCAACAGCAGAAATCGAAGGCTTAGAATTATTGGCTGAAGATGAACTTGGTCTTCTAATTAAAGATTGGGAAACCAAAAACAAGGTTACCTTGGATCAATTTGTTTCTCGATTGCGTGAGGACAGGCTTGCGGTTGAAGAATATGTATCTGACGACGAACATTATGAGAACGTTGAGTTTCTTAAGTTAGGTTAAATTTATCTAATCCAGTCGCAACCGCAGGGAGCGGATAGAAACATAACCTCTCCTACAGCCGCGACTCGGATCTTAACTTAATGGCGATGAGTTAACGCCTTAACCCGACTACCAAAACTGAGAGATAACACCATATCACTCAGATTTTTCTTGAGCCGAAGCCAATTCAAGCATGTTGTATGTACCTAAATCGGTGATTAAAGTGCCCAATTCTGGACTTCCCAATCCGGTAACATAATCGTAACCATCTTGCGCGGCACAAAAATACTCACAATCCCCATTTTCACCTGAACTCACATCGTTGAAATTATAGATGTAACTGCCAGTGCTTGGGTTTGCTATTGTGTACAGCAGGTTACTGAATTTTCCACCTAAATTAGTTCCCAATGCGGAATTTGCAACAGCGGCGATAGCTGCCCACTGAGGCGCGCCGGCGCTTGTTCCGCCCACAACTTGCCAACCCACGCCTTCATCACTGGGCACGGAATTGTAGACCGCAAACCCAGTTTCTGGATCAGCATTATAGGCAACATCAGGAACACCACGCATATTATTCGATTGCGGTATAGGTAAACTGCTTTGTCCTGCAGGCCAACTTTCTACCGAGCTGACTCCACCGCCACTTCCAGACCAAGCTGTTTCGCCATGGTAATTGCCATGATTATCTATTCTTAAAGTCGTACCACCAACACCGACGACATAAGGTGAAGAAGCAGGATACATTGTACCTGCACCATTATCACCAGAAGAAGCGAAGAAAGTGACTTTTGGATTGTTGAAAACATCATCTAACGTGGTTTGTTGTGCAAACTCACTGCCTCCCCAACTCATTGAAACGACAGTAGCACCATTATCAACAGCAACTTGAATCGCTTTGAATAAGTCTTGCAAGCTATCACTTGCAGCTTCAACTAGCATGATTTTCGCTTCTGGCGCCATTGCATAAGCCCACTGGACATCCAGGGCAATTTCACCAGCCCAACCCGCATCCGTTCTCGGTCTCTTGCCGTTCGCATAGATTTTTTTGAAACAGCCATTTTTAGTGGTGCAAGCAGGTAGGCCGAAATGCTTAGTGAACACACCTAAATCCGCTTCAATCCGTGGGTTATCATAAGCATCAACAATGGCGATAACTTGTCCCTTCCCTTTGGCTGAAATAGTATTAAAACCATAAGCATTACGCACCTGGTTTGGTGTTAATCCTGAGGGTCTTAAATGGTTGGTGTGAGGTTTATAGTGAATTGGATGATGAACTTTACCCGGTGCATCAGGTAAAGCATGGGCTTGGGTACTGAGGATTCCAAGCAACACTGGGGCGACAAGCAATTTAAGCTGGAGTTTATCCAATCTAAGCTTCATTACATCTCCTTATAAATTAATCCGTACAAAATTGGTAACTATTCCGCTTACTGTTTCCATAGAGAGGGAGTAAGCAAAAATAGTCGAGGTTATCCTGTCATATGGAATTTAGTTTGTCTAGCTGAATCCCAACTAACCCAATGGATCTACTCGCAAATTGTTTCAATTTGTTCAACTTCTTTTTTACTCAGCTCAAAATCAAGCAAGTCTAAATCCTCTTGCATGTGCTGACGCTGAGTGGTGCCTGTCAAAGGGAGTATCCCTACTTGTAAAGCGAAGCGAAATAGGATTTGCGCAATGGTTCGATTATATTTTGTTGTAAGTTCGCGGATTAAAGGAGAGAAAAGGTATTCTTGATTCGCTGTCAATAGTGAAAAGCCTTGATAAATAATGCCTTGTTTGGCACAAAATTCCCTTATTGCTTTATCCCATTTTTTTATAGCAAAACAACGATTTTGCACAAAACTTGGCTTAATCGATGCATTTTGGCATAGCACTTCCAGCTGATTTAAGCTGACATTTGAAACGCCTAAAAATTTAACCTGCCCGTCTCGACATAAAGCTTCCATCGCGTACCAAGCTTGCAAATCTGCTTCGGTAATCCCTTGAATATAAAGAGGACCATGGAGAACATAAGAATCAATATAGTCGGTGTGCAGATGTTTGAGCGAGCTTGCAAATGATTGGTTGACTTGCTCACGAATAGGGGCCGACTCATCATAAGGCTTACGGTGATCTTGGCCACTGGCAAAAGTAAATTTTGTTTGCAGAAATAAATCTGCCCGTGTTTTGCCGCTTGTTGCCAGGAATTGTTGGATGCCTAATCCGACACCCTCCTCAAAATAATGTCTACGTTGGTTGGCCGTATCAATGCCTTCAAACCCTGCATTCAAAGCCGTGAAGGTCAGTTCCTGGGTACGTTCTTCTTTCCAGGCCGTGCCGTATAAAAAAGCAGGGATTTTTTGTTGTTGTAAGTCGCGTTTAAACCTATCCAGCACCATTTCTCAATCTCCTTGTCATTTATTCGCTGCGTAAAGAGACCATAGGCTCCAATTTTGCCGCCCGCCTTGCAGGATAAAAGCCGAAAAAAATCCCGGTTGCTACAGACACAGCAAATCCCGCTAAAGGGGGCATAAAATAGACAGTAAACGACCAACCACTAAAATAGGCGACAACACGAGTAAAGATCAACCCTAAAATGACCCCCAAAAAGCCGCCTAAAAGCGAGAGCATAACCGACTCAACCAGAAAAAGGGTTTGGATCTCTTTGTTTTTTGCCCCTACCGCTTTGCGTATGCCAATCTCTTTTTTACGCTCACTGACTGAAACTAACATGACATTCATGACGCCAATTCCCCCTACTAACAGGGAAATACTGCCAATGACCGCCAGCAACAGGGTAAAGATATGACCTTGGTTTTCCATGCTGGCAATAATTTGCTTAGCACTTCGTGGAAAAAAACTCAATTTCGGAGCTTGCGCAATTAAAATTTGCCTCACCTGGGCAATGACATCATCGATTGGACTATCCGGTTTTAACAATAAAACGGCATTATTTATTTTGTTTTCTTTGCTCACCAATGCCATCCCTGCTATCGGAATAATAACGGATTGATTGATATCCTCGTTAAAGAAACCATTTTCTTTCCAGGGGTTGGCTATCCCTATAATCGTATAAAGCGCTTGGCCGATACGGATTTGTTTACCTATCGGATCCTCAAAACTGACTTCTTTTATTTGTCGTGCCAAGGTGTCGCCAATCACACAGAAATGCTCAAATGATTCAACAAATGAAACAAAATGGCCACGAGCCAGCTTAACATGAATGATATTGGCTAAAGACTCATCGGCGCCAATGATTGCCCCTTGCAGCATTTTTCCTTCAAAACTGATGGGTTGATAGCCTGTTCCATAAGGTGCGATGCGTACGACATGCGGTATTCGCTCCGGAATTTGCCGCCAAACACGTAAGGGGATTTGATTTTCCCCGTTATTCGATTTACTCGGCGTTTTTTCATACACCGAGATCGCAAGTAAATCGGTGCCTAGTGCTTTAAACTGGGCTAACGCTTTCTCAGTTGCTAATTGCCCGCAGCTAATTAAGGCAACCACGGCGGCTGTGCCCACTAAAATACCCAGTACGGCAAGAAAGGATCGCAATTTTGCAGCGGCCAAATTCACTAATGCTTGTTGGAAATGGTTAAGCAATGTCATCGCCTGCTCTCTGCAATGATTCGCCCATCTGCCAAGGTTATGCGCCTTGCGCATTGGGCGGCAACTTGCTCATCATGGGTTACCAAAATAATGGTTCGTCCCTCATTATGAAGAGCTAAAAATAGATTCATCACCTCACTCCCTGTGCGAGAATCTAAAGCCCCTGTGGGCTCATCCGCTAAAATCACTTTCGGCTCCCCCACCAGCGCGCGCGCAATCGCAATGCGCTGTTGCTGTCCACCTGATAATTGCGTGGGGCGATGTTCAGCGAATGATTGCATTCCCACACGAGCAAGGGCATAAGCCACACGCTCATCGATTTCAGCTTGTGCAACGCTTCGGTAGGTTAAAGGCAAGGCAATATTTTGTTTGGCATTAAACCGTGGCAACAAATTAAATTGCTGAAATACAAATCCAATACTTTGGTTGCGTAAAATAGCTAAGGCATCTTCACTTAAGCCCGCGACATTGTTGCCACGAAGCAAGTAATTGCCGCCATCCGCCTTATCCAGTAAACCGATAATGTTCATTAAGGTGGATTTACCCGAACCTGAGGCACCCACGATGGCAAGCAATTCCCCTTCATCCACAGTCAGGGAGACTTCCTTAAGCACTTTGGCGCTCACGCCGCCAATTGTATAGGTTTTAACGATGTTGTTTAGGGCAATCAACGCGTCACTAGTCATAGGCCACCACGTCACCCGATTTAAGGCCGGAGGCAACAACTACCTTATCGGCAAGCGCTGCACCCGTTGTTACGACACGCGTTTCTGGTGAACCGTTTTTTGTGATTATTTTGACGATGGATCTGCCTTTCTCCTGCCTCACCGCCGTGATGGGCACAAGGAGTTGTTCATTGCTGTCAACAGCGATTTCAATTTCGGCACTCATGCCTACTTTAATCCAGGGACGCTGTAATTCATTAAGCGCTTTCACTTCAACCACTGCACTGAATGAGGGCAGGGCGCCTCCGGGAGTGGTTGTTGCTTGCGCATTCACGGCAACCAACTCGCCTTTTAAGACATGGTTGCCTAAAGCAACACCTGTCACCTTGGCGCGCATGCCTGGGCGGATTTTATCGATATCAATTTCTGGTATGTCGATTTCGACGCTAACCCCTGTTAAATCACCGATCAGTGCAAGCACTTGTCCTGCTTTCACAGTTGATCCCACACTTAATTTCCCTGAGTTCTCTTCCCCTGATTTGGGAGGATAAAGCAAGACGCCATCGGCTGGGGCTTTTAGGTGAATTAAATTGTGTTGACCTGCCAAAGCCTGCCTTACTTTCTCGAACTCAGCAATATTCAATTCCGATAAATTTTGGGCATTCCCGTCATCCATTTTTTCCAGCATTTCAGTTAGCCGTCGGGTGGCTTGAATCAAACTGACTTTAGCTGTTGCTAAGCTTGATTTTTCACTTAAGAAGTTATTTTTTGATATCAACCCGGCATTCCAAAGCTCTTGGGTGCCATTAAATTTTGACTGTGCAACAGTAAAATTATCCTTCGCTTTGAGGTACTCAGTCAGCGTATCGTTATATTGTTTTTGTAATTCGTTGGAATTTAACGTGACAACGACATCTCCTTTTTTAACATGCTGCCCATAATGGTAATGCAGGGTTTCAACCACAGCATCCATCGGGCTTGTTAGCGCGCTTTCATGTAAAGGCTGAATTGTGCCAGTGAAATAAAGTGATTTATGCACGGGTTCCGGTTTAACCACATAAGTCTGAGCAGCATTTTTCTTTTGCTCAGCATGATTTCCACAGCCTACCAGTAAACTGAGTAAAGCAAAAATGAATATTAGCCTGTTTCTCATGCACCGTACCTAAGTTTAATTTGCCAATGATCGAGGGTTTTACCCAAAATGCGATCAAGGGTGGATAATTGATTAAGGTAGGCTATTTTAGCACCAATTAGACCCATTTGTGCCTGAATCAATTGGTTCTGCGTATTATTCACATCCAAAGCACTGGCAATGCCGGCTTGTTGTTTCTTCTTTTCCAGTTCATAGGATTTTTCAGCCAAAGCAACTTGCTTTTCCGCAAGTTGGTACCGTTTTGCCAAGCTTTCAATGCTATTGATGGTATTGGTGATAGTCGTCTCTAAGCTTCGCTTCAGCGCTATCAGATTCAAGCGATCTTTTTCCAACCTCACTTTAGCGGAAATGAGTTGGCTGCGGCGACTCAGATCGTGCAAAGGAATCGTTAAGGTGACCCTGGCAGTTTGGTTGATGTTTTGTCCATTGTAGATGGAAGGAAAACCTCTTTGGCCATCGACCTCGTTGATTCTGCCGCTTTGCACATTAGCGCCCACATCCAGCTGCCAGAGCTGTTGGTTTTTAGCCACCTTATACGCTCTTTCATCGGCACGCAAGACCATTTTTTGCGCTAAATATTGCGTGTTATGTTGCAGTGCCCACTCAATGGACTCTTTTAAATCCGGTACAATGATTTTTTTAACGACGACATTGCTCGGTACCGATAGGCGCATTTTAGGATCCAAGCCTATCGTTTGCAGCAAATCTTGGGCAGCAATTTTAAAATCGTTTTCAGCCTGTTCGACCATTAAACTCAATGACTCAATTTGATAGGATTGCTGAATATTGCCTGTAGGCTCTAATTGGCCTGCGGCTATCTTTTTCTCATTGATTTCATAAGTTTTTCGTGCCTCCTGCAATTGCAGTTTTTGGTTTTGCAAATTATTACCGCTTAAAATCAATGCCCGGTAAGCAGTGATGACCTGGGTGATTTGATCAATAACCGACTGTTGTAAATTTAATTTATTTAACCATTCATTGTCGATTGCATCCAATAATCCCGCTTCATTGGCTGCTTTACCAAATCCGCGTAATAAAGGCTGGTTGATGGAAAAATTTAACACGGGTGAGTAACTATTGTAATTCGCTACATTATTATCGATGTTTAACCCTATTTGCGTACCTTGTTTAGTTTTCAAATTCACTTCAGGCGAAGCAATAAAGCTTTTATTCGTCGTATTACCCACACCACTGTAACGGCTTTTCTCCACAGAAGCAGCGCCAGCCAAAGCATATTGCAACTCAAACTCATTATGCGCCAATCGCAACTCATACCGCTGGATGATACGATCCAATTCCGCATTTTGAATATTTGGGTTATAACGCAGAGCAAGCAAAATCGCTTCGCGCAAACTTAAGCGCTGCGCTTTTTTATGACGGACCTCAGGTGAAGTGGGCAGATCCACCCAATGATCAAGCATGAATTCAGGGCTACTAATCGCCTTTTGCAAGCGCTCATTCGCCTCAGAAACGCGAGCAGCCTCAGCGGCCGGCTTATCTACCCAGCGGTACAAAGTTGTTGGCTCAGGCTGAGGTAATAACTCACGCTCACTTTTTACTTCTATGTTCCGTGTAGAGGAAGGGGGAGAGCTATTACCAGTGGGGATAACAGGTGCAGGAGGGGCGGCAAGCAAAGAATTACTCGCTACAAGGCAACTGCCCAGCAGCAACAGCTGCCAATTGATTAAAAGCGCCACTCATAAACCCTGAAAATCTTCATGTTTAAAATTAAACCATATTTTCCTTGAATACAGAAGTATTTTGTATTACGGGTATCCTGCAACATAAGCGCATCTCACCAACAAGGCTAAACCTTTTGTATCAGGGTATGGATTTGTCGTGGGATTTGCAGTATTAGTGAGATTTACAGCATATGCTTCAGTAAAATTAACCTCTGTGGAACTCCAATAGGGTAAGCCTCCGAAATTGCCTAAACCGAGGTAAGCCAAGTTAGCATACATTTCAGCTAATTGCCCTGACGCTGGAAGAAATTTTTGTTGAGGGGATGTTTGAGCATAGCAATCCTCAGCAGCAGGTGCATTCCCTGTACCCGAGTTTTGTATTATTGCTTGAGTATTAGCTAATCCGTTGGTCGTACTAATCGCCATTGTGGAAGTATTGGTTACTTGCCATGATAGAGTTTGACTAGCATCGCCCTGATCAGCAACCGTTACCACCCCACCAGTAATATCAAAAACAAAACCACCATCCTGGATAAAACCGACAGCCAAATTGTTTGAAACACCTCCTGTTGAAGCTAGAGCATGTATATTATCGGCAATGTATGCCGTATCTGAGACAAGGCCAATGGTGCAAGTCTGTCCAGGAAAGATACCCGTACAAAAGTTATCGACTTCTGTTACTCTTGTCCAGCCAGAGGGCAGCACAAGCGATATATCAATGGCGGGTCCAGATGTGTTGTTGTAAGTTACCGAATAAATCGTCTGTGTGCTAGCAGTGGGCGATACGGTAATGTATGGATTTCCCGATATTGTGGGGACGAGAGTTAAATTCGTGTTTTGGGTAATAATTGTTAACTGTACAGTATTGGTATTATCACCGCTGATATTGACAAGATCAGTGGCAGAGGTAGTGTTACCATGGAATGTCATTGTACAGGTACCTGATGGAGCGAGAGAAGCCCCGCAGGTAGTGCTGTCAAACAGGGTCGTCGGATTTGCCGCCAAATTCAGTGCGGCGGTTGTTGCTGAGGTATTGGTTATTGTGACTACCCCCGTGGAACCAGGGGAACCAGCGTCAAGGGTCAACTTGGTAGGAGAAATCGAAATAACCACCGGATTCACTGTAACCGTGAGCACAGTAGCGTTAGTTGCATTAGGCGTTACACTTTGAATGGTAAATTGGCTATCTGAGGAGCTGCTTGGCGCCTGGAATGTTATTGTGCAGGATGTAAATGGCAGAAAGGGGGAAGATGGCGAAAAGTTACAGGTATTGGCCGTAACTTCCACACCTTGTGGACTTGTTGTTCCTACTGCAGGCAAAATATTGCTTGTAACTGCTACCGTAGAGAGGTTCGTCACTGTAACGCTGTTAGTAGCCCCACCTTCTTCCAAAGCAAGCGGATTGGGTATCACCTGAAGGGTAGCCTGTATAATGGTAATCTTTACCGCGGTTTGATTGGTATTCGATCCTTGAATAAGAATATTGACTCCGCTTGGTTGCAGGAATGAACCAGAAACTCGAATCGTGCAAGAGCCCCCAGGCCCCACAGTAGCACAAGCTGGACTGGTTGTTGCTGTTATTCCCGAACCTGAAGGGATTGTAGGTTGAACATTATATACCGTGTCCGTTGATGACAGATTAGTCACCGTAATTGTCCCTAGCTGATTGATGCCTAAAGTAAGATTTGGACTCGCAGAAATCCGGACCGCTTTAGCAGAGACCGCCAAATTTACTGGATTCGTGTTCGTTCCTTGGATTGGCACAGTGATAGTTGATTGTACCCCTGATGCAGAAAAGGTAATTGTACAAGAATTGCCAGGGGACAAAGATGAGGGACAGGTATTAGAGCTTACTTGAATATTTGCACCAGCAGGAACCCTTGCACTAATATTCTGGGCAAAATCCTTTGTACTTGTATTGGTCACAGTTACTGAGCCAGAATTCCCTACCCCTAAGACCAAAGGATTAGGTGAAACGCTGAGATTAATATTGGAGGCGGTTATAGGGATAAGCAGTTGGTTGGTATTTGTTCCCATAACCGACAGGGTTGTCGTTGCCGGCGAACCTGAAGCAAATTTGAGAACACAGGACGCCCCTGGAGCCAAATGAGATGGGCAGGTGCTACTGGTCAATGATATAGCGGTATTAACAATAAAGTGAACATCCAAGTGTTGCACGAAACCAATCGAGCTTGTGTTTGTGATAGTGAGTGTTCCACTATTTCCGACACCAAAGGCTAAAGAAGAAGGCGTTGCTGAGAGGCTCGCAAGCAAAGCAGGACTCAGATTAACCTGCATAATATCCGTTGGATAAGGTTGTGAACAAAGAAAGGCATCCGGCCGATTATCACCTGGTCCCATCGTCTTACATACAACGGGTCCAGAATGCACGCCGCCAACCATTTCATGCGCAATTAATTCCAAAATCAGAAGACAGGATTGGCCATGCGCCAAAACAAACGGTGATCGGCATGTACCCGGTGCATTGGTGACAACGTGGTGGACGCCAGGAATGGGTACTGTTGTTAATTCGCGGGCAACCCCTGTGTTATTTGTGATCATGTATTGCGCATACGCAAAGCCGTTCGCCGGCATCACATAAGGCGCCCTTACCACAGGGAGAATATTAAATTTGACTTCAGCTGCTTGAGCTACAAACCCAGTAATCAAGAGAAAAACCGTAGCAGCCCATTGCCGCAATGAAGTCTTCTTCATAAAATCAATCCTTGAAGAGATAGCTAAACACTTAGTTAAGACACGTAACTCACACTAATTTGTAATTCGTGGGTACGCAAACTATTAATATGAGGACCTGTGCCAAGGGTTTGGCCAATTGCCGGGCCTAAATTACTCCTTCCCCAATCAGCAAACTCGTAACCAAGACCAACATGCCAGTTATCGTCCAACACAGTTTCCAATCCTGCACCTAGCGTATAACTGAAAGCAGACTTACTTTCATCGCTAAATGAGGGGGGAGGAATCTCCTGGAACAAACGTGTATTGAGGGTAAACCCCGAGGAATGGTTATAACCTATACCAGCACTGCCACTGATGTAGGGAAGCAAATCGTAATAGTTGGGGTCATATAAAAATTTTGCTTTAAGCGCCCCGCGCACATTTCTTATTCCATAGGAGTAAGTGAAATTACCAAACTCAATATTAGAGTCCTCAAAAACATTCCCTTTTACTCTTACCTGTGAAGAGGCGCCAAAAGCTACCCCTATCTGGGAAGTCACAACTGAGTTAATTTGGCCAACCAAACCGAGAAAAATCTCACCGGTGAATAAGGTATTGGTTCCCCTTGCGGTGGTAACCAGTTTAATTGTGCGGCTCGCAGGCAGCGGAATATAGGCGGTATTGATATTCGGTTGTACCGTAAGGACCTGCGATTCCCCTGGCCTGGCCCAAGCAGGACCTACACTTAAGGTTGCAACGAAAGGCCATCCACTTCTGTCATCATAAGCTGAACGCGAATACATCTCCCCTGCAAGTACATCCGTTGCTAATGCACAGCCTAGTAGTACCATCGGCAATTTTTTAATGGTCATTCTACGTCCCGGTATCGATTACTTAAACAGAATGATTTATACCTTATTCAGAAATTTTTTTCTACGAATGAGCGCAACTCCAATATAACAAAAATGGGTACTTAAGGAGGGTAATGTTAAAAGGTTAGGACAGAACCATTATAAATTGATAAGGGTTACATACCTGCGAACCATTTCAGGTGAATTTTTTCCCTGCTGCCTGCTCAATAAATAGTCTTTTCATTGGCGTTAATTCATTACATATCCGCAAACCTAAACCTCGCAGCGCGACCACCGGGGGTAAGGAATTCGTGAAGAGTGATTTGAAGCCATCCATCATGGCGATGATTTGCCAAACTTCATATTTACGCTGGCGTTGATAAGCCCCTAAAATTTTTGGCGCTGTTAAGCGATTATTTGCACGCTTAAGGCAAGAAAGCCAGGCAGCCACATCAGCCAAGCCCACATTTAAACCAAGGCCGGCAAGTGGATGAATGGTGTGTGCGGCATCGCCCAACAAGAGCCAGCGTTTTCCGCTGTATTGTTTGGCATGGCGCATTGTAAGAGGGAATTGATAACGCCTGCTCGCTAATTTAACTTCACCTAATTTATGGGCAAATGCGTTAGTCAGATCGCCATTGAATTCCTCTTCAGGAAGCTCCATTAATTTTTTAGCATGCGCAGGTGTTGTGGACCAAACGATCGAACACAAGTTTTCATCATTAAGTGGAAGAAAAGCAAGCGGTCCATCCTCATTGAAAACTTGATAAGCAGTCTGTTGATGCGGCTTTTCCGTGTTGACCAAAGCAACCAAGGCATTCTGGTGGTAAGGCCATGTTGTTAAGGGCACTTTAAGCAATTGGCGACAAGGCGAGTTCCCCCCATCAGCAACCATCAGCAACTGGGCTTTCCAGCCCATTTCGCCTACCGAGACTGAAATCCAATCTTCATCAATCTCGATTTTACTTATCATATGGTAAGACAAAAAAGTTAATTTTGCTTTCTGCAAGTCCAATGCATGCAAGATAGCTTGTTTGAGCACGGACTCCTCAATAATAGAGCCTAAATGATCACTTGCAATCGTTCGCGCATCAAACTCGATATGGGCACCACTTGCTGCATCCCAGACATACATCTCACGATAAGGTGATACTCGGGTTTTATCCAAATGCTCCCAGACCTTAAGTTCTTGCAATAAATCCTGGGACGCTTGATTGATTGCATAAACGCGTGGATCGATATCAGTTGCATTAACGGTCATGCTTCCCGCATCAATCACTGCGACAGAAAAACCGCGCGAAACCATGGCCAGTGCAGCAGTTAAACCAACAACGCCACCCCCAATCACAATCACATCAAATGGTTGGTTCATTAAGCCCCCTTCTTCTCAAGAGCGATACCGCAAACCAAATCCGGCGTAACCCCTGCAAAGCCGGAGGTGTAATGGGTTAAACATTGTTTTAGAATTTTTAGATTATCGACAGCAATTAATCCCAAATTTCGCGCCAATGCCATACCTGGCAATTGACTTGTGAACACGTCAATCAAACCATCGGTAAACCGGGTAATAGCCATTTCATCATGTTGGCGCATGTATTGATAATTTTGCAACATGGCTGCATTTAATCCCTGTTGAGTAATGCATTGGGCAAGTGTGGCGACATCACGCAAGCCTAAATTAAACCCCTGTCCGGCTACCGGATGAAGTGTGTGTGCCGCATTGCCCACAAAAACGAGCGGCCAATCCACTTTTTTCGCCATCGTGACCTGCCTCAGAGGAAAAATAACGCGTTTGCCAACCCGCACAAATCGACCCAAGCGATAGCCAAATGCTTTCTGTAAAGCTTGTATAAATGCCGCCTCGTCTAAAGCAGATAATCGTGCGGCTTCCGCGGGTGGCAAAGCCCAAACCAAAGAAACACGATTTTCGGCCATAGGGAGTAGCGCCAATGGCCCGGACGCAGTAAATCGCTCATAAGCCCGATTCCCATGGGCTCTTGCTAAACCAACATTCGCCACTATAGCCTGTTGTTGATAATCTTTGATTTTTACCGGCAAGGCACTTAATTGCCGCACTGATGAGTCTGTGCCGTCTGCTGCAACAATGAGTTTTGCCTTAATTGAATAATTTTCGTTTTCAGTGCCTACTGTAACCAACCCTTGGTCTTTATCCAGTGCGATAAGCTTTGCGGGTGCCAAGACATGCTGTTCATCAAGCAGTTGGTATAAGGCGTGGTTAATGTGCTGCATTTCAACCACATAGCCTAAAGGCTTATTTGCTTCATTGGCTAAAGTAGTACTGCCAAAACGGCGTTGCTCCGAAACATGAATGGTTTCAATAGGTGTCCCTTTATTTTGCAAGAGGGGCCAGATATCCAGCATTTGTAGAATACGTATACTTGCAGGTGACAGCGCAAGTGTGCGGGCATCAAAATGAGCATCGACTTTTGCACTAAGCGGATGGGTATCAATCAATAGGATATTGTAGCCTTTGTTCGCTAGGGCCAGCATTAAAATGGCGCCAGTTAATCCGCCGCCAACAATAAGGATGTCAACTTGCCTTTCAACCACGGAGTATAGCCTCAATTTCATCCACTTCCACGGGTAAATCGCCGGTTAAATTCTCATAACCGTCTTTCGTCACTAAGATGTCATCCTCGATGCGTACACCAATATTCCACCAACGCGGATCAACGCCGTTCATGCCAGCACTGATATACAAACCAGGCTCCACAGTGAGTACCATACCAGCCTCTAATTGACGCCATTCCCCCTCAATTTTATAACGGCCCGCATCATGGACATCCAAACCGAGCCAGTGCCCGGAATTATGCATGTAAAACGGCTTATAAGCCTCGGTGGCAATCAATTTATCAACTTCCCCTTTCAACAGGCCTAATTCACATAAACCCGAAGTCAAAATATGAATAATGGTTTGTTGTATTTCATACCATCCTAAACCTGGTTTAATGCTCGCAATCCCTGCTTTTTGTGCTTTAAGCACCAGCTCGTAAATAGCCCGTTGCTCCTTACTGAAACGGCCATTGATGGGAAAAGTACGGGTAATATCTGCTGCATAATTTTCAAACTCCCCCCCAGCATCAATCAACAGCAGATCACCGGCACGTAGCGGTTGGTTGTTATCTGTATAATGCAAGATACAAGCGTTACCACCACTTGCAACAATTGGATCGTAAGCCACAGCCCGGCAACCATTGTGGCTAAAGGCATAAAGCAGCTCTGCTTCCAATTGGTATTCATTCTCCGCCTTACCGCAAGCACGCATAGCACGTTTGTGTGCATCCACTGAAATTGCAGAGCCCTGACGCATCAGATTAAGCTCAGCCTCTGATTTGAATAATCGCATTTCACTTAATAGAGGCTCAAGATCACATAACGATTCGGGAACCTTTATTCCTCTTCTAACCAGGCCTTTAACATGCTTCAAAGCCTTAAAAAGCATTTTTTCGAGGGAAGGGTAACGGCCCATGGCAAAATAAACAGCTGTTTTTCCGGTCAATAACTCAGGAAGGTGGGTAGCCAGGCTTTCAAGAGAGTAGGCTTCATCGACTTTGAGCGCTTCGCGAGCCCCTTCTTGCCCCAGACGCTTCCCAGTCCATTGCTCTTCTGCGGGATTTCGCGGGCGGTTGAATAAGAAAGTTTTCCCAGGACTACCTGCTATGATCATAAGCAGGGCATCAGGCTCATTAAAGCCGGTTAAGTAATAGAAATCACTGTCTTGGCGAAAACGATAATGTGCATCGCCATTGCGTAACACTTCATGCGCAGCAGGAATAATTGCAATTGCCCCCGGAGCTAATTTTGCTGCCAATGCCTGTCGTCTTGCCTGATACTCTTGCTGGGTAATCATTTTTAACATCCTTTAAGGTCTAATGTCATTTTTAATGCGTCGTTTTCGTCGAACCATGGTCACTATTGCTTGATTTTAAATCACCATATAAACGCAACACAGCCATTCGGGCATACTCGCTTACTTCCATTAAGGCCTTTTCATCCTCTTCATTCACTTCGAGGGATTCGTAATCCAATTGCGCAAACTCTTGCAGGTGCTGTAAAGCTTCTTGGGATTCTTCTTCCTGGAATTGCTCAGCATTAATGCCAGAGATCGCCATGCTTTGCGTAAAACCCTCGCACCATTCACTAAATGCTTGGGCACGATCCATTAAGGATTCCTCTTCGCTAGGCAATAAGAGTTCAAACCCAAAATCAAAATTCCCTAATTGTTGCTGGCTTATGGTGTAGACTTCGAAAATAGCAAGTGCCGCTGCACGGGTTGACTTATCTTTTTTGCTTGAGGTTAGCGCCCTTAAATACGCTTCACCCTCTGAGGCTGCCCCTGCACATAAGTAACCGCACATCATTCCATGCAGCTCACTGCCGGAAAAAGGCAAATCTAAAATCGAAATAACATTGTTAAAATTCTGGTAGTCTGGCAGATGCGTTGGGGTATTTTCAGGCGACATAATAAACTCGTTAAACAAATTGCATAATAATAACTGATTTGCTCCACCATTCCAAAGTTGCTACTATTTGAATAATACGTCACATTGTATAGGCCATGTAAAATGTCAACAGCAAAAACTTGTTCTATTAAATTGCTAAATAAAACGTATGAAATTAAGTGCCCTGAAAATGAACAAATTAACCTTGAGCAGGCCGCTGAAAAGTTGAATGAACAATTGAAACAGAGCAAAAAGTTCAAACAACTCGATGAGTTCCAAGCCTTGCTCCTGGCGGCACTTAACATAAGCCACCAATTAATCACGTGTCAAAAACAACAAGAGCAGCAGCGCATCCAGATTAGCAAATTCATCAGCTCCCTGGAAAACAAAATCCACCAAGCGGTGCATGGTAATTTGGATCAGGATCCGCAAACAGACTAACGGAAAAATATAAAGTTCACCATTCCTAGCCGAAAGGAATTCTCAAGACTTGCTCGCGCGAACCACAAAAATGCAGCTTTCCACCCTGAACAACGAAGTACTGCGCACAAGCCGCAGTACCTCGTTTTTTCAACTGAGGAAAATTAAATACCATAGTACCGTAACTACTAGTTTAACTTGGATACACTAAGGTGGTATACTGTTCTTAACCCGACAGCGAGTAATTTGTGAACCAATACTCACATTCAGGGGAGCGTTCTGTAGCCGGCGTTGTGCAAGCCCACCGACGAGTGGGAAGCCTGAACCGATACCCTGCCCCCCACCTGAACCCCAGGGTTCAAAATCGAGACTGTCGGGCTTCCTTTGTATTCTCTGGCTGTTCAAAAACATCGTTTAGCCTTTTCAACCCTCCTTGACGTAAGGCAACATACTCAAAAAATCCCAATTTTCCAGCCTTAATACCCAATATTTCGCACCTTTTTTTATGGGCTGCATTGCACTTGGTTTTTTTTGAAAGGGACAAATCAGAATACCTTTCCCGCTCATCCTCAAGCCGTTCCTGAGTGTATTTTTTTAAACAAAAACTATGGAAAGCAGAATTCACTATTTTTGCCTCTTCTGGAGTTAACAAACTCCGTTGTTTTTTAATGTTGGCCTGATATTTTTGCGCGATTAACTGCGATTTATCTTCTTGTGTACCAAATTGAATATCGCAAAGCCGGGCAGCATAGTGCAATAGCTCATTAGGCTCACTCGGCGTTCGGTGACGACTCTGTTGCAGAAAAGCATGCATCCATTGTGCTTCTGGAGAATCAAAAAAAGTGAGTCTTTGATGAAACTCAGGTGTGCCTGTTGTTTTATCGCGCTCGATTTGTTTTGGATCAGGCGATGGCGCTTCTGAAAGCTCAACTTTACTTTGCCTGATATACCTGTCCAAACAGAAAAGATGAATCGCCGATCCTACAATTTGCTTCTCTTGCTCGGTGATGTGAAAGCATTGTGCGTTAACTTCTTCTGCAAAATTTAAGGCGGAGGGATACGATTGATCGCTTCGGGTAAAAAAATCCGCCTCTAATAATTCAACAGTTGCCCCAAGGCTATCTTCGGGTAACGTCGGTGAGTTTTGATGTTGGTGGATAAAAGCATAAAGCCATCGTTTCTCATTGATTGCCCTAAGCAACGCTCCGCGTGATTTGGGAAGCAGATCCTGCACAGCTTGCACGCACTCAAGGTCCCTCATTGCCTTAGCATCAAAATGGTCTTCCTGCTTTTTAAAAAAGGCCTGGCTTTCAACGATGCGCGTCGATAAAAAACTCAGAATAGCCTGCTCTGAGCACCTTTCTTCATCGGTTGTGTTCAAACGAAAGTAGATGAGAAACGGGAGTATTTTTAGTTGATCAACAGTACAGTGATGAAAAATTAAATAAAAAATTGAACTCAATAAAATTACAATTTCTCTGAAGTTAAAAATTTGCTGAGGCAAAGGTTTTTCTGGCAAATGGCTTATTGGGTAATCAAATTCATCTTTTTTGGCATAACCTATCTTTCGCCCGCAAACGATGAGCAAAGGCATAAGCCTATCGAGGCTCAATACATCCGCTCCCAAACTTTCATATTCTTCCTTTAAAGCCTGATATAAAATTGGATGATGATAATCTGCCGTTAACAAACGGGTTTTAATTAATTCACCAAACTTTACCAACTTTTCCTTTTGAAGCTTCTGGACCCGCAAGATTTCCTGTTGCAAAACATCAATTTTTTCAGATTCCGTTGCCAATTGCTCGAGCGCCAATTCGGCTGTGTCCAACCGCGGGACAGTTACCTTCTTGTCACTCCCTAACTCTCTCTTTTGCTCAGGGCTCCTCTCTTTGAACTTCTCCAGACGGAGTTGTAAATCGCCCAAGAGCATATCATCCGCTGAAATTGAATTTTCAATCAATTCCGCCTCTTTTATTGCTTTTTTATCGGGAATCTTCGCTAACTGCCGTTGGAAGCCAAGCCAGGGATCAATTTCACTGCATCCTTGCCATTGTTCATAGGGCAAATTATGAATGACCCAATCCCAAAATTGGTTAAGAACAGCAGTAATTGGGATCCTTAATTCAGCATCTATTTCATCCTCATCATTCAAATCACGAAATAGGGATTCTAAATCCTCTGTTAACTTAAGGACATCAGGAAAATCAGTTGTTGCTTTAACATGTCTTCCCAGCTCTGCTGCCATGGCTTTTAATTCGCTATTTTTCATCTTCCTTTCCCTGTTTGAATGATTAGGAAGAATTAAATTAGCACGGTAAATCATTGGGCTCAAATTTTATCCATAAGAACTTATGAAATAACGTTTTGTTTTAGATTTATACCGTTTAACAGATTAGGAGACTTGATTCAACTTCAGTTGCTCTTTGAGCATCAAGTACTCATCCCGCACCTTTGCAGCTTGTTCAAACTCCATGTTTTTTGCGTGCTCATGCATTTGCTTTTCGAGGATTTTGATTTGTTTAAGCAATTGATCGGGTGGAATTGTTTCATAGATTGCTTGTCGTTGTGCTACTTGAGTTTTATTGCGGCGCGTACTGTAAGCGCCTTCCATAATGTCCGTGATGGATTTTTTAATACCTTTGGGCGTAATTCCATGTTTTTTATTAAATTCCATTTGCTTATGGCGGCGGCGCTCCGTCTCCCCGATAGCACGTTGCATCGAGCCAGTGATGCGGTCGGCATAGAGAATTGCCCGTCCATTCACGTTACGTGCTGCCCGTCCTATTGTTTGGATTAATGATCGGTCTGAACGTAGGAAACCCTCTTTGTCGGCATCAAGGATAGCGACTAATGCAACTTCTGGCATATCCAAACCTTCACGTAATAAATTAATCCCGACAAGGACGTCAAATTCGCCCAACCGCAGATCCCGGATGATTTCAACGCGCTCAACGGTATCTATATCGGCATGCAAATAACGTACTCTTATGCCGTGCTCGCGCAAATAATCCGTTAAATCTTCGGCCATTCGTTTAGTCAAAGTCGTAATCAAAACCCGCTCACCTTGAGTCACGACCTGGCGAATTTCAGACATTAGATCGTCCACCTGATTTTTAACCGGCCTTATGATCACTTGTGGGTCGACTAATCCGGTGGGGCGCACAACCTGTTCGGCCGTGTTATCACTGTGCTCTAATTCATAAGAACCTGGGGTTGCAGACACGTAAATTGTTTGTGGTGAACGCCCATCGAATTCTTCGAACCGAAGAGGGCGGTTATCCAGCGCTGAAGGAAGGCGGAAGCCATAATTCACCAGCGTTTCTTTCCTGGCCCTATCACCGCGATACATGCCTCCAATTTGTGGCACAGTCACGTGGGACTCATCGATAATCAGCAATGCATCGGGAGGTAAATAATCAAATAAGGTGGGTGGCGGCTCACCACTTTGTCGGCCTGATAAATAGCGTGAATAATTTTCAATTCCCGAGCAATAACCTAGTTCCAACATCATTTCGATATCAAAACAGGTGCGTTGTTGCAATCGTTGAGCCTCCAGCAATTTGTTTTGTTCAGTCAATTCAGCAAGCCTTTCGCGCAACTCTTCTTTGACTTGGTCGACTGTCTGTAAAATCCGTTCACGCGGGGTAACATAGTGTGTTTTTGGGAAAACAGTCACTCGAGGTAACCGTTGAAGTACCTCCCCGGTTAATGGATCGAATCGTGAAATGTTCTCGACCTCGTCATCAAAAAGCTCAATACGTATCGCTTCCTTTTCCGAATCCGCAGGGAAGATATCAATCACATCACCATGTACGCGAAATTGTCCTCTTTCCAGTGATTGTTGACTGCGGATGTATTGCATTTCAGCAAGCCGCCTTAAAATTTTGCGTTGATCGCATTGTTCTCCTCGGGAAAGATGTAATAACATACGGAGGTAAGAATCGGGATCACCCAGACCATAGATGGCTGAGACGGTCGCTACGATGATAGCGTCCCGCCGTTCAATCAGTGCCTTAGTCGCTGATAAGCGCATTTGCTCAATATGCTCATTGATGGATGCGTCTTTTTCAATGAAAGTATCCGAAGCAGGAACATAGGCCTCGGGTTGGTAATAGTCATAGTAAGAGACGAAATATTCTACGGCATTGTCCGGAAAATAGGTCTTGAATTCGCCATACAGTTGTGCCGCCAGCGTTTTATTCGGCGCCATAATTAATGTCGGCCTTTTCATCGCCTGAATCACATGAGCAATGGTGTAAGTTTTACCCGAACCGGTAACGCCCAAAAGGATTTGACGCGCCAACCCGGACGTCAAGCCGTCGATTAGCGAGCTAATTGCAGTTGGTTGATCTCCAGCGGGTTGATAACTTGCGTAAATTTTAAATACATTTTTCATAATATAAACTATAACCGATCAAAGAGGGGTTAGGATAGCTTTCTCAGCATGAATTGGTCGAAACATAGCACAGGAGCTTAAAAATGGATATCGCACTGGCAGAGCGAATACATCAAGTTAAACCGTCACCTACGCTTGCTGTAGCTGCAAAAGCAGCAAAAATGCGTGCAGAAGGTTTAGACATTATTGGGTTGGGTACAGGCGAGCCTGATTTTGATACCCCTCTGCATATCAAACAAGCAGCTATTGCGGCTATCGAAGCTGGCTTCACTAAGTACACCGCTGTTGACGGCATTGCTGAACTGAAACAAGCGATTAAAGATAAATTTAAGCGAGATAATGGGCTTGATTACCAACTCAATCAAATTCTAGTCTCCGTAGGCGGAAAACAAAGCTTCTATAACCTCTGCCAAGCATTGATTAATGACGGGGATGAAGTGTTAATTCCTGCCCCCTACTGGGTCTCCTATCCTGATATGGTTTTGTTAGCTGGCGGCAACCCGGTTATTATTCCCTCAACCCCCGCTACTCGTTACAAAATTTCTCCGGCGCAGCTTGCTAAAGCAATTACCCCTAAAACCAAATTAGTCGTACTAAATAGTCCGTCAAATCCTTCTGGAGTTGCCTACACGCTTGAAGAATTACAAGGCCTTGCTGAAGTGCTTAAACAGCACCCCCATGTGTTAATTGCCACCGATGATATGTACGAGCACATTCTTTGGACAATGCCCTTTTCCAATATTCTCAATGCATGCCCCGATTTATACCCTCGTACTATTGTGCTCAATGGGGTTTCCAAAGCATATGCCATGACTGGCTGGCGTATCGGCTATGCAGCAGGCCCTGCTGATTTAATCGAAGCCATGAAAACAGTGCAATCCCAATCCACATCTAACCCCTGCTCAATCGCACAAAAAGCATCGGTTGCGGCATTAAATGGCGGTGATGAAGCGGTAAAAATGATGGTTGATGCTTTCCATAAGCGCCATGATTATATCGTTGAACGTTTATTCGAAATTCCTGGCATTGAAGTCATCCCTGCCGACGGTACTTTCTACCTCTTCCCCAATGTACAACCTATCATTGAGAAGCGTGGCTTTGCCAATGATGTAGAGTTTGCTGAACGTCTTTTACAAGAAGTAGGTGTCGCCTTAGTACCAGGCTCTGCTTTTGGAAATGAAGGCTGCATACGCCTCTCATTCGCCACAAGTATGGAAATTCTGCAAGACGCATTAGCTCGTTTGCAGCATTTTTGTAAATAGTTATCCTCTCAGGGGGAGGAAAGAAAAATTTCGTTAATCCCCTTGACCCACTAGCGGAATCCATTTAAGATTCCGCCTCATTCCCCGGTAGCTCAGTCGGTAGAGCGGATGACTGTTAATCATTAGGTCACAGGTTCGAGTCCTGTCCGGGGAGCCAATCCCAATCAGGGTTTTGGCGGATTCCAAGTTTTATTTTTTACTTTGGTTTAAAACTATTTTCTAACTCAAGATCAGCTCTTCTCTCAGCTACCATGTCCTTAAAAGCTTTTACTGAAGAAGTCTCGAGATGAAATAATCGAGTCATAACTCCTTGGCCAGTAGCAAGGGCTTTATATTCTGAGGATTCTTCTATATCTACCACAACTTGATCAATATTGTCTGCAGTAGCATGTTCTAGTTGCTCCTTAAAATCCTCAAGAATCTTGCTTTTTAATAAATCTCCTGTGAGATTTTTAAACTTTTCGTCCAAGCCTTTTCCGGTTGCACTAAATGCGTGAAATCTGTTTTCTGATGGAGCTTTTACCTGGTAATCATAATGGGTACTTAACTTTGGTTTTGGAATTACCAGCGGATCAACAGTAGCTTTATCAACCAAATCAGCAATAAATGTTACCTTAGCGTCATTATCAGCCTGAAGCTCTCTTGTTTTCTTTAATGCTTCTTCTGATGAAAGTTTTGACACATTTGGCGCAGGGAGCTCGGGAAATAAATTTGGAGCAAAAATTATGGCCAAATTAGCTGTAGGCATTTTTGTTGTCGCCTCATATTTTTTAAGACTCTTCAATAATTCAAATAAGTAAAAAGTAATTTTTTGGTCAGCGACTTTCTTTTGTTCCAATAAACCATTAACTGCAACTGGCATTTCAACATCAGTTAATTGTTTAAATTGCTCTTGGGTAAATAAAGGTCCTTGCTCACTTCGTAATTCCCGCAATACAGCTTTAAGCAGTGCAGCTCGCTCAATCTGGGATAACGTATCAAAATTAAATTTACCTTTTTCGATTTCAGACATTTTCGCGTCCATCAAATGTTTATCTGCAGAAAGCCTAAAAAGACCTTCAGGTGCATCTGTCTCTAATGCGCTATTAATTTTGCTCATTAACTGGAGCGCTGCATTCTGTAACCGTTCAATCTTCAATTGTTTTGTCATAATCGTAACCTCTATAACTATTTAGGTGGTTAAATTATAGACAATAATGATTAAGATAATATTATCCCCCTCAAGCAACACCAATTTTCGAATTGCCTCAAATTTTCTGTTCCTCTCGTTCGGCAACAGCAATTTTGAGGCAACGATTCATTAGACCATGTTCCAAACTCGCTGAGGCAAGAAGTGTTAGGGGATGCTGAGAGGAAAAATGGAATGCAAACACTAATAGTATAATTAAGAATTTATTTGCCTTGTTTTGAGTTTAGCTATTTTTAATTAGCCTTATTTTTCTTAGCCTGAGCAATTGCAATGGCAATCGCACGGCCTTCATTATAGCCTTCTTTGAGCAATTTATTAGCAATTTCAATGGCTTTAGTTCGGGTTGAGTTATCCAGATTTTTCATGGAATTCGGATAATCTGATTTGGTCCATGGCATGATGTTCTCCTTTTCTTGATCGCCTTGCTTCACTATTTAGTTTATATCATTAATGATATCATCACCGGGGTCCAATATCGGGTCATATCGATTTAGCTAGTGCGGACAAAATTGTGCAATGGCCTATCCCGGACTTATCTATTGATTATGGAGACCATGATGGCAAAAAATAAGATTGCAAAGAAAGAACAACTAGCCCTGGATGATGATTTCGAATTTATGTTTAATGATGATCTATCTTCTTTTGGTGAAGAAGATATGACCAGTGCAATAAATGGATTAATTAATGCCAGTAATCAACAAATGAAAATCGCTTTCGAGCTGACTAAATTAATTGTTGGCAGTAATAATACAGAAGATCAGGTTTTTTCTGTGTATCAAAAAGCATTAAAAATAGTCTGCGAAAACTATTCGTTAAAAACCATGTTAAAAGAATTTGAAGCTTCTTAGATAAGGAACATCGTGATGACACAAGCAATACCCGAGGGATTTCATACTGTTACTCCAGCCTTGACATTTAAAGACAGCAAACAAGCCATTGAATTCTATCAAAAAGCATTTAACGCAAAACCAATTAATGTTTTTCCCTACCCAAGTGGTAATGGAATCATGCATGCTACTTTGAAAATCGGTAGTTCAATCATAATGATGGGCGATGAAATGCATGGGGGCGAAAATTGTTCTAAAAGTGCAGAAACCCTTGGCAACTCTCCGATTGGCTTTTTTCTGTATGTTTCTGATGTCGATGCCGCTTTCGCACAAGCAGTAAAAGCAGGCGGTCAAGCCACCATGCCAGTGACAGAGATGTTTTGGGGTGACCGTGTAGGCCAAATAAAAGACCCCTTTGGCTATTCTTGGATGATTGCAACACACACGCAAGATTTAACACAAGATGAAATAACCAAACGTGCTAATGCTTTTTTTAGTGCTCATGCCAAAAAATAATTGTTAATTTAGATCGAGGGTAAAAATAATTTTTACCCTTATCACTAGGCTACTTAACCCATTGAATAATGGTATGGAAAGAATCATGCGAGGGAATAGGATTTTTTTGCACAACTCATCAAATGGTATTCGGATAATTTTGCTTTCGTTTGCCTTCGCCATCCTTCCGCTTCTTTCATATGCCGCACAAGACATGGGTATGAGGGAAGGACGGTACTGTGAAGTTATTATTAGGAAAACACTTACCACCTTCGCTGTTTATAATACATGGGGGCTTAATCATTGCCCTGAAAATTTGTGGAAAGGAATAACTGTTACGCAAATAAAAAAAGAAACGGGCTCCTCTTTTGTCCATTTAAATGGCCCTCGTTATTGGGTCATTGATGGGTTTATAAACACGAATTTAATTAATCCGGCTATAAAAACCTTCAATGGGATTGCTATGCGGGAGGCAGGCGTGCTTCATCTTGGTTTATCCGAGTTATTCTCCGCTGGACGCCCTTATCAAAAGCATCAAGTTCAACGGAAAACAACATGGATTTACCAATCCGGTAAACCCGTTTATGAACTCATCGACCCGCAAGGCAATGTGTTCGTCATGCAATCTTACAGCGTGCAGAAAGTTGCCCAAAAAGAAAACTCACTCTCTCAATTAGGGACAAAATTAAAATTGCCCAAGGGGTGGCAATTTAAGACTGGAATTCTTAAAAACACAGAAACAATTAAAGCCATTAACCAATCTGCGATCGTCGTCCAGGATGATTTATTAAACACTTACCAGCAATCAGCTCACGATTTCCTTCAGTAAGTTACAATTTAGAGACAATTAGGCAGCGCGAGCTTGGTTGGACCGACCAAAAGCATTATTCCTTAAGTGAATGAGAACCCGGTTCAGCAATAGGTTCGTTTTCGCTCATCACTTCATTTTCCACACCAACAACAAAAAATCCCCCACGAGATAAGCTCGTACCCGTAATCAGCGCTTGTAATTTACGGTATAGTTCAGACCAAAAATCATTATAACGATGCAGCCTTAAGGTTCCCTTTATTTCATCCAGCTGATTCTGCAGATCAGTAATAACTTGGCTGGGCTCTTTATTAGCCATGAGGGTAGCATTAAAGTCGGCAATTTTCTGTCTTTTATTCGCTAACAGAGGGTCTTTTTTTTCCAACGGCTTTGTTTCGTCTTTTATTACTTCAAGTGCCAAGTGACGATCATACTCGTGTAGCAGCTTATTGACGGATAATAACTGATTCGTTTGCTTAATCCATTTATGTTGGTCATTTGCACATAAATTTTCCGGCATCTTCTCTAAAGTCATCTTCACAATGGAGCAGATCGCTTGGCATTCTTCTTCTGTAACAGCCTGATTTAAAAATCTACTCTGTAGATCCATTAAGTTTAACAAGCTGTTATGGTTATCTGCGAGTTGCATCAAACCTTCTGTCGTTTTAAATGCCTCACCCGCAAAGCCAGAAAACCAAGGTTGAGGCGAATAAAATAGCTGTTCGCTAAAAAGTTGACGGGACCTTTCCGTGGCCTGCTTGTCAAACTCTTCTAAATACTGCAATCTGTGGGCATGGAGTTGCAGGTATTTTTGTAATAAGCCCTCAGGTGATAGATAGCGCTGATAAACATTAAGCAGGTAATCTTGGTGCTCTGAAGAATCTATAAAATTATCACTTAGCAAATAAGCGGCTAACTGAGGCGCTACACCGGCTAATGAGCATGCTATCGTTTCGCGAACCCGATCAAATTTTTCACGCTCATCGATAGTGATAGTATGGCTGCCAATCACATTATGATCACGGCTGCTATTAGGCTCCGGTTCAATGGAAATTTGAGATTGCTGTACCAAGGGCAAATCTGCCGATTCTAACTGGTTTTTACCAACAGCAGTAACATCAGTATAAGCCACGATATCGAGCATACCGCCCTTCACGCGATTTTTTCTGTGTCGATCAGGCTTTACAAGGATGTCAGGATTATCGCTATGATAAGTGGAGGGGCGAGACTCACGGACATTACCTAAGGGGGCAACAACTAAACTTTGCATGTCGTGATCATAGGGAACGTCCCACGCACATCGATTAACGGTTGTATCCCCATCTAAATAGAGTTTATTACGCGTATTCGCATCGTACCCACTGCAGGTGAGATGCGGCAATGCTGCGCATAATTCGTCCCAATTGTCTACTTTATGTTTTTGCAGTCGATGCACATTTGCCCAATCTTTGGCTCTTTTCGCATCAGAAAAGGCATCCAAATGCGCATTGAAGCTATCAATAGAAAATTGGGATTCTTTTCCTGCAATTGTTTTAGATACGTTTATCCGGCTAAGCACACCACCTTTATTAAAACCAGCGAAATCAAAGCCACTACCCATGCGCGTAAGCTCCCTTCTTGCCGGAACACTATTGACTACCTGTACCTTAACATCGGGCTTATGCAGAATGAGCGTCATCATCCCTGTTTTATTGTGGAATTGTGTACCAAATTTGGTATGGGTAACCATTTGGGGGCTGGCTGTAACCTTGAAACCTTTCTTACTTGCGACTTTCCCCAGCTCTTGCATGGCCAAATCAAAATGAACTTCTTGGCAATTGAGGATAAAAAGATCCTCTTTGGAAGCTGAAAGTTGATCAACTAGCTGCTTAGAAGCCTCATTACCAAGAGAGCCATTCCCGCAATTCAAAGTAAAAACGCGCATTTTCAAAGGCATAAGCAATCTCGCTGAAAAACTGATACCGACTATTATACACGGATTCCATTTTTGTGGTCAAAACTTGACCATTAAAAAATCATTTCCTTCCTATGGCGAACAATTTTATTGTAATCAGCGCGTTTTCTAATAAAATGGTTAAATAGCAAAGCTAAATAAATCAGCTAACCTTATATTAACCATCCTAAGCATGAGATCGCTATGCGCAGTTTAACTCTGTTTGAAAATATCATTTGCGAAATTGATGCTGCTTTACGTACCTTAGCCCCTCCTGCGCATCGAGCCACCCAACGAAATTCACCCGCAGAAAAAATACCTGAAACTTCTTTAAACTCCCAGGAAAGACGTCATGTTGCCGGATTAATGCGCGTAAACCATGCAGGCGAAGTCTGCGCTCAAGCGTTATATCAAGGGCAGGCGCTAACAGCACAACTTGCCCATGTGAAAACACAAATGGACAAAGCTGCAGCAGAAGAAGTGGACCACTTAGCCTGGTGTGAGCAACGCCTGCTCGAATTAGGCAGTCAACCTAGTTTATTAAATCCAATTTGGTATCTCGGTTCTTTTTTTATTGGCTCGCTGGCAGGCATAGCGGGCGATCGTTGGAGCCTAGGTTTTGTAGCCGAGACCGAAAAACAAGTCACTGAGCACTTGCAAAAACATTTACAAAAACTGCCTGCGCAAGATGAAAAATCAAAAGCGATTCTCGAGCAAATGCATGAAGACGAAGCCCACCATGCTGACGTAGCGAAAGAAGCTGGTGCAGCCGAGCTTCCTTTGCCAATAAAGAAACTAATGACTAAGGTGTCTAAACTAATGACACACTCCAGTTATCATTTATGAATAATTTCTTTCTCATCCTGGCAGCTATTCTTTTGGTTTTGCTTAACGCTTTTTTCGTGGCTGCCGAATTCGGCATGGTGAAATTGCGTCATACCCGTGTTGCTACGATTAAAGGGAAATACCGTTGGCGTGGGAACATCTTGGCCAAAATACATCACAACCTTGATGCCTATTTATCAGCTTGCCAACTTGGTATAACCCTGGCTTCTTTAGGTCTAGGATGGGTTGGCGAACCCGCCTTTGCCCGCTTGCTCAACCCTATTTTCTCATGGCTAGGGCTAACCAAACCAGGGCTCATTGAGTTCACCAGTGTTGTCGTTGCGTTTTCGTTTATATCCTTCTTGCATATTGTTGTGGGTGAATTAATGCCCAAATCATTGGCCATTCGTCAAAGTGAGCAAATCTCCCTGTGGACTGCAATCCCATTGTATTTATTCTATTGGCTCATGTACCCTGTTATCTGGTTTCTTAACTCCTGTTCGAACCTTTTACTTAAGACTTTAGGATTGGATGTAATCCATCGTGGAGAACAATACCACTCGAGCGAAGAAATTAAGCTTATTTTACGGTCCAGCCAACTACATGGGGAGTTAACCCAACAAGAAGGCAGTATCCTTGCCCATGCTCTTGAGCTAACTGATCTTAATGTGAGCGATATTATGCGTTCTTATGATGATATGGTCATGCTCAATAATCGTATTTCGAGTAAGGCATTAATGGAAATCTTGAACCGCTATCATTACAGTCGCTATCCTGTATACGATAAAACCAAAAAACACATTATTGGTATTTTGCACGTCAAAGATCTTCAACCCCTCTTGCTTGAAACTGAAGAAAATGATGAGCTTACACTCGAAGGAATATTAAGGCCTGTGCCCAAAATCTCTTACAGGCTACCTGTGTTAACTTTGTTACGCCAATTTCAAGAAGGGATGCCTCATTTTGCTTTGGTTTATGGGCGACAAAATGCTATTGTTGGCTTTGTAACCTTAGATAACTTATTACATTTAGTGATTGGAGTCATTAAAGATGAGTTTCATAAGACCCAAGATGCCTGGGTTGCAAATGAAGATGGCAGTTTAACTGTTAAGGGTGATTGCCCCTTATATGCCCTTGAACGTGCCTTACAACGTGAGTTGACTTTATCCGTGGATGAGGAAGAAGAAGCAACCACCATTGCTGGTTTGATATTGCATAAACTTGGTTCTGTACCCAAGGAAGGAGAAACAGTTAGCTTTCCTGATTTTTCTGCTACTATTGAACATATCCAAGGAGCCCGAATCAGGCAAGTAAAGATTATACCCCAAAAAAACCAAAATGCTAAAAACTAGCATGTAGGCGGGCTTTTTACAGCGAAAAATTGCCGCTAGTTGACGAATTGACGTGAGGTAAATTTTAAGCTTTGTAAGGACACAAACATGACAAGCACTTCCTTTGTTGTTTTCGTCATCTTTATTGCCTTCTTTTTTGATTTTATCAATGGCTTTCATGATGCCGCAAATTCCATTGCGACAATCGTTACTACCCGCGTCTTAACTCCACGTCAGGCGGTATTATGGGCAGCCTTTTTTAATTTAATTGCCTTTATGTTTTTTAATTTAATGGTCGCTAAAACAATCGGCAATGGGTTGATTGATACGACCATTACCGATGCACAGCTTATTCTTGCAGCCTTAATTGGCGCGATTTTTTGGAATCTGGTTACCTGGTACTATGGATTACCTTCCAGTTCATCACATGCTTTAATTGGCGGGCTTGCAGGCGCTGCAATAGCAAAGGGCGGGATAACCGCCCTTAAACCCGCTGGCTTTATTAAGGTAGCCATAGGTATTTTTGTTTCTCCTGCAGTCGGTTTAATCTTTGGATTTCTACTGACTTTTCTGACCGCCCTTCTTTTAAAAAAATATTCTGAACAAGCCGTTGATAAAGTATTTAGGTGGTTCCAACTTGCTTCTTCCGCTTTATTAAGCCTCACCCATGGAGGAAATGATGCACAGAAAACTATGGGAATCATTGCTGTTTTACTGTTTTCATCCTCTTTCCTGGGAGATACTTTTTATGTGCCTTGTTGGGTTATTATCTCTTGCCAGATTGTAATTAGCCTAGGCACGCTAGCCGGGGGATGGCGAATTGTACATACCATGGGCAATAAAATTACAGAATTAAACCCCATGCGTGGCTGTGCAGCTGAGACTGGAGCGGCTATCATGATTTTTGCTGCGACTGAATGCGGAATACCCGTGTCAACTACCCATACTGTCACTGGATCAATTGCAGGCGTTGGCTTGCAAAACGGAGTTAATGGCGCTCATTGGCCAATTTTGCGGCGAATATTTCTTTCCTGGTTACTTACCGTGCCTGCTGCAGGCATCATCGCTGCGGCAATCATGATGACTTTTTTCTAAATAAATTAGGTCGCAAACAATCGAAACAGTTCGCGAGTCAAACTCGTTAAAAATAGAGCATAGATGAATGATCCAATGTAAGCCAAAACTAACACGACGCCATCGTTCTCAGAAATTCCTAGGCCAAATAAAATAATCAGAGTAGCAAAAATAAAATTGCTGAAGGGGATAGGGAGCAGCAGTAAGAAGCTTAGTCCTAATAAAACGATTCCATGTAGACGCTCCATTGTAGGCGAAGTAAAAAAAGACCAACGCGGTTTTAACAAGTGTTCTATTGATGATAAATAAGGTAAAGTTTTGTTGATTACCTTTTTGAGCTGGTTTGTCTCAACAGTACGATTTGCAAGTGCTGTGGGCAACCACAAGCTAGGTTTTGCAGCGATGATGTGAAGCGCAATAAAGACAATGGGTAAACCAAAAATAAAAGAAAAGCCAGGCACCACCGAGATAGGTAAGGCACTGGGTAAAGCAAAGAGGATAATAATAAGACCGTAGGCCTGAACCCCGATTGATTTTACTAATTCACCATAAGTTACTGAGGTTTCTTCCTCATGTGTTTTAATGAGTTGCCTAAGCAACTCCACAATTCCAGTCTGTTTATGCACCTTTTTGATCTTTTTTATTCAATTTACTATTAAAGCGGCCATAGAACCAATAGATGAGCAAGCCTGCTACCATCCAAATGACAAAGCGTAACATCGTAACCCATGGTAGATGAAAAATTAAATAGGCACAACTTAAGATACCCAAAATGGGTATCACTGGCATTAACGGTGTTTTAAAAGGCCGCGGCAATTCGGGATGAGTATAACGTAGGATGATTACACCAGTACAAACAGTGATAAAAGCAAAAAGAGTCCCAATATTCACCAGCTCAGCTAAATCATGCATTGGGATTAACGCCGATAATAATGCCATGACCAACCCGCTGATCACTATGATTCGAATGGGTGTTTTTGTATGGGGATTAACAACGGAGAAAAACTCAGGCAGCAAACCGTCGCGAGCCATGGCTAAAAAAATCCGGCTTAATCCATAAAACAAGACGAGCATTACAGTCGTTAACCCAGCTATTGCCCCTACACCAACTAAGGCAGCAGCTATTTTATAACCCAACGTGAGTAGAACATGAGAAATCGGGGAGGATTGGTTTAATGTGTAATAAGGGACTACTCCTGTAAGTAGTCCAGAGACAACGATGTATAACAGGGTACAAATAACCAAGGAGCCAATAATACCGATCGGCACATCGCGTTGTGGCTTGATTGCTTCTTCGGCAGCAGTCGAGACTGCATCAAATCCAATGTAAGCAAAAAAGATTAACGACGCTCCTTCTATCACCCCCTTCCAGCCAAAAGGCATAAAAGGAGACCAATATTGTTCTTTGACTTGTGTCACAGCAATACCAATAAAGATAAAAATAACGATCAATTTTATGAGCACGATGAAATTATTAAAGCGTGAGCTCGATTTAACACCATAAATAAGCAGCATCGCTAAAAAGATAATGATGAAAAAAGCAGAGAAATTAAAAACACCGCCATCACCCAGCCCATGAATCAAATCCGGATGTAAGTTTACCAGCCTTGTTGCATGTAAAAAATCATTGAAGTAACCGCTCCAACCCACTGAAACTGCGGAAACTGAGATCGAGTATTCAAGCAATAAATCCCAGCCTACTATCCAAGCTATCAATTCACCAAAACCAGTATACGCATAACCATAGGCGCTGCCGCAACCACCGACACTTGCAGCCAATTCTGCATAGGATAAAGCAGCAAAAGCACAAGCAAACCCTGCAATAACATAGGATATAATAATCGCAGGACCTGCTTGCGTTGCGGCTACAATTCCTGTTAATACGAAAATACCGGCACCAATAATTGCACCAACTCCTAGAAAAACCAAGTCGAATGCAGATAAACAATGCGCTAAACCAGTTTCAGTATCGAGGGAATCATTAACTGCTTTTTTGCGAAACAAGTCCATGCTAGTATCCCCAGAATGAATATTAAATTTAATATATGCCTTGCAAAATAAAAGCCAAATTTTGCAATGAAGTATCTAAACTAAGCATGAAAATCGAATAGAAACCCAGCTATCCCAGGGATCGAATGAAAAAAGCGCTAGGCTTTCTACTAATAATTTTGTTAGACACTGCTATCGCTCAAGACCCAAAAGTCTGCTCCGATTGGCCAGCTTGGATGCAACCAGCTTGTCGCCGCTTAAACCAAATTTGGACAGAAGGGAGTAATGAGCTTTATCTCAGCGGTTACGCTTGGCATAACCGCTTCATCTATCCGAAAACACGAATAAGGAAATACAATGAGCAAGCCTGGGGTGGAGGTTTAGGTAAAGGGTTGTATGACGAGCGTGGTAATTGGCACGGGCTTTTTGCTATCGCTTTTTTAGATTCTCATAAAAATATTGAGCCTGCAGCAGGCTATGCGTTTCTCAAAGTAGTGCACCTAAGCACACAGGCTAATTTTGGAGTAGGTTATGCCGTTTTAGTAACTGCTCGCCCAGATATATTTCATGGACGCCCATTTCCGGGTGCTGTTCCTTGGGTATCCTTGAATATAAACAAAGTATCCATCGCAGCCACCTACATTCCTGGCAACTCCCGCTCGGGGAATGTGCTTTATGTAGCCGGTAAATTGCGTTTCGATTTTTTCTAGGCCAACCTCTTGCACAAAATAATCGGCGTTGCTAGTCTGGCGAGAATTTTATTCAATCAAAGGAGCGATTTACATGACATTAACGTCCAGATTATTCACCCTGATAGGTGCTTTAACCCTTGCTTGTTCTTCTTTTGCAGGACCTGAAACTTGTCCAAGTGTTAGCGCAATTAAAGCAGAGGGCTTGTCAACGGCAATGGAGCTGTTTCCCAAAGTTTATTACGCTTATAATGTGAGCGAATATGGGTCTGATTATTCATGGTTCTTTGCTGTAGGTCTTTTCGCATCCAATACTAAGACTGAGGCGGTTGCTGAAGGTAATAAGTATCTCCCTACCTTAACAGGTAATCCCATTCCTCTCCATATCGAAGACTATTGGTTTTGTGACTATGAGATTGATGGGGGACTTGCCGCTGTCGCAGTCTACACCGATGTAGGAAGTGCTCCGCTTAAGATTAAACGATTCTTCCATCAAATACATTAATTCACTGATCTGATCTGTCGAAAGACAGATCCTTAGCTGAGGAATTTAATTTTTATGCAACGATGTGCGTGGTGTACTAAAGATCCTCTTTATACCGCCTATCATGATGAAGAGTGGGGAGTTCCTGTTAGAAGCCCTCACAAATTATTTGAAATGGTTGTGTTAGAAAGCATGCAAGCCGGCTTAAGTTGGCTGACTGTTCTTAGAAAACGAGAAGCGATGCGCCACGCTTTTTTGAATTTTTCCCCAGAAAAATTAGCTCGATTAACCGATGAAGAGATTCAAATTTTATTAAGCAATGACTCGATCATCCGCAACCGTCTAAAAATAAAATCAGTCAAAACGAATGCACAAAGCTTTTTACGTATCGCTGAGCATGAAGACATCGTGGATTACTTTTGGCAATTCACTGGGGGAGAGGTTCTCCAAAACCAGCGCAAAACGCTAAGTGAAATTCCTGCGATTACAACCGAATCCACTGCCATGGCTAAACAATTAAAAAAAGATGGTTTTATTTTTATGGGGCCAACCACTTGTTACGCATTCATGCAGTCAGTGGGCATGGTTAATGACCACCTTGTCTCTTGTTTTCGCCATAATCAACTCGAATGTGCTACAGCAGTTGGTTGAGTGTCTATAATTTTAGAAACAAAGGCGATTGGAGCGTGCAATGAAAGGAATTGTAGGTAAACTAATCCTGCTTGTTTTAATGACAGTAAGCCTTACAAGCTTTGCGGATAAGATTATTCTTACCGGAAGGCCCGTCATTTTAATGCCCGAGGCAGATTATTACACTTTCCCGAGTACTTATGTACCAAGCCATAATTATCACTTTGTTGACATTAGTGGTGATAATAGGGTTTGTTTTCTCAGTCAACAACCACAACTTAAGCCTCTCGATTTATTGCGGATCAACATCGTGCAAAACAACAAAACATTTCTATGGTACTGTTATCGCTATGATCCGCGCTATTTTGAAGTTGATTACTAGCACAATTATAGAGTTTAAAAAATTTCCGTAAGAAATAGGCCCTTTTCCAAAGTCTAGGGGATCTGCTGTCGAATTGTTGTTTTAAGCTGGTTCTTTTTGATTTTTTTTGCTCCAAAATTTAACTTAATGCTCGCCTTTTTGATCAATTTATGATAAAAACGCGCTTTTAATTCATTCTAACAACTCGCTCTACTCATATTGATTTTAATCAAAGGAAAAATCTTATGTTCTCTTATAATCGTTTTTGGCATTTTTGGTACACGTTAAATAACCGGAATTATTCGCGCATGTTTGGCGGGGCATTGATTTTCGGCCTACTCCTCCTAGTTGCTTTTAGTTTCGCCTTCCCTATGATATCACTTCCGGTTTGGGGAATGGCAGGATTGATTATAGCCCCTGCTCTTGTAGTTGCCTCGGTGACTTACCTATTTACAAAATTATCTGACTTTTTCTATAACAGGCAAAACCAAAAATTAGAAGCCTTAAAAAGGGAACCGATTTCAGAAGAAAATCAATTATTCAACGACCAAGTTGATCTTTATTTAAATAGACGTGTTGTATGCCCTCCTCAATTATTAGCAGGAGAATTACTCACATTTCCGCAGGTTAAAAACCCACTTAAAAACGCAAAACAAGTGGAACGTCCTTTTACTGTGGATACCGATGAAGAACTGACAGTAACCCCAAATGAAAAAACAGGTCATAATCGTAACCCCTCTTACAAGGTACGCGGTGGGACAGGAGAGATATTCCTAAAGGAAACCGCTGCCATAGATGCGCTTTCTGAAGTTTCAGCACGGGAAATGGCTGAACTGATGGGCTTTAGAGACTTGATTCCTGCTAACACGGTTACAAGAAAGCCTGAGGAGCTCGAATTGCAAGGACAGGTACCAAGTGAAACCCTTATGACATCAAAACAATCTGTTGCACACTTTATAGATGAAGAAAACAGAGCCAGGACGGAGGAAAATGAAGCTCATACCCCAATAAAAAATACACCTGGGGTTCAAAATGCAGTCGCAAAATTTATCCTTAATATGAAAATGGCTGCCTACAAAAGAATACAAGCTAAAGAAGGAAGAGAACTCAAGCTTCTTTATATGCAGGAAAAAGTTCCAGAGGCAACAGATGGCCTTAAAGTCTATGAAGATTTATTCAGTGCAGGTGGTCCTGCTCAGCCTGCGTTACTCTCATTTCTTGGAGGAGAATCAGGGCGTGTACGCTTTGAGAGAGCCAGACAGACTATAGAACAGATTGATTTGGATTCATTCCAAGACAATTTCTTGTTGCAAATTATTCTCGGTTCTCAAGACTGTAACCCTGGAAATACCCTTTTTACAACAGTAGAGGGTCCTCGCGGAACAACAAAACAAAAAATACACAGTATTGACCATGAGCGCATCATGCCGGAAGATAACTACAATATCACCAAGTCTATCCCAATGATGAACGGCAGTAAATTTACAGGAAATCCTGAGAGACCGATTGAAAATGTATTCCCAATTCGCTTATGGCTAGCAGGGTTACCGCAAGCAGAAGTCCCCTTTTCAAAAGAAATGATTTATAAAACGCTTGCTAACTTAGACCCTGACCGTTTACTCGAGTACCATCGACAAAAGAAACTCTTTTCACCTGCAGCGGTGGGGGCGCAATTAGAACGGGTTAATTTGATCAGAAGCCTCTTTGAAGAGGAAATGAAGAAAGATAAACCCACTTTAACACCAAGGGAATTATTTTTACGATTAGTGAACAATCATCCTTCTTATTGTTTCTTAAAACAACAACAAAAATTAAGTGATTTCACAACATTTATGTTACTCGGATTTGTTCCAGAAAATGCTGATTGGAGCTTGGTAAGACATCCTTTGCAGACATGGGGATTATGGGCAAGAGCCATAGAGGTGCAGCAAAGGGTAAGGCAAATGCAGGAAGAGACAGCATTGGCCCAGTTTAATAATCTATTAAATACTGATGCTGGCCACCAACCTAACATTGATGACAGGCTTTTTTCCGATGAATCTTTTGCCACTTCATCTGCACCAAGATTCTTCTTTTTTGCTGCGGCTACGGGTCAAAAAGAAAATGAGAAAGTCAACAAACGTGCCCTCGACGCGCTAGATGAAATTGCTGAAACGTGCAGAAGCAGAGCATGTGGTAGCTAACTCTCCCGATAATACCGCGCATTTAGCGCGGTATTATCTATTCTTCCATCAAAAACTGGATTGTTGTTTCCAGCGCAGGCTTTATCTCTACTGGGCTGATGACCGCAAGGAGCTCTTAAACGCTTTAATATGCTGATAAGCATCATCGATTCGACTTGGACTGATTTCCCCCTTTTTTACTTTGGCTTCAATAATATCAATCAGTTCTTTAGGGTGCTGAGGCTTCTCAGATAATTGGTTACCGAAAATGAACATATCAGCACCCGCATTTACTGCTAAAGTCAGCGCCTGTTCTAAACCGTAATGGTCACTGATTGCCTTCATTTGCATGTCATCAGTAATGATCACACCGTCAAATTTCAATTGCTGCCGCAAAAGCCCTGTTAATATTTTATGGGACAAGGTAGCAGGCAAACCTGACTCATCGAGGCGGTGGTTGACAATATGAGCTGTCATTATCATTTTGCAGCTATCCTTTGCTCCCAAAAGTAATTGGTATGGATCTAATTCATATTCCTGCCAGCTATTAGTCACATCCACAAAATCGCGGTGTGAATCAGCATTCGAGCTGCCATGGCCAGGGAAATGTTTAAAAGCACATTGTGTTTTATGTTGGAGAAAATTTCGCGAATAAATGCTAGAAAAACTCGCTACTTCATGCGGATCAGCGGAAAAACTACGATCGAGTTTTCCGATTATTGGATTTTCTGGATTAACATTGACATCAAGATCAGGCGCAAAATTTAAATTAAACCCAGCGTCTTCCAGGGTTTTACCCATTCTATCGGCTAATCGCTCAGCTTCATCGACGCCCAACTTACTAATTTGTGCCGCAGAATAGGTTTCAGGGAAACCATACTCAGTTTTTAAACGGTTAACCGCGCCACCCTCATAGTCAACGGAGATTAGAAGGGGTAGCTGCGGACGATGGTGGAGCCGGTTTGCAAGCCTATTCGCTTCTTGTAAATCGTGGTTTAATTTTCTTACTTGCTCAGGGCTTTCGATATTCTTATCAAAATGTTGTGTGCGGTAGTTATAATCAAATAAAATGACACCACCAATGTTATCTTCATTCACTGCTTTAATAATGGGTGAGTTATTGTCTATTTGCTTCCCTTCAAATCCAATAATTAACATTTGACCAATTTTTTCTCTCAAACTTAGATTCTCGGCTGCTAGAATCGGATTGATTAAAAAAAAGGCTATTCCGAAAAACAAAAATTTGAAGTAATCCATCGGTTGGTCCTAAAAATTAAAGGCACGGAATGATAACAATTTATACAATAAGAATCAAGACCGAGCTTTGTGCACCATAAATTATCAATTCGTAATGGGGAGAATTAGAAGATCAATATTGTTTATTGGTTCAATAAGTTATAACTTCTATACTCAAGATATTGCAAACGCTAGGCTTTAGCCATTTGGGGTCATCATGTGGAAATCTCTTCTTGCTATCGCGCTAGGCGCTGCTTTGGGGGCTATACTTCGCTGGTTTCTAGGATTAAAACTGAATAGTTTATTCCCGGCAATCCCCCTAGGAACCCTGGCTGCAAACCTGCTGGGCGGATATATTATTGGTTTAGCAATCGCCTTTTTTACATTCCTGCCTAGCCTAAATTCTGAATGGCGCTTATTCATCATTACTGGTTTTTGCGGCGGATTGACAACATTCTCCACCTTTTCTGCAGAGATTGTAGCTTTATTACAGGAAGCACGTTATGGCATGTTTGTTGCGGAAATTGCGCTTCATCTTACTGGCTCAGTGCTCATGACCCTAGCAGGAATGGCTACTTGGTTTGGATTAGAACGCCTAATTAAATGAATAACGCGACTGCTTTTTAATTTAATAAAATGTATGCTACTTTTTAAATGAACCTTTTTAGGATGACTAAAATGAACTCTTTTATCGAGCAAGCAAGGCTTTATGGAACATACCATCAAAATTCAATTACACGTTACACCCATTTTATTGGTGTGCCTTTGATCATTTTTTCTTTAATGGTTCTTTTGGGTTTTCTACATTTGGTTATTCCAGGGGTATTGGATGTCACTATAGCCGGTATTGCAACCCTAGTATTACTCGTCTATTACTATTATCTTAATTGGCGTTTAGCCTTAGTGCTTACCGGTGTATTCATTATCCTGCTTTGGGTGGCAAATCTTGTTAGCTATTCTGGGCCCACGAGTTCAGCACTATGGATTTTTATTGTGACTTTTATATTGGGTTGGGCGTTGCAATTAATAGGGCATTTCATTGAAGGCAATCGTCCAGCGTTGATGGACAATATCTGGCAAGCGCTGATTGCACCCATGTTTTTAACAGCAGAACTCTTTTTCCTAAGTGGCCGTATGCAAGATTTAAAAGTACAAATCCATGGTGCGCCTGGGCAACTAGAAACAAGCGAATCTCTAAAGTCAGAAGGAACAGAAACAGAGGATAAGCTTTAATAGACGAAGCCACAGCAAACTTAAGATCGTGAGCGGACAAAGCAACAAGTGCTTTGATATCCGCTCCCTCACTGCTATCTATAATAGATAGCCCATGTTGGTTTTGGTGCAACGGTCACGCTGTTATCATAAAGCAATGATGGATTCGCTTGCTTCTTTTAAAATCCGAGTCAATTGTTTCAGCAGTGATATCCCTTACTTTGTATTTTTCGTTGACCAGTGGTGATAGTTTAAACTGTCTCAAATTAGTCGAGAAATATAAAATGCCTTCTGGATTTAATATCCGCATCGCTAAATCAATTAAAGAGATATGATCACGCTGCACATCCAAAGTTTTGGTCATCCGTTTTGAATTTGAAAAGGTCGGAGGATCTAAGAAAATGACATCGAACCGGTCTCTCGTTATTTTTAGCCACTCCACACAATCAAAATGAATAAATTGATGCCGAGATACGTCAAGATGATTAAGCTTGAAATTCTCTTCTGCCCAACTTAAATAAGTTTTTGATAAATCCACATTGGTAGTGATTGCTCCAGCCAAGGCGGCATGAACACTGGCTGTAGCCGTATAACAAAAGCAATTAAGAAAACGAGTGCCGGGCGTTAGCTGGGAAAAGCGCATCCGCATTAGCCTGTGATCCAAAAATAAGCCTGTGTCCAAATAATCATACAAATTCACTTTTAATTTTGCCCGGCTTTCAACGACTGTCATGGTGTGTTGAGTGTGCTTCATTTTTTGATATTGGTTGCTGCCTTTTTGCTGTTTTCGTTGCTTAACCACCAGTTTATCAGGCGAAATTCCTAAGGCATCGGGTACAGCTTGAATCACATCTAAACTTCGTTTTTCAGCTTTATGGGATGGAATATTCGCCGGTGGCGCATATTCTTGTAAAACCGCATAATCGTTATAAATATCAATCGCAAACGCATATTCAGGAAGATCCGCATCATAAACTCGGTAACAGCTAATTTGATTTTTCTTCACCCATTTTTGTAAGTGATTCGCGTTTTTTCGCAGACGATTAGCCAGCATTTGCGCACCGGGAGATAGCGACCCTGCTTCTTTACCTTTTAATTGATTCTCAGCACTGAGATCAAGGCAATATAACTTACACTCCAGTGCACCGTTAAATAAGGTATATTGTTTGCCTGCACGTAGACCGAGCGCTTTAGCAAGCATGGTATTAGAAGTTAAGACAGCTGCTTGCCAGCCTTGATAGTGTGAATGCAGCGTACTTCCTAGTTGCTGATAAATTGGTACGAGTTGAGTCGCATCACCTAAACGCTCTCCATAAGGCGGATTGCAAATAACGAGCCCCTTATTGTGGGTTGGCCGGCAATCTTTAACGGATAAAGCTGAAAATTCGACTAAAGGCAATACACCAGCGCGTTCGGCATTTGCTTGTGCAATTTTAATCAGCTGTGGATTATTGTCTGTTCCGCGCAATTTCACTGGGGTCGGTTTTACCTGTTCTAGGGCGTGAGCCCTGATCTTTTCCCATAGAGAGGATTGATGTTGCGCCCAGTGAACAAGGGCTTGGTCATGGCGCAATAATCCTGGGGCAATGTGAGCTGCCATCATTGCCGCTTCAATCACTAATGTTCCAGCACCACAGAAAGGATCATGCAAAGCATAGCCTGCTGCTGAAAGCTGTGGCCACTTTGCACGCAATAACATGGCTGCTGCGATATTTTCCTTTAATGGTGCCTCCCCAGCCTGGGTACGATAGCCGCGTTGATGCAGGCTATAACCCGTCAAATCTAAACTCACTGTCAGAGAGTCATCTTTTAAATAGGCATGTAACCGAATTTCTGGCTTTCCCCGATCAACCGTTGGCCGAGTACCTTTAAATTGACGGAAATGATCCACAATGCCATCTTTTACCACCTGGGCACCAAACATCGAATTACGAATATGAGTCGATGATCCATGAAATTCTATGGCTAAGGTTTTGTCAGCAGTAAAGACTGTCTGCCAAGGAAATTGATTACATAATTTATAAAGCGTTTGCTCATTGTGAGCCTCCCCGCTAAACAAAATGAGTTGAATACGGTTTGCCAATCGTGTCCATAAGCAAAGATGATAGATAATTGCCAGCTCTGCCTCGCCATAAACACCTTGTGGGCTAACACGAGTCACATGCAGCCCTAATGTCCTCATTTCTTCTTCTAAAAGATATTCCAGTCCCTTAGGGCAACTGATAAAAAGAGAGTGTTTCATGATAAACAAGCCCTCACATAGCGAAACAGCGCTTTAGCTGCCCCTGTGTGTTTGCCGCTGCTTTGTTCGTCCACTGCCTTTTTTATAAGTTGGCGAAGCTGCTGGATGTCATTTGGTTGATATTCGGCAATAAATTCTGTGAGAGCTTCTTTTCCTCCGTTAATGAGTTTGTCGCGCCACTGTTCTACCTCATGAAAAACAACGGTTTGCGCACGATCCTCAGCTAAAATAGCCTCATATGCCTCTAAAATCGCTTCACTATCCGCAGCGCGCATTAATTTACCTATAAGCTGAGCCTGTCGTCTTATTGCCCCATGACTTTTAATGGATTTTGCCTCAATAATTGCTTGCCGCAAATTGGGCGATAAAGGCAAGGTATTCAGTTTTGCCAAACTTAACTCAATCAGCTTAACACCTACTTTTTGTAGAGCATCTGCATCACGTTTTTTTTGTGATTTACTTTTTAACTCTTCCATTTATTAGCCTTAAAAAATTGCCTACATTAGCTCAACTTAGGCAAAAAAATACAGTATTTTTTTATTTTAGCATTTTGCCGAGATGGCAGGTGAGAAAATATAAAAAACTGGCGGGCTAATCAGCAGTGGCGAGCGATGGAATAGGCGCTTGTCCATAACCCTTTGATCGGTTACGCAAATAAGTCCGGCTGATAGCGAAGAGATTGTAAACCAAAATACAAAGTAATAAAGAATGCAACCAAGTCACAGTGATGTGTATGAAAAGAGGCAAGGTTATGAAAACACCGATGCAACCAGCGATGCTCAAAATTAGGGTTTTTTTCAGTGGGATTTTATTTTGTTGCACAAAAACCAAAGTAGTCAGAGGCTGCTGCATAGCGCCAGCAGTGGTCATAATAGGAAAAGCAACCACAGGTGATACGTTCATAAGGAATAGGACAGCTTGCACCATCACGAACAAACCGATTCCCACAGAAGTTAAGGCACCACATACGATCATTGCCAAAAAGCCGACGACAAGTTTCCAAGAATGCAATTCCACCAAGTCACCGCCAACAGGCATCAAGCGCAACTGATGACAAACCAACAACACGATAATCACAGCGAAACAACACATCATTGCCAACCGAATCGCTTGTTTACTTAAACGACTAACAACAGTCCCGCCGATTAAACCGCCTAAGCAGGTTCCCGCCACCAGGGTAATTAAAGTAACTAAATCCACATCGATTAATTGCATGAAAAAAAAAGACTCGAAAGCACCTGGAATAACCTGCGCTCCATTATTGACAGCCGGTAGCTCATCATCAGGAAAAGTATTAAGTAGTTTTGCTAAGGCAATATTTACTGCAAAACTTCCTATCCCTAAGGTATCTGCTATAAAAGCCAGAATTCCACTTAAACCAAGTTTGACGTAATCTAAAAAAGATAAATGCACAGATGGCTGTTGTCGAAGACGATAAAACATAGCCACAACACAGATTAAACTTAGGATCACTATTCCATAAATTAAGAAAGTAATTGCCATCGCGTCGATCTACTCCAACTTTAACTTACATCGATCTCATCGTATCCTTAAGTACGAGCAATTCTAATCAAGTGCTTAATTATTGAATACTTAGATATAAGGGGAAAAAATTTAATTATACATGATTTAAAGTATCAAGCAAACAACAAAATGTTTACAAAAAATACAAAAAGATTATTTTTTTGCCTACATTATCCCCTTATCCAAGGCATGTCTTTTTGTGTGCAGGAAGTCCTGGACAAGAAGCATAAAGAAACGCTGAAATCGCTAACCACGACAGCTGCGATTTCAATGCGTAAGAAGCCAGACTACCCAAACAGACGCTTTGCTAGTTCTGCCACATGCTTACCTTGGTAACGCGCAATTTGCCGTTCAAGATCACTTGGCATGCGGCTACCATCTGGACCAGCAACGGTACCAGCCCCGTAAGGTGAACCACCGTGCAATTCGGTGACATTGGTTAATCCTTTCTCAGCGTATGGAACTCCAACTAGAATCATTCCATGATGAATTAACGTATTCCAAAAGGAAAGGATTGTCGACTCGTTGCCTCCTCCAGTTCCCGTGGAGCAAAAAACACTACCTATTTTGCCAATTAATTCACCGTTAACCCACATCCCTCCTGTTTGATCAAGAAAATTCCGCATCTGCGCTGCCATATTACCAAACCGGGTTGGGGTTCCGAAAATAATCGCATCATAATCAGCAAGCTCTTTAGGCAGTGCAATTTCTGCCTTTTGGTTGAGTTTAACTCCTGCCTTTTTAGCAATATCTTCAGGCATGGTTTCCGGTACGCGTTTTAGCGTAGCCATCACGCCATCTACTTCAGAAGCGCCTCTGGCCACCTCTTCGGCCATTGCCTCTACATGGCCGTAACTCGAATAATACAAAACTAATACTTTAGCCATCGAATTCCTCCTTGATTAAAAACGGTTATTGCGAAAATCGTCTAAGGCTTGCATTATCTCTTCCTCAGTATTCATAACAAAAGGACCAAGCCGAGCAATTGGCTCCTTTAATTTCTTAGCAGCAATGAGCAAGCACTGTGAATCACTGGTAAGACCTTGCAAAATTAGCACATCTCCTGAGCCTAAAATAGCCAAGTGCCGTGATGTAACAACCTCCCCCTGAATCTTAATTTCCCCTGATAAAACGAAAATCATCGCTTGGTGGCCGCTAGGAATTTGTTGCTCGAAGGTTTGGTGCTTGGGTAAATGGATATCGAAAAAAAGCGGATCGGTGGCAATACCAATGATTGGAGATTGAGTTCCCTTATCCGTTTTACCTGCAATTATTTTGACGTTAACTCCTGAATCATGATGTTCCACAGGCAATTGAGATGCGGTAAATTCTTGATAAAGCGGATTTGTCCATTTACTAGCAGCAGGTAGATTTAGCCATAATTGAAGCCCAGTAATGCCATCTTTATTTTTCTGTGGCATTTCTGAATGGATAATTCCCCGCCCTGCGGTCATCCACTGTACATCACCCGGACCAATTACACCTTGATGTCCTTGATTATCCTGATGGGCTATTTGGCCTGTCAAAAGATAAGTAATAGTCTCAAAACCACGATGGGGATGGTTAGGAAAACCCGCAACGTAATCCATTTCATTATTACTATCAAAAAAATCAAACAAGAGAATTGGCTCAAACGGATTTTTCCTGTCTGCGCCGATATAGCGCATCAGCTTTACCCCTGCGCCTTCTCGAATTAATGTTCCAATTAATTGCTGTTCAACATGAATAGCTTTCATCGCTGGCACCCATTAGAAAGATTCAATTTAGGATAGATTAAATGCAGGTATCTTGCCTAGCACAATACTAATAAACAATGACTGATCTAAATCAAAATGACTATGCTAAAATGGTTCCAATTGGCTTCATAGGAGTTTTTGAATGCGGTGCATCAATTTAATTCTTTCATTTTTTGTTTTTCTGCTTACAGCAACCTCTGGATACAGCTCAAATGTGATCTTACGAGATATCAGTGGCCATACTATTCCTTTTGATAGTCTAAAAGGCAAGTGGGTTCTAATTAATTATTGGGCTAGCTGGTGCCAACCCTGTATTGATGAAATTACTGAATTAAATCGTTTTTATAAGAAAAGCAATGATAAAGTTGCTCTATTTGCCGTGAATTATGATGCGCTTCCATTATCCCATCAACTCGCCTTAATTAGAAAATACAAAATAAGCTACCCAAGCTTACGGCATGACCCAGCTCGAGATCTCGAATTAGGTGACATACGCGGTGTACCTGCGACCTTTGTTTTCAACCCTGAAGGTAAATTGCAAGGGGCCTTATATGGCAGCCAAACCCTAAAAAGTTTGAATCAGGCAATTTCTGATCATCGCGAAAATGGCTAGAGCATTAAATCAAGTCAACAGAATCCTCTAATTTTTCTAAGGAAACCAGAGTCCTTAAGTAGGAAAAATTTATTGCAAATTGCAGCAAAATCAATTCCATAAATATAAAAAAAGTTTAAAATGCTATTTTCCAATTTAAATTGGCTTCATTATGTATTTGCGAGTTTTCTTCTTATTACTCTTTACTAATGTTGCAATGGCAGGGCCATGGTGGACAGGACCGTTACTTGCTCCAGCTGGTAAAACCATTCCAGCAGGTCATTTTAATTTTGAACCCTACGGCTTCTATACAACTTATCCCGCACATTTTAAGAATATTGAAATCGTTCCTATCCTAACAGCTGGCCTCACCGATTTCTTAGATTTACAAACCGCGCTTCCCTATGACTACAGCTGGGTTGATCATCAACACGCAAGTGAAATTGCCGATTACAGTTTGGCATTGGGGATTCAACTATTAAGGCAGAAAGAGAAAAGTTGGGTACCTGATCTACGAGTTACTATTCAAGAGATTTTTCCTACAGGAAGATTTGAGAATCTCGATCCGAGAAAACTCGGGACAGAGCAAACAGGGATAGGTTCTTATATCACTTCTTTTGGTTTTAATTTCCAGAAGTTATGGGAACTTCGTAATCAACATTATTTACGTGGCCGTTTAAGCCTGGTAGCAGCATTTCCAGGCAGTTCTAGTGTCCATGGGATTAATGCCTTTGGAGGAACTGATCTGACAGAGGGTAGTGTCCATCCTGGAAACATTTATTCTGCTGATTTAGCTTTTGAATACTCGCTTACTCAGCATTGGGCTCCGGTTTTTGAAGTCCTTTATGTTCACAGTTCTAATACTGGCTTTAGCGGTAACCCAGGGTTTACTCCTGGCGGTACCCTCGCAAGTATCGGGGGAGCAGGTGGAGATTCTGTTTCTTTAGCTCCAGCCCTTGAGTTTAACTTCACGTCTTCTTTGGGGATTATTGGTGGAATTTGGTTTTCAGTGACTGGACCCCATGCTTCGAAATTTACAACAGGGGCGATTGCTGTGAACTACTTCTTCTAGATCCACAAACAAGTCCTGTCTCTCAGAATAGGTCAGTCCCTATCTGGAAATGGTACATCTTAAGGCATCACGAAAAATGTCATCAAATCTCCTTGCTTTCTGTTTTTTCTTCAGCAAACAAACGCTTTCGCTGTACCTCTGTCAATTTAATTTTCAAATGCCACCCACCTTCATCAGCAGGCGTTTCCTCAATAACTGCATCTAATTGATAAAGTTTAGCGCGCAATTTTGCTTCCGAAGGTTTAATGAATACTTCTTCTACGTTAATTTTACCTTGCAATTGGGTAACAATAGCTTCACGAAGCAAATCAAGACCAGCATTACTTTTAGCTGAAACCCATACTTTGCAAGTGTCTTCCTGACAGTCAATTTTTGGACACCAACCTTCTTGTAAATCGATTTTATTAAAAACTTGAATGGTGGGCACATCAGTGACACCTATTTCTGTAAGTACGCGTTGTACAGAGAAAGCCATCTCACGCCAATGTGGATCAGCAATGTCAATCACATGCAGGAGTAAATCTGCTTCTTTTGTTTCTTCAAGCGTAGCACGGAATGCTTCAATCAATTGATGAGGGAGATCACGTATAAAGCCCACCGTATCGACCAGAATTGCTGCAGCTGCACCCGGTAGCTCTATCTTACGCATCGTAGGATCTAATGTGGCAAATAATTGGTCGGCCACATAAATTTGTTCCCCTGTTAATGCATTAAATAACGTGGATTTTCCTGCGTTTGTATACCCTACAAGGGATACAGTAGGTAATGCCGCTTTTTGTCTCGCGCGACGGTTCTGATCCCTGCTTCGTCTTACCTTCTCTAACCGCTTGTTAATCGATTTAATACGCTCGCGTACCAGGCGCCGATCTGTTTCAAGCTGGGTTTCGCCAGGCCCCCTCAACCCAATTCCCCCCTTTTGGCGCTCTAAGTGAGTCCAACCACGAATCAATCGGGTGGATATGTGTTGTAATTGAGCCAACTCGACTTGTAATTTTCCTTCAAAAGTCCTGGCTCGTTGCGCAAAAATATCGAGAATCAGGCCACTACGATCCACTACCCGGCATTGAAGTAATTTTTCCAGATTTCGCTCTTGAGAAGGGGATAGTTCATGATTGACTAAAACGAGTTCTGCATTATGTGCTGAAACAAGCTGTTGAATCTCTTCAGCTTTTCCAGAACCTACATAATATTTCGCTTCTGGAGTGGCGCGAGCACCAAGCACACAAGCTACTATCTCCGCTTGTGCAGAAAGAGCCAGTTCCTTAAATTCAGCTAATGCTTTTTCTGCATCAACACCAGGAAGCGCCAATTGTACTAAGATGGCGCGCTCGCCACTTTGTGGACGTTCAAACAAGACGGCATTTTCCATTAACTAGAATGCTGCTAGTCTGCCATATTTCCCTCTTCGTCACCAGTGGGCAACTTAACCATACGTGATGGCACAACGGTTGATATTGCATGTTTATAAACCATTTGCGTCACTGAATTTTTAAGCATCACTACGTATTGATCAAAAGCATCAACCACACCGTGTAATTTAATGCCATTAACCAAAAACACGGATACTGGAACCTTTTCTTTACGTAATTCATTTAGAAAGGGATCTTGTAAGAGATGATTTTTAATCATTGCCTACTCCTTATTATTATTTTTTCAGGCAACTGCTTTCATCTTTATAATCGGCGCCCAAATGAAAAACTTTATGCTTAAATAAAATTTTTTTTGCAAAAAATGCAATCAAAAACCTCTCTGTTTATAATTTTTTGATTATCGTTTCCAATTCCATTTGATTCCCTATAAACTATTATTTTACGAACTGAATGTTTTGGTTTTCAGTTTTTATGGCTAAAAATGCTATAGTTAACACACTAACAGTGGTGTGCCTACCGTTAGGAGCCATCGCTAGCGCAGTAGCTACAGCTCTGCTAATGGCGGGCCTGGCTTTAGTCTCTCCCATCCTTATTTTTGGTTGCGCTCTGCGTGCCAGCGGGGGGATTACAAATAAGCTTCTTGATTGGCTTTCCCCCTCTTCTGATGAAAATTCCCTAACCTCAAATTTTATAAAACATCTCTTACTCAAAACCCTATTTACTATTCTTTTACTAGCTCCATTAGCTGCTGGCCTAGCAATTATTGGTGCGATCCTGATGCCATCTGTATTTTTAACCCTAACGTTTGTAATTCCATATAAAGGCATAGAGAAAGTATTTTCATACTTCGAACAACAAGAAGACGAAGAGAGTGCATCTGAAACCGATAGTATTTATGCACATCCCAATTCTCAGGTACATGAAGGTGTAGCAAGAGATAATTATCATTCCCCAGGGCTTAGGTTTTTTAGCAATCCTGGCTTACTTCTAACTAATGGCCCAGAACTATTGGAAGAGGCTAGGGGTCTTTTGGGTTTTGGCCAGAGATAAAAGGTTTCCTGGCGGCATAGATATCCCTCCAGACTGAAGAGATTTCATTAGCACTAATTAAGGCTTAATAACTAACTCGAAACCTTAGTCTGACAACGAAGGGCTTGGCTTCCTCTACTTTCTAATCCTTTAAGTTTGCCCAATATCAAGACAATGCCACTATTTCTTTGAGAAATCTCTTACATATTGTACATCTCTTCCTTCAATGACAAATCCCCATGACAATATATATACTTATAAACATGAACGGATGACACGGATTGTCTGACAGGATGTCAAAGAAAGGGACAAGCACAAAGGATGTGCTCCGCTGCAGGGACGCGGCTTTTAACTTAATAGTAAGTTCTTTCTTCCTTCAAAAAACTCCCGTGACTAGGCTTTAATCCTAGTACGGGTTTCTATTTACTGAAAGACTGGGAAATGTTTCTGAAGTTTTTACACTCTACTCAAAAATTCAGGAATACTATCTAAATGCCCTAAACCCATCGATAAATAATCTATTAAACCCAAGTGGTTTCCTTCTTGGGCGTTAATAGGTTACCCAGAACCTATTTATTACACATCTATGTTTTCAGCTTCCAGGGCATTGCTTTCAATAAAATCTCTTCTCGGTTCGACATTATCGCCCATAAGCGTTGTGAATATTTCATCTGCTGCCACAGCATCCTCTATACTCACTTGCAACATGCGTCTTACTTCCGGATCCATTGTTGTTTCCCACAACTGTTCAGGATTCATTTCACCGAGACCTTTATAACGTTGAATTGTTTGACCTCGTTTCGCCTCATCCATGAGCCAATCAAGTGCTTGTTCAAATGACTCAACCACTTGAGTTTTTTCACCGCGCTTAACAATTGCCCCCTCGTCAATGAGGGTGGTCAGCTTCGCTCCTAAATGAACTAGCTCTTTATAATCTTTAGATAAGAAAAACTCTGCATTCAATAAAATGAATTGCTCGGAGCCATGCTGCCTGACCGAGACACGCGGAAGATAACTATCATTTTCTGTGTTGTGAATAATGTCTACTTGATAGTGTTGGTTTTTATTGGTTAACTGCTGAAGACTCAGGTGCAGTTGTCTTGCCCAATTACTCATCAATTCCTGATTTTTAAAGTCTTCGATTTGCAGCTGCTGCAGGTAACCGATCCTGCGAAGAATTTCAGAGTTATAGCGCCTACTATGACGTTTTATTATTTTCTCAACACGACGATATTGCTTAACCAATTCTTCCAGTGCGACAGAGGCGATAGCTGGCGCTCCTTTTGCAGGGAAGAATTCTGCCCCATCAATTGCGTTTTGCGTTAAGTATTCAAATAGGGCTTCGTCATCTTTTACGTATTGTTCTTGCTTGCCCCGTTTAACTTTATATAGTGGAGGCTGAGCAATATAGATATAACCACGCTCTATAAGTTCTGGCGTTTGCCTATAGAAAAAGGTGAGCAATAACGTGCGAATGTGCGAACCATCGACATCAGCGTCGGTCATAATGATGATACGGTGATAGCGAATCTTATCAGGATCATATTCATCTGGCCCGATGCCGCACCCTAAAGCAGTAATTAGTGTTGCAACTTCTTGAGAAGAAAGCATCTTATCAAAACGTGCTTTTTCGACGTTTAAGATTTTACCCTTCAGTGGCAATATTGCTTGGAATTTTCGATCCCGGCCTTGCTTTGCAGAACCGCCTGCTGAATCACCCTCCACGATGTAGAGTTCAGATAGAGCTGGATCTTTTTCTTGGCAGTCAGCAAGTTTTCCCGGTAAGCCTGCAATATCAAGTGCGCCCTTGCGCCGAGTCATTTCTCTTGCTTTGCGAGCCGCTTCCCTCGCGCGTGCAGCATCGATAATTTTCCCCACAATCGATTTTGCAACGGTAGGGTTTTCTAATAAGAAATCATTCAATTTTTCTGAAACCAGAGACTCGACGACTGCTTTCACTTCTGAAGAGACAAGTTTATCTTTTGTTTGTGATGAGAATTTTGGATCCGGGACTTTTACTGATAATACTGCGGTTAATCCCTCCCTTGCATCATCACCTGTTGTCGTGATTTTTGCTTTTTTCGCATACCCTTCGTTTTCAATATAAGAATTAAGAGTGCGCGTTAATGCCGCCCTAAAACCAGCTAAATGGGTTCCTCCATCGCGTTGGGGAATGTTATTCGTGAAACAAAATATGGTTTCTTGAAATGAATCATTCCATTGCATGGATAATTCCACACTGATATTGTCTCTTTCGCCGCTAAGCGAAAAAACAACGGGCATAATGGGCGTTTTATTGCGGTTTAAATGTTCCACAAACGCTTTAATGCCGCCTTCGTAGCAAAATGTGTCTTGCTTCTGGGTACGCTCATCATATAAATGGATGCGAACGCCTGAATTCAGGAATGAAAGTTCACGTAGGCGTTTAGCAAGGATGTCATAATGAAACTCAATGTTGCTAAAGGTATTTGCGCTGGGTTTAAACCAAACTTGAGTTCCAGTCGTATTTGCCTCACCTGTCATCGCCAATGGTGCATCTGGAACACCGTTGCGATAGTGTTGTTCGTGTACTTTTCCGTTACGACGAATGGTTAAATGCAACTCTTCAGAAAGCGCATTAACAACAGATACACCCACACCGTGCAAACCACCTGATACTTTGTAGGAGTTATCATCAAATTTTCCTCCTGCGTGCAAAATGGTCATGATGACTTCTGCAGCAGATCGGCCTTCTTCTTTATGAATGTCTACAGGTATTCCACGCCCGTCATCTTTGACAGTTATTGATTCATCGGCATGGATGATTACTGAAATTTCATGACAATACCCTGCTAACGCCTCATCAATAGAATTATCCACTACTTCGAAAACCATGTGATGCAAGCCGGTGCCATCATCTGTATCACCAATGTACATACCTGGACGCTTTCTAACAGCGTCTAAGCCCTTTAAGACTTTGATGTTCGACGAATCATAACTAGCGTCAACACTCATGAGGACCCTCTTTGCCTAATGGCTAATCAAATATAATAGTATACCACGAATCAGGGTTCTTTTGTATGATTCCGCTCTTTAAGATCCCGGCTGTCCCATTAAAAATGTAACGTCTTCCCGAGCACAGTCAAGAATCTCCTGCAAGGTAGCACGCGCTTATTAAAATGCTGCGATTAAAATCAAATCGAGAGCCAAGTCTCCCCAGCCTGCATTTACTGAAATCGCTAATGTCCTACAATCAATAGCTATCCAATTACCCAATGTTGAAATAACTGAACCCAAGAATTAAAACATTTTTTAAACTCCGGGATTTAAAATCGAAAATACATGAGCGTAGGTGTTTTTTGTTGGAATGCCATTATCAAAAGGATAAAACTCGACGTCAATAATCGAGTTTTTCTTAACCAATCGTTACGCCAACTCTGAGTCCCATATAGGTAGCGCAGATAACAACAAACAATATCCCCTTGAGGGATTTTTTCATTCTATCAATCCTTGGATTTTCGAGTGCATCGGAATGGCATAAAAAGCCAGGTGTATTTTCCTCTGACATCATTCAACTCTTTGTAAAAAACAATAGGTTTAAAAGCTTATGTTAGTCAATGCACTAGCCTCTTGGCTTGAGATTCTTCGATACGCTCGCAAAGACATCACATTTTTACTGTGATAACCGTGTCTTTGATAAATGTCTTTCAGGAGGCGAGGCCATTTTGATAAAACTTTTATCCTTACAAGCTTTTGTAATTTTTGACGTCCGGCAACTCGATTTTGCGGTTATGAGCCAAAGTATGCATTCACAACTGAATGCGGAGCGCTATCCATTTTTATCTTTCCATGCTCAAGCCATATCGCCCTGTTGCATGTATTCAGTATTAGATCCGGTGAGTGGCTGGCGATAATAAGAATGTTTGTAGCCTGGACAACTTCGGTCATTCTTTTCTCAGCTTTGCGTTTGAAGTTTTCATCCCCTACTGAAAGCCATTCGTCCATGACGAGGATTTCGGGTCGAAGTATTGTTGATACCGCAAATGCTAGGCGCAAATGCATACCAGTTGAATAGGTGCGAACGGGCACATCGATGAAGTTACCCAGCTCAGAAAACTCGATAATATCATCTAAGTGTTTTTTTATCTCTGTCCTTGTTAAACCCAGAAGGCCGCCACGAACATAAATGTTTTCCCTTCCTGTGGCTTCTGAATCGATACCAAGTGAAATATCGATAAGCGAACCAATTTCCCCCTTTATTCTTACTGTTCCGCAAGATGGCTCATAGACACCGCTAAGCAAGCGGAGGAGTGTGCTCTTCCCTGCGCCATTATGACCGATTAGCCCAACTCGATCCCCATCTTTTAATGAGAAAGTTAAATTTTCTAAAGCACGAACCACAACAACACCTTGCTCATTTGCATCCAGCTGTCCGCCGGTAGCAACTTGCATAAGTCGTTTCTTGAGGGATCGGCTATTTGTATTATAAATAGGGAAATCGACACTAACGTTATTAAACTCTATTGAAGCCATAGCTTTTCTTTCTTATAACCAGTAAGCAATTCGCCGCTTGTAGCGGCTATAGATTTTTAAAGTCAAACCCCATCCAAGTAGTGCCAGAATAATTGATACAAACCAACTGGTCGAAGAAGGAGCATAACCTAGCAAAGGTGCACGTACAATTTCGAGCAAATGATAAACAGGATTATATTGTAAAAAATAGTAACTTCTTCCGGCTGGTAAAAGACTTGGCATCCACATGATAGGCGTTAAATAAAATACCACTTGTAACAGGCTAGTGACCATCTGGGCAAAATCACGATATCTTGTGCAAATGGTAGCTAGTAGTAAAGCTACCCAGGTTAAATTAACCAGTGCTACTAAAAACCCAGGAATACTTAACAGTGCTACCCAGTACATCGGTTTCCCCACCGCCAACAACACCAGAGGAAAAATGAGAATATTATGTCCTAAGATTAATATATTCCGCCAAATCATTCTTAAAATATGAATAAACAGCGGTAAGGGAAGTTGTTTAATTATTCCTTCTGCAACTATAAACCCGGTACATCCTTCAGTTACGATAGACGAAAAAAAACCCCACAGGATAATTCCAATCGATAAAAATGGTAAGAACTCTCTTAATGAGGAGTTAAAAATTTGCCCAAATACAATACCAATAGTTGCAATCATTACTCCCATACTGATAGTTAACCAGAAGGGGCCTAAAGCCGAGCGCCTGTAACGCTGACGAATATCTTGCGATCCTAATATCCTTAAAAGAGAATAGTGTTTAACTGCAGCAGTAAGATCTGATAAGGCAATATTTATAGAGCCATTTCCCATTGAAACACCGTGCTTTGACAAAAATCAGGCCATTCTAATCTGTGTTACTGAGACCTGTCAAATAAAGCATTGTTTCTAGCAGATAACGTTGTCTGGTCGATTTGTTCGCTCGTTTCCTGACTTTTCTTGTGTCATCCCAATCAATTCAAACAACCTGCAACATTGTCATTAAATTCTCCATTCAATTAGCCGAACTGTATCTGATTAATTAGAACGATGTTTCACGTGAAACATTTCTCATAAATTGATCATTGAAAAGAATTCAGAGTTTTGAGGTAAAGGTAAAGAGTTTTTATCAGTTGCGGTAACGAAAAACTGGCCATTGAAAGTGTGAATCAAATTAAAAAGTGAAGTTAAATGTAAATCGTCAAGCTCAGTTGAGAGATCATCGCATAGAAAAATACAAGGAGTGGTCATTAAAAGAGTCTGAGCGAGCTTAAGGGTAATCAATACGATTTTTTGTTGGCCTCGAGATAGGTATTGTTTAGCTTTATACATTTCTGATTCAATCAACAAATCAGCATGATGAGCACCGTATTGAGTAAATTGGCGAATGATATCTAATTCGTAAGAGTCAGCTAAAACGGCCGATAAAGATTTATTAGCACCCTTTTTATCCCAACCTTTATAATATTGCAAATGGCATTCAACTTGAGTTAATTTCTTTAAAAGAGTTTGAAACACATTATTTAGTTTAACAAAGTAGTCCGATCTGAAAGCATCCAGCTTATTCGCTAATTGCTCTATTGTGAGATTCCAAGGTTCCAGATCCGCTCTGCGGGCCTTCTGGCGTAATAAACTGTTCCTTTGTTTTATGGCACGCCGATACTGTTTCCACAATAAATGATAAGAATGTTCCACGTGAAACAATCCCCAATCAAGTAAACTACGGCGAACTGATGGCCCTGCGTCGATAATTTGAAAAAGATCCTGATAGAGAACCTGGCATGGAAGGAAATGAGCAAGCTCACTACTGCTTTGGCAAGGATAATTATTTAATCGAACCTGAGTGGGTAAAGAAGTCGATTTCTGAATACTGATTGATTGTTCATCATGGGTCCGAGCAAAGACGGTCAAACAATCTGTGCCATGGCGGACAAGCGGGGTAATTTCACGTGTGCGGAAAGAGTGGCCACTCCCTAAAAGGTAAATGGATTCGAGAAAAGAAGTTTTCCCAGAACCATTAGGGCCGACAATGATATTTAAATGGGGATGAAGATTGAAACGTAAGGAATGGATATTGCGCAGATTTTGAATTTGCAATTGGGCAAGAATCATAATTTCATAGGCATAATGATGTATTGATAGCACTCGTCCTGTAAAGACTCGACTAAAATACTGCTGTCTGTCGTCGACATTGATAGACGTATAAGACCTTCGTTAACAAAATTTAAAACATCAAGCAAGTAACTGGCATTAATCCCAATCTTGATCTCGTTACCCTCAGTATGAGCTTCAAGTGTCTCCATAGCCTCCTCTTGCTCTTGATTATTAGCAATAAGAGTTAAGGCGCCACACTGCATCTGTAACATTACCGCCTTGGATTTTTCATGCGCAAGAATGGCGATTCGTGAAAGAGCACGTTTCAACATATCCCTATCAATTAGAATAAACTTATCCTGGTTTCGTGGAATAGCCTTAGCATAAGGTGGAAAACGTGCATCAATTAATCTGGACTGAAAGGTATATTCGTTCGTCGATAATTTAAAATGTGTTCGGCCGGCTGCAATACTGACCTGTTCATCATTAACATTCTGCAGCAAGCGCAACATTTCTTGCACACCTCGTTTAGGCAACAAAAAACGTTGATGCGAAAAAGTAAGATCATAAGGCAACTTGCAAATAGCCATACGATGACCGTCTGTCGCAACAGAAGTAATGGTCTGGGCATCAAGTTCAATTAACAAACCATTTAAAAATACACGGACGTCATGCTGTGACATTGCAAAATGGGTGGATTGCAAAAGATGTGTAAGCGATGCTTTTGAAATTAAAAACTCAACTTCATTTGATTCAGTTTCAGAAGATGGAAAGTCATCGGCTGGTAAGGTTGCAAGTTTAAATTGACTCCGTCCCGACTTAATGATGACGGTTCCTGATTTTAAACTTATATTGGGGCAAGAGTCATCGTCGAGTGAGCGAATAATATCAACAAATTTCTTTGCAGGAACCGTGATCTGACAAGGTGCTTGGTCAGCATCACAGTTAACACGAGCGGTAATTTCCATTTCCAAATCAGTAGCTGTTAGCGATAATTGATTATTGGAGAATCGAAGTAAAATATTAGATAAAATAGCCAAAGATTGCTTTTTATCTACTACTCCTGCAACAGTGAGTAAAGGACTAAGTATTTGCTCTTTTGTGAGTGTCAAATCAAACATGATTTATCCTAGAATCAAGAAGATAAGGTTCGCATGAGGTTTTTATAATCCTCTGCAAAATCATTATCGTCTTGAATTAATTCTTTTACTTTACGACATGCATGAAGGACTGTCGTGTGATCTCGGCCGCCAAAATGATCACCAATCTCAGGCAAGCTATGGTTAGTTAACTCTTTTGCTAAAGCCATCGCCATCTGCCGCGGCCTAGCTATAGAACGACTACGCCGCTTAGAAAGGAGATCGGCCACTTTCACTTTATAATACTCAGCAACTGTTTTTTGGATATTTTCAATTGTAACTAGCTTATCCTGCAAGGCAAGTAAGTCACGCAAAGCCTCTTGCACAAAATCAATTGTAATGGGCTTGCCGGTAAAATGGGCATTCGCAATCACTCGCCGCAAAGCGCCCTCAAGTTCACGAACATTAGAGCGTATGCGTTTGGCAATAAAAAAAGCAACCTCATAAGGAAGTTCAATATTCGATTGCTCAGCCTTGCTAATCAATATCGCAACACGTGTTTCAAGCTCAGGCGGCTCGACAGCAACAGTTAACCCCCATCCAAAGCGGGACTTAAGCCGCTCTTCCATGCCTTCGATTTCCTTTGGATAGCGATCACTGGTCAGGATAATTTGCTGCTGTCCTTCAAGTAACGCATTGAAAGTATGGAAAAATTCTTCTTGAGATCGATCTTTACCTGCAAAAAACTGGATGTCATCAATCAGCAGCACATTGAGTGATCGATAAAATCGCTTAAACTCATTAATGGAATTAGTTTGTAGCGCTTTAACCATATCGGCCACAAAACGCTCAGAATGAAGATAAAGTACTTTAGCTTCAGGATCATTCTTCAAGATAGCATTACCAATGGCGTGCATTAAATGGGTTTTGCCTAAACCGACACCACCGTATATAAATAAGGGGTTATACGCATCACCAGGGCGCTCGGCAACTTGCCATGACGCAGCTCGTGCTAATTGGTTTGAATTTCCTTCGACAAAACTTTCAAAAACAAATTTTTTGTTGAGATAACTGTTTTTATAGTCAGCTGTTTTTTTGGGCGTTGGTTTTGGAACATTGATTGGGGCTTTAATGGATTGGCTATCAGTAGAAACAGGCTCAGCCGTTTTTGTTCCGATACTAATACTTAATAACGAAAAGGCATCCCCGCCAATTTGGCTGATCAATTCTTTTAAACGAGTATAAAAATTTCTCTTAACCCAATCCACAACAAAACGGTTAGGTGCTAATAAAACAAGACCGTTATCGTGAACTTCAGCCTGTAAAGGACGTAACCACGTATTGAATTGTTGCGGCGGGTACTCCTCCTCAAGAAGCTCCCGACATTTCTTCCAAACATCTTCAGACACAAAAACTCCTTAAACAAGGCAAAAATAAAAGGTGCACCAGGCCAAAAAAGCTAAGTTATATTACTACTGAATATTCTTCAAAAGAATATTTCGGTAATGAATGACTTGTTTAAATTTTAAACAATATAGAGCACGTGAGGCTATCATTTATACTACACGGGGGATTAATTATACCGTGCCATCGACAAAAAAACAGAGTTATCCACAGTCGGAATAAAATTTTTATATAAAAGTAATCAAGAGAAAGCGAAACGTCATAGGTTAAATTGAAGTTGAAGACTTAGAAATCTGTGAATAGAGTAAGGTAAAAGCTCAACAAATCTGGTGGATAGAATAGTGCGTTTCGGATGCTTCGATCTTATCCGAGGGGTTATCCATAACTAAAGACAGTAATTTTTAACAGAATAAAAAAAATGTAATTAATTGATATATTTGAATTTTTTAAATATATCAACAGATAAATTTAACAATATAATAAAAACAAGGTTAAAAAAATTTAAATGTTTATATTAATTGGCGGACAGAAAAACAATGTTTTAAGAATCGAATAATGACTGGTTATTTGACAGCAGATGTAAAGTTTTCTATCATTGCCAACCTTAAATTTTAATTAAATAACAGGTTCATCATGAAACGCACATTTCAACCAAGTAATCTAAAACGCAAACGTGATCATGGTTTTAGACAGCGTATGGCTACACGAGGTGGTCGTTTAGTTCTTAAGCGTCGTCGTGCAAAAGGTCGTAAGCGTCTATCCGCCTAAGTGAACTGTTTTAGTAAAACGCGGCGGTTACTGAATAAAAGTGACTATGACTACGTTTTTGAACAAGCAAAAAAAATGGTTACCTCAGAGTTTATTGTTTTGCATCGTGCAAACACCCTGGGGTATGCCAGACTTGGGCTAGCACTATCAAAAAAGTCAATACCAAAAGCACATGACAGAAATCGTGTAAAGCGTTTATTGCGTGAAACCTTTCGTACCGCTCGATTACCTGCAGTTGACGTGGTATTTATAGCAAGACCAGGGCTCGCGGAAATCGAAAATAAGATAATTATTGCCAGATTGAGTACCATATGGGACAAATTAACCAATTCATACGCAACCTGACTTGTATGCCGATTTTTTTATACCAACGTTTGCTAAAACCGATCATGAAGCCTTGCTGTCGCTTTCACCCAAGTTGTTCAGATTATTCTATCGAAGCAATAAAACAACTTGGCATTCTCAAAGGGGGATGGCTGACCCTCTGTCGTTTATCGCGATGTCACCCTTGGGGGAAAAGCGGCTATGATCCTGTATCACCTAACAAAGAGAAGTATTAATGGATATACGACGTGTAGTTTTATATGCAGCTTTAGCGCTGATTGTTTATTCGCTCTGGATGAATTGGCAACGCGATTATCCAGCGGCGCCAAAACAGCTGGCTAGCCAGACAAGTTCTGCAACGATCAATAACGGCAGCTTACTACCAAACATCAACAATTCTTCGAGTAATGAGACAAACGCAGAAGCAACCAGCAAACCCAATGCGCCAGCAGTGGTTTCTACTTCTCAACCCATCCAGGTAAAGACCGATGTCCTCAATTTAAATATCGATTTACAGCAAGGTGATATAGTAGGCGCCCAATTGCTTGATTATCCGGTCAGCGTGGATGAGAAAGATAAGCCAATAACACTATTTCAGAATCAGCCAGATGAGCGGTATGTGGCAAACAGCAGTTTATTTACCAATGCCAACCAAGCCGTCCAAAATATTGATTTTGATTTCACTAGCCCTCAGCAACAATATCAATTGGCACCTGGTGAAGAAAAGCTGGTAGTCACTTTAAGTGGTAAAACAGCTGACGGTTTAGCCGTGAAAAAGGAATTCACTTTCACAAGGGGAAGCTATTTAATACAAGTGAATTACGTCATTGAAAATCAAGGTGCAACGCCATGGAAAGGGTATATGAATACCCAATTATTACGAAGTTCCCCTCAAGAGGATAAATCAAGTATTTTTCATGTTGGTTCCTACACGGGGGCTTCTTATTCAAATCCGGGGCAACAACGGTATAAGAAAGTCACTTTCAAAGATATGACTAAATCAAACCTGGATGTCAATGCGCAAGGTGGTTGGATCGCTATGCAGCAACACTATTTCGTGAGTGCTTGGGTGCCAAAAGCAGATAGCCATAATGTCTTTTATACAAGATCAGTTGATGATAATTATACGATCGGTGCAGTAAGCCAACCGATAACAATAGAACCAGGAGCTAAGAAGGAAATCGGTTCTAGTTTATATGTGGGCCCTGAAATCACATCCGAATTAAAAGCAATTGCACCTGGTTTGGATCTAACAGTTGATTATGGCTGGCTATGGTTCTTGTCTTCTATTTTATTCTCATTGATGAAGGCAATCTATTCCATGGTAGGTAACTGGGGATGGTCGATTGTGCTAGTGACCGTATTAATCAAATTAGCTTTTTATCGACTCTCTGCGACTAGCTATAAATCCATGGCAGGTATGCGCAAACTCCAACCTAAATTACAAGCTTTGCGTGAGCGATATGGCGATGATAAGGCCAAATTAAGCCAGGCAACGATGGAGTTATATCGCCAAGAAAAAGTTAATCCTTTGGGAGGATGCTTGCCTATCCTTATCCAAATCCCGGTATTTATTGCGCTGTATTGGGTTTTACTCGAAAGCGTCGAATTAAGACAAGCCCCTTTCATTTTCTGGATTAAAGATTTATCGGCTGCAGATCCGTATCACATCTTGCCGATCATTATGGGCGCGACGATGCTCATCCAGCAGAAACTAAATCCTGCACCACCGGATCCAATGCAAGCTAAAGTGATGATGTTCTTACCTATCCTGTTTACAGCTTTATTTTGGAATTTTCCAGCTGGATTGGTGCTGTATTGGGTTGTTAACAATGCGCTGTCTATTTTGCAGCAATGGTATATCACTCGAAAATACAGCGATGATCGACCTAAGAAAACACTAGCTTCCGCAAAATAATGCAAGACGATACTATTGTTGCAATCGCTACTCCACCCGGCCGTGGTGGAGTGGGCATTGTGCGTCTCTCAGGGGCATTAGCCTACTCAATTGCCCTTCAGCTCAACGGTAATCGAACACTTAATCCTCGTGTAGCACTATACTGTACTTTTATTAATCGCCAGAAAGAGATACTCGATAATGGCATAATCCTTTATTTTAAAGCCCCCTACTCATTTACCGGTGAAGACATCGTCGAATTCCAAGCGCATGGCTCCCCGCTCGTCTTAGACAATTTAATTAGCGAATGCGTAGCATTAGGTGCAAGATTGGCTAGACCGGGTGAATTTTCCGAACGTGCTTTTCTTAACGATAAGCTGGATCTAACGCAAGCTGAAGCAATTGCGGATCTTATTCATGCAAGTTCGCAAACCGCGGCAAGGATGGCAATTCGATCCTTGCAAGGTGATTTTTCAAAAAAAATTAATGAACTTAATGAGAAATTAATTCATTTACGCTTATTTGTTGAGGCTGCAATTGATTTCCCCGAGGAGGAAATTGATTTTTTAAGTGATGGTAGAGTTGCAGGTATGCTGAATGATATCTTACAGGAGTTAAGTTCCATCCGTGCAAACGCATCGCAAGGTGCGATCATGCGAGAAGGCTTATCGGTGGTGATTGCTGGGCGGCCAAACGCAGGAAAGTCTACTTTAATTAACTGCTTAGCCGGCCGTGACGTGGCCATTGTCACTGATGTTGCTGGTACTACACGCGATGTGATGCGGGAGCATGTCTTACTCGACGATATTCCTTTGCACTTAGTGGATACAGCAGGCTTGCGCGAGAGCAATGATCGCGTGGAACAAGAAGGGATAAAGCGCGCGTGGCAAGAGGTTAGCCGTGCCGATTGTTTATTGATGGTAACAGATGTGACATGCGCAGATTGCCCAGTGTTAAGCGATGAGATTCGGAAGGCATTGCCTCCTTCTGTACCTATCATTCGAGTGTTTAATAAAATTGATGCGATCAATTTAAATCCTAAAAAGGAAGAAGATGCAGTATATCTTTCGGCGAAGCTAGGGCAAGGCTTGGAGCTATTGAAAGAAAAAATCAAACAATCAGTAGGTTACCAACCTATAGAGGGGCAGTTTTTAGCACGCAGACGCCATTTAGAAGCGCTGGATCAAGCCAGGGAATTTTTACTGGCAGGGCAACGCCAACTAAGCGAATCGCGCGCCGGAGAGCTGCTTGCTGAAGACTTAAGGCTTGCACATCACGCTTTATGTGAAATCACCGGTGAATTTTCGTCAGATGATTTACTCGGTAGAATTTTTTCTAGTTTTTGTATTGGAAAATAGACTTATTTAAGGCCAGGAGTAAATTCATCCTCAGAATCAATATCCACGAAGCCAAAGTCTCCCCCAGAAGAAGGAGCATCGGACTTTTCAGGTAGAGCTGAGTGGTGAGCATCTTGTGACGATTTACTAATCGATATGGGCCTTGCGTATTTAGCAAGGCTTTTGCTCGCATTCGAACTAGCAGGTAAATCAAAGAGATCGTCTGCAAAATCCTCAGAGTTATCCTTTGAGTTATCGGATTTTTCTTTACTTAGTAGTCCATCACCAAACCTTTCTGTGGCCGCAAGTAAGAAATTTCCTGAAGCAACTGTAAAAAAAGCTGCAGAAGCAGGTGCTATATCTAAACCAATAAATGTAAGCAATTTAATAAAGGGTACCGCTAAGGTATTTACGATAGGTGTAATTGCCGGCCCAGCGAGAGCATAGAGTGCTGGCGCTGCGAATACAGCTAAACTAACATAAGCTGCAGCTGAGATAAGGATACTTAATCCGCTTAGAATAGTGCGTACGATTGGGTTTTTGAGCTGTTGAGCTGCTTGGAAACTGGAAATTGGTGAAGTAACCGTGCGCAGAGCAATATAAACACCCTTAAATAAGTACTGTAAACCATAAGTGAGAAGCAGCAATCCCGAGCGAACGTATTGTGCTGCGGAATTGGTTGGCGCCCAATCAATTAAACGGTTTACAAAGAAATTTGCAACTTCTGAGGCAAAATTAGGTAAAAATTCCAGTGGGCGCCGGATCATATTGATTATCGGATTTATGATAAAACCAATGGTAAAAAAATAAAGGATTTTTTTGCCAATCCCCGATTCCTGTGGCCATCCCAAAAAGTAATGAGCAAAATTCGCTTGTTGCCGTTGTTTTTCATCAAGCAATGGCATGAAGGTGTCATAGAACGCTTGCTTAAAAAAATCAAAAAAACTTACTCTAACTTTATAAGCAGAGTAACTATTGTGAATGATGTCATAATAGTCACTAACCGGGTTTCCAATTTCTTCAAGGATATCCTCGCGTGTGGGTAACCTTCCTTCTCCTTGCAGTGTACGTTCACAAATCTTTAATGTGGCGGCGCTATGATAACCGCATGAGGCAGGATCAAAGAAAGATTGTGTTTCAAGAGAAATATAATCCGCTTTATCGGTTGAGCCATTCGTCCTATCTGTTATTAGAATTTCTTGTTCAGGAGCAGGCTTGGTGAGGGCACGCCAAAGGGATCTAAGCACTGTCAATGGGCTTTTGTCTCGTTTTTTAGCAAAAAATTTAACTGCATCACTGACCTTTGGGTCGAAAATCTTCATTGTTTGACGATCAGCTGAGGAGTACGCTGCGACAATATGCCCCTCAGTGGCGCCATGTCCAATTAAACCGACGAGGAACTGGCGAGGTACACGAACCCCTTTCCGTGCAAAAAAGGTATTTAAATGAGTTAGCATTTCGCCGTACTCAAATGCTTGTAATGGGGTAGTAATTACTGTTAAATCACTATTTGGGGCATGATAATAACTTAACCTTTCGATAGTATTGTCACTTGTGCCAAGAATAGTGACATCTTTACCTAGGGTTTTGTTAAATTCTTCATGATCGACACTTTCTACAAAAGGGTTGTCCAGTAACCTTTCAAAATCCGAACTACCTAGTGTGATATAACCGACCATTCTTAAAACTTCTATGAAATGTTTGAATAATATTCTAATAAAAAAATATTAACACAACATGAGCAACATTTAGTAATCAATATGCAAAAAATAAATACATAATGTTTCGTCTATTGCAAAATAGAATAATAAGTTTTATATTCCCACGGGGTGTTCATTTTTTTGATGGGTTGAGAAATTATGGCTTTTGAAGAATATTATGAAGAGTTCGCTGATGATAAGCACCAATTTTTTGCAAACGTTAGAAGTTTTGCTGACGCTGAAGAAAGAGCCCAAACCCATCACTATGGATTCCTAGCCTCTAATGAAAAACTAATTCGAAAAGAGTACGAGCTATTATTCGAACGCCTTAAAAAAGACGAGATAAATCGAGAAATCTTTTGGTTTTATTGCTATTACTGCTGCATTATGCTGCAAAATTTTCATCGTGCTTATGGGCAAGACGGAAAAGCTGATGAATTTTTAAAGTTACGTTTAGAAATAAAAAAACGTTTGCAAAAAAGAGGCGATACCAAACCAAGCGAACCCACAAAACTTAAAAAAGATAAGGCGAGCGAGGACTCGTTTTTCGACTATCTTGGGAAAACAATTTCTAAGAACTTAATTGAATTATTAACAGCGCCTACAAAAGTATCAAAAATTCGCGATCTGGTGTCTACTGGTAACATCTATCGTATTTATTGGTTTTTCTGCCGCACCAGTATAACCAAGTCGTTTCTTTTAGCACGGGACTTGGAATTGCTTGATCGACTTGGCAGTATTTTTGGTAGGAAAATCGATGCTGATCGCATCGTTGATATTCTCGAAACACCAAACGCTACCCTCAAAGTATTAAGCGTCGGTTTCTTTGCTTTCCGCTTTATATTAAATGCCGCTATGTTGATTAAACATACCTACGGATCGAAGGCGGAGCGATCAGATAAAGATTATGATTGGTGGATGCGTCTCAAAAGTGAGCTGTATAAACGCCATCCAGTCATGATAAATGATGTGGTATGGGGTAGCGTCAATTTCATCACGAATTACAATTCACTGGTTGGTATACCCGATCCCGTTACTGGATGGATCGTAGTTGGGTTTCTATTCTTTGATTTTTGTTGGTTCATTTATCAGCGACATTTGGCTCAAAACGAGTATCGAACAAAAAAATCGCAATTAGAGCGGGATCTGGCGTTCTACTTGAGGGAGCTGCAAAACGAAGATCTGGATGACGAGAAAAGGAAAGAATACGCGCAACATTGCCAGTTATTAAAGAAACAGATCGATCAGCTAGACATAGGCTGGCAAGCCTTAAGTTCAGAGTTTTGGTTTAATAGCGCTGCCGCGATGTTATTGGCTGTCGGTTTCTCTGCATCCATGATATTTACAGCTCCGGCAATGGTGATTGCTTGCTATGCGATTTGTACTTTTGCTGTAGCAATGTACTTATCAGCGGGTGCTTATAAAAAATACCAGGAAAAGAGCCTTCAACTTGAGTATGCGAATATCCATAAAAGCGAAATCACTCAAGAAGAACTTGCTGCTGCTACCCAGGCTTATGTGCAGGCTCGTAATGAGTTCATTATTACTATGGCGAAAAACGTGCTGATGCCAACGTTATTTATTGTCACTTATGCTATTTGTTGGGAAGCTGCACTAGTGCTGACTGCAGCGTATATAGGGTATCAATTGTATAGTGCTTATACCAAACATCTAGAGGAAAATGCTAAAGGGGAGACAGTTGATTCGAATATCGAAATGGAAGATGCACCAGCTGAATCCCAAAGTTTATTACTAGGGACAGGATCCTCTTTATAAGCATCTAGCTTTGGAGCCGCAGCCTAACAGAGGGCTTTTTCGTGTAAATCCTCTGTTAGGCCGTGCTCCCCTCATGTGGCTCGCCCATTAATTTTGTAACTGTATTAATGTCACCGTTCGCTTTGGCTTGTATAGTCGAAGGTAAAAACCCCCTCTTTATTACTTGGCCGTTGAAAAATTTGAGGGTGTTTTAAGGTATGTGTGACATCGTAATAACCCGCTTTCCAATGTTCGTTCATTGTTAGCCGAGAAAATTCATAATCTTTGGAATAACTCTCATATTGTTGTGCGCGATAAATCAATTGGACAATATTATACACTTTATGATCGGCTATTTTTTTTAAGATCTTCGCTTCTTCAGTTTCCTGTAATTCGCTTGGTAATTCTGTAAGCAATTTAGAGAGTGCACATCGAGCTTGTTGGAGGCGTTTGAATTGATTGGTTGCCGCACGAGTTCGGCTAGAATATTGAATTTCTTTCTGGCGGGTCATAGCTCCCCTAAGATTACGCGGTATTGTTCCACGAGCACTCCATAAGTCAACTTGAAAAGCGAGCGTGTCTTGACGAGTGTCACCATCAACAATCCATAGTAATGGTGTGTTAGAAATCAACCCGCCGTCCCAGTAAAATTCACCGTCGATTTCAGTTGCAGCAAATCCTGGGGGCAACGATCCACTTGCCATCACGTGTTCGGGACGAATGATCTCACGATTATTGTCGAAATAAATAAAATTACCTGAGCATACATTCACAGCACCGACGCTAAAACGAGTTTCACCATGATTGATCCGATCAAAATCAACAAAACGCTCAAGCGTTGCTTTAAGCTCCTTGGTATCATAAAAACTGGTTGCTTCAACGGTACCATCAGGATGGAAGAATGGAGCGGGAATACGAGGTATAAAAAAGTTGGTTGTGCCGCTCATTAGAGTAAACATCGCACTCAGATTATTGAATAATCCACGGGCCCAATCACCTCTGGGAGCAAATTGCCCGGAAATGGTGGTCCAGTCCAGTAAAGGGTTTGTCGTAATGGTTTCCCAAAAACGTTTGAGTTTAGATGCCCTTTCTTTAGGAGGATTTCCAGCGATAATTGCGGCATTAATGGCACCAATCGAGATTCCGGCAACCCAGTCAGGATGGAGTTCTGCTTCTGCCAGCGCCTCATAGACACCTCCTTGATACGAGCCGAGTGCGCCGCCGCCTTGCAATACAAGAGCAATGCATTCGAAGGGTGGACGATTTTTTCCCGCGAAGCTTTGCGAATGTCGTTGCTTAGATTTAGACTGCTTACCCTTCATTTCGGATCCTCCTATCTCAATAAGTATAAGTATAAACCTTCTCTTGAGTTTAGGTATCTGCTTTTAACGACCAGGGTTTTTTAGTTAACTTATTAATTTTAAAGCCAATTTATACAATTCATTTTTATTTCTTTGGGTCAATTCGCTCGCAATTTTCACCGCTTGCTTTAGAGGTAATTCTTTAACCAATAAAGATAAGATCTCTTGTTCTTTTCGATTGGCATCACCCTCCTCCTCCTTTTTAGGCAAGACCAAAACAAATTCACCCTTACAACGCGCTTTATCTTCAAGAAACCAATTTTTAATTTCTTGAGCTGCCGCACTTATAAAATGTTCAAAGGTTTTTGTTAACTCTTTAGCAACAACCATCTCATAGTTTTGCCCGTATACTTCGATAATGTCGTCTATACAATCGAGAATTCGATGCGTCGATTCATAAAATACGATAGTGTGTTCACTCGCTTTTAACGATTCGAGTTTGGCTCGTCTACCGGTTTGTTTGGCTGGCAAAAAGCCAACAAAAGTAAACGTATCGCAAGGTACTCCAGCTGCTGAAAGAGCAGTTATCAAAGCGCAGGGACCTGGAATGGGTACAACTGGAATTTGCTTTTGGCGCGCAAGGCGAACAAGAGGAAAACCGGGATCACTGATGAGCGGTGTGCCTGCATCACTGATTAAAGCAAAAGATTTACCTTGTTGTAAGGTTTCAATAATGGCCTCTGCCTTAGTGGCCTCATTATGGGCATGTAAAGAAAGTAAGGGCTTATTGATTCCTAATGAATCAAGCAGTTGGCCAGAGTGACGCGTATCTTCGGCTAAAATCGTATCCACGGATTTAAGCGTAGTTATCGCACGTAAACTGATATCCTCACGATTACCGATTGGTGTGGCAACAATATAAAGAGTACCCACAGAGGTTGCTGAAATTTTTACCATAGTTTATCCTATTGCGTTTCTGCGTTTTGGACCTACCCTCATGTTATTAAAGTCGCTCAAAATAAATTTTATTGCAATTATTGGTTCAGCTATTTTGCTTGTGCAATGCATGAAGATCCCTGAATCGCAAATTCATCCAACTGCCAATAAAACCAAAGCAACAGCTGCAGCTACCCCATACACGATGCCAGCGACCGCTTATCTTGCCTTGGCAAAAAATCAGGCGGACATTGAGAAGCAGAATATGCTGATCATGGCTGCAGGTCGATTTATCTATGATGGCCAGTGGCGCGATGGGATACGCACTCTAGCGCAAACGAGTAATTTATCTCCCGAGCAAGCTAATGCAAAAAATATCTTACTTGCTAAAACTGACATAATCCGCGATCAACCGCGTTCAGCAATTGCTCGATTATCTGGCGTGCATGAAATTAGCAATTTGTCTCCCTTTTATCAAGTTCAATATCATGAAATTTTAGCTTCTGCTTATGAATCAGTAGGAAATCGTGCAGAATCAGTAGTTGAACGAATTAAACTGGAAAGATTACTTTCCGATGAAATGAGTCAGGCCAATAATCGTCGTATTTTATGGCTCACTTTGACCAAATTACCTGTGGCGGAACTTAATACTTTAGCGGTGGAAGCCCCTGATGACTCCGAACTGCAGGGTTGGATGAAGTTAGCTTTGATCTCACGACAAAATCAGAATGATGCACAAGCGCTTTTTGCCCAAGTTGAACAATGGCAAACTCAATACCAGGGGCACCCTGCCAATCAGTTATTACCTTCGCCGCTAAGTGCAGTGAAACCTTATTTGCATCATTCTCCAAAACAAATCGCCTTATTATTACCCTTAAGCGGGCCGTTAGCAGGTCCTGGCGGCGCTATACGCGACGGGTTTATGGCCGCAGCCAGTAACTCGCCAGCAAATATCCGTCAATACGACACGGCTGCAGGCAATGTCGCGGCTTTATATCAACAAGCGCTGAGCGAGGGTGCAGATTATGTGGTGGGTCCCTTGAGCAAAGCGGATGTAGCGGTTGTGGCAACACTCGAACATCCTGTACCCACCTTGCTACTTAATGATATTGATGTGGCTAATAGCACAAATGTTTATCGTTTTGGTTTGTCTCCTAGCAATGAAGCAAGACAGGTAGCTGTTAAAGCTGGAAAAAAAGGCTATCGGCGGGCGCTGGTTATCGCGCCTTCTGGACAATGGGGAGATGAGATTGTTGCAGCATTTACTTCTCAGTGGCAGAGCAATGGTGGTGTTGTCGTTGATAAACTTGCTTATGGAAATAATGATGACCTGAATGTCGCTGTGCGAGACTTACTTCATGTTTCTGATAGTCAGGCTAGAGAAAAAAAGATTAAGCGGCTATTGGGACAAAGAATTCAAGCGATACCCAGGCGCCGAGAAGATTTTGACATGATTTTCCTACTTGCTTACCCTTCCAAGGCGCGACAGATAATGCCTTTGTTGAGGTATTATTTCGCAGGCAACGTTCCAGTCTATGCAACATCGACTGTTTATGCAGGAAGTCCAAATATCATGCAGGATAAGGATCTTGATGGCATTATTTTTAGCGATATGCCCTGGGTCTTCGCCCATCAGATGGCAAATAGAAATTGGCCAGAACAGCTGAACAGTTATAATCGGTTATATGCTCTAGGGATGGACAGTTATACTTTATCAACCCAGCTCAACCAATTATTACTCTTCCCAGCAATGGGTATTGATGATAAAAGTGGCGTCCTTTACTTGAATCGAGCACAACAAATTGCAAGAATTCCTGCTTGGGGGCAATTTAGAGGCGGGGTTGCTGTAACGACCGGCTGACACTGGCACGACTAAATTTGTTCGAAGGAGTAACGATGTCATTGAAGACTGGAATCAAGGCAGAACAACGGGCACGAGATTATCTCCTTACACAAGGATTACATTGGGTGAGGAGTAATTACCGTTGTCCTTGGGGTGAAATTGATTTAATTATGGAAGAACAAAATTACTTAGTCTTTGTTGAAGTCCGTTCCCGCATGTCCCAAGCTTTCGGAGGGGCTATAGCCAGTGTTACTTACGTTAAGCAACAAAGGATTGCTAAAGCTGCTGCCCATTACTTAATGACAACTAAAAAATACAACAAGCAACCAGTACGTTTCGACGTATTGGGTTTTGAAGATAAAGGACAACGGGTTGAGTGGATTAAAAATGCCTTTGAAGCAGGGCTTTAAATTAAATCGGAAACAGTAACATGTCCCAGATGGAAGATCGCGTCAGACAACTCTTTGGTATTAGCATTGAAGCAAAAATTGCCGTAGCAGATACCTTATCTGCTCAAATAGCTAAAGCGGGTTTGCGCTTAGTTAATTGTTTACTTAATGATGGCAAAATCCTGGTGTGTGGAAGCGGCGGCTCGGCAGCAAACAGCCTTCATTTTGCTTCGGCTATGATTAATCATTTTGAAGTAGAACGTCCTCCTCTACCAGTGATTGCATTGACTGATATTGCTTCGCTCACATCGGTTGCCAATGATGGCCACTACGATCAAGTGTTTGCTAGGCAAATTCAAGCGTTAGGCCAAGAAGGTGATGTCTTACTTGTGCTATCAACTTCAGGGAATGCTGATTGTATTTTGCAGGCGGTAAACGCAGCAAATGATAGGGGAATGGATACGATTGCTTTAAGTGGCCGTGATGGGGGCGTCCTTGCTAATCATCTGGGTCCAGAAGATATCGAATTGAGAATACAGGGCGATAATGATGCCCGCATCCGTGAAACGCATTTATTTATTTTGCATTGCTTTTGTGATCTGATTGATCAATCCTTATTTGGTCAAATGTTGGGGTAGATTATGAAATTTCGTTCAATCATTTTTTTCCTGGTATGCTCCTTACTTACTGGCTGCGTTGCGGCTGTTGTTGCAGGTGCTGCAGCAAGCTTGGTGGTATACGATAGGCGCAGCGTAGTTACGATTGAAAGTGATGCACGCATATTTCACAAAATCCATACTGCCATAGTAAAAGATCCCCGCTTTCGCGATTCGCGAATTAATGTGACAAGTTTTAATCGGGTCGTTCTATTGGTAGGGCAAACACCTGCTGCTTCATTACGAGTCCTAGCTGAAAAAATAGCACAGAATACACCTAATGTAAGGCGCGTATACGATGAGGTAACGGTTGATTACCCTCTACCCTTGGCGGAAAGAACAAAGGACACATGGATTACGAGTCAAGTAAGAAGTTTAATGCTTACTCGAAAAGGCTTAGAATCCGGCTCCATTCGCATTGTGACCGAGAATGGTGTCGTTTATTTAATGGGAATTGTGACACACGAACAGGCCAATCTTGCTGTCGATGTCGCAAGGCAAGTGAATGAAGTAAGAAAAGTAGTCAAGGTTTTTCAGTACATAGTCTAAAAGTATGAAAAAACAAGGACGTTTTATTACCCTTCTAGTGGGAATCATGTTGTTAGAGGGTTGTTACAGCGAGCTATGGACCGGAGCAAAGCTCGTTTACGATCGGCATAACGTTTACAAAAAAATTGACGATTACCAGTTAGGGGCGAAAGCAGGTCATGCACTTTTCGATGACCAACTGTTTAAGCAAAAAGGCTGCTCTATCGATTTAGCAGTTTTCAACGGCGATATACTACTTGCAGGACATGTACCTACCGCCGGGCTCCGAAATGAAGCAGTTCGGCGGGTTTCCTCTCTAACCGGTTATCGCCGCGTCATTAACCAGCTCGATGTAAGCAAACAACCCAACTCAGTGTTGGAGGACAGTTGGATTACTGCCAAAATACGCAGCCAGATTTTTGCAGATGCAGAAATCGATCCTCATGCATTCAAAGTAATAACCTCTGACTACATTGTATATTTAATGGGTGATGTCAGGCCACAGCAAGCCGAACGAGTCATAAATATAGCTAAAAACACACAAGGGGTTGAGCGAGTGGTCAAATTGTTTAAGTACTATAATCTCAGCAAACAGGCCATTGCAGACAGCTGATCTAAAATAGACTGTGGCCTGGCACATCCAGGCCACGGGGTATTGTTTTTCCAAACCAGGAAGTGGCTAACCTGGAGGATACCTTTTACTTTATCAATGGAAGCGACCTTTATCCAGTCGTTTACGAATTTTTCTTACTCTAAGTGCGCGTAATAAACCTGTCGATGTATTAGCGTCACGTTCTTCATCATAACCGTTCAAGGTTTGAACTGGGTGTGTTTTGCAATGTTTCCGGTAGGATGTGTGGTTTTTATTGTGTTTATGGTGGAGCTCGTCTCCATAGCGATTGAGCATTTTTTCCCGCATGCTAGTGGCGGTACGTTGTTGCTTTTCAGACATATACGATTCCTTCTATTGCGAGTGAACTGCCGAGGGTTAATGGAAATTTATACAAAAAAATGATGTAAAAAAATACAAAACCCCCTACTTAAACTATAAGCAATTTGGCATTATTATTCCAGTAATTGATGCAGCTCTTGCCTCAGTGGAGAGTAAAAATCAAAACTACTTTTTTACATCTAAGGCAAAAGTTGCTTTGTTTAACCAAGATTATTGCAAAAACGAAATGGAGGCGGGTATAAACCAAGAAAATTGTTATTTTTACCTCCTTTATTATTTAATCCTGCAAGAAGTGCTCGCCCGTATTTAGATTTCCGCCTGAATGCAAAAATGTGGGACCCCAGTTGATACAGGATGTTGGATTTTTGCCAATATAATCCAGTTTAATCTTCTAACTAATAGTAGAGAAAATTCACCAGGTTATTGCGGGTAAACAATAAACGAGGTATGTCATTTGGAGTGGGATAGTCTTAGTGTTAATTAATGAACAGTTGCGTATCCAAGCTGTTTACTTTATAATCCGCGCGTTAAAAGATGGGTGAAATGTGAAAGATAAGCTTGGCGTTAGCGGCGTAAAGCGCATGCTTGGAATTCAACTGTTGACTAGTGTATTGATATCACTATCACTACTTTTGATTTTCGGCAAAAGGGAGGCAATGTCAGCGTTATTAGGTGGCATAGTTGCAATAATCCCCTCAGCGCTGTTTGCAAGAAAATTATTTTATTACCGAGGCGCCAGAGCAGCACGGCAAATAGTCAAAGGCTTCTATTTAGGTGAAGCTTTAAAAATAGTGTCGTCAATTATCTTATTTACACTGGTTTTTCTATTAGTTAGGATCACCCCGCTTGCGTTTTTTTTCACCTACATTGTGGTGTTAATGAACTACTGGTTTGCACCACTGATTTTTGCTAACAAACAAAATAGGCCTGAAAGTGACTGAAATGGTATCTAGTACCCAATACATCAAGCATCATCTTACATATCTAACGTATAATTTTAAAACAATGAGTTTTGGTTCTAATGGCTTTTGGACAATAAACTTAGATACCTTATTTTTCTCTTTGGTGACAGGGATTATTATTCTCTCATTGTTATACTTCGGTGCACGCAGGGTCACGACCGGTGTACCAGGAAAGTTGCAAAATTTCGCAGAATTGTTGCTTGAGTTTGCAGACAATCAGGTGAAAGATTGCTTTCATGGGAAAAGCAATCTAATTGGCCCCCTTGCGTTGACAATCTTTGTTTGGGTTTTCTTCATGAATTTTATGGATATCCTTCCCGTTGATATTCTGCCCTTAGCGGCGCAATCTCTCGGTATTCATTATCTGAAAGTGGTACCTACTAACGACCTAAACCTAACTTTTGCGCTGTCAATTTCCGTTTTTGCACTGATAATAATTTATAGTGTGAAAATAAAGGGAATAAAGGGATTCGTTAAGGAATTGACATTACAACCATTCAATCATCCTGTATTTATTCCATTCAATCTACTACTTGAGCTGGTTGGATTGATCGCTAAGCCTATTTCCCTCGCGTTGCGGTTATTTGGTAATCTATATGCTGGCGAATTAATCTTTATTCTGATAGCGTTGCTAACTCTGAATGCGGCGTCAACTTCAGTTATAGCAACAACAACTCTAGGGACTGCACAATTTTTGCTGGCCTTAGCGTGGTCGATTTTCCATATATTGGTAATTACGTTGCAAGCATTTATCTTCATGGTACTGACTATCGTTTATTTAAGTTTGGCTCATGAAGATCATTAAGGTTTTTTTTAAATTAATCATTGTCCATTAAGGGGATTTATATGCAAGCTGCAAATTTGATAGCACAGATTCAAGGTATGACTGTTATTGCAGTCGCTCTACTCATTGGTTTAGGTGCTTTAGGTACTGCGATTGGTTTCGGTTTATTAGGCGGAAAATTCCTTGAGGGTTCTGCGCGTCAGCCTGAAATGGTTCCAATGTTGCAAGTAAAAATGTTTATCGTTGCAGGCCTTCTCGATGCGGTAACAATGATTGGTGTGGGTATTGCGTTGTACTTCACTTTCGCTAACCCCTTCCTCAGCAGCTTGGGTTCTTAAATAACACCAAATAAGGGCGCAAAGCGCCCTGATTGCTACGGGAGATACTACCTTGGAAATTAATTTAACTTTGGTTGTGCAAATGCTGGTTTTCGCAGCATTTGTTTGGTTTACCATGAAATTTGTATGGCCTCCGTTGGCTAAAGCGATGGAAGAGCGACAAGATAAAATAGCCGATGGGTTATCAGCAGCTGAGCGAGGTCGCAAAGAACTAGAGCTTGCTCAACATCGCGTTAAAGATGAATTAAAACAAGCGAAGGCGCAGGCCTCAGAGATTATTGAAAAAGCAAATCGCCGTGCGGCGCAGCTGATTGAAGAGGCTAAAGAAGAAGCTAAGTTGGAAGCACAAAGGCAAGCGAAGATAGCTCATGAGCAATTAGTGCAAGAAATAAATCGTGCAAAAGATGGTTTACGTAACCAAGTAGCTCAATTAGCGATAGCCGGCGCAGAAAGGATTCTTAATCGTGAAGTCGATGCAAAAGCGAACAGCGTGCTGCTCGATGATCTGATCGAAGAGATTTAACATGTCGAATACCACTACAATCGCCAGGCCTTACGCGAAAGCAATTTTCGAGCATGCCTTAGCAACCAGAAAGCTTAGCCAATGGTCTGAAATGCTGCATAAACTTGCTGTTGCAGCGTTAGATGAGAAAGCAAGGCAATTTATTACGAGTCCAACCGCTACAGTAGAACAGCAAGTGGATTTGCTAATGACTCTTTTTGCAAAGGAAGAATCAGAGGAAGTCTCATTTGTTAGAAATCTGGTCATCCTGTTGGCTCAGAACAAACGAATAATGTTGTTACCCGACATTAAGGCAATATTTGAAGTACTGCGTGCTGAACAAGAAAAAACACTGAGGGTGGATGTCATTAGTTTTTCTGAACTTTCATCTGCACAACAAGAGAGACTAATCAGCTCACTTAGCCATCGATTACAACGCCAAGTAACACTTAACCTTACTATTGATAAGTCATTGTTAGGAGGGGCAGTTATTCATGCAGGCGATTTAGTTATTGATGGTTCGGTGCGTGGAAGATTAAATAAACTAAGCTCCGATTTAGCCGCGTAACAGAGAGGATAGATTTCATGTCAGAACAAGTAGCTTTAAACCCATCTGAAATCAGTGAGTTAATCAGAAAGAAAATTGAAAAATTTAGCGTTACAGCTGAGACGAGAAATGTAGGAACCATTGTCAGTTTAAAAGATGGAATTGTTCGTCTGCATGGTCTTGAAGATGTGATGCAAGGGGAAATGATAGAATTTCCTGGAGGCGTTTATGGATTAGCTCTAAACTTGGAGCGAGATTCAGTTGGTGCCGTAATTCTTGGTGACTACTCTAACTTAGCAGAAGGTCAACCAGGAAAGTGCACCGGCCGTATTCTTCAGGTTCCAGTTGGCAAAGCGTTATTAGGCCGTGTAGTCGATGCACTGGGTAACCCAATCGATGGTAAAGGACCTATCGAAGCAACTAAAATGTCTCCTATCGAAAAAGTTGCTCCAGGTGTAATTAGCCGGCAATCTGTTGATCAACCTGTTCAAACTGGATTAAAAGCGGTTGACGCAATGATTCCAGTAGGCCGCGGCCAGCGCGAGCTGATCATCGGTGATCGTCAAACAGGAAAAACAGCGATTGCTGTTGATGCGATCATTAACCAAAAAGGCACTGGCGTAAAATGCATTTACGTTGCTATCGGCCAAAAAGCTTCCTCTGTTGCTGCAATCGTTCGCAAATTAGAAGAAAGCGGAGCGATGGAGCACACCATCGTAGTTGTTGCTGGCGCTGCAGACTCAGCTGCTCTGCAATTTATTGCACCTTACACCGGTTGCACCATGGGGGAATACTTCATGGAGAGAGGTGAAGACGCACTGATTGTCTATGACGATTTAACAAAACAAGCTTGGGCGTATCGCCAAATCTCCTTGTTGCTAAAACGCCCACCTGGACGAGAAGCTTACCCTGGGGATATTTTCTATTTGCATTCTCGTTTATTGGAGCGTGCTGCTCGAATCAACGCAAAGGAAGTTGAAAAGCTGACGAATGGCGAAGTAAAAGGTAAAACCGGCTCGCTAACTGCTCTACCGATTATTGAAACACAGGCAGGGGACGTTTCGGCTTTCGTACCAACCAACGTTATCTCCATCACTGATGGTCAGATATTCCTTGATGTTGATTTATTCAATTCGGGTGTTCGTCCGGCAATCAACTCTGGGTTATCTGTATCTCGAGTAGGTGGTGCTGCTCAAACTAAAATCATGAAAAAATTGGGTGGTGGTACACGATTAGCCCTAGCGCAATTCCGGGAACTAGAAGCATTTTCACAGTTTGCTTCGGATCTTGATGATGCAACACGTAAACAACTGGAACGTGGACAACGCATCACTGAATTAATGAAGCAAAAGCAATATTCACCGCTCTCAGTGGCAGAGATGGCAGTATCCCTTTTTGTTGTTGAAAAAGGTTATCTGGACGATATCCCTGTTGCAGAAGTTAGCGCTTTTGAACATGCTCTTCACAGCTATATGCGTGCTTCTCATGCATCTTTATTGCAGAAAATTAATGAGACAGGCGCTTATGATGGTGAAATTGAATCACAATTGAAAGCAGCTGTAGAAGAATTCAAACGCAGTGGTAGTTGGTAATAGTACAGAGCCCTGCCGTGCTGATGCGGACAGGGCTTAATGATTACGCAGGCTAGGGCTCTTTAAGAGGGTTGTCTGTTAATTAAAGGCGAAGCAAGATATGGCTGGAGCGAAAGAGATCCGTTCAAAAATTGCGAGTATTAAAAACACGCAAAAAATTACGCGAGCTATGGAGATGGTTGCTGCGAGCAAGATGCGCAAAACTCAAGACAGAATGCGCGCGTCAAAACCTTATGCAACTAAAATATACAATGTCGTTAGGCATATAGCTCGTGCAACATCGGAATATCGTCATCCTTTTATGGTTAATCGCGATATTAAACGAATTGGTGTTATAGTAGTTACCTCCGACCGAGGTTTGTGTGGCGGACTGAATTCAAATCTATTACGCGAAACGATTCGAGTTCTCCGTCAATGGCAGCAGGAAGGGAAAGAGATTGATCTTTGCGTGATTGGCCGCAAGGGTCAAGCATTCTTCAAGCGTGTTGGCGGGCGAGTCATAGCATCCGTTGATCAACTTGGCGACAAGCCGGGTATTAAGGAATTAATTGGTGTTGTTAAGGTCATGCTAGATGCGTTCTATCAAGGTGAAATTGATGCCTTGTATGTAGCTAACAACGAGTTTGTAAACACCATGACACAAAAGCCAAATGTCAAACAGTTGTTGCCGCTACCTATAGCGGAAGAAGACAGCAAAACACTTGGGCATCACTGGGATTATATTTATGAGCCTGATGCCAAAGAGTTACTTGATGCTTTATTGGAACGCTATATTGAGCTGCAAGTTTATCAAGCAGTGGTAGAAAATATTGCCTGCGAACAAGCCGCAAAAATGATTGCAATGAAAAGCGCGACCGATAATGCAGGCGCCTTAATTAAAGAGTTTCAATTGGCTTATAATAAAGCCCGACAAGCTGCCATTACTCAAGAATTGGCGGAAATTGTCGGTGGTGCAGCCGCTTTATAAGAGGGTATACGATGAATAGTGTAGGAACAATAGTTGAAGTGATTGGTGCGGTGGTCGACGTAGAATTTCCCCGCGAAAGCGTGCCCAAAGTAAACGATGCGCTAAAGCTCGTTGAAGGCGACTTAGTTTTTGAAGTACAGCAACAACTAGGTGATGGTGTTGTACGCACAATTGCAATGGGTACCACCGATGGTTTGAAACGCGGAGTAAAAGCGCAAAACACAGGGGAGCCGATTCGCGTTCCAGTAGGTAAAAAAACCCTTGGACGAATTATGGATGTTTTAGGCCGCCCAGTAGACGAAGCGGGCCCTATTGAAGCTGATGAGCATTGGGCAATCCATCGTAAAGCGCCAAGCTATGAAGAGCAAGCTGGTGGCCAAGAGTTACTTGAAACAGGTATTAAGGTAATTGATTTGCTTTGCCCCTTCGCAAAGGGCGGTAAAGTGGGCTTGTTTGGCGGTGCTGGTGTAGGTAAAACCGTAAACATGATGGAATTAATTCGTAATATCGCTCATGAGCACAGCGGTTATTCTGTGTTTGCTGGAGTTGGAGAGCGTACTCGCGAGGGTAACGATTTCTATCATGAAATGAAAGACTCTAATGTCTTGGATAAAGTGTCACTGGTTTACGGACAAATGAATGAACCACCAGGAAACCGGTTGCGTGTTGCTTTGACAGGTTTAACAATGGCAGAGAAATTCCGCGATGAAGGTCGGGATGTGCTGTTGTTTATCGATAACATCTATCGATATACTCTTGCGGGAGTGGAGGTATCAGCTTTATTAGGCCGTATGCCTTCAGCAGTAGGATACCAACCAACATTGGCAGAAGAAATGGGTATGCTGCAAGAACGGATTACTTCGACCAAAACAGGATCGATCACTTCCATTCAGGCAGTGTACGTGCCAGCGGATGACTTGACTGACCCATCACCTGCGACAACGTTTGCCCACTTAGATGCTACAGTCGTACTATCGCGCCAAATTGCAGAATTAGGCATTTATCCTGCGGTAGATCCTTTAGATTCGACATCTCGACAATTGGATCCATTGGTAGTTGGCCAAGAACATTACGACACTGCTCGCCGTGTTCAGCAAACTCTGCAACGATATAAAGAATTAAAAGATATTATCGCTATTTTGGGTATGGATGAATTATCTGAAGAAGATAAGCGTGTGGTTTCTCGTGCACGTAAAATCCAGCGTTTTCTTTCACAGCCATTTTTCGTTGCCGAAGTGTTCACCGGTTCACCAGGTAAGTACGTTTCATTGAAGGATACCATCAAAGGATTCCAAGGAATTCTTGCTGGTGAGTACGACGACTTACCTGAGCAAGCGTTTTACATGGTTGGAAGCATCGAGGAAGCTGTTGCAAAAGCTAAAACCTTATGAGGCAAACAGACATGGCAATAACAACGCACTTAGATATCGTTAGTGCTGAGCAAGAAGTATTTTCTGGTATCGCAGAACTGGTCGTTGCTACTGGCGAGCTTGGCGAAGTCGGGATTACCCCCGGACATGCCCCCTTGCTAACGGTTCTAAAACCCGGAGAAATCCGAGTGACTCTACCGGGAGGCAAGCAAGAAATTTATTACGTTTCTGGCGGTATGCTCGAAGTACAGCCTCACTGCGTCACTGTCTTGGCCGATACTGTGGAGCGTGCTGAAAACCTTGACGAAGCCGCTGCCCTTGCAGCTAAAGCACGAGCGGAAGAAGCAATTGCGAATAAAAACACTGAATTAAATTATTCATTTGCAGCTGCTGAATTAGCCCGTGCTGTCGCCCAGATACGTGCGATTAAGAAAGTTAGAAAAGATCTTAAATAATCTATATGTTTTCGGCGCTGTTTTTCAGGCAGCGCTCTCCAAAATGGTCGCTGAGATGCATTTGAAGTGTTTGGCGGCGACCACGTTTAAAAAAGACTCTACTTTTCACTTGCCATGATGTACAAAGCAAAAGCTAGTTTCTTCTGGTCGGTTGTACATGCCTGGCTAATTTGCCAAATAGCTCAAGCTGATAAATCTTGCGACTGGTGCATTAATCACCCAAAAGGAAGTTCAACGGCAAATGGGAACGGAGTGTTGTAAAGAAACGTCGCTTAATTAATCATCCCTAAACCAATAATAGTTCATTAAAGTTCCCGAAAATTGTATCTTGGGGATCTACTGGTCACATTGGCCTTAAATGTGGTTTCGCAGCATTAACTCCGCTGGATAGGGTGACAGATAACTTTGGCCCTCCAGGTAAGGTTGTGGGTAATGGATTAGATGATGATTGATTAAGGTAATAGGAACAACTAAAGGTACTAAGCCTTGCTGATACTGTTCAATTAGGTTAACCAGTTCCTGTTTATCCATTTTAGTCAGTACTTTTTTAAAATAACCTAAACAATGCATAAGTACATTCGCATGCTTATTGGGTGTTGCAATATAGCATAATGTGTTCATAAACTTATAAAGGTACTCTGGAGCCAAAGAAGCTATGTTTTTTTTATCAACACGGCTTACTAATTGCCCCAATTCGCGACTTTTTGACGGATGGTGGGCCATTAATGTTAATTTATGGCGGGTATGAAAGTTGATAAGTGCGTGAGCTGTGAGGCCTGGCTCATTGGTTACTTGCCAATCATGATAGACAAATAGCCTCTCGATGAAATTTTCACGAAGCCTAGGATCATTTAGCCTACCCTCCTCCTCAATGGGTAAATATGGAAACTGCTCTTTTAATATTTTTGCATATAAACCTTGGCCAGATAGGGGGGCTTGGCCTTTTCCTTGATAGATTTTGACGCGCCTTAGGCCACAACTGGGTGACTGACTTTTTAAAATATAGCCGCTGATGTGAGTTAATTGCTGCATTGTCTCATTAGCAAATTCAAGCATGGCCAAGGTGTAGTCCCGCTCAACATTTTTTACCTCCACCAAGCGAGGTGATTTGGGATCGCCAACAAGCCGAATTGCAGGTCTGGGTACACCCATACCAATCGCCACTTCAGGACAAATAGGTAGGAAATCAACGTAATTAGCGAGGAGATCACAAATGTAACTATCGCGTTTGTGCCCTCCGTCGAAACGAACTTTCTCGCCGATAAGACAAGAAGATACCCCAATCAAAATACGATTTTTCATCTGAATCCAAATAAAATGGGCTAATGATTGAGTCTACTTGAATAACCACTAATTTTTCCAGAGCTAAATAAGTGCTTGCAAATTTTAGTTTTAACAAGAAGTTATTCACTTATTCATCTATTAATTCACAAGGTTATCCACAGGATAAAAAAGTAATTATGAATATTCCTGGTAAAAAACATTAATTTTCAATAAGATACAAGAATAATGTTCTAATTTTGAAAGATTAAGCAAAGTTATTCACAGATTGCAATCCATATTTATTCGCCAGGTCAGTAATTAATGATAAAATAGTCAATCTTATAAATCGCTTACCCTAACGTGGTAATGTCTGCAAACTGAAGCTAAATCATGAAAATTATGAATGACGCGATAGAACGTAAGCCGCTCACTGAGTTTACAGAAAAAGCTTATCTTGATTACTCCATGTATGTAATTCTCGATAGGGCACTACCTCATATTGCTGATGGTTTAAAGCCAGTGCAAAGGCGTATTGTCTACGCAATGTCGGAATTAGGCCTTAAGGCGACTGCTAAGTATAAGAAATCAGCGCGGACAGTTGGGGATGTCTTAGGTAAATTTCATCCACATGGTGATACAGCCTGTTATGAGGCAATGGTGTTAATGGCTCAGCCTTTCTCTTATCGTTATCCATTTGTGGATGGCCAAGGAAATTGGGGCTCGCCAGATGATCCGAAATCGTTTGCTGCTATGCGCTACACTGAGGCTAGATTATCTGCTTATGCTGAGTTACTACTTTCGGAATTACAGCAAGGCACTGTAGATTGGGTCGACAATTTTGACGGCACCTTGCAAGAACCTGCGCTTTTACCCGCAAGGTTACCCAATGTGCTACTTAATGGGGCAACTGGCATTGCTGTTGGTATGTCTTCTGACATTTTACCGCATAATTTAAACGAAGTTGCAAACGCTTGTGTTTATTTATTAGACAACCCTCAGGCAAGTTTAGATGAAATCTGCGCTTACATCAAAGGCCCTGATTTCCCAACCGAAGCCGAGATAATTACTCCCAGCACTGCTATTAAGGCAATGTATGAATCGGGAAATGGTTCAATAAAACTGCGCGCCGTTTATCGCCAAGAACGTCATGACATTGTTATTACTGCCCTACCTTATCAAGTATCTGGAGCTAAGGTCATCGAACAAATCGCGGCACAGATGCAGCAAAAGAAATTACCCATGATTGAAGATTTGCGGGATGAGTCTGATCATGAGCACCCTACTCGACTTGTTATTACGCCTCGATCTACTCGAGTCGATGTTGAAGGCTTGATGTCTCATTTATTTGCTACAACGGATTTAGAGCGCAGTTATCGTGTCAATTTTAATGTGATTGGTCTGGATGGTAAGCCGCGTGTAAAAGGGTTATTAGCTATTTTACAAGAATGGTTAACTTATCGTTTGTCGACCGTGCAAAGGCGATTACAGCATCGTCTGGATAAGATACTTGATCGGATCCATGTGCTAGAAGGCTTAATTATCGCTTATCTCAATATTGATGAAGTAATCGCTATTATTCGCGAACACGATAATCCAAAACAAGGCTTAATGGAGCGCTTTAAGCTGAGCGAAAGGCAGGCTGAGGCTATTTTAGAAATGAAATTGCGTCATCTTGCTAAATTGGAAGAAATTAAGCTGCGCGGTGAGTTGGATGAGTTAAGTATTGAGCGCGATGGAATCCAAGCGATTTTAGCAAGCGAAAAAAGGTTGAAGAATTTAGTTAAAGACGAAATCATTGCCGATAGAGACCAATACGGCGATGTTAGGCGCTCGCCGTTGATCGAGCGCCAAGATTCACAGGCTTTAAAAGAAGAAGATATTCTACCCAATGAGCCTATCACAGTCGTGCTTTCACAGAAAGGATGGATTCGTGCTGCGAAAGGCTATGACATTGACGGCCGGGAATTGAGCTATAAAGCAGGCGATGAATTTAAAGCGCAGACCAATGCACGTAGCAATCAACAGGTTGTGTTCTTTGATAGTGAAGGAAAAGTATACACCTTACCTGGGCATGTTCTCCCTTCTGCCCGCGGCCAAGGAGAGCCTTTAACAGGTAAATTGAATCCGGCAGATGGCATGTCCTTTGAAGGACTCATTTCAGGTGAGCCAGAAGATTGGGTGCTATTGGCGAGTGATGCGGGGTACGGCTTTATCACCCAATTACAGGAATTGTATGTAAAAAACCGCAATGGCAAAGCTTGTATTAAATTGCCAGCAAACAGCCGAGTGATGCCGCCAAGGTTAATTGCCAACAAAGAGTCGCAGTTCATTGCTGCTGTCACTAGTATTGGACGTTTACTCGTGTTCCCGATAAAAGAGCTTCCTGAGCTTTCCCGTGGAAAGGGGAATAAATTAATTAATATTCCCTCAGTGAAAGCAGAACAGCGTGAGGAGTTTCTTATCGATTTACAAGTTCTTTTTTCAGAAGATGCATTGACCGTTCATGCAGGTAAACGCCGCTTTACGTTGAAATCCGGTGATCTTAACCATTATTTTGGCGAAAGAGGCCGTCGTGGTAATCGCTTACCTCGTGGATTACAAAATGTGACGGAATTACAAGTGTCTTCGAGTAATACTTAAGGATAATCATCGTGTAACCCTCCGCGCCATCCCTCGATGACGTGGGGTACGAAACAAGATTTCTTAACAAAAAACATACAAATTTGATTAAAATTTATCAGCACAATTTACCATCAATACGGTATAATAGACTAGGCTTTACAATCGAAGGGTCATGCTATGCTTTTTTTAATTCAAGGCGATGCGCAAACAGTCTACTCCGCATTTGGTCGCTCTGGGTTTATTGCTTATGATGCAAGAAGAAATGCTATCCGAATCGATGTAGAACGTACCCGCTTTTTTGGAACTGCTTCCGAATGCATGCATCACCGAAGTGTGTGGTTGAGTAACCAAAGTTCCATCCGCAGTTATGCCCAGGGCAATATGTCAGCAGGTAATCTTTTTTTGTTGTTTGGACACAAATTGCCTTTACCTTTTTTTAAGGAAGGAGAGGAGGATGAAGATGTTATTGCAAACACCAATAATATTTGTTTTGCTTATGTTGATCAAAACAAGGACTTGCATGGCCTAATCCTCTACTTTCGAAAAGACGATCCGACAAAATGGCTAATTGGCCTTTCGAAAAATCCCCATTTGCAGCCAGAAAATGTTGATATTAAAGTTTTGACCCCGTTTGATCCTAGGCCTTATCGCAAGCTGCCGTGCGAAATAAAGTCCGGAGCCGAAACCAAGGATGAGTTTATTGAGGCGATTGGCTCACCTAGGCTCGCAAAATTCATTAAATACATAATTACGCTTAACGAAGAACTGAATCCTTGCGCAGAAATAATTAAATTGTTCCTTCAAAATGCGGTTTCAGAATCTAACTTTGTCGTTAATGATGAATTATTGGCATTTTTTGAGCAGGAAATCCCAAAAATATTAGCGAGTAAAGAGCTTAGATTGTTGCTTGATTATGACTTGCAACCTTCACCGCAGCAAATTCAAGCTTGCTTGGATCCAGAGACAGAGTTATACAAGCTTCTTAGTGCATTTGAGCGTGGTGATAACGACAGACAAAATAAAGCCCAGTTGACCATTTTATTACTGCTTGACCGATATGGCTTGAATGAAAGGCAAGAGGCAATACGCAGCGATAATGTTTTTGTAGAAAAACTATCTAACTTATCAAATGTGCATCAAGATTTTTTACCGATTTTACTGGCGGATCCGTTCAAAACAGAAGTTTTGAGATTTCTTACGCAAGGTGATCATTGTTCGGAGTTATTGCTTCAGCTTAAACAAATAGAAGATCAGCAAATTTGGCAAAAAATCATAGACCTTGCCAAATGGCCATGGCAATTTCCGCAAGATGCGTATCGCCATGCAGTGATAACTAAGTTATTGTTAAATATCCCTGATATTTCCGAAAAAAATCTTCAAGCAATCTATGAATGTTTAGGAAAAAAGGAAATTTCAGAGGTATTGAAGAAAGTATTTGATCCTTTTGTCCTTGCTAATTATCTAGCAGCCAAGCCGGCAGAGGGTTTCGATCTATTAATGCATGCGAATGACTTTTTCGCTCAGATTTTGCCGAAATATGAAGGAACGGCTCGATTGACTAATCGACCATTATCACCTCAATTACTGGCTGCTTTAGCTGAACAATACGTAAAAAATCCCGGTGATGCTCTTTTGGCTTCGCTTTATTATTGTCATAGCAAAGATCAAATAAAAGCAGGTTGCATCCTGAATGAACTGGGTTTTTTAAACTTACCTGCTTATTTGTTAAATCCCGTTGTTGTTTCAGCAGTTAATTTGCTCGAAAGTTGCAATTTAAAGCCCTGCATTACCCATGTACTTAATAATGAAAGCCTTTTTGTGGCTTTAGGTGAGATTCATCAACTTGAAACCGAAACCTTAAGAAAAGCAAGCCTTATTTTAGTGAGCCAAAACGCCCTTAATGCTGACGAATTTCGTCAACTTTTAGAAGATTTCAGGACATATCCGGGGTTAGCGCATTTGGTTATCCTTGCTCATAAAAAGAACTGTTCTGTGCAACAAATCAAAGAGCTGGCATTCTCGCCTAGGCTACATCAGGCAGCTAGTACATTGTTCGATCTAGGTATTGAATTTAATTTTAATCAGCTTACGCCATTTACTTGTCAGTTCCTATTCGTTATTGCTGATTTGATCAAAACGCAAAAAGCAAAAGAAACACTAAGTGGCTATCTCAAGGGAGTTTTACCAGGAATTTTACGTTTTTTAAATAAAGAAATCTCCTGGGATGAACTCAAACCGTATATACAAGGACAGGATTCTTTGCTGCGCGAAGAGGATGAGGAGTCAGCTCAACACCTAACTGGGCTCATTATAGAGCAATTAAATGCATTCGTTATCGCAAGTCATCATGGCATTTCTTCGGACATGCAAATGACAAAAAGCAAGCAGCTCGCAAAGGACACAGGTCGTACTATCAAATTGTTATCAGAAAAACTGAAAGAGAAGTCTGTACCTGAGGAGCAAAGAAGGGTTTTATATGAGCACGTATTTGCCTTTTTTTCATCTTTAGATGCGCATCGCCAAGTGGCTGTAGCAAAGGTCCCACAGGTTATTGATGCATTAATCAGCTGTAATTTGCAAGGTTCTATGGTTTCTTTAGATTCTTTGTTACAGAGTCCATTTCTTGCGGGTGCAATTCTGGCCTTAGATAAATTGCATCTCCCAGCTGCAGATTTATTAGATAAAGAGCAACCATTACAGGATGAAATTGCAGCCTCATTGGTTAAACTTGGCCAAGTGGGTCCCGAGAATGTACTTGCCTTTAAGTTGGCGATGCAGGATGACAGCAAAGGGCATGATTTTCGTCTTTTATTGGCAAGGATGGGTAGGGTAAACAAACAACAACCTTATCTCATAACGTTACTCCATGATGGCATCGTGAATCGTAGGACATGGCCGGAGTTTGAAAACATCGAGAAAAATGTTGCAGGCCAACGCAATAAAGCACAAGGTTATGATTTGGATGAGAGCCTAATCCTGATGAACAGGCTAAGGGCACTTAATTTTAATGATCAGGTCATTGAATTCTTGGCCAAGGACAATGATAAAAGCAGGCAATTCCATAAAGCCGTTTTACGCGTCGAGACAGAATGCCAAACAATAAGAAGTAGACTGAAAATCAAAGCAAAGGATAAATGGCAGCAGCTGAGTGCTTCTGAACCAGAATATCGTAAAGGGTTATACCTGGCGCTTTATGAGGCATTAATAAATCCGTGTGAACCTAAAGAGCAAAAAAATGCACTTGGAGAATTCACGAATAAACTCAACCAGGCTGCAAAACACATCACTGATATTGTGGAAATCGATAGAGATCCTGAAGCAAGAATTGCAATGATGGTGATTGTGAATATACTCACCTTAGTATTTACCCTGAGTATTGCTAATTGGGTCCACCAAAAGAATACGGGTGATTTTCTCTTCTTTTATCGACCAGCCTCAAGCGAAGCGTTAAACAGCCTCAACAAGCAAATCCTTGAAGAAACAGCTACTGAGATCATGGCGGCACCGGCAGGATGATAAAACGAACTAATTTATTGCTTGTATTAGCCTTAGTTTTCCTTGAATGGTTGGATTTTAGCCTTTATCTTTATTTGGCAAAATCAGTCTTTGCGAACGATTTTTTTCCGCCTTCCTCCTACAGCTTGACTTTAAGTTTTGCCCTGTTTGCTGCAGCTTACCTTGCCCGCCCTGTAGGCGGGTGGTTTTTTGGAAGGAAGGCCGATTTGAACGGACGGCGTAAACCGATGGTTTTTTCTGCTGCATTAATGGGGCTGGCCACATTAGGGATCTGTTTGCTTCCTAGTTACGCGCAAATTGGCCTGCTGGCTACTTGGGGTTTGCTCATTTTACGGATTGCCCAAGGTTTGGCTTTGGGTGGCGAAATTAATACCTCAGCCATGTTTTTAGTTGAACACCACCCTGCTAAGCCGCTACTGGCTGGCAGTTTAGTGGCGGCCAGCGGTGCTTTGGGTATGTTTCTAGGTGCGGGAATCGCTGCCCTTTTGCAGCACAATACTATTTTATGGGCATGGCGGATTATCTTTGCCATTGTTGCCCTGGTATCGTTATGGGTTTGCCGTCTACGCAAACGCTTATGTGAATCTCCCGAATTTCAAAGAAATACGCTTTCTATTAAAGAAATTTGGCCAATGCACTGGCGCGGGCTGTTTAATATTGCCATTGTGGGGGCTTATGTCGGTGTAACGGTCTATCTATGCAATGTATTTTGGGTATCCTTTGCCATCGATCAACAATTATGGAGTAAAACACAATGTGCTTGGACGGGTTCGATAGCGCAATTGCTCTCCGCTCTGCTTGCTGTGCCCATTGCCTATTTCTCTAAGCCATCATCTGTATACCATTTAATGCGGGCAAGCATGATGGTGATCACTTTAGCCGCTCCCCTCCTTTTTTTCTTTACGAGTAGTCTTATGTCAGTAGGCGTTTTGCTATCCGTTTTAGCTTATGCTTTGGCAAATGCCTTGCTTTGCTCCTCGCTCTATTATTTGCTTTATCTGCAATTGCCAGCCCAATATCGATGTCGTGGGGTTTCAACCGTTTGGGCTCTTGCTGCTAGTTTGGGGGCTGTAAGCTTGCCTGTTGCCGAGCAAGCAGTCCAGTTTGGGGCAATTTGGCTACCTGGCTTTTTAGTCAGTACAGTAGCTATTTTAAGTTTCTTTCTACTGCGCAAATACGAATATCAATATAAAAGCGCGCTCAACCTAGAAAGCATGGGTGGACAAATTTAATTCGAATACCCAGTCCTGATTTGGCCAGCTAATCTACAAATTATTTCATGAAAATGCAGTCTAGCCGTTATTAATACTATTGAACTACTGTTTATTTTCTGTTTATATGGATAAAAATAGGAATTGAATAGTAAGGAAGAGCTATGGCTGTGCCATTGAAGGCGTTGCGGATTAGCCAGCTAACTAAGGCTGAAGGACAAGAAATTACCCCATCAGGCCATGCTGTTGAAGGAGTTCAATTTACGGATATTGATGGCTCCGTAAAGAAAGGATTTTTCAAACCCCTTGCCGCTGATTATCCCGATCTTTTAGCCAAATATTCTGTTGCTGTAAGCGTTGCGATTCGTCTCGCCTTAGGGGATAGGGCTGCTGAAGACAGGCTTGTTTTTGATGAAACAGGTCAAAAAATAGTGGGTACGGTTTCGATTGCATTACCTGGCTATAAGCCTTTACTCAGTAAAGGAAGTAAATCAGTTCCTGAGGACCCACAGGAAAAAGAGCTTGTCTGCCCTTCGAAAGAAACCTTAATCAAACATAATGTTGCGGAGTTATTGATCGCCGCTTGGCGATATAAATGTGATGACCGCCATCCCGATAATTTTAGTCTGTACGGGTTAATCGATTGGGACATGTTTCTTTACCACATCACGCGCATCATGAAAGGGGGGCGGCTTATTGATGGATTTTTAAAACCGATTCCCAAAAAAGGAATGAGTTTAAAAGATCACGAATTAAATACGTTTCCCAATGTGCAAAACAGAACACATTGGCCAGCTAACGAAAGGCCGGGGAATTTTAACTACTATAAGCATCATTTAGCCGCCGAAGCATTTAAATCATTAGCGGGATCTACCGATTTCCAGGAACAAATGTTTGAGGCCCTGCTGAAGGAGTTACTTACTTTTGATCCAGAAATGTTGCGTGTACGCCTTGAAGAATATTTAGGTGATTTAACACTCGACTACAGTTCACTTGATTTTGCGAAAAAAACAGAGTGTGAGCAAGAATACCCCAGCATATTTAATAGCGAAACTGACAAGAAACTTTTTATTGATCATATGGTTGCTGTTTTTCAGAAAGAATTCGGCGAGTTTCGTGCGGCTGTTATCTATTATCAGGGTTGTAAAGATAACGGACATGGGACTGCTGTGTCTAGTTTTGCTAATTTTTTACGCAATAAACCCTCAGCGTTTAAAAGGATTTATGAGTGGGCAGAAATGCAGAATCAAAAAATGGCAGAGCAATGGAAAAAAGCAGAAGGTAAATCGTTAAACACTGACTCCATTTTAGATGCTTACCATGTTGCCCCAGAGGGGCGCTACAACCTTGCAAGGATGAAAAAACATTACCACAAGATTTGGCGGGATTCACATTTTCTGGCGCTGAGTTCGTGCCTGGAGGAGGCAAAACTTCTCGCCAACAAATTGGCAAATGAGCTTAGGGCGGTGCCTATTCCAATGACTAAAAAAGAGCAACAAAGTGCGGTGTTCGATCCGAGTTTAGCAGAGGCTTGGATGCTTTTAGGCGAGCCGGAAAAAATGACGGAATCCTTGCAACTCGACTGTCATCCGGAAAATAATCTGCGGCGGGGGCTTATTGTCTTAGAGCAGTTTATCGAAGACCTTCATAGATGCTGCAGTGCTTACTACAAAATAAAGTTGGAGGAACTGACATCAGATAAAAATAATGCTTTCCTTGAAGAAATGATAAAGCTTATTCATGGCTGTGAAAAGGAGCTTTATTCAATTTTAGGCAAAGAGGATTTAAGTGTTTGGGCTCGCGATTTCACTACCATTGCTGATGATTTGCAGCGAATATATGGTGGATTAAATTTCCAAAGGCATTTATTTTCAAAAGACCAAGCTCTTGGTGCTGACGCCGAGCACGATTATCCTGCATTACTCAAGCGCAAGCACACTGATGAAGAGGTAGTAACTGCCTGCTTGACGGCATTATTTGAGTGGGCAAATAAACTTCCTGAGGGGCAACTCGATAAGTATATCCAGGCAATTATCGAGCAAGAGTATCAACCGAGTTTCTATAATTTTCTTTCAAACCGTAAGCGTGCAAGTTTAGTGCTAGGATTTTTATCCAGTTCAACGAGAGATAGCGGTGCTGATCGGTTGGGGACTATCTTAAGTGTGGGAGGCCTTGAAAGTAACTCTTTAAATACTCGCTTAATTGCCAACTTGATTCCGCAAATGCTCGCAGATACCGAACAAGTTGATGTGAATTTGCTTAGTGTGCGCACTGCTTGCAATAAAGAAGAATTTGATAATTTTTATTATGCACAAAAGGCAAGGGAATTTGTGTTAAATGATCCGCGATTTAATCATATCCACGCAAAACGAAATGTCATCTTATTGCAGGAAGCAATGTATGATTGGGTCGCTAAATTGCCCAGAGAAAAGTTTCAAGCAATAGTCCTTTCCGCAGTAACCACTTATGAAGGGCCATGGTATTCGTATTATTTGAGTAATCGGGCAAGAGGAGAGACTGTTCGAAGTTATTTTGATGAAAAAAAATACCCTAATCTTAGCAATGAAAGAATCCTTGCGTTTATCTTTGCAGAAGGGGGGATAACCTCATCGTCTCTAAACCCGCTGTTATTTAAAATGATTTTAGCGGCGATGAAGGAAGATGTTAAAAAAACAAAAACGGTTTCTAAAGCGGCAAGTTCGGATTGGCGAGAACCCAGTAGCGATGTAGACAGAAAAAGAATTGAAGCGAAAAAAGCAATGCAGGACTTAAAGTACAATATCGTAATGCAAGCTGCCGTAAGTGAAGGCCCTTCCCCGTGTCCTTTCCTTACCTCTTTAGAGCCTTATGCAAAGGAGCGAACTTACACGATTGCTACTTCAGTTGATTGTGGCTCATACAGTGCGGACACAATACTTCAAACCCATGACGGGTTAGAGTTCAAGTCGCTCCACTAGGGAACTGCTATTCTTTTAAAATGACAGTACAACCTTTTTCAAGGTATCATTCATAACCAATTTATTTCTGATCCCAATCTTATGCTGAGTGATTATTTGAAAACGATGCCCCAATTTGTGGCGCCAAAATTAACCCTAACCCATTTTGCTGGTTTCATGGCTAATGTACAGATTCCATTGATAAAAAATGCGCTAATTCGTCTTTTCATTCAGCAATATGGTGTAGACATGAGTGAGGCAAAGGAAGAAAATCCTGAAGCCTACAGCACGTTTAATGATTTTTTTATCCGTCACTTAAAACCGGAGTGCCGGCCATTAGCACAGGCTGATATTGTCTCGCCTGTCGATGGTTTTGTCAGCGAACTTGGTGCAATTAAAAAAGGTCAAATCTTACAAGCAAAAGGCCGTTACTATACTGTTAGTGAATTATTGGCATGCGATGCAGGATTAAGTAAGAAATTTACGCAGGGCTGTTTTGCAACACTCTATCTTTCCCCTAAAGATTATCATCGCATTCATATGCCCCTTGATGCAAAACTCGTCAAGATGATCTATGTGCCAGGCAAATTATTTTCTGTACAACCTACCACTGCACGTGTGATTCCCCATTTATTTGCCCGTAATGAGCGCTTGGTTTGTTTCTTTGAAACAAAGGCAGGCCCCATGGCCATGGTATTGGTTGGGGCAACGATCGTGGGTGCTATTGGTACGCGTTGGCAAGGTGATGTTAAGCGTTCAAAGCACAAGCGCCATATTGACTTCGCTGAATTCAACAATTCGTCAATCCTTGTTAAGCAGGGCGAAGAAATGGGCTATTTTAAATTAGGCTCTACGGTGGTGCTCTTGTTTGCAAACAGCGAACAGGTGCATTGGCTAAACCACCTGCGTGCCGGCGACAAGATTCGCTATGGGCAGGCTTTTGGAAAAATAGAATAAAATAATGGTACCGAGAAGAGGACTCGAACCTCCACGGGGTCACCCCCACTAGCACCTGAAGCTAGCGTGTCTACCAATTCCACCACCTCGGCAATAGCTGGCTAACATACTTAAGATCGGTCTAGCTGTCAATATTTTGTTTTCAGTATTAGCCCGTTTCACTGAACAGTGGCCTTAAGAGTCTCTCTAGAAACCGGGATTTCTGGGGCTACATTACCTACCTGAGTTTTAAATTTGTCTAAACTCTCCTGTGCTTGCTGTGCCGCCGCTGCAACATTTTTCTCTTTGTCACCGGCAAAAAACTGCGGGCGATAGGTTTTAGGTTGAGGCGTTACCGCAAGGGAGAGCAACCACTCGAGTCCGCTTAAGACTTTTTCTATGAACGGTTGCACCCAACTTTTAAAATCATTAAGTTGAGACAATTGACGCAGATTATTTTCATTAAGGTCGGTTTGCATAGCGGTTATGCACTTAGCGGCAAAACTTGTGGGTTCCTCGTACCCTTCTTCTGAATTTAAATAATTCAATATATGATTATTTAAATCATCTTTAACTTGAGTAAGGATCCTGGTAGTAGCTTCATTGTTAGCTGAGCTTAGATAAGTATCAACAGTCCCTACCATTTGGCGAACTATGCTGACTTCCTCTGAGGCATTCCTCTTACTCTTAGTAAGTTCTTTGACCTTCAAGGTCTCGGCCTCAAGTGCTGACGTACGTTCAAGCACCTCTTTTTTGAGTTGTTCTAGCACTGATTGACTTGGCAAATGATAAAGGAGAATCACATCGTCATCGGGTCTTTTGAACGCTTTAAGGATCTTTTGCGGGTAATCAGACATTTCGTTTATTTGGCGCCATAAGTCCTCTGTATTCGCTATTCCCTTGGGATGTCCAGTTATCACGGCTTCGGCCCCCTCACCCGAAGGTTGGAGAAGAGAACAAGCAGATACCGCTTTCCTGTATTCTTTCGCTTTTTGATCTGTTGTACATAACAGAGCTGCAATTTTTCTACATTCTTCAAGATAAGTCTTGGTTACTATAGGAACTTTCCGCCCTAAGTCCGTTTTTAGTTTAGTTAGCTCATCTTTAATTTCCTTCGCATCCGATGCAATTTTAGTTGCCGTCATTCTTTCATCATCAAATTGTCTTAAAGTTGCCTTGATACTACGCTTTATAGGTTCAAGGTCTGGTGTTTTAATGTCCTTACATCGAGTGCTTTTTTTTATCGTTTCAACCAAACTTTCTAGCTCCCCAAGTAGTTCATCAATCGCATATCTCTCCTTGATAATAAGCTCTTCTCTCTTCTTCTTCGTCCCTTCGATCTCAGTGTGTATACCCTCTATAATTTTACCTAGCTCTGTTTTGATTTCTTCAAGCTGATTTGAGGCGTTTCCTATGGCTTGAACTTGACCTTGGAGTATTTCGCTTAGCTGTAACTGGCTTTGAGATCCGGATAATTGTGCGAATTCAGCCTCTTTGCGTTTCACAACTTCATCAAGTTTAGCGGATTTTTCTTTATAGCTCTTCACCAAGCGGGCAAGTTCACGATTCTCAGACCATTGTGGCTTTAAACTTACTTCAGCCTTAGTATTGGGTACCGGACTATCAGACGGGGTCTGACCGGTGAGGAACTCCTTAGCTGTCTTTATTCCCTTTTCTATGCTTCCCATGAAAGTGGTAGCGTTTTCTCCTTCTCGAGTAGGTTCCAGACCAGGTTCTTCTAGTGATTTAAGTGTGCTGTCAAATTTTTCGGTCATATTTTTTATTTCACGGAGAAGAAGTCTATAGCCTCTTTCCTCCGCCACGAGTATGCCAGTTAACAATCGGACTGCCTGTTTACCTGTTTTTTCCTCCAGTATCGCACCTTTAGCTAAACTGTCATTCTGAATCACCTCAGATTCAGAGGCAACAGCAGGTATTTCAGTGGGTATGGGCAGTGGACCCTCTTCAGAATGAATAGAGATAGTGCTTTTGGCCTCTCTTATGGGTTGGGTAGGAACTGGAGGAGACTTTTGTAATGCGTCAACTTCATCAATCTGTGCAAGTCTCTCGGTTATTTTTCTAGTGGCGTCGTCGATTCCTTTGTATGCGCGAGTGATATTTTCGAGGTATTCCTCTGCTTTTTCGACTTCTACTTCGCGGATTCTAGTGCGAGTCACTTTGCCTTTCTCTACCAGCCCATTGGGTAGTTGCCGATCTTGTGACTTGTATTTTTCCCAAGCTTCATTAAATTTCGTCATATCGATGGGGGTTGTATTTGTTTTTTTACGGTAAAACCAGTCGCGCAGGGGAGAAAACTCTTCCTCGAATTTTCCATAATTCTCAAGCTGTTGTTGGATTTCTAAGTTAAATTTTTTAATATCCTCTAATCGGCTTCGAATATACGGATCATCGGATAATTTGCCTTCCTTAAGCCCCCTTTCTTTTTCCTCAGTTTTTAGTTTTTCCTCAGTCTGTGCAGCATGCTTCAGCAACTCATTGATTGCCTCCTTTTTTTCTGTTATTTGTCTAACAAGCACTCTGTATTTCTCGTTTAATTCGTTAATGGTTTTCCTTTGTTGCAACTCGTCAAGGGTTGCGCTGCTGAACCTGGGTTTTTGTAGCTCTTTAAGTGCGTTGGGAGTGATTCCTGCGCTTTTGAATTCACCAATGGCTTTCTCGTCCAGAGTAATCCCTCTTTGTATTGTTGTGAGCGTTTCTCTACTAATTCCTGCTTTTTCAAATTCGCTAATGGTTTTTTGGCTAAGATTGGCCATCTTGCTTAATTCGTCAAGCGTTTCTTTGCTTGCCACTTTTTGTTGATACTCAGAAAGCGTTTCTGATGAGTAATAACCTGGCTTTTTACCTTGCTCTATTTCGATATGCTGTTTAATTTCTTGTAACTCAGTGAATTGTTGCTCTATCTTTTGTAATTCCTTTAGAGCCTTCATACTCAGTTTAGTCTCATGTAATTCTTCAATGGCCTCTCTACTGACCTTACCTTTAAATTCATTAATGGTTTTTGCATTAATTGTTGCGAGATTTGATATATCAGAAAGTCGCATTCCTCTCTCTCGGAATTTATCAATTCTTTTTTGTGAAACGCCTGCTATCCTTAATTCTTCAAGAGCATCAGCACTGTATGTTCTGTTGTATACGATTACAACTGGTTTTTGCAATTCTTTAATTTTTTCTTCTGGAACACCAGCCTTCCTCATTTTTTCGAGCTCTTCAGTGCTGAGTTCGTGCACTACGGAGTTTTCTATTACTGCTTCCCTCTTATGGGACTTCTTACGCGCTTTGGTAGTGCTTTTGGTCACTGTAGGGCTTACCTCAGCAATGGGAGTTGGACCGTAAGTTGCGTCCATGAGACGACGATATTCATCCCCCAGGCTAATCATGCCGGCAGTTGGATAAACTTTGCCAGTCGATTCTTCAAGCTGCCGAAGGTATTTTTTGAGTGTACCTACATAGACTTCAGCATTGGCCTGCATCTCGACTTTTTCCGGCATGGTTATTTCAGAGAAAACGTCGACTATTTTCTCTTTTGCTTTAAACAACCCACCAACCAAACCTGTAACAACTTTTTCTGCGACTGATTTAGAGGATGGTTCTGTAGGGGTGTTAATTTCTGGAGGAGTTAAGCTTTCAATCATTCCTTCAAGGAAGGCAACTTGTATCGATTTTTTAATGAAACCAAGATTATTAGCAATTTGCGCTAAAGTTTTACGGTCATTGGTGCCTTCCACTTGTTCAATATATCTCTTGATATCTTCAAAAGACTCGTCTCGTACTTTTACACGTTGGGGGGTGGTACTAAAAATGGAGTAATTGGAGTCAAGCAAGGAGTAAGTTAGTCTTAGATCAGCCAATAACTTTTCTCTCATATCTTCTGCAACAATTGGCTTAACTTCTGAAACGGTTTTGTGCCCAGTTTTTACAACAGTTGATTTAGGTTCTGTAGCAGTTCGTTTAACCTCTGCGGTGGTTGGTTTATCTTTTGTGACGGTTGGTTTAACTTTAGCTTGGGAAGCGGTCTGTTCTTTCTCCTCAAGCAATTTTTGGTGGTAGTGATGGAACTCTTTCACTGCATGGCGTAGCTTGGCAAGAGGAATTGTTCTAATCGTTTTAGTAGTAGGCTCATTCAGATCCTGTTGCCATTCCTTGAGTGTTTCTAAAAAGAGCGATTCTTCGCTCGGTGATTCCAGACGGGATTTAATTGATGAAAATAGCCCAGTGCTTCGGGGAGATGGTAATGCACCCATTCTGCTAATCATGCCATCTATAAGAGCAATTTGAACCGACTTATTTAAAAAACCAAATTCCCTTTTTTTCGAATTTAGAAAAGTGGGATCATTGCTGTTTGTTACTTGTTCAATCAAATCTTTGACATCTTTCAAATAAGACTCGCGTGCTGAATCAGAACCCTCTTGAATAAAAATGGAATAGGCGGAACTATTGTCAGGGGATGGACTAATTAAAGAAAAAAGCCCAACCAGATTATTAAGCAAAACAGCTTTGATAATGGTGGGATTTTTTACCCATAGTGTGCTTATTTCCTGCTCAATTAGCCTTAATTCTTGTTCATCAGTGGCCTTTTTTGTTTTTTCGCTTAAATAGGCATATAGAGCGCGTACAGTCTCTCGCTCGTCTGCATTTTCTTCTGGAATGAATGCTACTAAGGATTGAATCTGTTCTAGGCTTTTAGTAATCTTCTCTTTCATAATTGCACCTGCCATTATCCTAAAATCCGTTTTAGATATTCCTTCCGTAAACTCATATATAAAGTTTATAGACTTAAGATTAGGGGAATATTAAGCAGCTCTAATTTTGAACAGTTCTTTTGTAAAGAATTTGCAAATCTATCACTAATGTCCTAATTTAAAATAAAGTTTTAGGGCAGCGGAAAGAAAGGAATTGATAACTTTCTTATTAGGAATAACTGTCAGTCACAAACGTTTGTTGGAAATAGGTGTCCATGCTAATCATAAGATTTCTCGAAAAAACAGTTGATTATGCTTTTGCTTTTTTGCCTAGAAAAATTCCTAAAAGCTTACCGCTTTCTAATCCCCGTCTCATTGCGCATCGTGGTGCACATAATAAAAAAAAAGGGATTATCGAAAATACCGACACAGCATTTGCTGAAGCGCTTGCTTTGGGCTGTTGGGGTATTGAATTTGATCTCCATGCCACTGCTGATGGGGTTTTGGTAGTTAATCATGACCCTACCTTAAAGCGTCTCTGGGGTAAAAATGTTGCAATAAGGGAATTAAGTTTTAAGCAATTAAGAGAATTAGTCCCAGAGGTGCCAAGTTTCGCCGAGGTAGTAGAGCGTTATGGTAAACGCTTGCATTTATTTATCGAATTAAAAGCCCCTTTTAATGCAGAAGCAAGTCTTTATCACGATCTACGCACCCTTACTCCCTGCGTTGATTACCATTTATTGACCCTCAAGGAGCCAGTGTTCGCCTCAATGACGTTGTTTTCATCCGAGGTCATGCTATTGGTTGCTGTGCACAATAATGTGAGTCAATTTGCAAGTCTTTGCTTGCAGAAGCAATACGGTGGTGTTTTGGGACATTATCTTTTATTTGATGATAACCAACTCGAAAAACTGAAGTCGGCAAAAAAGAAGGTTGGCGTAGGTATGGTTGATTCGAAATTCAGTTTGTACAGGGAATTAAACCGGGGTTTGAAATGGGTTTTTACAAATAATGCCGCCCCAATGGTGCAATATTTAAAAGAATTGCAGGAGTCCAGATAAGGCGATCACCCCGCTATGCTTAAGCTTTAGTCTTAGGCACAGCGAAGGATCTAAGCTTGTACAAAAAATTACTCCGTGTTCTAGGGGGCAACCATTTCCTCAGGCTTAACATACTCGTTAAATTGCTCAGCCGTTAGAAAGCCTAGCTTAACTGCGGCCTCCTGCAAAGAGATGTTTTCATGATGTGCTGTCTTAGCAATTTTAGCCGCCTTATCATAACCAATATGCTGGTTAAGCGCAGTCACTAACATCAAAGAATGATGCAAGTAATAATCAATGACAGTGCGATTTGCTTCCAGTCCCTCAACACAGAATTCCCGGAATGAACGGCACGTATCCGCTAAAAGATTTAATGAGTGCAGCACATTAAAAATAATGACCGGCTTAAAGACATTAAGCTCAAAATTACCTTGGCTGGCCGCAACGGCTACTGCCATATCATTTCCCATGACTTGCGCGCAAACCATTGTCATGGCTTCGCATTGAGTGGGATTAACTTTGCCGGGCATGATGGAGGAGCCAGGTTCGTTTTCCGGCAGAATCAATTCACCGATGCCACAACGCGGACCTGAGCCGAGCCAGCGAACATCATTAGCAATTTTCATTAATGCACAAGCTAATGCTTTGAAAGCACTATGAGCCATAACTAAAGGTTCATGTGAAGCCAAAGCGGCAAATTTATTCGGTGCGGAGGTGAAAGGAAGCTTGGTGATTGCCGCTATATTTGCCGCTGCTTTCACTGCAAACTGAGGATGGGTATTTAATCCTGTACCTACTGCAGTACCACCTAGTGCCAGTTCATACAACTCAGGCAGAGTTTGTTCAATGCGTTGCATGCAGGCATCTAGCTGCGCTATATAACCTGAGAATTCTTGTCCTAGCGTTAGAGGAACAGCATCTTGTAAATGAGTGCGGCCAATTTTCACGATGTCCTTAAAGCTACGCATTTTTTCGGCTAAAGCTTCACGCAAATCGCGCACGGCAGGTAGAAGTTTTGCATGAATAGCCATTGCCGCAGCGATATGCATTGCCGTTGGGAACGTATCATTTGATGATTGTGACATATTGACATGATCATTGGGATGAATGGGTGTTTTACTTCCCATGGTTCCGTTAGCCATTTCTATCGCACGGTTGGAAATGACTTCGTTTGCATTCATGTTTGACTGAGTACCGCTTCCAGTTTGCCAAACATGTAAAGGAAAATGTTCGTCTAATTTGCCTGAACATACTTCTTCAGCGGCTTTAATAATTAGCTCAGCCTTCTCTTGCGGGAGCTTGCCTAATTCAAGGTTGGTTAAGGCGGCTGCCTTTTTCAATATACCAAACGCATGAGTGACTTCACGCGGCATGATATCGCGGCCAATATTAAAATGATGGAGGGAGCGCTCCGTTTGCGCCCCCCAGTAACGGTCAGCAGGGACAGCGATTTCTCCCATACTGTCTGTTTCAATGCGAGTTTTACTCATAGTGCGTCGTCCTCTGTAAAAGTAATAGAGTTAGGTCTAAAAAATAAAGCGCTAAAATAGCACCAAGATTTTTTGCCGTATAGTAAAATTAAAATCTAAATTCGTTTTTTAGTGAGCCATTTGTGAGAGAAATCCGTATATACCAGGCTGGTCCTTATCACTCAGGCCAAACTATAGAGCTGTCACCCGAAGCCGGTCAACATGTAGGTGTTGTTTTGCGAATGCAGCCAGGAGATAAGATCACTTTGTTTTATGGTGATAATCGTGAATTTGATGCCATTTTGGTTGCAGTCCATAAGAAAAAAGTCAGTGTTCAGATTACTGCCGAACGAGAAATGAGTCGAGAGTCGCCAAGAGTCATCCATCTGGCACAAGCAATTTCCAAAGGCGAACGGATGGAGTTTATCATGCAAAAAGCAGTGGAGTTGGGGGTGGCAAGCATAACCCCACTGATTACCGCACGGTCGGTAGTTAAATTAGATCAAGCAAGAATGGAGAAAAAGCTCAGCACTTGGCAAGCGATAGCTATAGCCGCTTGTGAGCAATCAGGACGTAATCAAATTCCTAAAGTGAAAGCGGCATTAACTTTGGAAGAGTATTTGCAAACAAACGTGGGGCAACTAAAATTCGTGCTAGACCCAAAGGGCGCTAATACCTGGCGAGATTACCATTTTAATCAATCTGAGCTTGCTCTACTTATCGGCCCGGAGGGTGGTTTTAGTCAAGAAGAGCTTAGGCAAATTTTCTCCGCTGATTTTAAACCATTAAGCTTAGGTCCGCGGATATTACGTACCGAAACCGCGGCAATAGTTGCGCTGAGTGTGTTGCAAGCTGTCTGTGGTGATCTATAATGTCCTGAGGTCACCTAATTTAATCAACCGAGGTTTCATTCATGAGCGCTAACATAAAGACAATAACTGACTCTAACTTTGAGCAAGAAGTATTGAATTCGGGTAAACCGGTCTTAGTCGACTTTTGGGCAGAGTGGTGTGGTCCCTGCCGAGCATTAACGCCAATCCTGGAAGAAGTCGCAGCAAACCATAGTGAGAATGTTGTCTTTGCAAAAATTAACATTGACGAAAACCCACAAATACCATCCAAATATGGGGTCATGAGTATCCCTACCCTTATCCTGTTTAAGAACGGTCAAGTAGAAGCTGTAAAAATGGGCTTGCTTTCAAAATCACAGTTAAGTGCGTTTGTTGAAAGCAATGTGTAAAGATTATTCATTTTTTTCTCCTTTCAGCTTATAATTTAAGCTGAGGAGAGAAAAATTAGTGGATCTCCTTAAAAAGCTGTGTTAGGCTGTTGTCTCAAATGTGTAGCCATTTTCTCAAGGTTGCCACTTCAAATTGCCCATTTCGCTGTACAACTGGGATTTTGTCAAACACAATCGTTGATAAGCAGTTGTCCTGATAGGGTGATAAATCTGGAAGATTTTGAGAGATTGTCTGTGGACTGGCTATAGATTAAGCCTACCCTGTTTGGGTTTAGCACAAACGGCTAATTCTCTGATAGAGGCTGATCTACAATGTGGACAGCGGCTTTCTAACCTGTCCTTCCAATATTAAATTATCCCGGAAATTTCATTTCGTTTAACCAACACATCAAGTGAGAAGTATGAATCTTAGTGAACTTAAGCAATTACCCATTGCCGAACTCGTCAATATCGCACAAGAAATGGGGGCTGAAAACACTGCCCGCATGCGCAAACAAGATATTCTTTTTGCTATCCTCAAAGCTCATTCACACAAGGGTGAAGATATTCTTGGTGGAGGCGTTTTGGAAGTATTGACCGACGGTTTCGGTTTCTTGCGTTCTGAAGATGGATCCTATCAAGCAGGTCCTGACGATATTTATGTTTCCCCAAGCCAAATCAGACGCTTTGGGTTACGTACAGGGGATACCATAACAGGTAAAATTCGGCCCCCGAAAGATAATGAGCGTTACTTCGCTTTATTAAAAGTCGATCAAATTAACTTTGATTCACCGGAAAGTGCAAAACGTAAGATTTTATTTGAAAACCTTACGCCGTTGTTTGCAACAGAACGTCTAGTTATGGAGCAAGGCAATGGCAGTACAGAAGATTTAACTGCTCGAGTCGTGGATTTATGCGCTCCATTTGGTCGAGGTCAACGCGGCCTTATCGTTTCTCCGCCGAAAGCAGGTAAGACCTTAATGCTGCAAAATATAGCGCATTCAATCGAGAAAAATTATCCAGATTGTTATCTAATTGTACTTTTGATTGATGAGCGTCCCGAAGAAGTAACTGAAATGCAGCGTTCGGTTAAAGGTGAAGTCGTCGCAAGTACTTTTGATGAGCCTGCTAACCGTCACGTACAAGTTGCAGAAATGGTCATCGAAAAGGCGAAGCGATTAGTTGAGCATAAACGGGATGTGGTTGTTTTATTGGATTCAATTACCCGTTTAGCCCGAGCTTACAACACCGTGGTTCCGTCATCAGGGAAGGTCCTGACTGGAGGTGTTGATGCCAATGCCTTGCAAAGACCTAAACGTCTTTATGGTGCTGCGCGTAATATTGAAGAAGGTGGCAGTTTAACGATTATTGCAACCGCGCTTGTTGATACCGGTTCGAAAATGGATGAGGTTATTTACGAAGAGTTTAAGGGAACCGGTAATATGGAAATCCACTTAAGCCGTAGTATAGCTGAGCGCCGAGTCTTCCCTGCAATTAATATCAACCGCTCCGGTACCCGCCGTGAAGATCTCTTACTAAGCCCAGAAGAGTTACACCGCACTTGGATTCTCCGCAAAATTCTGCAGTCCATGGACGAATGCGATGCAATTGAGTTCTTGCTGGAGCGTATGAAGAATCATAAGACCAATGCCGAGTTCTTCGAGGCAATGAAGCGGCAGGAATAGGAAAAGGACTAGGGAGTATTGGCAATTCGCTAGATAGTAGAATTGCTACCCCCCTTAATCACCGAAATTAATTCTCTTACAGTTATTCATGAAATATGCTGACTTACGCGATTTTATTGCTCAATTAGAAACGCGAGGATTGCTAAAACGCATTGACTACCCAGTTTCCCCTCATCTTGAAATGACGGCAGTGAGTGATAGGGTTTTGCGTGCAGGCGGTCCTGCCTTGCTTTTTATGAATCCTAAATCAGGTTCTATGCCAGTGCTCACTAATTTATTTGGTACTGTTGAGCGTGTTGCACTTGGGATGGGAGAAGAGACCATCCTGGCTCTGCGTGAAGTAGGTAAACTGCTTGCGGCATTAAAAGAACCAGAACCGCCCAAAGGGTTTAAAGATGCTTTTTCCAAGTTACCCTTACTTAAGCAAGCGCTTAATATGGCACCAAAATATGTGAGTGATGCCGCTTGCCAAAAATACGTTTGGGAAAAAGAAGACGTCGATTTAACCCGCTTACCTATTCAAACTTGTTGGCCAGGTGATGCAGCACCACTTATTACATGGGGTTTAGTGACTACCAAAGGACCGCACCAAACACGAGAAAATATGGGAATTTATCGCCAACAATTACTGGGCAGAAACAAGCTCATCATGCGTTGGTTATCCCATCGTGGCGGGGCTTTGGATTATCAAGCTTGGCAGCAAGAGTATCCTGGCGAACGTTTCCCTGTTGCAGTCACTTTAGGTGCTGATCCTGCGACTATTTTGGCAGCCGTCACGCCTGTTCCTGATACGTTATCCGAGTATGCTTTTGCTGGTTTGTTGCGTGGTCAACGAACACAGCTGACTCGATGTTTAAGTCATGATTTGCATGTACCGGCTAGTGCAGAAATTATTCTAGAAGGATACATCGAACCAGGAGAAGAGGCACCTGAAGGACCTTTTGGTGATCACACGGGTTATTATAATGAAGTGCAGACCTTTCCAGTTTTCACTGTTGAGCGGCTTACCCACAGGGAGAAACCTATTTATCACAGCACTTACACAGGGCGTCCACCCGATGAACCAGCTATTTTGGGTGTAGCCCTCAATGAAGTATTTATCCCCTTGTTGCAAAAACAATTTCCTGAAATTGTCGATTTTTATTTACCGCCAGAGGGTTGTTCTTACCGTTTAGCAGTAGTAACCATCAAAAAGCAATACCCAGGGCATGCAAAACGGGTCATGATGGCAGTTTGGTCTTTCTTAAGACAATTTATGTACACTAAATTTGTTATTGTCTGCGATGATGATGTTGATGCACGTAACTGGCAAGACGTAATTTGGGCAATAACTACGCGCATGGATCCTTTACGCGATACGGTCTTAATTGACAATACTCCGATCGACTATCTGGATTTTGCCTCTCCCGTTTCCGGGCTCGGCTCAAAAATGGGTATGGATGCTACCTCAAAATGGCCAGGTGAAACCCAACGGGAGTGGGGAAAACCAATTACAATGGATGAAGACGTCTTACAACGAATCAATAATTATTGGCCAGAACTGGGATTAGATTGATGAAAAGAGCAGAGTGAGCTACTAGTATGAGTATCAAATCAGTTCGAGCCCAAGTTGACAGTATTGTCCCGCTTACTGATAGTATTTTGCAGCTTATTCTTGCGCCAGAGCACTATATTGATTATCAAGCAGGCCAATATTTGGAAATTGTCTCCGATGGTGAAGCGCTGAGTTATTCAATAGCAAATGCTCCTTTGGGCTCCCATAAATATGAGTTGCATATTCGCCATAGTGCAGATAATTTGTATAACCAGCACTTACTCTCTGAAATCAAACAATCTGGTGTCGTAACGATCCGTTTGCCGCTAGGGGATTGCTATCTGAATAAATTAGATGAAAGTAAACCTATTTTATTTATTGCAGGGGGCACTGGGTTTGCGCCAATTAAGGCGATGATAGAGCAGTTATTAGCAACAAGTGATAAACGTGCTTTCGAGTTATTTTGGGGAGCACGTTCGCAAAGCGATTTATATATGAATGAAAAGGTAAGCCATTGGCAATCACATGTTGCCCAGTTTCGCTACTTCTCTTTATTGTCAAATAGTTCAAAGGATACGCTAGCATCGATCGTGCTTGAACAGCATCATATGGATCTTAAAAAATGGCAATTCGTCATTGGCGGCCCCTTTGATATGGTTTATGCCACAAGGGATGTTTTAGTTGCTCGAGGCGTCTCACCAAAACAATTATTTTCAGATGCCTTTAGTTTTGAAAAAAAGGGGATTAAGTGATGGAAACTTTGTATCAAATACTCGGACTTATCGCAGCAGGCCTTATTGTTTGGTTATTGTACCGCACAATAAAAGGGCGGCCTGAGCAATTCAGCCGAGAAAATCTCAGTAAAAGCTTTACGACAATGGGTTTTTTAGGTCTTATTTTAATCGCCTTCATCGCCTTTTTGGTTTTTATGCTTCGCCATTCCTGATTAAATTTTAAGATCTAATGTCGACTTGTGATCGCATGATACCTCCCTTGGTGTTCATTCAGGTATTGTTTAATTTGTGGGTTATCAATGGCAAGTTCGCTGGGGTCACTTTTTAAAAAGCATTCTTCGACATAAGTCATTTGATTACTGCCATCCACCAGCAAACGATACCAAGGGTTTCGAGTAGCAAATTCGTATCTATTCGCCCGAGGATTATAACGACCAGAAGCTTGAAAAAGAGGGTCAACATCAACGATAACGGCGCGGTAACCTAATTTTAGGTGTATTACACAATCACCTACATTAAATTTTGCCATTTTTTTCATCATGGTCTCCTGGTTTTAACCAGCTTGCTTACCACTTCAATATCGGTAAGTTTCGAGAAACCTTGAATGGTACCCCAAGAATCTTTCTGCGGTGTGTTAATGCGTAAGCGATAAGGTGATCGTCAACTAATTTTATCTTCCCTAAGCTTTACGGGTGAGATAACGCATAGTATGCCAAGAGTTTTCTCCTACGGTATCATAAAGCTTGCTTAATTCTTTTAAATCAAGATGAATATATAACGGGCTACTGAATCCTATGCCTAGGAAGATACAATCGACATTCCCTTGCATGATTTGGGATAAAACATAATCCTGATCAGATTTCAGAAGAATTTCTACCAAACCTGGGCCTTTAATTGGTGAGGCCAGCCCAGTTTCTAGGTGATAGATGCCTTGTCGTTGCGAAAGAATAAGGCAAGCACGTTTTGATTGCGTATGCTTTTTAATAAAAGCAAGCTCGTCAGGGACTGAAGCACAATTATTCGAGTGGCGTGTACTAAACTGGTGGATCATGTCCCTTGTCATTCGGGGCATTTGAGCCATAAATTTGATGCTGCAAATGAGTAAAAAACTCATTGCGGCAATGGGCAATGCGATTTGGGAGAGCGGCAACCTTCGCTCTTGAACGCCTTTAAGAACAGAATCCGCTGTAATCGTTAAGACTAAAATTGCAGGCCAACACACATTGATTAAATTATTTACATGAGAGCGGCCCTGGTAATAGACAAAAATACCTACTCCAAGCAGACATAGGTATAAAATAACCTCGGCACGGATACTTTCCTCAGAGCGCTTGAACCATACAGTTAATGTAAGAATAATGCCTAGTAAATAGAGGCCTAAAACCGACATCCAGGGGTGAATTTCACGCGGGATAGGCAACATGGCAAATCCCATACTATAAAACAGTTTTTGATAAGCAAATTGCCATTCCAAATGCAATGGTTGCTGGGCTTTATACCACATCATGCCTAGCAGAAAACCAATGACTACCCCGGTAATAATGACATGTAGCCCAATGATCGTTGGGTATTTTTTAGCATCAAGTGTATCGGTTTTATCTTTCTTAAATGCTAAGACAACGAATTGCGCGATAAGAAAAGCGGGGAAAGATAAAAAGATGAATAAACCTGTATCTGTATTCCAAAATAATCCAATGGCACTGACTAAAGAGACAACTGAGGCGCGTCCGATTGTTTTGTTACAGCAAAAATAGTAAAAAACAAGAACCGATAGCGCAGGCCAAAAAAATCGAATCGGCCAATATTGAAAATAGCGATCGTGCCATCCCGTGAAATGAATAACGGTGTCAAAGGTCACTAGAAGCAAACTGATGCCACCCAGCGTTAATACAGTTGGATTTTTAACAAGCTTGGTTAGCACAAAAAATAAACCGAGCAGGGAAATGATCTGTAAGCTTGCAAAAAATAGGGTCACGTTTAAAACAGTTGAACCAATTAGTTTAAAAATCGGGGCAATTAATTCAGGGTAAAGGCCATATTGAGAGGGTAAATCCACTAGCAATGTTTTCCCTGCCACTACTTGGCTCAAACTATATACGGCTGCATCCGCGTGAACTATCCATTCCCCAGCATTTGAGACAGAGTTAATACTCGCTATCCGCCATGATAATAATTGGATTAACATGGCTACTATAAAAATTGTCCATGTAATAGCATTGACTCGTGTAGAGGGGTGGGTAGGTGGCTGATTACGGATTCTAAGGCAAAAAAGGGTTGCTAAGCCTAAGCTGAAGAGCAATATTGTTGATTGCTTTTGAATGAAGAACTTCCTGCTGAAAATAATCAGTTGTAAAAAATCAGAGTTATATAAGGGAAGAAATAAAAGAAAAGCAACCAGAAATGGAATGGCGACTGAAAAAATTTTAAGGCTAGTCCATTTATCAAAGTATTCTTGGTGTCGAGCTAGAAATAACGCAAGTATGGGCAAAGTGAATACTAGAATGAGAAAGGTATTGCGCTCAACGGGCTCAGGGAAAATTGAACCAACACGAAATTCTTTAATAAATAGGTCTACATTGACAATGGTATTTTGGGGGAAAAGATTTAGCAGATAAACTAAAGCAAAGACAGCCGGGATAGCGATGCTTAAGACAAGAAGAAAAATGGTTTGGGTACGCAATACGGTTTGATGGTAGTTCGTTTCCACTTTTACTCCTTATTACAAATCATTTATAGTTGTTTGCTATTTACAAATGGATTTAAACCATACCTTATAGGGTTGCGCGAGCCACCATTTTAACGGCACATGCCCATTGTGTTTTTTAATGATTCTAATTGCTTCTTGATAATGGAGACGCCGATTATTCTTTGTTTTTGTGTGATCATGTTCTCGGTTAACCGCGACAAATTCATCCAAAAAATGCAAGGGACCAGAAGTTTTGAATAATCGCCACCATAAGTCATAATCCATCGCCATATGCAAACTTTCATCTAATCCGCCGACTGCTTCCCAAGCGGAGCGTCGGATTAGAGTGGCTGGTTGGGCAATAATACAACGCAAGGCAAGCCGGCGGGGGCTAAAAGGTTCCACCCAAACTGCTTGAGAAGTTTGATCTTTCTCAAGAAAATTCCATGCTTTTCCATATACGGCTGGAGCTGCAGGATAATGACCCATAGCCTCTAACAAATTGGCTAAACTTCCCGGGAGCAACCAATCATCACTGTTTAACCAACAAACGAACTCAGCTTTGCCTTTTGCAATCCCTTCATTAATGGCTGCAGATTGGCCTTGATCAGGATGGCTTCGCCATCCCGCCAGCCTATCTTCCCACTTGCGAATCACATCCACAGAGTTATCGGTTGAACCGCCATCAAGTACATAAACTTCAACAGGAACTTCTTGGGTGAAAATAGAAGTGAGCGCTTTATCAAGAAAGCGCCCTTGGTTGAAAGAGGGTACGGCAATGGTAATTAGCGGTTGATCAAACATAGGCAATTTGTTCGGTTTTTAAAAAATCCTGATACGTTTTGGCGATGCCATTGCGTAAATCGGTACGGGCTTCCCATCCAAGGGTTCTCATTTTTTCTACATTTAAAAGTTTACGCGGGGTACCGTCAGGTTTAGTTTTATCAAAAACAATCTCGCCGGTAAAACCAACCACATCCATGACAATTTCGGCTAATTCTCGGATGCTAATATCTATTCCTGTGCCAACATTAAATATACCGTTTGCCACTTGTTTTCGCATTAGAAAAACACACGCATCAGCCATGTCGTCAACATAGAGAAATTCACGCATCGGCGTGCCTGAGCCCCACACAATAAGTTGCTTGTCGCCACGAATTTTGGCCTCATGAGATTTACGAATGAGGGCAGGCAAAACGTGGCTATTGTTTAAATCGTAATTGTCGTTTGGTCCATAAAGATTTGTGGGCATCACACTGACATAGTGTGTTCCATACTGGCTGTTGTAGCTTTCACACAACTTAATCCCCGCAATCTTGGCAATCGCGTAAGGTTCATTCGTGTATTCCAGGGGACCTGTTAACAAATAATTTTCTTGAATAGGTTGCGGACAATCCCTTGGGTAAATACAACTCGATCCAAGGAACAGTAGCCGCTGGATCCCTGCTTTCCAAGCTGCATGAATAACATTGGTTTGAATCATCAAGTTATTATAGATGAATTCAGCTCGGTAAGTGTTGTTTGCATGAATACCGCCTACTTTGGCAGCGGCTAAAAAGACGTAATCAGGCTTTTCACGTATGAAAAAATCAGCCACCTCGCTTTGATTAGTTAAATCAAGCTCGTCATGAGTCCGTACAAGTAAATTAGTATAACCAGCCTCTTTTAGTTTTCTTACAATGGCTGAGCCTACCATTCCTCGGTGCCCAGCAACATATATTTTAGGCGTATTCAATGCGGGCTCCTTATTCGTGATAATCGTAAGCCGCAAACCCATGACGCTTAACTAACTCATCACGCTTTGCCGTGTTCAGATCTCCATGCATCATTTCAGAGACCAACGACTTAAAACTTGTCTTTGGTACCCAGCCTAGCTTTTCTCTCGCTTTGGTGGCATCGCCTAATAAGGTAGCTACTTCTGAAGGGCGGAAATAGCGGGGATCGACTCGGACAATGACCTTGCCATGCTGGTCAATACCGACTTCCTCAACACCCTTGCCTTTCCAAGTAATTTTAAGATCAATTTCTGCAGCAGCTGTTTCAAGGAATTCGCGCACACTGTATTGCTCGCCCGTGGCAATCACGAAATCTTCTGGTTCATCTTGTTGCAGCATTAACCACTGCATTTCCACGTAATCGCGTGCATGCCCCCAATCTCGTAGGGCATCAAGATTACCCAGATAGAGACAGTCTTGTAAGCCCAATTTTATCCGTGCAAGAGCACGGGTGATTTTTCGTGTGACGAAGGTTTCCCCGCGAAGCGGACTTTCATGGTTGAATAAAATGCCATTACAGGCATAAATGCCATATGCCTCACGATAGTTAACTGTGATCCAATAAGCATATAACTTAGCAACGGCGTAGGGACTACGTGGGTAGAATGGCGTTGTTTCTTTTTGTGGGACTTCGCGTACCAAACCATAAAGTTCAGAGGTAGAGGCTTGGTAGAATCGCGTTTTTTTCTCAAGCCCGAGCAATCTTATTGCTTCTAATAGACGTAGTGTTCCAATTCCGTCGGCGTTCGCAGTGTATTCGGGTGTCTCAAAGCTGACTGCGACGTGGCTCATCGCGGCCAAATTGTAGATCTCATCCGGTTGAACTTCTTGAATTATACGAATGAGATTTGTTGAATCGGTCAAATCGCCGTGATGCAAGATAAAGTTACGATTCGCTGTATGTGGATCCTGATACAAATGGTCAATTCGGTCAGTATTAAATAAAGAGGCGCGGCGTTTAATACCATGCACGATGTAATTTTTTTCGAGTAACAATTCAGCAAGATAGGTACCATCTTGTCCTGTAACGCCTAAAATTAACGCTTTTTTCATTTTTTTCCTTGTGAATCATTTCAAGTTTTGGGAATTATATACTCAAGAAACGCCAAAATGCTATTTTTTAGCCGATTGTAGCGTTTCTTGAGTATTCCTATAACGGTGCTGCTGAAGCCCTTTCATTCTTTTGCAGCCCTATGGACTAGTTAAACCCGTCCGTATTTATCTTGAAAACGTACAATATCGTCTTCACCAAGATACTCACCGCTTTGTACTTCAATGATAACTAAATCAATAACCCCCGGATTTTCTAAGCGGTGCTTGTTGCCTGCGGGAATATAAGTGGATTCATTGGTATTGACAAAAAAAGTTTCTTCTCCATTCACTACTTTCGCCATTCCGCTGACAACAATCCAATGCTCACTACGATGATGATGCATTTGCAAGCTTAAACTTGCCCCAGGTTTCACTTTAATGCGTTTAATTTTAAAACAAGCACCCTCTTCCAAGACGGTATAACTTCCCCAAGGGCGATGCACGGTACGGTGTAGTTTGTGGGTATCGTGACCTTGATTTTTCAATTGATCATAAATGTGTTCAATGTCTTCAGCACGGGACTTATTGGCCACAAGCAACGCATCTGGGGTATCAATAATAACAAGGTCTTTGACGCCTACAGCACCCACTAAGCGGCTATCACTTTGAATATAGCAATTGCTCACGTCATGCAATAATGCCTCAGCTTCTATACGATTGCCCTGACCATCGGCTGCCACTAATTCACCGAAAGAATTCCATGAGCCTACTGCGGTCCAGCTAAGGGTGCAAGGGGTGACAGTAACCCGGGCAGGATTTGCCATTAGCACATCTTCTATATTTTTTTCAGGTACATTAGAAAAGCAATTAGGTTCGAGCTCAAGGCGAAGGAAATCTTTTCCTTCAACTTGTTGCGATTGGTCTACGCAAGCCTTAACCGCTGACAAAATATTGGGGCAGTGTTCCTCCATGAATTGTAGGATGGTTCTTGTTTTGAATAGATAAATGCCAGAATTCCATAAAAAACGGCCTGCCTCTAAAAGAGTGGAAGCTTGCTCTAAAGTTGGATTTGGTAGGAAACGAACGGCTTTATCATTTTCAATTTCGATGAACCCATGACCGGTAGCCACGTCCTCAGGTTTGATTCCGAGGACAACCAACTCCCCTTTTGAGGCCGGGACAATCGCCTCAGAAACGGCTTGTTGGAAAGCGTCTTGATCGCTAATTAAGTGATTTGCACCCAATACAAGCATCAAAGTGTCTTCACCGTGTCTTTTAGCGGCGTGTAGTGAGGCTGCAGCAATAGCGGCGGCTGTGTTGCGCCTAAAAGGTTCCAAAATAAAGGAGGTTGAAACGCCGATTTGATTCACTTCGCGAAATTCGTCTTCGATTTTGAAGAAAAGCTCCCGGTTCGTAACAGTGAGTATTTCTTTGATTTCGGGTAGCAGCGCGCTGCGTAAGAATGCTTTTTGCAACAGACTATGCCCATCATCTAGTCTTATAAATGGTTTTGGGTGTGATTCACGTGAAACTGGCCAAAGGCGCGCCCCTTCACCACCGCATAGAATTGTAGGAATTAAATACATTTACTCTCCCTAGTCTCTATTTTTGTTGTTCAGGCATATCGCCCAAATGCTGCTTTAAGTACCGCTTATCGATATTGCTTTGGTATGCGTTTTTTAGCAGGTTTGCTCCAGTTTTCATTCAGATTGGTCAGATAAAAATAAAGACTTAACAAAAATTGCATTACTACCTTATGTGTCGTACTATCCGAACCATAAACTAAGTTCGGCTCTTTTTATCACTCAATTAAGGGTAAGTAAATAGGGATTGATTAATCTTTGCAAAAATAAGATGGAGTTCTACTGATGAGTTTGTTGACTTTTGAACGGTCATTGGCTAACAAGAAAATACTCATAACGGGACATACTGGTTTTACAGGAGGATGGGCTTGTTTGTGGTTACAATCCATTGGCGCAAAAATTGCGGGTTATTCTTTGCCTCCAGATACTCATCCTTCCTTATTTGCAGCTTTGGAATTGGAGGATTCAGTCCCGACGACGTTTGGCGATATTTGTGATTACCCCAGTTTTCTTTCAGCAGTAGAAAAATTCCAGCCTGAAATCATTTTGCACTTGGCAGCGCAGCCTTTAGTACGACGTTCTTACCATGAGCCTGTCCGTACTTTCGCTGTTAACTCTCAAGGTACGGCCCATGTGCTTGAAGCTGCACGATCTGTTAGGAGCGTACGCGCGGTATTATGCATAACCACTGATAAAGTTTACAAGAATAATGAGTGGTTATGGCCTTACCGTGAAGAAGACCCCTTAGGCGGGAAGGATCCTTATAGTGCTTCTAAAGCGGCCGCTGAAATGGTTATTCAAAGTTATGCGGCGTCCTATCCCTGGCAAGAGAATAAGGGACCCGCAATTGCAACGGCCAGGGGGGGGAATATTATCGGCGGTGGCGATTGGTCAGAAGATCGGCTAATCCCTGATTTTGTGCGTGCAATTCTCCAAAATTCTCAACTGACTTTACGCTACCCGCAAGCAACTCGCCCCTGGCAGCATGTATTAGCCTTGGTTCACGGATACCTTATGCTATTAGCCGGATTAGTTTCTGAAGATCCAACTCCTTATGCCCGCGCTTGGAACCTTGGGCCGCAGGATCCCCAAGCGTATTCAGTGAAAGATGTGCTTGAGCTGATGAGCAAACATTGGCAGCGGCCTGAATTGAATTACATGCAAAATCCCCTTCCAGAAGCGAATTCGCTTGCACTGGATAGCACTATTGCAAGGAATGTGCTTAAATGGCGACCCGTTTGGGATACCAAGGAAGTTATTGCCCAAACTGCTGCTTGGTATCGGGACTATTATGCTAATCCTGCGATGGCTCGGGAGATAACGCTAAAACAAATTGATGCGTGGCGGAAGGGAATTTATTCAAACGCCGCAATGGCAAATGATGTGGTTCATGCATAAAAAATGAGTAGAAGCTCAAATTTCCTCGACATTCCCGTGGGCTAGATGGAGAGAGTGAGCTTCAAAAATAAGGTAGACCAAAATCGAGTAATAAAGGACAAGCTATGCTCTTTACCACCCCCATTTTTTTATTCGTGTTTCTTCCTTTATTTTTGCTGGCTTATTATTTTACACCCTCTAAAGGACAAAGCCGAAATTTCATCGCTTTAGTCGCATCGATTCTATTTTTTTCGTGGGGTGAGCCAATTTATGTTTTTTTATTACTGTCGTTTGTTTTTATTGATTACGTGTTATCTAGGGCTGTAGCTGAAACATCTCCATTACCGTTACCGAAAAAAAAAATACTCTTATTTTTAGGAATCAGCATTAATGTTTTTGCATTAATCCTCTTCAAATACACTGGCTTTATCATTAAGGAAGTCTTGCTCCCACTCAATCTTTACAAAGGGACACCCCCTGAATCAACCGGTCCATTACTATTAGGAATCTCTTTTATTACCTTTCATAAAATAAGTTACCTGGTTGATAGTTATCAGGGACGAGCAAACCCGCCAAGAAATTTCTTAGATTGTGCGTTATACATTTTTTTATTCCCGCAGCTGATTGCCGGGCCGATCATCCGATACCATGACATTGGTTCCCAAATCCATCAACGAGTCCATACGAGCTCCCTTTTTTTAATCGGTTGTTTTCGTTTTTGCGTCGGCCTTGCAAAAAAATTACTTATTGCTGATCAAGTTGGACTAATGGCAGATAAAATTTTTGCTTTACCGATAAATCAGCTATCGTCCGCCTATGCTTGGACCGGATCGTTTGCCTATATGTTGCAAATTTACTTTGATTTTTCTGGGTATTCTGATATGGCAATCGGCCTTGGCTACATGATGGGATTTAAATTTCCCGAAAATTTTAATCGGCCCTACATTGCGAAAAGTATTACAGAATTTTGGCGTCGATGGCACATAAGCTTGTCAAATTGGATGCGTCTTTATCTGTATATTCCTCTAGGGGGAAATAGAGTCTCAAAAATCAGAACCTATTTAAATTTATGGATTGTCTTTCTAATTTCCGGATTATGGCATGGCGCAAATTGGACTTTTCTCGCATGGGGAGCCTATTACGGGTTCTTCTTAAGCATGGAGAAATATATTTCAGAAGTATCCCCTACATTTAAAAATTACCTACCTCCTTTATTACGATTTTTAGGGACGATAGTCATTGTTTTATTTGGGTGGGTTCTTTTCCGGTCACCTAATATTTCCTATGCCTTTAATTTTATAAGCCGTATGTTAGGACTAACTCATGAAGAAATATTAACTCAGCCTTGGGGGTTGATCATAGGTAATCGCGGTCTAACTCTCCTGCTTATAGGTGCGGCAATTGCCTTCTTTAATTTACCCCGAAGCAAGCAAACTTCTCAGTGGAGTTATGCTAATGCGGAAGGTGCTCTTGAATATGGCATTTCGAATGTATCGATGCTTTTCTTAGCTGCCTTACTTTTGTTATCGTTATCCGTGATGGCCATGTTAAGCGCTAGCCATACTCCCTTCTTATACTTCAGATTTTAATTATGAAAAATCAATACATAAGAATTTTTTATGCAGTTCTCTTCGTTGGGTTATTAGCATTGCCTGCGCTGGAGTATCATTTTCAATTTATCCCTGAAGGGTTACTTTATGGTTATGTTGAGCCTAAATCAAGCTTGGCCGAGGGAGAGAAACTAAGCTGGTTTAGAAGAACTTTGCAGCAACATTGGGAAGAAAATTTCGATGAACATGTAGGGTTTAAAGCTTATTTTATTCGATTGTTTAATGAGCTAACTTTTCGTTTATTTTCAGAAGCGCCCCGAATCAATTTATACTCGACAAAGCAGCATGGACTCTACAGCAAAATGTCAATTGACAGTTTAAATGACGAGTATATTAATCAAGAAAAATTAACAAAAAACTACATTGCTATGGCAAAAAAGCTTAAAGAACTTCAGCAATTACTGGAGGCCAAAGGGATAAGCCTGCAAGTGGTTATAAGCGGCTCTAAGCCTTACGTCCATTTTGATGATTTGGGAAAACGTTTTCTGGCTTATCCACATGCCGATATTTATTCTAAAATTGCAAGTTTAGGGCACGAGCTTGAGCTAATGGGTGTCAATGTCATTGATTCCGCCCCTTTCTTAAGGCAATTTAATCAAAAAACATCCATTGAAACCCATCCTGATTCTGGTGTGCATTGGAATTACTACGCAGGCTGTGTCGTTGCAAAAACGCTTTTACAAGAGGCTAAAAAAAATATGCCCGACATAACGCAAATCGATTGCGGCAAACCTGTTTATGGAGAACCTCATTGGGTGGATATCGATGGTTTGCTCTTATTGAATATATTATCAAAAGCCCATTTGGATAAGCCTAGTCCGTATCCGACTCCTAGCGCAATTTTGTCTACTCATTTCAAGCCCAAAGTACTTATCGTGGGCGATAGTTTTATGGATCAAATGGTTTATGCTTTAGATGAAGCAAAAGTTTATTCTAAATTAATCATATCGCGTTACTTTATGACACGACAAAAAGGAGTTATGGCTGATAACAATAATCCCACAGATTCCCCTAAACAAATCCAAGAACTGGTGGTTAAGGATGCTCTAGATAGTAATCTTGTCATTTTGCAAATGGTTGATTATAACGTACAAAGATATGGTTATGGATTCATTGAAGCCATGTTGGATGAATTAAAAAATAAAAGTTGACCTAGGACTGTCTTTCATCATTTATCATGAGAGAACACTATCCAGAAAGGTTGATAGCTAGCAATTTGTTTGTATCCAGGCAAGTTCAATTTAAACGATACATGGGGATCAGGGTAGGGCACAGCTATTATTTGATACTGATTAGTGGCTGCTCTTTCTTTCAAAGAAGTTAAATTATCAACTAACTCAATGCGGTTTCTATGATCCTCACCAAAAAAAGGTAAGATTGGAAAGTTGAGCTTACTCAATATTAGCGTGCGATCTGATTTTTCAAGACCAAGTCCTTTTAATCCGTTGGCTCCCGTCCAAAGATAAGGATGGAAGGCCAACTTGCGTTCCATTTCTGATTGAGCCATGGCGACTTTAAAAGGTACAGGAAATCCTTCCCCAATTTTTGAAAGCATGAAATAAACATTTGCAGCCACAATCAAAACCGAAAAAATAGCTAGCCCGTAGGCGTTATATTTTTTCAAAAAGAAATGCCGGTAAGGGTAGGCAAGCATAAAAGTTGCAAAGAGCATGAGATAAGGGCAAAAATAGCGAAAAGACCAAGAACTCGAAGGTAATGTAAGCAACAATAAACTAAAACCAAGGCCTAAAAAAAACAAAGTAAGAATAAAAGGCAATGATAACCGTGTTTTTAGAAAGTGAAGGAGGTTCTTGTTTTTTCGCCATAATCCATAGCCAAACCATGTTAGCATAGGTATACCAAGAAAACCTAAGCCATAAGTTAATATCCATGCGGTCTCTTGAGAAGATAGGTCAGGTAAACTTAAACCAGTTTTAACTATCCCATTTAGGTTATTAATCACATTACTAACAGATGGCACTGCAGATTCTACGTGTTTAAACGGATTACCATAGATAAACAAATTAATGATGTAACGGCTATTACCAGTGGCGAGAGATAAAATGCACCCTGAAAATAGCCAAAAAGTATCTTTTCGTCCTCTAAAGCCTACCCAAAGAAGTAAAATTGCCATCAAAATGACATAAGGGAGGACAGTTATTTTGGCTCCGCTAGCAATTCCTAAAGCTGTGAAAGCAAATAATAGATCCAATTCGTTATGGAGTTTGTTGTTTATAGTCAAAACACGTAAAGTGAACCCTAACGCTATAGCAAAACTCATTATCGCCAGCAGATCGCCATTAATGGTCATTGCTAATCCTAAAAGCACAGGTGTAGAACCCAAAAGTAGACCGGCAACAACGCGAAATCGGGCGGGCAAACCAAAAAGGCCACTTAACCAACTGTAACCAAGAATACAGAAAAGCCAAATTTCAACGTTACCAAAGGATACTGCCTGGTCATTATCGACCGCTAATTGGTAAAACAAGCCATTTAATTCACCATTCCACTCGTTACTGAATAGGTTAAAAGCTTGGGTTGGCTGAACGGTAAAGAGTGTCTTGTAATAAGCATAAAATTCAAGGCGAGTTAAACCATATATTACCCCGTCTAATGTTTGATCAAAAAAATAGATACTTCGGTAAGTTAAAATCGAGAAAATTGCAACCATCGTTAAAAATGCAATCGAATTTGTTGGGCTTAGAAAAAGTTTCCAGTCTGTTATTGAAAGGGTAGGTGCTTTTGTCTCTCTTGCGAGGAACAAAACAAAAACAAAATTTACTAGAAACATTCCAAGCCAAATACCACCAGCTGAAAGGCTATGAAATGCGGAAAGTAGTAGCATCCAAGCTATGAAGAAACACTGGATAACTAGCCAACTTCCTAGTAAACTTGCAAGAATATCTGGATATTTTTTTATTATTAGGCGCGCACAAAGTCCTATTGCAAGTAGCTTGAAGAAAAATACCAATAATAACATTGCAGCAAACTGACTCATAAGCACCTACCTATGCTAATTGCTCTATGACTAGATCTTGTAGTTGAATAGAGCCTTTACCCACGGACCATCCCCCGAGGCCAAAACCAAGCAACCCTTCCCAGTCGGGCTCTGTAACTGTAAAAATATTCGTAAATATTGTTGGCCTACTGTAGGTTGCCGGAGGGATTATGATTAATTTTTGGGCGCCCAACAGAGAAATATGGCCATTGCCTTCTTTTACATAACCTGCAATTTTTGCGGAAATTTGATAGGTTCCTTTTGATAGGTGTATTGGTGAAACTAGCGCAGAATCCACTAAGTGGTTTTTGCTACTTATAACAAGCTCCGATATTTGATAAGAAATTTTATTTTGCGGATCAGAATTCCAGATTTGCCATTGCTTAAAATTGGTTTTTGGTAAAGTCACAAGATCGTTGGAATAAGGGCGAATTTCAGTCAATTTATTGCTTGTAAATATCACTTTAATTTTTCTCTCTTCCAGTTTTGCCCTCGATTTTTCTGAGCTAAAGAAATTATCAGCAATAAAACGTTCATTGGCTGGTAGATAGGCGTCTTTTCGGTAAGGCCTAAAGTCCATATAAATTAAATGGCCACTAACAGCCGCTTTTTCCGCATCAGGTTCTATGAACAAAATTTTTTCATTAAAGGGAAGATGTTGCATTTTTCTCAATGTAAATTGCTCATTTAAATCTCGAGGGCTATAACTTGTCGCACAGAAATAACCAATTTGAACCATATTTAAGCAGCAGAAATAACCAAAAGGAATGCCTAATAACCACCAGTTTAGCCCTGCGGTTTTTTTAAGTTTATTCCAACACCAAATAAATCCCGTTGTAGCTGGCAAAATTAATAATAAATGCAAGAAAAGGGTTGTTTTAATTGAGAAATCAGTGTCGTGGGTAAAGATTAAGAAAAGTTGGCCAACTAGGAACATTAAGCCGTAACTTATGCTTGCCCGATTAACTTTTTTGAGAGAAAGGGAGAATAAGAAAAAAAGGAATCCAAGAGCGAGAATTCCTTCATTCAAAAAATAATATTGCCATCCAAAATGAATTGGCCATCCTAAAAGGCTAGCAGATTGGCCTGCCCAGTCTTTTGCTTCCCAGACAAAGTAGCCTGTTAATGAAATGAGCAAAGTTAAGGAAGTAAATTGTTTGCGGTAGTCTGAATAAGACTTAGAAAAAAGGTCCCAGGCAAAAAACAATCCAAATAGGATGTAGATAATGGGTATGAAAATGTACCCTGATAGTGCAGCACAACTTAAAAGTAATGGAAATAATATGCTGCGTGACCACGAAGCTGGCGTATTAAAAATAAACCATGCGCAAAATATGCATGAGCAGCAAAATAAATATTGGGGAATAAAGATTGTATCCACAAATAGGTTATCACTCCAAAAGTCAGATTTCCCATGGGAATGAAATAAAAAATTTATTGGAGTATCCGTTGCGAACAGAATAGGCGCTAAGCCCCCCGTAAAGGCGGCCATGAGTAAACCAGCGGCCCTTTGCCGATGAGTCAACCCAAATTTTTCCATGATCATTTCTAACAAACCCAAGGTTTGCCAAGCTACCCATAGCACCATACAGGAAAAAATGGGTAGAAATAGTTTTGCTTTTTCTAAACTTCGGGCAATTAATCCTAGAGGTAAATAAAAAGACAGATTATAGGCAAAAGTAAGTTGGGGAAAGTAAGGGTTAGGTGCTGGCCATTGGTGAACATGGGCCGCGGCAATAATCGCGGCAATTTGCTTTGGAAGATCAAATATTTCAGGCAGGTGAAATTTTGTGCATAACCCAATTAAACAGGGGCCATAAATAGATAAAAGAACACCTAGAAAAGCAAGTTTTATTGCAAACGCGGGCGTAAAACGAAATTTTCGTATATGAAATTGCGAATAATTGCGATAAAGAGATAGAGAGAGTGAAAAAGAAAGAATACAGGATAATAATCCTCCAAGTAGTAAGGATTTACAAATAACTAAAGTAAATAAACACAATAAGGCGGTTAGAGCGTATCCTGTAATAGATTCTATGGCATTAGGAAGAATATAGGCTTTTTTATCTTTGGTAGTTAGAGAAACCGATTGAAAGATCCATCGTATGCTATAGCCGCTAGTAAAAAGTAAGTGCACGACAAAAAAAAATGTGAAGAGGGATTTAGCGATATGCATTAATTCACCTTCCTTTGCGTTTATTCATAGTGCTATAGATGGAATTTCGGCCTTTAATTTAGAAAAGGCCTTAGATTGGAAGAATTTTAACTAAGCTAATTCATATTCCTTCAACTCGGGGATTTCTTTAGCACTATGATTCAGCAACTCAACAATTTTTCTTCCCTCACGAATCGCATAATTTGTTCCGCGATCCTCAGGATAAATCTGTGCCATAGTGGATATCAACGCATTTTTGTAGGGTGTTTCAGAACCTGGGACGTAACTTGAATAATTTCGCTCGGTAACAGGTTGGGCGTATTCAGCACGCCAGAGTTTGTATTCAATAATCCAAGAACGGTCGAGTTCTGGGAACATGCGCTGTAAATGTTGTAGGGCAAACTCCAAATACTGCTCTTCAGTGTAATGCCATACAGGATCTTCTACTGCAAGATAGCGTGATAAAAAGGCGATTCGTGTTCCATTGTAGTTGTCTGGTGAATCAAAATTGGTATGCTCGATTACCCCAACAAAAGGAAACCCAGGATCATTCACATTGGTCCAATAAATATCTGACAAACTGCGTTTCAATCGTAAGACTAAACATAAATTACCTAAATACTTCACTCTTCTTAAGCGTTTTACCCAGTTTGGATCGGCAACACCGTCAAAAATGTTTGCTATGATGCTGAACGAAGGAGTAAAAAGAAATTGTTTGCCAAATATTTCTCCTTGATTGGTAACAACGCTCTTTAAATAATTGCCATGAGTAGTTACACCTGTGACCCGTTCGTTAAAACTAACTTTACCACCGGCATTTTTGATCGCGGTGACCAAAGCTTCAGCAAGGCGGCCAAAGCCGCCTTTAAAATAGGCTAGCTCCTCACCGCCCTTTTTATCGCGAGTGCTACCACGCAAGACAAGTTTTTTCCAGAACCAAACTGCACTAACCTCCTCGGCAAATAGCGAAAATTTGGATTGTATTAATGGTTCCCATACGATCTTGTAGACTGTTTTTCCACAGAGGGACTCAAGCCATTCTCTAATGCTTAAATGTTCTATAGAGCGCCAATCTTTAACCATTCGCACTTGATACACTAAAAGACCTAAGCGAATCCGATCGACGAAGGATAATGCAGTGAAGCGGAGCAAATCCATGGGTGTTGATAATTTCCACATTTTGCCGTTGAAATACATGCCTGTGCGTGAGGGTAAGGTAATGATGTCCCCTTGCATACCCAATTCATTCACGAGCTCAGGAACATAAAGGTCGTTGTTAAACCAGTGATGATAAAATTTTTCAATGCGAACGCCATCGGCAAATTCAAAAGTTCCCGCTAAGCCTCCTGGGGTATCATCGGCCTCAATGATTCGAACTTTTTTTCCTTGTTTGGCAAGCACATAACCAGCAGTTAGGCCCGTGAAGCCGGCACCAATAATTACAACATCGTATTGATTCATCATCTAATCCTTAAAAACTCGCTTAAGCTTTAATGGTTTGTTTCTTTATCACTGCCTTAAACAATTCTGGTGTGAATAGGATAGCAATAACACCAGCTAAGGTAGTCGGTAACCAAAGTGATAAATGAGATAAAACCGCAAAACTTGCGGCCTGCCCTGCTGCCCCGCCTAGCAATGAAATGGCAGTAAAAGCTGCTAAATGAAAAGGACCAATATACCCTGGAGACGAAGGAACAAGTGTTGAAAAAGTCACTATGGCCATGACCATCATAGCTGGCGGAAGGCTGGTTTCTAAATGAAAGCCCATCAATAAGCACCAAAACAAGCCAGATTCACAAACCCAAACTATAATTGAAACCGCAAACAAGGCGGCTAGAACGCGCCATCTGGACATTGCTTCAAAACCAAAAAGCAAATTAGCAAGGGCTTTAAATAGTTTTTCCTTTGTAGAATATGGCTTCCCATCAGTAGGGGTAAGGCCAGTGAGCCATCTGGCTAATCGTCCGCTAAATAAAAACATCATGGCTAATGCGAGGCTACCCAGAGTAACCATTGTTAGGACTGATTGGGCAAGCCACGTTGGCAATTGCGTACCTTTGGTGATGACTAGCCCGATCATTAAACAAGCAAACACGGTTAAAACATCAACTAAGCGCTCCATGACTAGGCTGCTTGTTGCTGTTGCTTTATCCACGCCTATCGCTGAAGGGAAAACAAATGCGCGCACTACATCACCTAGTCTTAATGGCAAGAGGTTGTTAAGGGCCATTGAACCCAGGAAAGGTGCTGTGCAGGTTGCTAATTTGACGGGTGCTTTTGCTGCGCGTAGCATTAAAGTCCAACGAGCGACCCTAAAAAAATAGCCAATAGCTAAGGAAAAAAGGCCGTAAATTAAAAAAATCCATTGAAATTGGGATAATGCTAAACTTAGGCCTGATAAGTCCACTTTTCGTGCGATGAGAATCAGGCAAGCAGCGGAAATGAGAAGACCTAAAATATGTTTGCTCCAACCTCCGGTCTTGCCTGGGGATGCACTTAAGGCGTTAAGGGTTTCGGTATTTGACATTAGCATCCCCTACTGGATGGCATGAGTTGATTCATTGGCTACCCCTTCAAAATTTAAGCTCAGCTTCTTCAAAGTTGAGGCTATGTTCGATAACGGCGACTGGATCTGAGCGTAAAATAAGGTAAATACGCAGTAAATACTCTCCAATTACACCCAGTAAAATGGAGTTTAATCCTATCCCGAAGAAAACAAGAATATGGATACTGGCAAGGCCTTGTGGTAAATCAGGATGCAAAATACGTAAAAATAAATAGTAGATTCCCCCGAGGATGCTAATTGCCAGCATTACCATCCCGACAAAAGAGGCAAAGCGAAGTGGGACTGAGGAATGATTAAAAACAGCCGTCAACCCCAAGCGAATGAGGCGCGTCAAATTAAATTTGCTGTAACCAGCAACTCTTGCCTCCCGATCATAAGGAATCCCAATTTGTTTAAAACCCAAATTAGCAATCATCCCACGCAAATAGGGATTAGAAGTGCGTATTCCGGAAAGCGCGGTAATTACCTTGCGATCAACGAGTCTAAAATCGCCAGCATTCGGAGGAATAGGATGCTCGCTAATTTTATCGATTATCCAGTATCCGAATTGCCTAAATTTATTTAATAACCAATTCTCCTTCCTTCGTTTTCTGATGCCGTAGATGACGGCATATCCTTTTTGCCAGTACTCAAAAAAAGTCTCAAGCATTTCCGGGGGATCTTGTAAATCGGCGTCAATCTGCATTACCGCGTCGCCGCGGGTATGAAGGTAATTAGCGAGGATTGAGCGCTGGAAACCAAAATTTTTTGAAAATCGAATCGCCCTAATTCGCGAGTCTTTTTGCGCCAGCTCTGCGAGCTTTTCCCAGGTAGCATCATCAGAATGGTTATCGGAAAATACAAATTCCAAATGGCATTTCCCTGCCATACGAGCACCCAATTCAGCAAGACGGGCATAAAGTGTATCGAGATTTGCTGCTTCATTTAAAACGGGGATAGAAATGGAGATTAAAGGCAGCGCATTTTCTTGGGCTTCAACTTTCTCTAACTCAAACATGTTAGCTCCCCATGGATTTGTTTGCATAAGCATAAATAATCGACTAAAGCAGGAAGTGTTTCCCTAAATGCAATCGTGGTTAGGAAATCCGGGCGCTGAAATCTAAAATTGTAATTTTCTTTAATTGGAGCAGTTGAGGCTCCAATATTTAGCAAATGCAAACAATCAAAATATTTAAACACAAAATGGGCAATTTCTTTGAGTGAAACAGCCTCGCCATGACTAAGCTCGATCGCCCCTTTTACTTGGGCTGTGACGAGTAAATGAATCGCCTTAATTTCATCATGGAGGTGATGATATTCCCGCAGCTGATTCCCAGGAGACATGTTAAAGGGAGTTTGATTGAGGAGAGATTTTAATATTTGCCCTAGAAACATAAATGGACTGGGTAAACCGACACCATAAAGGGTATGCATACGAATATGAAGGGGAGGGTTCTCAAGAGATAAGCATTCAGAAACCAAATGACCCAATTTTGTTTTACTTAATATGTAAGGGTTGGATGTTTCTGTGCCGACCACTTTTTCCATTACTGTTCCAAAAGTCACTGTCCTTAACCCTACCCTATTTGCTCCTTCTATAATGTTTTTGGGAAGCAGGAAATTGATTCTATGATGTTCGTCATAGACCCTACTTGGATCGAGAACTCCAGCGGCGACATACACAACGCCATTCTCGCTATTTTTTTTCTTTTTTTCGAAATAGAAAGAGGCTGCATCTGCTCCATCGGGGTGCCACCAGCTGGCATAGGTTGATTGCTCTACCGCAACCGCTTGCGATGGAGATAAAAAATGAACGATGGTTTTTCCTAATCGGCCTGTAGAGCCTACTACAAAATCCATACTTTACCTTACCTACAAACCAATATCCTTTTGTCCGGTAGCAGGGCTTGTTCAGCAACTCCCATTCCTCGGACTCCAAATTTACAGCCGCAATCATCAGTTATACCGCGTATCAACGAACGATTACTTTGCCGCTCGAAATAGTACGACAGTAAGAATACTAATGCAATTTATCCGATAAGATTGTTAAAACTCGTTAAAGTTAATCAGTATAAATGATTCTGCTAGATTTCTTCTATCAAAATTAAATTTTGTCGAGCACTATTTGTGCTTCGCATGGTTAGCATAATTTATAATTTCCGCTGCAGTTAAGGATTTAGGTTCCCAACGAATAACAGGCATAATTTGATAAAAAAACACTTGATTATCTTCTCTGACCAAAAAGGGTTTAGCTCCTAAGAGCTTAGTCAGTTTTTCAATTAAACTGTTAGCATTGTCTTCAAACCCACGACGATCGATGTAAATGCCGGAAAAGCCTAAGCTGCGAATAATTTCCAATTGCTTTTCAATGGGTTCTTGAGCAAGAGAGCGGTAGAACAGATCGCCCTCTCTCCCTCTTATACTTCCTGTGCTCCAGCGTAGTGTCTTAGAGTTCAAATAGCCCCCCAGTAATTCATAATCAGGTAGATTAAGATACTGTCCATACTCAGGAAACCGAACATACGGAAGCTGATAAATCGAGGAGCCAGGAGGTAAAGTGGCCTCAATCTTTTTTATGAAATTTCTTTCCATGACAAATTGTTGTTGTGAGGATTGGGTCAGAGGTTGTAGAGTTTTTGGTGTTTGGTCAAATAGTCCGATGAATAAGATGCTTAATGGGATTAGTGAGCCCATCCACGCGTTTTTTGCAAAAAGAGATTCCACCTTTTTATTATGTTGGAGCATGACAAAAAAACCAATAAATGCCGCAAAAGAGATAAAAATACTTATTCTATTCCATGCTCTAATCAATGGTGAGACAAAAAGCGCAAATAAAACATTAAAGCTCCCTACCGTTGCAACCAATAAAAAGGTGAGTACCAAAATAGCGAGCAATCTAAGGCGAATATCGATTTGTTTGCCCAGCGAGGCATAAAATAAGCTAAAAAGGAGTATCAGGAAGCCTATAGAAGCAAAAAAGCCCAAAGCCGAGGTGGCTGCCGCCTCATTCATACCAAAATGAGTACCGTATAAGTTAATGTAATTTCCTAAACGTCTAATTCTGTGTAAAGAAGACGGAAAGAACAAGTGTACAATTTTTAATGAGTAGCGCTCAGTTTCTTCTGGGAGACGGAAAGCGGCTTCAAAATTCTTGCTGTGAGTGTGTTTGTACACCAAAGTAGGTAAAACATTCAGCGTGACGCCTAAAGCAACCAAGCTTGAAAGGGCAACGGCTGAAAAAAGTCCTTGAGATTTTTGATTTCTAAAGGAAGCGGCTACTCCAGCAACGATGAAAAGAAGAATGCCAAAGGATGCATAATAAACACCAAACGAACTCAATATGATTAACGGGAGCATTACTGTGAGGATTTTTTTTGGCGTATTGAGAGGCCAAATGGAAAAATCGCCTAAAAAAATTTTCCAACCGTAAAAAAAATAGATTGGAACTACAAAATACCAGGTGTAGAAAACATGGCCTAAGCGCAAAAAGTGGAATGGCGCAAAAGCAAATAACATCCCTCCAACAAATGCATATGCTGTTCTTAGGGCAAAAGATTTCAGGGCTAAAAAGCTGAATATAAAAGCGAGTGGAAAACCAAGTAATATATAGAGATTTAAAGCACCATAATAAGTGCCAGTCAATGTTCCCAAGGCTTTTAAAATAATTAAATTTCCATTATCGGAGTGCGGGTAGTCTAAAAAATTTGAGCCGAAAGGATAGCCGCTATGAGGATTTTCAAAGAGCCAACCTTCTATAACCCGTTTAATTTCCCAAGAAGTAAAATTGATATCACCGCCATAAATATAGGGGTATTTTAGATTGGGTATTAATCCAGACGGCCATCCAGAAAATAGAATGCTTGCAAATAAAAAGCAAAAAATTGACCCTGCCAGTAATAGCTTCCAATTTAAGCGAAGAGGAAAAAGGAGTGATAGACTCTGAGGAAATTCGTCTTGTTGCATGGGATTCCTAACTAATTAATTCTCAGTTCCAAATTGATTTCTATTGAGTTAAGGCTTGGAATTATTTAAGCAGGTAAAAGGTTAACCTATTCAAGTAATAAGTCAAACGAATCTTTGCGCTATTAATAACCAGTAAGGATTTGACATTATCTTTTTTAAAAAGTAGGCTTTCGCTCATTATTCTGTCCCATGCCCCCAGTGATTCAAGGATACATTAATGAAAATCAAAGCGAGCGACTACATTGCAAAATTTTTAAAAACCCAAGGGGTAAAATTTATTTTTGAAATGTCAGGCGGGATGATCACTCAGATTTTAGATTCAATCCATCAAGAAGGCGGAATTGATATTGTCAGTATGCATCATGAGCAATCCGCCGCTTTTGCTGTGGATGCCTATGGGCGCTGCACTGGTAATGTAGCAGTCGGCATGGCGACAAGTGGTCCGGGCGCAACGAATTTAATTACCGGTATTGCCAGCTGCTACTTTGACTCCTCTCCAGGCCTTTTTATTACTGGCCAAGTGAATACACATGAGCAAAAGGGAGACAGAGGCATTCGTCAACTCGGATTTCAGGAAACGGATATTGTTTCAATGGCACAAATTATTACTAAAAAAAGTTATGCCATTACTTCTGCCGATCAGATTGAGCCAACATTAAAAGAAGCTTATGAAATTGCAATTAGTGATAGGCCTGGGCCGGTACTTATCGATATCCCTATGAATTTACAAAGAGCAGAAATTGAGGTTGGTCAAATCGGAAAAATTGAAAGAAAGAAAATTGAGGCCTCTGTAGATAATGGAATTTTTGACGTGCTATTAGACGCAATCATGCAAGCTAAAAAACCACTTATTTTAGCAGGCGGCGGTATCCATGGTGCTGGTGCTAGCGAAGCTTTTTTGCGCCTGGTTGATAAATTGCAAGTTCCTATTGTTACCTCTCTTCTTGGTGTGGACACCATTGACTTTAATCATCCCCTACGTGTTGGTTTTATTGGTAGTTATGGCAATCGCTGGGCAAATATCGCTTTGGGGCATTGTGACTTGTTAATTGTGGTTGGCAGTCGTTTGGATATACGTCAAACAGGGGCAGATGTCGAATCTTTTCGTAAAAATAAAAAAATATTCCACGTGGACTGCAATGCTAGCGAAATTAATAACCGGGTTAAAAGTTGTGTGCCTATTGTTATGGACGCTGCTGATTTTATTGCTGAGATGTTACAGATCCTTGACGATAAGGCATTAACCCTTAAAAAATCTTGGCTTGATGAAATCTTGCAACAGAAAAAAGAATGGCCTGATAGTAACGAGTTGCGCAATATAACGGGTATTAATCCTAATCAATTTATGCATTCTCTTTCGCAAAACTCGCAAAAGGCGAAAGGATATGTTGTCGACGTGGGAAATCACCAGATGTGGTCTGCTCAGTCGCTCGAAATCAATGCAAATCAGTTTTTCATCACTTCTGGTGGAATGGGTGCCATGGGGTTTGCACTTCCCGCTGCAATTGGCGCTTCTCTAGCCCATAATAAGGAGCCTGTCATCGTTATTGCTGGTGACGGATGTTTTCAATTAAATATCCAAGAATTACAGACAATAGTGCGGAATAATATCCCGCTTAAAATGGTTGTCATTAACAACAATTGCCTCGGTATGATCCGACAGTTTCAGGATAGCTATTTTAACGGGCGGTATCTATCGACTTACTGGGGATATAGCGCGCCTAATTTTGAGGCTGTTGCAATGGCCTACGGCATTCCTGCAAAAACAATTTCAACCCCAGATGAAATTGGATCTAATTTGGAATGGTTTTGGGAGTGTGAGGGAGCAACCTTATTGCAAGTAATGATTGATATGCGTGCAAATGCTTATCCTAAAATTGCGTTTGGGCATCCTATTACCGAAATGGAACCTATGATAGCTCCCGTTGCCATGGAGGCGACTTAATGATGTGCTATTTGTAAAGCGTTAAACGCGCTTAAAAACAAGATGTTTATTTAAAACAAATCCTAAGGCTGCGGAAAGAATAAAGGAGACAAAGCCTGCAATGTAAAAGTCATATAGTTCTTTTAAAAGGGAGATAATACCAATATTGAAAAAGTATAAAAAAACATAAACACCGATAAACTTAAAAATCAGTAAATTATTCGCGCTATTAAAAACAAGCCTGCCAATTGTTTTAAAGTTAAATAAAACGCCTAAAACAGTTGCCAGAAATAAAGCTTTGGTATATTGCATCCCTAAAAAAATAAAGATTGCATATAATAAATAACCAAATAAAGTATTTAAAATACCTACAAAAATATACCTTATAATTTGTTGTTTTGAATCCATGTCGTTTTAACAAACCTCTCTGTACAAGATCTTTGCGTACCATTCTTTCGTAAGGTTTATTGCATCCATTAATTTAATGTGAGGAGTGAGTTGTAGTTCGGTACGAGCTCGACTAATATCAGGAACATAACGTTCTACACAGCTTTTTTCGGGTTTGGGCTGCATTACATTAATCCCTATTGAGTTTGCAAAGGCCTCTGCTACTCGATGAGCGACCTCAAGAAGGCTATAGTCTTCGTCAGAACCTACGTTATAAGGATAGGCTGTCTTCCCTTTAAAAAGGACGGTCCATAACCAAATGGCTAAATCAGCGGTATATAAATAAGAGCGAAAAGGTGTGCCGTCACCTTTAATTTGAATGGGTTCCCCGTCCAAGCCATTGCGGATGAAATTACCGATTGCAAAATGGCCATCCAAAGGCAAATAAGGCCCAACGAAAGCAAAGCAACGGGCAATTTTTATATCTAATCCATATTGACTTGCGTATAAATAACCTAAGTGCTCCGCGGTACATTTCCCTAGGGCATAAGTTGATTTTGTATCGGTCAAGTAAGAGAGGCTAGGATAAGATTCAGGCATATGAGTAACGTTCGAAGGTTGTTTCCCATAAACAGCACCGGAGCTGACTAATAAAAATTTTTTAGCTTTGCAGTATCGAGCAAATTCCAAAGTATGCTTGGTGCCTTGGACAATACCATCAAAAACAGTTAAAGGTTCATTGGTAATTAATTTGGCATTGGTGTCAGTGGCTGCATGAATGATATGCGAAAAATGTCCTTGGGGATACGTGAAATTTCTGACATCGCCCTCGTAAAATTTTACACAAGGTTGATGATACAAATAAGGATATTTATGGGCAAAATTATGAATATTCCGTGTTAATACATAGGCTTCTGCATTAAGGTCGAGCTTTTTATTAATCCAAAGAAAGCTTTCAAGTAGCCAACAACCAAAAAATCCTGTTCCACCTGTAATAAAAATGCGTTGATTGCGTAATTCTTCCCAAAAAGAAGATGTCTTACTAAGGACGTAATCTAAATCGTTGGCTAACGGGTTCTTCATATCATTGTGAAAAGTTGATTCGTTCTTTTTCTACGACTAAAGGTCGTTTGATCACTCGCGTATGTATAGATGCAATATACTCACCCAGTAAACCAATGAAAAAGAGCTGTATTGATGAAAAAAAGAAAAGGCCAATTAAAATTGGCGCCACCCCAAGATTGAAGCTATTCCAGAAAAGCAATTTCAAAATGAAAAACACACATGAAATCAAAAAGCTAAGCAGTGATAGCGAAAAACCGGCCATGGTTGCCAAACGTAAGGGGATTTTAGAATGACTGGTAATTCCTAACATTGCCATATCGTATAACGAATAAAAATTATTCTTGGTCACACCGCGTGCGCGTCGGGGCTGATTGTAAGGAACTTCGGCAATTTCAAGTCCGATCTCCGCAATTAAACCACGGAAGTAAGGGTAAGGATCTTTGTAGTTGCGTAAAATATTAACTACTTCTTTGTCATATAATCCAAAGCCTGTAAAGTTTTTTATGAGTTTTACATCAGCGATTCGCGTGACGAAATTATAATACGCCCGACGAATAGTAAACATCAGTTTGGATTCCTGACTTTCAGGTTTAACACCCACTACAATCTTATAGCCTTCTTCCCATTTTTTGATGAATTCTTTAATCATCGTTGGAGGATCTTGTAGATCGGCAACAATCAGTATGGTTGCATCCCCATTTGTTTCTAATATGGCGTGATACGGAGAGCGAATGTGGCCAAAATTTCGAGCGTTAACGATGATTTTTGTATAAGGATCTTGTTCAGCAATCTTTCTTAAAATGGCTACAGTGTTGTCCGTAGAGGCATTATCTATAAAAATATGTTCATAACGGTAATTGGGAATTTCGGCAAATATTGCTTTGACTTGTTTATGGATTTCTTCAACATTTGCTTCCTCATTATAACAAGGGGTAACAACACTGATTAATTTCATAAAATTCCCAATTAATTAAGTCTTAAATAAACTTGGATAAGCCCACTGGGCCTATCCATTAGTTGGTATTAGGCTACCACTTCCTTTCCAGCATGTTCTTTGGCAAACAGCTCAAATGACTGATGGATATGATTCATCATTTCAGCAGTTAATCCATGATGGCAGCCAAGCAAAATTCCACCACGCATCACTTGGTCAGCATTAGGATAACCGTTAGCTGACTCACGGCGTTGAATCTTGCTAAATCCTGGTTGACGCAAAATATTACCTGTAAAAACTGTTCGGGTTTGTATGTTGCGTTTCTCGAAGAATATTTGCAGTTCTTTGCGGGAAAACGGTGCGCTATCTTTAATTGTCAGCGGGAATGCCAACCATCCTGTTTTTGAATTGGGTAGCTGTTTAGGTAGAATAAACCAGTCTTTGTACTGGCTAAAAAATTGAGTGTGTTGCTCAAAGGCGTGTTCACGAGCTGAAATATTTTGAGGCAGTTTGCTAAGTTGAACTAAACCAAAAGCAGCGCCCATTTCAGAGGGTTCAAGGTTATAACCTAATGCTTCGAACACAAATTTTGCGTCGTAGTCAATGCCGTCCACTTGAATGTTAAAACGATTCTCAATGGCTTCAGATTCAACAAACAAGGAAGAGCTTCTGCCCCAGCTGCGTAACAATTTGGCTCGAGAGGCTAGGCTATCTTCATTGACACACAACATTCCTCCATTGCCTGCACAGTTGACCACGTGCGAACCGTAAAAGCTGGTAGTACTTATATCGCTGAATCGGCCTACAGAGAGCCCATCAATCGTAGCTCCCAGGGTATCTGCCGAATCTTCAATAACAATTAGATTATGCTTATCCGCAATTTCTCTCAGCAGCTTCCAATTGGGCAGATTGCCTAACAAATTGGGGATCATCATTGCCTTAGTTTTAGGCGTTATCATGGCTTCTACTTGATTTGCATCGATATTAAAAGTACCCATTTCAACGTCAACGAACACAGGAATTAAGCCATTCCTGATGAGAGGGGCGACGGTCGTTGAAAATGTTAAGACCGGTGTAATCACTTCGGAACCTGCAGGCAGGTCTGCTATTTCAACAGCCAAATAATTAGCGGAAGAACCGGAGTTAACCATAATCCCGTGTTTTTTCTTAAACAAAGTTGCTACTTTATCTTCCATCTCACGCACATGTTTTCCCATTTGGGTTGAGGTGCGTAATACAGAGACAACTGCTTCAATTTCTTCTTCACCGTGTACTGTTTTTCCATAAGGTACATGAATAAATTGCTGAGTGCCCATTTATTTTTCTCTCTTAAATAATTAAATCATTTGCTTCCGAATCACCAAGTTTTCCAAGGCGCTTTACCGGATTCCCATAATTCTTCTAAATAGTTTTTATCCCGAAGGGTGTCCATTGGGTGCCAAAAACCATCATGATGAAAAGCAGATAATTCCCCTTCTGCAGCGAGACGCTCTAAAGGATCTTTTTCCCAAATCGTATCGTCGTCTTGAATATAATTGATAACTTGGGGTGATAAAACAAAGAAACCACCATTAATCCAGCCCCCATCGCCTTGAGGCTTTTCTTTAAAGCCGGTAATGCGCTCATTATCCATTATAAGGGAACCGAAACGGCCAGGAGGTTGAATTGCAGTTAAAGTGGCTAATCCTTTTTGCCTTTTATGAAAAGCGATCAGTTCGCTGATGTTTACGTCGGAAACCCCATCACCATAAGTAAGACAAAAATCTTCGTTGCCTACATGATTAGCGATTCGCTTTATGCGCCCTCCTGTCATGGTTTTTTCACCCGTTTCCACCAAGGTAATTAGCCATGGCTCAGCGTTATTTTGATGGATTTCCATTTTATTATTGTTGATATCTAAAGTGACATCAGACATGTGTAAGAAATAGTTGGCAAAATACTCTTTGATGACGTACCCTTTATAGCCTAAGCAAATGACAAAATTATGGATATTATGAGTAGAATATAATTTCATAATATGCCATAGAATGGGTTTGCCGCCGATTTCAATCATAGGCTTCGGACGTACCGATGTTTCTTCACTTATTCGGGTGCCTAAGCCGCCTGCTAAAATCACTGCCTTCATAAAACCTCCTTATATACTACGAAACTTAAGCGCCTAAAGATATTGGTGCCCGAGTTAATCGCCTATTTTTTCATCTCTAATAAATCTTAAGCTTTGTCTCAAACCTAAATTGCTGAGACTAGCAGGATATGGATGCTAATTTCGTTTCGATTGCTCGCTACTGTGGATAGATTATTGCCGGGGATTATACTGATTTTCGGCGATATTTCACCTTATTGTATTATTACTGGCATAAAAATTTTTCTGTTGTTCTAATTTGAACCCCATCCATCTCTTTTTCGAGAGCTTGTACAGTATAAGGCAAACGATTATTATAAGAAATCCTTAACAGAGATACATATCAAAGGGAATCCTAACCTAATGAAATTAGAGGGATTTTTCTTTAATTTGTACCCAATTTACTATGGATTATCATGGTCCCGGCTTTAGATAGATTAAAAACAGCGATTCCTGGGCAAAAATCGATTTCTTTTTCTCCTGAAATTGAATCTTTAAGAGGTGTTGCTTCTCTCGCGGTTGTCATGGGACATCTTTATTTATTCCTTTTTATGCCAATCCTTGGGTTTAACATCAATTCTTCACATGAAAGTATTCTCAATTTGCTCGTTGCAGGTATTTTCGATCCGCAACCTGCTGTATTGCTTTTTTTTACAATTAGCGGATTGGTTCTAGGGCGACAACTTAGAAAAGAGCCGATAGTCGATTTTTTTTCGTTTCTAGCTTATCTTTGCCGACGTGCTTTTAGATTAATTCCGCTGATGTGGACAACTACAATTCTTGCCTTTTTCCTATGGAATTCGATGAATAGGCTTGACCCTTCGGTTTTACGAGCAACACTGCTTCTTAACGATATAGGCATTAATGTCCCCCTGTGGTCACTTAAAGTCGAATTGTATTGCAGTCTTATATTTCCGATCATTTTTTTATTATTTGAGTTTGGGGGCAAGCTCATTAATCTTCTTCTTTTCGCGCTATTTACTACGCTGAGTTTTTATTGGCATGAGCCTATTTATATTCAATTTTTAGTTTTTTTCCATGCAGGTTTATTGGTTGACCGCATTGCAAAGGCCACTTATTTTATACCTCAGGGGATAGCTACTTTGCTTCTAGGTTTAGCCATTACGGTGTTATTATTGGCTCCTGAATTTAGCATCGGTAACCGAAATTGGATGCACGGTTATTGGCAATCTTGGGTACTTCCCGAAATAGTGGCATGCCCGTTTATTTTATTGTTTATTGCTTCTCAGCCAAGCTCTAATTTTAATGCTTTTCTAAGGCTCACACCGATCAGATATCTAGGCAAAATTTCATTTAGTATTTACTTGATCCATTTCCCTGTCTTTTTATACATGAAAAACTATTATCCTTTAACTGGAACACTTCTTAACTCTCTCGGCTTTTTGATTAGCTATTTAACGGTAGTTATTACTCTTTCAAGCCTCACATTTCGGTGGATCGAGATACCTTCGAATGAGCTTGGTAAACGGTTAAGCTCATACATTCTAAAAGCAAGCAGACGAACTGCTCTCTTGACTGAGTAAGGGAGGGTAACTTCTTACATCCTCGCGACTTGTCGCGAGGATGTAGAAAGGACAAGTTACTATCCAATCTTGCTAGCCCCAGGGCGTAACCTTCACATCAAAAATTCTGAACGCAGCTAGACGACTATCACTTTCTCCTAATTGTTGCGCAGCACCATTACTTTTTACACGTAATTCTTTAATTTGTGAGGGGGGGATATCTAAAATTTCCTCAAACGTCTTTAGATCTCCAGCTTTGTTATTCTGCAGTATAAAGACATGTTGTTTTTTATTAGTCTCAGTAACACTGATTGTTACGGTATGATCCCCAGTTGTGAAATATTTAAAATAAAGCTTTGTATGGGTGAGTTCGGATGATGAGAATAATCGCTTAAATCGAAAGCTTATTTGATGCTTTACCCAATACCAGAAGTGATCATAATCTTGTTCCCGATCATAGCCACCGATAGCTGATACGATAATATTATCTTCGTGTCCATCAATTGTAGTTATTTTAATAAATTTTTCACCTACTGAATCTCTTTCTACTAGACAATCACCTAGGGCAGGTTTGCCATTTCTCATGTTTTTAGGAAGACTGTTGATAATATATCCATCGCCCCTCCAGTCAGATATAAGTTTCTGATCAGCTAAAAAGAGAGACAACATTTGTCGGAATTTATGGTTGACTTCAGTGAGGTCGAGGTAAATGGATCGATTTTCACACTTACTTATAATATGATCACGTGTGTCCTTATAAAATTTCTCGAGGTTTGGGACTCCTAAATAATAAGCCATGACATGCTGCATGCGCTCCTTTGACCAATCAATATTGTAGTGCACAAGAGTCGAAATGAGAATTGCCAAGGTTAATCCACACAAAACTTTCCATTTTCTAAATAAAAGCGCAAGTCCAGAGATAAGTACTACCGAAATAAATGGAGAGGACCAATTCGCAAGTTTAAATTGACTCCAACTTTGGCCCGTACCGACTGAAAAGGGATTGGCAACAAAATAACGAAAATAAAGAATACCTATCGAAAAAAGAAGTAGGGTAATCAGAGAAGGCAGCATGACACTTTGACGTAAAAATCGGGTATGTCGTCGTTTATAGAGAACTATCGCCATTGCCAAGGCAAATAATATCACTAACGAGATGACTGTCGCAGGATGATTAGTTTGTTCTTTTGTCCACTGATAGATATCCCATGCGCCGCCATGAACACCTAATTGATGGACAACATAACCTGTTAACGGCCAATCGACCGGTGTGCCAACGACGGATTGTGTCTGTTGATAAATAGCCCGAATAACCCGTGGTAACTCAATATTTATAAATAGCAAACTGAGGCTTGAGCACATTACTCCGTATCTAAGATAGGGGGTAGGCTGACGCGTTTTTATTGTATAAGTTAAAGTTGATAATACTATTGCAGCTAAGACAAACACGATCAATTCAGAATATGCAACACAGCATGCAGCAAATAGGAGAGATACCAAGACGGCCGACAAGAACTGTTTGGGCCATGAGAAATTTCTATTAACGATTTGGGGAAGCATTGCTCCAAATAAAAAAATAACGGCTCCACCCATTGCTAAGCCTACAGTCTGAGGGAAGAAACCGTATAAACAACCAAAAGTTAATCCACCAAAACCTAAGCACGGCAAGCTTAAAAAGCCTAGGCAAAAAATACGATTTAGGCGAGTTACCGTTAAGGAAATAACTAAACCCAATGATAGGCTGCAGATAACGAGCGCGGCCAATATGACACTAGGATAAATCGAATAAGCCCAACGGTAATGTAAGACAGCTTGGAAAAAGGCAAGGAGATAGGACGCCCCCATGCGATATCCTTGGGTTTGGTACATACTGACCTGTGTTGAGGCAGGAGTGATCTCAGTGGGCGGGATGGAAGAGCCAAAGGCGTGATGCTGAAGCCAGTCGCTATGGGCTAAATAAGTGAAGGCATCGTTATGTGCATCATAACCCCCATAAGTAAAGAGCTGTGCAAGCATGGGGGTAGCACACAAAAGGGCAAAAATACTTATTAGTGCCGTATGCTGTAATGTTTTCCAAAAATTTCGCTCGAAACCTAAGGCTAGAAAGCTTAAAGCAAAAAATGCAAAAGGTGCAGTGAGCGATTCGCCCAATGGGGTTAAACGGCCGATAAGGGAAGCTGCCAAAATAATAGAGGCAAGCCCTAATGCTGGAGAGAGATAAAATTTAACAAAGGGTCTTAATTTAAAGGGACTTAGGTTAGCCAGTTGGCGTCCTATAACTGTGCAAACAAACAGGATAAATACAAGGGTGGCGCAATTAACAAAAAAAATATGGTGATGACTGAACATATGCTATGCCTATTTTCTAAAATTTTCCCCAGCCAAATAAAGTTCTTGCAAATTGTTTGGATACTTTTTTATTCCAATACAGTGTTGACCATAGCGATGAAAGGAAAAGAGAATATAAAAATTTATTGGGATTTTGTTCTCTGATAACTTTTGCCTCAACCGCAGCATGGGCATAATTAAATAGCCAGCGATCAGGAACTTTACCAAATTTCTTTTTAAACATGTCATTAATTTCGCGATGTACTTTAACCTTAGCACCAAGTGTTTTGGTTTCTGCATATAGTCGGGAACCTGCCAATTTTTTCCGCAAATAGGCAAAGCGGACATTTGCTTTACCCAATCGCAACCAATACTCGTAATCCATGCAGTAATGCAGTGATTCATCAAGTAAGCCATGTTGCTCTATTACTCGACGTCGGAAAAAAAGTGCCGGTTGGCAGATAAAGCAAACTTGCTTGAGCCGTTCAAAATCCCAAGGTTCAGTAGGATAGGGTTCAAATGGTTGATCATGAATATCAATGTGATCAGCCATTCCGTAGACCACATCGATTTCTGGGTAGGTTTTGAAAAAGTTGAGGACAGATTCGATTGCGCCTGGGTAATAGATGTCATCTGAGTTAAGCCAGCCTATAATTTCACCGTCTGTAGCAAGGATGCCTTTATTGACAGCATCAGCTTGCCCTTTGTCTTTAGCCGAAACCCAGCTTTTTAGGGACGTGGCGGATTTAAGGATGTCTTGCGTGTTATCGGTACTTCCTCCGTCAAATACCACATGTTCAATTTCGCCTCCTGTTTGATTCGCTACGCTTAACAGCGTACGCTCAATGAATTGCCCTTGATTAAAAGAAGGAGTGATAACACTTATTTTCATGCTGATTTCTTCTCCGTTATGAGTTGCACGGAACCGCCATTACGTATAACTCTGCATCGTTGGACTTGCAAAGAAAGCTCGCGCTGGTCACTGTTACTATATCCAGTTTCTGCAGGAATAAAAGTGGGTTTCATTTTAATTTCCAAACATCCACCCTCAGCAGATAAGGGCAAAGTCAATACCGCCTTTTTCCCGCGGCGCACTTCAAGTGGAGCGGCTTGTGCTTTCCCATCGCGAAGTGCTTTTACAACAATTTTGGATTGGGGTGTCCAGTCTGGCACAAACAATTCCATTTCTAGTATTTGTTTGTCTGTGCTTGGGGCTACTTGAATATTCATCCGTGAACCAACCCAGCCATCTTCATAGGTACCCGTTAATTGATCCTGTTGCTCATTCTGTCTTAGCGCATACTGAAAAAGATACCAATACTCTTTGGCCATACGAGAAGAATCTTCAAACAATTTTGCCCGTTCTATACCAGCCTTAATAAGCTGCTCACATAAATCTTTATCATGTTGTAATGAGATAATTGCCTCGGCAATTTGAGTAGGAATACGGGGATTGAAGAGAATGGCTGCATCAGCTACAACTTCAGGCAAAGAGGTAACGTTACTGCAGGCAACTGGAATACCGGCTGCCATTGCTTCAATAACGGGTAAGCCAAAGCCTTCGTACAGCGATGGGAAAATAATCCCGCTAGCATTGGCCATTAACACTGCCAAATCCTCATTAGTAAGGTAACCTGGGAAGATAACCCGTTCATCAAGACCCATAGATTGCGCGGCATCGGCTAAAAAAGATAAACGAGCATTTCCAGCGCCGGTACACACCAATTTAACATCAGGTGCTAATCCATTTTTACAGGCTATTCCAAAAGCAGTGAGCAGCATTTCATGATTCTTATGCTTCCAAAAATTCGCGGGGTAAAGTAAGTATTGCTTTGCAGTTATGTCCAACTGGGCCAAGATCATTTTATCCTGAGCTTCCTCGGGCATAATGCGCTGAGCCATTTGCAAATAGATAGTGCGTATCTTTTCGGGCTTAAGATTTCCATGAGTGATTGCAGACTGGCGTGAGTACTCCGAAATCGCTGTCAACATGGAGGCTCGACGACAAGCTTCTTTAAAAGTGTGATCTCGGTGAGCAACATCCTCTGCCGTAAAAAACTCTGGGTAAGTTTTATATTGCAAATCATAGATTGTGCACACTGTCGGGATTCCTACTTCGTAATATGTCGGTGCAGTAAACGGGCAAAAAAGTAAATCGGCCCCTAGTTCCTTTAGCAAAGAATGCGTTCCTCTTCGTTTAAGGAAGAGACTTAGGCGATAGCCTAAAAAAGACAATTTTCGCGGTTTATAAGGCAGTCTACGTGCAACGGCAAGGAGTGCTCGAAACAAAAAGGAGTCCCTTACTGGTGTATTAAGAACCATTTTGCATTTTATGTTGTGGCTTTCCAAGCGTACCAGCTCATCGTGCGAAGCTGCCTGGGTAAGTAATATGAATTGCGTATTAGGGGCTAAGTCTGCCAACTGTTTGATCAATTCTAAAACAAAGATTTTTGCTCCTCCATTTTCGCCTCCCGGAAGTATTGGAGTCAAATCGATAGCAATTGTTTTAGTTGTGGGTGTAACTATAACAGCTTGATTTCTTAACGTTTTCTTAAAATTTATTAGTTCTGGCCATTTGACCAGCCCGGCAAATAAGCGAAAAATTCGGCGTGATAACAAAGTGTGCAGATTAACTTCATAGATGGTATTTTTTTCATTACTACGTTGAAGCTGTGTTAAAAATTCATCCTGCTGGATTTGGATCTGATCTCTATATTCAGCATGATCAGATTCCAATTTTTGTATAATCGATGTTAGGCTTTGAATTTGCTCCCATCGCGCTGAACGATCAAATTCAGACTCTTCTAGTCGTTTGATTAATTGTAACTCTCGCTCCCGCAAATCAAGTAAGCTTAAGACAAGCCTGCTTTTAGGATTAGCGAGCAATGCTGATTCAATTTGTTCATTCGAGTTAATTTCAAATGGGTTTCGGCTTACTGCAAAAAACATATCATAATGAGCAAACATCGCAGGTTCAAACTGGATATGAGGCATACCAAGCTGTTTGAAAAATTGAGTTGCTGAATCTTTAGTGAACATGTAAATGTGCTCGTCTTTATTGAGTAGTGGGAGAAATTCCCCATTACTTTCAACGAGTTCCTCGTATTTCATTTCCTCTCTAAATTGAGGTGTTTGAATAAAAAGAATGCCATTAGGTTTTAGTTTACTAATGCAATATGAAATCGTTGCTTTGGGATCTGGCAAATGTTCAAAGACATCCATTAAGGCAATGACATCAAATTTTTCTGTAAGATTCAGATCTTGCAAAGGGCCTACAGATAAAGGAATATCAAAAGTAGTTCTACCGTAATTGACGACCCAGGGACTCAACTCTACTCCTGAGGCATCGTAGCCTGTTTGTCGCAGTAAAGCGACAAAACTCCCATGGCTGCAACCTAATTCTAAAATTTTGGCAGAAGGTAATTTATACTTTAGTAGAACTTTTAACCAATGGAGGTTGCGCTCACTTAAATCCGAACGGGAGCGAGTGAAAATATCGGCATATCCTAAATTTTGAGTCTGATGATTTAGCCAATATTGTTTACCATAAAAATCAGTTTCATCATTTTTGACTAATAGAGCTTCGTCAGCAAGGGGAGTTTGTAAGACTAACGTCTTGCAACTATTACAGATCGCGTAGTCTTTGTTGAAAAAAGAGAAGGAAGTACTATCACACCAGCATTTACGCAATTTTAATCTCCTTTAGCCTCTTACAAATGTCTTCATATTAACCGATTAGTTGTCTGATAAGTAACACGGTCGTTTGGGTTTTTGAGCTCGCTCGATTGTTAAACTCATCCTTTTAAGCATTCGATGTTTTGACTGGGTCTTAAGGGAACACCATATTTTTTAGTTCTTTTCGCTTAGGTGATGCTAGTGCTTCTTCATAAAGCTCCAATAATAACGCTGCACTCTGTTCCCAGCTAAATTGGCGGGCTTGTTTCCGAGCGCTTTCACTTAACCTTTCCCTCTCGGATGGATTTGAGGCTAATCGCAACATGGCTTGCGTCCAATCTTCGACATTTTCGGGGGAAAGTTGGATCGTGGCTTGCCCTGCTATTTCAGGCATGGAGGTAGAAAGGGAGTTCACAGTAGGTGCGCCGAACTGCATCCCTTCAAGGATAGGTAAACCAAAGCCTTCAAATAACGAACAATAAAGATTGACATAGCAGTTTTGGTAAAGCCAAATCAACTCTTCATCTGAAACGTAGCCCGTAAAAATAACATGGGATTCAATCCCTAATTCACGGAGATATTTTTTAAAATCATCCATAAGCCAACCTTCCCCACCGGCAAAGACAAGTGGCATTGGCTTTCCGTTTAACGCAAGATACCGGGCGTAAGCTTTGGCTAAACAACGCTGATTTTTTCTTGGTTCAATAGTCCCCACATTCAACCAGAATTCACCTGAAGCAATATGCTTAAGTGCCTTAGGGCACTTGCCTTCTAGTTGATCTTTAGTAAAGCGGGAGCAGGGATAAATGACACGGATGCGATCTTCGGGAAAATGGGGGAATATGTTTAAGTAGTGATCCCTTGATGCTTTCGAAATCGCAACAACCCAATCCGCGGCTAGTGAAGAATTAAAAACACCACTAAAGCAACCTAGGCGGTTAGCTTCAGTAGTCCAATCCGGATTCACAACGAAACCCATGTCATAAAAAGTATAAATAAGACGACTGGACTTGAGGTGGGTTGGACACCAAAAATTATTGGAATGTACAATATCTGGCGTGCCAAGAGAATGCTCTAAGTCTTGTTTAGACCAAAATCCGGAGGCCGATTCACGGGTCAAGTGCCGAGGGCCATAATGTCCTTTTTTATAAGGATTTTGAATAGGCATTAACGCATCGAAAAAAAAGTCACCAAAGCTTGGGTAAAGTGAATAGCGGTGTTCAGGAGCGATTCCCAGCATTGCTTGTATCATTGCATGGGCAAAGAAGCCACATCCTGCTTTACTACTGCCTGTTTGGGAAATATCAAAGCCAATATGCATATTACTAGTGGGCATGAAATCCTATCCTCAAAAGTCTTCCTTTTATTTGTTTAATAACCAGTCTCATTGATCAATAATTTAGTCGGCATTGTGATGAGAACGAGATAGTATAACAGATGATATAAAAAATCTCATAGTTGTTATCCGAATTGAGTGGTATCTGTTATGAAAATCAAACCAGCAGTTAATTGACTTTTTTAAATGAAAAAAGTACTCTGGCGGGCATTGTAATAAATAGAGCAGCAAGGATGACGCTGGTTCTGTTTTAGTTGAGGTATTTTTCGATTATTAACAAAATCACCTCCTTAAGCGCTCTAATCCATTCTTTATTGTTATCGCAGCTTTGAGAGCCGCTTAGACAGGCTTATAAGGGGCACTGTATGCGTAGCGCTTTAATAACAGGTATTACCGGGCAAGACGGCTATTTTTTAGCCGAATTGTTACTCCATAAAGGATATCAAGTATCCGGATTCGCGCGTAGCCAAGAAACATTACATACTGCTCAATTACCCGATAATGTGCAGATGTTTTTCGGTGATATTGCAGAGGAAGCTGACATTACCGCGGCTATCCAACAAACAAGACCTGATGAAATTTATAATCTCGCCTCACAATCCAGACCAGGAGAATCATGGGCGCATGCGGCAAAAACCCTCTGTGTTAATAGTTTGGGGGCAATCCGTTTATTTGAAGCGGTAAGGACAGTATGTCCAACGGCAAAAGTGTATCATGCCTCTTCATCCGAGATGTTTGGGCAAACAAGCATTTCTCCTCAAAACGAAGAAACTCCGTTCAACCCTACCAACCCTTACGCTGCGTCAAAAGTTTATTCGCATCAAATGGTTCGCATCTATCGTGAGAGCTATGGACTATTTATTGCCAGTGGCATTTTGTTCAATCATGAAAGCGAGCTTCGCCCTTTGCACTTTGTGACGCAAAAGGTGGCTTATGGTGCTGCTTGTGCAGCATTAGGAGTTATGGATTCACCTGATAGGAATGAAAGAGGATTGCCAATCGTATCTCAAGGGAAGTTAGCTCTAGGTAATTTTGAAATTGCTAGAGATTGGGGATATGCTCCTGATTATGTTAGGGCCATGTGGCTAATGTTGCAGCAGGATGAGCCTGCTGATTTTGTAATTGGCACTGGACAACTCCATACGTTAAGGGAATTGTGTGAGGTCGCTTACCATTATGTGGGTAAGGACTGGCGCAAACACGTGATCAGCGATCAAGCATTAGTTCGCCCATTGGAAACTACCCAGACTGTGGCGGATCCTTCAAAGGCCCAGCGCCTTTTGGGATGGAAACCTTCGGTGAATTTTGAAGAAATGATTCAAAGAATGGTACAAGTGCAAATCAAACAGTTGTCGCAGGCGCTAGATCTTAAATCAGCTGTTGAGCTGTAAGCCTATCTTGCTACCTTAAAATATCTACGTGCCATGACTTGTTCGCGGCATCCAGAAATATATGGCTTTTCACCTTGAACTACTAGAACGCGGATAAGACGCTGAATATCGGGTTTTCCGATATCAAAATTGAAGTCTAGCATTTGCAATTTATTTGCGCTTTCGTGCCGCGAGAATGAGACCAAGCTCATAGAGTAAACAAAGCGGCACAGCCAACATAATTTGGGACACTACATCGGGCGGTGTGAGGAGCATCCCCACGATGAATGCAGCGACAATGACATAGGGTCTGATTTTTTTCAAAACAGATAAATCTGTCCATCCTAAGCTCACAAAGGTTAGGCAAAGAAGCGGTACTTGAAAGCAAAGGCCAAAGAGCAACAGCATCCGGGTAATAAAATCAAGGGCCTCAGACATATCCGGCATGAGTCGAACACCCGCGGGCACTGCTTTGACAAAAAATTGAAACATATAGGGTAAAATTAAATAAAAACAAAATAATACACCTAAGCAAAATAGCAGTAAGCTGGTCATGATCATGCTGCGAAGGCTGCAGCGCTCATTTTTATAAAGACCTGGGGCAGCAAAACGCCAGAGTTGAAGTAAGGCAAAGGGGGCACAACAAAGCATTGCTGCATCCGCGGCGAGTTTTATTGGTATGAAGACAGGAGAAGTAATTTGTATAGCAATTAAAGGGTCTTGATTGGGTAGCGCATTTAGCAAAGGTTTTACTAGGGCATGAAATAAACTATTGGCATAGAAAAAAAATAATAAAAAGAGGACAAGAAAAAGTGAGAGTACATACAGAGCACGTCTACGAAGTTCCAGCAAGTGGCTTAACATAATCAATTTACTCTTGGAAAATAGCTAAGCAGTGCAAGTGCAACGTGGACTGCTTAAATACAGCACAATAAAAATGATTCTCTGCTTAGAATTGTACCAGGATAATTATCAGATGAAGAGAGGTGATGGAATTCTTGCTTCAGTTCTGTAGACCATAGTGGACGCCTCTTGAGGTACTTTAGGCTTCTTAATTAAATTAAGCTTGCACACCGTATCTCTGAATCTGGCCCCTTACTGTTAGTGTTAGCTGAGCAAGAATTACCATCTATGTCTTAAAAATAAGCCATGCTCGCAGAGATAGCAATTTTAGAATTGTTAATTTTGAGAAAATCTCCGTTTCTTTACAAGAAACTTAAGAAGCAAGCATATTTTCTTTAAGAGAAATAGTATAATCCTCTGTTTCCGAGGACGAGGTAATAGAACCAATTAGAGTTCACTACAATTAAAAAATGGCTAATACAAAACAATCTTCTACTACATCAAGTAATCTTCCTCAAATTCTCCTTGTTGAGGATAACCCTGTTGCTTTGCGCTTTGTAGAATCGATCGTTTCACAAGCAGGATGCCATTTTGTCTCTGCAATGGATGGCGAACAGGCTTTAGCGTTGGCAAAAAGCACTATTTTTGACCTGATTATTACGGATATAGAGTTACCAGGAATTTCCGGGATTGAATTGACCCATCTAATTCGTGAATGGGAAAAATCATTGAAAAAATCGCCAATACCCATCATTGGATTAACTGCCCACACACTGTGTGAGTCTGAAGAAAATTGCCTACAGGCTGGAATGAATAAGGTACTCAACAAACCCCTTTATTTACATCAAATGAGAGAGTTACTCAGTCAATATATTCGGATTATTGAAAATTAATAAAATCGGTAACTAATCTATATCCTGATTAACAAGGAATATAATTTTTCAAAAATGCTCAATTTTAAGCAAAAACAATCAAATAAATCCCAAAAATTCCGCAAAAAAACTAGTTTTTTGTGCTAAGAAGGCTTTTTTTTACGAAATAAGAGATATACTAGCAATAAAATCAAGTATTTCCTCGATGATGCTACACTTTGTAGCAAAAAGAGGTATAATTTCCGCTTGTTTTTTAGGTGAAATCAAAGTGAGTCATCGTCCCCGAAAACGCTTTGGTCAGAATTTTTTGCTGGACAAGCATGTTATTAACAAGATTCTCGATGTCTTGCATCTGCAAAAAGAGGATAAAGTCGTAGAAATCGGCCCAGGGTTAGGGGCTTTAACTCAGCCTTTGCTTAAGTATATAGAAAAGTTGACGGCAATTGAGATCGATACCGATTTGCAAGAGCATCTTAGATCATTGCCAGGGGCTGGCAGTAAATTGCATCTAATTGTTGCCGACGCATTAACTGTTGATTTCAGCCAATGGGGATCTCATCTTAGAATCGTTGGTAATTTGCCTTACAATATTTCTACACCTTTATTATTTCACCTACTTAACTATGCCTCTTTCATTGAGGACATGCATTTTATGTTGCAGAAGGAGGTTGTTGCTCGTTTGGCTGCTCAACCGGGTACCAAAGTTTATGGACGATTAACTGTGATGGTGCAATATCACTGTAAGGTTGAATCTTTATTTGATGTCCCGCCAGAAGCTTTTCATCCTGTGCCTAAAGTTGATTCAGCCATAGTGCGTTTAATCCCATACCAGGCTTCGCCTTATCCAGTAGTGGATATTAATGCACTTGAGCAAGTAGTAGCAAAGGCTTTTGCAATGCGGCGTAAAACCCTTGCAAATAATTTGAAGCCATTGCTTAGTGCAGCACAATTGAGCGATTTAGGCATTGATCCGCTTGCTCGACCTGAGAGGATCTCAGTGATGGAGTATGTAAAGCTAGCAAAATTAATCGCTAATTAGTGTAAAATTAATACAAGATGCTTGGTGGAGGTTGATTTTGTTTCATCGTTATGGAAAAAAAGGAAAATCGTCGCAAACTAGGTCATTAAAGGACTTAACTCGCATTATCGCCTCATCGCTTTTACTTGGCGAGGAGAAGCGTAGTGTTTTATTGCGGCAAATTAAAGAGTCGTGCGCATTAGGAGAGGCTCGTTTTGACGGCTTATGTATTAGCCTTGTGCACAATTTGGTAAATCATTGCCAAAATTTACCCGAAACATCAACGAGTTATTACTCTCAACCGGGTGGCTTAGTCGATCATGCTTTAAATCGCACGGAGGCTGCTCTTAATTTATTCCAGAATTTTCTAATCCAGGATAGCCAAGACGGGTTGTCAGAAGAACAAAAGCTATGGCAATACGCGCTTTTTTCGGCTGCAATCTTACAAGGTATTGGTAAGTTACAAACTGATTTTAGTGTCGATTTATTTGATGGCAATGGCCAATTTTTGAAACAATGGAATCCGTTGTTAGAAAGTTTAGTTGCTGTTGGCCATTATTATGGCTATCAGTTTCAAAAAGAAACCGATGAAGCGTTTCGTCGGCGCCTGAATATATTAATCGCCCGATTTTTAATGCCGGCCGGTGGTTTTGCATGGATCGCTTCTAATCCAGACGTATTAGCAGTCTGGCTCGCATTGCTTAATGAGGACACCGAAGGTGCAGGCACACTTGGCGCTATCTTAATCCGGGCCGATGCTATTGCTATTCAGCGCTATTTAAGTCAGTTGGGTCTAAAAGGGGGCTATGGTTCAGGAAGGGGCGGCCGATATGGGCGTATAAGTACCTTTACGGATCGAGTACCTGAGTCTATCGCCGAAAAAGAACAACAAATCGGTATCGAATTTATTCAGTGGCTTACCAATTCATTAAAGTCTGGGTTAATCATGATTAACAAGGCTCCGCTATTTATGGTACCTGGTGGATTGCTTATCTGTGCAGAGATGTGGGATATGTTCATGAAAAATAACCCGCAATATAATTCCATACAAGCGATACGTAATGGATTCTTATCTTTGGGTATGCATCATATTGGAGCAGATGGGAATGTTATTTTTCGTTTCGAACAATCGTCTAATCAACAGATGCATAGTGGAATTATCTTTGAAAATTACGCCGTAGCCCTTCCTGAAGAAGTACAACTGCACAATATTAGTACGGGTAAAGTCACTACCATCTCTGCAACAGAGCTTATTTATCAAGCGCAATTCAATAGTAGTTATTTTACCTCTAAACAAGCTATCCATTCAGCGAGTCCCATGCTTCATCTTAATAGCTCTGGACGTTGGGTTGCTGAAAATCCCGCTTTACTTCAGGCATCTCCTCGCCCAGGGGTATTAACCAGTGTCTGATTATGCTATCGGCGATGTACAGGGTTGCTATGACCCTTTACAACGCCTGCTTGATCGAATCAATTTCAATGAGAATGAAGATCGTTTGTGGTTCGTGGGGGATTTAGTCAATCGTGGGCCGCAATCGCTTGCTGTCCTGCGATTTATAAGAAATTTACCCATCAAACCCATTATTACTCTAGGTAATCATGATTTGCATTTGTTAGCTATGTTGTTTGTCAAAAAACCAGCAAAGAAAAATCATGATGATACATTGCATGAAGTCTTAGCGGCAGAGGATAGCGAAGAGCTGGGCCACTGGTTACGTAAGCAGTCTGTTTTACATTACGATCCCGCCCTGGGTGTGGTGATGTGTCATGCTGGTATTGCCCCAGTTTGGGATCTTGATTTAGCAAGAGCCTGTGCACACGAATTGGAAGACGTGTTAGCGGGTGATAATTTCAGCGAGTTCCTAACGAACATGTATGGAAATGAGCCCAATCATTGGTCAAACGAATTAACAGGGATAGAAAGACTCCGTGTCATCACAAATTACTTTACCCGCATGCGGTTTTGCGACAGCCTAGGAAATCTAGTCTTGTCCTACAAGGGCACCCTTGATGATGCACCTGAAAATCTAATTCCCTGGTATGAGGTGCCAAGCCGAAAACCGATAAATGCCGATATTGTTTTTGGCCATTGGGCTGCCTTGGAGGGACATTCCCCAGACCCTACAATTTTTGCAATTGATACCGGATGTTTGTGGGGCGGGCGGTTAACTGCCTTGAGATTACAGGATAGGCAGCGCATTTCTGTACCAGGTTTGAAATCTTAATTTCAAGTTGTCCAAAATCTAGCATTTTGAAGTGGCTTGGGTATATACTCGCTCAACCACGATGTCCTCGTGGATTATATTGGAGATTTTTATGAAATTAGCACATTTTGCTCTTTTATCCATGATATTTACTGGAAATGTGATAGCCCAAGATATAAAAATTGTGGGAACGATCACTCAACCTGTCAAAGCTCCCTATTCTTCGGAAAGACAAATTGCTCCAGGAAAGGCTTCTGAAACAACAGGAAAAATCACTTTGTTAAAGGTTGAACTTTCTGACAAAGCAAAAACTGCACTTGCATCTAGAGCAAAAAATGCTTTAGCTCATACCAAGCAGTTTGCAACAAGCACCTACAATTCAGCCTATCCAGAAAAAGTAGAGTTAGGGATGGGTAATGTCCCTGTACTAAACCAAGGGATGCATGGGACCTGTGTAACTTTTGCTGTTTCAGCAGCTATTGATGCTGTTCTTAATAAGGGTGATTACGTCAGCCAATTGTGTTCGCTACAGCTTGGTAATTACTTAGAAAAAAATGCGTATTTCCCTAGCGGCTGGGAAGGTTCTTGGGGACGCTTTGTTCTGGATCAGTTAGCTGTTTTTGGAATAGTGAATAAAGAACACCAACAATCCCAAGGATGTGGTGGGTTAACCGTATATCCTGTGAATGATATGGTAGAGCCCAGCGGATACGTCAACTTAGAAGACTACCGTCAAATGAGTGAAGACATCGGCGAAAAAGTTCTTTGGTCCCCTGTTCTGGATATCTATCAAGCTTTATTGGATAGAACGGATACTAATAAAACAGTTGAACAAGTAAAAGCGGCCTTGAATGCAGGTGATAGACTTACTTTTGGTGTACTGCTGCTCGACTTTGACTTAGGCTTTGCGGGTGCTGTAGGCAAAAATAAAGTCGATGGAGATACTTGGGTCCTCACTCCAGAAATCGCAAGAGATGTTTATTTGAAACAAAATTTTGGTGGCCATGAAATGGTGATTACCGGTTACGACGATAATGCCGTTGCAATCGATGATCAAGGCCGTGAGCATCGAGGTTTATTCACTCTACGCAATTCTTGGGGTAAAAAAGTGGGGGATCAAGGGGATTTTTATATGTCCTATGATTATTTCAAGTTACTCGTGATAGAAGTGGCGCGTATTCGTAACGTATCTGATAATGCTGTAGGTTAAGATTACTTAACCTTGGTAGTTCACCGTTATTAAATTAAGATCATCCCCGCGAAGGCGGGGATCCTTCCTTCCTTAACTTCATGCTGTCATTATCTTTGCTAAAATTCTCTCTTAAGGGTTGATTATTTATCAGCACACGTTGATTTCAGTAGAATCATTCATTCTCTATTGGTAATAATGGTATTAATATACCCTTCTGTACTTCATGGCTTTGCAAGCAGGTCATTTGAATGAAAGTTGTCATTAAAGTTGGAACACAAAGCATTTTGGCAAATGATGGAACTCCTTTTGAGCCGATCATGCGGCATTTAGTCGAACAAATTGTCGCCTTACAAAAGGCAGGGCATTATGTGGTTTTGGTGAGTTCAGGCGCTGTTGGTTCAGGTCGAAAAGTAGCGCGCCAATATTTGGGGCGTCAATACGGGAGTTCGATCGGTGAAAAACAAGTTTTAGCCGCTTTAGGCCAACATGTATTAATGAATATCTACGCCGTCATGTTTAGAGAGCATAATCTTCTTACAGCGCAGCTACTGCTTACCAAACAAGATTTTCAGACACGACAACATTACTTAAACATTGCGAGATTGCTGCGTGAGATACTTGAACATAAGAATATCATTCCTATTATTAATGAAAATGACAGTGTTGCCATTGAAGAATTGATGTTTACCGACAATGATGAACTCGCCGGTCTTATTGCTGCCCAAATGAATGCGGATAAATTAATAATTTTGAGTAATGTTGAGGGTGTATTTACTGGCCAGCCCAACGAACCGGGTGCGGAATTGATTCCTATTATTAATCCTGAAACGACTTGGCCTGAAGTTTCCGCCATGAAAAGTACTTATGGTAGAGGTGGGATGATTTCTAAACTCGGAACAGCGCGTAAAATGTCGAGCTTAGGCATCACAACCCATATTGCTAGCATTAATCAACCATCTGCCGTAATGCGGATTATCACGCAAGAGCAGTTGGGGACAACCATCCTGCCAAGCAAGAAAAAGTCAAATATAAAAAGATGGATTGCTTATAGTAGTGACAAACAAACAGGATCCATTTCAGTCAATCCAGGGCTATTCAAAATTCTAAAAGAAAATAGACGAGTTATCAGTATATTGCCGATCGGCATTGAAAATTATAGGGGTAATTTTAAGAAAGGGGATGTAGTCGAAATTCTAACGCCGGAAGGTGAAAAAATTGGTGTTGGACTTGCTAAGTATGATGCCAATAAATTAAGTGAATATTTAGGGCGAAAAGATATGCCGGAATTCATCCATTATGATCATTTGCATATTTTTTAGGAGATCCTAGTGTTTAATGAAGACGAACTAATTCATCAGCTAAATAAGGTCAAAACTGCGAGCTATCGTTTAATGACTTTAGATGAAGAAACAAGAACAAATGTTTTGCTACATCTTGCGGCTAATTTACGCCGGAATTCACAAAAAATAATCAGCGAAAATCAAAAAGATTTAGCTTTAATGGCCAAAGAAGATCCTCGATATGACCGCCTATTGTTATCAGAAGAACGAATTTTATCAATCGCGGATGATGTAGAATTGGTTGCATCCCTACCCCAACCCTTAAATAAAGTCATTGAAGACAAACGAATGCCAAATGGCTTACACCTACAAAGAGTTTCTGTTCCTCTTGGTGTAATAGCTGTCATTTATGAATCCAGGCCCAATGTTACAATTGATGTTTTCGCTTTGTGCTTTAAAAGCGGGAATGCCTGCGTTTTAAAGGGAGGGAAAGAGGCTCAATATAGCAATAAAATTCTAATTTCTTTGATTAATCAGAGCCTGCAAGAGCAAGGCATTGATAGTAGCGCCGTCTATTTGTTACCTTCCGAGCGTCAGGCAATTAATGTTCTTTTGAACGCAAGAAATTTAATTGACGTGTGCATTCCCAGAGGAAGCCAGGCGCTAATTAATTTTGTTCGAGAAAATGCCAAAATTCCAGTGATCGAAACAGGCGCTGGAATAGTGCATACTTTTTTTGATGTCAGTGGCGATGTGGAAAAAGGCCGTTTGGTTATTAACAATGCTAAAACGAGGCGAGTCAGTGTCTGCAATGCTTTAGATACGCTAATCATTCATGAAAAATGCTTGACTCAGTTACACCGAGTAGTTGGCTTGCTGGCGGAAAAGCAGGTAGAAATTTTTGCCGACGAATTGAGTTATAAAGCGCTTAAACCGCTTTATCCAGAGATTTTACTCCATAAGGCGACTATTGAAGATTTTGGCCAAGAATTCCTCTCATATAAACTGTCGATTAAAACTGTTTCTTCAGTTGAAGAAGCAGTTAAGCACATCATGCAATACACTTCCGGCCATAGTGAAGCAATTATTGCTGAGGATCCAAAAGCAATCTCTTATTTTTTAAATCATGTGGACGCGGCTGCTGTCTATGTTAATGCATCAACTGCGTTCACAGATGGAGGACAATTTGGTATGGGGGCGGAAATTGGGATTAGCACGCAAAAATTACATGCTCGGGGACCAATGGGTTTAAATGCCTTAACAAGTTATAAATGGATTATCTTAGGTGATGGCCAAATTAGGGAATAAAAATGGTTAAAATCATCCTTAATAACAAAAAAAAGGATTCCCCTTATAAAAGTGCAATTCTGAATCTTTCTGAAGGCAATTGTATAATAAATAATGAAGAAGTCGCTCTAGATGCACTTGAACAATTCAATTTTAGCCATCCTTTGCTTACCGAACTTCCATTACATTCATCAACGAATTTATATCGATATAGTTATCACAATTTTGCTGATTTGTTACGGGTGCCAAGACTCGTTTACGCAACTCTTTTGCATGCAAAAAATCCGCTTAGTTGTCATTTTGAAATTCTACCTTCCTCTTCCTTCTTTAAACTGAAATCAATCTATAAAATTCCATTTTCTCTTGACTATCGTAAGGCTGCCAAAGAAGAAATTACCATCAGTCAACTAAATGATATAGTGAGTGATTTTTCCGGTTTCAAATTTCATTTTCAGGACAAATTTATTATCGAATCGCAATTTTATTATGAGGATTTACCCGCTGAAATCGATGCTGATTTACTCTATAAAAAAGACGATGTGATCAGAGAATTACTCGATTTGGCAGACAATATTGAGCCATTGGAGTTGCGTTATATAAATCATTTTATTGGATTTGGTATCTATACCCGTCAACCGATTGAAAAAGATGAATTTGTTTTATTTTATTGCGGAATGAAAAATTTAGAGCCCAAAGCCATGCATTATTATTTCCACCCTAAAACAGACGCTTTGAATACAGGAGTAGATGCCAGAGAATACGGGAATATGGCTCGATTTATAAATCATGCGCCAAGCAGTGATGAGGCAACCTCTACCTCTGCAAATCTTATTGCAATTGGTTACAATGTTTTAGGTGTGGAAGTAATAGCGCTATTTGCCCTAAGGGATATTAAGAAAGGGGAGCAGTTGCTGTTTGATTACAGCAAAAAATATTTTCGCCAAATGGAGCTTCTTAAATTTAATGTAGATGGCAATGTAGTTAATTCTGATAGTAAAGAATTATATGACAGCAATGATCAACGAGTAGCGATGCTTAGAGTATTTGCGCGTCATGGAGTAAAACAAGCGATTTTGAAATTAGCCAATCGCTTCATTATTATTGTGCTGGTCATCATTGTATTGGGGTTATTTTTGAACTATAGCAATTTATTTAACCTTTAATACAAACTATCGGTTCTAACTTTGCCACCTTTTTTGCTAACCCCGCGTGATGAGCGGCATTGACAACACTAGTCACATCTTTATAGGCCTCTGGCGCCTCTTCAGCAACACCTCGATACGAACCACTTCGAATCAATATGCCTCGGCGTGCTAATTGCTCAATGATTTGTTTACCACTCCATTTTTTAGTGGCCTGATGACGGCTCATCGCCCGTCCAGCACCATGACATGCAGAGCTGAATGATTTTTTTTCAGCTGTTTTTGTTCCAACTAAAACATAGGATGCTGTACCCATACTGCCGCCTATAATAACAGGCTGACCAACGTTGGCGTAATCTTTGGGTAACCCAGGATGATTTGGACCAAAAGCCCTGGTGGCACCTTTGCGATGGACAAACAATCGGGTCTTTTTGCCATTTATTTCATGCCATTCTTCTTTGCAGATATTGTGTGAAACGTCGTAAACGAGTTTTATTTTTACTCCCGGTATAATGTCTTGAAAGGTTTCACGCATAAAATGAGTAATGATTTCGCGGTTCGCGAGTGCACAATTAGCGCCAGCTCGCATAGCACCTAAATAATCTTCGCCAAGAGTTGATTTTATGGGAGCGCAAGCCAATTCACGATCAGCTAACTTTATACCCCGACGTTCGGCGTAGATCGTCATTGATCGCAAGTAATCAGTGCCAATTTGATGACCTAACCCGCGAGAGCCACAGTGAATACTAACAACAATACCTCCTTTAGTGAGACCAAAAGCAGTCGCTGCTTTTGGATAATAAATCTCGGTTACTTCTTGGATCTCGAGATAGTGGTTCCCTGAACCTAACGTTCCCATTTCTGCTTTTTGTCGTTCTTTAGCGTGTTCAGAGACTTTATCGGGTAATGCGCCTTCGAGGCAGCCATTGCTTTCAATGTGTTCTAAATCTTTGAGATCACCATAACCTTGCTTTATCGCCCACTTCGCACCGCTTTCTAGCATTGCATTCATCATTTTTGCGCTTAATCTAATATGACTTTTACTGCCAACACCAGCTGGAATTTGGGCAAAAAGTGCGTCAGCTAATTGTTCTTTGAAAGGCTCGAATTCACTCCGATTAAGGCCAGTAGTTAATAACCTAACACCGCAAAGGATATCGAAGCCCACACCTCCTGCTGAAATAATGCCGTCTTGCTCCGGATCAAAAGCGGCTACGCCGCCAATTGGAAACCCATAACCCCAATGTGCGTCAGGCATAGCGAATGCCCCAGAGACGATACCGGGTAATTTCGCCACATTAGTCAATTGTTCATAAACTTTTTCATCCATCTCGATAAGTAAAGCCTCTGAGGCGAAAATAACACCAGGAACTCTCATGGATTGGTGGGGGGGAATGCGCCATTCATAATCATTTATTTTTTCGAATAAACTAAGATCCATGTTTTAATTCCTCATACATCGACAATACACTGCGCTATCCACGCATTGTCTTCTTGGTACACTCTTAATTCGGTATAAGTCGCACCTTTGATATCGACTGCCGGCTGATGGCGAGTACGATTCACTTTTTCCCCTTTAATCGTTGCGTCTAATTTAAGGTTCTCTATGCGTACATGAAATTCAGAAAACAACATATTGAGTGTATCCATTTTATAAATAATAGCATTTAGCCAATCAGCGAATAAAATTTCCTTATCGGGTGCTGTACATGAAATATAAATTTCTTTGTTGGGACGAACTATAGCACTGTCGGTGACCGCATTGGTTAAGGCAAGAGCGCCCATTTCAAAAGCGTTTTCCAATGTAGGGCCAATGCCCCTTATACCGATATCAGCCTCATGAATGAAATGCTCCCATCTCTTTGTTGTCATAAACGATTATCCTCTGAGCTTAATTGCCCGCTAACTCCTTAAAGGTGGCAACAACATTGGTATAAAAAAGAGTGGTTTTGCTTTCAAATGCAGAATCTGTTCCTATAATTAACCATACTTCCCCCTTTTTATTGCTAGTCACCGTATACTTAGCAAATTTTTCTTGCATCTCGGCATCGGGTAGTATCTTAAGCCGGAAGAGGGATTTCTGGGTATCCACGCCAATGGTTCCTATTAACAACATATCCTTACCCTCACTTGACTGATTGCCTTTATCGAGCATCATTCGGTAATAATTAGCTTCATCCAAGTAACGCTGGGGCTTTTCCATTATTGCCCCTATTTTCACATACACAGATGAATCGGACCCTCCCGCCCCAATCCCATCAGCAGCGCCGTTACTAGCAAACTCAAGTGAAAAACTGGCTTGATAGTTTGTATTTGCTTTAAGTCCCTCCAGTTTTTTATAAGCGAACATAAATAAATCATCGCTATGATTATTTCCTGATATTTTTAAGCCGCGCGAGCTAGTAGTTATTTCAACCGGTAATTTAGCCTCTTCTTCAAATTCCAACTCGTAAAAATCTTCTTGCCCTTTAGGATAGTCTGCGAAAGAGACTTTAAACTGATCTTTTTTTGAAAAAGTAAATTTATATGTTTTTATGAACGACGGGTTATTTTCCGCATAAGCACAAGATGGAGAAATGCCAATGTAAATTAGACTTAATAAAAAAATAAAGTTTTTCATCTTAATTTCTGAATAAAGTGAGGCAGGGAGCCACATTGTAACAATCTTTAGTCGCACTTATGAACTATTATCAGGGTTGAAGGGAAGTGCTGTACTATTCTTTAAAAAAGAAGATTGATTTCCACGGAGGATTTATGGTTAAAAAATCAAACAGCCCCATATTAACTGAAATTTTTTATGATAAAAAATCTGCTGAAAAGGCGTACCAAGATGCTATCAATCGAGGGTACAACATTAAAGAAATTAATGTGCTTATGTCGGAACATACGAGAAAAAAATATTATCAAACGCCGCCTGGCCAGCAAATATTTTCCGATAATTTGATTGAGGATGCTGCTATTGGGGGCTCTTTAGGTGGCATAATCGGAGGAACAATCGGTGCAATTGCGGGATTGGGAGCGACAACGCTATTGCCGGGTTTGGGTGTGGTCGTTGGCGGACCAATGGTTGCTGCACTGGCAGGCGCAGGTGCTGGGGGCATTTCAGGTGGGCTTTTTGGAGCAATGGTGGGTTGGGGCTTTACTGAAGAACAAGCCAAAATGTATGAAAAAGGAATTAAGTCAGGAGGAATTGTACTAGGGGTTAATAAAAAAAATAAGAACTTTTCTTTATTGGAAAGTGATTGGAGGAATATTGAAAGAAGAAAAGAAAAAGAGAGGAGTAAAAGATAGGGAATTTCATAGGTATGTCAGCTCAGGATGATGTACCTAGGGAATTGCAAAGAGAGTTACTTAATTTATTTTTCCATTGGTTTGATCGCAAAAAAAACGCCATAACGAACTCTATTTTGAGCAAAAGCTTCTTGCATTAACTTGATTTGCTTTGCAAAACGAAATCCACGCCAGCCACCTATTTTGATTATTTGTAGAAAATTGTAGGCCCTAAGAAGCGATAGCCCTATACTCCAACTTTGTTCAACAAAAGGTGACCAATCTGCGGTTTCTTTCACAATAAAATTTTGATTGTTCAATAAGTTATTGTAGCAATTGATTGTGGGCATGTAAGGGAGATCGAAAGCAAGGCACAATTTTTGATATTTTTTTGCGGATTTTCCAATGTATTCTTCCTCGCCTGAACACCATGTTGCTAGCAGCAATTTACCACCTGGTTTTAATACTCGATAGGCTTCCTGAATAAACAAATTCTTATCAAAAAATTGTTCGCAACTTTCAAGAGACCAAACAATATCAAAAGAACTATTTTTGATGCTTTTTAGTGCCAAAGCATCTTCAACCTTGAAAGTTACATGCTCAATATTTTTTTCTTGAGACTGTTGAGTGGCTATCGCAACTTGTTTAGGGCTAAGGGTAATTCCTGTGACAATGGCATGGTAATTTTGGGCTAGGTAGAGGCTGCTCCCACCCATACCGCAACCTACATCCAAGATTGTATTATTTGGGGTTATCTCAAGCATTTCCGCTAATTTTTCGATTAATTTTTCCTGAGCCTTCTCTGGTGTAATCACTTGAGAATCTTCATAGTATCCGTGATGAATATGTGGTCCCCAAACTAAACGCCAACCCTCAGATAACTGATCCCAATATTTAGCAATTTTCTGGGTTATTTTGCTACGATGAAGGATGATGGGTTGATCCGTTCTGATGTGCATGACCGTTATTCCGATTTGATTATTTTTTATTTTGTCCATTACTAAGGATACTCGTCTAATCGCAGCAAGTCTATTGAGGATTTTTATAAAAATTTTGCATTTATATCAGTTTGAAAATAAAATAGACAGCTATTTTCTAATGCGAATTTACAATGCGATTGTTGCGGTTATCAAGTAATACTTTCGATGTAATCGGTTGGCTAACCGCGCTGATTATTCCGGCTTTTCTCATCTATCTCTTACGAGAAACAACAATGAATTGGGCTTGCACTAATTTTGTTGTAATTTTCTCGGCGGCGCTCGTTATGTGGATTTTTCGCTTACTCCCTGAGTATGTTCCTGCAGTGTTCGTGATTTTAGCCACAATGTTGTTAGGATTAGCCCAGCAAACAGTGCTCTTATCAGGCTTTGGTTCTGATAGCTTTTTCTTGGCTTTGGGTGTATTCGGTATTGGTGCCGTTTTAGTAAAATCTCGCCTTTTTTATCGACTCTCTTTGTTGATTTTGAATCATTTACCTAAAAATAAATTACTACTACAGATTGTTTTATTCTTTATCGGTGTTTTGCTTACGCCTGTAATGACGGCGCAGAGTGCTCGTGTGTCGCTCATTGCACCACTGCTTGAAGACATGCGAAAGACTGCAGGCCTTAGCCCGCGAAGTATTACTGCAAATAGCTTAGCTTGCTCAGCATTTAATGGATGCATTTTATTGTCTGTCATGTTTCTGACAGGTAAATCCAGTAATTTTGTCCTCTATGGCATGCTACCGGAGCAAACCCAGTGGCAGTTTGGTTGGATGAATTGGCTGATTGTTTCGTCCGTTCCAGGCGCTTTACTGGTAATTGCTTTTTTTGCTTTGCTTGCCTTAAAGTTTCGTAGTCATGATGCTTTAGTAGTGAATCGATTAGCCATCAAGCGTGAGCTCTATTTAATGGGTAGCCTAACCATTTATGAATGGGCCGCAATCTTAAGCATTGCTGCATTAATTTTGGGGTTGACCCTCTCCTCGTTGCATCAAATCCCAAGTGCTTGGGTTAGTTTTGCTATCTTTTTTATTCTATTGACCTCAGGGGTCTTGAATAAAGATGATTTTAAAAATGGCATTAACTGGCCTTTCCTTTTTTACCTGGGGGCGATCATTGGCATCATGCGCTGCGTTCAGGAAATTGGTATCGAAATGTGGATTATTAATTATTTGTCTTGGCTTGGGGATATCGCTTATGAACAGCAAACGCTGTTTATCATTTTGGTGTATGTGGTGAGTTGGTTAGGCGGCTTACTATTTGGTACTATGGCTGCCCCAGCGTTGATGTTTACTCTTTTAATGCCTGTAGCACAGCAGGCTGTCATTAATACTTGGCTTGTAGCCTTTATTATTTTAATGGCCACTGAAGCGTGGGTATTTCCTTACCAGTCAAGTTATTATTTATGTTTTGAGGAGTGGGTTCGAGGAAATAGCGCTTATGATTTAAGAAAAACCCTATCAGTCAATGCTTGGTTTTCGGTCTTCCGCCTTTTTGCAATCTTACTAAGTATTCCATTCTGGCACAGAATTGGGGTGTTATGAGCGTTAAATCTCTTACCACCCTATGTACGGGTTTATTTTTGTTGATCGTTTTTTCTTTCCTTGGTTATCAACGCGTACATAAACCACGAATTTTTGTCTTGCACAGCTACAATGCCAATATGCCTTGGGTGCAAAGCTTAAATCAAGGGGTTCGGACGGTTTTTGGTGATAAAGCTTATATAAGCTTGCGCTATTATTATATGGATGCCAAACATCATCATTCGAAAGATTACCTTGAGCGGGTTTCCAAAGCAATTAAGAAAACTATTGAAGCATGGCGTCCCGAAATCCTTATCGCATTTGATGATGATGCCCAGGATATGGCGGTACGAGAATTTGGGGACTCAACAAATATTAAAGTCATCCTTGCAGGCATCACTGATTCCAGGCGTTGGTTAGAGTATGAGAATACCCCTAATATCACGGGTATTACCGAGCGAATACCTGTTAAAGCAATACGCGAAATTTTGTCATTAATGTTCCGAAACCAAAAACGCATCTACTATTTGTCAGATGATTCTAAGGCGGCTAAAACTCTGGATAAATCAATTATGAAAGAGGATTGGGGATCTTACGAATTAGTTGCCCATAGACGGGTAAAGACTTTTACTCAATGGAAAGCTGCTGTTTTTGAGGCAGCAAAAAGGGCAGATATCCTACTTGTTTCTGTTTATCAAACGATTATGGACGGCGAAAAGGAAGTTGATCCAGAGCAATTGGTTCGCTGGATGAATGAGCACAGTCAGATTCCAGTCGTGGGAGTTTATGAATCCTTCATTATCGATGGAGGAATGTTAGCTATTGCAATTTCAAGTATGGAACAGGGCTATACCGCTGCCTGGTTAGCACTGAACATCATAGAAAAGAAATTAACCATTCAAGAGATTCCCCTATTACATGGAAAAACCTTCTCACTATTTATTCAAAAAGAAATGTTGCTAAAGCGTTTTCCTTATGTGCATATTCCTGTCATTCTTGATGCATTTTCAAAATCGCATTGGAGTTTAGATGCGGTTTCTTCTCCAGAAATAGACCTATCCGGCATAGAGCGGTTACGGTTGAAATCGATTCATTTTGCAAAAAATTAATCATTTTAAAGTTGGTGCTGAATTCGTATCTCGTCTTAAGAGGTGAAGGCCGAAAAGATTGGGATTGCAGTAATAGGGTAAGCAATGCTAAGACGAGCTTAACTTTGCTTCCCAATCGATTAGGCTGAGCTTAAAATTCCGCTATTCGGTTACGCATTCATTAATAACCATAGAATTGGTTTTATTGTTCACCTCATTTATTACGGCTTGAAGCTTTATGGGTGAATATTCACCTGATTCAACTGCTTCGTAAAGAGCCTGTAATGATGGAGCTTGCTCAAATGCTTTTTTCTTAGGGAGCTCTTTTTTATTGACATCATAACCTTCACGTTCGCCCGTTAGAACCGCATTAAGCAGCCACAATAACGAGATAGCATCATTTCCGAGTTCCTTGTGTGAAACAAAGCCGTAATCAATGAGCGATACTTGTTCTTTATCATAGAGCACATTCCAAGTTCGCAAATCATTGTGGCGCAGTCCTTCCTTTTCCAAGTCTGCAAGCGACCTAAGAAGCTCTTGGACTACGAACATTGTATTAATTTTATCTTTTTCTTTGAGGAGATCGACCAGTAACCTACCGCTAATTTTTTTTAATACAACCTTAGCTCCGCAAGATGTTAGTTCAAAGTCTATAAGTTCTGGCATATTGTGAATGTTAGTTAAATGCAATAAGGTATCAATCTCGGCTATAATTTGACGTTTATTTTCCCCTTCGCGATCACGCTCATCGAACACATACTCTTTGATTACGTACTCCTCACTAAAGTAGTATCGGCGTGTTTTAATGTAAACTACCGGCGAATCCTTATAAGCTTCAAATGTCTTGGATAAGTAGATAAACGGACGATTATTTACAGTAATGGTGTTATCTTTAGATTTGATGACGTAGAGAGGGCGGCGTTTACTGGATAAATGAGTAGGAAAATCGCCTATCTTTTCGATGGTGATTTTGTCTTTAATAAGTTCAAATATGGCTAGTTCGTCTTCGGGTTGTGTTTCATCCCAGAATAAGGCCGGATCTTCACCTTTCCTTGCAAGTTCAACAATAAGTACAGGCACTTTATCAAGAAGTGTTTGCATAAGTCTTTGTGTGTACTCAAGCCCATGGTAATGGATGATATGATGCAGAACACTGAAAATGGTCACTACATCGAATTTCCCTCGCTCAATAGTGTCTATTGAGTTTTTATCGAAAGCCTTGGTCTTAATGGTGGTAGGAATCCCGTTTATGTTGCCTATCAAACGAGAAACCTCCGCGTTCTTAGGATTATATTCCCAACCTTCCGTTATTGCCCCTCGGTCGGCAAAAAAATAACACATGTAGCCTAGTGACGACCCAATGTCTAGGATGTGTTTGCCAGCAACCTTACCAAAATAAGCTTCTACGGTGCGACATCGATCTTCACTGGTGCGTTGAGGGGCTTGTTCGAGCACACCAATAATCCCATAGGTTGGTTGGTACGGTTCCACTTCCTTAATCATCTCTTTGAGGTGATCAAATCGAAAATCATGGGCATTCAACCGTTCGCTTATTTCTTGACTAAGTTGCGCTACAGTACTCGATTGGCGAGTTATCTCCTGACCAATTTGATCTTTTGTACTAATAAGTTGAGCACTCAGCCGTTGACTTATCTCTTGATTAAATTGCTCTACAGTACTTGATAAACGGCCCACTTCCTGACCAATTTGGTCTCCCATACTTATAAGGTGCTCAATCCTGCTGACGAGTAGCTCGGTACTATTTAATCGATAAATTATCTGCTGGTTGAGTTGCTCAATATGACGCAGGCGTTGCACCTCTCTAACTAACGCCGGTGCCATACGTTTGATAGTCCATTTGGCTATTTTTTTGAATGAACCCCATAAACGTCCTTCTTTTATGCTATTTGCTGCCGCATTCTCTTGTCCATTTCTCATGTATAATGTACTCCTTCTTTAAGTTAACCCCTAGCTCCAAAATCAATAAGCCTATGCTGTTACCAAGCTCCTTCCTATCCCATACTGTTTTGGCAGGTACTTTATAATCACGAACAATGAGATAAGCGCACAAAACATGACGTAATAAGCGATCGTAAGTGTATTAAAATGATAAATTAGCCAAGTATTGATTGCTGGAGAAAAACCTCCCACTACTGCCATGCAGATATTATACGCAATAGATATTCCTGTATAACGTCCTTTCCCCGAAAACATCTCTGCCATGACAACAGGAGTAACAGCTTGTTCGGCACTATAGAAAATCACTAAAGGTAATAATACCCACCAAGAGGAGATAAGATGAAGTGTCCAAAAGCTTGGGATGGCAAAGACTAAGTAACCAATGGTTGAAAAAACTAAAACATTTCTTCGGCCAACTTTATCAGAAATATAAGCAAACACGGGCACAAAAAGCAGCGAAAGAACGATAAATAAGGTCTGCATGCCATAAGCCTGCTGCAGTGGCAATTTTAAGAACTCATGTAAGTAGGTAGATAAATAACCCATAAGTGTATAACTGCCGCAGGCACTGATAAATAATAATAAGATGATATGGAGCATCGAACGAAATTGATGGTTGAACACGTACTTAATCGGTAAATAGTTCTCACGAATATTTTGTTTAAGCTGTAAAAAAGTTTCAGACTCAGATAAATCGCGTCTTAACCACAATCCTAAAATTCCCAGCGCGCCCCCAGAAATAAAAAGGATTCGCCATCCATAGGAGGCTAATGCTTCACCGCCAATGACTGTACTTAGGGTAGTGCAGGCAAGAATTGCTGCCAATACACCTATATTGGAGCCATTATTCGTCATGGAGCTGACTAATGCACGCTGGTTAGCTTGAGCAGATTCTGAAAGATAAATCATTGACCCAGCAAATTCTCCGCCAATGCAGAAGCCTTATAATAAGCGGCAAATGATCAATAAAATCGGGGCTAATAACCCTGCTTGTTGGTGGGTAGGTAGGAATCCAGTCAAAACTGATGAGACTGACATTAAGAGAATAGTAAATTTTAGCGTTCTGGCGCGCCCATACCGGTCGCCTAGATGACCTAAAACTACAGAGCCCAAAGGCCGAACAATAAAACCCGCAGCAAAAACGAGCATGGTCGCCAGTAGACTTGCGACAGCATCAGTATCCGGGAAGAATAAACTTGCAATAACAGGAGACAAATACGCAAACAAACTAAATTCATACCACTCCAGCGCATTCCCGATAATACAAGCAATAATGCTACGGTATCTTTTCACGAAACGATCCACTGTTTAAGGATGGAGTTTTGGCATGGAAGTATATCAGTTTAATGGCTAAACTGTATATTAATATTACGGGCGCTCTAATTCTAATAGAAGATAAATATAAAAGGTTGGCTCAATGAAAAAACATTTAACCGATTTAATTGTTCAAAGGCTGAAAGAAGAGAAGGAAAATTTAAAAAAACAATTTTCTCAAGAGCACCCTATTAAAGTTGCCCGCCATTTTGCTCTCGATAATGTTCTGCCCATTGAGATCGCAGAGAAAATTTATGCAAATTTCCCCAAACCTAACCGCATGCGCGTGTTAAGTAATTTGGGTCAATTAAAGTTGAAGTACAGTCATTTAAGGGATACATCACGTTTGATACAAGATATCAATTTTGCTTTCCAAGACCCTAGGGTTGTTACTGAAGTTGAAGAAATAACAGGAATTAAAAACCAAATTCCTGATCCATCCCGTTTTGCTGGCGGAGTGAGTATGCTGCTGAAAGGCTACTACATTAACCCTCATTTAGATAACTCCCACGATGTGGATAGAAAATTCTATCGCACGGTGAATGTTCTTTATTATGTTTCCCCAAATTGGAAATTGGAAAATGGCGGCAATTATGAATTATGGGATGAATCAATTAAACATAGGATTGTTGTCCCCTGCCTTTTTAATCGCTTAATCATCATGGAAACCAATCGCCACTCTTGGCATTCGGTGAATCGGGTTGTATGTGATGCCCCCCGATGTTGTGTGTTTAATTATTTTTTCTCCGCGCAATCTCCTGAGGGCGAAGATTATTTCAATGTCAATTCAATGACTAATCCGCTCTATAGGCCTCGACCCGAGCAAAAAATTCGCCGCAAGATAGCAAACGTGAGGGATAGGTTGCTCAGTAAGATTCGATAAAACAGAAAAAATGATATTGTTAAAAAAATAACTCTTTCGCAGTATCATTGGTATTTATGCTTCACCGTTTAAACTCGATATGAAAGAATTCCCAGTAGCTGCTCAACCCTTCCGCAAAGAATTAGAAAATTATCTTAAGTTTGTTGGAAGGGATCGTTTAGAAATTCATTACTGTGATCAACGGCCTTGTTTTTTTGTCGAAGCAGATCCTGAAACAGACACATCTATTGAAGTCGGCTATTTCCTATGGAATAACCAACTTTATTACCGAAGCAATTTGAATTCTCTCTCTAATCCTGTTCATTTAACCGATGAACAAATTACATTACTGAAAAATCGTATTGCTTACCCTGATACTCCTTCTCCATTATTGATTACAACAAGTCAATTACAGCATTTTTTGGCATTGACAGGACCACGCAAGGCGATTTTTTTGACAATAGATGTCGTGGACAACCAATTGCGTTGGCGCTTTGGTGATAATACTGAGATGGTTATTGCTGATGATGAGGAGAAAATCCATCCAGCATTAAGTGCTCTTTATGATAGCCTAAAGCAGTTTAACAAGGAGCAACAAACTAAGGAACAAGAATCAGAACCGACGTTTCCACAGACGCAACCACAAAGTGATTATTACTTTGAAATGCCAGCAAAAACCACAAAAGAAACTTTTTTGCTCCCTTTTATCTGGCTCAGTAAAGGATTGAAAACCCTATTGCGGATACTTCTTTTTGATAATTTTCTTTTTAAATACACTATTGGGTTGGCCGTTGCGTTCGTCGCTAATTATGGGAATCCTTATTATAAAGCTGAACCGGGTACCTTATCGGATATTCTAAGGCAGATTATTTTCCCTGGCGGCACAAAAAAACCGCAAGTTCATGCAGATGGAAGCATTACCCTTGATCCTACATTAAGTAGGCAATTCTATGCCTTAAAAATGATGGAGTCTCATCGCAACTTAGCGACAAACGAAATTGAATACACAGTTGGTACCGAACTGGTTAAATTTAGTGAGTTTTACATTCAGATGCCAGATGGTTCGCAGGTTGCTGGTATTCAGGCAAGCAATAGATTGGTTGAGGCTCATTCAAGCGATGGGCAAATTCCATATGTCATTTTTTGCAATGGAAATAGCGGATGTTACCAAGAGGAAGCCCCTTATGATGCTTATTTTTTAGAGAAATGTGCTCAAAAAGGGATACCAGTGAATATGGTTCGTTTTAATTATCCCGGGGTACTAAACAGCACAGGTTACCCTTCCGTATTCGACGATCTAGTTCTAGCTGGTATAGCTCAAAAGCAACGTTTACTGACAAAGGGAGTTAAGTCTGAAAACATCCAAGTGCATGGGTTTTCTTTAGGTGGAGCTATTGCCAGTTATGTAGCTAGTTTTTTCCATGAACGGGATCAGACTCCCGGGGCATGTTATGTATCTCGAACTTTTTCTTCGACTACAAATGTCGGCCTTTCCTACGTGCGCAAAATACCTGTAATCGGTCCCTTACTGGGTTATGTGTTGCGTCCGATTCTCGCTTTTGGCCTATGGGGCACTGAATGGTTGGCGGATACCGCTAAGCATCTCGCCAGTTTGCCTGATGATAGAACATGGTATACGGTTGCACGCACACCCAAAACGGTTCAAACCAGATATTCAGAACAAAATAAACCAATAAAAGATGATGAAGTATTGGTCTATGATGCCTCGATTCATCAATCTTGGCGGTTTAAGCTAAAACGGTTTCTAGCAAAACATTTCGGATTATTTGGTTACAAGAAGGAAACTTATAAAGAAATGAATGCAGCTCGTAAGTTAGTGACTTGTTTTAGAGAGAAAGACACATTTGGTGAAGAAGTGGCAAAATTAAGTTCTGTGCATTGTGCCCATGCAGACGTCCGCCCTTTTGGTTTACGCCTTGACGAAACAGGTAATATACGACAGCTCGCTGATTCTAATAATTACCCTCAACTTGCCCTTTTTGCTCGCTCGCAAACTTCATCCGGGGCGATTATGACAGAAATCCCAGAAACAACGATTGCAAAGAATGAAGAATTAGGTAATCAGAGTGTCGAATTTCTTCGCATGCATTCTCCTTGTGTGAATTCAACCCATTCGGCCAGTCGATATTTTGATTTTTTTAAGCAAGATAGCGAACGTTCAGAGCGGGAAAAAATAGCAAGCAAAATAACCCAAACGATTATCGATTATATTCCTTAATAGGTAACTCTCTGAAGTTATTGTTGATCTGCGCTAACAAATCTTAGGGACGTTAGGTGAAACTGTTAAGTTAAATCTTGGGTCAGCTTGAGCTCAGGCTGCGCGAAAATGCTAGGTAAAAGTCCGCGCGCTATAGAGGGCTATTAAACATTATTTGTGAGCGCAAGATGCGCCAAATTACAATCGATGGTGAGCAGGGCATTAGGCATTATCGAGCAAACTGCTGTTTACTGTACGCTACGCGATCTGCGATTGGTTCTGGGCCTTTTGCAGCACGTGTTTCAATGAGCTTATAACGTGGAAGGCCGCCTTCACGATTCGCAATCTGGATGTTTAATCCTGGACGGGCATTTAGTTCTAACATAAGAGGACCATGATCTTTGTCAAGGACAATGTCAACACCCAGATAGCCAAGTCCCGTTAACTCATAACAACTGGCTGCAATTTCCAAGATTTTGTCCCAATAGGGCACTGTAATGTCGACGATGGGCGCTAATGTGTCAGGATGAAAATCGATAGCATCATTATGAAAAACACCACCTAGCGTTTTCCCTGTGGCCAAGTTAATACCCACCCCAATCGCGCCCTGATGCAGATTAGCTTTACCTCCAGATAAGCGCGTGGGTAAACGTACCATAGCCATAGCAGGATAGCCTAATAAGGTAATGACTCGAATATCAGGGATGCCTTCATAGCTAACTTCTTTGAATACAGGATCTACAACTACCCGATGTTCAATAATGGCGTAATCAGCATGGCCACCTAAACTATATGCACCTGAGAGAAGACAAGATAAGTGATAACTCATTTCGTTGACAGTAACAAGTTTGCCGTTTATTTGTCGATAGCGTCCAAAGACACGATCGGTGATGACAATAATTCCGTCACCGCCTGCACCATGAGCTGGTTTAACCACAAAATCCTTATAGGGTTGTAAAATTTGCTCAATATTTTTAATTTGATGCTCACTTTCGATAATTTCGTAGAGTTTAGGAACAGCAATTCCCGCTTGTATGGCTAGTCGTTTGGTTTGTAATTTATCGTCGACAAGAGGGTAGCGTTTCCGATTGTTATACCTCAGTACATAGTCACTGTTACGTTGGTTAATACTCAGAATGCCGCGTTCCCGTAAACGGCGATATAACTGCCACATCAATTTCTCCCAGCGAGCACTTTAAAGCGAACCAGCTCAAAAAGCCTGTATCCACGATATTGGCCAAACCACAAAATCAGTGCTAGCAATACTAGCAAGAGTTCGGGAAAAGCAAAGATTAAATATTGCATCGGTGCATAGCTCATTGCGCCAAAAGCAATTACCGCTGCGATGAGGCTCCCTACACCCGATTTAATGGCTTCAGAGGCACCACGCTCATCCCAGGTAATACACATTCTTTCTATAGTCATCGTTAGGATAACCATTGGGAATAAGGCAACGGATAAACCAGAATCTAAACCTAAGTTTTGGCTTATTACGCTAATAAAGACCATAAGCAAAATCACAACAGTCAGAATTGCTGCTAATCTCGGAACAAGTAAAAGGCGGAGTTGATCGAGATAAAAGCGGGCTAATAGACCAAAAGAAACAATAATAATAAAGAGAGTTATTCCCCAAATGACATGAGTTTCGCGAAAGGCCAAAGCGATTAATACGGGCATAAAAGTACCAAATGTTTTCAAGCCTATAAAATTACGCAGTAATAGAATAATGAAAGCGCCAATGGGTACAGTAAGTAAAATTTTATAAATTTCTTGCACATTAACAGGCAATTGGAGTAAAGAAAAACGCAATAATTGGGAATCAGTTTGCAAACCCCGTGCTTTAGCAATGGTTAGGGCATTAATGGGCGTGGGAGAGACAGTGAGATTAAAAACTGGTTTTTTGCCGCCAACTACATCATGTACAGGGTCGAAGCCATATTGCCAGACCAGGAAGTCTTTAGGAAAGCCCGCTCCACCGGTACGAGGATTAATATAAGTCCATTCTTTGCCATTATGAACAACCATAAAGGATTTTAGGTCAGCTTTATTTTGTTTGCCTAAGTAAATTCCTTTGACAGGCATAGCATAAATTTTAGCCTGATTAAGAACAGTGATCGCTGCAGTAATGATATTGTCATCAGTAAACTCATTACCAACTAATAACTTAGCGTTGCCATCGCGTTTATTGAGCTCTTTAATTGTCCCCTGGGCAAAGGTTTGAATATCAGCGGATGATTGGCGAACTTGATTTGTTATGGCTTCAACAGCTGATCTTTGTGTTTCAACAAGGGGCTGTGCTTTTACGACGGGTGGCTTATTGGTTAATGAAGACTCATTGTTATCCACTTCGCGGAAAATGGCGCGGTAATAAAGTGATTGGTCGCCTGAACTGCGCCTAAGTGACCATACAGTTTGGCGGTTATACCCGCTCAAATTTGTAGTTACTCCGTAATTATGGGACACAAAGTATTCGTCCAAGATGGCGAAGTAAGGTGGCATATAGGGTATGGTGAAGCTTGCTTTCACTGGGGTATTCCGATCAGCCACAAAACGTAAATTGGCTTCAACCATCCAACTATTGACAGTCTCTGTATCGGTTAATGGCACATCAAGTATGAGATGTCGGTATAGAAAAATACCTATACCTAATAAAAATAGGCTGATAATTAAGCCGTACACATGTCGCTTATTTGACTTCATTTTTTACTGCTTTCTGAGTTTTGATCAAAAATGCATGGCTCGGGTCGACTAGACCATCAAAAGCAATGATTGCATCTCTACCAAGAAGTAACGGGTAGTTAAAACGTTTTCTATTGGTTAGATTGACAGGGATATTGCGAATTTTGTTGCCGATTTGAATGCGCATCATGACAACAGGCCGCTTAATAGGAGCGGGTTTGCTTTGGGATGACAAATGCTCTCCTGCACGCACTTTAATTTTTACTTTGCCTAAATACTCGGAGGTAAACTCAACTTCTTCTGTCTTACCCGGAACTTTAAAGCGCAAATAGGGTTTGCCGTTTTGTTCAACTTCACGGATATCAACGGCACTTAACGAGGCTGATTTTGCACCCGTATCAAATTTAGCTGATAAGACCATCCCTTTATCGACAAGCGTTGCCTTTTCAACATACCCATAAACTATTTTGGTATCAGTCGCCATGGAAAATCCTGATAGCAATAACAAAATCAAACCAATAAAACTACGCAAATTCATTAACAAACCTTCTAGCTAATTTGCAAATAGCTAATGCTAGCAGATTTGTGCGCTAACGCCCAGAGTTCGGTTGCCTAATTATAAAAGAAATGAATAAAATTTAGCTATTTTTACTAATAATTAGCATCTTAAATAAAGATTTTTTCCTGTAACTTGTGATAAAATTGTTGATGGTCAAATGCTTTTGATCTATTTTGGTTCAAGATGAAAAATTTGTTGCCAACGTCCTCATAATCAGATACAATCCTAACCATCTTAGCCCGATCCCTTAGAATTGAATGTCGATCGAAAGTCTTCCAATAGAATCAGTAAGTTATATGGAGCTGATTGCCGGGAGAAAGGATCAAAACCCACCGCTTCTGGCAAAGAAACTTCATAAGTGGCGCTATATATACGTAATCTATGGCGCGCTGGACGGCTTGAGCCTGTCATACAGCATGATCAAATACCTCTTCGACTTAGCGTCGGAGAGCAAACAGTCTGCTTCTGATGAAATGCACGACTGGTTAATGGAACCAGGAGGCGCCTTGGCTGCTGCAAGCAGCTCAATCGTTCTAATCGCTTTCTCAATGCTTGCAAACCATTTCAACGACGAAGATCCAAATGCATTCAAACGTTATATAGCCATTTTATGGCCTTATTGTCGTGATACGATGAAGGGGTTAAAAAATGCGTACAAAGGAGTGCGCAGCACCCTCCAGGTCGCTGAGTTACTCAATGGACAAAATTTATCCCACCTCTTTGTTCCTATAGGCGTCTTGCTCGGCGGCTTATCCGTTTTAAACCGCATTTGGTATCGCCGCATGCTCACCGAACGCAAGTCGATGATGAAGGAAAATGCTAAGCTTTTGGAAGAGATCCAAAACTCGAAGGACATAACCCTTGATAACATTGATGATTACTTAGAAAAAATACAAAGGCAAACTGAGAGGCAAAAACAATTAGGATTACTCTCGGCCACTTATGGAGGAATTGTGGATGGCCTTTACTTGTATGTCGGTGTTTTAGGCCTTTGTTCTCTCTCCCCACCCGCATTAGTTGCTATGTCGGTATTCTCTTTTCTCTATGTGGCAATAAGTATCGCTACACGCACTTATGAAGAGTACGATTTTCAACGTAAGTTATTTATAGCTCAAGCAAAAATTGAGTTAGCCCACAGTGGCAAAAAAATAGAGCTGATGGTTGAAGCGCTGCAAAAGGTACATAGTAAAGTAGCAAGAGACTCTAAAAACTGTTCCTTATTAGCTGAGCAATTAAAATTAATTGAATCCTTTGAAAGGGCCGTAGAATTATTTGAAGAGAAGCGGGAAAATTATCGTTCAGTCACTACATTGTCCTACACTTCAGCGGTTTTAGCAGGGGCAAAGAGCGGGTTATACGCTTATTCGGCGCTAGCAAGCATCGTGTTTGCTGTCGGGACAATTCTTGTTTTAGCTTCAGTTCCTTTCCCTCCTGCCCTATTAATTACTTGTATTAGTCTCGGGGTAGTTTTTCTAACTGCTTTTATTGCTCACTCTGTAATCAACACTTATAGGCACCATTGTAAACAAGAAAAAGAGATAGAGGCGGAGCGTCAAATTGACAAAGAAAAACTGTCACATATCCAATGGCTTTATGATACAAGCAAAAAAGATGTCGAGAAACTTGAGCCAGAGCAAGTTAAAACTGCGATCCTTGATGGAATGGCCATTGATCCAACACCTCAATTCTTTTTTGAGGAGTGGTTTGAAGTTGTGCGTTCTTTCTTTTCAGGCGTTGGAAAGGGAACGAAGGCTGTTTCACTAATGATGAATTCATTGGAGGTTCCGGATGATAAAGGCCATTATCATGAGTCGCTTATTATGATGGGTTTTATCGCAGTGAGTGCTTTTATTCATACTATCGCATTTGGTTTAAGGGCCTATGCCCGCATGGGAAGGGATCCGCTCGAGAAACCGTTCATTACTAACAAACGTAGAGAATCAACTTGTGAATCATCTCTTTTCTTGACAGACACAGGGGAGTGTTCACCGAATAGCGATTTTATGAATTGTGATTCAGAACAACAATTACCTTCTGAAAATCAGTTTCATGATTTGAGAGGCACTGAAACAGCGCACCTACCTCCAGTGACAAAGCCAGCGTTAACGCCGCCCCATACATCCATAATCTCAGGGCCTGGTGGGCAGTCATACGCAATGGAGCCCGAGCAAACGCCTCCATCGCGTATTATGGAATCGGGGCCTGCCCGGATCGACGACCAACTGCCTCGGTCATCCACAACGGATTCTGAGTCACCACTGCAAACACTTGTGACAGAGGATGAATCGTTAGAATCACGAAAACCGAATTCTTTCGTCTGCATCCGTTCACTCTATCATTTCTTTGTTGGGGCGAATGTCCCTGCAAGCACCGCTCAACATCCTAATCGTCTATCACCCCAAAACGTTAGCGAATATGGTTCGCACAGTACAGTTGTGGGTTTAGTGTAGGATCATTATACATTTTGAATTGATGATAGACTCTAAACGTTCTTGTGCCATCAGCGATTTCATTAAACAAGTGTTTTAAACAATCCAGCAATTGATTTTGTTGGGCAATAATAGTTTGCCATTTGCGATGACACTTTTGCCGATGCGCATCGTCTACTTCTTCTCGCTTGGCCTGCAAATTCATGTGGTAGGCTTTAAGTGCAAGAATGGAAAGCCGGTCAATCATCATCCCCGGTGTCTCAGAATGGACTGGGCAATCATTGGGGTCTGCTGGTTTCAGAGCATTGTAAAGCCACTCGTCCATCGCTTCCATGCGGTTATTACGCTGCTGGTTATAATGATCGATTTCACGTTTAGCTGAATAAACAAATTCGTATCCCATATCATCACGTCGAGCTCTGTCTTCTGCATGCCAAAGTTGATAATTAAAGGCATGATTCTCTTCGACTAAAGCTAAAAAATTTTGGTGATTGAAGATCAATTCACTGTTTTTCCAACGAACAATACAATTGTGATGTAGATCAGCAATTTCAGTGACATCGATAAAATGAGCCATTAGTTTACTCCGGCGAAACGAAAACAGGCCCTATGTTACATGTAAATTGGTTAAATGGCGATAAAACTAAATGGTTACTAACCCTTGCTATTCTTCAAATTTACCTTTTTCTAAGAAAGTCAGGATTAACTGCCTGGCTTTCGGATTATTCATGATAAAAGCATGGTTTGTATCGATAATGACTGGCTCAGTTTGGCCGGGTAAACGGGCTTCTGAAGGAGGAACCTTCGCATCGTAGCGTCCAGCAATGATGCCGATTTTAATGTTAGGGATGGGAACACGATGCACATAAGCGGTTTGATCAGAACTTAACTCTGCAAGGGGTTTTATGAAAGGGACAACCATTGGAAATACTTTTATAAACGATTTTGCCAATGAGGAGCCTTGGTTAGGGGGAGCTAGCATAATCAAACATCCGATGTCTTTTAATTGATTTTTAGTAAGATTAGCTAATGCTTCCCTGATAATAATGCCGCCCAGGCTGTGCGTGATAAAGTGGATTTTTCTACCACGATTTTCTGATAATAAAGAGTCAATAAATTGATACAGAAAAATTCCATGCTCATGAATATCGTATCGCGAGGAAGGATAACTGTATGAGTAAACTTGATATCCTTGGTTTTTTAAGTACAGTTTTAATGAAGCCATGCTTAAAGAAGAGCGCATTAGACCGTGGATTAGAACAACGATCTCGCGTTGATGTTTAGCTTGAGTCAAAAATGTAGATTCAATTTTAACTGGCTGATCCTTACCATTGGGGTGGAACGCATGGGATTGAACGATATAAAGTGCTCCAGCAGTTATCATCAGAAAGAATTTAGTTATTGAGAATTTATTATGAATAGTTTGTTCCATTGCTTCTTTTTTATTATTGTCAATTAAATTTGTCTATCCCTAGTGGATTTTCTTAGACATTCAAGCAGATATGAACTATCAAATTTTTAAACCCCTTGCAAGCTTATTTTTTTTGAGACGATTTCTTTTATCTATTCAGGTTAGAATAAGTTCGGCTCTAATGGCGTTAAAAACCTAGTTGGTATTATAGAATTGTTATAAGAAATTTAAATTTTTAAAGGAATGGATATGGCTAAAATACTGATGAGTGCCTGCCTTTTAGGCCAAAAAGTTCGCTATGATGGCGGTGATTGTCTTCAAAGCCATCCCACTATACAGCAATGGCTTAAAGAGGGAAAAATTATCACAATTTGTCCTGAAGTCGTTGGAGGATTACCAGTTCCAAGGGCACCCGCTGAAATTCAGAATGGACAATCTGGAAAGGATGTATTAAATGAAATAGCTTTTGTAAAAACCGTAACGAATCAAGATGTTACACAATCTTTTATAAAAGGGGCAAAAAAGGTAGTTGATCTTGTCAAGAAACACGGCATATCCGTGGCAATTTTAAAAGCCAAAAGCCCTTCGTGTGGGACAAATCAGATCTATGACGGTAGTTTTTCGCGAAGATTGATTAATGGAGATGGAGTGACTGCTGCCTTATTAAAACGACATGGTGTTCTGGTATTTGATGAAAACCATATTGATAACGCTATACAAGCAGCGCAAAGCATGTAATAAGCAATGAAAGAACTCTATACAATAGGCCATTCAACACTTTCTTTGAGTGACTTTCTCGGTATTTTGCATAGTCACGGTATAACTCATCTGGTCGACGTACGTTCAGTACCGAAATCAAGACATGTGCCTTGGTTTAATCAGGTTGGGCTAGAGGCTTATTTAAAAAAAGAAAATATTTCTTATACGCACCTAGTAAAGCTTGGTGGGTTTCGTAAACCCAACAAAAATTCAATAAACACAGGTTGGAAGAACAGCAGTTTTCGTGGTTTTGCAGATTACATGTTGACAAAAAATTTTTTTGAAGGATTAAAGGCATTAAATCAAATTGTAAGAAAAGAACGAGTAGCAGTGATGTGCAGTGAAGCATTGCCTTGGCGTTGCCATCGATCATTAATTGCAGATGCCGAAGTTATTCGAAATTATCAGGTTTGGCATATTCTGGGAAAACAATCCATTAAACGCCACAACCTAACCTCATTTGCAAGGGTAGACAGAAGCAAAAGACCAATGCAAATATATTACCTAACGATGAAAAATAATTAAGAGGAAAGTTTTGCATCAAATTAGAAGTTGTTTGTTTTTTTGCCTGCTGATTCTGGGGGGGGGTGCAAAGGGGGTGTGTGCTACCCAGCGGGATTTTCAGGTTTGGCCTAATTTGACTGTGATAAGTCGGTTTAGTCACGACGATACTACGCTTGGTCATGTAAGGTGCTGGTTGGAAGGACAAGAACGTATTGGTAATGACAGTAAACGGCTTACACAAACCTTATTACGACCTGGATTAGGTTATGCGATAACGCGCAATCTGAGCATATGGGTAGGTTATGCCTGGATTCATACAAACTTTCCCCTGACTACCAGTCCATTCAATGAAAATCGAATTTGGCAGCAACTCTTATGGGTAAAAACAACCCCGCATTTAACTTTTACCAGCCGCACTCGCATGGAGCAGCGATTTTTTCAAAATGATCCGAATAACAATAAAGTTGCTTATAGAGCGAGGCAGTTCACAAAAATTGCTATTCCATTAAAGGCCAATTCTAAACTCAGTTTTGTCAGCTTCGATGAGATATTCTGGCATAAAAATGATTACATAGGCAGAAATGGTCGGGGTTTTGACCAGAATCGGGTTTTTATCGGTCTTGGATACACAATTAATTCGAATGCAACAACAGAAATTGGCTACATGAATCAATTTATCCGGCGATTCGGAGTTCCTAATTTTCTTTCTAATGTGGTATCAGTCAATTTTTTTCTCAATTTTTAGGAATTGAAGCACCTTGAACAGGGAGGGATGTGTTTTTAAATAATGTAGAAACCCTTAAAAAAGTTAGAGTACTATCTTAGCAAAGTAACGATTGTAAATTTTTAGATAAGTCCCATCATTTTCCATATCAAGAAGCGCTTTATTAACACGCCCAATTAAATCAGATGATTTTTTGTTTGCCATAATCCCATAACCTATTCCCACGGGGATGCTCGATCCTAGGAGTTTAAACATAGTGCTATTGATTGAGACCCAATGCCTTGCTTTTTCTTCATCGGTAATAACGACACCCACTTTATTTTTTGATAGAGCCTGAAATGCGCTGGTAATAGCTGGGTACTCGATAATTTGCACAAGGTTATGAAATTTTTCCAAGACAAGGGCTTTAAACAGCGTGCCTTGAACAGAACCTACCCGTTTTTCTCGGATGTCTTCGATATTACGAATAGAGGAGGCGGTTGTAGTCACATATTGGCCGCTACTTGCTAAATAGGGTAAACTAAATAAAAATGTTTCTTCTCGAGATTCAGTGATACTGATAGCCCCCAGGCCCAAATCAATATTCCCTGCTGCTAATTCCGTAAATATTTTGATAAAATTCAAGGGAATAAAACGACAATCTGCTTGGATGCGATTGCAAATTTCAGTCATGATATCGATATCGAAACCAAAAAAATGTAAATCTTTATCAGCTTCAATCTCAAAGGGAGGATCATAGGGGAGAGTCCCTACGCGGATGATTTCAGCTTTTATAGGGGAGCATAGAAGCAGGGCGAGTAATAAAAACAAAAATCTCACACTTATTATCCTTTAAAGTTGAGCCATTATCGATTCTACTATAATGGCTTTAAAAGTCGACTCTTCCTAATTGTTTCAGAAACTCTGTGGTAAATAGTTACGATCCCAAGATAAAGGCAAGGAAGTGATGACAGACTCTGTCTTTTGTGCAACTATTCTGAGATTGGTTAAGCGGAGATAATTATGAAATTTATTTTATCTACTTTATTGCTTCTTATTGCTGGTGCGGTTAGCGCCGAAGATAAGATGCCTTCAGACTGTAAGCCTGTTGCAGTCAAGGGGGAGACATTGATGGTATCCGCGAAAAAGCCATCCTTAGTTATGATTCATAATTTATCTAATACTGATTTATGGATTACTCATCCAGTTTCCGATCCAGGTGCTAGTGCAGGCTGGAGCAGCCGATTACAAGCAGGCAATTGGTCTGCTCTTGCGCTGGATCAAAAGAATTTTGAGCTGAGTTGTATTGAATCGAAACCAGGCCATGAACAACAAGTTCCTTGTCAAGGGGTCATTTCAGTGTGCCGCTGGGCAAAAGTAACTTTGCCTGCAAAAGAAATTGGAACTTTTTGGGCGGGTGAAAATATGGTTCTTTCGAACTTAATGGAACATTTGGGAGGACGCGGATTTGAGTTATCCAGTTCTTCGGAATAATGTAAATTAAATTTTGTATAAAAGTGGTGAAAGTGAGCAAAAAATCAAAGGATCCTTTCTATAAAAGGGAAAAAGAAAAGTACGCGATACCCATACCCAGTCGCGAATTGATCATGCAAGAGATGGAAGACTTTGGTCGTCCTATGACTCGTAATCAATTAATGGCTAGACTTGAGGTAGAAAGCGAAAGCGAGCAAGAAGCGTTGGGTTTCCGTTTAAAAGCAATGCTGCGCGACGGGCAAATTATGCTGGATCGTCGCGGTCGTTTCTGTTTGTTGGGTCGTATTAATTTACAACGAGGCACTATACAAGGCCATCCGGACGGATATGGGTTTTTTATCCCGGAGGAAGGTGGAGAGGATATGATCTTATCTGCCAAAGAAATGCGAACAGTAATGCATGGTGATCTCGTACTTGCTTACCAATCAGGTGTTGATCGGCGCGGCCGACCGGAAGGGAAAATACATGAAATAATCGAACATGCCAATGCGACTGTAGTAGGCCGTTTTTTCACTGAACATGGTGTTGGGTTTGTCATTCCTGATAATAAGCGGTTGACTCAAGATATTTCCATCCCTTTAGAGTTTGCTGCTGGGGCTAAAAACGGGCAAATGGTATTGACAGAAGTGATTGCGTTTCCAAGCAAGCGTAATCAAGCAATCGGCAAAGTAATTCATATTCTGGGTGAGCATATGGCCCCAGGAATGGAGACTGAGGTTGCTATACATGCACATGGTATTCCCGCGGAGTGGCCAGAAGAAGTGCTAGCTGAAGTGGCTAAAATTCCTCAAAAAGTCACTGCTGATCAGTTAGAAGGCCGTGCTGATTTAAGGCATCTTTCTTTTGTTACCATTGACGGGGAGGATGCTAAGGATTTTGATGATGCCGTTTATTGTTACCAAAAACCTAAAGGCGGATATCAACTTTATGTGGCAATTGCCGATGTCAGTCATTATGTGACTGTTGATTCTGAGTTAGATAAAGAAGCTGCGCGGCGTGGTAACTCCGTGTATTTCCCAAGTAGAGTGGTACCTATGTTACCCGAAGCACTATCGAACGGTATCTGCTCGCTTAACCCACATGTCGATCGCTTATGCATAGTTGCTGAGATGGCAATAACTCCTGATGGGAAAATAAGCCGTTCCCGTTTCTATCGTGCGGTTTTCCATTCTCACGCTCGGTTAACTTATACGCAGGTAGCCCAATGGTTACAGGATGGGAATACAGATGCTCAACATGAGGCATTATGGCCCTCACTGCAATCTCTTCATGCATTGTACATAACTTTATTAAAAGCGCGTAAACTCCGTGGAGCAATGGATTTTGAGACTACAGAAACTCGAATTGAATTTGATGATAAACGAAAAATTCAACGGATTGTCCCGATCATCCGTAACGACGCACATCGCTTGATTGAAGAATGCATGCTTGCGGCTAATGTAGCTACAGCACGTTTTTTAGAAAAAGCAAAATTACCTATTCTTTATCGTGTCCATGAAACGCCAGATGAAGATAAAATTGAAGCGTTACGATTATTTCTTGGTGAACTTGGATTGCAATTGGGCGGTGGTAAAAAGCCTCATCCTAAAGACTTCCAGAAGGTTTTATCGTCCATAGAAAATAGACCGGAGAAACATTTAATTGAAACGGTCATGCTTCGCTCCTTAAAGCAAGCTCAATACATCGAAGAAAATGATGGCCATTTTGGTCTCGCTTATTCTGCTTACACACACTTTACCTCACCGATTCGGCGCTACCCTGATCTATTGATTCACCGGGCCATCGCGCATCTGATTGATAAGGAGGGTATAGAAGAAAAATTCCATTACACTGCTGAAGAGATGAGTCGCTTAGGTAAGCACTGCTCATTCACGGAGCGACGTGCGGATGAGGCAACGCGCGAAGTCGTTGCTTGGTTAAAATGCGAATACATGCAAGATAAGCTCGGTCAGGTATTTCAAGGCACTATTTCAGCTGTAACCAGCTTTGGCATTTTTGTCGAGCTGAATGATATTTATGTGGAAGGTTTAGTGCACGTTACCTCTTTACGTAATGATTACTATGCTTTTGATGCCATTAAACATCGTTTAGTTGGTGAGCGTGGCGGCCATGTCTATCGTCTTGGTGATAAGATGAAAGTATTAGTCGCCCGAGTTGATTTGGATGAGCGTAAAATCGATTTTGAACCAGCAGAAAGTGGAATTTTCGATGACTGAGCATTATGTTTACGGTATTCACGCGGTGTCCGCTTTGTTAACCAATCCTCACAGACAAACTAAGAAAGTATATATCAATCAAGAAAGAACCGATAAACGGCTGCAGGATCTTCTTGATTTAGCCATTGAGCGGCAGATTCCCGTGGAAAAATTGCCGCAACAAAAAATGAATCAGCGCTTCGCTGACATTGCTCATCAAGGCGTGGTCGCGATTGCTGGCAATTTACGAGATTATAATGAGAGTGATCTTCCTAATTTGCTTATGGCTTGCAAACAGCCAAGTTTACTCTTGATCTTAGATGGAATCACTGATCCTCATAACTTAGGTGCTTGCCTGAGGACAGCCGATGCAACTGGTGTAGATTTTGTGATTATTCCCAAAGATAAAAGTGCCAGTATCACACCGGTAGTCAGCAAAGTTGCCTGTGGAGCAGCAGAATCTATCCCAGTTGTACGGGTAACTAATTTAGTTAGAGCGATAGAAACAGTTAAACAATCAGGGGTATGGGTTTATGGTGCAGCCGGTGAAGCATTTGAAACCCTCTATAATATTGATTGTCACTCATCAATTGCCATAGTGATGGGCGCGGAAGGTGAAGGCTTACGCCGATTAACGAGAGAGCATTGTGATGGACTATTTTCCCTGCCCATGCTAGGTAGCGTGGAAAGTTTGAATGTTTCTGTTGCAACCGGGGTATGTTTATATGAGGTGGTTCGTCAGCGGGAGAATCGATAAGCCATAACTCACCCTATTCCTCCAAAGAGGAATAGGTGAAGGGTTGTCGACTACTAGGAATGTTAGGTATTCTCAATAAACTGATGAATGGTTTTACTTAATCTTGAAACCAATTCGTCGATTTCTTCCTCACTAATAATCAGCGGCGGTAAAAGTCGAATGACAGTATCGTTAGTCACATTAAAAAGCAGTCCATTGGTAAGTCCTATTTTTCGGGCATCACTCGCTGGCCTATCAAGCTCGATACCTAACATAAAACCTCGCCCACGGATGCCCCGTACGTTTGGATGATTACCTAGTTCTAGCATGAGCTTTTCTCTCAAAAGGATCCCCTTTTGGGTAACTTGCTCACAAAGATTATCTCGTTCAATGACATCTAAAACAGTTAACGCAGTTGCACACGCGAGCGGATTGCCGCCGAACGTTGAGCCGTGGTTACCAGGTTTAAAAAGGTCGCATGCAGCTTCTTTCATTAAACATACACTAATAGGAATGCCGTTACCTAAACCTTTAGCTGTAGTGACAATATCAGGTTGTATGTTAGCATGCATATAGGCAAAAAATTTACCTGTACGTGCATTACCTGTTTGAATTTCATCAAGGATAAGTAGCCATTCATGTTCTTTGCAAAGTTGTGCTAAGGCTCTCAGGTAGGAGTCTTCAGCGACAAAAATACCTCCCTCACCCTGAATCGGTTCGATCATCACTGCGACCACATCATCACGATTGGTTGCGATAGTACGGATAGCATCGATATCGTTAAATGGTGCGCGAATAAATCCCGGAACCAATGGTTCAAATCCCGCTTGGACCTTGCGACTACCGGATGCAGTTAAGGTTGCCATGGTTCGCCCATGAAATGCACGTTCCATGACAATAATTGATGGTGTCTCAATGCCCTTCTTGTGACCGTATAAGCGGGTAAGTTTAATTGCCGCTTCATTGGCTTCAGCACCAGAGTTAGCAAAAAATGCCTGCTCCATATTGGCTAAAGCAGTTAATCTTTCAGCAAGTTGTTCTTGTTCTACAATATGGTAACCATTGGAAGTATGGAGTAATTTCTCGGCTTGTTTTTGTATTGTGCGGGTAACATCAGGATGTGCATGGCCTAAACCACAAACGGCAATACCGCTTAATCCATCCAGATAAGCCTTACCTTGTTCATCATATAACCATACCCCCTCGCCATGAGTGAAGGATATCGGTAAAGGGCTATAACTAGTGATTAGTGCCATAAAAAACTCCTTATCATTCATTAGACCTCTTGCGGTATTGGCTGTCTGTTTCTGGAGCGTGCCCACAATGCTGCAATCTTAGCGAAAATGGCTTGCCTCCTCTGTTTGGTAGCTCGAGAAGCAATCCCATTTTCGCAGAAGCTAGCAAATTGTCACCGCGCTCGAAGGCAAAAGGATCAATTTGTCTTGCTCAAAAACAGACCTTTTTAAGCCATATTAATTCCAGTTTAGAGCAAATTAGATTCGACGAAATCCCAATTAACCAGAGACCAAAATGCTTTTAGGTACTCCGGGCGCGCGTTACGGTAATCAATATAATAGGCATGCTCCCAAACATCACAAGTCAATAATGCCTGCTGGTTTTCCGTCATCGGTGTTCCAGCATTAGAGGTGCTGATAATTTTAAGTGCGCCATCTTTATCTTGGACTAACCAGGCCCAGCCAGATCCAAAGGTCGCAATAGCAGTTTGAGTAAATTGCTCTTTAAATTCATTGAAAGAATTAAATGTTTTAGCAATTTTGTCAGCTAATTTCCCTGTCGGTTCATCTCCACCTTTGGGGCTTAGGCAGTGCCAATAAAAGGTATGATTCCAAATTTGGGCTGCATTATTAAATATTCCGCCAGAGCGCGTTTTCTTAATGATGTCTTCTAAGCTTAAATTCTCGTATTCTGTACCATCAACGAGTTTATTAAGGTTAGTGACATAGGCATTATGGTGTTTCCCATAATGATACTCTAAAGTTTCTTCGGAAATATAAGGTGCTAACGCATTCTTTGCGTAAGGCAAAGCTGGTAGGGTAAATGCCATAAAAATCTCCTATAGTAGTTGAATTGATAAGTTTATCAGGATTCATTATAAGTACCAGGTCAGCTCCATGAAATGTCTGAGTAAAAAATTAGGTATAGGAAACTGAAAATACCGTAAGAAATTTATAATGAAAGATATCATTTGAAACACATAGAGCTTGTTACTCTAAATTTTATCTATCTTGTTTGCAAGCGACTAAAATTCGGCTTTTATTTTTTGCTAGTTGATTCATCTTTTAAGAAGTTAGAGATAAACCTTCTTTTTTGTGTTAGGGAAAATGGCCTAAGTTGCTAATTGACCTTATTTTCGCCATAATTAGGTCTGTTTTTATTTTTTATAGGTGCTCTGGTGGATACAATTGAGAAAATCAAAAAGCAAATTGCTGAAAATGCAATATTATTATACATGAAAGGTACTCCGAAAATGCCCCAATGCGGTTTTTCAGCGCGTGCTGTACAATGCCTTGATGCTTGCGGTGTAACCTTTGCTTACGTGGATATTCTTGCCAATCCAGACATCCGTCAGACATTACCACAATATGCTGATTGGCCTACTTTTCCCCAGCTATATGTCAAGGGTGAGTTGATTGGGGGTTCCGATATTATCATGGAGCTTTATCAACAAGGCGAATTGGAGCCATTATTGCGAGAAGCAGTATCATCGTGAAATAAGCATCATAATCATAAGAAAATACATTGCTTAACCAAGGAGAATATAGATGAGTGTTTTGGTTGGACGAAAAGCCCCAGATTTTACAGTTCCTGCTGTACTAGGTAATGGTGAGATCACTGATAAATTTAATTTACATGAGGAACTAAAAGGCAAATACGGTCTAGTATTTTTCTACCCCCTCGATTTTACCTTTGTATGTCCTTCAGAATTAATTGCTCTTGATCACCGTATGCACGAATTTAAAGCAAGGGGTGTTGCTGTAGTTGCTGTTTCTATCGATTCACAATTTACTCATAATGCTTATCGTAATACCGCAATCAAAGATGGAGGCATTGGCCCCGTTCAGTTCACTCTGGCTGCGGATGTCACTCATACAATTTGTCAATCTTATGGTGTTGAGCACCCAGTGGCTGGTGTTGCTTTTCGCGGTGCTTTCGTCATTGATAAAAATGGCATGGTTCGTTCACAAATTGTTAATGATTTACCGATTGGCCGCAACATTGATGAATTATTGCGAATCATTGATGCTGTACAATTTTTCGAAGAGCATGGAGAAGTATGTCCAGCAGGTTGGCAAAAAGGAAAAGCAGGCATGAAAGCTTCTCCTAAGGGTGTTGCTCAATACCTTGCTGAACATTCTGATAATTTATAATTTAGCTTGAATGCATTTTGCGCCAGGTGTTAACCATGGCGCAAAATAAGTCTGCAGTTTTTTCCGCATCATAAATGGCAGAATGAGCTTCCTTAGTGTCAAAATCAATCCCTGCAGCGTGTGCTGCTTTCGCCAAAACCGTCTGTCCGTAAATAAACCCTGCTAAAGTTGCGGTGTCGAAACAGGTAAATGCGTGAAAAGGAGAGGTAATTCCAGTTCGTTTGGCGGCTTCTTTGATGAATAGTAAATCAAACCAAGCATTATGACCTACTAACACAGCACGTTGGCATTGAGTCTTTTTTAGAGCTTTATTAACGGGTGCAAACAAATTCTCTAATGCTTGTTTTTCCTCAATAGCGAAACGAAGGGGTTGGAAGGGATCTACTTGGATAAATTCAAGCGATTTTTTATCCAGTTCAGCGCCTTCGAAGGGTAAAATATGCTCAAAATAAGTTGAACCGCGAACAAAAAAACCCTGTTCATCGAGCTCCACTAAAACAATACACATTTCCAGAAGTGCGTTTTTTTGTGGATCAATCCCTGCAGTTTCGATGTCAACTACCACTGGCAAAAAACCACGAAATCTATCTTTCAATTCCTCACACAAAATGTGATCACGCCGACTCATAAACACTCCATTCCAGATTTTCTCCAGCCGCTACCGGCACTACTCGTTCATTTCCTAAAGGCAACGTTTCAGGAACGGATTGTGGCGTTTTTATTAATGTTAGTTCTGATTGGTTAAGTGGAAGCTGGTAAAATTCAGAGCCAAATTGGCCAAGGAAGGCATTAAGTTTGTTCAATTTACCGAGGTGATCAAAAATTTGAGTATACATGGCAATAGCATAGGGTGCTGAATAAATGCCTGCACAGCCGCAAGCACTTTCTTTATTTGCTTTTGCGTGTGGGGCGCTGTCCGTTCCGGCAAAAAATTTGGGGTTGCCACTTATTGCCGCTTTTTGCAGGGCTTGTTGATCACTTTCCCGTTTTAGAATCGGTAAGCAATAATAATGAGGTCTTATTCCTCCAGCTAATAGATCATTGCGATTATAAAATAAATGATGGGGTGTTATGGTCGCTGCTACATTATGAGGAGATTGCATAACGAAATCGACAGCAGTTTGGGTTGAAATATGTTCAAGAACAATTCGTAGTCTAGGAAAATCACGTAACAATGGAGCCAAACAACTCTCAATAAATTCAGCTTCGCGGTAAAAAATATCCCCCCGCGTTACCTCGCCATGAATTTGCAATACCAGATTTTGTTGCTGCATGATTTCAAATAAAGGATAGAGCGCGGTTAATGAACGAGCCCCTTCCTCGGAATTCGTTGTCGCTCCAGCAGGATAGAGTTTTGCCCCTAAGATGTATGGAAAAGTTTTAATGCTTGCGAGATCTTGAGGGGACACATTCTCATTAAGATAGAGGGTCATATAAGGGGTAAAATCAAAATCGTTTCCTAAGACAGTTAAAATCCTTTCACGGTAGGCAATTACGGCGTCTACCGTTGTAAGTGCCGGTTTTAAATTAGGCATAATCAATGCACGTGAAAAATAGCGGGCGGTTGCTGGTGCGGTGTGTTGTAAAACTAATCCATCGCGAAAATGTACGTGCCAATCGTCAGGGCGAGTAATAGTTAAGGTTTTCACATTAAAGGTTCCGGTAAGTTTGCCGATACCGCAAAGGATAACATGGTTCTAAGCTGGATGAGCAAAAAATGGTACCTACACTCACAACAAATGAGTTTTTAGCCCTCCTAAGTGTGTTTTTATTTTGCTCAAAGGCAAGCAAGATAAGAATCGTCCGGAAATTTCCTCTAGTGAGAGTGCAGCAGGAAAAGCAAAGAATTGGTTTTCTGAACATACCAAAGTTAATCGAAAATGCAAAGGTTAATGTATTCTTTTGCTTAAGAATAATAATGCTGTCTATCCTTGCGCCAGTCAGTTTAGCTGGCCCTGTTACACTCTATTACACAAGTCCTATGGGTGAAGAAAATTGGCGGATGACTGGAAATCGCTTACGTTGTGGTTTGTCTTTAACTGTGCCTAATTACGGCATTGCTTATTTTGAGCAATATGCGGCAAAGCCAGCGCATTTCATTCTTACCAACTGGCAACAAGTTGCAAAACAACGTTCTGCGGTGGTTTTCGCTAAGCCGCCGGTATGGAAACCAGGAAAGCAGGTATACTTAATCACTAAAACATCAGTGAATCCAGGCGAATATGCAATCTATTTGTCGAGAGAGCCTGCAATCAAGCTACTAAACTATCTCTATGAAGGATACCAAACCAGCTTTCAATACCTATCAGAACAGGGTTTCCCTGTATCGGTATCGCTATCACCCATTCACTTTCAGGAAGTCTATTCACGTTATCAACGTTGCTTAGGCAATTTATTGCCTTTTGATTTCACTAGTGTGCGAATTTCGACATTGTTTTTTGAATCAGATAGCTTCGAGATAAGCGATACCGCCAAACAACAATTGCAAAAAGTTGCTCAATATTGTTTAGCTGATCACTTAGTAAAAAAAGTAAAAATTGCAGGGTATACAGATAATACGGGACGTAAATCATACAACAATGCGATATCGGAAGCTCGAGCAAAAGCCGTCAAAGAATATTTAATAAGCCTAGGTATACATGAAACTCGCCTGTCAGTGACATGGTATGGGGTTAAAAATCCCACTGCACCCAATGATACCGAAGCCGGGAAGAAAGTGAACCGTCGGGTAGTGGTTAAAATTATTAAATAAATCGCATCAGGGAATAATTTCTCGTTGTGTAGCAAAAAATCAAAAATTACGTCTCTTTAAAGTCAACGTTCCCCTGTTTATCCATGGAATCAGGTCGTCATTCTCCACTGTTGAATCCGCGAATCATTCCTGTGAGATAGTATGGGAGAGGTGGTTATTTTGCTCTGTTTTATTTTTTTATCCTGTTCAAAGTGGGAGTTTTTAGGCAAAGAACCATTTAATAAATATTGTCTACATCACTTCTTTTCTGATACAGTAATGCAAGTTTAGTCAACCTATTGATTCCAAATAGTTAAATAGCTTGAAAAATTAATTGGCACCTAAGTCTAAGCTTTTTTAGTCTATTAAGCTTATAAACTAGCTCAAATGAATGGTGACGAATTAATTACTGTGAGCACAAAAGAAACATTGTTGACCTCAAAGCTAAATAATTTATCGAATTAATAGAGAAAATTTGTGGAAATGGTGTTGACTTTGATAAAGTAGCACTTGATAATCTGCCTATGTACGTTCTCGGATAGAGCGATGATTGCGTACTGTGGTCAATCCCATGATGTGGTTTGACGGCTAAACGGGAAATTAATAATAAAAAAGTGGAGATGAAGCATGTCATATTTGAAGAAAACAGCGGTAGCTGTTCTTGCTTTAAGCAGCAGTGCAGTATTTGCTGGCACCATGGGTCCTGTTTGTACCCCTGGTAATGTCACAGTTCCTTGCGAAAGAACTGCTTGGGATTTCGGTGTACAAGCCCTTTACCTAGATACTACTTACACCAACGGCAATGCTAACTGGTGGGGTGGTTTCGGCAACAGCTTCGATTCTGGCTTTTTCAGCGAGACGCGATGGAATAACAGCTGGCGTAATGACTGGAATTGGGGCTTCAAATTAGAAGGTTCTTACCATTTCCACACTGGTAACGACATTAATGTTAACTGGTACCACCTAACCAACAGCGACGATAACCACCACCACAATGGTTGGGGTTGGGACAATAACCGTAACAGAGGTCCTCGTTGGGACGCTGTTAACGTTGAGCTCGGCCAACACGTTGATTTCAGCGAGTGGAAAGTTATCCGCTTCCACGGTGGTGTTCAATACGCTAGAATCGCTGACCACCGTCGCAATGGCAACGGGTTTGGTGCATTCGGTTTAGGCGGATTCGGAGCTGGCTTTGCTGGATTTGGTCCTGGATTCGGTGCTGGATTCTTCGGTTTCAACAACTTTGGCGATCACCGCGAAGCAAGATTCAACGGTTTCGGTCCTCGCTTCGGTGCTGACATGAGCTACATGGTTGGCAATGGCTTCAGCGTCTATGCAAACGGTGCAACTTCCTTGTTGATCGGTTCTAGCAGACCTTCATTCCAATTCGACCCAGCATTCCCTGTGTCACTAGTTCCAGTTGCTGCAGGCTTCCCTGTATTCCCTGGATTCCTAGGTCTTCCAGGCGCTGGATTTGCACCAGCTGGCTTCGGTGCGTTCAGCACTCACCACAACAGAACTATTATGGTTCCTGAGTTGGAAGGTAAACTGGGTGCTAAATACACTTATGCTATGGCATCAGGTGATTTAACTCTGGATGTTGGTTACATGTGGGTTAACTACTTCAATGCTAGACACACTGTATTCAACCATGGCACTATCGTTGATGGCTTTGGTTTCCGCCGTCACTTGGGCTTCGAAGAGCGTTCAAGCAACGTTGCCTTCAACGGTCCTTACGCTGGTGTTAAGTGGGTTGGTAACTTTGTATAATTTGCCGGCTTATGCTGTATTTAAAGCCCATCACCAGTTGATGGGCTTTTTTTTAGATTAACGGAGTGATCATGTTGAAAAAAACAACCTTGGCAATTCTCAGCTTGGCTGTGAGTGGTTTTGCCTCCGCTGGAATGTATTCCCCTGCACCTGCCCCTTCGTGCACTCCAGGTGATGTAACAGTGCCTTGCGAAGCAAAAAAGTGGGACATTGGGGCACAGGCGCTTTATTTGCAGCCAACTTATACTAATGGCAAAGGTTACGAATTCAATCCAGAACATGGTTTTAACAGTGTCAGGCCCAGATGGGGATGGGGATACCGGATACAAGGGTCATATCATTTTCATACCGGTAACGACATCACAATGACCTTTATTCATTATGATAAGAATTCAGATCGAAATGGCTATGCTGGAGAAATCCCGTTCGCTTTTGCGTTCGAGCCATTCAGATTGCGCCTTGAAAATCAGTTTGATCAGGTTAACTTAGTGCTTGGTCAGCATGTTGATATGAGCGCATGGAAAAAAGTGCGTTTTTACGGCGGCTTACAGTTCGGTAAAATCCGAGTTGATACTACAAATCAATTTTTAGTAGTACCTCCTGGACTTGTTCGAAGATCAGTTTCAAGTTTACAACGATTCCAAAATGCTGATTTTGAGGGTGTTGGCCCAGTTGTAGGGGTAGACTATGCTTATAACCTATTTCAGGGTTTCAGTGTAACAGGTAACGCTGCAACTTCCCTTCTCTATGGCGTAAATCGCTATGTGTCAGGATATATTTCTGGTCCAAGTTTTGTGGTCAATGCGATTGATAGCCATAGCCAAAGAATAGTGGTACCCACTATGGAAGCAAAATTAGGTCTCAAATATACCCACGAATGGATTGAAGGGACACTTAATCTCGAAGGTGGTTTTCAAGCAATCAATTATTTTAACGCATTGGAAACAAGAAGGCCTTTTGGAGTGACCAACCATATTGCTAGCAGCGATTTCGGACTGTACGGCCCTTATTTTGGCGCAACCTGGGTCGGAAACGTTATTTAATTTCAAAGTCAAAATCATTTTAAGCCCATGCTCAATGGGCTTTCTTATATCAAAGATATACGGAATATTGACAAATTCTGACCACTAAGTTCGAATTCAAAGTACATTGGCTGCAACTTGGCTCAAAAAGCATCCTTTTTTATACAAAATTTGATTTAAATTTGAACTTTGAGATTGAGAAAAATGCCAACCCTAGTTATTCTATTGGAGCTTTTTCTCTTGAACATAGTTCGAAATTAAAGCTCAGTTGGAATAAAAAATGAGACGGATCTTTCCACTTTAAATCAGGAAGCAAAAAAAATAATTTAGGAGTACGTTGTGTGAAATATAAAGCCCTAATATTAGCACTTTCTGCTTTGTCCAGCTCAATTTTTGCCGCTGATAATGAAGAGCTTCAGCAGGAAATTCGACGCTTACAAGAACAAACCAGACAATTGCAAAGCCAGTTGGATCGTTTGCAAAAGCAATTGGTTGCTCAATCAGTTATAAAACCGGCAGCTAAGGCAGCTGTAAAACGGAGTATAACGAAAAAATCACCTGTAGTGAAAAAAGGTCCCCAAGTAGCTGCTAAGGGTGATGTAACATCTAAAAATCAACAGCCTGTTACAACCCCAGCAGAAACTAAGAAGGGCAAAACTGTCCATGTCAGTCCACTAACAGTATACACCGCCCATGAAGACCACAAGGTAAAAGGATTTTATCCTACAGCGTTAATTGCGGATGGACGAGTGATTAGCTATATCGCTGGAACACCGGTAGTTAGTTCACCCTATCTTGGAGAACGGCCTGCTTTCGATGGCTCCGATTATATTGTGAATATTTCGAGTATTAATCGTGATATTCGATTAATGGAGCAACGACGGCGGCTATACCGTGCTTACGAAAGCCTTGGATACCCAAAACCAAATATGCCGATTATCTCTATCAGTGGAAAAGCAGAACCGGTTGCGATTATCGACCATCCTTATGTTGGCAAATATGCCAGTGATATCAATTTAGGCTCCAGCGAGCTGGATGTTGCTGCGGCTTTAAATGATAAAGTCGAAGCATTTATATCCATGGCTTATGATGAAACACCGCCTCCAGTTGGACAGCGGGTATCTAACTCAGCGTTTAGCTTAAATATGGGCTTCGTAAACATTGGTAATTTAGATAAATCACCATTGTATTTCACCGCAGGTCAAATGTTTGTTCCCTTTGGCCGCTACTCAAGCTCAATGATCAGCTCTACCCTGCCCCAACGCTTAGCACGAACCAAGGCGAGACCATTTATCCTCGGGTATAAATCCCAAAATGATTGGGGGCCTTACGCGGCTGTTTATGGATTTAAATCCGACACCAACCTAGGGCACTCTGGTATAGGTGGTGTAAACTTAGGTTACACCATTAAGTCAGGTAAACTTTCTGGTGATTTAGGGGCGGGATATATAAGCTCCATAACTGACTCAACTGGAATGCAAGATAATGGTTCACAGCCTTTCACCACATTTGGAGGTTTTGCTTCCGATACAAATGGAAGTGAGTTAATCCATAAAGTACCTGGTGTTAATGTTCATGGTAATGTTAGCTTCGATCGGTACAGTCTGACTGCGGAATGGGTAGGTGTGTCTCGAAGATTCAGATTCCAAGATTTGAGCTTCAATTATAGAGGAGCTAAGCCACAAGCAGCGCAGTTCGAGGGAGGTGTAACCTTTATGGCCTTTAATAAGCCTGCCTCGCTTGGATTGGGTTACCAATGGTCAAAAGATACCCTGGCTTTACACTTGCCTAAACATCGTTTTAGTGGCGTTTTCAACATTTCGATATGGAAAGATACAGTTGAGAGTCTCGAATATCGTCATGATGTTGACTATAACATTTACCAATTTGCTAATGGTATTGCTCCACCTGGTTTAGTGAATCTGCCAACGTTTGGTACAGGTCGTAAGTCTGATGCATTAATTGCTCAAATTGGTGTGTATTTTTAATCCACTTAATAAGTTAACTTGCCTCACTTTTCCCGCGGTTAAACCCGCGGGTGCCTATAAATTACTGCTATGCTTATCCACATACAAAGAGTAAAAAGGTTGTATGAATAATGGGAGTTAGCAATCTGCGACGCTTAATAATGATAATTGGTTTAATACTTCTCTTAACCCCATTCAGTTGGGCCGGTAGGATTGTTGAGTTAACGGTAAGAGGAGCAATAGGACCTGCGACAGCAGACTATCTATCACGGGGAATTAACAATGCTCACAATGCGACATTAATTCTAATTACTATTGATACTCCTGGTGGTTTAGATAAATCAACACGACAAATTGTACAAGATATTCTAAGCTCAAAAGTTCCTGTCGTGGTCTATGTTGCACCAAGTGGCGCGCGCGCAGCGAGTGCAGGCACATTTTTAGTCTATGCTGGCACTGTGGCAGCAATGGCGCCTAGTACACATTTGGGTGCAGCTAGCCCAGTTGACATAGGCTCTGCAATGGGCGGCCAAAGTGAATCAACTCCAAAAACGACCATGGAGAAAAAAGTGACGAATGATTCTATCGCATACATTCGATCCCTTGCTCAATTGCGTGATAGGGATCCAGTGTTTGCTGAAAAAGCGGTACAAGATGCGGCTACCATGACTGCGGATGAAGCAATGCACGCTAAAGTAATCAATTTTATTGCAAAGGATCGGAGCGATTTGTTAGCACAACTCAATGGAAAAGTAGTGTCGCAAGATGGTCATAAAATAAAATTGAAAACTGAAAAAGCAGAAATAGTTAGCCTCCCTCCTGATTGGCGAACTCGTTTTTTAGAAGTGGTTACCGATCCCACGGTAGCTTACCTACTTTTACTGCTGGGCATCTATGGAATTTTCTTTGAGTTAGTCAATCCAGGTTATATGTTACCAGGTGTGGTTGGTGCGATTTCCTTTCTAATTGCACTTTATGCCTTTCAGTTGTTACCGGTCAATTATGCAGGATTGGCGCTCATTGCGCTTGGTTTAGCTTTTATTGTCGGTGAAGCATTTGCACCCAGTTTTGGTGCTTTTGGAATCGGGGGTACTATTGCTTTTATTATGGGGTCAATTTTATTGATTAGTACAGATTCAGAATCGTATCAAATTGCGTGGTCAGCCATTGGGGCAATGGCAGTAGCTAATCTCATCATTTTATTCGCATTAATTACTATGATGATTAAGACTAGGAAACGCAAGGTGCAACATGGGGTAGAGGTCTTAATTGGCGCACAAGGCCGTGCACTAGGTGCAATTGATACATATGGGCAAGCAGTAATCAGAGGGGAAATTTGGAGCGTGCATGCAAAAAAACCAGTTGCGGCCGATAAGCCGATAAAAGTTATCGCTGCTGAAGGCTTGCAACTTGAAGTGGAAGAAATTAATGCTCCTTGAGTCAAGATGGATTTGGAGAGCTTCGAAAGCGAGATTAGTTTCTTGATGAAAACGTGAGCCCAAAATTAGGAGATAAAGATGAGTATCTTTTTTGGATTTTTAGTCATTATTTGTGTATTTTTGCTCATGTCAACTTTTAAAGTACTGCGAGAATATGAGCGTGCAGTGGTTTTCATGCTTGGCCGATTTTGGCGCGTGAAAGGCCCTGGCCTAGTGATTCTTATTCCTGTAGTGCAGCAAATGGTTCGTGTTGATTTGCGCACTGTGGTAATGGATGTCCCCAGCCAAGATGTGATTTCGCGGGACAACGTTTCAGTGCGGGTGAATGCCGTTCTCTACTTCAGGGTAGTTGATCCTGAGAAAGCGATTATTCAAGTGGAAAATTATTTTGAAGCGACTAGCCAGCTCGCCCAGACAACACTCCGTTCAGTATTGGGGCAACATGAGTTAGATGAAATGTTAGCCGAGCGAGAGAGGTTAAACTCCGATATACAAAAAATATTAGATGCGCAAACCGATGGTTGGGGCATTAAAGTTTCCAATGTGGAAATAAAACATATTGATTTAGATGAAAGCATGATACGTGCTATCGCGAAACAAGCAGAAGCCGAACGCGATAGAAGAGCGAAAGTCATCCATGCAGAAGGTGAACTACAAGCTTCAGAAAAATTATTTCAAGCTGCAAAAGTACTTGCTCAAGAGCCACAATCGATGCAGTTACGTTATTTGCAAACCCTAACCGCTCTAGCAAATAATAATACTTCGACAATTGTGTTCCCGATGCCAATTGAACTCGGGGAGTTATTGCGAAAGATAGCGGAGAAATGATCTGCATATGCTTGGCTGCCTGTTACTCAAAACAATAAGAGAATGTCCTGTTAGTGTGGAAGGCATCTAGGCTCAGTTTTGCGATATCTGATTACTAAAATTTTAACTTCCACTAAGAGGCAGTTTGTGGTAGAAGGTTGTATTTTTTCAAGTAATTGAACGGGGTCCTTCATGGCAATTAAATCAGATCGATGGATAGAAAAAATGGCATTGGAGCATGGGATGATATCTCCCTTTCAGCCTGGACAGGTCCGCGAAATGGATGGAGGCCGAATCATATCCTATGGAGTATCCAGTTATGGTTATGATGTGCGCTGCGCGAATGAATTTAAGATTTTTACAAATATTAATTCAGCGATTGTTGACCCAAAGGCATTCGATGAAAATAGTTTTGTGGATGTAAAATCAGATGTTTGTATTATTCCTCCAAATTCATTCGCCTTAGCGCGCACAGTTGAATATTTTCGTATTCCCCGCACTGTGTTGACTATTTGTTTAGGGAAGTCGACTTATGCGCGATGTGGAATTATTGTAAATGTCACCCCTTTAGAACCTGAATGGGAGGGGCATGTGACTCTGGAGTTTTCAAACACAACCCCGCTGCCTGCAAAAATTTACGCTAACGAAGGCGTTGCGCAAATGTTGTTTCTGGAGTCCGATGAGGTGTGCGCTGTTTCTTATCGAGATAGAGGCGGCAAATATCAAGGCCAAACAGGTGTGACCTTGCCACGAACTTGATGAGATGATTTGGTTTCGTAACTCGATGACGGTGCCTATTCCTCGTCTTTTAACGGGAATTTCGCACGCGAAGCATCAACTCTTTCTCTAAGTTCTTTCCCGGGTTTAAAATGAGGGCTGTATTTGGCCTCAGTAACGACTTTTTCACCCGTTTTAGGGTTGTGAGCATTGCGTGGTGGCCGGTAGTGCAGGGAAAAACTGCCAAAACCGCGAATTTCGATCCGCTTGTTTTGAATGAGTGCTTCGCTCATTAACTCGAGAATGCGGTTAATGCAGTCAGCTACCTGTTTTTCAGGAAGATGTGTCATTTTTGCAGCAAGGGTTGCAATGAGTTCCGATTTAATCATACCCACCTCGGTTAGCCGCGTTCTTGGGGCGTCATCACCAAGACACAACAGGTGTTGACTTTTCTTTTACCACTCTACTTTCAGTATAGACGGGTAAAGAAATTATTCAATGTTATCAAATAACTGTATCAATATTTTAATCTGCAATGCAATCTTTCTTAATGGATCCATTGAGAATTCTGCGAAGAATTGTTTTTTTGCACGCTTAAACTACTTATTTTGACTGATTTAATCTAAAGACGCCGTTGAATAAAGGCATCAACAATGCCCCAGCTCATGGCCACCTTGGTCACGTATAAACAAACAAATAAATCGGAGGTTAAGACTTTTGATGTAGTAATAATTAATGAGCCAGGCTTAATTTGCTCAACACATTTCGAAATGTCATCCCAAGTTTCGCCCAGGAAAGCGGTGGCATTAATGAAGACTAGGGAAGCATCATTAAACGGGGCTTGCAAAAAATTAGCTTTCTTAAATTCAATACAGTTTGCTTTTTCTTGATAGCCAGGGATTTCACTCAAGCGCTGCTTTTGTAATTCAGCGCTTTGATGAAGGGAAGAGAAGAGTTCGATGCCACAGCTTTTTTTTACATTAAAAACCATAGCACAGGCTAATACTGCTTTGCCTGTACCGCTCCCTAAATCATAGAAAATAGTTGATGAATTTGGGTGGCACAGTGATAACAGCGCAGTGAAAGATTCAAATTCAATTTCACCATAAACGTATTCAAAAGCATCTCCACCAAGCCTTGCTTTCTTGGATAAAGCGAATCCGTTAACATCCGCATAAAGCTGTTGAAATACAGCTAAATGCTTGCTAATAGCCAATGCATCTTGCCAACGTCTGATTTTTCTTTTCTGCTGCTTGGGGGAATAGAAGAGTAGAATAATAGCGGTAATAACCAAGAAAGACAGTATGAGCCACATGGCCACTCAGAGTCAGGGGAGTATATTAATATGGTAGCTCATCTAGCTGAACGATTGCATACCCTCTTGATTAGAGTTGAAATGCAGTTTCCCGGAGGGCATGATGAAATGAAAGGGAAATTTGCGTAGAGTGGGCAGTAAAAACTATCAAAGTGCTGAGGGTTATTTAAACCATGATAAAACAGCTTCTTGTGGTTGGTTTAATTGTTGTACTAATCACTCTATTACTCATGTACTTATTGCAAAGGCATCTGATCTATTTTCCTGCCAAGGAGATGCCGCAACGTAATCAATTTCATGCAGATGATATGGGACAGTTGCAGTTATTAACACCAGATGGCCTTTATTTGAATGCGTGGTATAAACCTGCTAGTGAAAACCAGCCCACCATATTGTATTTGCATGGAAATGCGGGGCATATAGGTTATCGGATGCCTTTAGTGCGCCAGTTTCTTGCTGATGGATTCGGAGTCTTACTTCTCGAATACCGTGGTTATGGCGGAAATAAAGGCAATCCCTCAGAGGAGGGTTTATACATGGATGGGCGCACTGCGATGCATTTTTTACAAGGAAAAGGTGTTGCAGCGCATCATTTAGTGCTTTATGGTGAATCATTAGGGACTGCTGTAGCAACAAAAATGGCATCAGAATTTCCTGTTTGCGCGGTAATTTTGCAATCTCCTCTCGCTTCATTAGCTGCTGTTGCGCGTTATCATTATCCCTGGGTATTCATCGAACCGTGGGACAAATTTGATTCTTTAGTGCGAATAGCGAATATTAACACCCCTTTACTTATTTTGCATGGCGAACAAGATCAAATTATTCCTTTTGCGCAAGGATTGAGCTTATATAATCAAGCAAATAAGCCTAAGCGTCTGATAATACTAAAAAATAAAGGTCACAATGATATTTGGGATGCAGAATTTTTTGCTGAGGTTATTCATTTTATCCGCACATATTGTTCCTAACTTAGACTATCTTATTTTGATTTACGCATTATAATCTTTAGTTAATAATTCCTTAATCTAAATCGATTAAAATGTAACTAGTGTTCAAGGTGAAAGAAGACGCGGGGGAATACCATGCGGAGTAAATCAGGGTTTTTCAATAGGGTACCAGCTGGTGCTCCGCTTTATCAACCCAAAAAACCAGCTTTTATTGATGTTGGTGGTATTGGTGACTGTGGCTTTAGAGCAGCTGCCACCGCAATGGTTGATAATATTTTGGAAAGACCGGCTCGCGAAAATCAAGAATTAGCAAACTACCTGCTTAAACTCCACTCCATTTATTTCCCTCAGCAAAATACACCTACACGTCTACTGACCCCTGTAGAACGCCTAAAAAAATTAGTGGAAGCCCCGGTTAATCGCGCTAAATTTGTTTTAGAGATTGCTTTTGCTTTGCGCCAAGCAACGGTGGATGAATTATGCAAGCACCCAGAAATATATCGTGGTGCTTTTGCTGATGAAACAGAAGGGACTGATCCGCAAACTATGCGCCAACCAAATACCTGGATTGATGAGACGGCTATCGCTGCATTATCCAACACAACTGGCGTACCGATTAGAGTGCAATTGGTTGAGCCGAACAAAGAGTTACCGCTAACTCGTGATTACAATTCAGAAATGAAAGAGCCTAAAGGCAGTCCAATTACTGTGCAATTACAGAGCAAACATTACTTACCTAAAGTGAGCAATCCGGAAAACTTTGCCCTGCTTGACCCCAAAAAAGGAATTGTAGGCGCAAACCGCATAGAGCCCTCTACCCCTATTTTTAATCCTGCAAACAATTCAGAAGATCCTGATTTAACTGAGATTTTGTCGAAGATTGCTAAAGCGGACGAAGCACTGGTAAAAGAATTTGAACAAACCTCAATTCGGTTGCAGCTCATGGTTGCTAACGGCGAATTGACTAAAGATGATCTCATGAATATCTATATTGAAGGCATGAAAAAGAGTGATTACCTTGAGGGTCGGGTAAAGCAAGTTGGCATTGAACACGGTAACCAGGATTTCTTTGAAAAAGCGATCGCACGGGCCCGCGGCGTAGAAGCCATCAACCTACCTTCAGGAAAGTATGACGATCAAATCACTAAAGAATTAGTGCATGCTATCGCCCGAGCAATAAGTATCGGACAACTGGATCACTCAGTCTACGAGAATGTGGAGAACGTTTCTTACAAATTCTCCTAGTAATAGGTCAGCCTCTTTCCGCAAGGGTAACTAGATCTGTTTCTCCCTTTAAGTTGCCTTATTTAAGTTCATTTCCTGGTTGCCGCTAAATCGCCAACCAGGTTGCCTGAATTTTTCTTAAAGAAAGCCTTGCTCTTTCATCCACTCGTCACTTGCATATTTTGACATATAATTCCGAATAGAATCGGGTAGAATGACTAAACATTTTTGCCCCTTTTGCAGGGATTTTGCTGCTTGCAGAGCAGCCCACATCGCTGCTCCGGAAGAACCACCCACGAGTAACCCTTCTTCGCGGATTAAGCGTCGTGCTGTATGAAAAGAGTCGCTGTCATTTGTTTTGATATAAGTATCAATAAGACTGTTATCCAAAACATCTGGGAAAAAATCATAACCTATCCCTTCGACATGATAAGGTTTAACCTCATCTCCCCCGCCTAGAATCGAGCCGATGGGGTCAACACCGACAATTGTGATGGCCGGATTATATTCTTTCATGCGCCTAGCAATCCCGCTAATCGTACCTCCTGTTCCAACTCCGGCGACGATCATGTGTAAGTCTTTGCCGAAATCATCAATGATTTCTTGTGCGGTTCCATGGTAGTGTGCGTTGGGATTATCAGGGTTTGAATATTGATCAAGGATATGGGAATTCGGAATTTCACGTTGCAGCTCTTTGGCTAAAGAGATATGGCTATCAGGATCATTCCAGGCCGCTTCAGTCCGTGTGCGATAGATGGTTGCGCCTAAGCGTTCGAGAACAGCCTGTTTTTCTTGGCTCATTTTATTGGGCATGGTAATGATAACTTTATAGCCCATTACTGCTCCGGCTAAAGCAATGCCGATGCCTGTGTTCCCTGAAGTCGGTTCGATTAGAGTATCGCCTGGTTTGATACGCCCGTTGCGTTCAGCATTTTTTACCATCTCGTAACCGATGCGATCTTTTACAGAGCCGCCTGGATTGAAAAATTCGCATTTAGCATAAAGTTCGCAAGATAAGTCCTTACTTAAACGATTGATTTTGACTACGGGAGTATTGCCAATTGTCCCTAAGATATTTTGGTAAATCATGACCGGCCCTTATAATAAGTTTTGTTAGCCAGTATCGCTAAAATTGGGGTTAGTCGTCAAATCCCTGCATCTGTAAACTCGTCAGTTAAAGGTATAGAATGCACAAATAACAATAACTTATTGGGCGAGGGACAGCAGAAGCGAATGAATGAACCGCTATCTCCGGAAGATCAAATTCCTTCAGATCCATTAGTTGAGTCCGAAACTCCTTCTCGCTCTTCTCCGCTTTGGTGGCTTCTATTCTTATTAGTAATATTATTGCTTGTTTATTTTATTAAATTCCGACATCCCAAACCCGAAGAGGAAAAAAAACCTCCCGCAGTTACTTTAGCTGTTGCACACACGAGCGATGTTCCAGTTTATATTTCAGCATTAGGCAATGTAACCGCCACGTACACTGTCATGGTAAAAACCCAAATCAATGGGCTTTTAATGAAGGTTTTATTTAAAGAGGGACAGTTTGTAAAAAAAGGAGATTTGCTTGCGGAAATTGATCAGCGGCCTTTACTTGCCCAGCTTACCCAGTACCAAGGCCAATTAATACGTGACCAGGCTTTGCTGGCTAATGCGTTAGTCGATCTTAAGCGATACCAGCGCTTATGGAAACAAGATTCTATCTCGCAACAAACCCTGGCAACCCAAGAGGCGTTGGTAAGGCAATACCAAGGCCAAATAGAGATTGATCGGGGTTTGATTGAAAGTACGAAAGTGAATTTACTTTATTGCCGAATTACTTCTCCTATCGATGGACGAATAGGTTTGCGTTTGGTTGATCCGGGTAATTTCGTGCAAACGACTGATCCAACCGGTATCGCAGTGATTACAACCTTAAACCCAATCACCGTTATTTTTACTATCCCTGAAGAGGATGTTGCAAGAATTTTGCCACGAGCTTTTACGGCGAGAAACATTCAAGTTGAAGCGTATGATCGTCAGCAAAAGCAATTACTCGCGACAGGGACTTTGCTTACTATCGATAACCAAATTGATACGGCGACGGGAACAGTGAAGCTAAGGGCAACCTTTGAAAATAAAGGGAATAAGCTCTTTCCAAACCAGTTTGTAAATGCAAAACTACTTGTGACTACTTTGAATAATGCCGTAGTCGTGCCAACGGCAGCAATCCAGCATGGTAACAACGGTAACTTTGTCTATCGATTAAACCCTAATTTTACTGTCCGGATCCAGCCGATAGAAACAGGAGTCGTACATGGTGATGAAACCGTTATCCAAAAAGGATTGTCATTTGGCGAACAAGTGGTTGTTGATGGGGCTGATAAGTTGACTGATGGTATGAAGGTAAGCATAGCAGAGTCGGCTGGTTATTAATGGAATAACTGATGAATATTTCCGCACCTTTTATTCAGCGCTCAATTGCGACTTCTTTATTAATGTTTGCTATCTTGTTGGTTGGCGTTTTGGCTTTCCAGTTATTACCTGTTTCTTCTCTTCCCGAAATTGAGTACCCCACAATCCAAGTTTCTACTTTTTATCCAGGAGCAAGCCCGGAAGTGATGGCTTCTACGGTGACTGCACCATTGGAAAAACAATTTGGGCAAATGCCTGGCCTTATTTTGATGACCTCGAATAGTTCCGAGGGCTCATCGCTTATTAATTTGCAATTTGCTTTAGACCTCGATCTAGATGTGGCCGAACAACAAGTGCAGGCAGCGATCAATGCCGCCTATAATTTCCTCCCCGCCGATCTTCCCAACCCACCCGTCTACAACAAAGTCAATCCAGCGGATACCCCAATCATGACTTTGAGCCTCACGTCTAAAACGTTACCTTTACCACAAGTTGAAGATTTTGCAGAGACGCGACTGGTTCCTAAAATTTCCCAACTTATTGGGGTTGGTTTGGTGAGTGTAAGCGGTGGTCAACGTCCAGCAGTGCGTATTCAAGTGAACCCGGATGCACTGACTTCTTATGGGCTATCAATGGAAGATGTACGAATGGCAATAATTTCTGCAAATGTGAATGCTGCAAAAGGAAGTTTTGATGGACCTCGTCTTGCTTATACAATCAGGGCTAACGATCAGTTGCTTACAAGCGCGGACTACAAGCCGATTATCATCAGTTATAAAAATAACAGTCCCGTTCGGTTACAAGATGTAGCCAAAGTTATCGATGGGGCTGAGAATGTAAAGCAAGCGGCATGGATGAATTCTGAACCCGCTATTATCTTAAATATTCAACGTCAGCCCGGTGCTAATGTGATTGAAGTAGTCGATCGGGTTCAAGCCTTATTAAAGAAATTGCAAGCAACTTTCCCTGAGACAATTAAAATTTCGATACTGACTGATCGCACTGTTACTATACGGGCTTCAATCCGGGATGTGCAATTTGAATTAATGCTAGCAATCGCATTAGTTGTCATGGTTATTTTTCTTTTTCTTCGGAATCTATCTGTGACATTAATTCCCAGTGTTGCAGTGCCCCTTTCGCTAATCGGCACTTTTGGCACAATGTATTTGTTGGGGTTTAGTGTAAATAATTTGACGCTAATGGCTTTAACCATAGCAACCGGCTTTGTGGTCGATGACGCGATTGTGATGATTGAAAATATCGCGCGCCATTTAGAGGAAGGGGAGACCCCCTTGGATGCTGCTTTAAATGGAGCAAAACAAATTGGCTTTACCATCGTATCGTTAACCGTTTCCCTTATTGCTGTATTGATCCCTTTACTTTTTATGAGTGATTTGGTGGGCCGTTTATTCCGTGAATTCGCAATGACATTAGCCATTACCATTCTTATTTCTGGGTTTGTTTCATTGACATTGACACCGACGCTTTGTGTTCGGTTGTTACGGCATCGAAAGCCACAAGAGCATAATCGGTTTGAGCGGGTATCCACGAAAATTTTAAATAATGTAATTAAGGATTACAGCCGCTCTTTAAGTTGGGTGCTGGAACATCAACCCTTGGTCCTTATCATTGCGGTAATCACGCTGATTTTTACCCTCTTTTTATTTTATTTTATTCCAAAAGGTTTTTTTCCAGTGCAGGATACAGGTGTTATCCAGGGAATCTCGCAAATGCCCCAATCGATTTCATTTGCGGAGATGGCCCAGCGCCAGCAAGCCTTGGCAAAAGTTGTGCTCGCTGATCCTGCTGTTGAAAACATTTCCTCTTTTATCGGGATTGATGGTACGAATGTTACCTTAAACAGCGGCCGGATGCTCATTACCCTAAAACCGCTTGCTAAACGCCAAGTGAGTTCTACCGAAGTGATACGCCGTTTACGAAGTAAGCTAACTAAGGTGCCCGGAGCGACCTTATACATGCAGCCAGTACAAGATCTGACGATCGATACGCGTGTTAGCCGCACCCAATATCAGTACAGCGTGAGTGCGCCCGATGCAGATGAAGTTGATCACTGGGGTAATTTGCTATTGGCAAAACTTGATAAACTACCCGAGCTAAGGGATGTTGCGAGTGATCAACAAAATCAAGGTTTAAAGACAGTGATTAATGTTGATCGTGATACCGCTTCCAGGCTGGGTATCACGATGCAAATGATTGATAATACGCTCTACGATTCATTTGGTCAGCGGCAAATATCGATTATTTTTACTCAACGGAATCAATATCGAGTTATTCTTGAGGCATTGCCTAAATTACAAGAGGATCCAAAAGCATTTAGGAATACTTATTTAACCTCGTTAAATGGAGGGGCGATCCCTTTACACACCTTTACCCAAATCACCAAAAAAGTGGGTTCCATTGTTATAAACCGAGAAAACCAATTCCCAGTAACTACTCTTTCCTTTAATTTAGCGCCGAATGCTTCTTTAGGTAATTCAATGGAAGCCATAGAACAAATAAAAGCCGAGTTAGGTATACCCATTAGTGTACAAACGGGTTTTGAAGGAGCTGCCAAGCTCTTTAAGGCTTCATTACACAACGAAGGGTGGTTGTTGTTAGCGGCTATCGTGGTTGTTTATATTATTCTAGGGGTTCTCTATGAAAGTTACATTCACCCGGTTACGATTCTTTCCACGTTGCCCTCAGCTGGTATGGGCGCATTATTGGCATTAATGTTAACGGGGAATGATTTAAGTATCATCGCACTGATTGGGATTATCCTGCTGATTGGTATCGTGATGAAAAATGCGATTATGATGATCGATTTTGCACTTGAACAGGAGCGTAAATTTTTTAAAGCCCCGCGTGATGCTATTTATCTTGCCTGCCAATTGCGGTTCAGGCCGATTTTGATGACGACTTTAGCATCCTTGTTTGGTGCAGTGCCCCTTGCTTTCGGTACTGGAATGGGGGCTGAATTACGTCAACCACTTGGTATTGCAATTATTGGCGGACTTATTGTCAGCCAATTATTGACGCTTTACACCACGCCTGTCATTTATCTTTATTTTGATCGATTAAAGTCAAAGATTAATAAGGCGAGCGGGTTAGATTATCTAAATAATATTTCCCATGAGAGGAAAGAATGAGCCTGTCCTCTCTTTTTATCCAGCGTTCAATCGGTACAAGTTTACTCGCTATAGGCTTAGCTTTGGCTGGAATAGTTGCCTTTAATCTGTTGCCTATTGCGCCTTTGCCGCAAGTTGATTTTCCTACCATAAGTGTCACTGCTGCCTTACCCGGCGCTAGCCCTGAGAATATGGCAACCTCTGTGGCAGCGCCGCTTGAGCGGCAGTTAGGCCGAATTGCAGGCATTACACAAATGACTTCTTCCAGCATTTTAGGAGTGAGTCAAATCACATTGCAGTTTGATTTATCACGTAATATTGATGGTGCTGCGCGCGATGTGCAGGCAGCGATTAATGCCGCAAGCGGTCAATTGCCACCTAATTTACCGAATGATCCTATCTACCGCAAAATTAATCCGGCTGATGCCCCCATTATGGTGATGTCGCTTACTTCTGAACGATATAATGTGGGGGAAATCTATGATGTGGCTTCGTCAATATTGCAGCAAAAGTTATCGCAAATAAGTGGCGTGGGGCAAGTCATCGTTGGTGGGAGTTCTTTGCCGGCAGTTCGGGTTGAATTAAACCCAACGGCGCTAAATAGCTATGGTATAAGCTTGCCTGAAGTTGCGAGTGCTATTAATACTGCAAACGTAAATCAAGCAAAGGGGCAAGTGACTCTTGGTGAAGTCGTCACTTCAGAAATTATAACGAATGACCAGATTCTTAAAGCTTCTCAATACAGGCCCATTATTATTACTTATCGTAACAATGCCCCAGTGCGGATTTCGGATGTAGGAGACGTCTATGACTCTGTGGAAGATTTAAGGAATTCGGGCATTGCCAATGGGAAACCCGCTGTTTTAGTAGTGATTTTCAAACAACCAGGCGCAAATGTTATTGCTACTGCTGATCAGATTAAAGCCGCACTACCCCAGCTTAAAGCTTCTATTCCAGCGGCAATTGATATGACCGTGATGCTTGATCGAACCAAAACAATCCGTGTTTCTTTGCACGATGTTGAGATTACCTTAATTGTTGCGATGATTCTGGTTATTTTAGTGACTTATCTTTTTTTAGGTAGTATTCGTGCGATGTTGATACCCGGGGTTGCTGTGCCTTTATCGTTGTTGGGGACTTTCGCGGTCATGAAAATGGTGGGATATAGCCTTGATAATTTGTCATTAATGGCATTAACCATTTCTACGGGTTTTGTAGTCGATGATGCGGTTGTTGTTCTTGAGAATATTGCCCGTCATTTAGAGAGAGGGGTAAACCGCGTGCAAGCGGCTTTGGAGGGGGCAAAGGAGGTCAATTTTACGGTGATCTCAATGAGTGTCTCTTTGATTGCTGTTTTTATCCCTATTCTGTTGATGGGTGGATTAGTGGGACGCTTGTTTAGGGAATTCGCGGTTACTTTATCTATCGCCATCCTGATTTCGATGGTTGTGTCGCTCACAGTAACACCGATGATGTGTGCACGGATATTAAGCAATGAGGAAAAGAAAAATGGACATTTTTTTACCCGTTTTATGGAGAGGCTTCGTCAATACTACGAACGAAGCTTGGCGTGGTCGCTTAAGCATTCTAAGTTCATGTTATTGGTGGCATTATTGACGCTTATTTTTAATGTTTATTTGTATGTCGTCATACCGAAAGGGTTTTTTCCCCAACAGGATATTGGGCAATTGGCAGGCACGCTGCAAATTGATCAGAATCTTTCTTTCCAAGCCACTAATAAGAAATTTCATGAGTTTGTTGAAATTCTTCTTAATGATCCTGCCGTTGAGAATATCCTTGGTTTTATTGGTGGCAATACCCGAACAACCCCAGGTTCTTTGTTTATAACCCTCAAGCCTCTTTCGGAGCGCAAAATTTCTGCTGATCAAGTCATTAATCGTTTACGGCCAAAACTTGCAACGGTGACTGGTGCTTATTTGTACTTACAAGCCTCACAAGACCTGATGGTTGGTGGGCGCCAAACTAATGCTCACTTCCAATACACATTAACTGGAAATGACCTTCAAGAGCTAAGTGAATGGTCTTCACTAGTCACCGAAAAATTAAGTCATATACCCGGTATTGCTGATCTTAGTAATGATCAACGAAACCATGGTTTGCAAGTATTCGTCCATGTAGATCGGGATACTGCGTCTCGTTTTGGTATTACCGCTGAAGAGATTGATAGCACGCTTTACCATGCTTTTGGCCAAAGTCTCGTGTCCACTATGTACACGGCCATGAATCAATACTATGTTGTGATGGAAGTGGCACCAGAATATTGGCAACGGCCTGAAACCCTCGATGAAATGTATGTGATTTCTCCTACAGGACAAAAAGTACCGCTATCAGTATTTGCTAGTTTTACTCCAGGAGCTAGTCTGTTATCGGTCAATCATCAAGGCCAAGCACCGTCGGTAACATGGTCATTTAATCTTCTCCCAGGTACACCTCTCGATAAAACAGTCAGTACTATTCTTTCGACAATTGCCAAAATAGGGTTGCCGCCGACAATTCAAGGTGCGTTTCAGGGCACAGCGCAGGCATTCCAAGACTCTCTCGCGAATCAGCCTTACTTAATCTTAGCAGCGCTCTTTTCTGTCTATATTGTACTCGGTATGCTTTATGAAAGCCTCGTGCATCCGGTCACTATCCTTTCAACCTTGCCTTCGGCGGGTGTTGGTGCTTTATTGGCCCTGATGTTGTGCCGTTTTGACTTAAGTATTATTGCGTTAATAGGAATTATTTTATTGATCGGTATCGTTAAAAAGAATGCGATCATGATGATTGATTTCGCATTGCAAGCTGAACGCACTCAGAATAAATCACCAAGCGAAGCTATTTATGAAGCTGCTTTGATGCGTTTTCGCCCCATTATGATGACAACCATGGCTGCCATGTTTGGTGCTTTGCCGCTGGTGTTCGGTCTCGGCTTAGGTTCTGAATTGCGTCGTCCGCTTGGAAACACGATTGTGGGGGGATTGGTTGGCAGCCAACTACTCACCCTTTATACCACTCCCGTTATTTATTTGGTCATGGAAAATGTTACTATTCGTTTTCATCGTTTTTGGGCGAGTAGGAAGAAAGTAGGATTTCTTACTGCAAACAAGGAATAAGTACACATGAAGGTGAAATTATTCTTTTTAAGTGTAAGCATATTGCTAGCCTCATGTGTTGTAGGTCCTAATTATGTGCGCCCAGGTGTTAAACTTCCTGCTAAATTCAAGGAAGCAAAAGGAAAGGCATTTAAGCTTAAGCCTCCTCCGGGTTGGAAAGTAGCAAAGCCTTGCGATGAGGTGGATCGTGGGGAGTGGTGGAAGCTCTTTCAGGACCAAACACTCAATAAGTTGGAAGAAGAACTCAATCATTGCAATCAGAATATTGTGAATGCTTGGGAAAATTATCGTCAATCCCTCGCTATTGTGGATGAAGCCAGAGCCAATTTTTTTCCTAGCTTAGCGGGTACATTTAATATATTTAGACAAAAAATTGGTGGCGGTGCTGCGACCTCATTTTTCAGTTCAACGGGCGGGACTACCACAACTGGAACGACGACAACAGGGGCATTTGCTTCACGATCAGCAACCATTACTACCTACTCAGCGTTTTTAACCGCTGATTGGGAGCCTGATATCTGGGGGCAAGTTCGTCGAACGGTTGAGTCCAATGCAGCTGCTGCGCAGTCGAATCAAGCTTTACTAGCAGCCACACAATTGTCAGCGCAGGGAGCTTTGGCACAGTATTATTTCGAGTTACGTGCTCTGGATACGGATCAGCAACTTTTGAATGAGACAGTCGTGGGTTATAAAAAAGCACTGCAATTGACTCGCAATCAATACGCAGCAGGTGTCGCTTCGCGAGCCGACATTGTGCAAGCCCAGACTCAGTTAGAAACGGCTGAAGCTCAAGCGATTAATAATGGTATTTTGCGAGGGCAATATGAGCATGCTATTGCTGTATTAATCGGCCGTCTGCCGGCAAATTTTTCTCTACCAATTAATCCATTGAAAGTTGCACCACCGCCTATCCCTGTAATTGTACCCACTGCTTGGTTGGAACGAAGACCGGATATTGCTCAAGCTGAGCGCTTAATGCAACAAGCGAATGCTCAGATTGGGGTCGCAATTGCTGCTTATTATCCCACTTTAGATTTAACTGCTACAGTCAGTGCTGCTGGACGGAGTTTACATCAGTTAATTACCGATCCAAATGTAGGATGGTCGGCTGGTATGCAATTAGCAGAGGTTATTTTTGATGGCGGTTTTCGTAGCGCAGCAGTGAAGGCTGCAAAAGCAGGATATATGGCGCAAGTAGCCGCTTACCGTCAGGCAATTCTTACAGCTTTTCAAGATGTAGAAGACAATCTCATTGCTTTACGTTTGCTTAAAGAACAAAGTGTTGCACAGAATGCTGCCGCCTCGAGTTCAAGAAGGGCTTTACAACTTGTGATTAATCAATATAAATCAGGGACAGTCCCTTATTCGAGCGTGATAACTGCGCAAATTGCAGCTTATAATACGCAAAAAGCTGCTTATGACGTGGTTGGATTGCAAATGACTGCTGCCGTTGGCCTGATTAAAGCTTTAGGTGGTGGTTGGAGTACAAAAGATATTTGCCCAATCCGAATTTACCCCAAGCTTCTGCCGTTTGATCTGACAAAGCCGGCTCTTGTTACGGCGGGTTAATGTAGATTTTACAAGTTACTCAAGTCCGGATAGAATGCAAATTGAATAAATCATTTATTTTTCAAGGATGACGTCATGAAAAAAAATTTTTCCCTATCTAAGCTTGCTTATGCAACTTTACTTTTATCCCCTCTAGCATTAACAGGTTGTCAAGCAATGGAGGGGTTGTTTGGTGAGTCACCCAGTTATCAAGGTTCGTCTGCTTATAGTCACAATCACCCTCATCGTGGTTCTGCATCGAATGAATCTTCTTCTCATACAATGTCTACAACCACAAATTCGACATCCGGATCTGTTTCTACAACGGTACACAGGGCCACGAATAAATCTTCAGCCTCTGTCCCAACTGAGCCTCCATCCGTAAAAAGCTCAGCTTCTTCTGCTGGAAGCATGGATACAAGCAATAGCTCATCCACCTCTTCATCAAGTACTAGTTCAAATTCAAATTCGGGGAGTAGTACGGTGGGTATTCCTTCTGCAACAACGGTTGCTCCAGCAACAGCACCGACAATGGCCGCACCGGTTGCACAATGAGTTAATAGGTTGAGTGCTTTACTAATTGAATAAAAGCGGTTGAGGGATAAGTATAACTACTGTTGCTGACGTTTTGGTTGCCCCGGAATATTGATAAACCGGGGATTTTGGATTGTCAGCGCAGTAATGCATCGACATTGATGATAGTAGCGCTGCTTGTCTCTCATGAAAGCCATTAATACCTGATCAAGGCATTGGGGTTAATAGATTTGATGAAAACTAATTGATGGCGTTAGAATCTCATTTTTTAAATTTGGATTTCGCAAATGAATCAATTAAAAGCGCAAGCAGCAAAAGCAGCCTTGGCTTATCTTGAAGATGACATGGTGATTGGCGTAGGAACAGGGTCTACAGTTAATTACTTTATTGAAGAGTTAGCAACAATAAAGCATCGTATCGATGCTTGTGTAGCAAGTTCAAAAGCAACCGAAGAGCGTTTAAAAGCCGCTGGCATACCTGTCATCGACTTAAATGCGACAAGCGAGTTACCCATTTATGTCGATGGCGCTGATGAAGTCAATGAGCGCCGTGAGATGATTAAAGGAGGAGGGGGTGCTCTGACGCGCGAGAAAATTATTGCAACTGTCGCAAGTCAATTTATCTGTATCGTCGATGAGTCGAAGGTAGTTAAGAATTTGGGCGATTTCCCTCTCTCTGTTGAAGTTATCCCTATGGCACGCAGCTTCGTTGCTCGCGAGCTTGTGCGTTTGGGTGGGGATCCTGCTTATCGCGAAGGGTTTATCACTGATAACGGCAACATCATTCTTGATGTGTATAATTTGGAGATCGCTTCGGCAGCAGCGCTGGAAGAAAAAATTAAATTAATACCCGGGGTAGTAGATAATGGTTTGTTTGCAAAACGCCTGGCGGATAAGGTGTTGGTGGCTTCTGGATCAGGGGTAAGAGTGCTTTAAGAAACCTCGTTCTTGCCAAAGGACAGTCTTGTTTGCTCATCTGGTGAATCTGCAGCCACACAAATTGTAATGGAACAGATTCCCTAGATTGAACGTGCCAAATAGGGCTTTTGCCGCATAGCTGATCTATTCCCACAAATCTGACTATGCTCAAAGAGCTTCTATTTTGGACTGATACATATTATTTACCAAGCCTCCGCGGAGAAAGTACTATCTTCTTGTAAAGAATCTTCATCGAGATCGGAGACTTCAGGGAATTGACCACCGAAAAGGGTAAAATAATTTTTAACCGTTTCCAGTTTAAGCGGTGTTGACTGCGAGGTTATTTCTTCAATAAGCTCTTCTTCTCTATCAATATCAATGTCCGTCTCCTGAGCGCGCATAACCTGCTTACTGAATTTGCGATGTAGGTCGTTACAGACACCAAGTACTTGTTGCATTTTAACAAAAGAAAAATCGTCATCTTCTTGATCCACCAAGAGTTCTTCACCTAAGGTAACCAAATCCACCATGCCTTGGTTTTCTTCCACTTTAGGCAACCCGGTGAATATTGTAATGCCAAAGCGAATGATTGGTTTTATGAACCAAACCAGAGGTGTGGTGGCAAGCTCAATAACACCTCTTATTAAACTGGCTAATCCATCCGCAAACCGATAGATGTCAAAAGTAAACAGGCCAGCGAGTAATTTAATTACCCCACTGGAACCATTGACTATACCCACAAAAGGTTGCTTAAAATCTTGAACTAATTGGTAGTCACCTTTATAAGGTTTGAAAAAATCGACAAATAGCTTAGCTGTCTTTTTTAAGGAATAACTGATTGGTACATAATCAAATTGACCCAATTTTATATTGGGATCGTAATTTCGGTGAGGATAAAAATCAAATTCTACCCGCTCATCCGAAGAAGTATTGGCTAGTAATTTGTAATAGCTGTCTATTAATGGCTCTTGATCGACATCATATTCCATTTGAGAAAAGCCAAGTTTGATATCACGGTATACCTTGACTATTTTCATGAAGCTTCTCACCCGTAAGGCGCTGTATTCCTTTACCTCATCAACTTTCTTATCGGCATAAGGAGAAAACCATTCCTGGTATTTACCAAGTAATCGGCGTAACAACGGTTTGTCGGTGAGACCTTGTTGGATTGCTGGTTTTAAAGTGCCAAAGTATTTGGCTAATGCCTCTAACCCAGCATTTAATCCTTTAAAATAGGAGAGGCCTAAAGCGGCATCACCATTTATCGACACATCCGTTTCATTATACAGAGTATGGGTATCTTGGGCTCGCAGGGCAGGTAATTCATTCACACTGATCTTAATTGAATCCTTATCAATGCTTTGTCCAGAGCCTTGGTCTAATAATTTGATTCTTTCTGCAATATACCCCGTTATGCATTTCTTAAGCCGTTCGGGTAATAGTCCTGCATTTTTTTTACTACCAAATAGTTCGATAGGATTCGCTGCTGTAGCGATGCCATCAAGTAAATCAAAATCCTCTTTTGAGATAATTAATTGAACGGTTACTGGCGTTTTGTTTGTTTTTGGATCGCGGTGTCCTATCTGTTCGGTGGCAACCAGTCCTTGGCGCGCAAGTTTTTGATAAAATTCAATGGTCCTTTCCCAACCATCTTCGGCATCTCCGTTGATTTCGTAACGAAGCTGCATCGCATAATCAACTTCATGTTTGGTCTGATTGTGTCTAGGGAACAAATTCTGGTTTACGACGCTGTGAGTGCCATCTGCCCCAACGATGAGCTTAGGTTTATAACGGAATACCTGCTGTTCGACACTTTCAGGTTTAACCTCTTCAATGACCGTTTTTACCCCGTATTCTGTTGCAATGTCCTTGAGGGTTTCTTGCAATACATTGGTGCGAACGTGGGGACGTTTACGGAGTTGTTTTAAAAGCCTAGCCAAACGCGGTTCTTTGGTTAAGTCAGTGGCCTTCATGTAGCTTTCTAATTGCTTTGGTTGTAATACCAAGGTATGTTTTCTTTTAAATACCGGATATTTTTCCAAAATGACCACTTGCAGATGGGGATTTAGCTTCTTAAAACCCAATGCTTGAGCGTACCCGATTGGCCCCCCACCGACAATAACTACATCGGCTTCTTGCACATCATCGGATTTTTCTTTTAATTTCTCAGATTGGGTATCTGAGGGGGGTGATGAGGGCCTAGAGTTCCGTCTTTGGGATGTTTTTTCAACTAGAGGATAAGATACCTCAAAGATTGTATTAATCTGACGAGCAATTTCAACTTGGAATTGCCGGGGTGAAAGTTTAGCTAGAGCCTGAGCTTGCTCGAAAATTGAATCGGGAGTTAGATCTGTTTCCTTGCGCTCATATTTTTTCAAAAGCCCATTAAAGGTGAGTCGGTATTTTTGAAAGGCTCTATCAAAATCCACGCCTCTTTTATTGGAAAATGCATAAAATGCTTGTGTTGCTAGATCGATTAACTGGTCAAACTCAACTCTATCCATTAATAACTCTCATAAAAATTTTGCAAAAATTAGCCTAACATCACTTCCTTGGGAGGATGCGTGGCGCAAATATTATCACATAGGGTTTTTTATGTCCAAATCAAATGTCTATCCATGTGAAGAATCTTAATTTTTTCTTAAGGTTATGTAGATATACTCCCCCTCATTCAAAAAAGGAGTTTCTTATGCGAGTGTTAATTGTTGAAGACAATGCCTTTAATGCGTTTTGTTTATCTCGATTGTTGCAAACAGTTAATAAGCAGCTAAAAATAAAGGTGGTAAGTGATGGTTGTAGTGCACTTCGCTACTTAACGCAATATGAGGTCTCCTTAATTATTCTTGATGGTGATTTGGGAGAAAATCCTAATTCGAATGATAATGGTCCTACCCTTGCCAATAGCATTTGGTCAAAGAATTCACAAATACCCATCATTGCATGGTCTGACTCAGAGGATATGCGAGCCGCTTTTGCTGGTGTATTTAAGCAACACAATAAAGCGTTTGATCATGAAAGTTGTTGGCCAAAAGCAGTTGACCCAGACCTCGTTCTACAAGCCTTATCTTTTGTGTCTGCTCACACTGAACCTAACTATCTTTTGCCGGAAATCAGGGTGACTGTATAAGGTAGTAGATTAGCCCTAATCAGGTCGTCAATGTGCGCATGCATCAGCATGCGCACAAGGATATTAACCCGCCTCTTCCATCCCCGTTAGCTGTGATAAAGGCTCGGCTCTTTTTCCACCAAGAAATGGCAGGCTGAGGCGTGAAAGTTTCCTGTGTAGTTTGGTGAACATGATGGGAAATACGCCATTTCCTGTCACATTTGCTGTTGTCCCAAAAGGATCACAAATCAGGTAAACTGCTGTGATTAATCCAACCATATCACTAGAAAAGCCCAGATGTGCTTCTAAGATTGGGGCAACGACAATGATTACCCCGCCAGGAACAGCGGCTACTGCGTATTTTGCTAATGCAGTGTAGAGTGCAAAAATGGCAAAAGTTGAAACAGAGGGCAAAGGCAATCCAAAGGTTGATATTGTCGCCAAGCTCAGAATAGGGATACCGATTGCACTGCCAATGGTATGAATATTAATAATCGCAGGGACTAACATCTTTGCTTGTTCAGGACTATCAAGGTTCTTTTCTGTGGATAAAAGAAGCACGGGCATTGCTGCGGCGCTCGAAATCGTGCTAAAGCCAACTAGGCTTGCTGGCAGAACATTTTTAAGATAAAAAGCAAATTTTTTAAACGAAAATTGACCGGCAACGAAATACCAGAATGTAATATACAACCACTGACTGAGCACAATTAGAATTAGAATTGGGCCATATAACTTTAAGGACGTTTGCAAGAGATGCTCATGTTCCAGCTTAAATATAAATCCTAAGATAAACAAAGGTAAAAGGGGAATGAACACTTTTCTTAAGAAGCCGTTCGCTAATTTATTTAATTTAACTGCAATATTTTTTGCTGCGGCATTAGGCCAAAAAGAAAAGAAAATACCAGTAGCAAAGCCAATTAACAACGCAACATCATTAGTGACAAGCTTGGTCAAATGAAATTGCCATGTGGGTACTAACTGCGGTGAGGCAGCAATGGGGGACGCAGCAAAATGCAACAAATTAAGTCCCACATATCCAGAGGTATAACCATACATGAGCGCCGTAAAATTAGAAGCAAAGACGCATACGATGAGTAATAAAACGAAAAAGAGTGCCCCTTTTTGTAAATTCGAAAGGCAAGAAAAAACAAAGCTGAAAATAATAAATGGCAATAGAAACTCAAGAATGCTTTTCATGCTTAAGCTTAAAGCATAGCTTAAGGCTTTTACTGCTACAGGAATCTGAGGACCTAACACCATGGGTATAGTCAGAATAGCGAGCAGCAGAAGAGGAAGTTTTAATTTTTTAATAGATTCTGTAGACATATAAATCCTTATATGAAACTAAAAGTCTGATTGTAGCCCTCATAAGTTAAACCCTTACGAGCTAAAATGACAATAAAAAATATCATTTAAAGCATAAAAGGACGAAAATCCAAGATGCATATTACAATCCTGCGGATAGATTTTGCAAATAATATGTTTCAATTACAAGGTGTAGATATTAGATACATATCAGACTCGGTAAAAACGAGGCCTAGAGATGTCAAAATTACACAGTATGAGCATAGACAGTTCTTATTTGAATGCATTAAACTTATACCCCAAATCGGTTTAGCCGCGGAAAATTAATTCGCAGGAACACGTAGTGTCAGTCGATAAGATATTAGTAGTTTGGTCTAACTACTACCAAGATTTAGCACAAAAGCAACTGGATAGTTGTTTATATCTATTGAATCAAGCGAAATATGATTATGAAGTAGAGACTGTAGAAGCTGGAACCTATGAAATTCCTGCCGTCATTCGGTATTACCAACACAATAAGCCCTATGCTGGCTATCTTCCTCTTAGCTTGCTCCTTAAAGGGAGCACCGACCATTATGAGTTTATTTGGGAGCATGTAAAAGAATGTTTTATCAAATTTGCAATGGAGGGGGTATTTATCGGTAATGGAATAATTTCTGCGCCTAGCATGAAAATTTTAACTGAACGTGTTGAAAATCGTGAACGGGTCAAGGAAGCTTTTCATGCCCTTGATTATTTGATTAGGCTTAAAACTAAATTCATAAAAGATTAACTGTATGGCTAAGATATTGATTATTTCGGCAAATATCCATAAAGAATTATCAGAAAAACAACTGGCTTACTGTGTTGATCTTGTTAAGAAATCAACCCATGAGTATCAAATTGAAGTTACTGCGGCTGGAACTTACGAAATTCCCTTTATTATTAATGCGTATCACCAAAAAAATCCTTTTGATGGTTATATTGCGCTTGGACTGGTGCTGAAAAAAAATCTAGACCACCACGATTTTATTATGTCTCACATAAAAGAGTGCTTTACTCGATTTGCTTTAAACAACATACCTGTAGGAAACGGGATTATTTCAGCGACTACGTTAGAAGAGTTAGCAAGTAAAGTGGATAGCCGAGATCCCTGCCTCTCTGCTTATCAGTCTGCTTTTAACGCAGTTGATTATCTCATCAAACTAAAAAATCAATTAAACCTTAAATCATAGTTCGCTAATTATAATAGATTTCAAATTAGCCCTTTGGCTATTAAAAAATCATGCGCAACTTTTTGCGGGCTGAGTTTTTTGACGTCTACTAGGTAATTTAAGTGTTGCATGGTTCTATTGTCGATTGCGCCCAATAGGGGTTGCAAGGCCTGGGCGACTTGTGGATAGTTCTTTAAAATGGAGTTGCGAATTATGGGGGCAGCATAATAAGGTGGATAAAAATGTTTATCATCTTCCAATAGGCGTAGATGGAATTCAGCAATTCTCCCGTCGGTAGTCGATGATTCGATGATTTGGACGTCATTATTTTTGATGGCTTCGTAAACAAGATCGGGTTGCATTTGTACTATTTTTTTAAACTTAAAACCGTAAGTGCGTGTAAGTCCTGGCAATCCGTCAGATCGGAGAAGGAATTCTGCGGGGGCAGCGAGGATAAGCTCACGAGTAAGGCCAGTTAAATCGCTTAAATTCACTAATCGATGCTGTTCAGCAAATTCTTCTTTGACGGCTAATGTCTGTGAATTATCAAATCCAAAAGGTGCCATCCATATGAGATCGTATTTATTTAGATAGGCTTTTTTAACAAAATCATAGGTCTGTTGTGGATCCCTAATTTTCTTTTGATTAAGTACAACAAGATAAGCAGTCCCCGTATATTCTGGATACAGATCGACCTGTCCAGTTAATAAAGCATTTTGTAAGACGGTTGTTGTTCCTAAATTAAATTTTTTTATAACATGCAAATCAGTTTTGCTATCGATGAGTTCAGCCATTAAGTAACCCAAAAGATATTGTTCAGTAAAATTTTTTGTGCCAATGATGATCGAATCCTTTGCTTTATACGCAAAGGATAAAGAACCATGAATGCTTATGGTCAAGAGGGCGATAATGATAAGACTGACCAACGTCATTTTTATTTTTTTAAAACGCATAGCATGACGATGGCGAGGTGATACCAAAAAGGTTAGCGTGGCAAGCACATAATCAACGGCTAAAGCAAGTAAGGCTGCCGGAATTGCACCTAATAGAATGAGATTGGGATCGTTTAACGATAAGCCCTGGGTAATAAAGTCCCCTAACCCTCCGGCGCCAATAAAAGCGGCAATGGTGGTAATACCTATGGTCATCGCCATCGATGTTCTTACCCCAGCCATAATTATGGGGCGAGCTAATGGAAGTTCAATGAGATATAGACGCTGCCAACGAGTAAGCCCAAGACCGTTGGCAACTTGGAGATAGACAGGCGAGACTCCTTTTAAACCAGCGTAAGTATTGCTTGTGATCGGCAATAAAGCATAGACAATGAGTGCAATCAGGGTTGGTGTTAACCCAATGCCTACAAAAGGAATTAAGAATCCGAGTAACGCAATGCTGGGAATTGTTTGGAATATATTAGTTAGGCTGAGGATGGGATTTTTCAATTTAGGTAACCGCGCAATAAGAAGCCCTAGGCTGATACCAATTATGCTTGCTACACACATGGCAGAGATGGATATCGAGATATGCTCGGCTAATTTAGTTTGTAGTTCGGGTAAATGTGATTTTATAAAGTCCCAATAATTATTCATCGGCTATTCTATGGTTTTAGTGCTCAGTAATTGGCTGACAAATTCAGTGGCAGGATGAGCTAACACCTCTTCCCTTGTGCCAACCTGCTCAAGACAGCCTTCATGCATTATGGCAATTCGGTCTGCTAGACGAAATGCTTCATTAATATCATGGGTTACAAAAATAATTGTTTTATTGAGTTTTCGCTTTAAGGTAATGATTTCATTTTGTAACGTTTCGCGAGTAATTGCATCTAATGCAGCGAAAGGTTCGTCCATTAGAATATAATTAGGATTAGTTGCTAAAGCACGTGCTACTCCAACTCGTTGCTGTTCTCCTCCCGATAATTCATCGGGATAACGATTAAGATACTTTTCTGGGTCTAAGTTTACTAAATGCAGTAGCTCATTGACCCGTTCAAGGCGCTTTTTCTTGGGAATTTTCATTAGGTGCATGGTAATGGCTATATTTTGGGCCACAGTCATGTGAGGAAATAAACCGGTATTTTGAAACACAAATCCCATTGAGCGGCGCAATTGCACTTTCGGGTATTCTTCTATTCGCTTCCCATCGATCTCGATTGAGCCCGATGTGGGTTTGAGAGTGTGGTTAATCAATCTCAGTAATGTTGATTTTCCACTGCCTGATGAACCCACTAATATTAATGTCTCACCATCAACAATGGATAAGTTGATGTTTTTGACTGAATAAGTTTCTTTCCTATCAAAGGATCTGGAAACATTATGAAGAATGATCATCGTTAATCACATTCCTTGTAAGGCAATTAATCATCATATTCTTATCTTTTTTTATATTCTATTGATATTGGGTCGATAATGGAAAAAAGGTTTGCCAAACTAAATATATTCTCTATGCATACTAGCACACTAAAAAAGGAGGCGGGTGAAGATGGAACACTACTTAATAACCACTAAGCAACTCGGTTTGCGGCTCATGAGAGAAGACGATGTAGCGTATTTGGAGAACCTAGATCAAGATCCGGAAGTAAAAGAGTACTTTCCTGAAGGGACATTAAGTCGTAGAGAAATCAAAGATTATGTCAAAGATTGCATCACAAATTATAAAACTAAGCATTTGCCTTGTTTAGTTATTTTTAGGCTTAAAGACAATGCTTTTGTTGGAGAAGCCTATTTTGATCAAATTGAAACTGGAGAAATTAAAGTAGGTTACCTTTTTCATAAGAAATTTTGGAATAAAGGGTATGCGACTGAGACACTAAAGGGATTACTTGATTGGGCAAAACAAAATATCGATACTGATTACATTATCGCCTACGCGGATAAAGACAATAAAGCATCGTTCCGTGTGATGAAAAAATGCGGTATGTCGTATTATAAAGACGATCGTTATCTCGACATGGATTGCAAATTTTATCGGATTAAGAATCGATAAGCACTTGCTTAATTTGTTAATGAGTATCCATGCAGAATAACATGACAATGTTTTTAAGTGCATGTTCACAAATCTTGAGTTGTTCAAGGCTAATAAATTCATCGGGTCGATGGGCTTGTTCAATACTGCCTGGCCCGCAGATAATTGTCGAAATACCAGCTTCTTGGTATGAAGCAGATTCGCTGGAATAAGAGACCTTTGAGTATTCTTCTGTACCCATAACAGTATGCATTAATCTGGCAATCGGAGAGTCTTTTGATGTTATAAGGCCGGGTGCATCCGAAATTTGGTCCAGATAAATAGCTGCTTCAGGATAGGATTTTTTCATCTCAGGGACTAATTCATTATTAATGTAATTTTCAAGTTGGTTACGAAGATTTTCAATCGGGAATTGAGGCAAATAACGGATTTCGATAATGAGTTCACAATTCCCGGGAATGACATTTCTTGCTATTCCACCACTGATAATATTGGTGGAAAGGGTACTATACGGTACATCAAAATCATCATCAAAAGGACCATGCTCTTTTATGTATTGAGCTAGCTCACTAATGTAGCAAATCAAGCGTCCTGCATAATTAATGGCGTTACAACCTTCATCGGCGAGAGATGAATGAACAGAATAGCCTTGGACTTGACAGTGAAAAAGTCGTCTTGATTTTTCCCCTATAATGGGCCGCATGTTCGAGGGTTCGCCGACGATGCAAGCCTCAGGCTGTATGCCTATTTCCTGTAAATATTCCAGTAAGAAATCGACACCAATGCAACCGACTTCTTCATCATAGGTAAACGCAAAATGAAGTGGTTTCGCTAGTTTTAATGTTTTAAATTCGGGTAAAAGTGCAAGTAAGACAGCAATAAATCCTTTCATATCGCTTGCCCCTCGACCATAAATCTTACCATCATGTTTAATGGCCACGAAAGGATCTGTAGTCCACATTTGTCCTGCAACCGGAACCACATCGGTGTGTCCTGATAACAAAAGGCCACCTTGAGTTTGGCCATTTTTAGCAGGTATGGTGGCAAAAAGATTCGCCTTTGGCGCTGTTGGACTACGGATAACATGAGATTTAATCTGATGTAATTTAAACCATTCAGCGATTGTCTCGATTAATTCCATATTCGAGTTGCTGGATACGGTATTAAATCCAATGAGTTGGGCGAGCCATTGGTGTGCGTTCATTTTATTCCCTTAACCTACTGCACTTATAGTGAAAAATAGCACCATTTATGGTTTTTAACACCCTTCTAGCCAAACTGCACTGCCATTAGCCTAATGGCAGTGGGAAGGTAAGCTATTATTTACTGATAACGACTCTTAGTGCTTGAGGTTTTAATGAAGCATGATTCATATAGGCTTCACTTTCACTAACTTGCTGTTTAAAAAACAAAATTTCCTCTTCACGAATGGAAGGATTGATTTTTTGTAAGGCTTCAAGCCGATGGATTTCTTGATTAATCGTTTCTTGCATGAGTAATTTTGCTTTGATAATCATCTCCGGCATTTGTTCCTCTGCAATTTTATTACTGTATTCAACCATTTTTTCAATTTCATTGCGTACTTCTTTAACAATGGTCTGGGCCGTATGGAGCTTCAATGGTTCGCACATTTTATTAAGTTGGTCGTAATTCAATATCCTGGATAAGTTTTTACCGGTTACGTCAACCAATACTCTTATAGGAATAAGAGGCAAAAAACGTTCGAGTTGGAGTTGTTTAGGAGCAACACAATTAATGGTGTGAAAGGTTTCTAACAACAAAGTCCCAGGCATCAGCCCTTTCACAGAGATTGTACCAACGGCAGCGTTACCTAACTCTGTTCCAAGAATCATTTCCATCGCTTCGGAAACCATCGGATGTTCCCAGCTTAAAAATTCAATGTCTTCGCGAATCAATGCTTTTGTACGGGAATACGTAACGGTAACGCCATCGTCCTTCAATCCCGGAAAATGAGTCGTTTTCATGTGATCGGTTGGACGTAATATTTCACAAGATTCCGAGTGATCTTCATGCTCAACACCATATTCTTGAAAAACTGAAGCCATGTAATTCTCAAGAATTAGGCAGTTTTCCTCGAGCTCTATGGCGTTAATGAGTTCCTGTGCTTTTTCGCGCTTGCAGGAATTAAGTTCTAATAATCGGTCTCGACCTTCGTGTAGGGTATGCTCAATTTGTTTGGTATAGGTTTGTGTGTCTGCAATGAGCTCCTTAAGAGTATCCTCATCAGTGTTTGATTCAGCAAGAAGAGGTAAAAGCCGAGCTGCAAATGCTTCGAAAATAGAGAATCCTGCTGAGCAACTTTTTTCAAATAAATTCATTCCTTCATGATACCAGCGGAACAGTTTTTCCTGCGCAGTACCAGTTAAATATGGAACATGGATTTCCACTTGATGAAGTTGACCAATACGATCTAGCCGCCCTATCCTTTGTTCAAGCAAATCCGGGTTTAAGGGCAAATCAAATAAGACCAAATGATGGGCAAATTGAAAATTTCGCCCTTCACTGCCAATTTCGGAACAAATGAGAACCTGAGCCCCACTTTCTTCATCGGAAAAATAAGCTGCTGCACGATCGCGCTCAATAATGGATAATCCTTCATGAAAAGAGGCGGTACGGATCCCTGCATTTAATTTTAGATAATTCTCAAGCGCAACCGCTGTTTGCGCTTTAGCACAGATAATGAGAATTTTTTCTGGGCGAAGCGCTTTTGCTTTGTCGATAAGCCAGGATACGCGCGTATCGTTCTTAAGCCATTCTGTTTTATCAACAGTAACTTCGGGATAAAGATTGAGTTCCGATTCTTCTGTTGGTTTATATATTGTAGGTTGTGCTAAAGGATAATGATGCAATTTACGTTCTGGAAAACCATGAATTGCTGCGCGAGTATTGCGAAAAAGGACTCGTCCTGTTCCATGACGGTCAATTAATTGATTGATGACCTCATTGATACTCGATGGAACATTTTTTCCCAGGTATGTTCTGATTTCCACGACTAATTCATCAGTTAATCCGTCTGTGTGGTTCAACTCTCGATGAGTGATGAGGCGCTGTACTAGCTTATTGAGTGTTTGATAAGCTGCTTCCTCTTTTTTGAATTCGCTAAAATCATAAAACCTTGCTGGATCAAGTAACCGTAACCGAGCAAAATGACTTTGAATACCTGCTTGCTCTGGTGTTGCTGTAAGCAGCAGTAAACCTTTACTTCGCGTGGCTAATTGCTCTACACACTCATACTCAGGACTTTTGACTTGTGCTGACCAATGGAGGCGATGGGCTTCATCAACAACAAGAAGATCCCAGTTTGTGCTAAGGGCATGTCGGCGTGCCTCCTCATTTTCCATTAAAAAATCTAAACTGCAAAGGACAAGCTGCTCAGTTTCAAATAGATTTTCTCTAATTGGACTCGCTACAACCTCAAAATCTTCCTCAATAAAATGATCTTCATCCAGCTGTCTGTTATAGCGATTCTGATCCAAAATGGAAAAAGTTAAATTAAAACGCCTCATCATCTCAACTAACCATTGATAAACGAGTGTGTCAGGAACAACGATTAATATTCTACTCGCACGGCCAGTTTGCAATTGATAATGAAGAATCATACCCGCTTCGATAGTCTTGCCCAGCCCAACTTCATCTGCAAGTAATACTCGGGGAGCGTAGCGTTGTGCGACTTCATGAGCGATATAAACTTGATGTGCCAGATGACTTGTACGTGAGCCTAGTAAGCCTCTGGCTTTAGATTGCTGTAATCTACTGATGTGATTGAGAGTATCAATCCTTAATTTAAATGAATTTAATTTATCGAACTGGCCGCTAAAAAGCCTTTGTTGAGGGGTGGTTAATTTTATAAAGCAATCTAAATCAAGCTCTTCGACTTCAATTTCTTTGCCTGTCTCGTCAATACCGCTATAAACAATAATGCCTTGATCTTCGTCAACTTTAGCAACCTTAATCGTTTGTTGATCCAGAGTCGAGATAGTATCCCCTTCTCTATAAATGATGCGGCTCAATGGGGCGTTATCCGCGGCATAAATTCGTTCTTCAGCTGCGGCGGGAAAGCTAATTCGAATATGTCGGCCATTGACGCCGGTAATTATACCTAAGCCGAGCTGCGATTCGGCATTGCTTATCCAACGTTGACCAATAACAAATGTCATCGATTAAAATCCTTAAGCTAGTTAATTAAGCGGGAAGTAAAATTTAAAGAGAATATTCTCCCTTAATTCTTTTGTTTTTGTTAATAGTTTAGGGGATGTTACCTCTTAGTTTCTGGGGTAATTTTCGCTTAGCGAGACTAATTGTCAACAACTTCCATCTCGATTATCTATGGCTAGGTTTTGGCTTTTCAGGCTGCTCAGCCTCGGCGTCATGCTTTTTCTCTGCTTTGAATATGCCTCTTTTAGCTAGCATTTGCTCGTACTCAGCAGTCATTTTACGAACTCTTCCTGGAATAGCCTGTTGAGAGCTTAATTGATCTTGGGTTGTTGAGGGCGCTGGCTTTTTCTCGCTATCAGCATGCTGAGCTTGAGTTGTTTCATGAGCAGGTGTTGTCATTTTGTCCTGAGCCTTAACTATTCGATCGCTGAGAAGTGGTTCAGGAAGTTCACTGTCTGCTTTGATAAACGCTCTTCTTGCATTCTCAGCAGCAACTAATGCATCGCGCAGTTCAGTTAGTTTTATTATTGGCGAAGAATCGATTTGTTTTATCTGCTTCAATAATCCGATAGGGTTGGTATGGTGTTTAAATAAAATACTGTATTTCCTCCTGATGTCTTCGTCTAAACTTTGTTGGCTAGTTAGGATTTCATTGAGAAAGTTGATTTGTTTCTCCAGAGGCAAACATTCCTGGTAGTGTTTCATATGCCTTTGGCTTAACAACAAGTGCTCGCTGTTCTCTTGCGCTTTTAGATAGGCCTCTGATTGTTTAAATCGCTTTAGCTCGGCTTCTTCCAACTGAAGGGGGATTCTTGAATAATCATTAAGGATCGCAGTTAAAGCCGAAGCACGCTCTCCAGTTAATCCGGATTTATCCACATTCGCTTTTTTGTAGTGGGCAAGCCCTTGATAGGCCTTCTCTACGTTTCGTAAAAGTTTTTCATAATTGCTGCGGGCCGCTAATGTCTTATTTTCAAATCGCGCAAATGAAGTAAGAATTTGCTCCTGATCGGATTCTGTTGTGTATATTTTAGTTTGGCTTATTTTTGTTTTAAAATCAGCATATGGCTGGGTAAACGATTCGCCATCTCCGTAGGCTAATCTTTTCATCCACGGTTCTAAGCGAGTAAGCCTTAGGCCTAAAGGAGGGATTCTTTCAATCAAAGTCATGATGTCTTCCTGTTTCATGAAAGGAGGCAGTCCATGCCAATTTTCTACAAGTGCTGGAAATTGCGCTGCAATATCCTCTAATGCATTAATTATTTTTTGAGAAAAATCAACGGTGAAATCTTGGGTGACTTTTAAGCCACTAGAAGAATCAATTGAGCCAATGCGCCCCATGAGCTGAGCAAAATCGTTCTCAACTTGTTGTATTTTTTCATTAAATTGGGCGGCAAGTAATTCTTGATTTGTATCTTTTTTCATAAATAAAACTATACTTACAACGGATTAATTAATTATATTACAAAACCAACTAAGTGTAATTATTGATCTTAAAGAGGGATGGCTATTAATTGGATACTAAAGGAGGCAAAAGTTAATAATGAGAATACATCGATTTGTGGTTGTTATTCTTTTGCTTTTTGTATTACCCCTTTATGCCAACGCAAGGATATTGAAAGTTGGTGTTTCATTTTATGATCCTCCTTTTGTGATCCTGGGCGCAAATAATCAATTCTACGGCTTTGACATTTCACTCATCGAACACGTTTGTAACACAATAAAACATCAATGCCAATTTACACCAATGCATTTTAGTGAGTTACTCGAAGCAGTTGAAAAAAATGAAATTGATCTTGCCGTCAGCTCAATCATTATTACGCCGGAACGAGTGGCAAAAGTTCACTTTTCATCACCATATCTGGTCAGTAAGACTCGCTTTATTGCCTTGAATCAATCGAAAAAAAAGCCATTTACTCTCAACTCATTAAAAAATAAAAAATTTGGAGTTGCAGATAACGTTTTCGCTGGGCAACTTAAATCAATGGGTGTCCAAGATTCACAAATTGTTTTGTATAAAGATGATGATTCACTAATACAAGGACTAAGTCATCACGAAATTGATTTTGGGTTGATTGATAACCCTAGTGCCATCTATTGGCAACGGCATTCCGCGGGTATGTTGGCGGTTGTGGGTAAACCGATGCCTTATGGTTTAGGGATAGGGATTGCTGTAAGCCAAACGAGTCTTGATTTACTTAGCGAGATAAATATGGCTTTACTGCAGTATCAAAATAGTGACGATTTTATCAAAAATTATCATAAGTATCTCTCACATCTTTCGCATATTAATAGCGAATAATTTCGACTATTTTTTGCAATATTCGATAAAGGGAAATAACCATGGAGAAAAATGGATTATTTATTGGTACTTCAGGTTGGAGTTATGCTGATTGGAAAGGTTTATTTTACCCAAATAATCTCAGAATGGATGAGTTATTGCATTTTTATGCAGGAAATTTTAATACTGTAGAACTCAATAACAGTTTTTATAAATTACCAACAGTTGAAAATGTAAAAAGATGGTATGAATTAACACCTCCAGATTTTATTTTTTCATGCAAAGCGAATCGTTATATTACGCATATGAAAAAGCTTCAGGGTACAGAAAAGAATGTGGAAAATTTATTGACTGTATTAAATCATTTTCATGAAAAATTAGGACCAATTTTATTTCAATTTCCACCTCATTGGCATAATAACTATGAAAGGTTGAATAGTTTTATCAAAAATTTGTCTAAACAGTTTAATTATACATTCGAATTTAGGGATACGAGTTGGTTTTCTCAAGAAATATATGATTTGCTTGATGCTAATCAAATATCACTTTGTCTTTATGACTATAGAGGTTATCAATCGCCGGAAATGATAACAGCTAAGTTTGTTTATCTGCGCCTGCATGGACCAAAACAAGAGCCTTACACTGGGTCATATAGCGAGCAAAAACTTACAGAATATGCCCAAAAAATCGTGAGTTGGAAAAAGGAAGGCCGATCAGTTTATTGCTATTTTGATAATGATATAAAATCTTGTGCGCCTAGAAATGCAAGTTGTTTAAAAGAAATGGCTATTCATCTACTGGAGAGTTAGGTTCTACTTATTAAAAATGCAAATTAAATTAATAAGAATCAACCATGGTGTAGCTTGAAGAGAGAAAATTTTTTTGAATATCTTCTATTCTTAATTGAGGATTAGCCTACTTATAGGAATAAAGATGAACCAGTTAGAGCAGATTAAACAGTTTTCAAAAGTTGTAGCAGATACAGGTGACATTAGTGTATTAAAAAAATATGACACCCTGGATGCCACCACTAATCCAAAATTAATTTTAGATGCTTGCCAACAAGAGCAGTATCAAAAAATTTTTGTGCAAGCACTCGAGGAATCAAAATTGGATGATGGTTCTTCTTTTTCTAGACCAATCCGATTTGCTGCCCATTTTATTACAGCAATTGGCTGTCAAATCCTCAATATAATTCCTGGTAGAATTTCAAGCGAATTAGATCCCAGGTTGTCCTTTGATACAGAAGGGACTATCCATCGGGCAAAATACTTGATTGGTTCATACGAGAAGAAAGGTATATCCCGCGAAAGAATCCTAATAAAAATTGCCTCCACCTGGGAAGGTATCAAGGCTGCTCAAGAATTGGAGAAAGAGGGCATCCGCTGCAACTTAACCTTGTTATTCTCGTTGGTTCAAGCAATAGCTTGTGCTGAGGCGAAAGTCACTTTAATTTCTCCATTTATTGGCCGTTTAAATGAATATTATCAAACCAATAAAATCGATTCTGATACCGACTCACCTGGGAAGAAATTGATCAAATCAATTGTTAATTACTACTCTTTAAATGACGTTAAAACTGAAATCATGGCAGCAAGTTTTAGGAATAAGGAACAAGTACTATCGATAGCAGGTGTAGAGCTAATGACTATCCCCCCTGAATTACTGGATCAATTAATGGCGAGTGATGAGCTAGTCAGTCAACAAATCACTCCGATTGGTACTCAGACGCCAACTCATATAAAGCTAAACAATAGAGAAAACTTTATGCGATCTCTTTCTCAAGATAAGCCAGCCTTTAATTTGCTCAAGGATGGAATACTTAAATTCACTAAAGCATCTTTAAAATTGAGACAAATTGCTTTTGACCAATCTAAGTTTACTTTGCTTACCTCTGTTCTTACAGAAATGGTAAGGCAATCGATAAGAATGAAGTGAGATATTGGTTTTCAAGGCCTGTTCGCAACTATCTATTTCCAATAGGGTTAGGGATCTTGATTCATTCCATTTTTCGCTTGCTTTAGTAGCTTTTTAAAAATTAGAATAAAATCCTTTCTTGCCGCTTTTGATTTGAGGCTTAATTGACAAAGGATTGCCATGTTTTTCAAGTATATTCCCCTTAAAGTTGTCTTTGCTTTTTTCTTCTTAAGTTTAGCTTCCTTTTTAGCAATCAGTAGTGAACCTGCGTTGATAAAAGGCCGTCTTCTCAAGCACATTTACTTGGGTCTATCAGTGATAAAAGATACAGCGAATTATAATTTCAAAAGGAATGAGGTTAGTCCCGCAATTAATTTTATCGATTTTGACCATTTTGCATGGAATGGCTCAGGAGTAGGAGGCGAAGTTTATTTCGGATACGAAGATTTTTTCTTTCAGCATTTTTATTTTGGAGTTGAAGGATTTTATGATCGCAGCGCTAATTCCGGTAATATTTATTTTTTGGATACAAATGGCCTATATAATCGCTCACTGAACGGAAAATTTAAACAAAAATGGCTGTCCGGAATAGTCCTTCGACCCGGATTATCTGTAATTTCAACTGTTGTATTCGCTCGAATAGGATGGATAGTGAGTGAAATCAATTTAGGTGGAAGTATCGAACAGAGTGGATCGGTTGGCTCATTTAATGGCCGATTTTCTACCAATAAGAAGAAAGAAGGGGTTCAGCTAGGTGCAGGTATGGAGTTGAAATTAATCAAAGGACTTCGAGGCCGAGTCGAATGGGATTGGAATCGTTTGCAAAGTTACCCTTTTAATTCCAACGGAAAAGATTCCAACAATCATTCTTACGCAACCTTCCGTGTTGCTAAGCATCCAATTCTGGAGCAATTTAAAATTGGACTAAATTGGCGATTTGATTAATGGACTGGAAAAAAGGAACAGATCCTAAAGGAAATTTAAAATCTGCTCCTTAATGGCTTAGTAACAGATCTGCACTGTCGGTAACAGCCATATCTTCTTTCAACTTGTGGCAAATCTAATATTAACCAATCTATTTGATGGAGGGCCTCACTCAGTTTTTTTACATTGGCATAATGCCCAACAAGCACCAATACAAGCCGAAAGTGCTCCTATAAAGAATAGAATAAACACAATCCAAGCCATTGAACTAACTTCCATTGGTGTAACGGCAACAGCTTGATTGGCTGGCATCGATGGGTTAGCTGCTGGCTGCGTTGTAGCATTGCCAGGCGATGCTGTTTCGGTTTGTGATTTTGTGGCAACTACTTTTGTATTTTGGACTAAGGAACTTTTATAAAGGTTAATATAGTGAGCTTCAGGAATGGCAATAAGCGCTGTAAATAATAACACAACACTCCATGTGGTAAAGCCGTAGATAATTCCCATGCGATGATGAGGACAAGTAGAACGCCCCAAATAACCCGCAACAAAACCAGCAGCGCCCATTGAAATAATAGAGCCAATTAAGAGACCGATTAAACCGCCGATAGCTATGACTATTATCCCACTCGGAGAAGAGGAATAAGCACTTAATCCAATAGCCACCCCTAATAATCGCAGCAAAAAGCCAAGCCCAATGCCGACAAATGCGCCGGCAAATATTGCGGCCCAACTAATACGGTGGAAGGGGGACGAAGCACACACTTTTTCAGAGACTGTTTGGTCATCGTTCATTTTTTCTCCTTAAAAAAAGCAGTGATTGAACAGGGTCAAAAGATTTTTCAATAAGTTAATTGATAGTGTCAATACTTAAAGGATTAATTTTAAATAAGAATCGATTTATTGATTTGTGCCACTGAAGAAACACCGGCTAATGTCATAGTAATGTGCATTTCTTTGGCAAAAATATCCAACAAGTTTTCAATGCCAGCCTGGCCTGCTGTGGCTAATGCATAAGCAGCGGCACGCCCGATCAAAACGATCTTTGCTCCGAGAGCGAGCATGCGGACAACATCAAGGCCTGAACGAATGCCCGAATCAATAAGAATGGGGAGGGTATCCCCAACCGCATCAGCAATCAAAGGCAAGGCTTTAGCAGTCGACATAACGCCATCCAGTTGGCGGCCCCCATGATTAGAGACAACAATTCCGGATGCGCCAAATTGGATTGCGTCTTTCGCATCTTGGGGATCTAATATCCCTTTAATTATCATGGGACCTTGCCAAAAATCACGTATCCATTCGAGATCCTTCCAGCTGATCGTAGGATCAAAGTTCTTCGTTAACCAGTCGATGTAATTAGCTAACCCCATAGGCTTACCAAGGTATTTGGAAACATTGCCCAAAGCATGCGGTCGACCCATGATTCCTACATCAAAAGCCCATGAGGGTTTCGTTATGGTTTGCAATAAGCGCCTTGCCCCTGAAAAGCGCCCAGTCATACCTGAATGAGCATCACGATAGCGCGCCCCAGGGACAGGCATATCAGCGGTGAATACTAAGGTCTTGATGCCTGCAGCTTGTGCTCTCTCAAGCATATTTTTTAAAAAGCCGCGATCTTTAAGTACGTATAGCTGGAACCAAATAGGTTGTGGGCTTTGTGCGGCAACCTCTTCGAGAGGACAAATTGAAAGCGTGGATAAAGTGAAAGGTATTCCGTATTTAGCGGCAGCTTTCGCTGCTTGAACCTCTCCTCGTCGGGCGTACATGCCTGTTATACCGACTGGCGCTAGGGCGATGGGCATTGCCAGTTTTTGTCCAAACAATTCGGTTTCTAAATTTAAATGATCTATTTTTTTTAAAACGCGCTGCCGCAATGTTATTTTTTCGAGATCAGCAAGGTTTGCTCTTAATGTGCACTCAGAATAAGAGCCGCCATCAATATAATCGAATAAAAAGCGGGGCAGCTTCCGTTTTGCAGCTTCGCGATAATCAAGAGGAGATGAAATAATCATGGAGGTTGTTCTCTAAGGATTGGCCAATTATTTACATCAATAGTATTAATGTATAGTATCAGAGGGTTAGAAGTTTCAGCAACGCTGCTAGTTGATTAGCTACTGGGTGAAGGGAAGGTAAATTATGGCGACAATATGGAAAGAAAAGCTACAAAAAGAACTTATCAAAAATTATGGCGACAAAAAAGCAAGCGCACTAACAAAAAAATACGCCAATACCTTTCCCCATAGTTATATGGATGAATGCTCCGCAGAAATTGCTGCTAACGATCTTGCGTACATCGAAAAGCTCTCTGCAGCAGACCCGCTCGGAGTTTATTTTTATTTTACACCAGAGCAAGAATACCCTTTGCATGTCCGGTTGTATCTATGGGAAAAACCCAAGCCGCTTTCGAATATATTGCCCATGCTAGAAAATTTAGGCCTATGCACTTACAACGAAAGCACACATACGCTGACGCTCGGCCGAAAGCAATCAATCTGGATTTGCGACCTTGCGGTGATGTATGCAAAAAAATCGATAGAAATTGAGAAAATTTCCGATTTGCTTAAAGAAGCGCTTACCAACATTTATTTTGGTTTAGCAGAAAATGATGGGTTTAATAAGCTTGTTATCGGGGCAACGCTTGCTTGGCACGAAGTAATGATTTTACGTGCTTACGCCAAATACTTGCATCAAATTCGTTTTCGTTATAGCCAAGCGTACATTGAAAAAACCCTTGTCAACAATTCAGATATTACCCGTCTGCTGGTTGAATTGTTCAAGGGAATGCATAATCCACATAAAAAAAATAGGAATCCAAGCGAAAAAATCGAGCAAGAGATTTTGCAAATGCTTGAATCGGTCCCCAGCTTGGATGAAGATCTGATTATTCGACAAATTTTGGTATTAATTAAAGCAACCTTACGCACTAATTATTATCAGCCAACGCCAGATAAAGAGTCTAAAAAATATTTATCTTTAAAACTCAATTCGCGAATTATACCGGGGTTGCCATTACCCACTCCTTTATATGAAATTTTTGTCTATTCACCTGAGTTTGAAGGAATTCATTTACGCAACACTAAAGTTGCACGTGGTGGTATTCGTTGGTCTGAGCGCCCCGAAGATTACCGTACGGAAGTTTTGGGCTTAATGAAAGCACAAAAAGTAAAAAATGCGGTCATCGTGCCATCAGGGGCAAAAGGCGGATTTGTACTTAAAAAACACCTCATTCAGCCTAGTCGCGAGACATTACAGGCAGAAGTGATTCGATGTTATAAATTATTCATTTCGGGATTATTGGATTTAACAGATAACATTAAAGAAAATGAGTTTGTTCGTCCTAAAAACGTTGTTTGTTATGACGATTTTGATCCTTATTTAGTTGTTGCAGCGGATAAAGGCACCGCTACATTTTCTGATATCGCCAATGAAATTGCGAAAAGTTATGATTTCTGGCTAGGCGACGCGTTTGCTTCTGGAGGTATCAGGGGGTATGACCACAAAAAAATCGGTATTACCGCACGTGGCGCTTGGGAGTCAGTGAAACGCCATTTCCGCGAGCTAGATATTAATCCAATGAATACGGATATCACCGTTGTTGGTATTGGCGATATGAGTGGTGATGTTTTTGGCAACGCCATGATGTACTCAACGCATATAAAGTTAATTGCTGCTTTTGATCATCGCCATATTTTTATCGATCCCGATCCTAACCCTGAAACTTCTTACTATGAACGAGTACGGCTTTTTAATTTACCTCATTCCTCATGGGCTGATTACAATGAGAAATTAATTTCTCAGGGAGGGGGTGTTTTTAGCCGCCAATTAAAATCAATCCCAATCAATGCGCGTATCAAGAAAGCGCTCGATATAGAAGCAAGTGCACTTACCCCCAATGAACTAATCTGCGCGATTCTTAGGGCGCCAGTCCAGCTTTTATTTAATGGCGGGATAGGGACATATGTTAAGGCCAGTACTGAAAGCCATGTTGAAGTGGGGGATCGCAGTAATGACTATTGTCGAGTAAATGGAGAAGATTTGCGTTGTAAAGTCGTAGGGGAGGGGGGCAATTTAGGTTTCACGCAATTGGGACGGGTTGAATACGCGTTAACAGGGGGGCTCATAAATACCGATTTCATCGATAATTCAGCGGGTGTTGATTGCTCGGATCATGAGGTTAATTTAAAAATCTTGTTAGAACCTCAAGTTCATGCTGGAAAATTATCCGAAAAAAGACGTGATAAATTACTCGCGGATGTTACTGATGAAGTTGCTGAACTTGTTTTACAGGATAACTATGAACAAGCTGTGCTAATGAGTTATTCAGCCCATCGGGCAAAGAATAATATTAGCTTGCATACCAACTATATTAAAAAATTAGAAGCCTTAGGTGTTTTAGATCGAAAAGTTGAGTTTTTACCCGATGATAAAAAATTGATTGAGCGTAAATCGGTCGGTGAAGGATTAACACGTCCTGAATTAGCTGTTTTAGTGGCTTATACTAAAATCTATATTAAAAATGAAATCTTAAATTCCAAATTACCAGAAGATCCTGTTTTAAAGCAAATTGCTGAAACGGCCTTCCCTCAAACCATTGTGAAAAAATATAAATCGGAGATGAGTGAGCATCGGTTATATCGAGAAATTATTGCAACTCAATTGAGTAATCAGGTTGTCAATGAAATGGGGATCACTTTTGTTTACCGATTGCAAATGGAAAACAGTGCAACAGTGGATGAAATTGTCCGTGCTTATGTGATTGCGTCGCGTGTTTTTGCAACGCATGAGGTCCAAAATCTTGTTCTGTCCTTGGATTTTAAAATCCATATGAATGAGCAATACAACATGCTCTTCAATATTCGCAATTTTCTTAATTTGGCTACGCGATGGTTCTTAAACAGTAAATACATTCAAGAAGACCTAAGTACATTGATTAATTATTTCTCTAAACAGATCAAGGTCCTTGAAAAAGTGACACCGATCCTAATGGGTGGAGTTACAAAACAATATCTTGAGTCCCTGACCCAGCAATTTACGGCATCAGGACTTCCTGAAGAAACAGCCAGGCGAATTGCGACTTATCGGGCAATCTACTCTGGACTTAATATCATTGAAGTTGCAACGCAAAATAAATTTGATTTAATCAGGACAGCCGAAGTGTATTTTGCGGTAGGGGAACAATTCAGTCTGCTGTGGTTCCGTGATCAACTTTCCCGCGATACCCGTGAAGGGCATTGGAATTCTTTATCTCGGTTGACTATTCGTGATCAATTGGATTTTTCACAGCGGGCGCTTACTGTAGCTATTTTGAAAACTGGTTCAAAAGAAAAAGACGTTCAGAAACTTATTCAGGAATGGATCAATCGTAATCAAAGGGCATTGAAGCGCTGGAATAATCTTTTAGAGCAACTCCATAGTAGTGGCAGTGTCGATTATTCTATGTTTTTCATTGCAATGAGGGAGCTAGTTACTTTGGTAGGAGTAAAACCTGCTGATTTGATAGAGGCCTTATAAAGATAAAAGCTATCTTAAGGGATGAATCATTTTTTTAGGATCCATGGCTTTGTCAAATTCTTCACTGCTAATAAAGTTGAGTTTTAAAGCCGCTTCTTTTAATGAAAGATCATGATCTAAAGCATAATGGGCTATTTGGGATGCTTTATCATAGCCAATGACCGGTGATAAGGCGGTGACTAGCATCAGTGAGCGTTCGACATAACTGGCAATTTTCTTTTCATTAAGTTGCATGCCTTCTACTAAAAATTCACGAAAATTGTTCATCGTGTCTGTGAGAATACGAATTGATTTCATAATATTAAAGATCATCAGCGGCTTATAGACATTCATTTCCAAATACCCTCCCGCTCCGCCAAATGTGACGGCCATGTCATTGGCCATGACTTGTACCGCAGCCATCGTCATGGCTTCACATTGGGTGGGATTTACTTTGCCAGGCATGATGGAAGAGCCGGGTTCGTTTGCCGGAATAAGAAGTTCATAAAAGCCTGCCCTTGGGCCGCAAGACAGTAAACGAATGTCATTAGCTATTTTGTAGAGGGAGACTGCTAAGGTTTTTAAGGTTCCAGATAATTGCACCAACGCATCATGCGAACCTTGTACAGTAAATTTATTAGGTGCAGAGACAAAAGGTAATTGCGTTAATTTGGCAATCTGCTTAGCTACGGCTTGGGCAAAACCAGCGGCTGCGTTGATCCCTGTGCCTACAGCTGTCCCGCCTAAGGCTAAGCAATAGACGCTTTTCAATGCATCGTTAATTCGAATTAAATCGTCATCCAACATACCAACGTATCCAGAAAATTCCTGGCCAACCGTCAACGGTGTCGCATCTTGCAAATGAGTGCGGCCAATTTTAACCACATCCATCCACGCTTTACTTTTTGTATTAAGGCTATCCCGTAATTGACTGATTGCAGGGGACAATTGATGGGTCACGCCGATTGCGGTTGCCATATACATGGCGGAGGGGAAAGAGTCGTTAGACGATTGTGACATATTCACGTCATCATTAGGGTGAACGGGTTTTTTACTTCCCAGAGGAAATCCAGATAATTGGGAACACCGGTTAGCAATCACCTCATTCATATTCATGTTAAATTGTGTACCACTACCGGTCATCCACACATGCAATGGAAACATGTCATGATGCTTCCCGGAAAGAATTTCGTCGCAAACCTTTACGATTAATTCACTTTTCTCTTGGGATAAGCGTCCGTCTTCATGGTTGGCAAGGGCTGCTGCTTTTTTCAAAATAGCGTAGGCAGTAACCATTTCCTTAGGAATAAGATCATCACCGATACTGAAATGAAGTAAAGAACGCTGGGTTTGTGCGCCCCATAATTTGTCGTTAGGTACTTGGACTTCACCCAAACTGTCTTTTTCAGTGCGGAATGAGGTTGACATATCCTTTGCTCTCTTTGCGCAGATTGTTGGAAGTATAGCACAGCCAAAATAAGGAATACCGTTAAGGATTATTACGAACAACTTTTCTGTTGGCCATTAAAGCTCAGGTAAAAACCATATTGATCTATAATTGATTAAAATGTATTGCTTTTCTTTGCATTAAATTTGAGCAATTTATGCCTGCAGAAGACTCCAAATATTCACCCGAAGTATTTGCCTGGAATGAATATGTTGCCCGACAGGCCGTCTTGTATGCTCGCCAGTTTATTAGGGAAGGATATACCCAATTGGCCAATAATGAGTATTCTGACGAAAAAAAGAAGGCATTATTTCATGCCGTACAAGATGTGCGTCATATACAGGATAGTATTTTCACTGAGTCAAGATTAGAGCATGATGCTTGTGTTAAGGAGTTTTACAATAAGGTTGCATTCGCTAAAAAGTATTCTTTAGGGAACTGTGAAGAACTTGCTTTTGTAGCTCTGGATTATGTTATTGACAATGCTCCACTTGGGATTAATGCCGAAGTTTATGGGCTTTCTGGAGGTGATCATGCCCTTTTAGTGATTGGCCGCACAGAAAATAGTGACCCCAATAATCCCGATACCTGGGGCGAAAATGCATTTATTGCTGATCCTTGGGCTAATCAAATCTATCCTGCCTCTCGTTATAAAGAGTGGACAAAAAATTATTATGCTACAGGGAATATAGAAACACGTACAAACTGGATAGAAGATTTTTCTCCCCAACAGCATAAATTTACTCCTTATGAAAACATAAACGTGCATTATATGCGCAAGGCCCATACGCCTGAGCATTTTCAAGAATTCACTCAGTTATTTAAAACGAAATGCGAAACGCTACTGAAATGCAGCCAACAATTTCAACAAAAATTAGAGGATGTGGCCAAGGAATTACGCAACAAATACGGTGATAATCACTTCAAGTTACCCGTACTTTATAAAAAAATTGAACAATTAAAGCAGTTAAATGAAAAAATTGAGCAATCGATTGAGCAGGAGATTAAACCTGGTAAAAACTATTACGAAACCCGCCACGACTTGGAGTTAACGCTTAATCGTTATAATAAAATGCTGCTCACAATTAAAGATAGTCGAGCATCGCAAGAAATTTTAAGGCGGCCTGATGAGCAAAAATCTGTAGCAGGTAAAGTCATGGATTTGTATAAAAAAACTTTTCAGGACGTACGTGATTCTTGCAAGGCAATGGAAGAAATTGATAAGAGCGTGGATAAAAGCATGGATGAAATGGCATCGCTGCGTTATACCAAGCCATGATGTGTCTCATTTATTAATCAAAACAAACCGATATCCAAACCGAAGTTCCTTTTTCAGGAAGATAGACTTTCTGTGTTGGACAAGCTGTCCTTGCAGGAGGTTCGGTAGGATTTGAGGACGGACAAATGCCCCCACATGGATTCTCAATATCATAGGTAGGCTCACATAAGCTTCGATCGGCAAGATCACAGTTGCATTTACAAGAAGCTTGCAATTGAAAAGGAAAGAGGAGAATAATGAATAGAAAGAGTAATTTCATTTTATGAGTCCTTCATGAACTATCCATCACTGAATAAAAATTCATTCTGGATAAAATTATAGCAAATACTTTTTCTTATTGATCCGAGCCGCGACCGTGAGGAAGCGGATAAGAATAAGTGCTCGTACATCCGCTTACTCACACGCGCGGCGCGGGTTACAAGGAGTCTGATATGACAAAAACGCGTGGATTAGGTTTGTTGTTCTTTTTAGTTTTTTTTGCACTAAATGCTTCACCTGCAATTCTTGCGAACTCGCTAGCTAATGAATCTGGGTCGGAAAAGCATTTTCTTTTCATTGTATTATCTAAAGATGGTTTAATTGAGAGAGCGGATAAAAAACAGCAATGGTTTTCTCTCACTTTAAAAAATGTAAATCCTAAAGTGATTTATTTCGCTGATTGGCCAGCGCGATTTAGTGGTCAACTGGATTTAAACCTCTTTCTAAAGCAGTGGAGTCAAGGGGAATTTAAAAAAAAACCAGCCAATGGGCTTATGGAAGTTGTCCGTTTAACCACGATTGACCAACTCAGGCATTCTGCGAGTTATGCAGTTGCCTTAGCCGATCCCGTATATACCAGTGTTTCTAATCAATTGGTGTTCAAAATATTTCCCTTACAAGGAAATAAAATGGACTTGCCTGATATGGCAAATTCAGATTATATTGCGCTATTTATTGATGGAAAGTGTTTAATTTGTTCGAGTAAAACGTAATTTATCCATCCCAAATGGAATTTTGTGTGCTAGACTTGCGGACTTTGGTTACTTGGAGATAACCATCCATGTTGTACAGAAAAATGTTAAAGTCAAAAATTCATCGAGCTCGCGTCACACATGCTGATTTAGATTACGAAGGAAGCATCACCCTTTCACCCGAATTGCTTAAGGCAGCTAACATTTTACCCAATGAAGCAGTAAATATATGGAATGTTACCGCGGGAACGCGTTTTGAAACTTACGCGATTACTGGGGAGAAAGGTTCGTCTCATGTGTGTATTAATGGCGCTGCAGCCCATTTGGTCACTCCTGGAGATATAATCATCATTGCTTCTTTCGTCCAGCTTCTAGAAGAGCACTGTGCCAGTCATACACCCACGGTTATTTTTGTGGATGAATTGAATCGACTAAGAGAAATTCGCTCGGAAATTCCTGCCCAACTCATTATGGAGAGCTAAAAGTTGTCTGGGTCTTATTAAAAATTTGATTTAAAGAGAGGGTAAAAATGCAAAAAAACACGCTTTTTAATTTTATTCTGCAAGAACAAGAGGCAGGAGCAACTGCTCAGAACCCGGAAAAAATCACATTAAAACAAGACCAGCTAGGGAGTTCTTATTTTTTGATTGAACTCCCTTGGACAGATAAACTTGTCAAAACTTCAGAACATAGTTCTTCTTTGTCTCTAAGAGAGCACCACATTAGTATCTATGAGCGGATGAATGAAGCATCAGCGCAACTTAATCAATACCATTACACCGCGATTTTTGCTGATGAAAGCGAGATTAGGTATAGGTTGCATGTTTATTTTGATAGCAGCGATAGAGTAGTTGGGAAACCTGAACTTTGTGTAGAAAAAGATTCAAGTTGGGAAAAAATTTCCCTGCCTGGATTAGAAAATCAATTTGCAGAGCTTGCGAAAGAAAGATGCTTGCCTGTTATTTCCGTAGCGAGGGATAAATTAAAGGACCGCGTAGCAGAGTTAGATAGGCTTTATACTGAGCAAGAAATGGCAGCGGCAAAATTGCATAGCCAACTCGCCAAAAGAAGCGAATACGGAGAGGCATTAGCTGTTGTAGAGCGCACATTAAAGGACTTAATTCCTCTTGATAAGAGCAACAAATATCAAGGCATATTAAAAATCATTAATAAAATCCAAGTCACAGTGGCTGAAGAGTTGAGTAAGGCAACAACGTCTAACTTGCCCTCATCTTCTGTCGTAGAATCAACTGAGGCAGCCCCAACTGCGGCAATGCCAGAAGCGGTTGATTCTAATGTTTCTGAAACTTCAACCGTTAGTAAAGCTAAGAAAAAACGTCATAAAAGCAAAGGGATGGCAGCAGAGCTTAACCGACAAGTTGATCAATTGAATAGTGCTTATAAGCGCTTGGCCACAGCAGGGCCTAAAATAACGGCAAGGGATATTGAGGATTTGTTAAAATGTTATGATGAATGTACTCTAATTATTCTAAGCTTGGAGGGCAAGTCAGGACTGAATATTTCAGTTCTAAATAACCTCAAAACACTCGAGGAAAAAATTCGAAAATTAGGTGAAGAAAGACTTAAAACATTACTTTTAACTGATCGATTTGCAGAAGCTCAAAAGCTTAAGCCATTTCATCTTACAATCGATAAAGAACCACTTATTATTGAGGGATTAACAAGAAATAATGGGAGGCTTCTAGCCTTTTTGATCGAGTTTTGCGGGTTAGAATTAGGCCACTCTCTAATTATCGGTGGCCAAAAGTACTCTTCAATGATTGAATATATTTCTTCTGTCAATAATGTTGACTTGTTGTTATCTGTTATGGAACCTTGTCTTGTGAAATTTTCTGCAGAAAATATTGAGCAATGGCCACAAGAAATTAAAAAAATGGATGAGTTAATGGCCGGGCATCAACCTGAAATTTCTGATCCCTACCAATTTGGTAGAGAGCTGGGAAGGCAACTCGTCAAGGAATGTCCAGAGATTATTGACATGGTTGGGCAAGCGATGGGGCTTCCTCCTCCTAATAGTCATGCGCATAACCGACATAGGTTTCATCGTCCAAGGCCTAATGGCAAAGCCTCAAATCTTGGAACGAATAATGATCTGGAAACTTGTTTGTTAATGTAAAAAGCTTATCAGGGTAATGGATTACCCATCTTCTCCTGGCTTCTGCATCTTGTTTGCGAATAGTAAGGAAGAATGTGTGAATTGAATTCGTCATTAAGGCAGATACCTTAACTCTTGCTGTTGCTCAGCATGAAGCAAAATATAGCGTTCAAGTCCATCCGTATCCGTGGCTAGCTGCTGGAGCCTCAAACGTTATCGTTCACCAAATAACTTCAACGAACTTTTTGTCGCCTTAGTCTATAACCAAAGAAGGGATAGCGTCCTCATGCTGATTTGTTAAGACGAGCCGGCGTCCCTGATTTTTGGAAATTACCAGAAGGATACATGCATCCAAAGCCTTATAAGGGTGGAGAGGAAGGTATTGCTTTGGTTTCATCTGATGATATGGATGAATCAGAAGAGTTAATGCTGAAAGGTATCCCAATGAGTGAGGCTTATAAGTCTATTAAAGTGCAAAGGAATGAGTCACACGATGCAAAAGATTTTGATAATCAGCTTTAAAGACTGTTCTGCCCGTGAAAGCTATGAGGAAATAAAATACACTGCTTCATTGTTTGCCGAGGTGCTTCCCCAATCTCAAAGGAAAGAGGAGAAGCCTGGATTATTTTTCTAAGCTGATGAGCTAATGCAGCCTAACGCGTAAGCGTGGGCTGCATTAGGCGCAATTACTAGAGTAATAGAATCAGAGCCATGTTTTAGCGCAGGATGCAGGATATGGCTATTTCCTGATAGGCCTTATTCATTACTTACCAGATAACACAGCGGGTTGCATTAACCATTATGCTTTTATCTGGGACTGAGAAGGCAGCTTGGAATTGTGGCATATTGGACAGAGTACCATTTACTCGATAGATCATGGGTGGGTGTGGATCAGTGGTCACTAAATTGCGCACTTGCTCCGGACGAATATTGGATGCCCAGACATGCGCCGTGCCTAAGAAAAATTGCTGATCTGGCGTAATGGAATTAATTGTTTTTGCTTCTTTATAGTATTTAGAATTGTGAAACGCATGGTAGGCTAGAGTTAAGCCGCCTAAATCTGCTGTTGCTTCTCCGACAACTAATTTTCCTTGCACGGGTAAATCGCCGTCTACTTTATATTTAGAAAATTGTTCTACAATGCAATTGGTTGCAGCTTGGAATTTTTTCAAATCAGCCTCAGTCCACCAATTTTTTAAGTTCCCATGACCGTCAAATTTTGCGCCTTGGTCATCAAAGCCATGCGTCATTTCATGCCCCATTACAAAACCGATGGCACCATAATTGACTGCGGCAGGTGCGCTGGGATCGAAAAAGGGGGGTTGCAATATGCCTGCTGGAATATTGAGATTGTTCATGGAAGGATCGTAATAGGCATTGATGGTTTGTGGTGGCATTGCCCATTCGCTGCGATCAACAGGCTTGCCAATTTTATTGAGATCACGCTTGTTTAAAAATTCATTTGCACGAATGACGTTAAGTACATAGGGGCCTCGATCAACTTTTAATGTTGAGTAATCCCACCACTTATCAGGATAGCCAACACGATCCTCCATCAGTGCTAATTTTTTCAAGGCTGCTTGCCTTGTTTCCGGCGTCATCCAGCTAAGTGTTTGCAGATCTTGTTTTAGCGCTTGTCGGATATCGTGCAGTATCTCAAGGGCTGCTTGTTTGGATGCAGGGGGGAAATATTTTTCGACATACAGTTTACCAATTGCAAAACCAAGAGCACCATTTTCAGTGTTAACGACTCGCTTCCATCGTGGCAATAATTTCTTAGTACCGGTTAGGGCAGAAACCATTTTAAAATTCTGGTCGACAAAAGGTTTGGATAAATAGGAGGCGAATGCGTCAATCAAATGCCAACGTAAGTAAGTTTTCCAGTCCGCAAGAGGAATTGCTTGTAACTGTGTATTCATTACTTTAAAAAACTCAGGCGTTGTTAAATTGATGTGCTTAATTGACGGTTGGCCGAGAGCGCTGAGGTATTGAGACCAAGAAAAGTTGGGAGTCACTTGTTCAAGTTGTTGTAAATCCATCATATGATAGACAGCGTTTGGGTCACGTTGCTCTATTTGTGACATGGACGCTTTAGCTAAAATGGTTTCTATATTCATGACTGTTGCGGCTTCTTTTGTTGCTTGGTCTGGCTTATCGCCAAGCAATTCAAACATCTTGCCAATATGCTGAACATAAGCCGCACGAATTTGTTGGAACTTCTTATCTTCTTTGAGGTAATAATCACGATCAGGCAAACCTAGTCCGCCTTGCCCAGCAGCGCCAATCATTTCTTGGCTATTTTTAAAATCCTGCATGCTGCCGAAACTAAAAAGTGCGTCAACGCCAATGAGTTGTAGATGAGTAATAACCTGTTGCAAATCAGCTAAATTGTTGATTGCCGCAATGCGCTGAAATTCAGATAATAAGGGTTCGATGCCAAGTTTATTAATGGATTCTTCATCCATGCCGCTAAAATAAAAATCACCTACTTTTTGCTCGATACTCCCTGGCGCTGCATTTTTATTATTGGCTGCTGCAATAAGCATTTGGTGAATCCTATCTTGCACTTTTTCCTGCAAAATATTAAAACTGCCCCAGGTTGCGTATTCAGGTGGAATGGGGTTTTTCTTTTGCCAGGTACCATTGGCATAGGCAAAAAAATCAGTTGTTGGTGAGGCAGAGGTGTCGAGCCAATCTAAATGCAGGGCTTCCACTGGATTATTGTTATTTCCATCATTGGTAATTGGTACATTCACTGCTAAGGAAGAAAAGCTTAAAATCGCTGTAAAAGTAGCAAGAATATATCGCATAAAATGGCCTCTTAATGTGCTTCGTCCCAATCACGCCCAACGCCGATGGATACTGATAAAGGTACAGACAATTGTACGGTGTGCTCCATTAAATTACGTATTGTCTCTTTTGCTGCGTCTACTGCAGTTTCATGTACTTCGAAGATTAATTCATCATGAACCTGCATAATCATTTTTACAAGAGGTTTTTCTTGTGTGGATTGCCATTGGGCTAACGCTATCATTGCTTTCTTAATAATATCAGCGGCGGTACCTTGCATGGGTGCATTGATTGCGGCACGCTCTGCTGCTTTTTGTCGCATTAAATTTTGCGTATTTATTTCAGGAAGATAAAGGCGGCGACCAAAAAGCGTTTCAACATAGCCTTGCTGATGAGCTTGTTTGCGCGTGCGCTCCATGTAATCAAGGACACCTGGGTAACGTTGGAAATAACGATCCATGTAATACTGGGCATCTTGGCGTTCTATACCAAGTCGTTTTGCCAACCCAAAGGAAGACATACCATAAATTAAACCGAAATTGACCGCCTTGGCGCGACGACGTTGTTCACCGGTTACTTCCATTAAAGGGACTTGGAAGATTTCACTGGCTGTGGCCGCATGAATATCCCAGTTGTTGATAAAGGCCTGCAACAGATTTGCATCTTGAGAGAGATGCGCCATAATGCGCAATTCAATCTGTGAATAATCGGCGGCCAATAAAAAATGATCTGCTGGGGCAATAAAGGCTTTACGAATAAGCCGGCCTTCTTCACTACGAATAGGAATATTTTGTAAATTAGGATCACTTGAAGATAATCGCCCCGTAGCAGCAACGGCCTGATTGTAGGAGGTATGCACGCGTTGAGTTTGGGGATTAATGGTTTTAGGTAAAGCGTCAATATAGGTGGATATCAGCTTACTGAGACCCCGATACTCAAGAATCACTGCAGGTAAGCGGAAGTCAAAAGCGAGTTCCTGTAGCACTGCCTCTGCGGTTGAGGGTTGTCCTGTAGGTGTTTTTGTTAAGACAGGAATTTTTAATGTGTCAAACAAAATTTCCTGAAGTTGTTTAGGTGAATTAAGGTTAAAAGGCTTACCAGCTAAACACAACGCTTCTTCTTCGAGCGCAGCCATGCGCTCTTTTAATCGTTCCCCATGCTTCGCTAAAGTCGCCTGATCAACGAGTACTCCATCATACTCCATATCGGCTAACACAGTAAGTAAAGGGATTTCAATCGAATTCAGTACCGTCCTTAACCTGTCGTCAAGCATCGAATAAAGTTTATGGTGTAATTTTAAAGCAAGATCGACAAATTCGGCGGCATAGAGTGCAGCTTTCATAACTGGAACTGCATCAAAAGACAATTGTTTTGTCCCCTTTCCAAGAATGTCTTCATTACTAAGAGGCTTATGTCCCAGGTACTTTAATGATAGGGAGTCCATGTCGTGGCGGCTTGCATTTGAATTCAAGACATAAGATTCCAGCATCGGATCAGACAGAATGCCTTTAACATGAATGCCATAACGCTTAAATACATTGTAATCGTATTTTATATTCTGACCAATTTTGCCAATTTTTTCGTTTTCAAGAAGGGGTTTTAAGCTAAATAAAGTCTTATCTCGGGATAATTGTTCACTACCGTCTTTGTGGGCCAGAGGCAGATAAGCAGGTTTACCTTCCTCGATTGCTAAGGCGATACCAACAATTTCAGCCTCCATGACATTATTACTTGTCGTTTCGACATTAATACAAAACATAGGGCTTGATTTTAGTTTCCCTATCCAATCGGTGAGCTGAGTTTCAGTGTTAATCACCGTGAAGTCGATCTTTTCAATCATATTGCTGGGAGTTGTTTCCTCTTGGGAAGACTGCTGCTCTAGTAATTCTTTTAACCAGTTTCTGAATTCCAATTCACGTAGTAATGCAAGTAACTTTTCACGGTTAGGTTCTTTTGGTTTTAGGTCGGCTAAAGTCAATGGTAATTCAACATCTGTTTTGATTGTGACCAATTTTTTTGATAAAGGTAAATGTGGGATACTTGCGCGCAAATAGTCGCCGATTTTACCTGTTATTGCATGGGAATTTACGATTAAATTGTCTAAAGATTGATATTCTTGCAGCCATTTCATCGCTGTTTTGGGCCCACATTTAGGTACCCCAGGCACATTATCAATACTGTCACCGATTAAAGCTAAATAATCGACTATTTGTGAAGGATGAACGCCGAATTTTTCTGTAACCCCCACCGTATCGAGGGTTTGATTAGTCATCGTATTGATCAGGGTTACATGCTCATTAACAAGTTGAGCCATGTCTTTGTCGCTAGTAGAAATTAATACTGTCTGCTTTTGTTCTGTTGCGGAATGTGCCAGTGTCCCAATAACATCATCCGCTTCTACCCCTTCAACGATAAGTATTGGCAACCCCATCGCTTCGAGCAAGTCGAGCAAAGGCTTAAATTGACTTTGGAGATCGTTTGGCATGGGCGGGCGATGGGCTTTGTATTCAGGATACCATTCGTCTCTGAAGGTTTTGCCTTTGCTGTCAAAGACCACCGCGATTTGTTCTGGTTTATAATCCTTAATTATTTTTTTAACCATATTGGCCACTCCATAGACAGCCCCGGTAGGCTGTCCTTTAGAGTTGGTTAATGGAGGGAGTGCATGAAAAGCACGAAAAAAATAAGAAGAACCATCAATCAGAATCAAAGGGCAAGACATTATTTTTCGGCCTCGCATTGCGCTAAATGTTTGCTTAACTCATCGACTTTTTCGCTCAATGCTTTTAAATTTTTGCGCATAATAGGAATTCTTGTTACTGATAACTCTTGCTCAATCGCTTTTTCTTTGGGACGAGCTGGGCTACCCAAATAAATATTCCCTTGTTTTAGGTGTTTTTTTGGGGGGACGCCAGTTCGTGCCCCTAATATCACCCCATCGTCAATACGCACGTGGTCACTTACTCCTACATTGGCTGCAAAAATAACATGGTCACCACTGGTGGTGCTGCCTGCGATACCTGTAAAAGCACAGAGAATATTGTGTTTACCTAATTTTACCGAATGAGCAATTTGTACTAAGTTGTCAATTTTGGTACCTGCACCGATGACTGTTGCACCTAGGGTGGCTCTATCAATCGTTGTGTTTGCGCCTATTTCTACATCGTCCTCAATAATTACATTTCCAACATGAGGGACTTTCATATGCTGGTCATCCACTAGAGTATAGCCGAAGCCATCAGAGCCGATAACTGATGAGGCATGAATACAAACTCTTGCTCCGATTTGAGTCCGTTCGTAAATTGTCACATGAGGATGCAATGTGGTATTCGGGCCGATATTGACTTCAGCGCCGATGCTTACATGGCTCTTAATCACGCAGTTATCCCCAATTTGGCTGCCGGATTCAATGACGACATAAGGACCGATCGAAACATTTTTTCCTAGAATAACATCATCAGCAATAGTAGCTGTGGGGTGTACACCTGGAACCGGTTTTTTACTGGGGAAAAAATGATTGAGCAATTGAATAAATGCTTTAAAAGGGTTTGCAACTTGGATGACTGGCTTGATGTCGCTGTTTATATTTGTACAGACTAAAATGGCCGCAGCTTGAGAGCGCTCTGCTAACTGCAAATTCTCGCTGCCATCGGCAAACACCAAAGCGCCAGCAACAATATTATCAATGGGGGAAAGCGCTGAAATAACGATCTTCTCATCGCCCACAACCAACCCTTGCACTAAATTAGCTATTTCAAACAGCGAAGCATTCATCATTAACCTTATAAAATCATGCAAAATAGGGCGATTATAGCGCGATGTAGCTTTAGTTGCGAATTAAGTTTTAAAAGATTGCAGAAATTTAACTACCGCTGGAGAAACAAGTGCTAACACGAAATCTACCCTTAAATATAAATGTCAATTTATAGAGCAATAAGATTTATAAGATATCACCTATCATCCTATGGTTAGAGCCTTTGAAAGCCCATAGGTATTAAGTTAAGCCGATCAGAACATTTTTTATTCAATATTTTCAAAAAATTATTTCTGTTAATCCGAGACTGTCGCGTGAGCAAGGGATAACAGGTGGCTTGCTTCTTATCTGCTCCCTTGCGGTCGCAGCCCCATCCTTGACTTATACTTGCGTGGCCACACCCTGCGGATACGGCCGCAGAATGCAGGCAAAGTGTTTTTCCTAGGACTAAAAAAGGGCAGCTACATTCGGCGCAATAGTAGTGCTGCATTTGCACCGCCAAACGCAAAATGGTTTGATAATGCGATGTCGACCTGCTGTGGTCGGGCATGGTTCGCTACGTAATCCAGGTCGCACGCGGGGTCTGGATCATACAAATTGATGGTGGGCAATAACATGTCGTTTTGCAGACATAATGTGGTGGCAATAATTTCCATAGCGCCAGCAGCCCCAATGGCATGTCCGGTCATGGCCTTTTGTGCTGTAATGGGTATTTCATAGGCGCGTTTGCCAAAGATGGTTTTGATTGTTTCAGTTTCAGTGATGTCGTTTAATTGGGTACCTGTACCATGGGCGTTTATGTACTGGACGTCGCTAACAGCGAGTTTAGCATCGTCTAAAGCAGCATGGATAGCACGTACCTGACCTTGAACCGTAGGTGCAGTAACATGATATGCATCGCAACTAGCGCCATAGCCAATGATTTCAGCATAAATTTTAGCGCCTCTGGCTTTGGCTTGTTGCAGCTCTTCAAGGATCAAAATACCTGCTCCATCGGCCATGACCATGCCGTCGCGGTTTTTATCGAACGGCCGGCAGGCCATTTGAGGATTCTCATTTTGGGTAGACATCACACGCAGCTTGCACCAAGCAGCCATCAAGGTTTCCCAAAGCAGTGATTCGGTCCCGCCACATAAAGCGGTTGTTAGTTTGCCGTAAGCGATTTGATGATAGGCATTACCTATTGCTTCAGCTGAGGATACGCAAGCGTTCGAAATGGTGGAATTAGGGCCTCCTAAACCAAAAGCAATAGCAATATGATTTGCAACGGAATTAGGCATGCCGCGAATGACGCTTAAAGCAGGGATTTTCTTCCAGCTTTCTTTAAAGAAAGATTCATAAGCGGATTCGAGTTCAGGTGTTCCTCCTAAACTTGTCCCTATGTATGTGGCGGTATTAGCCAATTCGGTAGCAGTTAAGCCAGCGCGTTCAATGGCGTGATGCGCGCAGTAAAGCGCGTATTGCGCAACTCGAGGATAGCGTTTACTTTTATCAAACTCAGGAAGATGGGCAAGTGATAAATTAGTAATCTCCCCGCCAATTTGAGTAGGATAGGGTGTTGCGTCGTAACTTTCAACACGTTTGATACCGCATTGCCCGTTTATAGCTGCTTGCCAGAAAGACTCAAGCCCGTTGCCGATGGAGGAAACTATTTCCATCCCAGTTATTACAACCCGTTTCTTCATTCCTTATCCTCTTAGCGCCATCCTTCCGCGTAAAACGCAATACTAAATGTGCGGTAGAAAAGCTGTCAAGTTGAATTCTTTATTGTTGAAAAATAATTTGTTTACAAAAGAGTATATTATCCTGTTTGAGCACACTATTATACAAAAGGGTATACGAATTTGAGAGTATGATCATCTCATTTTGTGGTGTTATTAAACAAGGCGCTTATGATACCTGATTGTAGAGAAGACAGATAGACTCAAGGAAGTCTAGTTCATTATTTCGAGCCTATTTGTTTATTCGTTTTGAAACGCCTAGAAATGTACGCATATTTTCAGTGGGAATAGACCAAAAATCTGTCGCATTGATCGTCTTAAACCCGTGACGTGTATAAAGGTTAAGCGCATTTTCATTTGTCGTTTCGACATCCAGTATGAGCTTTGTTGTACCTAATGATAAAGCATGATTAATGCAATAAGATAATAATTCACTCCCTAATCCTTGTCGCTGATGCTTTGGGAGCACGGCAATATCCGACAAGATGGCACTGCCATCAGCCTGCCAACGGATATGTGCTTTGGCAACACCTTTTCCTTGGTGGGAAGCAAGAAGGATAGTGTAGTTATTCTCATTAAGTAGAATATTAAATCGCGCCGGCATATCCTCATCTTCTTCAGGAAAACAGTGCTCGTCGATATGGCACAGGGCAGGGATATCTTTTTCTGTAGCTTTGCGAACAATGAGTGTTTGCTTGGTTATCAAAATAGGTTCGTAGCTCTGGCGCTGCATTTGATATTCGCTATGGTGATACTTAAAACCTAGTTCTGAGAGCCATCCATCATTGACCGCTTCCGGTGTGGAAAAAATCAAAGTATTCATTTGTTTTGCTATGAGCAACGGCATGACTGTTTGCAATAACTGTTTGGCTATACCCTGACGGCGATGAGACGGTTCTACTAGAACACTGACCTCGCAGGCATCGGCATAAAAGAAATAAACACTTAAAAAGCCCAAAAGAGTGCCGTCTTGAAAGTAAAGTACATTACTGTCATTCAGTCTCTTTTGTTCAAGGATGTGCGGGTATAGCGGAGGTATGCTCCTATCGACTTCTCTACATAAAGAAGCGAGCTGGTTAACAGCATGCAATTGTTCTTGGTTTAACTGATTGTTGTATATGAACATAATCTTCTTGTCAAAATAAAGCATTATCGCACATTGTATCATTTAGTGATTAGCAAAGTTTACAATAGCCCATTTTTTTATTGCTCCTTCTTATTTGTTTAATCATCCTTTCCCAGCCTCTTCATGCACTGGGGATGGTGCTTCCAGAGGCACACTCACACTATTGTCTGTGTTGAAAGCAGTAGGGGGGCGATGGGATGAAAAAAAGAAATAAAGGCCAATTGCTGCTAAAACGATAATAATAATAACCGCAATGATGCCAATGCTTTCATTTTCATGATCTTTACCATTCATAAACAATTTACTCCACAATTCCCTGTACATCATCATTATTATAGTAAGAATTAGGAGAAAAATTAGTTGAAATTTTTAGCTAACAATAGTGGAAATTTTTTGTGAATAATGATAGTTAATTGAGATCAATGAATAAACATATTGCTGTTTGAAAAAAGCAAATTTATGTGATCAATTCACTCCCTTTGATCCAGCATTAATATTATCAATTTTCTATAAATACTGATTATTTTTAAAAAAATTGTAATTTGTTTTTCAGTTGGTTGTTAGCAATTTCCTGAAAATTTTCTTAAATTTTTTACCGGATTAGGAAAAACAAAACGAATACTAGGCTTAGTATGATTAGCAGCGAGTTAATTCGTTGGCGAGTTAATAATTTAAGTAAACTATAAAGAAGAATCCCGCTGCCTATCCCGTCAGCAATAGAAGAAGTAAAAGGAATGAGTATGATGGTGACCATACAAGGAGCTGTTTCACTGATGTCTTCTAGCTGTAACTCACCTAAATGCTTCATCATACAGCAAGCAACATAGAGCAAAGCAGGACCCACAGCATAGCTGGGAATCATTTGCGCTAGAGGAAAGAAGAAAAGCATCAAAATGAACCCCGCCCCGATAACTAATGCAGTTAAGCCAGTGCGCCCACCGGCTTGAATTCCTGCTGCTGATTCAATATAAGGAGAAGTACTTGCTGAGCCTAAAAGACCTGCTAGAGTCGAAGCAACTGCATCGGCTGTTAAGCTTCGACTCAAACGCTGCTGATAGTTAGATTGTTGTCTAAAAAGTGATGGATTAAGTAATCCTATAAGAGTGCCAGTAGCATCGAAAACGGTAATTAAGAAAAAAGTAAAAATTGCCTTTAATGAAGGTATACTCGAAAGACCAGTAAAATCGAGTTTAAAAAAACTTGGCTGTATAGAGGGGGGCAAGGCGACCAAACCTTTCCAAGTGGTTAATCCCACTAATAACCCTACTAAGCTGATAATCAGAATTCCTATAATAATGGCCGCAGGCACAAGATAATAGTCAAGCACTAAGATCAATAAAAATCCTAAAACAAATAAGCCAGTTTGCGGACGATAGAGGTCCCCTAAGCGCATCATGGTGTGGTTATCGCTAACAATCAATTGATTGGATTGTAAGGCAATCAAGGCAATAAATAGGCTAATCCCTATTAGAATGGCGATTTGTAAATTATGAGGAATCGCTTCAATTAATAATCGTCTTAACCTAGTTAAACTAACGAAGAGGAATAACAACCCCGAAATAAAGACCATTGCAAGTGCATGTTGCCAATCAATGCCCATACCTAGCACAACGGAATAAGAAAAATAAATATTAAGCGCCATCGCGGGAGCTATCCCAATAGGTGTATTGGCTAAAAGACCTGTAAATGCACAGGCAAAAGCGGTCACCAAGCAGGTTGCTGTGAAAACTGCGCCTTGATCCATACCTGCTTCGTGCAAAATGGTTGGATTGACAAAGGCAATATAGGCCATAGTTAAAAAAGAAGTGATACCAGCGACAATTTCTGTCTTGATTGAAGAGTAGCCAACGAAGACGGATTTAGGATTGTTCATGATGTAATTAAAAAAGGAAGTTAAGCACATCAAAAACAATTTCTATTGCAATTAATACAATAATAATGATTTCTAAGCTATGGGAGTGACGCGTTTCCAGATAGCCGTTAAACATATCAAAGATTTCACTCAGTGTATCCAATCGGTGATTTATCGCATTAACTCGACGTTGAATATGTAAGTAGCGTTCGAGCATAGTGTAGTATTCTTCTAGTGTTGGGTGTTGCCAGAAATATTTTGGATGGTAGAGAAAATTACTGATAAGATTCATCTCGCTTTTCGCCCCTAAAATTTCACCTATAATTTGTCGAATTTTATTGCGGCTAATGGGCATGTGGCCTTTACTCGAGAGGCTTTGCATCATAGGGTTATATTTTTCAATTAGCGCTTCAATAATAGTCTCAAAATATTGTAATTTTACTGATTGCGAAAACCCATAAGAAAAACTCAGTTTTAATTCATCGCTATCATCATCCATGGTTAAGCAATCAACATCAAAAAAGCCATGTGGTTCTATGGCTGTCTTTTCACCAATTTTATAACTGAATTCGTCTCTTACTAAAAAAGATACCGGCCTATCAGCGAATTGATTGATGATGTTAAGATAATTCTTAACTTGATGACGTTTAACTCCCCAAGAAACAACAGTACCATTTTTAAACACGAAGATAAGTGTATTACTGGTATCAGCGCGATTTATTTTCAAAACATCCCGGGTTCTAAGTGAACTATAACCCGGTAAGCTGGTTTTAAAATAGGTATCAAGGCGCGATAAATCAATTGAGTTGGCAATGCAGTAACTTAAGCATTCCATGATGTCTATGATCCTTGCATGTATTACATCCCATAATAATGCGTTAGTGAGTATTATGAGCTATTCAATGAGGGCGATTATAACCTAATTGGAATTTAACTACACGCGGTATAGATCGGGCCTCAAACTTTTAAAATGTACTCGCATGGTCTAAATTGAGCACAGTTGCGAGAAAACATGGCGAAAAGCGCTCACAGCATCGTGCTGTTTGGATGGGCCAGTGTTTTTTCGCAAGATGTGCCATAGTGCAATCCAAGGGCGGAGGGTCTTAAGCGCTATCGGCGGTTTCTTGGCCAGGATAAGCTTTTTTTCTATCAGAAGCCCCGCTGAGCCACTGAGGACATACTTCTAACACCTTCGCTATCTTATCAAGTTGCTCGGAGGATGGCAGCATGTGGCCGAAAATCATTGCATTTGCTAAGTGACGAGTAACACCAAAGACTTTGGCAACCGCTTTAATTTTCTCCGACAGATCCTCGGGAAAACCTAATAAAGACAATTCTCGATTAAATCGTTGTGAAAATACTTTACTGTTCATTTTTCACTCCATGAAAAAAATTTGCCGGCTCAAGCCGACACCTCATTAGGTAATAGCAGACCCTAATTTTTAATACCTCCGGTGGATTTTAAGCCACAGATTTAGGAACTGAATCTATTCCCATTGTTAGTCCAATAATCCAACACTATTTTGAGGTTAAAGACTCAAAGTTTGCTTGTGTCATCTGTGCAATTTGTATAAAAAACATACTTTTTGCAATAGCTCAGCATTTGGTTTTAACCTAATTAGAATTAGAACTTGAACCCATACCTGGCTGTCCTTGATACAGGTATATACCCAAGTGTCTTGGGTATATCTGTTATAACTTATTTTTTTTCCGGAGCAAAGTATTTTTCTATTATTTTTAAAAACAAACAGTTATCGATGGAATCAGTTAATGAATGATTGACTTTAAAGTGTTGGTATAGGCAATGCTTTGTAAATACGCTTTCGAGTAATCCTCTGGACTGAATTTTGAATGTTCTAATTTACTAAAATTGGCATGTTCGTAAGCTTGGACCATGTCTAACAAATAACCAAGTGCACCTCTGCGTGTCAGTAGGGCTGCGGTTACTTCATCCTTTAGCTGAATCCTGTTTAATAAGCAGGACATAGGTTCATTTAACATCGCATCCAATGTGGAAAGCATCCCTACAGTGTATGCATCATCAGCATTGGCTAAACGGGAACGGATTGCCAGGAGTTGACACATTTTTGCTCTGATCAGTGTTCTTTCTAGCAAATCACAAGCCACATGATCCAATGCTGAAACTAAAAGAAAAATCACCCAGTTGCGTATTTTCGCTAAGCCCAATTGTTGGATTGCAGTGATCAAGCAGTCGATTTTTTTACCTTGATACATCGAGGCTGAGTTAGCAAGTTTGAGTATGCGATCGTTGAGTTGCGGTAGTTTTAAAATTATCTCTTCAATTTGGCCAATTTCGGTTTCTGGGTTGTATAGTTCAGTGAATAATTTCAATATTGAGAGCTTATTTTCTGGAAGGGGCTCATGTTGGATGAGATTGGGATGGTCCAGGAAAAAGCCTTGAAACATATCAAAGCCTAAGTTTCGACATAGAATCAACTGATCGCGGCTGTCGATTTTTTCTGCCAACAGTTTACCCTTAAATCCCATTGCCTTAAGTACTGCCAGCTGTTTTTTAATTTCTTGCTTACTTAAGCCTAAAACTTCAATTTTTATTATATCCACAATATTAGTGAGCGGGATTAATTCTTCTCGAAAAACAAAATCATCGAGTGCTATTTTATAGCCTTGCTCAGAAAGCATGATTACATTTTTTAATAAAAGATCATCAACCCAAAGATTTTCTAATAATTCAATAACAACTCTATCCTTAGGGAGCCTAGCAGGTATTTGTTGCAATAGATGAGTACGAGTGAAGTTAATGTAAGCAGGGTGTGAGCCGATAATCGTATTAATATTTAAGTGCGTAAAAAGATTGTAAAGTACGGAAGCAGTTGCATCGTATCCAGATTTTTCATCAGAAGTGTCAATATTTGCGTAATTAAGGTCCCCGGTGCGATAGAGAATTTCATAGGCACAAACAGTGCTTTGGGCATCATATATGGCTTGTCTTGCGATTAACGTAGACATCACTTGCTTTATATTAAGGAGTAGTACTTTTAGTATACTCAAGCCTATGAAATTAGGCAGTGGGGCCTCATCTTTTATCAATAGGAATGAGCTCTAAGTCTGTGCTTAGAGCTAAAATGAGTTTTAATGACGAACCTCAAGTAACTTTCTTGCTCGAGTTGTAAGAAATTACTCTTGATGATGAAAATAATTCAAGTCTAACTCTCTCGCTGCTTTGACATCATCCAAACGTTTCACTGGTAGAGTATGGGGTGCGTCTCTTAAGAGATTAGGGTTTGTTTCAGCTTCATGCCGTATTGCTTGCATCGCACTAATAAAGCCGTCTAGTTCTTCCTTGCTTTCTGTTTCAGTAGGTTCGATAAGTAGACATTCAGGCACGAGCAGCGGGAAATAAGTTGTCGGCGCATGGAAACCATAATCAAGTAAGCGTTTTGCTAAATCCATTGCGGTTATGCCATTAGCTTTTTTCTCTTGACTTAAGGATAAAATAAATTCGTGGGTCGCCCGACGTCCCGGGTAAGCAGGTTTAAATCCAGCTTTCTCCAATTGGGCAAGCAGGTAATTGGCATTTAGTGTGGCAAAATCTGAAACGCGAAGTAATCCCTCTCTGCCTAAAACACGAATATAGAAATAGGCGCGAAGTAAAATACCCGCGTTACCCATAAAACAAGACAAGCGCCCAATACTTTGAGGTATGTCATTATTCGTAGCCCAACGGTAGTGATCATTTTCTTTCACTACAGTCGGTAACGGCAAATAAGGTAACAAGCGTTTCCCTACTGCAACAGGACCAGCCCCGGGGCCGCCACCGCCATGCGGTGTTGCAAAAGTTTTATGCAGATTTAAATGCATGACATCAAAACCCATATCGCCTGGTCTAACTCGGCCCAAAATGGCATTTAAGTTAGCGCCGTCATAATAAAGTAGCCCGCCTGCTTGGTGTACGATTTGCGCTACTTCCTTGATTTGACGCATAAACAACCCTAAGGTTGAGGGGTTGGTTAGCATAATTCCAGCTGTTTTAGGACCAACTTTACTGCGAAGTTCCTCGAGATCAATATCACCATCCTCTGCTGTTGCAAGTTCAATGACTTTAAATCCACACATTACCGCAGAGGCAGGGTTTGTGCCATGCGCGGCATCAGGGATAAGAATTTCATCACGTGCTGTGTCACCGCGTGACTGATGGTAAGCCTTAATCATTGCCACTCCGGCAAATTCACCTTGAGAACCCGCCATAGGCGTGAGTGAAACACCCTGCATGCCAGTAATTTCAGCGAGGTAATTTTGTAGTTCAAAAAGGATTTGCAGAAAGCCTTGGCTTGCTTTCTCCGGAGCCAAAGGATGGCGATTACTGAATTGCGGCATCATAGCGGCTTTGTGCACCCCTCGAGGATTATATTTCATGGTGCATGAGCCTAATGGGTAGAAATTGGTATCAATGCCGAAGTTCTTTTGCGAGAGCTTTGTATAATGCCGAACCACTTGGAGTTCGGAGCAAGCGGGCAAACGCGGAGGGGTAGAGCGCAAGAACTGATCAGGGATTGCTAATGGTTCTGCAATTGGATGAGGAGCTTGTGCTGTCGCTTGACGGGTGGCTTTTGAGCGTTCAAAAATTAACATAATTTGCCCTCCGTTTTTTGGATAAGATCTTTAAGTTCATTGCAATGTTTGACTGGTGTAAACTCGATTAATTGATAATCAGCGATTTCAGCTAAGTAATAAGGGTCTCGTTTAATCACTTCTTCTAAATAGGCTTTATCGTTAGTAGCTGCAATGATGATACCGCCAGTACGAGGTTTCATAGGGCCTGATGCAAGCAGCAATCCTTGTTTGTAGTGGTAATCAAGATATTCGCGATGTGCTTGTAAATACTTATCTACTTCACTAATCGGTGTTTTATATGTAAGCAATATAATAAACATCAGTCACCTCATTGAGCCAGAATTTGTTTAAGGGAATTGGCATAGTGTGCGATGTCTTCACTTGTCCGCATTTCTGTGGCACAAACCAGTAAGGTATTGGCCAATTGAGGATAATGTGATTCTGCTGAATAACCACCGATTATGCCATAGTCGCGTAAGCGGGTTAGTATCTCGTCGACAGGTTGATTGAGACGTATAAGTGTTTCATGAAAACAAGGTGCTGAGAAAACCGTTTCCACTCCATCGATTTGTGTCAATGCGGTCACTAACGCACGTGTATTATGATGGCATTGGCGAGCAACCTGTTGCATGCCCTCAGCCCCCAGCAAGCTCATGTGGATGGTTGCAGCAGTAACTAATAATCCCTGGTTTGTGCAGATGTTTGAAGTAGCCTTGCCGCGTCTAATGTGCTGTTCCCGAGCCTGCAAAGTCAAGCTATAGCCTGTTTTACCGTCTTTATCCAAAGTGCGCCCAATTAAACGACCGGGCATTTGGCGCACATACTCCATGCGAGAACTGAAAAAGCCAAAATAAGGGCCGCCTGAAGCCATTGGCGAGCCTAAGGGTTGTCCTTCACCGCATACAATGTCAACTCCGTGTTCACCCCATTGGCCTGGCGGTTTTAACAGAGCCAGTGAAATAGGATTGACACAGGCAATACTGATTGTGTGGTTAGTGCGTGCCCAATTGGTCAGTTCATCAACAAGTTCTAAACATCCAAAAAAATTAGGCTGGGCGATAACTATGGCGGTAATGTCTTCACCACGATATTTCTCTAACGCTGAAAGCGGTGTAATGCCTTGCTTTTCATCAAATGGCAAGGTAAGGACTTCGATATGTTGATTACGAACGATAGTTTCTAAAGTTTCCCGATAGAAAGGATGTACCGTTCCAGCAATCAGCACACGATTAGTTTTACTTCGCTTATTAATTCGCACAGCCATGAGAACCGCCTCAGCCAGTGCTGTTGCACCGTCGTACATTGAGGCATTGGCTACATCCATCCCCGTCAATTCGGCAATCATCGTTTGGTATTCATAGAGCAACTGCAATGTGCCTTGGCTTGCCTCTGCTTGGTAAGGTGTGTAAGCCGTTAGGAATTCACCACGAGATGCAATATCCCATACTGCAGCAGGAATATGGTGCTCGTAGCAGCCTGCACCAACGAAGCAAAGTCCATTTTGATTTTTATCTGCTAAATGACGGGCTTCTTTGAGCATCGACATCTCATTCATACCCGTGGGTATGTTTTTGAGCTCGCCGTAAAGCAATGATGAAGGGATCTCGTCAAACAAATCTTGGAGTTTGCTGGCACCAATATTCGCCAACATGGCTTCAATATCTTCAGCAGTATGTGGAATATAAGGCATATTAATGATCCTCAGCTATCTCGTTTTGATATTCATCAGCATTTAATAGGTTATCTAATTCAGATGGATCGCTCGCTTTAATTTTAACTAACCAACCTGCACCATAAGGATCACTGTTAACAAGCGCGGGATTCTCACTCACACGTTGGTTGACAGCAACAATCACCCCACTGACAGGTGCATAAACATCGGAAGCAGCTTTCACGGATTCAACAACGCCAAATTCTTCTCCGGCAGTTACTTCGTCACCTTCTTCGGGTAATTCAACAAATACCATGTCGCCGAGTAATTGCTGTGCATGCTCTGTAATGCCGATAGTCATTACCCCGTCAGGATTGTGTTCTAACCATTCATGGGTCCGTGTGAATTTTAACTCTGCCATGGTATTGTCCTCTTTATTAATTATAATCAGTACAAATCAGCAATTTGCTAAGTTTTTTGCCTTTCGAGGCCTTCTCCCGTTTTCTGGGGGGAAGGGAAGAAAGAAGGACTTAGGGATTCTTATAAAATTTGTCCGCGCTTAACAAACCTAGGTTTAACCACTTTAGCCGGAATGAGTTTTCCGCGAATATCCACCATTACCTGTTCTCCTGTTTTAGCAGGTACCCGTGCTAACGCGATTGATTTAGCGAGAGTGGGGGAATAGGTTCCGCTGGTTATGACCCCATCTGCATGGCCTTCAACAATCACACGTTGTCCGCTGCGCATAACACCTTTGTCTTGTAAAATTAGGCCTACAAACTTACGTTTTACACCTTGCTGTTTTTGAGACAGGAGGGCGCCCATGCCAATAAAGTCCCTTTCTTCTGGTTGCCATTTTACGGTCCATTCTAACCCGGATTCCAAGGGGGTGGTTGATTCATCCATGTCTTGCCCATACAACAGCATACCTGCTTCCAAACGAAGGGTATCCCGGGCCGCTAAGCCACATGGTTTTACTCCTGCCTCCAATAAGGAGGACCATAATCGAGTAATTTCTTCTTTAGGGAGGATAATTTCTAGCCCATCTTCGCCGGTATAGCCAGTACGAGCAAAAAACCAGCTGTCAATATCCACGCACTCAAAATTAGTGAGTGTCGAGACTGCATCAGTTTGAGCAGGAGTAAGAAGACTCATTGTTTTTGCTATTGCTTCAGGTCCTTGTACCGCCAGCATGGCAAGCTCATTGCGCTCTTGTAATCCAACTGCAAATCCCTCGCTTTTGCTGCGAATCCAGGCTAGGTCACGTGCGCGTGTAGCGGAATTTAAAACGATACGATAATTGTCCGAGGCACGTTGGTAAGCGATTAAATCGTCGATGATTCCACCGTGTTCATTGCACATGCAGCTATAAAGCGCGCGTCCGGTGTGCTCAAGCAAATCAACATCATTAGTTAATAATTTACGTAAAAATTGCCTGCCGCCTGCGCCAAGGACATCAACGATAGTCATGTGCGAGACATCGAACATTCCAGCATGTTGGCGAACACTGTGATGCTCCTCCAACTGTGAGCCATAGTGCAGAGGCATTTCCCAGCCATGAAAATCTACCATTTTGGCACCCAATGCCACGTGGCTAGCATGGAGTGGTGTTTTTGCGATCATTGCGACTCCCTTTTTTCGCGCGTTGGTGCAGATGATTATACCGAGATGAGGCATTACGACAAGAGATAAAACATATCTTTTACCTTCAGTCTGTCCAAATGTGTTTTGTCTAAAAATTGCTTCTAGCAAAATCATTAATAATGATAGGAAGATGTTTTGTTTTTTGGACTGCAACCTTCCACAATATTTTGAATTACTGTAGTCTTGACATTTCATAAGGGGAAAGAGAGTAGATTTCTTTCTAAAAAAGATTCAGCTGGATTGAAGGAATAGAATCATGCAGAGATCAAAAGCGGGAGAATTTTGTTGGAATGAGTTAGCCACTTCTAATGTTCAAGCTGCCAAAGATTTTTACGGCAAGTTACTTGGTTGGAAATTCACCGAGGAGAATGCTGGTGATATGACTTACACAATGATTACTAACGGTGAGCATGAGTTTGGTGGTATTTGGCAAATTCCTACAGAACAAAAAGACCAAATTCCTCCTCATTGGATGGGATATATTTTGGTAGACGATATTGAGCGAACACTAGAAAAAGCAAAAAGCCTAGGTGCAACAGTTAAAGTACCGGTTACTCCAGTAGGCGAAATGGGCCGCTTCATGGTTATTGTTGATCCTACAGGGGCTCACATTGCATTCTGGGAATCTAAGAAGCAGTAATAAAATTCATGCTAATGCGCCATTGAAAAATTAAGTAGGGGCCTATGCCCCTATCTGGACAGCCTTATTTGGCGCGCGAATCTCTGGCTCGGCTATTTGGAGGGTCTATACTTATAGTATGGTCAAATCGTCGGGAAAGGAGATTCCTATGAATATCAATGTCAGAGGCCATAAGCTCCTCGGCGCATTACTTTTTGGCCTATGCTTATTCGTTTCTGTTCCTAGTGATGCTCATTGGGGTTGGGGGCCTGGTTGGGGATATGGAGGTTTTTATCGTGGCGGTGGTGTTTATATAGGGCCGGGTTATGTAAGCCCCGTGTACTATCGTACTTACTATTATCGTCCCTATTACTACCGTACCTACTATTATCGTCCTTACTATCGTCCTTGCTGTTACTATTATAATTGGTAAAAGGCGTTGGTCGAAAAGGGGTTCCGCGGATAAGCCGCGGGACATACCGGGGGTGCCTTAACTTGACGGCATTGGGGTTATGCGCATACTGATGTTATTCACTTTAATAAGGATAGCGAGTGCTAAGTCGGTTATTATCTTGGCAAAGTTTGCTGGATTTGGTGTGGCTCTTATTTCTCATCTTTTTGCTAAGGTACTTTTGGCGCGACAGGAAGGCACTTGTTCAAACTCGTTCTTGGTTAATCACTAAAGGACGTATTACTTCCTTTGAATGGACGCGGGAAGGCCCTAGATTATGGCCAAGGATTAAATACAGTTATCAGGTTTTTGATCAAGATTTTGTTGGTGAGTATTTATTTCTTGATACAGCTCATAATAATCCCAACAGTAAATATGCCCGCAAAGTGGCTTATAAAGCAGCAATGGCTTATGAAAGAAATGCTGAAATCGATGTATTTTACAATCCCAATAATCCTGAACAAGCGGTACTTGATGTCACAATGCCAAAAAAATTAAACCTAATCCTCGTGTTGCTAATTATGCTAATTATTTTGCATCTGGTGGTAATTATTGTGCGTTTGTTGTAGACGAATTGCTATTCTCGTTAGGTTGACATTGGCAAGGCGGCTCACTAACCTTCGCTTGTAAACTTGTGATGGCAAACCCCCGAACGCCCTGGCCCCCTGGTGCTTGGGTGAAACGGATAGTGACCTCTAAGGTTTGTTTTTGTTGGTACTGTGGATTCTTATAAACCACAAGTAAAGGCATCTTAGCCTCCCATTGATTAGACCCTAAAGTATTAATTGTTGGGGGCAGGGTGGCAACGGCGCTGACATTATAGGAATTTGCTTGGATGGTCTCGGGAAGTTTAGATGCAGTAACTGCTGCACTATAAGCTGTCCATCCATCTGCTGTAAAATATTTGGCAATTTCTTTTTGGCGCTGCAAAAAATTTTTATAATCATAAGTATAAGTCGCAACAATGGCCTCATTCGCCCAAACTGCAAGTTGAACATTGTCAAGAGGAGCTGCCTTGACTGATAGCGACAAAGCAAATAGAGCGAAAACAGCACAGAGTTTGAATTTATGCATTGGGACTATCCTCAAGATCATGACAGCGAAAATATATTTCTAATTGTAGTTTGTTTCAATGCTAAGGCTGCAATTGCAAACTAATTTTTTTGCAGTCAATAAATGAAAACGCTGGCTAGGTTGGCGACAGATCCGAGTATTTATGTTATTTTAGGCGGTCTTGGATTTTCGCAAATCCAAATCAAGTAAGTTCGTTCAAATATTCCATCAGCATAACCAGATTAAATAGGGGGCATTGTGCGTAACAGCCGTTTTTACTTTGCCAACCGGGAAAACGTTAGTCGTTTTATTAATCGTTGGGATATTTTATTACTCATTCTTGTTTTTTTCGTCCTTTTTTTCCTAGGTTGGGCCGGTAAACAGATGGCGAGCCCTTATCAGTTAGGCGAGCCATTACCCATTTCATTAGACCCAATCAAACTGCCTTTCTACGCTTCCCGAACTGTATTAAGAATGTTTATCGCTTTGGCTTTATCGATACTATTTACTTTTGCTGTAGGTGCATTGGCTGCAAAAAACCGTCGCGCGGAGCAAATAATTATCCCTGCGATTGATATCCTCCAATCAGTGCCTGTGTTAAGTTTTTTATCGATTACTGTAACTGGCTTTATCCATTTATTTCCTGGGAGTTTATTAGGGCCCGAGTGCGCCTCCATTTTTGCTATTTTTACTGCACAGGTCTGGAATATTACTTTTGGTTTTTATCAATCTTTAAAGACATTACCGCACGATTTAAAAGAAGCTGCGGCAATGTTTCAATTATCGCCTTGGCAACGGTTTTGGAAGGTTGAAGTTCCTTTTTCAATGTCTAGTTTACTGTGGAATCTGATGATGTCCATGTCTGCTAGTTGGTTTTTTGTGGTCTTATCAGAGTCTATCGCAGTGGCACATCAGGATATTCGCTTACCTGGAGTTGGTTCATATATTGCGCTGGCGATTGAGCAGCGAGACTTACATGCTGTAGGCTATGCGATTTTGACCATGGTCATCGTCATATTCCTTTACGATCAAATCTTGTTTAGACCGCTTATCGCCTGGTCAGAAAAATTTAAAGTGGAACTCTCTCCTGAAGAGGAAGAGTATCAATCTTGGTTAATTGATTTAATTCGCGGTAGCCGGTTAATGAAGCGTTTTGGCAGCATAATGAGAGTTGTTAAGGACAATTTAGTCAATACGAATTGGTTATCTCGGCGGAAGACAAAAGTAGCTAAAGAAATGGATATACGTCGGCAAAAGCATCTTGATTGGATATGGAATACATTCGTACTGATTGCTATCTTTTGTGGCGGCTGGTTACTTATGAATTTTATTTTAGCTGAGCTGAAATTAAGAGAAGTTTTGCATGTTTTTCTCCTTGGTGCAGCGACGGGAACCCGAGTTATTGTACTCATTATTATTAGCTCATTAATTTGGATTCCTGTCGGTGTTTGGATCGGTTTAAGACCTCGGTTGGCACAGAAAATCCAGCCGATTATCCAATTTGTTGCCGCTTTTCCAGCTAATCTGTTCTATCCTTTGTTTGTAATAGCCATTGTACAATTTAACCTGAGCGTCGAAATTTGGGTAACTCCACTGATGATTTTAGGTACACAGTGGTATATTTTATTTAATGTGATTGCGGGTGCGTCAACAATTCCGCGTGAGCTTTATTTGGCGGCAGATAATTTTGGTGTAAAAGGATGGCAGTGGTGGAAACGCTTGGCTTTGCCAGGGATTTTTCCTTTTTACATTACAGGGGCTATAACCGCCGCCGGAGGCGCGTGGAACGCGAGTATCGTCGCGGAATGGGTGAGCTGGGGAAACACAACCTTGGAGGCTACCGGTTTGGGTGAATACATTCATGCAAGTACAATAGCAGGAGATTTTCCAAAAATAGCTTTAGGTACCGCGATGATGTGCACTTACGTATTGGCATTTAATCACCTAATCTGGCGCCCACTTTATCGATTGGCGGAAGAACGCTTCAATTTCAGTTGAGGATGCTATGTCAGAGACCATTATTGCTATTGAGAATTGCCGCAAATCATTTAAAAAGGCATCCACACAAGAACTTTTAGTCCTCGAAGACGTCAATTTTAAATTGCATGAAGGCGAGATTGTCGCTTTGCTCGGCAAATCAGGATCGGGAAAATCGACTCTGTTGCGCATCATTGCGGGACTTGTCCCCCCTTCATCAGGCACTGTCACCTATCGTGGTAAACCAGTGACAGGTCCAGTCCCAGGTATTGCCATGGTATTTCAATCCTTTGCGTTGATGCCCTGGTTAACTGTGCTTGAAAATGTGGAATTAGGGTTAGAGGCTCAAGGTGTTGGTCGAGAAGAGAGGCGTCATCGGGCAATTGAAGCTATTGATACTATTGGTCTTGATGGCTTTGAATCTGCTTTTCCCAAAGAACTATCTGGTGGAATGCGTCAACGAGTTGGTTTTGCCCGTGCTTTGGTGATTAATCCCGATGTATTGTTAATGGATGAGCCTTTTTCTGCACTCGATGTGCTTACCGCCGAAAACTTGAAGTCAGACCTGCTTAAATTATGGCAGGAAAAGAAAACGAATACGAATGGCATCTTATTGGTTACCCATAACATCGAAGAAGCGGCGACACTTGCGGACCGCATTATTATTTTTGGCAGCGATCCAGGTTATATCCGTGCTGAATTACAAGTCAGCTTAGATCAACCTCGCAATCCAGAAACCGAAGAGTTCAGGGATCTAGTTGATAAGATCTACACCTTAATGACGACTGGACCTAAAGAAAAGGCAAGGGGAGCGCAGCGTGAGCGACAAATTGGCTTGGGTTATCGGTTACCCGATGTAGAACCTTCGGAGTTATCTGGTTTAATTGAGACCATGAAGTCATTTAAAGATCAAATTGATTTACCCGAACTGGCTGATGAATTAATGATGAACATCGATGATTTATTCCCCATATTGGAAACGTTAGAAATTCTAGGTTTTGCTAAAGTTTCAGATGGTGATATTCAGCTTAGTGAATTGGGCAAACAATTTTCTGAAGCCGATTTACAGGCACGCAAGCAGTTGTTCGCGAAACGCCTCTTGGAAAAAGTACCTTTAGCACGCTATATCCGTCGGGTGTTGGATGAAAAAATTGGCCATCGCGTTTCGGAAGAGCGGTTTTTATCCAAGCTTGAGGATTACCTCAGTGAGAAAGAAGCTGAACGCGTTTTACGTACCATGATCGATTGGGGACGCTATGCCGAAATTTTTGCCTATGACTTTAATACAGGAATCTTAAGTTTAGAAAACCCCGGCATTCCCGATGGAGTGACAGTGAATTAACGACTTTGAGTATTCGGCTAATACTCCTCCGCTATCCTCGATATTCCCGCTGTTATCATGTGATTTCAAAGTACCTTATTGGGTGAAAAATACTAACTTTGACTATAATTAAGTCAAATGTGGTTGACTGTAAGTATAAATGAGCTCTCCTCCTGGAACTGATAATACCGAACTTGGATATAGCGATATTATTGGAATGGATCAGTACAATCTAAACAAACTGATAATGCTCTATTTAGAAAATCAAAAATTAGAGATTAAAGTTAATGATGAGGGTACGTGTAATGGTTTAGCTGTCGCATTTTGCAAATATGCAACAGAAGGTAGACAAACGGACTTTATTCAAATTATACAAGCGATTATTAAAAAGGGAGCAGCCCTTGCAACAATAAAAAGGGCTGAAACAGACATTAAATTGGCTGAAACAGCCACTCAAAAGGCTGAAATAACCCAAAAAATAGCCGAAGCAAAAATGCAATTTGATGAGCCTACTGATATCAGTGATAGTCAGATTAATAAGTTCATTGGCGAGGTAATTTTTACATTTTTACCCGAAGTCTTTGACAAACGTTATTCCCAAGATGACAGCCTAGGCTTAATATCGGTTTCAACTCCCTTTAAAAAAACCGATCCCTCTGGCCAAGTGGTTGAAGTACAAATCCCGAAGCCAATGCAAAAAATTTACAATCTTGGTCTGATTGCTAAAACCGATTCCTGGGCAAATATATTCGAAAAAATGAAAGCAAATGGAACTTCCTGGACTTTGGCATCACTTACGCATACTGTTGCAGTCTCTGTAAAAGATAACCAATTTCATGTTTATGATCCTAATGAGAGGAAAATTATCGTTTGTAAGGATGGAAAAGAACTTGCCGATCATTTAGCTAAAAAATGTTTTCGGCTAAGGAACGATATACCACCATTGGACCAAATGCAAATAACAATCAATGTCGTGGCCCATCCTGACAAGAAAATAGATTTTCAATTTCCGAACAAAAAGGAATTGGTGGAAGAACTTATTTCCCAAGATCCAGAATATTTAGGGCGAACCAAAGAAATTGATAGATCAACTTACGATCAGTTAACGCTTGCTGCTATCAAAAATGATACAGCCATGATGAAAATATTACTTGATTTGGGTGTTGATTATACCGACATGGCTTTAAAAACAGCTGCACAACATAATCGCGTTGATGCAATATCGCTTTTGTTAGAACCTCAGTATCGCGATCACATAAAAGGGGAATATGGTGATCAAACAGAAACTTACGCTAGGGCATGTAAAAATGCTATTGAAGAAGGAAGGATAGAAGCGTTTAGACGGCTTTTAGATGACCCAGCAGTTAGAAATTACGTTGTTGAGAGTCTTCAAAGGAAATATATTCAACAGAGCTATCTGGAATTGGCTGCTAAATCGGGCAATCCAGAGTGTATCAATCAGGTGATTTCCTTGATTAAAGAACACAACCAGAATATTGATATACCAGGGCTGATAAATTCGTCAAAAGCACTAAAAAAGGCTGAGCATCCCGGTTGTATTAAATTATTAAAAGAGCAAGCGGGTATTACAGAAGCAGTAGAGGATAAAATGCCCCAGCACCAAGAATTGAAAAGTTATCAACCGCCAGAAAAGTCTAGTTCGTTTATTGAGTCGCTTACCCCTTTCACCCTCGTTTTAAGAGACATATTAAAGAGTCCTATAGCGGGTATTGCTAAAGTTATCCATAAACATCTGATGATCCCTCAAACTGAGGTTAAAGGTTCTTCTAACGGGTTAGATAAACAACGTCAACTCAAAGAATCGCTCATGGCTGAAAGAGATAAAACAAATGAAGTGCTGGACGAGAAAATAAATGAGGAGGAGTCTGTAAGCAAATCCTTCCACTAATAAAGCAGGGAAGCCTTATATATTTAGTACAAAGGTTACACGCGAATGATTTCCATACAGCTAGTCCCTCCTGGATGGCCTATCCTATGTCCCCTTGTTAATAAGACAAAACTATTTTTCTCAATCAAACTAAGCTCTAAAAGATAAGTAATAACTACTTCATTCACTTTATTTGGCTTGTTCCCATGGTAATTGAGCAAAATGGGGAAAACATTATTCACCAAACTTAATTTGCGCACAGTATGAGGATTTGCAGTGACGGCAAAAATGGGCACTATACCGTGGTGTCGAGACATCCAAACCGCGCTAGCCCCCGACTCTGTTAGGGCGATAATCCCTTTGATAGGAAAATGATTTGCGGTATGCATGGCTGCCATAGCAATAGCTTGGTCAGCACGTTGATAGTGGCAACTCTCATCATCAGTTTTGTAGAAAAAGCTAGTATGCTTTTCAACACTGCGGCAAATTCTATCGACCATACTCACTACTTTCACAGGAAAATGGCCAGTTGCTGTTTCCGCAGACAACATCACAGCATCAGTACCGTCAAGAATCGCATTAGCTACATCAGATACTTCAGCACGCGTGGGTTGTGGATGATTGATCATTGACTCCATCATCTGTGTAGCGGTAATCACAATTTTATCGAGTTGTCGACTTTTCTCAATAATCCGTTTCTGAATGGCAGGCACTTCGGCTGCGCCAATTTCAACTCCCAAATCACCACGGGCTACCATCACAGCGTCTGTTGCATGAATGATTTCTGTAAGGTTTTCCAAAGCTTCTACACGCTCAATCTTGGTAATGATTGGCATATCCTGAGCACCGCATTGCTGCAATAATTGTCGAGCTTCTAAAATATCATTAGCTTCTTTGACAAAAGAAAGAGTAAGGTAATCGAATTCCAAGGCAACCGCCGTTTCGATATCCTTTTTATCCTTTTTAGTCAGGGCTCTTGCTGCTAGTCCGCCGCCCTTGCGGTTTAACCCTTTATTATTGGCTAACAATCCTCCTTCGATAACTAAACAATGTATTTGCGGAGGGGTAATCGACTTAACTTCTAACTCAATGAGGCCGTCATCTAAAAGTAGGTGATCGCCAGGGTTTAATTCATAACATAAATTCGTGTAATCAATTGACACAAATTGGTTATTACCAAGTTCTTTGGAGCCACAATCGAGTATAAAAGATTGGCCATCAACTAACTTTGTCGAATTCCCTTTAAAATGTCCAATTCGAAGTTTAGGTCCTTGCAGATCCGCTATAATGGCAAGCGGCCGATCAAGTTCAGTTGCTATCCCTCTTGCCTTGCCAATAAGTTGGAGCGTGTCCTCGTTGATATGAGAGAAGTTGACCCGCAGAACATCCACGCCTGCAGCCAGCATAGCACGGAGCGTTGCTGGCTCACTACAAGCAGGACCAAGGGTTGCAACAATTTTAGTGCGGCGCTGCTGCATTGGCGCGCTCTACTAAAATCGCGACAGCAGGTAATGTTTTGCCTTCAAGAAATTCAAGGAAAGCTCCTCCTCCTGTGGAGATATAAGAGATTTGCTGGGTGAGATCATACTGATCAACTGCAGCCAGCGTATCGCCGCCGCCAGCAATAGAAAAAGCTTCGCTGTCGGCAATGGCTATCGCTAATGCTCTTGTTCCATAGGCAAACTGTGGAAATTCAAAGACGCCTACCGGACCATTCCAGATAATCGTATTTGCTTTATCGATGATCTCGACATACCGGCCTACCGTTTCTGGTCCGATATCCATGATCATGTCATCGCTGGCAATACTGGCTAGCGTTTTATTGAAAGCCGGACAACTGTCTGAGAATGTTTTCCCGACAACGACATCGGAAGGAAGGGGGATTTGACAACCGCTCTTTTTAGCCAAATCCAAGATTTCTCGCGCTGCATCCAACAAATCATCTTCATGAAGAGATACGCCAATCTCATAACCCTGTGCTTTAAGAAAGGTATTGGCAATACCACCACCAGGAATCAAGTAATCCACCCTGCTTACTAGTTGAGTGAGTAAAGTCAGTTTAGAAGATACTTTTGCTCCGCCCACAATGGCAACAATAGGTTTAGCTGGATCCTTGAGAACATGTTGTAAAGCATCTAATTCGCGTATTAAAAGGGGGCCAGCTGCAGCAATGGGTGCATATTTAGCCACACCATGGGTTGATGCTTGAGCCCGATGAGCGGTTCCAAACGCATCCATCACGAAAATGTCGCATAAGTTTGCAAGTTTTTTTGCGAGAACATCATCGTTAGCTTTCTCACCCGAGTTGAACCTTACGTTTTCACAAATAACTAATTCACCTGGATGAACGTCAATCCCTTCTAAATAATCACTGACAAAACGAACGGGATATTCAAGATGATTTGCCAAATAATCTGCAATAGGTTTAAGAGAAAAGCGTTTTTCAAATTTACCTTCTTCTGGCCTTCCTAAATGGGATAACACCATGACGGCTGCACCCTCATCCAAGGCAGTTTTAATAGTTGGCAAAGCAGCTTGTAAACGTTGATCGCTGGTGATAATCCCGTCTTTTATAGGAACATTTAAATCCTCACGAATCAATACCCGTTTATCACGAAGACTGAGCTCGCTCATTTTAATCAGATTCATCATGCTGTCCTTAACGATTCATCATGCAGTTTGCAGTGTCTAACATACGGTTAGAAAAACCCCACTCATTGTCATACCAAGCAACTACTTTCACTAAGTTACCCAACACCTTAGTTTGGGCAGTATCGAAAACGGCTGAGGCTGGATAATGGTTAAAGTCACAAGAGACTAATGGTTCTTCATTAATATGCAAGATTTCACTTTTTGCATTACGCATGATGTCATTGACTTCCGCGGCAGTGGTTTCACGTTGGGCGGTAAAGGTCAAGTCGATTACAGAAACATTCAGGGTGGGTACACGCATAGCAAATCCATCAAGCCTGCCTGCCAATTCAGGGAGAACTAAACCAACGGCTTGTGCGGCCCCTGTTTTAGTTGGGATAATGGATTGGGTTGCTGAACGCGCCCGGCGAAGATCGCTGTGGCTTGCATCCAATAGCATTTGATCTTTCGTATAGGCATGGACAGTATTTAACAAGCCGTAAGAGATCCCCAGAGCCTCATGGAGGGGTTTTACTACAGGCGCTAAGCAGTTGGTAGTACAAGAAGCATTAGACACGATAATGTCAGTTGCCTGCAAAGTATGGTGATTAACGCCGTAAACGATTGTTGCATCCGCATCTTTACCGGGCGCTGAAATTAATACTTTTTTGGCACCTGCATGAATGTGTTTCATAGCCCCTTCGCGACTTGTGAAACGTCCGGTGCATTCAAACACAATATCTACATCCAAACTGCTCCAAGGTAGCAGGGACGGATCGCGTTCAGAAATAACGCGGATAGGATGGCCATCGACAACCAAGTTGTCGTTGTCAATACGCACTTCACTACCAAAACGACCATGAGTTGAATCGTAACGTGTTAAATGAGCAGTGGTTTCTATGCCAGACACATCATTGATTGCGACTACATTAAATTGATTTTGGCGCTTATATTCGTAAATGGATCGTAAAATGCAACGGCCAATACGACCATAACCATTTATTGCGACTCGTATCGTCATATACTTCTCCGAATTACAGGGGACTCTTCTTTTTGAGTCAGTTTTTAAAATGAGCTGTTAACCTAAAAATAACTGCGTTTTAGGCCTAAGAGTTTATCTTTTAGCAATTCAAGATGCGCTCTAGCGTCGTAACAATATTTTCAACAGTAATACCTAGATAATCATAAGCTTGTGCAGCAGGTGCAGAAACACCGAACCGGTCGAGGCCGATTACTGCCCCGTCTAAGCCAACAAAACGGTACCAGTAAGCTGTCGCTCCTGCCTCAACAGCTAGGCGTTTTCGGACTGCTTTAGGTAAGACATGCTCTTGGTAAGCGCTATCTTGAGCGAGAAAGCGTTCACAACAAGGCAAGGAAACAACGCGGATCTTTCTTCCGGAAGCTTGCAATTTACTTGCTGCAGCTAAAACTAGATGCACCTCAGAACCGGTTGCTAACAGAATAGCATCGGGCTGTCCCTGGCAATCATTCAGGATGTAGCCGCCTTTTTTAACATTATCCGCGGTACCTGCACTATGGTTTAGTGCGGGTAAATTTTGCCTTGATAATAATAGGGAAGAAGGGCCTGTATGGTGTTCAAGGGCTTGCTGCCAGGCAATAGCCGTTTCGAATAAATCGGCTGGCCGCCATACTTGCATATTGGGGGTCATGCGGAGCATTGCCGCGTGTTCAATAGGTTGATGAGTGGGACCATCTTCGCCTAAACCGATCGAGTCATGCGTAAAGACATAAATAACTCGTTTTTTCATGAGTGCACTTAAGCGTATGGCGTTTCTTGCGTAATCAGCAAAAACTAAGAAAGTGCCGCCATAAGGAATGAAACCACCGTGCAGTGCTAAACCATTCATGATCGCTGCCATGCCAAATTCGCGAACTCCATAGTAAAGGTAGTTGCCTGAAAAATCATTGGATTTGATTGCTTTAGAACCTGACCAATCGGTGTTGTTAGACCCCGTTAAATCAGCGGAACCGCCTAACATTTCCGGTAAAGACTTGGCGAACTGTTCGATACATAGCTGAGAACTTTTGCGGGTAGCTATTGCTTTATCATTGAGGCGGCATCGCTCCACAAACTCATTGGCGAAAGTGCTCCAATTATCGGGCAGATCGCCGTTAATGCGACGTAGAAATTCATGATAATCGCTTTGATATCGCTGTTGATAATCGTGGCAAAGTCGAAGCCATCGATCCTCATCTTCCTGGCCTTGTTGCACATGGTTCCATTCCGCATAAATGGCTTCGGGGATTATAAACGGCTCATAGGGCCAATCAAAGGATTCCCGGACTTTCATTACGCCTTCGGCGCCGAGTGGTGCACCATGGGATTTTTCGCTACCTGCAACAGGAGAGCCATAACCAATGACCGTTTTGCAAATGATTAAGCTGGGTTTGGACGTTTCTTGGCGGGCTTGGTGGATGGCTTTTTCGACACCTTGTTGATCATGGCCATCAATGGGGCCAATGACTTGCCAATGATAGGCTTTAAACCGCATGGTGGTGTCATCTGTAAACCAAGATTCCACGTTACCGTCGATTGAAATGCCATTATCGTCATAAAAAACAATGAGTTTTCCAAGGCCAAGGGTACCTGCTAAAGAACTCACTTCATGAGAAATGCCTTCCATGAGGCAGCCATCACCAACGAAGGCATAAGTGTAATGATTAACCAATTCAATGTCAGACCGATTAAATTGGGCGGCTAACAATTTTTCTGCAATAGCCATCCCTACTGCATTAGCCAGTCCTTGCCCTAGAGGACCTGTTGTTGTTTCAACGCCTGGTGTATCCCCATATTCGGGATGGCCTGGTGTTTTCGAGTGAAGTTGGCGAAAATGTTTTAATTCATCGAGGCTTAAATTATAACCAGTCAAATGTAACAATGAATAAAGTAGCATTGAGCCATGGCCATTCGATAAAACAAAGCGGTCACGGTTAAACCAGTTGGGGTTCTTAGGGCTATGTTTTAAAAATTTTTTCCAAAGCACTGTCGCGATATCCGCCATACCCAGCGGCATGCCTGGATGTCCGGATTGTGCCTGCTCAACGGCATCAATACTTAAAAAGCGAATAGCGTTGGCTAAATCATTGGAAAGACTCATGGGTTCTCTTCTGCAGTCATCAGGGGCACTATTGTCGCTCAGAAGCCTCTAATCAGCAAGTTGGGTTTCAATAATTGTAGCAATAATGAGCAAAAAAAAATTTAATAAAAAATTTTTACTTAAATTATCCTTTAAAATTTACTTTTTGTCTATTTTTTGGGATTATTGACCAGCTTCAACATAACTTGGGGTTGTATGTCAGCACTTTTGCAGCGATTGCAGTCTCTTACAGATGATACACCCATAACGCATCAACAAATAGGGACAGGAAATTTTTGGGTATTCCGTGATAATTTGGAAGAAAAAGGAGTCGACTTTTTTCAACCCCTTGTCAGAATCCACCTGCTATTGGAATTCGAATACAGTGTGCACTGCACTCATCTTGTCCATAGTTTTGCCCGCAAAACAGAGAAATCGCAAAAGCGGAACCTGAGCGTAAAAGAACAGGAAATGCTTACCAAAGAGCTGGTAGCTGCTTTGGCGATGGCTGAGCTTTTGGCACATATCTATCACTATTATCTTAACGTGCCACGGGAAGTATTGCGGTTGCAGGCTGAACAAAAATACTATCGCAAATTGCTCAGGATGCGTGGCTATGAGTTCAACAACACGGCGAAACTTGATGATGAGCCCACTTATTCGCTTTCACAAGCCATTAGAGGAACCACAGTCAGGTATAACTGGCATCGGTTGTTTACCATCCGCATAAGGCGATTATTTATAACTTTGTTACCGTATCTACAAAATTGGCAAACTTTTTCTAAAGTGATCAATGGGGTTGACCGGTTTCTTGGTCCCACATTGACCTACGTGGCGTGGCTATTCTTTATTCCTAGACTAACGGTTAATTTGGTTTTATTGTTCAAGCATCTTTTCCCCAATAAATGGACGGGAATGGCAGAGAAGGAAAAGCAGCTAGATTGGCTGGTACGCCTTGAAACCCAACTACAGCGCCGCTGGTTCCAATTAGGCAATGATACTGCCTGGTTTACTGGAGGCGTTTTGGGCTGTTTCTTGTTTGTTGGCGCCCTAGCGCCAACGGGCTGGTATGTGACTGTCTCAATCTTTTTCTTTGATGTCATTAATGCAAGTATCCGTGCTGTGGTTGAGATGAAACGAATCCAAAAAATACGTGAGGAATATCAGGTCGTCGCAGCATTCAAACGCAGTAATGGGGCGAGCAAGGAAGAGCTTGATGAGATAGAAGAATACCAAAAGCATTTGGAAGAACGTTTCAGTTTCGAACGAAAGCGAGTGATCCTTGGGATAATCAATACCAGTGCATTATTTTTAGGAATGGCTTGTGCTTTACCCATTTTTGCTGCAAACCCCATAATCCCGCTTATTGGTGCAATATTAGTTGTCACAGTAACATTGGCAAATTTTCTTGCTAACCGATGGATTGATAGCCACTCCCCCTCAAGTAACATCGAGAAAATTAGTGAGCAAGGACAATCTTTATTCGGGAATCGTTATGTGATGTTTCAGCCAGTAATTCCAACAGAAGGGCGTCCGATGGAACCCTCGTCCCGCAATTCGAGCGATGAAGGGCCTTTGGGCGAGCGTGAACTTGAATTTGATACGCCACTTGTTTGATTGGCATAGAGCAACCTCGAATTCAATGCTATTCTTAGCAATTTGGAATTTTGCGAGGTTCTATGTCAGCAGTTAGCCTACCCCAATTCACTTCCTTTAACACAGAACACTTTGTCGAACATCTAGATAAGCTTTTGCAGACTAATTTGGAACAAATCGAAGTGATGTTAAGGGAAAATACCCAGTTTACCTGGAATAATCTCATGAAGCCTCTAGAAGATATGGATGATGCACTTGAACGCTTTTGGGCGCCTTTATCCCATTTGCATGCGGTGGTGAATTCAAAGAAATTGCGCGATTGTTATCAAGCTTGTTTGCCTAAATTATCTGCGTATGAAGCTGCAATAGGGCATAACCATGAGCTCTATAGTGCAATTAAATCGCTAGACAAGACAGTGCTGAATGAAACTCAATGTAAGATTGTGGAAGATGGTATCCGTGATTTTGAATTATCCGGTGTCGCTTTGCCCACGCAAAAGAAACAACGCTTTGAGGAAATTCAAACCCGTTTGTCGCAGTTATCAAATCAGTTTGAGAATAACGTATTAGATGCCACTCAGGCCTTTAGTTTACACATTACTGATGAAAAGCGCTTAGCTGGTTTGCCTGAGCACGCTGTAAATACTGCTTACGAATTAGCTGGAGAAAAAGGGGTATCAGGCTGGATGCTAAATTTGGAGTTTCCTTGCTACCTTGCAGTTGTGACTTATGCAGAAGATCGGGCTTTACGGGAAGAGATGTATTACGCTTTTGCGACCCGTGCTTCCGATCAAGGTCCAAGTGCGGGCAAATTTGACAACACCACGTTGATTGATGAAATGCTGGATTTACGACAAGAAAAAGCCGAGTTACTCGGTTTTGCCAATTATGCCGAATTATCATTGGCTACAAAAATGGCTGATTCTACAAGACAAGTTCTCGATTTTTTGCATGATTTATCAGGACGTAGCCATCATCAAGCTGAAACGGAATTCCAATCCTTGCAAGAGTTTGCCCAGAGAGAGTATGGCATCGATAAAATCGCTCCTTGGGATCTGGCTTTTCTCTCTGAGAAAAAAAGCCAAAAGGAATACGCGATATCCCAAGAAGAACTCCGCCCCTATTTTTCGCTGAATAAAGTGATGGAAGGGTTATTCACGGTAGTGAATAAGCTCTATGGTATGAATATGGAGGAAATCACAGGCGTTGATACATGGCATCCAGATGTAAAATGTTATCGTGTTCTCGATGAAGACATGCAACTAAGAGGATATATCTACGTCGATTTATTTGCGCGTCAACATAAGCGAGGAGGCGCTTGGATGGACTCTTTGCAAAGCCGGCGCAAATTAGCCGATGGCGATATCCAACTCCCTATTGCGACATTAACCTGTAACTTTGCAAAACCCTCCGCGAAGAAGCCTGCTGCTTTATCGCATGATGAAGTGTTAACGTTATTCCATGAGTTTGGCCACTGCTTACATCACGTTTTGACAAAGGTCGATTATTTAAATGCTTCAGGAATTAATGGCGTGGAATGGGATGCTGTTGAACTCCCAAGCCAGTTTTTTGAAAATTGGTGCTGGGAGCACAGTGCCATCCAGCTATTGACTCAGCATGTTGATAGCGGGGAAAAGTTACCCGATGAATTATTTAACAAATTGGTTGCTGCTAAAAATTTCCAGTCAGCGATGGCGATGATGCGCCAGTTGGAATTTGCTTTATTTGATTTTCGCATTCATCAAGAGTTTAAGCCAGGAAGCTCAGGCCTCGTGGCAAAAATCTTAAATGAAGTGAGAAAGGAAACGACCGTTGTTCCGGTTGCGCCCTACAATCGTTTCCAACATAGTTTTACTCATATTTTTTCAGGTGGCTATGCAGCAGGTTATTACAGCTATAAATGGGCAGAGGTCCTTTCCAGTGATGCTTTTTCCCGCTTTGAAGAAGAGGGAATTTTGAACCCTAAAACAGGCCGAGATTTCTTACATTTAATTTTAGAAGTAGGCGGTTCAAAGAAAGCGGCCGATGCTTACCTACAATTCAGAGGACGGCCTGCAACGGTGGATGCATTGTTAAGACACAATGGTATTCACTAGCGTTTAAGAATAACCGCGGTTTATTGTAGACCGCGGTAATTGGTTTTCAAAGCGCAGACCCCGAAATTTTGTTCGCTATAAAGATGTGTTATAATAAAAATGTACACAAAGGGGGCGACCTGGCTTCGACGTGGGTTGCGAAACCTGAGGTGCATGCCGAGAATGAGATCTCTCGTAAATAAGACTCACTAAATATAAATGCAAACGATGAAAACTTTGCTGGTGGAGAAGGCGCTATCGCTGCGTAAGCATTGATAGAAACTTTTCCCCAATCGTGCGCTGCCAAAAACCAGCGCCCCGTTGACCGAGCTCGCTTACCGGTATCGAATCAACGGTCATAAGAGATAAGCTCGCAACTTGGTTAGTCCCGCATCAAGTTGTTAAATCCAGGGAATCGCCGTAAACCATCCTGCCTGTCGGAGGGGCTACGGTTAACTTAATAGACAAGGCTAAGCATGTAGAACTGATGGCAGAGGATTTGCGGACGCGGGTTCAATTCCCGCCGCCTCCACCAATTATCAAAACCATTCCTGACCACCAAAGACCATCATAAACCCCATAAAATCAATACATTCCGCGGGTTTTTAATAACTTTTATGTTGTATTTCATGGCCTATCATTGTCTACAAAATGTCCCCAAAAAGCCCCAAATTTTAATTTAATGCCCCAATAGCGCCCCAAAATATAGGCCGAAAAAACTTTTAATTTGTTTATGCCAACCCCGCTAAAATTGCAGTTGCTATACTTAACTTGAATGCAATTTTGGAAGGAAAAAAATTGCCGACTACTAAACTAACCAAATCTAAGTTCAAACTAGCTTATGAATCTAGCTTATGAATGCTCTACAAAACTCTATTACATAGATAAGCCCCAATATGCCAATCAATTGGCAGAAGATTAATTTTTAAAAGCTTTAGCTGAAGGTGGTTATCAGGTAGAAGCCCTTGCAAGATATTTTTTCTCTGATGGTATATCTGTTGAACCCAATAATACAGAATCGGCCATTGATGCAACAAAACGGTTACTTGGAAACGAGTCGATTACGCTTTTCGAGGCGGAAGTAGTCTATCAAAGGTATTTAATTGCACGGACATTTTAATCAAGCACCAGAACCACTTGAAGTTAATTGAAATCAAAGCCAAGTCGATTAACTCCGAAGAAATCAAAAAAATTGAAAAGAGAGATGGAACCATTAACGTAACATGGAAACCATACATTGCAGATGTTGCTCTTCAAAAATGGGTTCTTCATCACGCTTACCCGAATTATCATATTTCAAGTTATCTTATGCTTGTTGATAAAGATAGCATTTGTCCCACCGATGGGTTGAGCCGAAAATTCTTTCTAACCAAGGATCAATCAGGGAAATCAAACGTTGAAATTTTAGAGCTACTAACTGCTGAAGATTTATCAATGCATTTGCTCAAAGAAATCAATGTTGATCATTTAACGGAAAAAATATGGTCTGAAGGCGATGCATCGGATAGAACTTAGTTATTACCGCTTTATTTGTCTTGATGGAAATTAGTAGTTTCTAGTCTTTTGTACCACTATGCCAATAATTTCAACGTTAACGTCATCAGCGACTTTAATGTTCGGCCAATGATCATTTAATGTCAGTAGCTCAAACTCAGATGAGGTATAAGATAATTTCTTATACTGGCAAATAATTACTTCCGATTTACCATCAATCTTAACAGCAACATAGTTGCCAGGTTTTGGTGGTATAGCAGGATCGATGATAAGAACATCATTCACTCTAATTTCAGGGGTCATGCTGTCATCTACCATTTTTAGTGCAAATGTTTGTGCACTTAATTCTGGTAGCAGCTCAGTACTCACAGAAATAAAAATCATACCACCAGACAGCTCTTGTTCACGAATCGTATCGATATATAACTTTGAGTTACCTGCTTGACGATGATCCAAGAGAGGAATTAGCTGGCTTGGAGCCTTTGCTTTTATAATTTGCTTCTCATCCGACAAACACATCAAAAAAGCAGGTGAAACGTCCAGTGCTTGTGCCAGTTGCTTGATTTCTTCTGGCCCAGGAGCACGTGTACCTTGTTCCCAATTGGTTAGGCGGGTTTGTTTCAGATTACCTGCAAGTTCGCCGAGTTCTTTTAGCGTTAACCCCTTTGCTTTCCGCGCTTCGAGAATTCGCCTGCCAATTTCTTTTTTAATATTCAATTCAGCCAAGGTCACCTCAAAAAAGGATGAATTACCCATTGATATATCACGTTTTGTGATATATAGTGAAGTCTATTGTTCACAGTATGTGATATATATTTAGTTTTTATAAAGATATCACATTATGAAAATAAAAACGAGGATTAACAGGGACAAGTACCAATGATGGATTTTGTCATTAATGGTGATGAGCTGGCAGCAATGAGTGGTTTACCTCATATCCAGCAATTGGCTTATCTAAGAGGAATCAGACCATATATGGATGTTAATACAGGAATAACGGGCATCAAGCGCCGAATCAGTTATCAGTCGATCTCTGAACAGCTTTATATCGAGCCACATCAGGGAATTAAAAGCCAAAGCTTTTCTCGTGATCAAGTACGTCGTGCAGTTTCAGGTTTGGAACGTGCAGGCATGATTGAAGTTCAATCTGACGCCATGCAGCTCATTTTAAAATGTCCATTAGCTTCCAGGGATTTTTCTGTTCAAAATAAAGCCGCCATAAACCCGCCACAGAAAGCCACCACAAACCCGCACGATAAAAGCTTTGTAAATAAAGGGATATCGGAGGTTGAGCACACAAATGCCGACATAGCCGCACCCCAAAAAGCCGCCATACCTCATAATGATAATTATTATATTTTTTTATTTAAGCAATTCGAAAAATTTTGGGAACTTTATCCGGTAAAAAGATCACAACAGAAAGCTTGGGAAATTTTTCAGCAGCTTAACCCTTCAGAAGATTTGGTCAAACAAATTCTAGCAGCGCTAAAAAGCCAAATTACTTTCATTCAAAAGCAACAAGCTAGAGGTCAATGGGTACCCAATTGGAAAAACCCAGCTAACTGGTTGTCGCAACAATGCTGGAAAGACGAATTAACCATGGAATTATCAAAGGAACAAAATCATGCAGCCTATCAAACAAATTATCCAAAACAACAAGCTACAGACCCCCTCTGGGATTTGTGCTCACCAGGCTCAAAAGACAGTGAAAGAAGCAACACCAACGTCATCTCCTTCCCAAAATGGGGAAGCAAGTCGTAATCGGATGGACAGCTTATTTCTAAAGTTTGCTGCCTGTTATGGGCATGCTTGGAGAAGCCAATTGAAACATGAACAATTCATCAGCTTCATGAAAGAAGAGTGGAATCAAGCACTTATTGATATCAAAGATACTGTACTTGAATCTGCAATTAAAGTGTGTGTGGCCAATAAAGAACTTCCGCCAACGCTTCCACAGTTTATCGAAATCTGTAAATCAATTGAGAAGAAAAATGGTGTTTTCAAAATAACACCTTCGACTAAACCAAAAACACCCGCGATAGCCGAATTTAATCTTTCTCAAATGAAAAAAATCTTAAATATCAAATCATAACCACTAGGAGCAAACATGCTTGTATTAACAAGAAGGGTCGGTGAGCAGGTCTTAATTGATAAGGGTCAAATTAAAATCAAAATTTTAGGCAAGAAAAATGGCGTTATTGCTATCGGCATTAAAGCGCCAATTCATGTTGATGTGGATCGAGAAGAAATTTTTTTTCGCAAACTGGCTACAGCTAAATTTCAACAAAAAGCAGCTAATGAGGAAAAATACAAATGAATAAAAAATTACAAAAACTCGCCAAGCTAAATCCTTTGTATCTCTTGTTCCTGGTTTTGCCAGCACCTGCTTTTGCGGCAACGCTTGAAGGGGTCATTAATAATGCTGTCAATTTTTTACAAGGTTCCCTAGCTCGAGCAGTTGGAGTAGGTGCAATTATCATCGGTGGCTATTTGTGTATCTGGAAACACCAATTCCCTAAAGAATATTTCACAGCCCTCTTAATTGGATTGGGGCTTATTTTTGGTTCCTCAATGATTTACAGCCAATTGGTAAGGTGAGCTAATGACTGAACAAAATTCAATCGAAACTCATCTTGTCTATGGGGCACTGACAAGACCCGCGATGACGGCGGGTGTCACTTTTGAATACCATGCGCTTAACCTTATGGTTTCAGTCTGCGCCTTTATTGCCTTAGGCAATTTAGTTTATCTAGGGCTTTTTATTCCGCTTCATTGCTTTGGCTGGTTAGTTTGTCGCAAGGACGCAGCCTTTTTTAGCATTCTTTTCAAACGGATAAATCTTCCAGTTATTCCTAATCAACGTTTGTGGGGGGTACGTGCTTATGAGCCTTATTAATTCCCTCAAGACAGCACGCCAAGAAACAAGAATCAGCACCATGTTTCCCATCACGCATTTAAATTCGCCCAGTATTTTTGAGTCTCATCATGGCTATTTAGGTTCAACCTTAAAAATCGAAGGGATCCCTTTCCTCTTAGCTGATGAAGACTATTTAAACCAAATGTCCTATCGCTTACATCAAGCCCTACTAACGCTTGATGAGCGATTTATCCAATATGTTACTGTTCATCGACGAAAAGAAGAAACGAATTTAGGTGGGGAATTTAAATCAAGCTTTGCAAAAAGGGTTAACGATAAATATCATGCGCGATTTAAAGGAAAAAACCTTTATCGCAATGACATCTACTTAACGACTGTCCTTAAAGGCGATACTTCAAGCAAAATTGCAAAATCTCTCTCCTTTTTAGAAAAACTTAAAGAATCGAAGTTTAAGGAAGAAAAAGCAAAACGACGTGAGGACAATTTAATTGCTTTAAATACCAAAGTAGAACAATTAAAAACATCTCTTTCTGCCTTTACCCCTTACCAACTGGGTGAGAAAGACGGAATCAAAGGATATAGCGAGCTTTTAGAATTTCTTTCGATAGTGATTAATGGTGGAGAAAAGATTCAATTTAAAAAGCCTATTGCTTGCCCACCTTCTTCAAAACATCTTGCTAAGGCTTTATTGCCTGAATTGATTTATCCTCATGGGCATATCGGCCATTACCTTTCGAAAAACCAAATTTTTTTTGGCGAATGCATTCAATTCCAAGGGGCTAATAAGAGTGATACTCGTTTTGCCGCCGTGCTATCGATTAAACAATACTGCGAAGAAACTGGAAGCGTTATCTTTGACCCACTGCTTGAGCTTGATTGCGAATATGTGCTGACTCACTCTTTTGCCCCTATTCCCCGTGAAGTAGCGCTCGATATCATTAAGAAAAAACGCAGTAAAATGCTCAGTGCAAACGATTTAGGCCGTAGCCAAATAGAGGATTTAGAAAAACTTGAAGACAGTATCACTAGCAGTTTAAGTCTATTAGGCTACCATCATCATAGCCTCATGCTATTAGCTTCCACTAAAGAAGAATTAGAAAAAGCCATTCGCCAAGCCGTTAAAGCCTATCAGCTATCGGGTACAGTAATCATTAAAGAAACCATTGGTGCTGAACCTGCATTCTGGGCACAAATCCCAACAAACCATCATTTTATTACAAGGGCTACTCCTATCACCTCTCATAATTTTACCGATTTATGTTCTCTTCATAATTATGAGACAGGATTTTATGATGAAAACCATTTAGGCCAAGCCGTTACTTTATTAGAGACGCCTTCTAAGACCCCGGTGTATTTTAACTACCACTCCAAATCGTCAAAAACCAATCCTGCCAAAGGCCATACTGCTATATTCGGGGCAACAAACGCAGGAAAAAACACGTTGGTGGCGTTTTTAGATGCGCAAATGGGACGTTATAACAATCGCAGCTTTTTCTTAGACAGAGACGAAGCCTCAAAAATCTATGTGCTCAGTGCTGAAAATAGTAGTTATACGGTTATCTCCCCTGAATTTGCCAATAAGATTCAAATGAATCCTTTGCAATTACCCGATAGCCCTAAAAATCGCACCTTCATTAAAGAATGGTTTGCTGAATTGATTAAGCACCCTGATGAAGCTGATTTACCCAGTGAAATCCGTGAGACAATTAACGAATGTGTCAATTATTCTTTCGAACATTTAGAAAAACGCTATCGTAACTTATCCAATATCGCTCGTTGCCTACCGAAAGATTTTCCTCGCTGGCCTGAGCTTCGCCGCTGGCTTCGTGCTAGCGAGCAATTCGAAAAAGGGGAATACGCTTGGATTTTTGATAATGATGGTGATGGCTTAAATTTTCATTTCGATAAAGTCGGTTTTGATATCACCTACCTTATCGATGAAGTTTCCCCGTTAATTTCAACGCCAGTGTATTTGTATTTATTACATCGCATGCGCCAATGTTTAGACGGCAGGTTGACTTCGTTTATTATTGATGAAGCCTGGCAAGTGTTTGCTTCCCTTTTCTGGCTTAAGCACTTAAAAAGTTGGGCTGCCACCATCAGAAAGAAAAACGGCCATTTCATTTTCATGACCCAATCGCCTGAGTCAGTGATTAATTCTCCCATTGCCTCCGAAATCATTACTAATGTGGCAACCACTATTTATTTTCCTAACCCCACAGCCAATGAGATTGTGTTTAAAGAGAGGTTAGGTTTATCGGAAGTTGAATATCAAACCATCAAAAAGATCACGCCCGAATCACGCTTATTTCTCTATAAACAAGACAAGAAAAGTATCCTTTGTAAACTCGATTTAAAAGATTTGAGCGATGAAATACGTGTGCTGTCAGCCAATCAAAGTAGCGTTCGTTTATTAGATTCCCTGATTGAAGAAGTAGGTACAAATCCAAACGACTGGTTACCGCTTTTCTTGCAACGGAGTGCCTTATGAGAAAGCATTTATCTTATTTATTTCTCATGAGTTTGATATTCGCCTCAGAAGTGCAGGCAGACGTATTGGGTGTTTCTGATGCAGCCCTTCTTGCGAAAGTAGCTGAAGAACTAAGCCAACTTAAAAAAGAGTATAAATTACTTTCGGAAACCTATGACAATGCTAAAACGCAACTCTCAGAACTTAAAAAACTTAAAGAGATAAACACCGGTAATTATGGTTTTGGCAATTTGGCTAACTCCTTCGAAGATTTAAAAAACCGCCAATGGTCTCCTAATACTTGGGATGAAGCCTTACAAAATATTTCAGGTGGAAATCCTATCCGTTATCAAGAACTCATTAAAGCCTATCAAAAAAGTCATCCTACACTCGATGACCAATCTTTTCTTAAAGGGGCATCCAATGAGCGGCTTACCCAATATCAGCAAAATAAGGCAGTAAATCAAGCCATCAGCGTGCAAGCAACCTATGCGTATAACGAAATTAACAATCATCTTAAAGCCATTCATGCCTTATCGGCCAATATTGAAAAGACAGCAAATACGAAATCAGCGATTGATTTGAATTCACGGCTTATCGCAGAGCTTGCTTATATTCAAACCGAAAACCTGAAATTGCAAACGTTATTAAGCCAGCAAGCGAGTAGCAATAATGCCAACGATATCGCACTGGATAGTGAAACAGCCAAATTTAATCGATTGCCTGATGAATAAACACGGAGAAGGTTATGCGTTTAAGACTATTCACGCTCATTTTGATGTTAACCGGTTGTGCTCAACCGCCGGATTTAATGACCCCTTGTCCTGATTATGGCAAGCACTGCTTACAAACAGCCATTAACACTGATTCACTCGCTTGATGAGGAAAAATTGCAATGAAAAGAAAATTAAATATCTTGTTGTTAAGTAGCCTTTGTCTGCTGAATGCCTGTCATCAAGGTTCATTCAAAGAAGCTCCTAAAGAAAAGCAAGTTGCTAACTTACTTAATGCGTCAAAATCAGCGGAGAAACAATTGGGGATTTTTACGCCACCCGGTGGGGGTTATTACTTAAGTTGCATGGGAAGTAACGAAGGAAATATTGATTGCCAATCATTTTTTAACGCGATGGTTCACTACATTAATGAGTCTACTGAATTTAAGAAGGCTCAATTAGCCGACATTACCAACCAATCGCTTTTCGCTGAAATTGCACTTGATTATCAAGTGGCCTTTTTTAATCAAACGGATGAAGAGTGATGGCTAATCCCACTTACGCCAACATCATTGTCGAGCTCACTAATCAAATTGATGTATTGACCAAAACGTTTGTTTTTAATGGCTATAACACATTAGCCAGTCTCTTGGCTAAGCCTTTAGCTGGGCTTTGTACAATTTTTATTATTGTTATGGGGTATAGGGTATTGCGAGGCCTTACGCAATCCCCATTGCAAGAACTCACTAAAAGCTGCTTTCGCATCGGCCTTGTCTACCTTTTCGCCATGAACTGGGGCTTCTTCTCACAATACTTTGTCAAACTCTTTGTCGATTGTGCTGGCGAGATAGGAGCTGCCTTAATGCAAATTATTCCCTTTAAATTACCTATGAATGGTGGCGGTATTAATGCAGGATTACAAGCCGTATTTACTGAAGTTATCCGCGTGGGTTCGTGGACTATCGGTAAAGCGTCCTTGAAACATTTTGCCCCTGTGTTAACCGGACTCATGATTTACCTATCAGGACTTGCGGTTGTGGGGCTTGCCCTTTTTGAAATCATAATCGCTAAACTCATGCTCTCCATTTGCCTAAGTTCTGCCCCTTTATTTTTTTGTTTTACTTTATTTGAGCAAACGAAAACGTTTTTCGACCGTTGGTTGGGTGTCTTAGTCGGCTTTTCCTTAATTCTTGTTTTTGTGTCTTCGGTGGTAGGTTTATGCATGCATTTAATTCACTGGACGATTGGCGGTCATTACGCCACGCATGCAGTCAACATTAGCGCAACCGATTGGATCCCTATCTTTGTTGTAGCTTGTTTGTGTGTCATGGGGCTTCTTGAAATCACAGGGATTGCTAAAAGCATTGGTGGCGCCTGTTCTACTAGCACGGGTTCGGCCATGGTTGGTGGCTTTATCGGTGGTGCATTGGGTGCCTCAACCCAAGGAAAAAATATAAGCCAAAAAGCAATTAATCTAGCTAAGAAAGCCGGCTCTTATGGTCTTGCAAGCCTAGGCTTCCCCAGCACCAAAGCAACGCAAACCATGTCAAGCATTCGAAATCAAATGCGAGGTCATTCATGAAGCGATTAAGTTCAAGCAAAAACACCCTCAACCATTATTTTAAGCAAGCCAAAACTTGGGCTGATGATAATTTTGCGCGCATTGAATTGTCGCGTCAGCGCTATCAAATGGCTTTCATGCTGGCTATGGTGCTTAATGTTTGCTCGATAATTACCATTGCCATTTTAGCTCACTGGCAAACCTTAGTGCCCATGATGGTACACCATTATGAGAGTGGAGTGACTACTGTAGAGCCTCTCACCCAAAGCAACGCCCCAATTAATCGCACGCAAGTAGAAAGTGATATCGTTCGTTATATCACGAATCGGGAAAGTTATGATTTAAGCTCATACCGCGCACAATTTGAGTTAGTCAACTTACTTTCCAATTATGAGGTCAATAACGATTACTTACGCGAACAAGCAAAAACTTCTGAAGAAGCACCTATCAATCGTTTAGGGGCAGCCGCTTATCGAACAGTGCATGTCTATAGCATCAATTTCTTAGATAACCTCATCTTTAATGAAAAGGATTTGCCTAAAAATCACCAAAACCTCGCCGAAGTCGTGTTCACTTTAACCGATACCGATAAAGCCACGGGTAAACAGAGTATTACCCATTACAACGCGCTTATTTCCTGGCGCTATACCAAACCTTCGGATGCACCCGATGTGCGTTGGAAAAATTGGGATGGGTTTCAAGTAACTCGCTATAGCAAACAACTTCGTAATGTCTGAGGAAGCCATGAATAAATTACTTTTGACAAGCGTCATTACCTTAATTCCCTTCATAAGCTATGGGGAGCAAACCCCTTTGGCGCATAAGGACGATGCGCGGATTAAGTATGTGAACTACCAAGTCAATAACGTGGTCAAGCTTAAAGCTTCAACCTTTGCCGCCACTCAAATTTTATTTGGTGAAAAAGAATCTATTCTTGCTGTGGAAGGTGGGGATACTAGCAGCTGGATGGTGACTTATCATGAGCACCTGCCTAACATGATTTTTATAAAGCCTACTGCGCTGAATTCAAACACCAACATGACAGTCGTCACCAACAAGCACAATTATTACTTTAATGTGTCGAGTAATACCCATCTAATGGGAAAACCGAGCCATCCTGTTTATGCGATTAAATTTAATTACCCTGAAGAGGAACGGGCTCAAAAAGAAAACCAACGAAAAGAGGCTCTTTTGCAAAAAGCAAGCCTTAAAAAGAACAAAGACAAAAAGCAATTCAATTGGAATTATCGCTTCAGTGGTAACAGTCAAATTAGACCTGTGCACGTGTATGACGATGGGCAATTTACCTATTTCGAACTCAATAAAAACCAACCTGTTCCCGCTATTTTCGCTGTTGAAGATTCACAAGGCAAAGAAGCGATTGTGAATACCCGCCGTCAAGGCGATACCCTTATTGTCCATCGCTTAGCACCGCAATTTACTTTAAGAAATGGAAGCCTCATCGCTTCAGTGTTTAATAGCAATGAAATTGCCCGAATCAAACAAGGAAGATAATAATGAATGATGAAGTCCTACATGATAACGAGGAGAAACCCTTTATCTCTCTTTCGCAAGTCACTCCCAATAAAAATACATCTAACTCCTTAAGCCTAAAGCAATTATCTCTAGTTGGTTTATTGGGGTTAGGGTTAGTTACTTTTTTCTTTTTTCCAACCTTTGAAACGAAAGCAGAAGAAGTTAGCGAGCCAATGAATGAGCAAAAAGAATTAACCCTTTCACAAAATCTCGATTTAATCGAACAGATGAAGCAGCAAACCAAGAGAAAAGAAAAAACCCTACAAACTAATTTCACTCCTATCGAAAAGCCTAATAAAGCTAGCCCAGTTCATGCCAAATTAAGCAAAGAACTATTAGCGAGAATGAATGCACCAACCACTTTCTTTATTTCATCGGAAGCAAAGCCCTCACAAAATATTAAAGAAACCGCGCAAACCACTTCGTCGTTAATGTCTGGCGATAACCCCGATGTACAATTTTTAAATCAACAAAATGACATTACTTCCGTTAGTGCCACAACCCTTGCCCATCCTTATCACACTGTCCCTGCTGGTGAAATGATTTCAGCCACGCTAGAAACCGCTATTCATTCCGAATTACCGGGTATGGTAAGAGCGATTACCACGCGTGATATTTTTTCCCTTGAAGGTCAAAACTGCTTAATTCCGCGTGGCTCTGTTTTAGTAGGGCAATTTAATTCATCCGTGGTCGAAGGGCAAAGTCGGATTCTAGTTGTCTGGAATCGCGTGCAACTAGCCAATGGCGTTATCATTAGTTTAAATAGTCCAAGCACTGATCGCATTGGACGCGCTGGCATTGGTGCTGATTTCATCGACAGACACTTTTTTGAACGGTTTAGCACCAGTGCCTTGCTGTCAGTCCTAGGTGCCTATGCTGCAAATAATGGTGTTAATGGCCAAGATGAATTTAATTCCCGTTCACAATATCGCATGGCCATTGTCTCAAGCTTTCAACAAGCCTCAAACCAAGCACTTCAAGAACGCTACAACATCAAACCTACCTTGCAAATTAATCAGGGCACACAAATTAATGTCTTTGTTGCTCACGATTTGGATTTTTACTCCATCGCTTCACGTATGGGGGGTAAATCATGACAGAAAACAAAGCCTTTTTTGCACCCGGCTCTCAAGGCTTACTCAAACCTTTAGAACCTTGGTTAACTGACAAGCAAGTCTCAGAGATTTTAATTAATCAACCCGGTGAAGTCTTTATTGAACGCTTAGGTGAAATGCATCGCTTTGAATTGCCAGTTTTAGATTGCCTGCATTTAAAACGCTTATTTACCCTTATTGCCAATGAAAATAGTCAGGTTATCAACGAATCATGGCCTCTTTTATCAGGAAACTTAAGGGATGGCTCTCGCGTGCAATTGGTGATTCCTCCTGCTGCAAAAGAAATGACGTTATCCATTAGGCGTCAATCGATTGCGAGCCACAGTCTCGCTGATTATGAAGCGGCTTCTTTTTTTAGTAAGGCAAAGCCTTTTTCATTAAGCAAAGAGAACGATTTATTATCGGAAAATGACCACCAATTACTTAAGCTTTATCACCAGCAACAATGGGGTGAATTCATCGCACTTGCCATTCTTGCTAAAAAAACCATTGTCATTTCAGGTGAAACCTCTTCCGGGAAAACCACTTTTTTAAATGCCTGCTGCCATCATATCCCCAAACATGAACGCCTTATCACGCTTGAAGACACCTTTGAAATTAATTTACCTCATTTAAACAAAGTGAGCCTTTTAGCCCCAAAACTTCGTGAAGGTGCTGCAGCAGTCACCATGCAGGATTTAGTGCAATGCTCGTTAAGACTAAGACCCGAACGACTTATTATGGGTGAAATTCGCGGCCGTGAAATTTTAGATTTCATTAATGCCTGCGCGACAGGGCATGAAGGCTCGTTGACCAGCATTCATGCCTCAAATCCACAAGTCGCTTTCATGCGCATGACCCAACTTTACAAACTCAATAACGTCCCTTCCATGCGTGATAAAGACATTTTACGCGAACTTAATGAAGTCATTGACATCATTGTTCAATTGAAGAAAACGCCTGCTGGAAGGGTAGTCACTTGGGTCTACTTCAAACTTGCTTCCTATAAAAATACTGCAACACAATGAGGTAAAACATGAAAAAACTAATCCTTTACTTCTCCTCTTTCTTAGCAAGCGTGCCGCTTGCCCATGCGGATGACCAAGAAATCTGGCAGCGCATTGGCTGGTTACAGGAGCAAGTCATTATACTCAGCCAACAAATAGCTTCCATTGGTCAAAGCTCCCAAGGCATCCCTGGTCCTGAAGGCCCTCAGGGTGTGCCTGGACCACAAGGACCGCAAGGCCCAGAGGGTCCTCCTGGTTATTACATCGCAGGAGAGGGCATTAAAATTGAAGGCGATGTGATCAGTGCTATTACAAAAACCCATGAGGTAGGTGATATTTACCAAGGTGGGATTATTTTTTGGTTAGATGAAACGCGTCAACACGGCCTTATTGCAAGCCTTAATGACTTAAATAACTACAAGGGTGTTCAATGGCGTAATGGGGCAAGCGGTAATAAAGTCACTAATGCACGCGCTGATGGGATAGGTGCGGGGGAAAGTAATACTCGACTCATTATCGCTCAACAAACCATTGATAATCAAAAGGGGAATTTTGCCGCATTAATTGCTGCACGTTACAGCGTACTAGAAGATGGCGTTACGCCATGCTCTATACCTGCAAGTCCTTACGAAACCTGTTATGGCGATTGGTACCTGCCTTCGATTTATGAGCTGAGCTTACTCAAAGCCAATTTACAACCACGAGGTATAGCTCATTTTGCACCGGAGTATTACTGGAGTTCGACTGAATCCGATGTGAGCAATGCTTGGCTACAAAATTTCAGTACAGGCGATTTATTACAAAGTGACAAATCAAACACCTTGGGGCATGTGCGTGCAGTGCGTAAATTCTGATAAAAAACGGTATGGGCTAATTGGTTTTATTGCTTTACTGATTGTCAGTGAAGCAATAAGCGCTTTATCGCTTTATTTCTTAAATGTTAAGAATACCCCTTATCCGTGGTCAGTATTGACTATCTTGTCTCACGGTTTTTATTTAGAGGTGGTGATAAGTAGCTTTATTGTTTTATTCATTACTATATCGCTTATCGCGTATGTTAAAAGAGGTTTTTCTCGTTTTTTAAGCTTCTTACTTTTTGCACTGTTTTTTCTATCTATCTTAAGTTTATTTGTTAGCAAGGGGCTATTTGTCTTAATTTTTGATGATTCAATAAACAATTTCTCACTCATTACGCTATTAGCTAGCTTAGGTTCGGACTCATCTGATTTAAATGGCTTTTGGATGGTTCAGTTTGCTTCTTTCCTTCTGATAGTCTTACTACCTATTTGTTTCTTCTTAGGAAAACTACGGCCTTCCGATACCATCCTCGGTGACGCGCATTTTGCGAATGCTTTTGAAATCCAGCAAGGCGGGTTCTTTAAAAAAGAACAAGAGAGTTTAATTATCGGCTTGAAATACGGCGCACCGCTTTATTCGAATGGTTTTGAGCATGTCTTAGTGTTTGCGCCATCAGGTAGCGGAAAAACGCGCTCTATCGCAATACCTAATTTGTTTCATTACCCTTATTCAGTGGTGTGTAATGACGTTAAGTTAACCTTATTTGAGACGACATCAGGCTATCGGCAAAATGTTTTAGGGCATACCTGCTATTGCTTTGCACCAGCCAATAAAGACGCTAAAACGCACCGTTATAATCCCCTTTCACTAATTTCGAAGGATAAAAACTACCGCATTACGGATATTCAGCGTATAGCTCATATTTTGATACCGGATAATCCAAAATCAGATCCCATTTGGACACAAGCAAGCAGGAAGCTATTTAAAACACTACTACTGTATTTGCTGGATTCACCGGAACATCCAACCACTTTAGGGGAAATTAATCGGCTGGTAAAACAACAGCAATTTGATTATTGGTTGCAAGAGTTACTCGATAATACTGACCATTTCGATCCTGAGTTTTATCGCAACGGTTATTCCTACATCAATAATCATGAAAAAACGCGAAGCTCTATCCTAGAAACCTTTTCTGGCTATTTTGAGTTATTTGATGACCCTATTATTGATGCAGCTACCAGTGAATCAGATTTTGATTTAAGCGATTTACGTCGTAAGAAAATGACCATTTATATCGGCTTTACTGATGAGGACATGGAGCGCTTAGCGCCAATACTTACTTTGCTTTGGCAACAATTAATTTCAGTAATGATTAGAGAAATCCCTGATCCGCAAAAAGAACCCTATCCATTACTTTGTTTAATCGATGAATTTTCATCCTTAGGACGCATTGAGCGCTTACGTCGTTCCTTAAAGTTGCTGCGGGAATACCGAGTGCGTTGCATTTTGATGTTTCAGTACATTGCCCAAACTTATGAAAGATACAGCCATGATGAAGCACGTGCGTTCACTAACATTAAAACGAAAATCGCTTTTGCAACTGAGGATATTAATGATGCCGAGTTTATGAGTAAGATGCTAGGGACTCAAACTAAACGTGTTGTTACTTGGGCAACATCCAATCAAACACAAGGTACAAGTAGAAGCAGAAATATAAGTTATCAGGCGCTCCCACTTTTGCGACCTGATGAGATAATGAAGTTGCCTAAAGATATTTCCATTATCATGTGCTCAAGCTTCGCGCCTATTCAGGCAAAGCAATATATTTGGTATCAATGGAAAAACATGAAAAATCTTGTCATGCGGTCTATAGACATCCCTAAACAAGAGACTAGGAAAAATATCTTCGTTAAAAATACTGAGAACTACTCAATAAGTGAAGTATTTTAATTACTTTATCAGTAAAGATCTTTACTGATAAGGTTTTGAGGGTGACACTTACCCAATAGCCTTGTAATATTCTCTCTCCCGAAGCAGGACAATTGGAACTTAAAGGAGTCGTAAATGGATATCGTTAACATTACTTTTGAAGAAAAATTAATTTTTCAAATTAAAGATCAGATTGTTACTGTTTTTTCCCGTCAAGGATCCCAACATGGAGATATTGCTTTTGGGATTAGTGCACCTAGAGCAATTCATGTGGACAGAGAGGAAATTTATCGTCAGAAAAAATTCAAAAATAATAAATAGTTGAGAGTCAACTCTGTTAATTCTCTTGTTTTCGAAGAGAAATATGAATTAATTCACAAACTTGAAAGACGGGTAAAAAAATGTCCCCTGAGCTCCAAAGAATTTTTGATGTAATACTACATCATGTAGCCAAATTATTTATTCACTTTAATTATTCTGTAGCATTTTTTGAAATGCTACAAAAAAATCGGAATTGTTATGTACCAAAAACCCATTTTATTACGGACATGTATGAGTCCAACTTCAATTATAGTGTCCAATGCTTAATAAAATTATATGATCAGCAGAAGGAAGCTCTTGGATTATGGGACTTCTTAAAAATAATTAAAGAGGAAACTTCGCTTTCCATAGGAGCATATTTAGATTGTATCGATGCAGATTTCAAAGCACTCGAGAACATTGATTTGCAACGGCTTATAAAAAAGCTAAAGACAATACGTGATAAAAAACAATTCCATATTGATAAAAGAAATGTTCTAGGTCCGATTTTAATTGACCCGGAAACAAATATGCCTATAACCATGTCCCTAGAAGAAATAAAAATTTTACTTGATCGAGCACTCAGTATCGTCTCAAACTATGAGAGGTTATTCGAGAAGTCAATTAAAGCATGTATCGATATGCCTAGCGGTATAGAGGAAGTTATGAAGGTATTGGAAACAGTATGCTTTAGTAAAGAAAGAGAATCGACTGTTTTCAATTGAATGCTCATTTAATTTATCCCCTATTACGTGTATGTATTTGATGGGATAAAATTTTTAGCTTATTGATAAAATGCGGCAATTTTTCCTTAAGTTGGATAAAAAGTTCTTTATTATCAGTTATCTCCTTGCTTTTAATTTCCAAAGTTTTGGCTAATTGCTCAGCTTTAAAGCCTGTAACTGTTTTTCTTATTGAGTGTAAATGCTCATACTCAGCTAAGATTGGATAAGTTGTTTTAAGCTGGTTAAAAATCTGCTGTTGATGTTTTTTTTGCAGATTTTCAATTTGCTGCGCTACCTCTGTTGGCTTTTTATTGTTTTGGCTACTTAGTCTCACTATATGGATGTAATCTTTTTTTAAATCAATTGAAAGTGCTTTCGCTGCCGATTCTTCATTAGACGTTGTGTGAGAGGATAATTCAGCAATTGTTTTAATAGTCATATACCGTTCGTAACGCTCACTGTCTTGCTGAAGTTTATCTTTTATCGATGGCGATAGACGAGGCTGCTCTTTTACCTTCATAAATAATTCGTAAGCTTTTTTGTTCATCTCAATTGTTCGATTATAAAGTGAATCAAAAATAGGCGATTGGGTTTTATCGGTTTCTTTAGAACCTTCTTTTTCGAAATTTGATATTTCCTTCTTAAGCTCTGCCTTATTATCAAAATAAGTAGCGAGCTCGTTTGCCATAGCGCGCGCTTTCTCTCGTTCAGTTTGGTTTTGCATTTTTTCTTGAGTTTTTAAATAAGCTTCATAGTGGACGAGATAATTCCAGTGATGTTTTACCTTTCGTCCAATATCCGCTATTCGATTTACTACTTGTCCGATTAATTTATCAGGATTAAAGCCTACGCGGATCGCGTAATCCAATGGCCAATCAATCACATTGTCCTTTATTTTAGTGCGCGAAAGCGTTTCAGAAAGAGCGTTTAAATCGGAGTGGTTATTTTTATCAGTATAAAGTGCGAGTTTTTCTCGATGACGAGTCATTGCGACAAAACTTAAATTTCTATCCCAGTACTTACTATCAATAAGCACACTAGCTTTATCAACTGTCATCCCTTGAGATTTATGAACTGTTAGCGCATAACCATAATCAATATGTTTGTAGTATTTAGGAATCGTTACCTTTTCACCGCCATCTAGAACGGCGGTTAATTCTTTGTCATTCATTGCGATGATGGTGGCCAAATCACCATTTCTCACACCTAAATTCTTGTCGTTCTGGCGCAAGAGTATGCGTTCCCCAACCGCTAATTTGATTTCACGTTCGCTGTTTTCTTTGTAATAACTATATTCATTAGCACCAAGTTTACCAGCTTCCTGCAAAGCTTTTCTTGCTTTGTCATTTAATGCAGAAACTGTTTTACGCGTAAAAGCAAGCATTACATGATTTTTAAGCTCGCACTCTTTGACGCTATTTATCCAATCCGAAACGATACTCTGTTGAGCACTTGTTTCATCCTTTTCTAAATGCACTGCGTCTTGTTTAACATAATGCGTAAGAGCAGCATCGACCTTGCCTTTGGCTAAATCAAGACTTGCTTGTTTATCTCCTGGATTCTTTTGCCTTCGAATGTTATCTAGCTCGATGTAACCAGTGTGCTCGGCGATACCACGAAAAATTTCACCTTTCTGTATGGGTTTTAATTGGTCAGGGTCACCGACTAATATCACCTTACATTTGGCTTTATTGGCTTCATCTAATAGATAAGCCATATTGGCAAAATCAACCATGCCAGCTTCATCGATGACTAAAACATCATGATTGGTAAGTTTAAGCATTTGCTTATTTAAGCGATATGTGAGTGAAGCAATGGTGGAGGACTCTATGCCTGTATCAGCTTGCAGCGCTTTGGCCACTTTTCCTGATAAGGCAGCGCCAATAACCCGACAATGGTTTGTTTCGTAGTATTCTTTTAGAGGCTTTAATAAATAGCTTTTCCCAACCCCAGGCCGACCAATCAAAACACTAATGTTTTCCCCTTGGGTGATAAAAGAAAAAGCCTCCTTCTGTTCTTCGTTCAAATGATAACCCTGAATGAATGGTTCTATGTCATTACTAAATACAAATGAGCGACGCGCTTGCAATTGTTCAACATTGGCTAATAGCTTAGCTTCTGCAATGTATTGATATCGCGTGGTGTAAGAATCAATACCTTGTTGATTAACCCCTAAATGAATGACGTCTTTGTGAGCGAGTAACCGCTCCACTATGGCCAAATAAACTGAGCTATTTATTTCAGACCGTAAAGTCTTAAACAAAAGTCGCTCAATGTCACGACGCGTAAAGACACTGTTTGTCAATGAGATTTGATTAATTAAATTATCTAAATCATGAAGGGCTAGTTCTTTACGCGCTTCTCGAATTAATTCGTTTTCTTCGTGAAGATAGTGGTTACTTCCCTCACGCATACGGCCTGCATGTCGTTCGCTAATGAGGTGATTTAGGTCAACTGCTAAATCAATGTCTTTTTCCTGAAAGTAAGCATTTTGAAATTCACGCCATTGCTCATACCAATAATCTCCTTCGACAATTAGCCCTTTAGCAAACTGAGGGTTTAAATCCCGTGCTTTATGTTTTGAGAATTGATTGCCTTCAATACGGCGAAGCGTTACCAGAATATGGGCATGTGGATTGCCATCATTACCGTCATGAATAGCCACATCACAAGCTAAACCATTTTCAACAAAATGCAATTGTGCAAAGCGACGAGCCAGTTCGATGTGCTGAATGCGATTGAGTTCTTTAGGTAATGCTAAAACCACATCTTTGCACAGTTGTGAGTTAATGCGGTTCTCAACTCGCTCGACCTCATTCCATAAAAATTCACGATTTAAAAATTTTTGCGATGCCCCAAGTGGCAACAAAATTTCAGAAAACACGACCTCGCTACGATTAGAAAAATCATAGTTAGTTCCTATTCTCTCATCAAATAGCTTGGATGCAGTGCGATAAGCACTTGCGGCTACGGCGCTATGTCCTTTAGAGCGCGAGTGTATAGAAACACGTGCGAAAGCGATAGCCATAGCCAATCTTAGCAACACAAACGAAGTTTGTATATTGCGCCCTTAGCTTTCGCTTTCGGGATAGGTAGAATTCGCTTTGCTCATTTATTTTTTGATATTGAATTCAGAGATCTAAGACGTTATGCTCTCTTTGAGAACTATTCAGTTTGCGGAGAAAAAATGTCAAAGAAGACTGTATCGCAAATGGAAGCTGAACTCATGGATAAAATTCAAAAAGCTCAAGAAAAACTTGAAGCTCTTCAGCAAAAACACAAGACAGCAATCGGTGATCTTGCTTATAAATATAATCTTCATCAATTCGATATGCAGCAACTGGATTTAATCTTTTCCAAAATTTCTGGGGAGCATCCTCATGGACATATTTGATGAAATTAAAACTCAAAAGCAAACTATTGCGCGTTGTGAAAAAAATCTCGCTCTGGAAAGACTCAAAAAAAGACGGGCTGATACTAGGCGTAAAATTGAGTTAGGTGGATTAGTGGTTAAAGCTGGAATGGCCGAATATAACAAGGCAATCATTTTAGGTGCATTAGTATACGGAGCTGAGGCAATACAAAATAATTCACACTATAAAATATTATTTAACTCTATTGGGAACAAATATTTTATAGAAAAGTGACTCTAAATTTTTATTACAAAAAAAGCAAATTAAATCATCCATAGTTCTCTTACAGTTAAAAATGAGACTTAAATCTTTTGAGAATATTATCCACAATTTTGCGGGAGATAAGGTTGTAAATCATAGTCTAAAAATCGAGATTTTCCTGATGTAACCAATTTTTGGTGTGAAATTGAACTGTTAATTAGCTATCAATAAACAACGATCATTTACTTGCGGTTTTAAGCCAGTTTTTGACATAGGTTACTGTTTCTTCAATGACTGAAACGGCTTGTTTATAGAGTTTCTCGAATAGTTCTCGTTGACCTGATTTCCAGTAGCGTTCTAAATATTGGCAGGCATATTTCATGCGAATTGTACCCACATACACTGCTCCACCTTTTATTTTATGCGCGAGTTTTTCGACTTGCTCATAATTCTGCGCAGCAAAAGCAGTCTGCATTTTAAGAAAATCTTCGGGTACTGCTTTGTCGACTAGGTTTTCTAATAAATCAATAAGAATGGATTTAGAACCTAAATTTTTTAATGCTTGTTCAATTTCAAGGAGTGGATATTGCTCTAGCTCAAATAATTCTTTTTCCGTATCGGGTAAATCAAGTTTGGCTAAATTTTGAGGCTCTACTACAGCTTTTTCTTTTCTAATAAATCCGTTAAGAATATTGGATGCATGGTTTTGTGTAATGGGTTTTGACAAAACTGCATCCATACCTGCCTCAACACAGCGTTGCTTATTTTCCTCTGCTGCATGTGCTGTTAGAGCCACAATTGGTACATGATCTGAATCCTTCTCTCTTTTTCTAATTTCTCTGGTTACTTCATAACCGTCAGCTCCTTGACCAAGCCCTATATCCATAAAAATTAAATCATAGTGGTTAAGATTAACTTTATTTAAAGCTTCTTTGCCATTGGATGCCAAATCAACTGCACAATTCATTGAAGAAAGGATGGTTTTAACTACTTTTTGAGCAATAACATTGTCTTCAACGACTAAAACTTGCGTTTTCTTACTGGTTCCTTCTTTATTTTTGTTATCTTCAGTGGAGTTAGAGTTAGAGGGTAGACTGTGTTCTTTATATGAAGGAAAATGGTTATCAATATCGGTTGCATCGGCTAATAAGGGCTCTTGCAAAGGAATAATGCAAGTGAATGAAGTACCTACACCAACTTGACTATTCACTGAAATTTCAGCCTCTAACTCATCAATAAATTGCCGGACTATGTATAAACCTAAGCCTGCTCCTTTATAAATGCCTTTATAGGAAGGAGTAAGTCGCTTAAATTGCAGGTAAATATCCTGTTGTTTTTCTGGGGGAATGCCAACTCCAGAATCACTTACCTTTATTCGGATGATTAACTGTCTGTCTTGTTTTTTAGCTAAATCAGCCGTTAGGGTAACATGACCTGCATTTGTAAAATTAAGTGCGTTTCCAACTAACTCTAGGATAACTCGATGAATCCTGATTTTATCGCCAATGACATATTGTGGAAGATTTTCATCGACAAGAAAATGAAGCTGTAATTTTTTTGCTTTTGATTTTGCTAAATTAAGGTCGATCACATTCTTTAATAAAGCTTTTAAATCAAATTTTTGCCTAAGCATAGGGATTTCACCAGAGCTCACACGGATAGCCTCTAACACATCGTCCATTAAATCCAATAAAGCATGGCTGGACGCAATTAAATTATCAGCATATTCTTGGGTTTGTGGCTCTTTTGACTCGGTTTTTAGAATCTCGGCAAAGCCAACAATTCCAGAAAGAGGGGTGCGAATGTCATGACGCATGTTTTCAAGAAACTCAGTTTTAGCAAGGCTAGCAGCTTCAGCTTTTTTTTGAGCGTTCACTAAATCATGTTCTAATATTTTCTGCTCAGTGATATCCATTGAGGTACCGATTATGCCAACAATCTCATTTTTTTCATTATATAAAGGGCTTTTGATGGTGAGTTCGGTAATGATCGAGCCGTTTGCTAGTTTTGCTGTTTCTTCCCTCTTATAGGTTTTATTCTCTCGCATCACCTCTAAATCGAGGTCGCGCCACTCTTGAGCGAATTCTTTCCAGCACAAATCAAAATCTGTTTTCCCTATGATATGCTCAGGCCGCTCAAAACCTGCCATTTGAGCCACAAATTGGTTACATCCCATGTAGTGGCCTTCAGTATCCTTCCAATAAATGGCACCAGGTAGGGTGTTTATGATGGTATTGATGTAGGTTTTTAATGCTTCATTTGTTCTATTTATGAGCGTCAATATAACCACATAGATTGTCCCTGTATAGGAAGCCGATAGCATGTATTCTCGGTACAGCTCCTTGTCGCTAAATTCTGAATGCTCAAAAAAAGATGCAGTTGCCCGTTGAATTAGATTCAATACCCTATTGGTATCAAGATGTAAGAACTCTAGTGCTTCTGTAAAAGATTTTTTATCGTAAGAAGAGAGTTTTAAAAGCGCTTCTTGGTTGGTTTTAAGAATAACTTTTTGAATAATATGGTTTTTATCGATAAAGAAAACAATTTTTTCAGACTCTTTAGGGGAAGAAAGAAAAAATAGGCTATCAAGGCTTTTTATCACTGATTTATTAATTGGTGCATGATTGTCCATCAAAAATCCTTAACTTTTTCATTACCCAGTGATGATGCGAGTAAAGTTTCGATATAGGATGCCACTTTTTCCATGGTATTATGCTGATGAAATTCATGATAAGTCATGTGAAGATGAAATTTCTCATTAATTGTCGCCAAAAAATAATACATGGATAAAGAGGATATTCCATGAGTCCAAAATTCCTCTGTAATCAACGCATTGTCACCTGTAATATTAAGCCACATTTGCTTTAGTTGTGATAACACTGACCCTTTATCTTGATTATAAGTATAGGCTTTCGGTAGAGATAATTTCTTTTTGTCCAGTTTACCATTCACCGTTTGAGGCCATTTTTCAACCCATATATAGATAGATGGATTTACCCAGGCCATAACATGTTTTTTGACATTCATCTTGATGTGATCAAAATAGAACTGTTGAACCCATGGGCTAAAAGGTTCTCGGCAATAGGGGTGAAAAGAGTCAATTTTCTCTTTTTCAATAGGGCGTATTAATGATGACTGATCAGAGAGGGGAATGAATAGAGCTTGTAAATACCCCTGTGGTGCATTACTTTGATATTGAATAAAGGTTTCATAACCTTCAATTCTATGGTGCAGTAATAAAGAGATAAGTTCCTTCTTTTTATCCTCCAAGGGGAAAGTGAAATTTTTTAGTAGGCTATTAATGGATAAATTTTCACACAGATTATCAAGATAATCATAGGGGATGTTTTGGATTTTTATCGGTTTTGGTTCTTGATTGATTAAACTACTTAAGTCATTTTCATCACTTAATTCGTTGAACCCTTTAATTTGGTATTCAACTTGTTTCACTTCTTTTTCAATGTGTAGTATTACATCATAGCGAAAATAATTAAGCTCATTTAGATAAGTACCCTGTTTAACATTAATATCAACCCAACTTATGCGCTTAACTTGTTCTTTTAATGCATAAAAGAATAGGGGGGATAGAACAATTTCAGCATCTCTTGATTTGTAAAATAAATGGGACGGGCATACTTCAATGTTTTCGGGATGATGACAAAAATGTTTAATTGTAAGAAACACATCTAACAACTCGAGTGAGCGCACATCACCAATCAGTACAGAACCACCGGGTTTTGTGGCTTTGATGAGTTGTTTTAGTGAATCAACCAGTGATTTTATACTGGGCAAATATTGAATTACAGAATTAACAATAATACAGCTGTATCGATTTATTTCATGAATATTAATAATGGATTCGAGTTTAAAGGCAATTTTAGCTAAATGGGCTTTAGGGACAATGGATTTGACGTAATCGATTGCTTTGTGTGAGATCTCGACTAATGTGACTTGCTGTGCTTTTGGTAGATAGTCTAAAAGTAAACTGCCAGTACCACATCCTACTTCAAGCACATCGCTTAAGTCTGCATTGTGAATATATCGTTTAATATTAAGATAGGATTCAGCAAGTTCCTCTGGTTCAAACACTTTCCCTGTAAAAGAGTTTTGCCAGCCGCAAGTATTTACAATCTTATTTTCAAATTCTTTTGCATTGGTATAGGCTTCATCATAGATTTTTTCCATGTAGAAAGAGGAGTCTTGACTGATAATATGAGAATCGTGAGAAAAAAAAGACTCTTCATCAATTTCGACATAAGCAGCTAATGTTTTGTAATAATCGTTATGCTCGTGAATTTTCACGACGGCTTTTTTCACAAAAATTTCTTGCTCAATGGTTGATTCGATTTCGCCTGCTTCAATGCGAATACCACCAAATTTTAATTGATCGTCTTTTCTCCCCACATAGCAAATAGTGTCGTTATCTGTCTTAATAACGAGGTCACCTGTTTTATAAAAACGGTCATTTTCGTCAGAAATAAATTTGCTATGAGTACGTTCTTCATCATTCAAATAGCCTCTCGCGACACCCAGACCACCAATATAAAGTTCGGCTTCGGCTTGGTCGGAATCCTCATCGTATACAAGTTTAAGACTAGTGTTTGCAACAGGTTTTCCTAAAGGCACAGATTCTGTGGTTATTGGATGTTTTAAATGATAAATCATTGACCACATGCTGGTTTCGGTTGGTCCGTAAACATTCCAAACATTTCCTTTTTCATAATGAAGTTTTAAAGCAAGGCTAGTTTTAAATTTTTCACCACCTACTAAGAGTCGTGTTAACCCATTATTTGTCCAACCATTTTTCAATAATATTTCCCAAGTCAATGGTGTCGCTTGCATAAAGCTGATCTCAAAGTTCTTAAGGTATTGTTTTATCCTTTTTCCATCTGCAACAACGCCGTGTTCGGTAAGAACAATAGAAGCACCAAGGGTTAATGGCATTAATAACTCTATTAACGAAATATCGAAAGTGTAATCAGTAATTGCAAGAAATAAATCATTATTTGATAAAGACAAGGTTTCAATTAATGAAAAAAAGAGGTTCATCATTGATTGATGCTCAATTAAAACGCCCTTTGGCTTTCCTGTTGAGCCAGACGTATACATGACATAAGCAAGGTCATTGCCATCATAGGCCATATGAAAACCGTTATTAGTGTCAGAATAAAGCTCTTCGGGTGAAATTTTCTTAACTCTTTCTGGGATCTTATGAGTAGTTGCATCGCAAAACAGCAGCTTTGATTTTGTTTCTTCTAAAATATACTCAACACGAGAACAAGGAGATGAGGTGCTTATTGGCAGAAAGGCGCAACCTGATTTTAATATACCGACCATTGTTATGAGCATGTTAGGCGTTCTTTCCAAGATTAAAGGAATAATGGTTTCTTTAGGTAAACCAAGCTTGGAAATTTCATTGGCGATGTTATCAGATAAGTGATTTACCGTTTTATAACTAAGTACTTCCTTTCCAAAGTAAATTGCTGGTTTATTTGAATAATTCTTAACGGCGAGAGTAAAAGCATTAATAAAATGGTTTAACATTATCCCATTCCTATTGGTTAATTTTATTTTATGATGATAATTTTATCATCAATTTCAGTTATATTTCTGTTTTGATAGATAGAAAATGTAACTATTTGTAAAAAAATGCATTTCTTTTTCAGACACAACATAGGCTAAACTTTACACAATAATACCTAAGGATGAATGCAATGGAATTGCGTATTCTACTTGTTCAAGCAGATGGGATAATCCAAAAAGTAGAGAAAATGCTTTTGGAAAATCAGGATGCTAAAGTTGATATTGCCATAAATGGCAATATTGCCGTACAAAAGGCTAGTGAAAGTTTGTACGATGTTATTGTTGTAGATCCTGATCTTGAGTACGGATTTGATGGATTTGAAGTGATTTTGGCCATAAGAAATCATACGATCAACACAAAAGCCCAGTTTATAATAGTAACTTCTTATAAAATTCCGTCTTATGCTTTAAAAGCAATCGAGCTTAACATCAATTGGTATATTATAAGACCAATGACCACTTCTATTGTAAAAGCAGCAATTCATTGGATTACCGAGCAGAAAGAAAGAGAGCCTTGCTTTATTGTTCACAATCGTCACTTGCTGAAACCTTTTAAATAATCAAAAAACAGGGACTATTATTCCAAATATAGGTTTAAGTAGTTGAACAATCATTGGTGGAGTGATTTTCAAGAGAAGGCAGAACTTAAGACTTAAGATTTTAGCATGCTGTTTGCCGTAAGTAATGGATTTGTTATCCTCAAGCGATTAATGACTCTTTTAGTTATTAGTTAAAAGATATGGTTTGTTTCAATCAGCTGTTTTTGATCGGTTTATTTTTTTATATCAGCAGATGCAATTTGAATAAAATTATTGAAATTTAGTGTGGCCCATTATATATTTTCTGAGGTTTTTAAACACATATACCTCGGATGTAGAAATCGAATGGATGCCTCAGAATTTTGCAAAGCTATAAAAGAAGTTTTTGACAGTCTGCAGAATGTAGATAACTCATCAGAACAATGCCAAAAAAATTATTATTTTCTGACTGAACTGGAGAGGCTTCTTATAAATGATTCAATTGATGAATCGCTTAAGATGACAAGCGCTTCCATTTTATTTGAGGGGTATTACCGCCATTTAGACATTGATAATTTTGTTTTAAAACGAGCATTAAGTGCTATTAAAGCTAAAAGGTGGGAGCAGCATTTTGGTACACCTACAGTTACATTTCTTTTGTCATATAAATCCCAAATTGATTTAACGAAACAATTGTTCGATGAATTTTCAACTCTTTCACAGCCAAAACATGATCTTCCCTGGCTTGTTAAAGAAGTTAAGGATTTTGCTGTTGATAATGAGAATGGCGTAATAATTGATCCCAAAAGTATTTCTCGAATAGAAGTACCAGGGAAAAATGAATTTACAGGCATTTTTACTAAGACACATAACCCTTTTGGTGGCTTTACTACTACACCATGTGATCCTGTTTCTCAGCAATTTATTCAGCATGCAGCAATTGCTTCAAAATGTGGAGGTAAAGTTCTCGAAATTGGAGCGGCTTTTGGTGCTGCAACTTTAGAAGCTATAGCAAAAGGTGCAACGGTTTTTTGTAATGATATAGAACCAGCCAATTTAGCTGTGGTACGAAAGCGTTTCATAGAAATGAGTGAAGAACAAATCGAATCCATAACTGGAGATAGTAACAAGCTTGTTCTTATCCCGGGTGCACTCCCTGAAGAGCTAATGGGTTTACCTGAAAGATTTTTTGACGCAATTCTAATTTGCCGTGTTTTACATTTTTTTAGGGGTACAAAAATAGAGGAATCGCTATTTCTTTTATCAAAATTATTAGCCCCAGGTGGAAAAATATACATTGTCTGTGAAACTCCCTATTTAAAAAACTGGCAACGATTTCTTCCTGAATTAAATAGAAGAATCGAAAGCGGTGTAGAATGGCCTGGTGAAATTACCAATCCAGCAGAATACGAAAGTAGTGGTAGAGCTGCATCGTTACCTAAATTTGTCCACTGGATTACAAAGGAAGTGCTAGAGCGGAGTTTATCTAGAACAGGCTTCGATATAGAACATTCCGCTTATATAAATAGACAGGGTCAATTCCCAGAAGATTTACTACTACCAGAAGAGGGTAAGGAAAGTGTTGGTGCAATAGGAGCTATTAAATTATGAGGCAAAAAATAAGTTGGTATAATTGGTTATTCTTAATGTTTAAGGAATTTGTTGCAGAAACCACAAATAGGTCTCAATATGAGATAGTAGACATTTATGAATGTAAAAAAACGGGTTTTACAAAAGCAGTAGTTAAGTTATCTGAGAGACATACAATAGAAAAAAATATCAGCGATATTGTACTTGATAATGAACTTATTGAAGGATTAGATACTAAAACTGTTCGTACCCTTACATTTATGGCTACCGTTGAAAATTTAAAACCAGACTATTCTATTGTAGTACAGCAAATGACACCGGAAGTAGACGAGTATCTTCTAGTAATAAAGTCCAAAAAAAACCGAACAACAACTAAAAAATCACCGTCTGAATTGTCGAGGGATAAAGATATAATTGCTAAATTCGATCCTGTTGAAGCTAATAGAATTGGATATATGGCAGGTGTTCGAGAGACAACAAAAGAATATCAACTCATACAGAGAAAAAGTTAGGAGTTATTTTTTGGGTAACGCAGTACTAGAGACTTTATCACGTAGGAAGCAATACAAATATCCTTATTTTTTCTTAGGATTATATCTAATTTTTTTATTATCTACCGTATGCTTGGCGGGTAAAATAATCCAAATAGGGCCAATGCTAGTTCCTGGAGGTATTTTCGTTTTCCCCATCACTTTCTGCATATGTGATATTGTGGGAGAAGTATATGGCTATGCTTACCCAAGATTATTCATCTGGATAGGTGTTTTAGCGGAATTCATTTTCTCTTTTATAGTTATAACTGTTTCCCACTTATCCTCCCCAAATTTTTTTAATGATGCAGAAGCCTATCAAATTGTGTTCGACCCTACTATACGATATGTAGGGTCAGGCTTGATAGGGTTGTTAGTTGGTGAATTAACTAACGTCTATTTGCTTGCGAAATGGAAGATTTTTTTAAAAGGGAAATTTTTCGTATTTAGAAGCTTACTATCAACAGCGTTTGGCCAAGCACTTCTCACCGTGATTGTAGATATTTTGAATTATTTTGGAAAAATGGCAGAACATAGCTTAGGATGGATGATGGTTTGTGGTTATTTTTGGAAAATGTGTTCTGCACTAATTATGGCTTTTCCAGCCTGGTTACTTGTAAGGTATCTGAAGAAAGTTGAACATATAGATCATTACGACATTCACACAAATTTTAATCCATTTATGCTTAGTTTAGATGATAACAATGACTGTGCTGCCCAGCCTGTCAATATTGAATCCTCGCTTCAATAAGGACTCCAATAATCTTATCGATAGTCTTACGTAGCTTAATGAGCTTAAAATTTCCATCTTCTAAATTCTGTTTAAGATAGAGTTCGTTATTTTCAGTAAATAGTCTATTAAATAGAATATTATTATTTTCTTCGATATACGCTATGACAAAATCTCTATCTTGTGGGACCTTACCCACATCAAAAATTAAAAGGGTATTTAAAGGAAACAAAGGCTCCATGGAAGAATTTTTTACAATTACCGCAAAAGAATCTGGGGCTATTCTTTTCTCTAACAATATTTCTTTTGAATATTTAATTTTGTCTTTATCATTCGGCCAATGCTTTAGCGTATCCCACTCTATAATAGGGATAGTTCTGAGCTGTAAATCCTCTTTGATATTCTCAGGAATAACTTGAGGCAACTCCTCTTCTCCAATTAACTGTTCGATTGAGACAGAAAAATAATTAGATAGGGCTTCTAAAGTTTTTTTCCTGGGGTTTTTTGTAGACCCATATAACATGTGGTGGATCGTTGGCTGCGGGATATTAGTTAACCTTGCCAACTCGCTAACAGATAGATTCCCATGGGTCCGCATTAATTGTTTTAAATTACTACTTAGAGTTGATATGGTCATTACTAATTCACAATATGAATAAAAATATTCAAAAATAAATTGACAAGCTTAATAGGAAGAGTATAAATTACCCTTATAACGAATAAAATTATTCATTTAAAGCCAATAATTAGTTCAAAACAAGAATAATTTTGCTCAATAGTAGCATGGATTATCACTCCCACAAATAAGAGTTTTTTAAAAATCAGGGAGATAATCTTAAGGATTGGAGAAAATAGGGGTTTTGAATGGAAAACACTTCTAAGTTGCGCATTTACAGAGGAATAATTCAGTATTTACTTGAATCAACAAACTACACTTTAAAAAATATTGCAGATTTATGTGATACCTCAATTAAAAATATTCACTCTATTTATTGCGATGAAATTCTTCCTGCGAATTTTGCCTCAGAATTAAAATTAATAAAACTGTACGAGTTCATATTGCTGCTAAAACCTAAAGCAATATAGATGCTGAATAAACAAGGATGGATATAACGGAGTTTAATTATGAATTGGGTAAAGCTAAAAAAATATTGCGAAATATCAGGGGACACTTCTAATGCAGTTCACGCCAAACGAAAGCGAGGTATGTGGTTAGATGGTGTACAATGTAAAGTGGGGCCCGATGGTAACATATGGATTAATTTAGTTGAGGTTGAACGATGGGTGGAAAACGGCAACAAAGCAACGAATACCCGGTTGCGCGTGGGATAAGTGTTCGAGGGTTAGATTCCAGTAAATGCATTAGAATTGATTTTACGTATCGTGGTGTTAGATGTCGTGAAACTTTAAAAATTGAACCAACCAAAGCAAATATTAAATATGCCGAAAGGTTGAGAGGTGAAATTCTAAACGCCATTAGTCTGGGTACTTTTAATTATCAGGATTATTTCCCAAATTCACAAAGGTCAAAAATGTTTGGCTATTCAGTAGTGAAATCTACTGTGGGTGAGTTGCTCAAAGAATATATGGAAATTGCTGAAAAAACACTTGAGCCCAGTACTTTTAATGGCTATAGAAAAGCATGTGAAGCACATTTATACCCAGCATTTGGCAATATTCCTATAAAAGATCTGTCATCTATGATCATTCGTAATTATGTGACAAAACTCGAATTGACGCTAAAAACAATACGAAATATTCTAACCCCATTAAGAAATACTTTAGATCAAGCATTAAATGATGGAATGATTACATCAAACCCTTTAGATAGATTGGTTTTATCTAAGTTAGTTGATAAAAAAACTCGCATCAGTAATTGGGAGGTAGATCCCTTTAATCAGGAAGAAATTAAAGCCATCCTTTCGGAGGCTAAAGATCAAGCAAGGAATCTATTCCAATTTGCTTTTTATAGCGGTTTACGTACTTCTGAGCTTATTGCTTTAGAATGGGGCGATATTGATTGGTTAAATGGGATTGTAAGGGTATCAAGGGCCGTGGTTCTTAAAAAAGAAAAAGGCACTAAAACAAAATCAGGTCAACGCGATGTGCTTTTACTTCCGCCAGCATTAGAAGCTCTGCAAAATCAAAAAAAATTTACTTTCCTTGAAGGGACACGTGTTTTTTATAACCCTCGCACTAACACCGCTTGGGAAACAGACGGTCAAATTCGAAAAACCTGCTGGACTCATATTTTAAAAAAGGCAGGAGTTCGCTACCGCAACCCATATCAGACTCGCCATACTTATGCTTCTATGATGCTTTCCGCTGGCGAAAATTCTTTATGGGTTGCGAAGCAAATGGGACATAAAGATACAGAAATGATTATTAAAAATTATGGTAGATGGATTCCTGACACATCAACCATAGCAGGATATACAACAGTGAATGAATGGGTCTCACCATTGACTGGTCAAGTGAGAAAATAGCCTCAAGTAAATTTTGTTTAATCTCCAATAAGCACTAAAGAAGAATCAAAATTACGTGTCCCAGCACTTGAAACCATTTATAATGAAAAGAATTAGAATTGGGTCAACTGTGAATATCGATTCTCCAATAAATGTTAATATTGAACTAACTATGCTGCCTATAAATGAGACTTTTGCATGATAGAAAGAGATATTGCCTTAATAGATGAATTATGTAATCAATCTTCAGAAAACAACCTACTTGAATTTAAGAAAGATAATATTGATCCAAAAATTATTGGGAAATTATGTTCTGCTCTGTCAAACACTGCACGTGTTGAACAAAAAGAATTTGCTTATGTACTCTGGGGAATTGATGATAGCACTCACAAAATTATCGGTACAAATTTTGATCCTGACAAAAAAACTGTTGGAAATATGGTTTTTAAATTATGGTTAAGTAATAGCCTAAGCAGTTCAATAGATCCTCAGTTTAAAAAAATTAATCACCCAGATGGTTCGATCGTCATTTTAGAAATCCCAGCAGCAACCACTGCGCCAGTAGCATTTGATAGTATTCCTTATATCCGAGTTGGTAGCGCCACTCCAAAATTGAGCGATCATCCAGCTATTTTTCAGAAATTAATCATCAACATGCGCCCATATACCTGGGAAAAAGGTCATGCGAAAACATTTATTTCTGAAGATGAGGTACTACAACTCTTAGATTACCCAACTTACTTTCGCTTGACCAGGCAAAGCCTACCGGACAATAGAAAAGGTATTTTTGAAAAACTAACAGCAGATCATTTGATAGTAAAAGATGTTGGTGCCCATTGGAATATAACAAACCTTGGTGCGATACTATTTGCTAATGATTTAGAGCAATTTGATTCATCAATTGCCAGAAAAGCAGTACGCTTCGTTGCTTATGATGGTAATAATCGTGCGGCAACAGTGACACATAGGCAAGATGGCCGCAAAGGTTATGCTTCAGGATTTGAAGGCCTTGTTTCCTATATAGATAATCTTCTACCACATAATGAGCATATTGGAAAAGTTTTCCGTGAAGAACAGTCTCTATATCCTCCAATTGCTATTAGAGAACTGATAGCTAATGCTTTGATACATCAGGATATGACCATCAGTGGTACTGGTCCAACTATCGAGTTATTCAAAGATCGAATAGAAATTACCAACCCAGGTCTTTCACTGATACAAACAGATAGAATGATTGATTTCCCACCCAGATCAAGAAATGAAGCATTGGCCTCTTTGATGAGGCGGATGAATTTATGTGAAGAACAAGGAAGCGGCCTAGATAAAGTGATTACCAGTGTAGAGTTGTTCCAGTTACCGCCTCCAAAGTTTCAAGCAGAAGACTCAAACATGCAAGTGACCTTATATGCTTCTCGCCCATTTGCCAATATGACTATTGATGAGCGAGTTCGTGCTTGTTATCAGCATGCAGTGATTAAATATTTAAGTGGCGAGCGCATGAAAAATGCGTCATTGTGTGAGCGGTTTGGAATCGAGGCCAAAAATGCGGCGCAAGCAACAAAAGTCATTAACGCCGCACTTGATACAGAATTGATAAAACCTGCTGATACAGAACACCCGAGAGCAGGTTATATTCCAATCTGGGCATAGTTATTTACCCTTGAGGAACATAAAGAAACAATAATAGATTAAGTTTTCTTGATTGGGATTTGATTCTAAGGCCTATTTTAGCTATTGGATTTATATAAAATACTTTAAATACAATAGGTTAATAATTGATTATTTCTTGATTGAGATTTGATTCAGAGCCAAATCAGATTCTAATTTCTTTCAATCTTGAAATGTCATTTGCTTTATATACTTAATACTTTTTGTTAAGTTTAGAGAGTAAATTGCAAACATGAGGGATGTATCTAAAGTTAAGGTGATGAAAATTGAGATCACAATTTGTGCTCTTAGGTAAAAAATAAGGAGCATCAAAAAAGCCCCATTTGCGCCCCAGAATGAACGAGCAAGAAATTAAATAAATAAAAATCAATTGGTTATGAGAAATTGTCGCGGGTTCAATTCCCGCCGCCTCCACTTCTAAGGGTAGAAACAGTTTATATAAAACAATTTCAGGTAAAGGAAATCCTTACTTAAGGAATACAAATGAGATTCTGAATGCATTGGGATTTCACTTGTCTGTTATGCCAAATGATTTTGAAGATCGGAAGAATGCTTAATCCCAATAATGCATTAGTAAACAGTGCAGCGACATTAATGGTTATATTGAATTTGCTTTAAACATTTTGGCGCGTAAACTTGCGTCTTAGTAATGCTCTGTTAACAAATTGAGGCTAAACTAGCATTATACAAAATAGATTTGGATCGTTATGTTTAATGATTTGTATCATTATTTACTCAACATAAAAAAAAAGAATTGACTGAAAAATACGCTAGCGCTTCTGTGCAAGTAATAGAGAGAGCTATTTTTAATGAAAAGCAGGATAGGGCAGAGTCAACGGATCCATCCAAATATGATACATCGATATCGCTTAAATACCGAATCCGTTTAATTATTTTACGGGAGTTATATTGTGAAAAAATGCCACCTCAAGTAACTGAAAAAAGTTTAAAAAAATGGCAGGAATTAGCGCAAGCTTACACAAATTTAGAAAAGACACTCTGTAATGAAGCAGAGGCAACTCTAAGAGAGGGTAGTGAAGAAACCTTACAATCCGAAATTAGAAAACTGGAAATTTATATCCAAAAGACGGGCCTAGAGGGTAGCGTCGAAGAATCGGAGTTTTTTCCAGAGATACCTGCGAAGAGTTCAACAAGAGATTTTTTAAAACTCATTGCTGAGGTTAAAAAAAGGCATCTATCCGTTTCTCTCAGAGAATCCCAAGATTGCATCAACTCCTTGACTGAGAAAAGTGAGGAGCTTGTGAATAAAATTAAGGAAAATGAGGAAAACTTAAGTCGTTTGAAAGAGAAAGAAGGTGAGTTAAACGACAACAAGCTCTCTCTAGAAAAATCGTTTACTTGGCTTGAACGATGGGGACTTGAAGATATTAATAAGCAAGCGAATGTGTTTAAGCAATTAGTTTTTTGGGTTTACAATTTTTTTTCTTCCCAGCGTATTCAAGATAGAAGCCTTGTGCTCAGCAGGCAAATCAGAGACGCGTATTCTGCATCAACAGAAAATGTTCAGAACATTAGTAACCTTAAAAGTGAGATCAAAGAACTCAAACGCCACCATCAGAACCTGGAAAAGGATCTCAATGAAGCTAAAAAAAGAAACGCCACCGCATTAAAATTAATTACGCCAAAAAGTGAACCAACAGTCAAAGAGACAGACGAACCGTTACCAATTTATTACCCAAAGAGGTTAACATAGTCTATTGATACAGATCTTAGAAATTATCGAATGCATGCAACTGAAGGTTTTCAAAGGTTACCTGCTTTAGAAGATTCAATCTTGTATGATTATTTGAAAGCCCGGATGGCTTTTCGCTGAAAACAATATTTTTGTTCAATGTTCAACCATTTTTGCTAGCAGTGGAGCGGTCACAGTAGGGCTCCTCTCGACCAACATCAGTGTGACTTTCAAGCAATTTAGGCTTAGTGGTTATGGCTGGAGTCTCTTCTCTCAATAATAGCGTTGGTTTAGAAAGCTTTTCCATTAAAAGGTCAGGTTCATCGGTCAATAATATGATTGGTGTCCTGAATACTGCACAGATAAAAAATAGGCTTTTTAAAGTAAAAGAACATTGAGAATGTTCGCAACTTACCTTTTATAAAGAGAATTTTGAAGCAGCTATTTCTCTCTCCACAAATTCCTGTGAGTAATGCGACATAACTTTTTCCTGAAATTTTTTAGAGTCTGGCCTATCAATTATTTCAAATTCGATCTCTTTATCTTCATGGCCATAATCGATTATATCTGGGAGGTTTAAGGAAGATTTAGTAAACACTTTAAAACTGTCTCCCCATATTATATCTTGCTGAGGGGGGACATGACCTATCATCGGGCCGAATATCATCTTTCTATTATGCGTAACATCTATCACTTCTCTGGCTATCCACAATGAAGGGATAGGAAATGAACCTGGGATAACTACTTGTCGCCATTTGCCCCCAGGAGCAAAAAAAGTTCCAGTTAATAAACAAGCATACATATATTTTTTTTTATCTTTCGGAAAATGGTCATTAAAAATAGCGGCACATTCAGGCAGCAATGAAAAACAGATAGACCCTGTATTATCACCAGATCCTGTTGTTGCTATGTGGAGTGAAGAGGCGGATTTAAATCCCCCATTTTTAACCATTTCTTCGGGAGAAAGGTCGCATAATCTGTAAACAATTCTACCTGGCTTAAAAGAATCTTCCATCACGTTCGGAAAATTAGTGCGCATGACTTGCATCTTTTGTTCTTTGTAATCGATTAAATCTTTTACTTTAGATGCATCTGGCTGCATGTGAAATCTCGGGAAATTACTAGAAGATGTTGAAAAAAAACTCCTACTCGAGAGATAACCAGGTTTAAATTTTATTGAACTAAGAGTCCTTGACCGCATTGATTCTATACCTTACTGAAATTAAAAGAGGCTAGCTGTTTATCTAGTTCTATACTGGTTGTATTAAAGTGGCCGAAAATGCTTAATTCAATCAATAAGATGGTCTATTCCCGAACTTAATCATAAAGCCATTTGAAGAAGACATAAAATATATTGCAGAAGGGAGACTGTAAAGAGTTAGATAACCATTAAAAGTCCCATTAATCGTGTAGCTAACTAATTAAATTGCCGAGACCATCTAATTGTTACCGTATTAACACGGTATTAAGAGGGTTAAAAATAAAATATAAGTGACAAATTATGTTCAATCAAGTGATTTTTTATGCTTAATTTAAATGAAATAGAAATTTTGGAAGATAAAAGTGTTGTTACTTTATGATATGAATTCCCTAGCTGAAAGTGTCGGGTGGGGAGGATGTTATTATAATTCTCCTGAGTATAGTTCGTGTTTAAAATTAACTACAAACCAAAATGGATTTACTCATCACCATTTATCTTGTTGGATTAGTGATTGCGATTTGGCGAGCGAGCATTGTCTTCTACGGTTTTAAGTTAATGAAACACAATTCACTCATCGACATGTTTTCAAGGCGCGTCCTGATGTTATTGGCTATGTTCTTTTAAAGACCTTTTTCTGGCCATGTTACCTTTTTGCAGAATGAGTCCTCTCGTTCGATTCTTGAAACTTTTTTAAACATTATGGTGGTGATAAGGGGCATTGTTACTACGGTACCCGCGGTTTAAAGAATTTCTTAAACGACATGATTAAGGGAAAAAAGCGTTATCGGTATTTTAAGGTTCAGCATTTATTTTGGGAGCTAGAAACCACAATTACCCTAAAGAGGAATTTAAAGAACGGTATGCTGAAATCATTCTAGCGCGCAATAGGGGATTATCATCTACTCTTAAATTAGTCGCTTCATGTTGGATAGTTGTGAACGATTGCCACCCTCTGAGATGAAAGAAAGGCTTAAATTGCTTAATCCAAATGAACTTAAACAAGTGCAGTTTTGAATACCAGTTAAATTTTAACTTTGCTCGATTCAAAACTGATAGGGAAGATGGACTTTAAACATCATTAGGAGGGGAAATGATTAATGGCTTTCCAACCAATGGCTAATTTCGAGCATACTTTCTTCAATCACACTAACGGTTTGACGGTATAACTGTTCAAGCAAATCACGTTGCCCTGTTTTCCAGTAGCGCTCAAGAAATTGGCAAGCCATTTTTATTTTCATTGTGCCTACATATACGGCACCCCTTTGATTTTATGAGCTAGCTGTTGTGTTTTATCCCAGTCATGAGCCTCATGAGCCTCTTTCATGAGGGCGAAATCTTTAGGAAGTGAGTCAGTTATCATAAACTTTAACATGTCGGCCAAAGCGGATTCATTGCCCGTGGCTTTAATCTCTTCCTCGATATCTAAAATAGGAAACTCTATAAGATTAAATAAATTGTCTTTATCCTCAGGTAACTCAGATAGATAACGCTCTTTCTCTGAAGGAGCTTCTGGTTGATGGTGTCCCGGGATAAATGCATCAAGGATATCGACACAGCTTTTTGCTGTCAGTGGTTTAGTAATTACTGCGTTCATACCTGCCTCGATGCATCTTTTTTTATTTTCATCACCCGCATGTGCAGTGAGCGCAATAATGGGGGTATGTGTATTTGTTACTAATTCATGAACTCGAATCCTGCGAGTAACTTCATAACCGTCCAAATCGGGTAAACCGATATCCATTAGTATTAAATCATAAGATTTATTCTTGTAAAACTCGATGGCTTTATGGCCGTTAATGGCAATATCGGCGGTACAGCTTAAGCGATTGAGTATGGAATTTGCTGCTTTTTGGGCAATGGCATTATCTTCAACCACTAATATTTGTGTTTGATGTTGCCCTAGAGATTTTGTTGGAGTAGGGTTAAGATAGGTGGTCTCATAAGGTTTTTCGAGCATCTTGTCTAAAGCATAATCAATTCCTGATGAATCATCTAGAAGCGCTTCTTGTAGAGGAATTAAACAAGTGAAAATACTACCTTTTCTGGGTTCGCTTTCAAGATAAATCTCAGCCCCTAAATCATCAATAAATTGTTTAATGACGGATAGTCCTAATCCAGCTCCTTTGTATATTCCTTGATAAGAGGGGGTTAATCGTTTGAATTGCACGTAAATGTCTTGTTGCCTATCTTTATGTATGCCTATACCAGTGTCTTGAACTATTAATTTGAGAATTAATTCACGACTATTACGCTTAGCTAGTCGGGCAGATAGTTTTACAAAACCTGAATCCGTAAAATTTAGTGCATTGGCTATCAATTCCAGTGCAATTCGATGGAGTCGGATTTTATCCCCAATGAGATAGCGGGGGATAATCGGATCGATTTCGAGACTAAGGTTTAAATTTTTTTCCGCTGCTTTCGCACGATTCAGTGCGATGACATATTCCAGAGTTTCATGAAGGTCAAATTTTTTCCTTAATTTGGGAATTTCTCCGGAACTTACTCGAATGGCTTCTAATACTTCATCCAATAGATGAAGTAGTGCGTGACTTGAAGCAATCAAGTTATCTGCATATTCTTGAATTCTGGGATCCTCAAATTCTAATTTGATAATTTCAGAGAAGCCGACAATCCCTGTTAGTGGGGTTCGGATGTCGTGGCGCATATTTTCTAAAAATTCTGTTTTTGCTTGATTTGCAGCTTCTGCTGCATTTTTAGCTTCCTTAAGTTCTGCCTCAATTTTTTTGCGGTTTGTTATATCGACTGAAATACCAACAACTCCAATGACTTTATTATCATCATCAAAAATAGGGACACGGCTAGAAAGATAATAAATTGGATTGCCATCGTTATCATGAAGCGGTGGATCTTCAATGTTTAATTTAGGAATACCCGTGGCCATGACTTCCATGTCATCCCGTTTATAAATAGCCGCATGCCCCTCGTGCCAGCCGGCAATTTTACCCATCTCTTCATAGGTTATTCCGATGAAATCATCTAAATTTTTTAATCCAACAAACTTAAGTACGTTTTCATTACAGCCCTGAGTGATGCAATTTCTATCCAGCCAATAGACATTGTTTGGCATACAAGAAATAATTTTTTGATAGTAATCATGAACCTCCTGGACGGTCTTCATTTTTGCTAGAGAAGAAGGCAGCTTATTAGGCTTATTTTTTGGGGGCGTATATCCTTATCCATCAGATTCTCTCAGTTACTGCGATATGTTTTACGTATTATTATAAGTTATTATCCTGAAAATATTGGTTTAAATATCTCGCTAATTCATAGACATGAGGCTCTTGAAACATTGATTCGTGATTTCCCGGAGTGTTGATGAGCTGAATTGGCTTATCAGTGAACTGTTCCCAATGATTAAATGGGGCATCAATCTCAGCAAATGCCGGCATAATTTCTTTTGATTTAAATAATACTATTGGATGTTCAATTAATCCTAATTGATATTTCCATAGTAATTGTAACCGATACCATTGAATATCGAATAAGATCTCAGGAGAAGGCAACCCATAGCGCTCGAAATCTAATCTGAGTTCATTGTGTTGTCTTAGCATTGAGTTTCTAAAATAATTATCATCCAATAGTGTGTTTGGGTACACTCCCCAACCATCTAATACAATAATCGCGGATACAGTTTCATTCTTTTGGCTTAGTTGTCGAGAAATTTCAGCAGCAACCGTAGCTCCAAAAGAGGCCCCACCGATTAAATAAGGGCCTTGATCCTGAATCGTTTTAATATGAGATAAATAAAAAGAGGCCATCTCTTCTATGCTATTTAGGACAGGTTTTTCTAAATCAATACTTGGATCTTGAATTCCATAGATTGGTCGAGCGTTTCCCAACAATTTCGCTAAGGAAGAAAACCAAAAGACAGTGCCCCCTATAGGATGGATTAAAAAAAGAGGAGTTTTCATTCCTTGAGATTGCAAACAAAGAAGTGGGTTTGGAATTGCTTTACTTTCCTTTTTGGACGGGTTGTCTTGTAGCTTAATAATGTATTCAGCCTGATCTTTTACTGTTGGGTATTTAAAAATATCCCGTATTCTTATTTGTACGTTAAAATGCTCATGAATCAAAGTGAGTAATTTTAATGCAAGAAGCGAATTTCCACCGGAATCAAAAAAATTATCATCAATGCCTAGTTGATTTACTTCGAGGACAACTTGCCAAAGTCGTATAAGTTCTTTTTCATGGGCTAATAGATTGCGGTCAATACTATCAATCGGTGCAGTCTTTTTAAAATCAGGCTCCGGTAAGGCGCTTACGTCGACTTTCCCATTTACAGATAAAGGGATTGTCTTAATCGGTATATACACTTTAGGCAACATAAAGGCTGGGAATTTATCCTTAAGATGCTTTTTAATGGTTACGATATCTAAAGATTGATGTGGTTTATGTGTTAAATAGCAAGCTAAATAATCATGCCCATGCGAATCAGTTTTTTTAATGACAATACAGTCGGAGATCTCTTTATGCTGCAATATCGTCAGCACTAGCTCTTTAGGCTCGATACGAACCCCATTAATTTTTACCTGATCGTTATTTCGCCCTAAATATTCGAGCTCGCCATTAAGTAGCCAACGAGCTAGGTCACCTGTTTTATAAATTAGCTTATGATGTTTGGGCTCGAATGGATTTTCAATAAAATTCTCTTTAGTTAATGAATCTCGATGGTGATAACCTTGAGATAAGCTAAGACTGCCGATAGCAATCTCTCCTGATTCTCCAATGCCCGCAAGGTTTCCTTGTTCGTTAATTAAATAAAGAGAAGTATTGGCGATGGGTTTTCCAATATTATTGGTTTGAATATCTTGGGAGGTAACCACATGAAAACTAATGTCAATGGTTGCTTCTGTTGGGCCATATAAGTTAATCAATTGACAAGCTAACTGATTGAAAAAAAGCGCTTTAATTTCTGGTCGTAGTGATTCGCCGCCAACAAAAACTTTTTTTAACGACTGACATGTTCTGATCCGTTTAGAATTTAAAAATAACTTGAGGATGGAAGGAACTAATTGAATTGTTGTTATTTGATTTTCATTAACTAAGTCAATCAATAGCTCAGGATCAATGTGCGCTCCTGAGGGTGCTATCACTAATTGTCCACCCGTATAAAGAGGAACAAGAATTTCCCAAACTGAAGGGTCAAATGAAAGGGGAGTTTTAAGAAGTATTTTATCAGAGCTATCGAACTGAAATTGATACTGCATCCATAACATATGATTGTTTACTGCGAGATGACTTATTTTTACGCCTTTAGGAACTCCGGTACTGCCTGAAGTATAAATCATGTAAGCCAAGGAGTGATTCCTTGCTTTGCAATGATAGCTGTCTTGTTGAGTATTTAAGTGTGTATCAATGCTATCTAAAAAAATGAATTTAATATTTGGTTGAGTTATGCGTGATTGGATTTCTGTCTCCGTGATAATAAATTTAGCACCGCTGTCTTTTACCATAAAATTGATGCGATCGGTTGGGTAATGAACATCGAGTGGTACATAAAAACAACCGCATTTAATAATGGCTAAAATAGAGACAATCACGTCAATACATGGTTGAGCATAAATTGCTACAGGATTATTAGGTGATAAACCTAGGGCAGTAAGATAATGAGCCATTTGATTGACGCGTTTATTCAATTCACTATAAGTTAAGGCCGAGTGCTTGAATTGAAGTGCGGCAGCTTCAGGCGTACGCTGCACTTGATGCTCTAAAAAGGAGGAAATACTTGCTTTTTTATCAAATGATAATAAATCTCCTTTTCCAATGTATTGTTTCAAGCTTTTAGTGCGGGTGTTATCCATGAATACTATCCGATTTCTAATGAAAAAAGCCCATAATTTTTTTCAATATTGAATTCGAACTCTGACGAAAGATTGCCTTTTACCATCATCATAGTGTCACATGAGATATCTCGTTTAGCTCCCAGGCTGAGCATTAATTTTTGTCCAGTTACATTCATTTCGGGTATATCGAGGATTATGTTTTCTCTCCCTGCAATTGCCACTAGTTTCATTAGCAAAAGTTTCGCAATATCTGCGTTATTTGCGTATAAGGGGCCAATTCGATACCCATGAATACAGGGGCGGATTAAGCCATAACCTACAATTGTGTTATCGGCTTCCACGTAATAACCATTAATTTGAGGGTGGGATAACACGCTAGTTAATGTGTTTTTCCGACAATATCCAAAAATATTTTGGTCGAATTCGAAAATTCTGTTTAGGGATTTGAGTGATACAGGATACACCTGATGTTGATCTTTTTCGGATGAAAAGAGGGGTGAATTAATAACCCACCGCAAATGGTTTTGGCAGGGTTTAAAACCTTCTTCTTGATAGCGAGCGATTTGTTGTGGCACTGCATATAATAAGACATTTGCGTCTGGATAATTATTTAGCCTAGTGATTACTTGCTGCCAAATTTGTGAGCCGTAGCCTATGCCTCGTTCAGATTCGATTACAATAAATGGCCCAATAGTAAAAAATTGATTACTGTGCTTAACAAGTGACATAGAGCCTATAGGGTTTTGTTCTTTGAAAAAAAGAAAATGGCCTTTGGGGTCAATTTGATAATAAAAAGTGTTGTCATATTTTCCTACATTCCATCCTTCTTTCATGCACCAACTTTGGACAACCATAAAATCTTCAATGTTCATTTGCTTTTTTGATAAAGCACAGGAGGAATGATTTTCTTGAATTTTAAGCTGGATCTCATTGTTTTTTAGTGGTTTTTCCATAATTCAATGATTATATGTTGTTGTAAATGCTTTTATTTTAGCATGTTTGTTTTAAATTTATTGAATTGCAAATTAACCCTCTTTAAATGAGCATTATCATTTTGTTAGGTTTGGCAGAACACTAACCAATTATAGCTTGAGAAAAGGGGTGGAGCAGAGAAAATTAGCTATACTTCAGTCCACCAAAGACGGCTTGGCTGGTTGAGTCGGAAATCTATTCGAAAGTTTCAGCACGAAATGAATATCGATTGCCCGAGGTGATTTTAGAGCGAGAGTAAATAACTTCATCAAGCCCATTGTTTTTCCCAAAAAAAGCTCTATGAAATAGTGAAATAAAGTTTAAAAAAAAAAGCAGTTCGACGCGTGAATTCATTTTAAAGTCGGGCTTAACCGTTCTATACGTTGACAACGTTGTTAGACTACGACTAAATCCTTATTTTCTCCTACATCGCTTAGGCAAGGGATTGCAAAAAAATCATTGCTAAATCCTGGTGTTACGATTCATAAGGAGTGATTATTCTCTTTAAAGACTAACCAACTGATAAACGTTGCAATGACAATCCCGGCGAGCACATTTAAAAACCGGCCGATAACCACTTCCGTGGCAGCATTAGGTAATCCTGCTAACAGCATGATGGCTAATGCGCTGCCCGCGTGATTTCCTGTCGCTGAAAATTTCATTTCATACCCAATCAACATACCGCACAGAAAAAATCCCAATGCTAACACTGCTCCAATAATCATGAGACTATTGGGAAATAAGATCGCTACAGAACCACCTAGAATAGCCGCAAAGCACTGGCCTAAGAAACGTACTAATCCCTTCTCCTGAGTTCCTTTGACTGTATTTTCGAGAATAACAAATAAGGTAATTGTCACCCATACCCCTTGTGGGTAACGAAAAATCATCCAGAAAAGAAATGTCAAGGAAGCCGTAATACCAATAATCAGTGAATCAATTAAATCCGCTTTAGAAAAATGAATGCTTTTAAACGCTAGTTTTATTTTTTTTGCGGCTTCACGATCAATCAGCTGTTGCTTTCTGGGAATCAATTTAGACATGATCCAACTCACCACAGCGACCACAATGATTCCCAAACAGACCTCAAGTGTACGATAAAGCGCTATCGCTTTTATGTTATTGAGCAAAAACGATTGAATGACAATAACAGCACTAAACCCAGCAACCACAGATAAGTAGTTATAAGGCCTAGTCTGTAAACCAATATAGGTGGTTATTGTGGAAAAAAGTAAAACGGCAAAAAATAATTCCAAAGGTGAATAACCTATTTGCATCGCAAGAATAAAACCAATCGATGCACCACACAAAGTACCTGCCAATCGCAGAAATGCTTTAATAAATGTTGCTGAAAAATTAGGGCGAGCAATGGAGGAAACCGTTACAACGGACCAGAATCCTTCATGAAAATGATAATATTGTGAAAGAGTGAAGCAGATAAGGCCGCTTAGGCACATCTGCAAACCAATGATTAATGCGTTTTCAATTTTATTAGTCATACCTTTGCGTTATATCAACTTTTTTCAGAGGCTGGGATTGGTTGAGTTACGATTAAGTGTAGAGCTTGAAGAGGCCTCTTTTGCTCAATTTCAAGCTAACATAAACCCTAGATCATTGCTAGAGGGTGAGCAAGAGGGTAATATTTTTACTAGCAAGTGTAGCTGTCTACTGTCTATCATTAGCAGTTCGACAACAGCCGTTTTTAGTTGCTAGGAGTGTTATTTTTTGTTAAATCATTCTCTAACTTTTGAGAAATCTCATGTTGGGGAAAATTTTGTAAAGTTTTATCACAATGCCTTTTAAACGCTTCATGGCAAGAGGGAACTTCTAAATTCATCACAAGATATTCAGAAGGGGAATCCTGTAGATGCTCAAGCCTTTCTTTTTCTGTTTGCTTAAACCAGGCGGCTAAATCTTTTTCTTCGGTGGTATCTGGTTGATAAAGCGAGTGATTCAGCTGTCGGGCTTACTGTCAAAGCCGTTTGATTGCTTTTTACAAAAAAATCTAGGGAATAAAAACATCAATAAATTAGCTAATCCTTTAAGTCGTGCTTTACATAATCTAAGAAATCAGTGCGATCGTTTATATTTGGATAATCAAGCACATATTTCATTTTACAACACGGCGTAATAGGAACAGCTAATTTTTTGCATGGAATTAATGTCCAGCAATAAATCAAATTACATCATCTGGATAAAAAATAAACTAATTACATATTTTATATTCTCAATTATCAAACTTAATTCAATTGAAAATCTGGGCTATTAAATTTTGCTTTAGGATTTTCAGGCGGTAAACCCAACAAAGGCTGGGTTTTATGTGGGATAGCTGAATTAGATCGCTATCTGCAGATTCAAGCAGGTCCATAGTAAAAAATATGTATAGATTATTCTTGCAGTTAAATAGCTTAATATGCTGAATTCGGAATCATAGAGATTGACATGAAAGCAAAGAATTTTATCTGGCAACGGCATATCTAATCTTTCATGTTTTTGATCGTCGTTATTTAATCCCATTTGCAAGCAAACGGACTATGCTTTCTTCACATGGAGGCGGATGGAACGCATTCGATGCTGGGAACCTGATCAATTACTGTAAAAAGATCAGCAAGTTTTTCAGAGTAAAAAAGATCGGCTTGGTTATCATCATTACTTTCCACTATGAAATGTTTACCCCTTTCAGTAGCCGAAAGGAGTGTTGTATAAGTGATAATATTAGAGACCACGCCCATTAAACCGTTCTTTAATTTCTCTCTAAATTTTTCAGCTTGACCCATGCAGCAACAAAATAGCTCGAGATTAGGGATATTTTGGTTTTCAAGGTCTAAATCTTCCTTTAAAAGCGCTATAACATTTTTTGCTTTTAGGCCAGCGATTTTTTCCTCGTTCAGGTTTCCCTGGGCAACAATAAGAAATGTATCAAATTTACCCAACAAGGCTTTGAATTTTGGAATAATTTCTTCATTAGCCAAATTGTATACCACGAGATTCTTATTTTGTTCCCGTAACTTTCTTTTGATGTCATCTTCCATTCCCGGATCTAGAGCGTAGATGAAATATTCCTGCTGATTATATAAATTTCTTAAACTAGATCCGATATCTGAATTGGCTATGATCTCATTATCATAATTAGTAATATCTTTGGTTTTATCGATAAAATATGAGTAAATTTCAACGACAATAACTCCATTTTTATTCAAGTGGTATTGCTTTAATTTTTTAAAAATAGAATCATTATTTTCAAATTTTCTTTTGCCCATAGATACATAAATATAGTTTTATTTAGGATCGAGTATATCTATGAAAAATTAAGTTAATATTAAATGAGTAACTTAAGGCAATTATTATTAACGCGAACGATAAGGATCATTGAAGATGAACAAGAGCACCAGAAAATACTGTATTTCTTATTTTTGCTGTGCTTGCTCAAGGCTACATAGATTAAGCAGAAACGCAGTAATACTGCATACCCCCTTAAGATCGAGATTGGAGAAGCGTTCCAATGCGGCTACGCTTAAATTCCAAAATTGATCTGTGCTTGTGGGCATAGGCTGATTTCTGTTTCTCTTGCCACGTCGCACTGGCGTCTTTTCCACAGAGCTCAGAAAGCTTCATTTCCTCACATTTATTCTTATGATCATCGATAAGTTTTGTTATGTCATATACCCCTGTATTAACAATAATCCAACAATCCATGGCGGTCTTATGAGTTTGAATCTCTTTGATTGGAATAAATTTTTGTTCAGATAAAGCTTCCTGACATGACAATAGACTTATCAACAATATTAACCAACCTCTCTTCATAGCAATCCCTCCAATTTAATATTGTGTCTTTGAACACCACGAGATATTAAAAGCGATTTAAGATTTTTCTGAAACCCAGGATGCCCGCATATACGGAATTTTTCGAAATTTGTGCTATCAAACGGTTTGCCGCTGAATTCGGCAATAAACTGTTGCCCAGAACCGATATAAGATTCCCAGGTAAAATTAAGATGCTGTTGCATACAATCATCGAGCTCCTCACTAAAAAACATCTTTGATGCAGAGCTGTCACAGCAAATAAAATGTATCTTTTTCCGGAATGAAGAGGGAAAGGAGCGAATTGCAGCAAGGAATATAGCTGCACCTACACCGTAAGCAATCCACAACTGGGTTTGATCCGTTTTCCAAAAAGAAGTGCCGAACGGGGCTAAGACGCGAACTGATCCGGGAAGAGAAATAGTATTCAATTGCCCCGTGTCCTTGCCTCGAGCCTTGATGAAGAGTTCAATAAAGGGTTCGGACGGCCTCGAAATAATTGTAAAAGGATGCCAGATATAGGAAAGATTGGAAGATAAAAATTTAAGATACATAAAATGCCCAGGATCGAAGTGAAAATGTTTAGGTTCATTAGATTGAAGTTGGAGGAGAAATAACCCAGGACGTACTTCACACACTTTGCTGATTAAATATTTTTTACCCCAGAAAGAGAATACTGGAAGAATAACAGCTAATAATAAGGCGATTAATCCAAGTATACCTAGTGATACAAATATTAACCACTCCGCAACATTATAAGGAGCAAGTAGCAATACGGTATGAAGCAATGCCGTAATAAGACAAAGAGAAGTCAAAATATGAATACGGCGCCATCGTCTATAGGGGATTTGCAAACGGTAAAAGGCCAGTAGGCTGGCTAGAATAACACCGACAAATGTAATCCATCCGGATAAAAGGGCAAGATCGCTCCAATCAAAAATTAACTCGAAATGTCCCCTATAACTCCAGAATAATTGGCCTAGGTGATACATCATCATTGCGACGAATATCATGGCGATCCAATGATGCCAGCGCAATTGTCGTTGGAGACCATCGAATATCTTGTTTAATGTCGGACTTCGGACAGCCAGATAAAATGAGGCAATAAATAAGATCAGTGCAATATATCCACTCAATCGAATCATATATGATTTCGCCATTTTGGTTTGTCTAGGGTAGTTTCTTTTATGATCAAAATTACAAATTTGTCCTTAACTCGATTCATACCGGTTTCTCCTGAGTTATTCGCGAACCAATAATTTTTCTTACTCCATTAATAAACCAGCCAATGCGCTGATGTGATTCTCGCAAGCAGATTCAAAGGCAGGCTGAGTCTAAATTAGCGAAAATTTGTTGTGCCTTATGAAGAATTGCTTCTTTCTTATCGGTGCTCATTTTTTGCCAGTTCATGTAAGCATAGTTTAGCCGCGTATTATTCTTGAGCTTCTCTTGATTTTGTTTGAGGAAATTCCAGTATAAGGCATTAAATGGGCAGGCATTTTCTCCCAATAAATCATTTGGATTATAAGGGCATGATTGGCAAAAATTACTCATGCGATTTATATATTTTCCACTCGCGGCGTAAGGTTTGGTTGACATTAGTCCGCCATCGGCGTAAAGCGCCATACCTAATGTATTGGGAAGTTCCACCCACTCATAAGCATCAGCATAAACAGCAAGATACCAGTCACAGACTTGCTGGGGATCTAAGCCTGCCAATAACGCAAAATTTCCCGTTATCATTAATCGTTGAATGTGGTGAGAATAAGCTTCTGCTGAAGTTTGGCGCACGACTTCCTTAATACAAAACATTTTAGTTTCTGCTCCCCAGAAAAAAGCAGGTAGGTGTCTTACGGCATTAAAGTAGTTCATTTCCTTGTAACTAGGCATAAAGAGCCAATAAATACCGCGTACATACTCCCTCCATCCTAGAATTTGGCGTATAAATCCCTCGACCGAATTCAGGGGTGCTTTTTGAGTGAAGTAAGCCTGCTCAGCCCTCCGGCATAATTCCAAAGGCTGTAAGAGGCCTGTATTAAGGTAAAATGACAATTTTGAATGATATAAAGTTATTTCATTGCTGAGCATGGCATCCTGATAGTCACCAAAAAAGCCAAGGCAATGCCCCATAAAATAATCTGCTTCGGATAAGGCTTGATTGCGGGTGACTGCGAGGTTAAAAGGATGCAGTTCGCCAAAATGGTTTGAAAAGTGGGTTGAAACCAATCTCAAAATGTCAGCAGTAATCTCATCTATTGGGTATTCCAAACGCTTAGGAAATGAGGGAACATGTTTTGCGTTTTTACGATTTTGCGCATCATAATTCCATGAACCACCGATTGGCTTCCCTTTTTCATCGATTAGTAAGTTATGCTTTTGGCGCATCATTCGATAAAAATGCTCCATGCGTAGTTGATTTTTGCATGTGGCCCAATTTTTAAACTCATTTGTCGTACATAGAAACCGATTGTCCTCATGGATAGTGAGTGGAACTGCTAATTGATCTTTGCAATCTTGAATCATTTTTAGAACCCGCCATTCTCCTGGTTCAGTAACACAGATTGATGAAGGTTTTACCTCTTCGATTGCACGAAAGAGTTCTTTAGTTAGGCTCCCTTGATTATCTGGATCATCAAATTTGATATAACGAACTTGATATCCTTTCGCCACTAGTTCTTGAGCAAAATGGCGCATCGCGGAAAATATAAAAGCAATTTTTTTAGGGTGATGATCTACATAAGTGGCCTCCTGCGCAACCTCACACATCAAGATGACATCATCGCACTTATTAATTGCCGTAATGGCAGATAATGTTTCGCTTAGTTGATCGCCTAAAATAAAACATAGTTTAGCCATAAATTTTCACGTATTAGGTTCGTTATATCTTCATTTTTGGACGAACACGGCTTAAACCCCCATCAACTGCAAGGACTTGTCCAGTTATCCAGCTTGTTTCTGGACTCAGTAAAAATAGGATGGCTTGAGCAATATCCTCTGGAGTGCCAATACGCCCGAGAGCATGCATCATTTTTGAGGCATTAAGGGCAAACTGGTTATTTACCAAGGAGGCAGTCAGTGGAGTATTTACCATTCCGGGGGCTATTACATTTACCCTTAAATTGTTCGGCGCATAAGTAGCTGCTGCGGCTTGGGCAAGTCCAATTATGCCTGCTTTGGCTGCTGCCACTGCTTCATGGTTAGCAAGTCCAACTAATGCTGCCGCAGATGAAATCAATACAACTGAACCACCTTCTTTCATCATTAAACCAGCAGCACGAATTGTAGCAAATGAGGTTTTTAAAGAGGCATCAATGCTGGCTTGAAATTCTTCAACGGTGGTTGTGTGAGCACTTTTAAGGAGTAATGAGCCCGCGCAATTCACCACCCCATCAATAGTACCAATTTTATGAAACACTTCGGCAACGGCATCAAAATCACATGCATCAAGAATAAAATCAGGTTTTATCTTGCGATTATCTCTTGCGGTAGTAAATACTCGGTCACCTCGACTTTTTAAGTGTGTTGTAACGGATTGTCCAATTGCACTGCTTGCAGCGATAACTAAGTAATTAGCCATGAGATTATTTTCAATAACTTACCATAAAATTACTATGCTTCATTGAGTAGGAAACATCAATATGTTTGGGAACCAATGCAAAGTGCTCACAAGTTTATAGAGTAATTAGGAAGAGGGAAAAATTTATCTTCCATCAAACTTCTTTATAACGCTAAAGACATTCCATACGGTTGAACTCATTTTGAAAAACCACTGCAGGTTGCCCGTTTGGTTTACCACCTAACGAGCCAGTTTAAAAAGAGTAATACTATGAAAAAACAATAATCTGACTCATTGGCAAGTTCACTTTACAGGATAGTGGTATCTTTAAACAGATACTCCGTTTTAAAGTGGTGATGCTCAGCTTTTTTGTGAACATCAGTGCGTTGAGTTGATCTTCCATTTTTGTATGTCACAGTTCAGAAGGCTTGGCTAAAAAGCATTGATAAATCCCTCGATAGAAAATGAACGATAAGTAGTCAAACTAAATCGTTGTTATGTGCTATTAAATATATATTAAGTTAACTCAACGAATCGCGAAAATAGCTCTTACGAAGGAGAATTTATGTCGAAGATTAATGGCGGTCAGCTCGTTGTAAAATGCTTGGAGGCACAGGGTGTGGAGTTTATTTTCGGGATTCCGGGTGCAAAAATTGACACAGTTTTTGATGCCTTGGAAGATTCAACTATCCAATTAATCCTCTGCCGCCATGAACAAAATGCAGCGTTTATGGCGGCAGCTTATGGCCGTTTGACTGGTAAACCTGGGGTTGTGTTAGTGACATCGGGGCCAGGCGTTTCAAATTTAGCAACAGGATTATTAACAGCAACAACAGAAGGGGATCCAATTGTTGCACTTGGAGGCAATGTTGCTCGTGATATGGCTCTAAAAGCTTCCCATCAGAATACGAATAACGTGCAATTGATGAAGCCTGTCTGTAAAACCAGTGTGGAAACTGAAGTACCAGAAATCATTCCAGAAGCAATAGCAAATGCATTTCGCACTGCAGTTGCTCCGAGAAGCGGCGCTTGCTTTATCAGTCTACCGCAGGATGTATTGAAGGAAATGACATCCGCCCCAGTAATAAAGCCTGCGTCAAGAATTTGCTATGGCTTGGCACACCCTGAAACAATAAGGGCTGTTTCGCAATTAATAAATCAAGCAAAATGTCCTGTTTTATTATTAGGAGAGGAAGCAAGTCGCCCTGAAAATACCGAAGCAATCCGGAAATTACTCCTAAAAACCGGTTTACCCACCGTTGGAACGTTTCAGGCTGCTGGCGTGGTGTCAAGGGAGTTGGTTTCTTGCTTTGCTGGAAGAGTTGGATTGTTTCGTAATCAACCCGGCGATCAATTACTAAATCAATCCGACATTATTATCACCATTGGATTTGATTCAGTAGAATATGATCCAGAAGTATGGAATGCAGAGTGTCAAAAAACAATTGTGCATATCGATTATTCTCCAGCGACAATTCGCGAGGCTTATCAACCCAAATATGAAGTGCTTGGAGATATCGATGCCAATCTGAGTGCATTGATCGAACTCCTAGATACTTCCATGGTCTTAAGAAATCAGAAAAATGTAAAACCCTATCATGAGGCCCACCAAAAAATTATTTTGACGGGGAAATCATTGTCAAGAGGTAAATTAATGCATCCTTTGCATTTCATTCATGAATTACGCGAAGCCATTGACGATGACACCCTCATAACCTGTGATGTTGGAACAATTTACATGTGGATGTCCCGTTATTTTTTATCCTATCAACCCCACCATCTGTTATTTAGTAATGGCCAGCAAACATTGGGTGTGGCATTGCCGTGGGCTATGGCCGCAAAATTGGTTTATCCGAATAAAAAAATTATTTCAATGTCAGGGGATGGTGGTTTTTTATTTTCATCCATGGAGTTGGAAAATGCCGTAAGAAATAAACTTGATTTCGTCCATTTTGTGTGGCGTGATGGATCTTACAATATGGTTAAAGAGCAAGAATTAATGAAATATAAACGCCCATCAGGCGTTGAGTTTGGAAAAGTAGATCTAGCAGATTATGCCAAAGCGTTTGGAGCAATCGGATACGAATTACAAGATCCGGCCGACTTTAGCGAATTATTGCAAGAGGCATTAAAGCAAAAGGGACCTGTCCTGATTGATATTCCAATTGACTATTCCGACAACCCAGGGTTATTTGAAACGGGGGTGTTATCTTGAGCTGCTCAAATAAAACCCTGTTTCAGGTAGGGGTGCTTTGTGGATTTCTTGATAAAGTCTATGAGGGGGATCATACCCTGGCACAAATCATGGCAAAAGGAAATATGGGTATTGGAACCTTTGATTTTGTCCATGGCGAATTAATTGGATTGGATGGCCAATTTTATCGGATAATTGAAGACGGTATCGCAAGGCCTGTCGATCCACAACAAAAATCACCCTTTGCCTGGGTGGTTGACTTTGAGGAAACGCATCAGTTTACCTTGGAGGGGATTAACAGCTTCGAGCATTTTTCAGAAGCATTTGACCGACAAGTACCATCACCCAACTACATTTATGCTTATCGCTTTGAATGCCTGATGGATAAACTGGAGTGCCGGACCGAGTCCTGCCAACCAAAACCTTTTCAACCTTTGGTAGAAACAATGCCAAGCGTTCAGGTCAATTTCTCCTATAGAAAAGTAAAGGGAAAGGTTGCTGGTTTTTATTTCCCTTCTTACATGGCGACAATGAATATTCCGGGCCATCATATGCATTTCTTGGATTCAACCCATAGGCAAGGAGGGCATGTTTTTGATTGTGTATTTAAGAAGGCGTTAATCAGTGTGTGTTGTATTAAAAATTACACAGTCGCATTAGTTGAATCAGAGACGTTTGAAAAATTAAGCCCCCATGCTCAAAATTTGGAACAAGCCACCCATTTAATTGAAAAGCAAAGAAAATAGAACTTAGATACGTTTTTTTTGCAATAAAATATAAAAAAATCAAAGAGTTATTTTCTTTCTAAGAAGGTCGCGGAGGACAAAATTAAATCTTAATCTTTGCTTAAGGTTGCCATGTTAATATATGCTTCCCTATCATTCTATTTGATGATGTATGAACTTAGGTCCTTTTTGGTGTGAGCGTGATAAATCTTGGGTACGTTTTGTTTACGAGAACGAAATAGTCAAGGCTGAAATTGCTCAAATATCTTCGAAAGATCCCCGTATAACAACGGATTGGCAACCAATTACCAGGGGTAATTGGCACGTAAGTTATGCCTATAAACAGCAAGAGGCAGTGCCGGGATTTTATGTTTTAAGAGACGGTGTTTTATATTTTACTGATTGGAACCCAAATCGGGTTACGGGTATTAATGCCTCTGTGCTCAAGAAATCGGGGTGGTTTCCATATAATATCTTAAAAGATAACCCCTTCATCGGGCATCAAAAAGAAGAAGTTAGTACATTGCTCCCTAACACAGCGTTACCCTTAACCCCAGAGATGTTATTAGAAAAGTTAACAGAAGAACGCGCCTTAGAAGAGAAAAGAATAAGAGAAGCTCAAGAGGCGGAAAGGATTAGAGTAGAGCAGGAAAAAGCTCAATGGGAAGCCTGCAAAAAGGGAAATATACGTTATCGTGGTCTTGAAGCTGCGGGCCGCGACACACTATTCGAAATTGGAACCTTAGAGATTTTATATAACGAATTGTCGCTGGCTTTATATGATTTCCATATTAGTAATTACGACAATTGCGAAGATTATTTATATGCATTAAAAACGATCATTGAAGAGGATGGCGATCCTCATCATCAAGCTATTGTGAATATGGCTAGTCGTACAGATATTGATAGGGATTTAGGGTTTACGGGCGATGAGGAGTTACGCAAAGCATTAATGGCGCATAAGAAGACTTTTTTCTTTAATTTGTTACGTGAAGAAGTGAATTATCTTAGTAATGAATTCCATATTGAATGCAATCTTTTAAGCCATGAAGAAATAGCCGAGCACGAGGAGGAACAGCGGGCTTTGCGAAATATGACTTTCGATGAAATGTATGAGCAAGAAGATAGCGATCAGGAGCTCCAAGCAGCTTTAGAACTGAGCCGAATTGAAACTGAGCGTCAGGAGCAAGAGCGCGTTCATTTTGAACAGCAATATCAACATGTTTTAGCAGCGAGTTTAGTTTCAAATCATTATCCCCATTACGATCCTATTGAAGTTGTTGAAGAAGATCAATTGTCTTTAATTCGTGATGCAGTAACCAAGGCCCAAGAAAGCTATAAAGAATGGTACGATGACAAAGATGGAGTAAAAGAGATACGGGGCAGGGATGGTTTTTTTAGCAGATGGTTTTTTAGACATGGTCCTTCTGGACAAAAGCGGGCGAGTGACTTTAAGGATGACATTGTTCGGAATATTCATGACGAGGAGAATGCAATAGAGCGGATTAACGAGTTATTGCAAGACAGTAAAACAGCGTACAATCGGCACTCTTTCGCTTCATTTTTGCTTGATGAATTGCGAAAAATTGATGGGAGTTGCTGGAGTACAATAGCTCCGCCTAAAGAGGGAATATACGATAAAAACCAGGTCATTAAGAAGCTTTCCGTTTCTTCGGGGGATTTAGGTATTTTAGGAAGAATCTTCTAAAGCTAATTTAAATGGGGTTCTTTTTTGAATAGGGAAAATTAAATAATCCTCACATCCTCGTCAATAATCAGCCAAGCCTATGCTTGTTAGGTTTTCTGTGCGATGAAATGGTAACTCATAGTCACTAACCCCAAGCGATCCGCCTCACACAATGCTTCAACATCTTGGCTAAGTCGATCTAGCAACAAATTAAAGTGATTAGGGAGTAAATTTATTTTTACAAGAAATTTAACAATCGGTGATAATTTATCGTAATTACTCCCCGCCTTATTGATAAGAGGTTCTTGCGATTTATTGATACTTGGGTCTTCACTTAATAGCACTTTAAATCCGGCATTTTGTAAGACTAATTGATATTCTTCGGGGGAGGGAGTGCCAATTGCACCAATCAATGGTTTGATTTTTTGCATTAATTCCCGATGATGAGGATTTTGAGCGTCATAGCCAGGCAAACGAACCCACTCTAATAATGAAATTTTTCCACCTGGTTTAAGAATACGATGTAGTTCTGAAAAGAGTTTAGACAAATCTCTGCAGAGAGAAAGCGCCTGAATTTCGTAAATACAATCAAAATTATTATCATCAAAAGCGAGAGGCAAATCATTAAAGTCGGCATTGATAAAATGACATTGTTGGGATAAATTTTGCTTTTTGGCGAAAGCAATAGCATTATCTAATTGACTTTGATCAATATTAATTCCTGTGATTTGTGCTCCAGTAAGTGAAGCAAGATGCATGGCAACACGCCCTTTTCCACACCCTAATTCAAATACTTTATCATTCTCTTTCATCCCAAGGAGATGGACAAAATTTCTTTCAAATAGGATCTGATTATTGATGACATTTTTTGCTAAGTCGAGTGTAGGAGGTATATACATTTTTTCAACCTGCCCAATTGCGCAAAGATGATTAATCACCTCATACCAACTAATCAGTTTCTGCTTAACTTCCTCGTAGGCAATGGATTTTGAATCATCCATCGCTTGTCCGTGAACCCAATCACAATGATAGAGGTTATATGCCTCTAGAAATGCTTCAACTTTTTGTGGGGATAATTGATATAGCGCTTTAAATGAATTCCAGATAGTAACTAATCGATACAATGTTGAATTCGGGCTCAAAGTCATCGTGATATTTCCTTAATCGTTAAATCCCTTAAGCTATAGTATTCAAGTCCCAATGATTGATCGACTGCTTTTTTAAAAACTGCCGTCACACAAGGTATTATAGGTCTTAAAGGGGCTATGGGTCCTGTTGTCCCATAAGGAATCCCTTGGAGAAAGTGTTCAAATATAATTCTATATGTAACAAACATTGACTTTTATTTGTTTTTGTATACAATTGGTGCTTGAATTGTTCTTTCCCCACTGTAATATGTCAATCTCAGAAGATGAATTAAAAGTAGTGTTAAATCGCCGTAAACACCGCCATGAAGTGCAAATTTATCAAACTCCTCAACCGAAAAAAAAAGCAAGAACAACACCTTTAAGTTTATTTGATTTGTGTGATGCTACCGCTCGTATCACAAAAATGTTACTTGCTCTTGGCGCTGAAAATAATTGGGATGATGTGCAAGAAAGCCGGGGCCGTTCTAAAGAAGCAGGGAGATATAGAGAAAATTGGTTATATTTGAGCCGTACGGATCATGGCGATTTTGCTGATTGCCCAAAAGAAAGAAAGACAAATTGGTTGAATGCTTTTCGATCAGGAATTCAACAAACATTCTTTTATTACCCTTCTAAAACCGAATTTAGAACGCATAAAAACTACATTGAAAGAAATGCTGCTGCTGCAGTACTCAGTTTAACTGGTTCATGCGATCAACATGCCTTTGTATTAGCGACTTTATTACGCGCGATATTGCCCAAAGGGACTCAAATAAATATTTGCGGGTTAAGAATGGGAGAAAAAAATTTCCCTCATACTTTTGTCGTAATTGGTAGTTTGAGGCAAAATTCAAGGGTACCTTTAACCGATCTTCCTTTAGATTCATTATTAGCAGTAGACGCTTGGCCAACAGTAGGGGGAGCTGTATTGCTGAAAGATTTTTTTGTTTGCGATGGAGCGGTTAGGCATGGCGTTTTAGTTGTGGATAAATCTTATATTGCAGATGGTAAAGATCATCTTATCAAACGCGTTAGTAAGCAAAAAATACTATTGGATATTATCAAGGCAGGCGATCCTGATGTTGTGGTAGAACCTAGCCGTTATTTAACTGGCGCCACTATCAATTCGCTCGAAGATGAGGCTAATTATACTCAATTGATTAAGCGGGATAAGTACTTATCCGAGTTCCCCTCTGATTATGAAGGCATGTTTTGCGCGCCAACTATTTCAGAAAAATATGTGCAATCAGCTAAAAATATAGAGGCTCATGCATACATCTGTAAAAACTACCCTCATGAACAATTTATTCGATGCTTAGAGTATGTAGAAGAACAGGTAGGAAAAATCATTGCCGAGGATAAAAATGCTGATGGCGATTTTTCGCACCGTCTAAATACTTTTGCTTAGTGAAATCTCCTTGTTTCTAAACCTAAATAAAAGCACTTGATCTCTTACCCAGCAGTCTGTAGTGAGAATTTAAAAGACGAATAATTTTACACTGTAAATATAAAATTACCCTTTTGTTAATAAAATATTCTATACTACACCACATTTTACAAATGGATTAATGAATGGCGACTTCTGAAGATACAGTTCGAGCTGAGCTAAAACGGGCACATGCTAACGAAAGGGGATCTTCTCCGGAGAGAGCAAAGAAAAGAAGAGCACTCGATTCTTTTAACATAGTTGAATTATGTGATGCAGCAGCACAGATAACAAAAATGTTGCTTGGCCTAGGTGCTGAGAATAATTGGAGTGATGTTAAGGAAAGCCAAGGCCTATCTATGATGGCCGGAATGTATCGAGGCAACTGGCTCTATTTAAGCCAGGTTGATCGTGGTGAGGACGAAGAACCCCCTAAAATAAAAAATAAGGCCAATTGGTTTAAAACGTTCAAAAGCGGGACTCCTCAGACATTCTTTTTTTACACGCCTAAAACTGAATCGAGAAAGCATCGTAGTTATGTTGAAAGAAATGCTGCTGCTGCAGTTCTCAGTTTAACTGGTTCATGCGATCAACATGCGTTTGTACTAGCAACTTTGCTACGAGCAATATTACCCGTGGGCACAGTTATAAATATTTGTGGTTTGAATGTGGCTGGGGAAACCATTCCCCATACCTTTGTAGTAGTAGGTTCTATAGGTAGAAAAAATATCCGTTTGCGTGATCTTCCTTTGCATAAATTATTAGCAGTTGATGCATGGACAATAATTGGAGGGGCAGTGGAATTAAAGGATTATTTTTTGTGCGAGGGGATAATTCGAGATGGGTTTTTGGTTGTTGATCAATCTTACCTTGCTGATGGCCAGGATCACCTTATTAAACGGGTTAGTAAGCAAAAAATTTTACTTGATATTATTAAAGAGGGACATTCTGGCATTCGTGTAAAAAGCAGCAGCTACCTTTCTTCGTTTATTCATCACGACCTAATAGAACAAATCAATTACACTAAAGTGATAAAAAGAGAT